>ERZ808051.28-NODE-28-length-201478-cov-26.549605_pt1 | contig 201478 bp, 180 predicted proteins | sample MGYA00380199_ERZ808051 | MGnify/ENA primary metagenome ERZ808051 (study PRJEB31490, sample SAMN06133391) | mouse gut metagenome | isolation source: J11 | host: mice | place: China: Chengdu | collected 2015-05 ... | reverse complement strand
TCGGCGTTCTTATTTTTACTAAAGCTTTTTATTTCCCCCGGTAGAACCGGGGGTTTTTTCTTTGCTGAAGAGACAATCAATTTCCCCCTGCAGAAACAATTCTGCAAGGGGATTTTTTTATAGTTCTCTTATATTTTCAATAATACTGTTTTTCATTTCCTTGTGTACTTTAAGCCATAGATTTGCAGTACATATTGCAACAAGAACAACACAGAAAACAAGTGTAAGCCACGGGTCAAAAATCAAATCAATATTTCTGCCCTGTGATTTATTATAAATATTCACAGCAAAAAATCCGATTGTATAAACCGCAAAGCCCGATAAAATGCCTACAGAAACCATAGACATCATCTGCCTGAAATAGGATTTAATCAGATCTGTCTGATTTGCACCGAAAGCACGTATAGTGCCGATTTGCTTTTTGCTCTCTCTTATGCGTGCCGAAAGTGTATTATTCACAATACTTGCACAGATTACAAAGCAGATTGTTATGAGTGCCAGCAGCGAGTAATAAATGGAAGTATTACTGTCCTGCTGCCGTTTCTGCTCCTCATAACCTGAAACTACAGAAATATCGTGCAGGGTTTCAAAAGATTCAAGCTCATCACGAATGTTTTTTTCTATATTTTCATCAACCTCCGTGTCGGTAAAAAGCTGTATCTGATCATAATTCACACCATTCATAAAGCTGTTCATTCCCTGTGTGGCAGTCAGAAGCTTAAATCCAATTCCCTGAGAAATATACAAATCTTGGGCTGTCTTTGGTGCAATAATGGCGCCGATTTTCACCTGCTTATGTATCAGCTCAGCATCTATGGGATTGCCGTAATCATCCGTGCTCTCACTGACAGCAATGGTCAAATCAAGTGTATCGCCTACACTGTAGGGACAATCTGCATCGAAGATTATCTGATAATCCTTTTCGGGCTTTTCTCCGTCAAACAGATTATAAGAAGCAAGGGTTCCCCTTTTCCCTATACTTACACTGTACTCTAACTTTTGGGGTGCCAGCAGGATAACCTCCTCACCTGCAATGATTTTATCCATATTGATTTCACCCTCAATATCTTTGTCCGTAAGCTGCTCCAGCACCTTTTCATCGTATGCGTTCAAATCAAGACTAATGGTTTCCTTTTCTTCGCCAAGCACCCTTTTTCGATTCAAATAGCTTTCGCTGTAATCGCTGAAAAAGGCATCATAATAATTTTCATAGGTCAGGCGGGAATAGTCCCCACCCCATTCACCATACAGCTTGCTTTCAAAATCTTCGCCTTCATTAAAGCATTTGAAAAAATCAGAATATTCATCAATCTGCAGATTTACACAAATACTTTTCTTCCCGTAAGCATCCGAAATATACGGAATCGATGCAATATCCTGAAATTCGGTTTCGGTAAAACCGCCTTTGGGATGCCTGTCATTACTGTACATATTCAAAAAGGAACGATAGTCGGATATTGAATAATCAAAATTATATTCATAGGGGTTTGCCTTTTCGTAGCTGATATAGGAAAAACCGAGACAGGAAAAAACTATGGTTGCAATCAGAATAACACTGACACTGATTTGCGATGCCTTTGAAAACGCAAGACTTCTTTTTGCAAGAAGTGTTGAAACCTCAAAGCTTTTCCGGGTTTTGATTTTCTTTGTTTTCATTTTCCGTGACTTTTCAATATCACGGATTGCCTGCATAGGGGTAATAGACGCTGCATGTGCCAGCGGAATGAGGGCAGACAGCATAACAATCACCATACCAAGCACAGCACTGACAGGCAGCACCCATATGCTTTTTGTCATCACAAGTTCCGTACCGCTGATTTTAAATATCAGCCAGACCGCCAGATAAGAAAAAGCTATGCTTATAGGCACACAAATCAGGCTGATAAAAAATGCCTCTCTGCCGAATATGCTGAAAATCTGCTTTTTTGTTGTGCCCACGGCACGCAGCATTCCGATTTGCTTTTTTCTGTCGCTGAGATTTGTGTTAAAGGCATTTATGATGGTAACACCTGCTGCAGCAATCAGAGCAGCGATAAGTATTGCAATATACATATTATTTGATTCATAAAGTATATTTGCCGGTCTGGCATTTTCATTCGGATTGTCTGTAAAAAAATTGAGCGGATATACCAAATCGCCGTTATTATTTGTTTCGTCAAAGCTGCGACAGAATTTTTCAAATGCATTCGGTGTTTTCGGGATACAGCCGTATATCGTTATTTTTTCCCTGCCTCCGATATCCACAGCGGTATTCTGTGCCGCAAAGCCGCCGGGTACATATTCCGTATCGTTCGGACTGAATCGTGTTATATTGCTGAATTTATCCGAAACGATACCCGAAAGAACATAAGTCTTTTCATCAGCCTCAAAAAGCTCATCACCATTCTGCACCTTAAAGCTGAGCTTTATCTCATCGCCTACGGCAGCATCAATGCCAAGCCTTGCAAGAACAGTCTGTTCAAGAGCAATTTCATTTTCATTCACCGGGTATGTACCGTCAACAAAACAGATATTTGAAAAATCCTTTGCCTTCTCGTCAAGCCAGGCAACAGGAACATTGTAATCCCTATCCGCAGCACATACACTGCCGAGAATATGGGCAACACCATAATCGGCTAAAAGTCCGTTATGCTTTGCTTCTTTAAAAACCGTTTCATCCTTACCATAGGCAGATGCAATAATATCCTGTCTGCCGTAATTATACTGATATTCTTTATCGTGTGCCTCGTATGAACTGAAAAAATAGAGTATCATACTGCAGGAAAATACCATTGCAAGAATAATACCGATAATCATTATCACATACTGCTTTTTCCTATACTTAAGATTACCGAAGGCAAGGGTATTAACAGTCAGTTTCTTTTTCATAATCATACCTCTTATTCCGCGTTTTCCGACTTGTTGTTCTGTGATCAATTCTGCTTTAATACTAACACTCTCATCTTTCGTTTATCTTACTTTAATCTTACGTTTTCGTAATGTTGTAAAAAAGCTACTGATTTTCAGTAGCTTCAGCGTGTAGAAAAAGTCAGATTACAAATTCTACACGCTGGTAGATGTTGAGAAATGGAGCTGAATTTTGCATTTTGCGAGGATTACTGTACGATGGTACTGTTTCCGAGCAAAAGGCGAAAAACGCACAAAAGCCTTGCAATTTGTTGAAATTGCAAGGCTTTTAAATTGTTTTAGTGGCAGAAGTAAAAACTCTGCCCTGCAATCATATGAAACAGTAAATTTTCTTTTCATTAATCTTAGTGCGTGGTTCAGCCCACTTTATCAACAGACTAAAGCTACTGATTTTTCAGCAGCTTTTATATAGTTTCGTATCCGTCAATATGGGGAATACATATTGTAAAATACAAGCCATTATTTTTATTTTCAATACTGATAATACCATGGTGCTTTTCAACAACAGCCTTTGTTATGGCAAGACCAATTCCTGTACTGTCAGGCGAGGAATTTTCAGCCTTATAAAAGCGTGTAAAAAGATTCGGTATTTCCTCCTCTGCTATACCGCCGCCGTTGTCGCCGATTTCAATAATTGTTGAGTGTCTGTTTTCACTGATGTCAACTGTCACAATTCCATCAGCAGCAGTATGCTCACAGGCATTTTTTACAATATTGCCAAGTGCCTCGCCAAGCCATGTTTCGTCACAGCGGATAACACTTTCACCGCTTAACAACATTTTCTTTTCCGGGAAAAGGGGGCGAAATTCAGCAAAAACCTTGCTTACAATATCCTCTGCTTTAACCAATTTAAAATTCATAACATATGAATCAACCTTGATTTTTTCAAGCCTTAATAACTGATAAACCAGTTTTTCCATTTTATCAACAAGCTGAAGCTCTTTTTCGCTGTGCGGTGAAGCATTGCGCTCCTTGTCCATTTCACAGTAAAGACGAAGTGCGGCAATGGGTGTTTTTAGCTGATGTGAAATATCCGATATAAATTTTGTATTCTTTTTGCTTTCCTGAACCAACCGATTGCGTTCAAAGCAGATAATCTCCTGCAAATCTGCAACGCCATTCTGCAAGCCTGCAAAATAATTATCATATACACTGAATTCCGTCTGGCTGCCTGTATTTACAAATTCATTAATATCGTCGGAAAGCTTATTCACATTCTTTTTAATCTGCACCTGTCTTATAATCAGAACAATACAAACAACCGCCAACAATGCAACAATCAGCCAGGGAAGAACTGTTAAAAATTTCATTTTCCTTCCTCCCAACGGTAACCGACACCGCGAACTGTTGTAATATGCTCGGCACCGATTTTTTCACGCAGTCGGCTCATATGAACAGACAGCGTATTGTCATCAATGAAATTGCCGTTGTCATCCCAGATATTCTGCAAAAGCGTTGCACGGGTAATAATAACACCGCTGTTTCTGATTAAACAGGATAAAATCTGGAATTCCGTTTTTGTCACAAAAATTACTTCGCCGTTCTTTTTAACAGTCATATTATTTGTATCAACCATAATTTCACGGCTTGTGAAGGTTGATACAGTATTTCTTCTGATCAAAGCACGAACACGCGACAGCAGTTCAAGAAGCTTAAAAGGCTTTGTAACATAGTCATCCGCACCGCTGTCAAGCCCACGGACAATCTGTATTTCATCATCACAGGCAGTCAAAAACAGAATAGGCGTTGAAACCCCCATAGCTCTTAATCTCTGGCAAAAATCAAAGCCGCTGCCATCAGGCAGCATTACATCAAGAATGAGCAGACTGAAGGCTGAGCTCTTAACAGCCTCCGTTGCATCCTTTATTGTGCCTGCACTGACAACTGTGTAATCTGCATTTTCAAGCAACTCACAAAGTCCGTCACGCAGGAATATATCATCCTCAAGCAGAAATATTTTTTCATTCATACTATCACCGATTCAATAATATCATATTAGACTGACATAAACAAGAAGTTAAAGCAAGCTTACAATTTCTTAAGATAAAACCGACCCCGAAGGGTCGGTCATAAATTATATTATTTATTAAGCTCTGCAACATACTTGTTGATTTTCTCAGCAACCGGTCTTGCTTCCTCTTCTGTTACAGGAAGGAACGGACTTCTTGGGTCACCGCACGCAATACCGAATCTGATGCTCATTACCTTTTTAGCGGCACCGTAAAGTGACTTACAGGAAAGAAGAGCAAAAATACAATCATTAATTTTGAACTGAAGAGCCTGAGCCTCATCAATTTTATTTTCATTCACCAGTCTGTCAAGCTCAACAAAAAGCTCAGGCATACAGCCGTATGTGCCGCCGATACCTGCGTCGGCACCCATTAATCTGCCGCCAACAAACTGCTCATCACTGCCGTTGAAAATAATAAAATCATCGCCTGCTGCCTGTCTGTATCTCTCCATAAGATAAACAGGCTCTGCTGAATTCTTAACACCTATAACTTTAGGATTTCTGCTCATTTCACCGAGCAGCTCAGGTGAAAGATTAAAACCTGTAAGCTGCGGAATATTATATATAATAAACGGAACATCTGTTGAGTCAATTATTGAATTCCAATGAAGCTTGATACTTTCCTCCGGCAGGTGGTAGTAAACACTGGGCACTGCACTGATTGCATCTGCACCGATTTTTTCACTGTGCTTTGCAAGCTCGATACTGTCCTTGGTTGACGGACAACCAACATGAACGATAACTGTAAAGTCATCACCTGCTGCCTCCACAACAGCCTCGGCAACCTGCTTCCTTTCCTCCATTGAAAGTAAAAAGCCCTCGCCTGTTGAGCCGCAGGCATAAGCACCCTTAACACCCTTAGACTTGTATATATTCACAAGCTCTTTGATTTTAGCTGTGTCTATATTGTCATTTTCATCATAAATTGCATTCAACGCACAAAATATACCGCGAAATTTGTTTAAATTATTCATAATCATCACCTCTTGCTTGATTGTAGCATATACACGTGATATAATCAAGAAGGTGATTAAAATGAATAATAAAGAAATTTTAGAAAAAATCAAAGATGGATTAATTGTATCCTGTCAGGCGCTTGAAAGCGAACCGCTCTGTGACAGCTACATAATGTCAAAAATGGCATGGGCTGCATATCTCGGCGGTGCTGCAGGTATCAGAGCAAATACAGTTGTTGACATAAAAGCAATTAAGGAAAAGGTTGATTTGCCCGTTATCGGCATTATCAAGCAGGTTTATGATGACAGTGACGTTTATATTACCCCTACGATGAAAGAGGTTGATGCACTGGTTGAAATCGGCTGTGAAATCATCGCTCTTGATGCTACGAACAGACTGCATCCAAACGGTGTAACACTTGAGGAATTTTTCACAGAGGTAAGAGCCAAATATCCGAATCATCTCTTTATGGCTGATACAAGCTGTTTTGAGGAGGGCAAAAAAGCGCAGGAGCTTGGATTTGACTTAATCGGCACAACAATGTCAGGCTACACTCCCTACACAAAGGGTGCACCACTGCCGAACTTTGAGCTTATGGAAAGATATGTTAACGAGCTTGACAAGCCGGTTATTGCCGAAGGCGGTATATGGGTTCCTGAAGAGCTGAAAAAAGCAATGGACACCGGCGTTCTCTGTGCGGTTGTCGGAACAGCAATAACAAGACCAATGGATATTACCAAAAGATTTGTAAATGCAATAAAATAAAAGCATTAAACACGAGGCCCGATAAAGGCTTCGTGTTTTTATGTTATCTTAAGTAAAAAAACGCAAATGCCGAAGCATCTGCGTTTTTTCACTTTATATATTGGAGGTAATTTTAATTACTTTTCAGTACAGTCACTCTTCTTTTTGTATATAACTGCTGCAGCACCGATTGCCAGTGCAAGAACAGAATATACAGCCATCATAACATATGCTGTGCTTTCTCCGCCTGTCTTAGGAATAAACGGATTTTTAACATTCTTCTTTACCGAAGTATTACCATTTGTTTGGTCACCCTTATTAATCAAGTCATTAAGGTTAGGCTTATTAATATTAGGTTGATTGGTGTTATTATTGCTGTCACCGGATGGTTTGTTAGGATTCTCAGGATCAACCGGAGTCACAGGCTTTTCAATAGCATCACCTGTAGGCGTTCCGAGCAGCTCAAGAACCTCACCATATGTTTCAACCTTACCGATTTTAACAAACTTATCGGTATAATTTGTAACCATTGAAGCAAGTGCACCAAGATTATCTGTAATCAGCTTTCTGAGAGCTTTATAAGTATTCTCGTCGGCAAACACTACATCATATACATAATAGAACAATGTTGTGAATACAGTATCTGTATCGCCGTTTCTGAGAATGAAATACTTATTTGAATCAGATGAGCTTTCTACAACCTCAAGAGTACAGCAGTCAGCAAGCTTTGCCCAGTCAATCGGAGGCAGTGTAAGCTTGATGCCAAGAAGGTCTGTAAGGTCAATCGGCTGTGCAAGAAGATTATTGATAGAATTCTTTGAAACATCAAGTCCTTCAACCGCTCCGCCGAGTACACCTAATGAACCTGCAGCCTCTTTGATTGTGCTGTCAAGCATATCTGTATTAACGATATGAGCAAGACGAGGAAGCACCTTGATAAGACCGTTCAGCGGGTCAGGTGAAATCACATCAACAACATCAGTGAAGAGATGGTCAATAATAGGTCTGAGGAATTCGTCAGCAGCTATATTTGCACCCTTTTCTGCTTTTACGCTCTCGTAATTAGCCTTATATTCTTCCTGAGTCGGAAGACCAATCATACCAAGCTGCTCAAGAAGCGGAATCAGTGTTGAATACACACCGGTCCGATATTTTCCGTCGTCGGTCATATAGTCAAACATCTTGATATCAACATCAACAACAAGAAGCTTTGTACCGGGTGCAAGAAGTGTTGTAATCGGACGGAGCACTGCAAGAAGTGCATCTTCAAATCCCTCACGGTCACCGGCTGTAAATCCGAAATCCTTAGCTGTGAATTTCATTGCTGCTGCATTCGCCATCTTTTCAGCATTATTTGCACCGGTTGCTGATTTAATCTTTTCAACCGCACCGGCATACTTATCACCGTCTGATGCCAGGTAATTGGCAAGCTTATCATTTGTAACAATAAAGCCTGCAACCATACTAAGTGACAACTGCATTCCGCCTGCATCAATAACCGCATCGCTTGCAAGAAGTGTTGCATATAGGTTAAGTATTTCTGTAAGAATTTCAGGCTGATAAAGATTGTCCTTGAGGACACCATCTAAGCCATTTGATAAATCAATATCCTTGGCGATAAGCGGAACAAGCGTATTTGCCACGAGATCCCAGAGTTTATCAACAGCACTTTGCATACCGCCTGTTGTCCATGCAACCTTGCTGTTTTCCGGACGGATAATCTCTGTTTTCTTAAATGCAGCAAGCTCCTTAGCAAAGTTATTCATATCCATAATAGGCTTCTGAACAAGAACATACTTATCATAAAGCTCTGCAGGGATTGTGGACTTGAATTCGTCCATTAATACATATTTGTCATAAACCTTCGACTGAACTTCTCTGGTGATATTATTCATATCAACAGTTTTCATAATGTCATAGAAGCCTTTTGTTGCAATGTTAACGAGCTTTTCCTTCACATCAGCAGGAACCTTTTCCTGATAGTCACTGCTCATAGCGTGGTATTTTTCAATAGCTTCCTTTATAATTGCATCTGTTAGTTTGTTTACGTCAACCTTACCCATATACTCAACAAATTCATTGAGTCTGTTATTATTAACAATATTCTGCAAATCATTTACAAGAGAATTTACATTTTTCTTTGAAAGTGAGATCTGATTGCTGTAAACAGTATTTGCATCTAAGTCTTCAGTATAAGCATCAGCACTGCCCAGACCATAGATTAAAGTTGCTGCAACAGAAATATATGAGTTGCTCATAAATGATTTAAGTGCAGCACTGGCAGCAGAATCCTTAACAGCATCAATAGCAGCAGTAACAGCATCAACCTGAGCCACTGTCACATTTTCACCGTTAAAGTTTTTCATACCTGTATCAACTGCAATATCAGCTGCTTTCTTAAATTCATTACCAAAAACAGGAGCAAACAGCTCAATAAGCTTTGTCCAAGCCTCTCTGCCGTAAGGTATACTGTCAGTTAAAACCTTTTCGCCAACAGCTTCCCAGTCAGCTCTGTAAACAGCAGCATTTTTACCGTCTTTCCATTTCCTTGCACTACCGCTGCCTTGAATATAGCTGGAATTACTTATTGTCGAAGGATCATTTTTGCCGGCCTTATCCTGAAAATAGTTATATGTAATTCTTGCGATATTACTGTACAAGTCTGTTTTTGCATTTGCAGTCGGTGAAGTCATATTGAAATAGAAGCCGTCACCACTAACATACATATAGTTTGCAAAATCAGCACCCTTTGCTGTCAGCTTTGAAATTTCAGGAACATTCTTTTCATAATGCTCATAACCGGCAGTTTTTTTCTGGAAATCAAAGCTTGTGTTGAAAAGGGTTCCGTCTACCTTGACGTAAATCTTTCTCATTACATCAACAGCATCCTGATAGTCCTTAGGGAAATCACCGATGTCCTTTGCAAGAGCCTTAAGACCCTCCTCTGTACTTGAACCCCAAACCTTAGCATTTGAGCTTGTAAGGCTTGTGTTCTCACGTGCCACCTTTTCAGTAGCATAGTAAAGGAAAAAGGCATAATATTTCACATCAAGAGCAAGCTTTTGTGAATCATTTAAAGCCTTGATTTTTGCAGCGGCATCATTATATGCAGCAACTGCTTTTTCATGATTAGCCTTGTTTGCATCATACAAGTCATTTCTATAATCATAAAATGCCTGAATTGCATCCTGGGCCTCAGTTACCTTGGCATCACTGTTTGCCTGTGCCTCGTCAGCAAATGCACTGAAGCATACGCTGAAAGAAGTTAAAGCAATAACAGCAGCCAAAAGCAGACTGAGTAATCGTTTTCCTTTTTTCATTAAAAACATCTCCTTTTTAGAATTTTGTTTGTTTTCAGTCCAAAAAAACAAACCACTCTCAGCAAATACAATTTTATCACAACAAATTTTTTTGTCAATAGATTATCATTCTTTTGAAATTTCTTGTTGATATCAACAATTTTACAGGGTCATTTTTGGATATAATGAACAATTTTCATAAAAATATCTCTGTTTAAAAACAGACCGCTTGCGGTTTGTTTTTGTTTACTTTTATATTACTATGTGTTATAATTATAGTTGAAAAATCAATTATGAAAGAAGACCGGTTATGAATCAGAAAGAAAAAAGTCAAAACAGTATATACTATATTATTGAATGTGCTATTGACGAATTTGCTGATAAAGGCAGTAACGTGTCTTTAAACAGCATATGCAAACAAAATGGTATTTCCAAAGGCAAGCTTTATCATCACTTTTCGTCAAAAGAGGAGCTGCTCTGTGCCTGTGTATGCTATGCACTTGATAATTTAAGTGATGATGTTAATGATTTTGAGCCGGACAACTCTTTGAGCATTGAAAAAAATCTTCATAACTATTATGTAGAACGAATAAAGTATTGGTATGAAAAGCCAACACATTTAATCATATTAAGACTTGCATACATGCTCAGGAAAAGGGCATTCAGTGAAGAAGCTATGGCAAAAATTGCAAAGCATAAGCAAAAATGGGACAACGCCATGAAAAACAAGGTTTTAATGATTATTCATTCAAAAAATAGTAAATTAAAAATAAGTGACGAAAATTTTGCCGAATTAATGATCCTCTTATACGAAAACACCTTTCAGGCGATGGAAAGCAAAATTGTTAATGCAGTAAAAAATAATGAAATCGAAAATGCAAAAAATCTTTCTGAAAATCTATTAAGATACTATGATACGATCATATTAACTGTTCTATACGGAATTTTTGAAAACTAATCAAATAAAAGCAGCAGAGTCAACACCCATTTTGTTAACTCTGCTGCTTTTATTTAATATTATCTTTTATTCATTTTCAAACGGATACCATTTTTCATCATTTGAATAAACATTCTGTATACCCATATTATCGCAATATCTCTGCGGATATTTCGGGTTGGGATTAATTTCCGCTTTTGAGGTATCAACCTCTGAACTTTCACCATCTCTCACAAGCCTTGCAGCAACAACTATTCTTGCATCTGCCTTGTAGCCTGAAACATCCATTTTTCTTGAACAGGTGGAAAGCGTCAGTATTTTATCCGAACTGTTAACATCAACACCTGTTTTATAGAGCGTTCGTTTATTCACTTCACTGATATAACCGCTGAAATTCTCACCGCCGAGATGCGGATAAATATAGTTGAATATATAACCGTCATCCTCATTTTCATCAGCATTTGTAATAAACACTGCAAAAATCTTCCACTGCATATCATTATATGCAGTATCAAAATGAATCACAGGATGCTCTTTATAAAAATCAATATTTTCGTATTTTGTAACCTCAGAAAACATCGTTGTATCCAGCCAATTGTGACCATAAAGCACCGTATTGAAATCCCTCAATGAAGAATCGCATGCACTGCTCATATAAATCGCACCGCGTTCTTCGGGCTGCTTATCAAAATTATGGGTTAAATAAAACTCATCATCATTACACTGCACAACAGGATAATCAACCGCTGTTCCGTCAATTTTAATATAGCCGACAAAATCACTGTTTTTGTCAATATAGCTTTGGTATTTTGACTTTTTCTCTGTGCTGACAGCACTTTCGGCTGTTGTTGTTTCTTGTTCCTTATCAAACACACCAAAATGGACTGCTGCCGCCGCACACAATGCTATAATAAATATAGGTATAATTATTTTAACAAACTTTTTCACAATACATATTCCTTAAAACTAAATTCAATAAAAATCACTATACCACTTATACAATAATCAATGATCTGCATACTTCAAAATATAAATCAATTCTTCTTTTGTTGATTACACGATATAGTACCTGAAAAAATTTTTTAACCCATAGCTTGGATGGTGTATTACCGCACTGCTTGAATATCCTTTTTTAGCCATATCCAAAAATGAATTTTCAAACATTCCACGGCTTTTATCAACACCTTTTAATCTTCAAGGTATATGCTGGTTTAAATATAGACATATAATCCTTTCATAATACATTCTGATTTATCAGAAATTAAATTTGTTAAAGCCCCAATGGTTGATTTCACTGTATTTTACATATGTTCTGTCAGCAGGAACATTCAACAGCTTTTCGCTGATTTCACAAATTCTGACTGTTAAGTCATCATATGCTGCATCGCCTGCCTTGCCGAAAATTGCAATTTCAAACATTGCACAAGGCTCGTCACTACCCTTAAAATACATATCCTTTTCATCTTCCAGCTCAACCATAAGCCAAGCCTCGCTCTTACCGGGAATTGCTGTGATTGCCTCGCCGAGAGCTGATTTTAAGTTGATTTTATCCGAAATTGTCTGATTTGTTTTCACTTCAATAAAAGGCATAAGTTACACTCCTAAATATTTATCAATAAATTCATCAAGCTTTTTATGATAACCGGATTCATCAACACGGATTGAATCCGCATGTCCGGCACCGCTGACCAATAGCATATCCTTTTCTGTCGGACAAAGCTCATAAAGCTCAACACCCATTTTCGTGGGAACAAGCCCGTCATTATCACCATGAACAAAAAGCATAGGCGCTCTTGCCTGAAGCACAGAACCCCTGACCTCAGTATCATTAAGGTCATAGCCTGCAATAAGCTTATTTGCAGTATTGAAGATTTTAACAAGCGGTTTAGGATTCTTAATTCCCGCGCCCTTAATTACTTCTGAAAATTCTTCTGTTGCACTGGTATACGGACAATCGGCAACAGCAAGCTTAACCTGCTTTGGCACCTTGCTTATCATTTTGCAAACCGTAGCACCGCCCATTGATACACCGTGCAGAATTATTTTTATATCGTCACCGAAACGTCCGGTTAAATAATCAATCCACAGCAAACAGTCCTTATGCTCAAAATAATCGAAACCAGTAAAACTACCCTCACTTTCACCGCAGGACACGTGGTCCATTGCAAGAAAGTTATAGCCCTTTTCAACATAATACTGCAAAAAGTTTGCAGGATCACCATTATGGTCTGTATGATGACCATGAGCAAAAACAACGAACACGCTGCTTTCAACGGCAGGGTAGGTCAGGTAGCCTGTTAAGTTCCTGTTTTTGTGCGATTTTATAATAATCTTTTCGCTGTTCTGTTTATTAATCCATTCGTGTTTGGATTGATTAAACATAAGAAACTCGTCCGGTCCATCGTTTTCATTTCTTGTGGCAAGGTAACCAATAATTGATTTGAACTTTCTCTCCCTGCCCATAACATCCATATAACCATGCAGTGCAGTACCTGCAATTGCACCTATACATACTGCACCTGCTGCAATTCGTTTTTTATTCACCTATTTCAATTCCTCTCGCCTTACGCTGCGCAGCAAGCTCATTTTCAATTCTTTCCTTTTCCTTGCCGCTGATTTTATAAAAGAACATTGGTATTGCACAAAGCAGCAGACTCACACCCGGAACAATTGAAACCAATGAGAACATTGCAAAACGCTGATTCATTGCAAGATCGGTTGCTGCCATAATAACATCTGAGCTCAGCATTTTTTCAGGCTCAAGACCGATAAACATATACATTAACACAATACCCGATGTTGCAAACGCATTACCAAGCTTGTTTACAAAGCCCTGACAGGCAGAGCCGAGTGCATTATCCCTGAAGCCTGTTTTCAGCTCCATATAATCAAGACAATCACCAATCATTGCATAACTGATAACATTAAGCACACCAAGCGGAATGCAGGAAATAAGAATAAACGGAATACAGATATACAAGTTCATTGTAAACCAGCCGATAATTGTGGTGAATATGCTTGCAACAAAGCCTGCAATGCAGGTTACAATAACAATTTTTTTATAATCAAAACGCTTCATAAGTGCAGGCATAACAAGCATAGCACCAAACATTCCGACAATTGCACAAGCCTGGAAAATTGTTTTAACCGATGACACACTTGCCTCAATTGCTGCAACTCTTTCAGCATCTGTCATGCCCTCCAGCGGCGCACCGATATAAAAAGCATAACGTGCAACGTGAACAGCAGCAGCCTGCACCATATATCTTCCGCTTGAGAGCACACCCATCAGAATAACAAGCATAAGCGGCTTGCATTTAAAAATACGTGAAAGCCTTGAGGGCTCACCCTTTACAGGCTTTGCATCAGGAATAACCACTCTTTCTTTGATATGGAAATACGATCTTGAATAAAGGAGTAATCCGATAACAACGGTAAATATTGCCATAATAAGGTATTTGGTCTTATTATATTCAAGTCCGTCAGACGCACCGAGAATATTCGGCAAAACAAGTCCGATAACGAGAAACAGCACCTCCGGTACGGCTGAACCGACACCATTTAATGTTCTGCCAAAGGAAATCGTTGAGCTTCTTTCCTCAGCATCGGCAGTCATAACATTAGGCAAACTCCAGAAAGGAACATCAGCCATTGTGTAAATCATACCCCACAAAACATAAACAACTGCCGCATAAGCCATCAACGCACCCTTGTTAAGGTTCGGGCTGAAATACATCAGCACTGTTAACACACCGATGGGGATTGATGCATAGAGTATGTACGGCTTCATTTTGCCGTACTTTGTAGTGCGTCTGTCAACAATCATACCCATAAGCGGGTCATTAATAGCATCCCACACCCTTGCCAAAAGCATAAGAAGTAGCACAAACATTGGTGCAAGCTGCAGAACATTAAGATAATAGTCACTGATGTAGCTTGACATCATTGCATAAATCATACCCTGACCCATTGCACCGATACTGAACGCCCAGCGTTCCTTCTTAGGAATATAATTAGTCTGGCTCATTTTTTTACCCCTCTGTCAGTATTACTCTATCTTGCCGAAGCTTGGATAATACTTAAATTTAACCTTACCTAAAATCTTTTCCTTATTAACAAATTTATTATTCCAGAATCTTGAATCCCAGCTTGAATTTCTGTTGTCACCCATCATAAAGTAGCTGTCAGCAGGCACCTCAAATGGTCCGAAATCGCCCTCAGGTGTACCGTTTGTAACAAAGCTGTCATCAAGCTGAATTGTTTCACCATCAGTTTTTGTAACATATACAACACCGTTAACCACCTGCACGGTTTCACCGGGCAGACCTATAATACGCTTCACATAAATCTGCGTTTCATCATCAGGATAATTGAAAATTATAACATCATATCTTTGCGGGTCCTCATTAATATAAGCAAGCCTGCTGGCAATAATTCGGTCACCCTCGTGAATCGTATTCAGCATTGAGCCTGTTGGAACTACTGCATTTGCAAAAACAACAGATTTTAAAATGATTGCAATAATTACAGCAACAACAATGGGAATTAAAAATTCCACTGCCTCCCGTAATTTGCTTTTTGGCTTCTTCTCCTCTTCTTCATCCTCAGGCTCATTCGGATTATAAGTTTTATAGTTAACCTCTTTACCCTCCTCAGCCTGCTCTATTTTTTCAACCTCTTTTGTAGGACTTTTTACATCATTTATATTCACATCGGTATCAAACATTGTTGCTCCGCAGTGGGCACATTCATACCAATCATCCTTTTTAATCAGCGCATCACTGCCGCATTTTTTGCAATTCATAATTATTTTTTCCTCCTTTTAACGGCTTTAGTCAGCACTCTTTTCAGTGCAATAATATCCTCATAGGAGGTTGCTTTGTTAATAGCGCTGAATTCCAATGCATCGCCTTCAAGCTTTGTATCAATCTCTCCCTTTGCATTTGCATCGTAACCTGAACCGTCAAGGTTTTTGTCAATATAAAGCTTTACCATTTTATTTTTTTCTCTTACAACAATTATTTTATGCTCTGCACCTGTCACCTTACAGCTTGAGTTAAGAACAGTCGAATCGCACCTGATATTAACATATCCGTCCTCAATTGCAATTTTGACATCACCATTTTCACAGATTGAGCAGTTTTCATCATCACTGTTATATTTAAATGAAACGGTAAACTCATCAGTAGCTTCAAGATAATCATATCTTCTGTCACTTTTTCCAAATTGAAGCACCTTGATTTCAAAGGGCTTAAGCGTTAAATCAATTTTGTCGCCATACGAATAGCTTTCAAAGTTTTCACTTGCACCCTCGTTATAAACATTAAAACGATTAACATTTTTAAGGGTTTCAGGACAGCCCATAAGCTTATTGAGCGTGAGGGTGAGCGGCGCTTTTTCATCAGTAGGATTTCTCAGTGCGATAATACCATCACCATTATCATTCCAGCTAAAATAACCATAAACATTATTTTCTTCTGGATTTCCGCCAAGCATCATCGCATTTCTCAGAATATCAAAATTGCTCTTCTGCCATTGAATAACCTTAGAGAGTATACGCCATTTCGTTTTGTTCATCATCGTATAGCTCAGATGAAGCTCATTAAGCGCCTGACCCCTGCAGGCATTGAAATACAGATATTTTTCAAACTCCTCATCTGTATAATTAACCTTTGCCTCTGTGCCGTAAATCGGTTCGTGGTTATATATATATCTTTGAGGTATCTGCCAAGCCCTTGTACAAAGTGAGTGATAATATCTTCCGTCACGGTAGGTCAGCTCCCTGTCAAGCTGTGACTGCTGCTCCAGATTATCGGCAAAGCCGATATCCTGGCTGTTCTGCAGCCAGATGCTGTTAACATATTGCAGCCACCATGGTGACGGATGAACATAGCAGGTCATATTAATCCAGAGCTCCTTGCCATCCTCTGTACGAGCCTGTCTTACACTTTTAAAAATATCTATCCAGCCCTGCCACATTTCCGAATAATAATACATATCATTCTCACCGCCAACCATATGGTGATGCTTTGAATTTGTACAGGGTCTGAAACAAAAGCCATCAAGCTTCCAGTAGCTGATATCAAATTCCTTAGTCGTGTCAACAAGGAATTTTTCAACATTTTCCTGATAGGTTTTATCTGCCACACAAATATCACGTGACAGAGAGTTGCAGGCACCAAGACCGCTTTTTTCCATTTTTTTAGCAAATTTATACTGATAATTATATCCGCCTCTCGGTCCGAACCACAAGCCGAATGAAGAGCCAAGCTTTTTTGTCATCTTTGTTGAATCTGTAAGCTTATTGGGGAATTTTTTATTAAAGCTCCAGAACGGTGCTTTGTAATCATTCCAGCCGTCATCAATAACATAGGCATCAATTGGCGGAACACCATTTGATGAAAGCTTGCTCTCAATTTCATAAAAGGATTTTTCAATATTATCAGCATCAATATTCAGCATATGGTCATACCAGCTATTATACTGAAGTCGGAATTTATTAGGCACTGCAATATCGTCAATGTAATCAAAAAACGCTTTTTGAACATCAATCATAGTATTATCTCTTGCACCGCCTACAACAGTAACCGGGCAATAAAAAACACCATCAATATTTTTTCCGAGATAATACTTTACCTGACCTATTCCGAAAAGAATGGTATTTAAGGTTGCGGGAAACTCACAGCCGAAAAACAAACTGTCGATATAAAAAGGCTGTCCCAGTGAAGAAACAAATGCACCAAGCTCATTACCCTCTACATCCATAGGAACACTGAAATGAGTTTTTGAATTTGTTATTCCTATATGCTCAAGCAGAATATAATCAATAACCTTTGTATCATTTTGAACAAAGCTGATTTGCTTTTTGAGTGTATTTCCGTCCTCGCCTGCCCAAAAGCTCATAGTTACAGTAACACCGCTGCATTCTGCAAATGTAAAAGACAGCTTGCCATTCTCTTGTTTCTGGTCTGTAACCTTTAAGCCCTTCGATGTAAATTCGCTGCCGTCGGTGAAATGGAATAAAAACTCCACACTGTTACCGTCAGGAATAAAATCTTTTTTTGACAGCGTATTTCTGATCTGTGATGCATAAAGATTCCCCTCATACACCTTGAACTCACGCTGTAAAATCTTGCTTTCAAGTCTGAACATATTTAAACCCCTTAATTATAATTCTGCTTTAATCTGCTCAAGCGCGTTTGCAAGCTGATCAGGACAGGAGGTACCTCTGCCTCTGCAGTCAATACCCCTGAGCACAGCAATAATTTCATCAATACTTCTGCCCTTTGCAAGAGCGGAAATACCCTGAAGATTGCCATGGCATCCGCCTAAAAAGCTGATGCTTTCAATCGTTTCATCATCATTAATATCTATTGTTATCTGTTTTGAACAAACACCCTGCGGTGTGTAAGTATATGTCATTTTGAATTCTCCTTATAAAGCAGTATATTTATATATATTATACATAGATTCCTTATTTAATGCAACTATTTAAAGTTAACGAAAAAAATATTATTTTCTTATTTTAAGATATTGAATTGGAAATGTTGTTGTGCTATTATTGGAATGATGAGCCGGATTGTGTCCGGTTTAATACATATCTGAGAGGTAAAATTTATGGAAAAGCTTAAGGTTGGCATCATTGGTGCCGGTCGTATCGGTCAGGTACATGCAAAATCAATTACATACCATATTCCTCAGGCTGAAATTGTTGCTGTTTCAGACATTTTTGTTGAAGGTGCAAAGAAGGTTTCCGAGGAGCTTGGTATCCCGAATTATTATGAGGATTATCACGAGATTTTAAACAATCCCGAAATTACAGCAGTTCTTATCTGTTCATCAACAGATACACACGCAGACATTGCCATTGAGGCTGCTAAGGCAGGCAAGCACATTTTCTGTGAAAAGCCTGTTGATTTGACAATTGAAAAAATTAAGGCTGTTATCAAGGCTGTTGACGAGGCAGGTGTTAAGCTTCAGATTGGCTTTAACCGCCGTTATGACCACAACTTCGCTGCAATCAAGGACCTTGCTAACAAGGGTAAAATCGGTGAACTGCAGACAATCAAAATCACATCACGTGACCCTGAGCCACCCCCGATTTCATACGTTAAGGTATCAGGCGGTATCTTCCTTGATATGACAGTTCATGATTTTGATATGGCTCGTTTTATCGGCGGTGAGGTTGAAGAGGTTTATGCAAATGCTGCAGTTAAGGTTGACCCCGCTATCGGCGAAGCAGGTGACGTTGACACTGCACTTGTTGCACTCAAGTTCAAGAGCGGTGCTATCGGTGTTATCGACAACTGCCGCAAGGCTGCTTATGGCTATGACCAAAGACTTGAAGTGTTCGGCAAGAAAGGTCAGGCAAGTGCTGCTAATGACACACCTACTCATGTTGAGTTTATGGATGAAAATGGTGCTACAACTGACAAGCCGCTTTATTTCTTCCTTGAGAGATATATGCAGTCCTTTACCGATGAAATGACAGAGTTCATTGACTGCGTAATTAACGATAAGGCTACAAAAACAACTGTTTATGATGGTCTTGAGGCTCTGCGTCTTGGTCTTGCTGCTAAGAAGTCTGTTGCTGAAAACAGACCTGTTAAATTATCTGAAATCGAGGCTTAATTATGAAACGTATCAGACTTACAATGTCACAGGCACTGGTTAAGTTCCTTGACAATCAATATATTGAATGTGACGGTGTTGAAACAAAATTTGTAGAAGGCATCTTCGGCATTTTCGGTCACGGCTGTGTAGTCGGTGTCGGTCAGGCGTTAGAGCAGGGCGGACACAGTTTAAAATTTTATCAGGGCAAAAACGAGCAGAATATGGCTCTGGCAGCTATGGCTTATGCCAAACAGCTTGACAGAAAGGCTATTATCCCCTGTGTTTCTTCAATCGGTCCCGGTGCAACAAATATGGTAACTGCCTGCGGCTGTGCCACAGCAAACAGAATCCCGCTTTTAGTACTGCCCGGTGACACATTTGCCTGCCGTCAGCCTGACCCTGTTTTACAGCAGGCTGAGTTCTTTGACAACTACGGCAGAACCGTAACAGATGCATTCAAGGGTGTATGCCATTACTTTGACAGAATTTCAAGACCTGAGCAGCTTATGACAGCTTGTATTAACGCAATGCGTGTTTTAACCGACCCTGCAGATACCGGTGCGGTTTGCCTTGCCATGCCACAGGATGTTGAGGGTGAGGCTTATGATTACCCTGAGCATTTTCTTGCTAAAAGAGTTTGGCATATGGACAGACGTCCTCTTTCAAAATCACAGCTTGAAAGAGCTTGCGCACTTATTAACGAGGCTAAAAAACCGATTATTGTTTGCGGCGGCGGTGTAAGATACAGCGGTGCTGAAAAAGCACTTGTTGAATTTGCTGAAAAATACAATATCCCTATTGCCGAAACACAGGCAGGTAAAGGTATCATTGACTGGAAGCATCCGCTCAATCTCGGCGGCATCGGTGTAACAGGCGGCAAGGCTGCCAACATTATTGCAAGAGATGCTGACTTAGTCATCGGTGTCGGTACTCGTTTTTCAGATTTCACCACAGCATCAAAGTGGCTGTTTAATGAAAACAGAAAGGTGCTCGGCATTAATGTTTGTCCGTTTGATGCTTTCAAAATGGATGCTGAGGCAATTATTGCTGATGCGAAAGAGGCTGTTACTGCGCTTATCGACGCCTGTAACGGATACAAATCAGCTTATACTGATGAGATTTCAGCGGCAAAGGCTGAATGGGATGCTATTGTTGATGAATATTATTCAACAGAACTTGAGGGCGGACTCAATCAGACTCTTGCACTTGGAATAATCAATGAATTTATGGAGAATGATGCAATCGCTCTCGGTTCAGCAGGCTCACTCCCCGGTGATATGCAAAGACTCTTCAGACCTAAAGACAGAGGCACCTACCATATGGAATATGGTTACTCCAATATGGGCTATGAGGTTAACGGTGCTTTAGGCGCAAAAATGGCTAAGCCTGAATCACAGGTTTACACCTTCTGCGGTGACGGCTCATTCCTTATGGGTCACAGTGAGCTTTATACTGCGTTGCAGGAGGGCTTAAAGATTAATGTATGCCTGTTTGACAATATGGGCTGGGGATGTATTGAAAATCTACAGAACAACCAGGGCACTGATACATTCGGAACCGTATTCAGAGCAAGAAATCCTGTAACAGGTATGCTCGACGGTGCTGAAATTGCCATTGATTTTGCAAAAATCGCAGAGGGCTACGGCTGTAAAGCGTATACCTGCCGTACATCCGACGAGCTTCGTGCTGCGCTTGCAGATGCGCAGAAACAGTCAGTTTCCTGCCTGTTTGATATTAAGGTACTTCCAAAGACCATGACACCCGGCTTTGAGTCATGGTGGAGAGTCGGTGTTGCTGAAGTATCAGAAAGCAAAACCGTGGCAGCAGCATATGAGGATATGCAGGCACATATTAAGGATACCTTCGATTATTAATAATGTATCTTTACTAAAAATTTTGAAAGGTAAAATAGGAAATGCTTGATTCAAACAAAGTTAAATTAGCTATTGCACCAATCGGCTGGACAAATGACGATATGCCTGACCTTGGTGCAGAAAATACATTTGAGCAGTGCATCAGTGAAATGGCACTGGCAGGCTTTAAAGGCTCTGAAATCGGTAACAAATACCCTGCAGATCCTGATGTATTAAAGCCATATCTTGATATCAGAGGACTTCAGATTTGTAATGCGTGGTTCTCATCATATTTAACCTCAAAGCCTTATGAGGAAACAATCGAGGCTTTCAAGGCTCATTGCGATAAGCTCCATAAGTTAGGTGCAAAGGTTATCGGCGCTTCAGAACAGGGCAACTCAATTCAGGGCTGTCTTGACAAGTCCATTCTTGATGAAAAGCCTTATTACACTGACGAACAGTGGGAAATTGTTGCAAAGGGCTTTAATGAAATGGGCGCTTATGCAAAGAACAAGGGTATGTTCTTTACCGTTCATCACCATATGGGCACAGGTGTTCAGACCGTTGAGGAAATTGATAAGCTGATGGAGATTACTGACCCCGATTTGGTTTATCTTCTTTTCGACTCAGGTCATCTCACCTTTGCAGGCATTGACCCTGTACCTGTACTCAAAAAGTATATCAACAGAGTTAAGCACGTTCACTTAAAGGACGTTCGTCTTGACGTTTATAACAATCAGGTTGTTCCTGAGCATATGTCATTCCTTGACGCTGTCAGAGCAGGTGTGTTCACAGTGCCGGGTGACGGAGATGTTGACTTTAAGCCTATCTTTGACATTCTTGCAGAGAATGATTATGAGGGATGGGTAGTTGTTGAGGCTGAGCAGGACCCTGCAAAGGCTAATCCGTTTGAGTACGCTGTTAAGGCAAGAAAATATATTGCTGAAAACACAGGTCTTTAAAATCCAGTAAACCTATAAAAAACTCCTGATACATATAAATATAGGTACAATAACGAAGTTTTAAACCAAAGGACACTATTGTTCTTTGGTTTATTTTATGCTATTATTTTATTAATAGATAAATCGGGATTTGTGATTTTCAGATGGGAGGTAAAAATGCGTCGTTCAGATAGAGAAGTTAAGGAATTTGAAGATATTATAGCTATCATGGAAAAATGTGATGTGTGCCGAATTGCTTTAAACAATAATGGCTATCCGTATATATTACCACTCAATTTTGGGATATGTATAAAAGAAGATAAAATTGAGTTGTATTTTCATGGAGCTATGGAGGGAACAAAATTTGATTTAATCGAAAAGGATAATAGAGCCAGTTTTGAAATGGATTGTGAGCATAAATTGGTAACAGAAACTGAACGTGGGAGTTGTACAATGGAGTATAAAAGCGTTATAGGACAAGGATACATTAAAATGCTTTCTGATGATGAAAAATATGATGCTTTATGTATTTTGATGAAGCATTATCATCAAGAGGATTTTCCGTTTAACAAATCAGTAATTCCTCATACAAAAGTTTTCAAACTAGTGGTAGAGAAAGTAACAGGCAAAGTAAGAATGAAGAAAAATGATAAACAATAAAATTCCTGTTTATAAAGGAGTAATAAAATGCAAAATAATAGAGAATTTTGGGATGTATTAGATGAATTGGCAGCAAATTCGGAAATTGTAATTGACAGACCAAAAGGAACCACACATCCTAAATATCCTAATTTTATTTATAAAGTTGATTATGGATATTTAAAAGATACAGCATCTATGGATGGTGCAGGGATAGACGTATGGGTTGGAAGTGGCGAAAAAAGGATTGATGCAATAATATGTACTGTTGATTTGATGAAAAAAGATTCAGAAATCAAAATTTTAATTGGCTGTACAGAAGACGAAAAACAAATTATATATCAAACGCATAATGAAACAGAATATATGAAAGGTATTTTAATACGACGATAAATGATTTCAGTTTATTGAGTCAAACGCAAATGTAATACTGCAGCGAGCATCGAATTTTGATATACAAAATTCATATAAAAAACCACGAACATTTTTGTTCGTGGTTTACTTTGTTATAGCTCCGATGTGTATGCATCAGGAGTTTTCTGTTTACAATTAAATTTATTTGTTAAGCTTTCTTTGGATTGCTTTAACAAATTCAACAATCGGAATTACGCAGACTGCAAGTGCAAGTGAAATTGCATATTCAGTTAAGCTGATATGAGCAAAATCAAATGCTTCTGCAAGGAACGGAATATATATAACAACGGTTGAAAGCACAAGGCTGAGTACCATCGCCCCAACTAAATACCAGTTGACACTGCCCATTTTTGCAATTGTCTGACGGCGTGAACGCATATTGAAGGAATGGAAAATCTCTGCCATTGCAAGGGTCAGAAATGCCATTGTCATACCGTTCTGGTGAATAAGCTCCTCTGAGCCGTGGGCAAGTGTAACACCAAGCTGATTGGTACCGAAGAAATACGCAAGGAGTGTGAGAACAGTTACCATAAGACCTTGGTAAACACAATCAAAGCCCATACCGCCTGCAAAAATTCCGTCTTTGGAATTTCTCGGCTGACGCTTCATTATATCCTTTTCGCCCTTTTCAAGACCAAGAGCAAGAGCAGGCAGACAGTCAGTTATCAGGTTAATCCAAAGAAGATGAACAGGCTCAAAAATTGTAAAGCCCATTAAGGTTGCAATGAAAATTGTAACAACCTCACTGAGGTTTGATGAGAGAAGGAACTGAATTGAATTACGGATATTATCGTAAATCCTTCTGCCCTCTTCAACAGCAGAAACAATTGTTGCAAAGTTATCATCAGCAAGCACCATATCAGCAACATTCTTCGTAACATCTGTACCTGTGATACCCATACCGACACCGATATCTGCATTTTTGATTGATGGAGCATCATTAACACCATCACCTGTCATTGCGGTGATTTTGCCCTTTGCCTTCCAAGCCTTAACAATTCTAACCTTATGCTCAGGCTGAACACGGGCATATACAGAATATTTTTCAATTTCTCTGTCAAGCTCTTCATCACTGAGCTTATTAAGCTCTGCACCTGTAATTGCAGAGGTTTCGTCTGTAATAATGCCAAGCTCTCTTGCAATTGCAACTGCGGTATCCTTATGGTCACCTGTTATCATAATAGGTCTGATACCTGCTGCACGGCATTCCTTGATTGCCTCAACAACCTCAGGACGTACAGGGTCAATCATACCTGTTAAGCCAACATAGCAAAGCTCCTGTTCAAGTGCTGAAGCCTCTTCGCTTTCAGGCTTATCCTTGTAAATTCGCATTGCACAGCACAGAACACGAAGTGCTTTATCTGCCATTTCTTTATTTCCTGCAAGGATTTCAGCACGCTTTTCATCAGTCATAGGGAGCTGCTTGCCATTTTCATAATACGATGTGCATTTTGAAAGCACGACATCGGGTGCACCCTTAGTATACTGAATATAGCCATTTTCACTTTTATGAACGGTCGACATCATTTTTCGCATTGAGTCAAATGGTGCTTCCATTACTCTTGGGAAGTTCTCCTCAAGCTTAGGCTTAGGAAGCTCCAATTTATCAGCATATGCAACAAGCGCCGCCTCTGTCGGCTCACCCTTAACAGTACCGTCATCCTGAAGCTGTGCATCACAGCAAAGTGCCATAGCAGTTGCAAGAAGCTTTTCATCACTGCCCTTATACTCAACAACAGTCATTTTATTCTGTGTCAGGGTACCTGTTTTATCAGAACAGATAATCTGGGTACAGCCAAGCGTTTCAACAGCAGTAAGCTGTCTGATGACTGCATTTCTTTTACTCATTTTGGTAACACCGATTGAAAGAACGATTGTTACAACAGCAGCCAGACCCTCAGGAATAGCAGCAACAGCAAGTGAAACAGCCACCATAAAGGTGTCAAGAACTGTATTGAAATTAACAGCGTCGCCAACAATAAATGAACGAACGATATCAAATGCAAAAATAAATACACAAATACCGAGAACTAATATGGATAAAATACGGGATAACTGATTGAGTTTCTGCTGCAGCGGAGTGTCTCCATTCTCGGCCTGCTCAAGGGCATCAGCTATTTTACCCATTTCTGTATCCATTCCTGTTGCAACAACAACAGCCTTACCGTGACCATACACAACATTCGAGCCCATATAGCACATATTTTTTCTGTCGCCAAGGGGAACATCATCACTACCCAACGGATCAATAGCATCAACCTGCTTGTTAACGGGAACGGACTCGCCTGTCAGTGCCGCCTCTTCAATTTTCATTGAAGCACAGCTTATAATTCGGCAATCGGCAGGAACACTGTCACCTGCTTCAAGCTCAACAACATCACCGATAACCAAATCTTCGCTTTTAATATCAACCAGTCTGCCGTCACGGTAAACCTTTGATGTAGCCGCAGCAATTTCCTGAAGTGCTTCAATCGCCTTTTCAGCCTTTTGCTCCTGAACAACACCAAGCACTGCATTGAGCAGAACAACAAACATAATGATGAAAACGTCTGTAAAGCCCTCACCGCTGACAGCGCCTGTAATGGCAGAAATAACAGCAGCAACGATAAGTATAATTATCATCGGGTCTGCAAGCTGACTAAAAAACTTGTGGAGCAAGGATTCCTTTTTTCCCTCATCCAGCTTGTTTTTTCCGTTTTTTTCAAGCCTGGAAGCAGCCTCAGCGGCAGTTAATCCGCCTTCGGTCGACTTGATTTCTTCAAAAACGACACTTTTGTCTTTTAAATATTCTTTCATAAAAGCTCTCCTTTTGAATTTTTTATATAAATAAAAACCCGTACATAGTATTACACTATGTACGAGTCTCATTCTTTAAAACTAAACCAGCCGTAAAAGGCATGCTGTTGATTTAGCTCACACTATGTAAATGCTGTGTGGAACTACTCCCTCGAACAACATATATTATACCATAAAATGGTAAAAAAGTCAACATACGAAATAGCCATATGTCTATTAGATAATTGTTAAATCTTTATTAAAACAATTTAAACTCTTGCTACCATTTCGCCGTATTCTTCCTTGCTCTTTCTTATGAAATCTTCAACCTGCTTAGCAGAAGGCATAGCATCTGAGCAGGAATGAGCAGAAATGAGAATAGAAGCAGATGCTGAACCAAACTCAAGACACTCAATAATTTCCTTACCCTGAAGAAGGCTGTAAAGGAAAGATGAACCATAGCCGTCACCACCGCCGAAGCCTTTAAGCTTAACAGCAGGAAATGGCTTAATTGAATAGAACCTGCCATCATTAGTATATGCAGTTGAGCCCTCTTTACCGTGCTTAATTACACAAATTGAAGCACCAAAGTACTGCCAATATTTGGCTGATTCAGGGTCACTGTCCTTAACACCGACAATACCCTCAGTCAAATCAAATTCTTCACGTGAGCCCATAATAATATCAGCATTCTGTGCTACAAGACTGTAATATACGGCAATTTCATCCTTTGATGTCCATGTGTATTCACGATAATCAATATCAAAAATAATTCTTACATTATTCTTTTTAGCAAGCATCATTGCCTTAAGGCAAGCCTCACGCGAAGGTGATTTTGCAAGTGCAGTACCGCTGATAACAATAGCCTTTGCAGATGCAATATATTCCTCCTTAATATCTTCAGGTGCCATACAGAAATCAGCCACATTGTCACGGTACATAAGGATTGATGACTCATCCTTTGAAAGAATTTCAGTAAAGGTTAAACCAAGGCACTCACCGTTTTTTGCTCTTGTAATCTGACTTGTGTCAATGCCTTCCTTATCAAAATAATCAACAACAAAGTCACCAAACTGATCATTGCTTACACAACCGCAAAAACCAACCTTGCAGCCAAGACGTGCAAGACCAACAGCAATATTTGCAGGTGAGCCGCCAACGTATTTATTAAAATTTGATGACTCGCTCAATGGCATATACATATCTGTTGGGTTAAAGTCAATAGCAATTCTGCCGATTGGGATAAAATCAAGCGGCTTTGTCATATCAAATGTAATGTAGTTCATAATTTTTACCTCTTCAAATTCGTTACGCCTTATTGTCACTGCCGAAAATCAGAATGTGCTTTTTCGCATTTTCATAAGCACCCTGCACCTCGGCAGCCTGCAAATCGTAGTAACCTTTTATGCTGTCATTATTATAGCACTTAGAAACAGTGTTTTCAACCATATCAAAGGTTGCGGTAGCAATATTTATCTTTTTTATTCCTGTATGTGAACACTTAACAAAATCATCGGGAGTAATACCTGTTCCACCGTGCAAAACTAATGGCAGGTCGGTATTTTTCTCAACCTCTTCAAGAATATCAAATCTGAGCTTGGGTGTGCTTTTATAATTCCCATGGGCATTTCCGATTGCAATTGCAAGTGCATCAACACCTGTTTCAGCCTCAAAACGCACGGCATCCTCTGTCTTGGTGCAATTGATTGCGATGTCCTCACTGCCATCCTCACTGCCGCCTACACAGCCGATTTCCGCCTCAACGGAAGCATCGTATTCCTCTGCCATAGCAATAACTTTTTTCGTCATCTCGATATTTTCGTCAAGGGGAAGATGAGAACCATCAAACATAACCGACGTAAAGCCAAGATCAAGCGCCTGAGAAATTTTTTCAAGAGTTTTACCGTGGTCAAAATGAACAGCCACAGGCGTATCTGCATTTTCAGCAGCAGCAACCATTAACGGACCGATAAGCTCTAGAGGACTCTGTTTTAATCTCACCTCGGCAATCTGCAGAATAACAGGTGCATTCAGCTCCTTTGCAGCCTGCAGCACACCGAGCACCATTTCCATATTCGCAACGGAAAACGAGCCGACGGCATAGTCACCCGCCTGGGCATCTGCCAACAGGTCACGCATATTAACCAACATAAATATTACCTCGATTTGTTAAATTTAATAAATAAAGCGAGCCGACAATAAGCCGAGTTCTGTCATGGGTAATCATCTATCTCGACGCAGCATTGCTGCTGCGCTCCAGCCATCCTTCAAAGTTATGTGTCGAGCAAACAACCCTTTAGTCGATGTTGCAGCGGATAGGGTTTACATGGCAAGGGATGTTACCATCCCCTCGGTGAGCTCTTACCTCGCCTTTCCATCCTTACCTGAAAAATCAGGCGGTTTATTTCTGTTGCACTTTCCCTAAGGTCACCCTCGGCGGCCGTTAGCCGTTATCCTGCTCTGTGCTGCTCGGACTTTCCTCATATTGCAAGCAATACGCGATTACCTCGTCGGCTCGTATCTTATATTTTAAAATAAACTAATATGAATTGTCAATATTTTTTATAAATTCGTAAAGAAGTTTTATAAAATCTTAGTTGAAAAAAAGATAAATATATAGTAAAATTCATTTATAAAGAAGGTGATATTATGCCTCGTTTTGATGATGAGGATTTCAGAAGGAATAATGACCGCAGGGACAGAACTGTTCCGACCGAAGAAAACTATTACAGCTACTCGCCTGTGGACCTTAATTTCAACAGCCGTGAGCAAAATATAGTCCGGGATAATCAAATAAAAAGAGGAATTAATCCCTGTGACAGCGAGCCTGTGCAGAATAATTATGCACCTCCGCCACCACCCGTGCAGAGATTTCAGAGTGAAACCTTTGGGGATTTCGCACCGCCTGCTCCTCCAAAAAGAAGTGAGCCAAAGAATTCAGGTGACGGCAAAAAGCCTAAAAAGCATTTTCATCTTATAAAATCGAAAAAGAAACGTGTCGCCACTATTATTCTTGCAGTAATACTTGCAATAATTCTTGCTGTGGTCGGAACGCTTTCGGCAATTATGGGGAAAATAACGTATAATGAAAAAAAGGAAAACACCTTTGTTTCAGCCTCTGAGCTTGAAAGCAGTGCATTAGTAAAAAACATACTTCTGCTCGGGGTCGATGCACGTGCAGGCGAAAACGCCAATGAAACAAGGTCGGATACAATGATGCTTGTATCTATTGATATGAAGCACCGCAGCATCAAGCTCACATCATTCCTGCGTGATACGTGGGTATATATCCCCACATTAGGCTACAATCAGCGTCTGAATGCTGCTTGCTCATCAGGCGGTTATGAGGGGGTTGTTGATGCGATTGAGTATAACTTTGGTGTTGATATTGACGGATATGCCGTAGTTGATTTTGAAATGTTTAAGGTACTCGTTGACAGTCTTGGCGGCGTTGAGGTAGATGTTACTGAAGCCGAGGCTAATGAGGTAACAAATCATCCATATCGATACGGCGATGTAGTACTTGAGTCAGGAAAGTACAAGCTTAGCGGCGAGCAGGCTCTTGCATACTGCAGAATAAGAAAAATTGACACAGACTTTGTAAGAACAGAACGACAGCGTACTGTTATGAGTGCTATACTGAATAATGCAAAGCACTCCAACCCATTCACACTGCTGAATATGGCATACAAAAGTGCACCTTACATTGAAACGGATTTAACGAAAAGTGAATTGAGAAGCCTTGTTATGCGTGCTGTTCCTTGTCTTGGCAATGACATTCAGCAGGCTAAGGTACCATTTGAAGGAACATGGGAATATGCGACAATCAGCGGCAACAGTGTTATCAGCATTAATACTGACAGCAACAAGCAAAAGCTGATTGACTATATTTATAATGATGTTACAGATTAATCTGCAATAAAAAACAAACCGAAAGGGAAATGCCTTTCGGTTTGTTTTTTATTTATACTTGAAAAAAGAAAAAGGGACGGATTTCTCCGTCCCCCCGAGTTTAAAACTTAGGATTAATCCCAGCCGCCTGGCAGATCTTCAATACCTGAAGTAGTGATAACATCTACTGTCTTGAACTCTTCAACCTCAGCCATAGGCTTTGTGTATAATTCTTTCATTACTAATCCTCCAATCTATTACTTGTACTGGTATGTCATAGGAGCACCGTAAGTTACAGTAACTTCACCGTCAGCATTAGCATATGCGATGAATGCACGAGCAGTTATTGTGCCGGTCTGAGCAGATAAACCATAGGTTACTGAGAACTGCTCTGAAGCTGTCTTTGTGTAAGCAGCCTTTACAGCTGAACCATCAACATCAAACAGAGTAATCTCACCAAGGTCACCCTTACCGTAAACGAAACCTGAGTCAATGTAAGTATAACCATCAGCCATTGTACGTGTAGCAATGAACTGAGCCTGGATTCTACCTGGCTGACCAACTTCGTTAACACCAACATTTGCTACCATAGGAACTGCTGTTACGCCGTCCATTACAGCAACAACTTCAATATCCTTACCTACATAGAAGCTATAAGTATCGCCATAAGCAACTGTTACGCCGTTTACAGCCCAACCCTTAGCGCCTTCCTTGTATACAGTTACAAGTGTATCATAAGCAACACCTGTTGCAACATCTGTAGCCTCAATACCGTCACCGGTGATTGTTGCACCATTAGCTGTTACAGTGTAGCCTTCGTTCTCAGCAAGCTCATAAACAGCAATAACTGTTGCTGAAGATGTGAGAGCCTGAATTTCTTCGTTGGTCATTGTCCAGCCATTCTCTGTAGCTGCAACATAACCTGAACGAGCAGGAGCATCAGGGATAACAATCTGAGATCCATCAGTTACAACCTGTGAACTTACAATGTTGCCGAAAGCATCAGCAAATACAACTGTGAATGAAGCCGCATCAGCCTTTTCAAATACAGGAGCATATGTTACATTAGCAAGAGCAACAGTTGTGAATGTAGTATCAGTTGAAACAGTTGTTAAACCGTTAGCTGTCCAGCCTAAGAACTTAGCACCTTCGATTGGCTCTGCTGTAAGAGTTACAGTTGAACCAGCCTCAACCTTAACCTTTGCACCGTTAGTTACGTCAGCACCGTTAAGAGTAACAACACCAAGATCTGTTGCTGCAACAGTGATTTCGTAGCTTGCAAGAGCAGGAATAGCCTCACCAACGATTACATCGTCGCAACGTGTGCACTGCTGATCAGCTTTCTTACCTGCAGCATCAACTGTAGGAGCTACTGCTGAGCCCTCAACCTCTACATAGTTATGACCAAGAGCCTCTGTATCCTGAGGAGCAGTGATAACTGTATCACAAACTGAGCACTTAACGCCTGCTGTCTTACCGCCCTCTGTACAAGTAGCAGCAACTGCAGCGATTTCAACCTCAGTATGAGGAATCATTGCGATTTCTTCCTGAGCAACAAGAACTGTATCACAAACCTCACATACCTTACCATCTGTTAAGCCGGTTGAAGTACATGTTGCAGGAGTACCGGCAACAACCTTCTCGGTATGAGCAAGTTTTTCGATAGTATTTGTATCTTCACTTACAACAACGCCACAGTCATCGCAAGTTACAACAACCTTTTCAAGACCTGTTTCTGTGCAGGTAGCTGCCTTTTCTACAGTCTTTGTTGTTGTTTTGTTAGCATGCTCACATGTAACTACAGGAATGGTTGTTCTGTAATTATTAGTACAAGCAGTACATTTATAATCATCATAACCTTCCTCAGTGAAAGTAGCATCCTGATGATCAACTACTGTGAAAGTACAATCAACAGTTTCTGTTGTACCGCAGCCGTTAACGCAAGCTACAGTGTGATGTGTTGTATCAGCAGCTTCAACTGCACCTGTGTAATCATGACCGAGAGCAGGGATTGTGTTTGTTGTTGGTTCGCCAACAACCTCGCCGCAGTCGTTACATGTCTCAGTAACAGTTTCAACGCCTGCTGTTTCACAAGTAGCAGCAGTTGTTACCTCTGTTGTAGTAGTTGTGTTAGCGTGTGTGCATTCCTCTGAACCGCCGCCAACTCTAGTCCATACAACAGTAGCATTTGCAAATGTTACAGGTGTATCATCAATAGAAATCAAGTAATTTTCCTCATTGATGTTTGAATCCATACGAGCATATGGCTCTACAATACAACCGCCTTCATCGGTAGCATAGCTAAATACATTCGGGTCTAAAAGGCTGCAATCCTTCTGAACTTCAAAATATACAGTAGCAATAACTACACCATAAGGTGATGCAAATGGTCTTTCTGAAGCATTAGCACCAACATACTGAGATGCTTCGATTGTACCACCCATGAAGGACTCACATCCTGTAGAAGATTTCCACTCACCTTCATAAGCCATGTTACCTGCAAAGCCTATTCCGCCATGAGCTGCATAAAGACCATTTGCTGTTCTAACAGCCTTATCTTTATTGCTTTCTTTTGAATATGTCCACTTATCACGAATCTTTGCAAGAGCTGTTGGATCGTTGAAATCGGTGCCGTCAGGTACAACAATACTTCCGTTATGGAAGCCGGCTTTAATGTACTCTTCGTTATAAAATCCTCTCATCTGTGCACAGTTAAGTGCATCAACACCACCAAACTCAAAAGTAACAGCTATTCTCTGACCTGCCTTCAAATTAGTCGGGTCAATGATAACATCTTTTGCTGCCTCAAAATTACGGCTTGAATCATAAGCATAGTGATTCTGATATTTTGCTAAAATATCAACAATATCACCCTTAGTACCCATATCTGATACTGTAAAAGCAAATATAGGTTTAAAATTGTCACGATTATCATCATAACCATCGTCACAAGCTACGAGTTCACCCCATGCAGCGCCCCAGTAATTAGCATTCAATGCCTCAAATTCAGGTTCAGCTGTAATTGTTGAAGGATCTACGCCATCCTGAACCCACCATTTTCTGTTATTCTCTGCAGCGAAAACAGTAAATGGCATTGAACAAATAATCATAAGAATTGCAAGCATTGAAGCAAGAACTCTTTTAAAGGTTTTGTTCACTAAAAATTACCTCCATATTATTTTATTTCAAATCCGTTATATTGTACACCCGAACATGCATAAATAATACCGGCATCTGCTACTGTAACTTGACCGTCACCATTCAAGTCACAAACAGCACCAAGCTTATTTTGATATACATATCCTGCATCTGCTACTGTAATGGAACTATCACCATTAAAGTTGCAAGCTACAATTGGAATAGTTACCTCATTGATATCCTCATTACCCATAGTGATAACTATATCCTTACGAGGTAATGCGTAATCTGACGAAATCGAAGCATAGTATGTACCCTGCGAAAGAGCATCAATTGTAAACAGATTTGAAGCACCAGTATCAGCTGTTTTTTCAGTATATACTGATGTAATTGTCTTTATCGGCTCCGCTGACTCCATATCAGGAGTATCGTAAACTTTAATGGTATAGCTACCATAAGGTACTTTATTATCAGTAGCACCCTTTGTATTCTTCATTATTACTAATGAACCGCTTACGCTGTGACCCTTAGACGGAGTAATGTCACAAGTCATCGGGTATAACACCCCATTATAATCCGCTGCCTCTTCGTTTGAAACGAGAGCATACTCATCGGCATGACTATCTGCATAGTCAACCTGATTGAAGGTATGATGCGGATTTGTTGAAGGAACAAGCACGTCAGATGCATCGCAGTCCGTTGCAAAAGTAACAGACATTGTTGCAAGCACCTGTCCCTCAGGGTTTATGGATGAATAATTTGCATTATCCGAAACAAAACCCAAAACAAGATTTCCACCTGCGTTATCTACCACAGGACCCATTGATGTAACATCAACCTGATTATCACTCATTAATGAAAGCGAGCTGCTGTCAATAGTAACTGATGAATCATATGTGGCTGTAAATTGCAGGGTAGAAATACTTTCAACGCCTTTAATACAAAAACTAACATCATAAGTGCCGGCAGTTAATCTGTTGCCGTCAACTTCTTCATTATCTTTAGAATAAATGCAGTAAATCTCCGGAGTTTCTACACCAAGTGCTGCCGCAAAAGCAGTAACATTCGGTGTTAAAAAAGTAAGCATTGCAATCACTGAAACTATAACAGCCGACGCCATAACAGCACAGATTGAAATTGAATGCTTCTTTGCATATTTAATCATAATTACCTCCGTAGTTCGAGTAAGCTTAAGGAATTACTCTTTTGTACTTCCGATTTACAAAGTCCAGCACTTTTAGTTATTCTTGAATTACAGGAACTTCCCTAACCAAACAAAGAAAATGTTTAAAGCCGACGTTCAAAAATTAAGCGCTTATATAAATGAATTTCAAATTTATAAATTCAATAGTTGTCAAATTAATTTGCCATTGCGGCAGGGTTGCCCCCACCGCAACGGATTAAAACTTAATAAATAATATTATTTAATAGTAACCACAGGTAAATCCTTTGCACCTGAGCAACCATAAACAATACCAGCATCTGCTACTGTAACCTGACCGTCACCATTCAAGTCACAAACAGCACCAAGCTTATTTTGATATACATATCCAGCGTCTGCTACAGTAATACTTGTATCACCGTTGAAGTTGCAAACAACCATTGGAATTGCTCCGCCTGCAACATCAGCATCAGCCACTACAAGTGTAATATTGCTGCGTGTAAATGCGTACTTAGATGAGATTTCCATAGTGTAAGTACCTGATGGAATATTCTCAAAAGTAAATGTATTTGCAAGTCTGGTTAATGCAAAGGTATTTGTTGCAACAACAGTGTCACCATCTTTAATGGTTACAGTGTAGTCACCGTTAACACCCTTATTATCTGTTGCACCCTTACCGTTCTTAGCAACAACGATTGATGCACTTACATTAAAGCCTGCCGGCTTATCAGCTTCAACAACAGGAACGATTGTGATAGCATCCATACCTGACTTGATGTCGATTGTATATGGATTTCTGAATTCCTTATTGTCATTTACAAGCATATGCTGATAGATATAACCGTCAGCAGCAGTAACCTCAACCTGAATTGATGTGCCAACCTCATAAGAAGCTGAGCCGGTAACAACATTACCATTAATAGTAACAATTGCACCAGGAACATCAGCAACAGTAACCTGTACAGACTCAAGAGGAGTAAGAGCAAGCTCTGCCATCTGAAGCTGAGTATCTGCATCGTAAGCTCTTGTTACGCAAGCAGCATAATCAAAATCAGGATTATAGATAGCACCATTGTCAGCATATGAACTATCGTTACCGATAGTTGCAACATTAACTGCATCTGCAAGCTTTTCAACATATACGTTCCAGCTTGCATCTGACCATGTTCCATCATTAACAAGGTTGCCGTCAGCATCCCATTCACCAAATCTTGGGTCTGATGCTGCACCGTTCTTTGCTACATTAGCAGCAGTAACGAGCTTTCCAGCCTCGTCATAAACTGCAGGAGTTGCAGTCATTCTGTCATAAGAGTTACCTGATGCACAGAGGATTTCTGCCTCAAGACTGTCACCAATGTAACCACGCTCAATAACATTATCCATATAAATATTGAATAATCTCAGATATTCATCAACCTGTGTTGATGAAAGTGTAGATGTAACCTTAGCACTGTCGAATTCAGCACCGTTGCCGATTCTTCTTGCGTAATCTGTGTAAGAAAGCTCTTCAACAACAGTTTCGCCTAAATCGTCAGTATAAGAAACCTCTACTCTGTACATACCTTCAATATCCTTAGCCATTGAGTTCATTGCATTAAAGGTAACAATGTCAAAGTTCTTCTCATTAAGACCTTCTCTAACAAGTGATACGTTATCAAAGAGTCTTGATGCGATATCGGTCTTGATATCCTTTTCGATTACCTGAGTAGTTGTATAGTCAAGTAAATCACGGCACTGTGAATAAATACCACGTGTATCCTGTGATTCAGTAGGAGTTACCAACTGGTTGGACATATCAGGAACCTTGATAACCCATGTGCTTGTTGAGCTAACCTTTCTACCTGCAGCATTGTAGTATGACCACTGAATCTGCTCATAGATTGGTCTGCCCTGACCGTCAACAGCCTGAGAACCAGTGCTAATCTGGCAAGGATATTCACTATAAATACCTGATGCTACCCACTTAGTTGCCATCTTAGGAGTATTAGATACCTTATATGTAACAACATTGTTCTCATCAGTTACTGCCTGAACAGGAATGCCCATTGAATCAGTACCGTTGCCTGATGTTAACGGAGCAGTTGAGTAAACAGGCTGTGTATGGTCAGCATTGAAGTAATACTTACCATTGTCGAAGTAAAGCATAGCCTTAACTTCGTCTGATAACTTGTTATAATCTGCTGTTGTCAGCGGAGTATAAGCATTATCACCGGTTGCAGATGTTGAATCAGCTGTTGTATAAGTATATTCAACAACGTCTGAAAGCTTAGCTGCTGTATCCGGTGTAATAGGAAGTGCTGTAGAAGCAAGACCCTTAATAACTGACTGCTGAATGAAGTCATATGTGGCAGCACCATTATTGAAATCTTCCTGCTTGTAGTTAGCAATTGTCTTTTCTACACTCTCAATCTTATCAGTAACAGATGAAGCATTCTTATTATCACAAACAATGAAGTGAATATTAGCGGTACCAGACTTTGTTGTGTTGTAGAAACAAATATTCGCTGTAATATCTGTGTAAGGAACCTCTGTTTTTCCATCATAGTTAAGGAAATGGAAATAAATGGACCTGTCTGATGAAATTGAATGCTGTACCGGATTCAAATAGAAACCATCAATAGGACCACGAACTGAAATCTTCTTAAGAAGTGTGCCGTATGCAAACTCGTCTGAACCATTCTTGAGGTAAATATTCTCAAACTGTCCAATCTCATTCTGATGATAAGCAGCAAGAGCACTTGAAGCTTTAAGCTGCTCAAATGTATAAACAATATGTGTTCTTGTTTCTACATTATTGATATCAGCACCTAATTTCTGTTCGTCAGCAATCTTGGTATCCACTTCATCCGATGTCAGACCAGTGTATTTCCAAGTGCTTCCGTTATCAAAAGAAACGTCATATTTCTCAAGATTAAGGATTGCACCTGTTGCCTTATCAAATACAGGAACTGCATTATCCTGATTAGGGGTAAAGGTTGAACCATCTGCAGTATTAATAATAGGCTCCGTATCGTAGTAGTAAAGACCATCAACTGTACGTGAACTAGTGTTAAAAATTGAATTTTTGATATTCTTAATCTTGAAGCCCAAATCATTTACAGCTTTAAGATTATCTGATGAAAGAACAATTTCACCAGGATAGTTAACTACCAATCTGTTATCAGCCTTATTTGATGCAAAGAAAGCACTTGAATATGCTGTATAACCATCTACACTAACAGACTGATTTGGCTTATCCAACTCATATGAAGGATTTAAATACCAACCTGTATATGGTCTTTCTTCATCAGCATCATGCCAAACATTATAAACAGTATCATGCCAATCTCTTGAACCGGTCAAATACTGATATGTAATTGACTTTAAATCCTTGTGGATTACAGTACCATCAGCAAGACAAATATTGTATGTGAATGTAACTGTATATGAAGATGAGTTGTTTGAATCAGGAGAGAATACTGAAGATGTACCAACAGTCATCGACTCGCCCGGAGCAATAAGATTTGAAGACACATTACTTGTGATTGATGAACCATCATCATTACCTTTAATATTAACAGCTGTTACCTGAAGATAATAACGTGACATCTGGTCAACCTTACCGGTTCTGCCGTTAAGATAAGCACTATTAATACCGGTTGCATTATTAGTGATTGTAGCTTCTGATGAATATGAGTTACCATCTGTACAACCCTGGAATACATCATCCTTCATTTCAGCAGTAGCCAACTGAAGGTTATGCTCACCAATGAATGGAAGGAAGTTGAAGAAGCTGTTAACTGCAGAAACAGCAAATGTTAAACCCGGAAGGATAGAATCACTATAAGTTTTTACACCATCGTGACCATAGCCTGAGAATTCAACAAAGTTGTTGATGAGTTTCTGAACTACACCGGGATTATCCTGACCTGTTCCGGCAAGAGATGCCTTCTTAACTAAATCGTCAAACGGATTAGCCTGATCTGCTGTTCTTGCTGGAACCGGTACATATGTCTGTCCATTATAACGAGGACCGAATAATGCATTGAATGTATCAGCAATGAAATCATAAACTGTATGAACAACAGGAGTCTTCTGAATTGGATCAGCAGAAATAAATGTGAGTAATCTGTAGATGAAATTAGATACACCATACAGTTTTGTACCATTGTGCTGCTCACCAATCTCAAGGAAACCGTTTACGATATCACCCATAATAAGTGCTTCTGAATCAAAGTTACCCTTTCCGTTACCCTGTAATTCACCGAGTAATGGGAGAAGATCATTAGCAATTATATTAAGGTTAGTCCAAAGATCATTAGATTTGTTAATTGTACTGTTTGCATTATTATCACAAAGACCAAAGAGAGGCGCTGCAGCAAGTGCTTTTTCACCACTTCTGTTTGAATTTGTGAAGTTGTAGCTGTCTGCATAGTAGCAAACTACTGAATTGAAGAGATCAAATACACTTGTTGTAGTATCAACAGTTGTGCCTTCCTCTGCTTTATATGGCTTGCCGTCCTTTGTTGTTACAGGAACATATGGCTCAATTACATAGATGATAGCATCACGAGCCATTGGAAGGATAGTACCTTCTAATGTAACATCTAATTTGCCGTCTGCATCTTTAGATGCAAGCACACTGTAATCCTTATTAGGAATTACATATGATAAGTACTCTTTAAGAGCTAAGTAAGCAACACCCTCAGCATCTTTACAAGCATCCCAATCTTCTGTATGGATTATGCTTGCAAGATTGCCGTTGCTGTTAAGCCAAACCTGACCGATACAAGCAATAAGCAATGGAAGCATAGCCTCTTCAAGATTCTGCTCTGAAAGAGTTCCGCCTGTGAAACCGCCTAAAATGTTCTGATCAGTTGTATCTGCTACATACTGAATCATCAATAAAGTATTATCTACAAGTGTTGAAGCAATTGCTTTAACAGCACCTGAATTGATTTCAGGGAGATCGCCAGTAGTCTTCATTGTCGGGAATTCTGTATCAGCTTTCTCGTTCACATAAATGTTATCACGATCAGGGAAGAAATCCTGTACAGCAGCTACAAGACAGTCATTCAAACCTGCAACCATTGAACTGTAGTTTGAATATTTTTCATTGAAGAACTTGTCAAGGTTCGGAGTACCAAGCTGCATGAAATACAGATTGATAGGACCGGTCTGCATATCGAATGTATAGTCAGCAAGCGGGCTGTATCTCAGCTTATTGAACAATGTAGTAGCATCAATATCCTGCCAGTTGCCCTTTGCATCTTCAACCTTAGTACGATCAAATTCATAGTTATGTCTAACCCAACCAAGGAACTCGTCAGCATCAGCAGCACCATAACTTTCAAATACAGCATTTGCCCACTCAGTAACATTGCTCATTGCATAGTTGCTTGCAACATCAGCTTTGTTCCAACGATTCTGGTTATTCATCCAATAGAAGAACTCGTTATCAAAGTTTGAACCGTGACCACGGTCTACATCATTATTAACATGAATGAGTTTTACAGTATCTTTAAGAACTGTAGGCCAAGCAAATTTAAGAGCCTGATAACCGAAATCAAACAAGCTGTCTGTATTGCTAAGGCTTACTGTTTCTGTCTGAGCAGTAGCAAGACCGTTTTCATCAGGAGAACCGTAAGCTAACAGTAATACGTTCTGATAAACACCTGAGCTTGTCACAAATTCATCAGAATATACGAGGTTTGGATCATAACCAAGAGCTGCTGCTGCAGTAGCATAATTGCAGTTGTTTTCCTCCATATATTCTTTGATCTGTGCATAACGTGTTGCAGATGTATCGTGCTTTCCTTCATCATATGTAACAGGTACACTGATTTTTGTAAGAAGCTCTGCTGTCATCTTATCAAGAAGAACTTCGTCAAACACAAATGTTTTAGCTCCGCTGTTGAAATCTGCAATTTCTTCTTCGGTGAACCACTCTGTGTAGTTAAAGATTAAAGACTTTGCAATGTTATAAACCGGATCAGCCTTAACGGTATCAGCATCAAGACCAACAAAATCGCCTAAAAGCTTATATACATTAAATGCACCATCAACCAAGCCGAGTGAGAACTCACCTCTGAGAACTCTACCAAAAATAGTATCATTATTGTCATAGAGAAGTCCGAGAACGCCTCTTATGATATCGCAGGAAGAAGTGTTGCTTCTTCTCATTTCCGGTAAGGTTTTACTACCATCTGTTTTTTTACCGCCGAGAGCAGAAAGATCAAGAGCAAAAACAGCACCAAGGTCAATACCAAGGTTCTGAGCTGTACCCATCAGACCGCCTGAAAGCACACCCTGTACACTGTTGATGGTTTCAATCAATTCATCAACACTGCCAAGCTTAAGTGTAACTGTAGCAAGCGTAATGCCAAGTGCTTTGACTGTAATCTGTCTGTTCTGCATGCTATGGCTAATTTTAAGAACAGAAACACTCATACCATCAAGCATATCATGAATTGTGCCTTCCATTGCTTTCAAAGCCGGAAGCTGACTGTCTGCAAAATCAAGGATTGCAGTAGCTAACTGCTCATCTGACAATACATTCCATGCCAAGTTGTTGTACTCAACATCGCCGTCAACATATTTTGTCTGATCGGAATTTGCTGCAAACGCACTTAAAGCACCGGAGAAGCATGTCAAAAGCATAACAATTGCCATAAACAAAGCAAGCAGTTTGTGAGAAAACTTTTTGACTTTATTTTGCATCAAATAATTACCTCCTAAGTTTTAGTTTTCTGAATGCGGCATCTATTAATTCCAACCGGATTGACACAAATATAACATTCTCTGACCATCGGACAATCCGAATTAGAATGTGACTGTAAAAAATCAAAATACTTGTGAAATCCCGAAAGGGTATAAGATGCCTTCATCACACGATAATTATCACATAAAAGGATGAGAATGTCAATAAATTGAATAGTTAAAGTACAAATTCGTTAATTTGTCCAAAAACGGAGATCGTTTTTTGTTAATTCATTCAAAAAAGTTCATATAAAATTTACAATTTATTATTGTTTTGTTAATGTTTTACAGGCTTTTTTTAGTTTAAAAAACTGTGTAAAGCTCAAAAACTTTACACGTTTTTTGATGGTGTAAAGTATTTTTTATTGACAAAAACGTCAGCACTTTTTCCACGTTTTTGTTACATTTTTCACAAAGAATTTTATAATTCCCGAAAAAGAACTCAATATGTAAAATCCTGTGCAAAAAATGTCAGATCTGCAGTTTTGTTAACAATTTGTTCAAAAAATTCAAAAAAGTGTTGACTTGTGCTTTATTATTTGGTATAAATATATTGTATTTGATTTTACACGCGTGTATAGTTATGTCCAAAATTTCACAATTTGTTAAAAAATTGTGAACAACATTTTTCGGCAAACCACAATATGCAGTGTATAATTTCAAATAACAAGTTCGTTGAATACTATGTAAAGGAGAGAAGAGTTATGAGAACGAGCAAAAAAATACTCAGCTTTTTCTTAGCTGTAGTAATGGTTGTTACCACCTGCTCTGTCGGTTTCACAGCATTTGCTGCTGAAAAAAATGACAGCATCTGGTCGACCGATTGCGGTGCCGATGAAGCATTCGCAACTCTAAATGACTTAGCTGACGAACTGCTGCCCGAGTTATTAATAAATAACATCGGACTCGTCGGCGACGGTGTATTCCAGAAATACGCCAAAGATTATGGTAAGACTTATGACAAGCTTACCGACAAAGAAAAGGCAGAAATCGTGGACAAAGCCACACTCACTGATGTTCTGCAGGCATTGCAGCCGACACTTATCGGTGCACTTGCTAAAGAAAGTCAGTCAGATTATGCCATCAGAGTAGGCGGCGGTCATCCGAAAGACCCAAGCTACTATGACTATCTGCAAAGAGATGGTGCTCTCGATTTCTACACACTGTATGCTCTCTGTGACGACAACAGAGCAAACAGAGATCTCAGCCAGTCAACAAGAGATACATTGACAGAATGGTATAATATCCTTAAACCAATCGCCAATATCGAACTTGTTGATACAACTGATGAGTTAGTAAAAAGACTGCATAATAGTTTTGAGAATGTATATGAGGATAGCACTGACTATGCTGCTTCTAACCTCTATGGTTTGAAAAGCTTCTACACAGATGCGTTTATGAATGCAAACACAACTGCTGAAGAACGTGCAGCTCTTGAAGCACTGTATGCTGAAAAGAATGCAGAGCTTGAAGCTTATGATGTAAACTATAAAATCACAGATTTTGCAGAATTGACTTATTATTCCTATGGTTTGGGAAAAGACTTAAAATATGTCCATGCATATATGAATTTAATCAATTCTACAGGAACAGATATTATGTACAGCAGCGACGAAGACTTGCTGGATATGTATGGTGACACTCTTCCATCAGTTCTTACAATCCCGGATGCACTTACTGTTGATAACTATAGAGAAACATTTGCAGCATATTATTTTGCTGTTATATTTGATCTTGATCCGAAAAATTTAACTATCAAAGACGTCGCAGCTATGTTCGCTGTTGACGATGATGGCAACCCAATTCCGGAGCTTGTTCCCTATTTTGAGAGCACATTGGAATATGCAATTGATGATGCATTTTTTAATAAGTTCATCCCCAATAATTTCGAGCAGGAAATTGTAAACGGTCTTGCAATCAAATACAATGATCAGATTAACAGTATGGAGGACTTGACCAAACTGGTTGAGGCTCAGCTTCCTGGCGACTACTTGGACAGCACTAAGCTTTTTGATGACAGCTTAACAAAAAATATTGCTTCTATTCTTGAAACATGCCGTCCTTCTCATCCCGGAAAGCTTTTCATTGACGGAAGCTTCAGTGCAACAGACACTATCGGCAGTGATGTTAATTTAACTTTACCGGAAAATCTTCAGAATACATATGTGTCTGAATACTTTGGTCTTATTCTTGAAACAGATTTCACAAATAACCAGCCTAATGGTGTTAAATATGCAAATAATCTGAGAAGTGCTTTTTATAGTGCTTATCTTGATGGTAGACTATCAAAGATTGCCATGAAAGACGGAAGCTATCAGAGCCTTTCTTATATCACAGGTTCCGGTAACGCACGCGATCAGGTATTAAGACAGACTGATGGAACTAACCTTGCAGTTCTTAACTTTGTGGATGCTCACAGTGATTATGATACCATCAACGTCTACTTAGATGATGCTGTTACATATGCATACACTCAGACTGTTGCTGATTTACTTGGAATTACATCATTTGTTACTGACAGAAACAAGGATCTTGATATTAGAATTGATTATAAGAAATTCATTGATTCTCAGGTTCCTGAAAAGGAAGAGGCAAAGGTTGTTCTTACAGACGAGCAAAAAGCTATTCTTAATGGTGATTACAGCTTGGTTAACGATATGGGTACAGAAATCGTTAACTATATCCTCAACAAAACTGTTATGGGCGTTTTGGATCCAAGCTCACAGGTTGGAGGCATAATTAACGACTTAATTTCAGGTCTTGTTGATTCAGACGTAGATATTGTTTCCGTTATCGATGGTATCTGGACTAAGCTCTGTAATGACCCTATCAATACACTTGTAGGTCTTTTGCCACTGTTAACTGTATTCATTGACGAAATGATTCTTCCGCTTATCTTCAATCAGGAAGGTGACCAAGGTTATAATGTAATCTATGGTATTCTTGATTTGGAAATTATCGGTGCTTTCACCGGCGGTGCATTCTTCTTACGTGATATGTTGCAGGAAAATGGCTCACATATCGGTATTGCACAGGTTGGATGGGATTTAAACACCCTTCTTCCACAGCTTATGGATTGGCTCCTTGCTTCAAAGAACGATCAGAAGGCAAAGAACGTTGAAGGTATTTCTTACTATGACGGAAATACAGTAGAACTTCGCAATGTTGTAATGGACGAAAACGGCGAGGTAGTTGAAGAGAACGGTCAAATTCTCTGTGCTCCTGTTAAGTATACAAAAGACAACTTCAACAGCATTGACTTCAACAATTACACAGTTAAAGATGCTAACGGCAAATTAGTTGAAAAGGTTGAAGAAGGCTATTTATATAATGGTAATACATATAACGATAGTGACAAGCTGTTTGAAGCTAATGAGGATGCTGTTTTCTCATGCTTTATGACATATGAAGAAAGCGTTCCAAGACTGACAAACATTTATCTTGTTGATAAGATGCTCGGCGGTGCCTGCGTTGACGATTTAAAAACTATAATCGGTAATGCTATAGGCAACGGCACAGGCGGAGATATCCTTGGTGAAATCGTTGACGAAATCGCTACTCTGTTCGGTGCATCTGTTCATCAGTTTGTTGATACTCCTGAACTCAGAAATGCAACAAGATATCATAATGACGGCAGAATTGCTTTCTCAGGTTTGAACAACATCTTTGTTGCAATTCCCCAGTTATTTGATATTATGGAAAACCTTGCCGCTGAAAAATACGGCATTTCAAAAGATGAATGGGTTTACTGCTACGAAGGAAGAATTTCCACTAAGGAAATCACTGCGGAAGGCAGAACCTATACTTCTACTGTTAACTCACTTGCTGAAAGATTCAAGTCATACGCAGCTGATCCGGATTCAGTCGATATTCTTGACTGCTTCGCAGAGCTGCTTGTTGAAAACTGGATGAATTCAGTTGTTGATCTTGTTGATAATGTAATTGCAACTGATAATAAAATTTCAAGCAATCTTACAATCATCATCGGCTTGCTGAAATCACTCGGCGGCTTCGGTGAGCAAAGCATTATTACAGACATTGCAAACAGCGTATTCCAGCTTACTCGTGAGGATAAGTATTCATTCACATTTACAGATGTTAATACTGATCCTAACAACAAAATGACAGGTCTTTCAAAAGACAACGCTTATTTCTTAATCTCAAATATCTCAAGACTTGTTGAGGTTATTAAGAACTTAATTGCACATTTCAACGAACCAAGCACACAGAGTGTTAACGGTTTCGTTACATCAGCAGCCGCTGATGACGAAGGCGGATTCCAAATGCCTTCACTTCCATTAATCCAAAACCTTGAAGCAGCTCCTGCTGCAAGGGCTACATCTGCTAACTATTCAAGCAGCGATTTAAGCAACGCAAAAGATCTAATCGGAAATCTTGACAAGATGCTTTCTTCTCTCCTTTCTGATAGCAGCCTAAATGGATTCTCATTAGACTCAGCTGAGAATTTAATCGCTGGTATTGTATCACTGTTAGACAGATTCTTAGGTATGGATATTAACCTTGGCAAGAATAACGAAATCGCTACCGATATTGTTCTTTTGGTTAACCAGTATCTGTACTTCATCACAGGTGAAAGTAAAAACCTTACTGCTAAAGATGGTAAAGTTGATCCTAAGAAGGTATACACAAACAACGCACTTACCGGACTTGTTGTTGAAACTTATGCATTAATTGAAAAAATTGCTGACAACCTGCTTGTTAAATTCTATGACACTTATGATAATAACAGCTCATTGAAGTATAACCTGCTTGTTGAGGCAATCGACGGCATTATCTCACCGGATGCTGTAGGCATCAGACTCGGTGATTACAAAGATGCTCAGAAGAAGCTCGCTAAATATGAGACATGGACAATTATGTCAGAGGCTTCTTCACGTCATAACTATAAAAACTTAAGCATTGATTGGGGTATTAAGGGCAATGCTGAGGACAGAAAGGAAGCTTTCTACGATGGACTTTCTGCTTCACTCAGACTTGTAACTTCAATCCTCGGTGTACTTCTTGTTGAAACCGGATGGTATCAGACAGTACTTACACCACTTCTTGGTATGTTCTGCACAAAGAACGACATCAAGATGGAAACTATTGAAACACTCAAAAAGGATAAGGCTGAAACAGGCTATTATGATAAAACCTTAATTGCTATCCTTACTCCTGTTTCAGAGCTTCTCAATAAATTCCTTAAGGCTCCTGTAACCACTTTGATTCAATCCATTCAGGGCATTGCCGGATTCATTGATGACAAGAATACCGAGTGTGGTACAATCGGTTCACTTCTTAAGGGCATAGTTGCTCCGATTACGAAGGAAGTAAGAGGCTTAGGAAAGATCTTCGGTCTTAAGACCGCTCAGCTTCCGAACGGAGCCTCACCAACACTCAATTCAACCCTTATTTCTGTAGCTAACATAGCAGATACGTTAGCTAATGTTAAGACATATGAAGGAATTATCGGCTGTGAGCTGACAAGCGACAACATTATTCCTCTTATCAACACATTACTCAAGAGTAAGAATATCGGAATTACATTAAAGCAAATCAGTTGGTCAAAACTTTATTCTTCATCACCTGAGGCTGCTTTGGTTTACGTCCTTGAATATGTTCTTGAGGTACTTCTTGAAAGCAGTACATTAGATGCTATTCTTGCTCTCCTTAATAACAATGAGAATCCGAACGATACTCTGATAATGATCATCACACTTCTTAAATCCGGTGATCTTGATGCAAAAACAATTCTTAAGCTGTTAAATCAGGTACTTGAAATAACAGACAACCCGACTCTTGTTTACTGGACATTTGCTCAGTATCTTCAGGAGATGACCGAAAACTTTAAATACCCTGCAGGTATGACAAAGGCTATGGCGGATCAGGGTGTTGATGCTCTTGACAATCTTGTTAAGAATATCTTCCCTCTCCTCGGCTCATTCGGTGTAAACCTCGGCGCTGATGACCTTAAGGGTATCCTCAGCACAAACTTATTCAAAAATGAACTTATTACCAAGCTTGCAGTTACACTTTACGGTGCACTTGACGGACTTGACCCAACAATCAAGACTGTTCTTGCTCCGCTTGGTATCGTAACATCTACTAAGGATGTTGCTAAGATTCTTACTGACACAAGCTATGGTGCAACATATTCTTCAGCTGCTAACGCAATTGCTGCTCAGTCAAGCTGGAAGAATGTTAAGAACATTAACTGGGGCTTCACAGATGGCTCAGCAAAGGCTCAGCAGGGCTTTGTAAACGCTCTTGTTGCTGTACTTCGTCCGCTTAATAGTGTGCTTCAGGTATTCCTCGGTGAGGGTACTCTTGAACTCAACAACGTAGTAAGCGAATTAGTTAATACACTTTCTCTTACGATTAATGAGGAGCTCGCTCTTGGCGACACAATGTCACTCAAGATTACAGGCGAATTAAAGAACGGCGTGCTGACTCTGAACATCAGAGACGGCAAACGTGCAAGAAGCACAACATCAACCGTTAAGCTTGACTTAAGATCACTTAAGGAACTCAAGGACCTCAAGATTGAGGGTACAAACGGTTACAACAGTGCAATCATTCCTCTTATGGAGGCATTCAAGCTTTCAAATGTCAAGACTTATAATCAGTATAAGAAGGACATTAATGCTGCTAAGGATAACCTGTTATTAGACATCTTAAATCCAATTGCAGGTGACACAAGCAGCTCACTTATCAACAAGCTTGTTGATAAGCCATTCGATACATTGACAGACTTACTTCCAAATCTTGCAATGTATCTTGACGCTCACGGTCTATCACAGTTAATCAACAATCTTCTTGCTCCGATTACCGGCTTAATCGCAAGCGTTGCAGAAACACTTGATATCAACGGCATCATCAAGAATCTCTTAGGTATTGACCTTGGTACAGTAGTTGGCACACTTCTTGGTGTTAAGACTAAGATTGATCTTGACCTTACAGATCTTTCTAAGTTAAATATAGAAGATTTAATCATACCTATTGTAAGAGTAGTTCTTGCAGGTAATGATAACCCGACAGTCAGAAGCCTTAAGCTTTATGACATTAACTGGAATGCATTAATCAGCCTTGGTGATAAGATGACTTACACAAGTGCTGCAACAGGTGCAAACGGCAACTACTTAACCGGTAAAATGGTTGGTAATGTAGACCAGGGTAAAGTATTAATTACAGTTCTTAGATATATTGCTAAGACATTAACAACTAACATTCCTGCTCTTAAGTCACTCCTTCTTGGCATTGACAAGATTAAGGACAGTGACGTTCTTACAGCAGTAATCTCAAGTGTACTTAACACATTAAGCACAGCATCTGATGATCAGATTATAATGGCACTCTTCTACTTCATTGCAGGTGAGCCTACAAATGCTTTCTGGGATTACACAAAGTATAAGACAGGTCAGTATTCATTCTCTTATCCTGAAGGCATGGAAGTTGACTTCTTAAAGAACCTTCCTCCAATGCTTGACGGTATGATTGCAAGCTTGCTTAACCTTAATGAACTTGTAACAAAGAATCTGTTCACAGACAGTCTTGTAAGCAAGCTCGCTACAGGTCTTTACGGTGCAATCGAGGGTGTTAAGATAAATGACAACCTCGGCTTGACAGCACTCCTTGCTCAGACTGATATAGACTTTACAACAGCTAATGTTGCTAAGCTTCTCACAGATAAGAGCTATGGTAAGACATTTGAAGGTCCTGCATCTGTAATTGCTAATGCAGGCTCTTGGAAGAATGTTAATGCAGATTCACTTAAGTGGGGCGTTACAGACAGAGATAGCTTCTTCCACGCACTCGTTGCTGTACTTCGTCCGCTTTACGGTGTACTTGATGTACTTCTGAATGACGCACAGCTTGGTTTATTCGACTTAGTTCGTATCCCCGGCTCAAACGGTTACTCATCATCAATCGTTCCTCTTCTTGAGGCATTCAGCTGCTACAATGTTAAGACACAGTATCAGTACAGACAGGATATCAACAAGGAATATGACGCAATTCTCCTTGACATCATTAATCCTATCTGGGATGTCGTAGAGGATGTTCTTAATGCTCCTCTCCAGACAGTAACAGCAATGATTCCTAACCTTGCACTGTTCATCGGCAACAACGGTTTGAGCCAGATGATTGACAATCTGCTCACTCCTATCTCAGCTCTTGCTGATGCAATCAGACCTATCGTTGATCTTAATGATCTTCTTGATACTCTGTTTGATGCACTCGATGTTGACCTTAACGGACTTCTCGGCAAGGTAGGCATCACAAACTTCTCAATTGATGTTTATGACCTTAACAAAACATTATCACAGGTTCTCACAGGTGATAAGCTCATCCCATTAATCAACAATGTTCTTGGTTTGATTAAGATTAAGGGCACACCTCTCGGAATCAAGCTCAATGCAGTTGACTGGTTACAGCTTGCAAGCCATGGTACTACTATTGTAAGTGCTTCACAGGCTGCTACCTTCGGCTCAAGAGTATTTGTACAGGGTGATTCATCAGAAGTACTTATTGCTATACTCAGATACTTAATTAATACAATCAACAGCGGTGATAACTACAACCAGATCAGCAGCTTAATCGGCGGTCTGCTTGGTGATAATACGGATGATACAATCTCCGGAGTAATCGACCAGGTACTTGGTATGCTTCAGGATGATACAGATACCGTTATTGCTTCACTTGTTGACCTGCTCCAGACACTTGGCAGCTAATAATTAAGTTAAGTTAATTAACGTATCACAATAACAAAAACCACAACGGCGAAAGCTGTTGTGGTTTTTTGTTTTGACTGTTAAATACCATTCTTGTTTATGCTTGTTTAGGATATTTATAAATTCTGCAAAATAAATATCCGGGAACCTGAAGATGATTTTGTACTAAAAACATCTATTTTATTAAGATATTATTATGTATTAAAATATTATACATATAATACTTGTAATATCATCAAAAATTTTATATAATAAATCTATATATGTTTTTGTTGGTGGTGATATAATGCTTGGACAATGTGTCAGATCCAGGGTTGTTAAACCTATAGGTCAGAAAGATAAGTCCGGTAAAACCTACCCTCTTAATTATTCAATGATTCTCGGCATGCCAAAGAAGGAATATGCCTTTATAGTTGGAATTGATCATCCTGTAAGGAATTTTGACGGTAGAGTTATTGCTTTACTGGAGCCAAAAATCAAGTCAGAGAAGAAAATCTGGATTTTAGCTCCTAAAAGCACACGATATATTAATCTTGATATTATGAAATATCTTGATATTGAAAAGGATTTCCCGAATCACAGTCTGGTATGTCTTTATGAAAGCAGCAGCGGTGCAGTCGTTTACCGTGAAATAAATGATGAAACACGCTTTCTGCTTATAAAAAATAAACGCTCAGCCAACTGGGGCTTCCCTAAGGGACACATAGAAAAGGGCGAAACCAAAATTGATGCGGCAAAACGTGAGGTGCTTGAAGAAACTGGTATCAACGTAAAGCTTCACAAGGATTTTGAAAGTATTTCAAAATATAAAATAAAGAACAGAATTGAAAAGAACGTATCTATATTTGTGGGAACAACCGATGATTTAACCACAACAATTCAGCAGGAAGAAATTGAGGATTACGTTTGGCTTACTTACAATCAGGCAATGCCTTATCTGAAGTTTAAAAATGACAGAGATATATTGGAAAAAGCATATAAATTTTTATGCGATAATCATTTTATAATTTACTAAGGAGAGAGCTATATGCAAGAACTTTGTCAAACCATCCAGGAATTTTTAACTGCCCACGGTATACCGGACTGGCTCGTTGTGTTCATAATTTCTTTATGTCCTGTTTTGGAGTGCAGACTTGGAATGTTCACAGCAATTGTACTGCTTGGCATGAATCCATTTGCCGGCTTTATAATCAGCTTTTTGGGCAATATTCTTCCTATACCGTTCATACTCTTGTTAATCAATTGGATATTCAAGGTATTGAAAAAAGTACCGGGAATTAATAAAATTATTTTCTGGCTTGAAGAAAAAACTCTGAAAAAACGTGACAAAATTGACAAATACGGCATATGGGGACTTTTGCTTTTTGTTGCAATTCCTCTGCCGGGTACAGGCGGCTGGACAGGAGCACTGCTTGCTTCCCTGCTTCAGCTTGACAAGAAAAAAAGCTTCGGTGTAATCAGCATAGGTGTATTCATTGCCGGACTGATTATATCAGTATTGAGTCTGCTTATCGGCAGTGCTGTTTTCGGATAATGAATAGAGAAGAAAAATTTTTGCTTCGTCTTTGCACAAGCTACCTGAATGACAACAGTCCTGAAATAGATGATATTGACTGGAGGAGCTTTTACAATCTGGCAAAGGCACATAATTTAATAGGCATTTGTCACTGTGTTTTCAACAAAAATAAAGAGCTGTCAATCCCAAATGGTGTTAGACAGCTTTTTATGGATAAATTTTTTGACCTTGTATATATTTACGAATGCCAGTCTGCCGCACTGAGTGATATAGAACACTGTCTTACAGCGGCTGAGATTAGCTATATCCTTTTTAAAGGTTCTGTTCTCAGGAATTTATACCCTGTTCCGGAAAGCCGTTCTATGGGCGATATAGACATTCTTATAAGGGATTCAGACCGCAGCAAGGCAAAAGCGGTTTTGGAGAACTCAGGATTTGAATGCTATGCACCTAACGGCACAGTTCGTGAATTTAAGAGGAACAACATTATTTTAGAGGTGCACACAAAAATAATCAGTGAATTTGGTGACAACGCCTTCAATGATGCTTTTGAGAACTCTGTTTTCGACGGCTGCAAGGGCGAGTTGAATAACGATTATCACTTTGCATACCTGATTGCACACATAGCACACCATTTCAAATTTTACGGTGCAGGTCTGAAACTGATATTAGACTTGGCCGTTATGCTGAAAAAAAGAAATATTGATTTAAACAATGTTCTTTCAATATTGCAAGAAATCAGACTTGATATTTTTGCAAAAGAAATTCTGACTGTCTGCTTTAAATGGTTTGCAGTCGGAAAGGATTACGGCAACGACACTTCTAAAACGGAGGATTACCTGCTTAAATGCGGAGCTTTCGGAGATTTGCAGAAAAATAAGGCAGCAATTGTTGTGCGCAAGGATTTAGAGGACGGCAAAAAATATTCCTCTTTCAGAACAAGGCTTCGCCTTGCCTTCCCTCCCTACAGCAGATTAAAAAATATACCTTATATCCGATTTATTGATGGCAGACCATGGCTGACTCCTTATGCCTGGATATATAGATTTTTTTATAATATAAAACATAAAAAGCAGTTTTTAAAGGAAACTGTTGAAAAACTTGATGAAAATTCATCAGCTCTTGCAGAAAAGGAGCTGAAATATTTTGAGGAGATTGGATTAATATGGCATTCCTAATAGTTTTTATTGCGATTATCGCAATACTGATTGTGCTTTTTATTTCCTGGTTCTTTACAATGAAAGCAAACGGCAAATGTCCCCTTTGTGCAATAAAAAGATTCACTATGCCCAGAAAAATCACTATGGATATAAGTGAAGAGCCTGACTATGATAACGGTGTTGCACTAACACCGCCTATGGGGTGGTCAAGCTGGAATACTTTCAGAAACCATATTGACCAGGATTTAATTATGGAAACCGCTCAGGCTGTGGTTGACAGCGGACTTGCTGATGCAGGCTATAAATTTATTAACCTTGATGACTGCTGGCAAAGCTCAATGCGCGACAGCGACGGCAAGCTGCAGGGCGATTTAGGTACCTTCAGCCGAGGTATTCCTCAGCTCATTAAAGATATCAATTCACTTGGCTTAAAGGTTGGTTTATATTCATCAAACGGTACCCATACCTGCGAGGATTTACCTGCCTCTCTCGGTAAAGAGGACCTGGATGCAAAAACACTTGCATCATGGGGCTGTGAATTTTTTAAATATGATTTCTGCCACAGCAGACCAATAAGCGGTGACTGCCCTGCAATAGAAAAAATTGAACTCAGCAGAATTGATGACGAAGAACAGTTTAATTCCAAACTGGTACTTAGACCTGAGGATGCACGGTTCACAGGCAAAGCACGAATCATTAATCTCAGTTCTTTGCAGAGCGGCAAGGCCATCGGCTATATAAACCACGGTGCAGGGTCTGCAAACTTTGAATTCAACAGCCTTCCGCAGGGAGAATATGCAATGACTATTGTTTTTGCAAAAACCTTCTCCAGACACGAAAGCTATGCACAGGTAAATGTTAACGGAAAGATACATGAGGTATTCTTCCCTTATGGCAAAGGCTTCAGTGATACAGGGCGTGTTCAGCTTATCATCAGCTTAATCGGCGGCACAAACACAATTACTCTGCAAAACCCGATTGCAACTGTTGCAGATTCATCATACATTCAGTACAAACGAATGGGATATGCTTTAAAAAATGCAACTAAGCTATGGGCTGAATATACAAAAACACCTGAAAAGCCGATTGTTTTTTCAATCTGCGAATGGGGCACGGCTTGCCCTTGGGACTGGGGCAGCAAGGCAGGCAATATGTGGCGTACTACCCACGACATTTTTGCGAACTGGACCAGTATAATAACGATCTATAAATTTTCAATTAAGCATTATGCATCAACCGGTGCAGGTCACTGGAATGACCCTGATATGCTTGAGGTTGGCAACGGAAAGCTCACAGAGGATGAAAACAGAGCACATTTTTCACTCTGGTGTATGATGGCATCGCCGCTTATGCTCGGCAATGATATACGCAAATTTGTAGACGGCAGCAATAAAGCAGTTGAGGGCAATTCCACACTTAAAATTGTAACGAACAAGCACCTCATTGCAATTGACCAGGATCCTCTCGGCAAGGCTGCCAAAAAACTCGGCACCGTATCCGGTATAGATATTCTTGCAAGACCGCTTGCCAATGGTGATGTGGCGCTCTGTCTGTTCAATAAAGCCAACAGCACAAAAAGCATAAAATATGACCTCAGCAAGCTTGCAGATGATGAATACCTTGAATTTAAAAAATCAGGCAGCTACCAGGTGCATAACCTATGGACAGATGAACGAACAACCGATTCTGTCATTACAGCAACACTTCCTAAGCACAGCGTTAAGGTGTTCAGAATTAAAGCAGAATAGCAAACAATCCCCGAAGATAAATCCTTCGGGGATTGTTTTGTCTTTTCTGTTGAATTTTACTGTTTTCTTAAATCCTGAATAATTTGTTCAATATGTGCAACTTCAACATCTGTTAAACCATCAACACATATTTTTATTTTATCCTCTCTCCCAAGAAGTTAATCTGTCGTCACAGAAAAACAATCGGCGATTCTTTCAAGCATATCAACCGAAGGCTGAATATTACTGTTTTCCCAATTAGAAACCGTTTGCTTTCTAACCGATAACTTTTTTGCAAGTTCAACTTGATTTAATCCGTGAGCCATTCTCAGCTCTCTAATTCTTATATTAAGCATCTTTCACTCCAGTCAATCATTACAATACCATTGTAATGATTATTATTGATGTCATAAAAATACTATAGTATATTAATAATTGACTGATTGTTTTTACAAAAATCTAAAATTACTTTCTAAAATATGCCAAACTGATTTTTGTATATAAGCAGTTAAAATGTACAAAATATTACAGATAAATTAACAATATTTGAGGAGTGCATATTATGAAAGCAACAGGAATTGTAAGGCGTATTGATGACCTTGGAAGAATTGTTATCCCAAAGGAAATCAGACGCTCTTTCAGAATAAAAGAGGGTGACCCGCTTGAAATTTTTACTGATGCAGAGGGCGAAGTTATTTTTAAAAAGTATTCACCAATCGGAGAGCTGTCAAATTTTGCAAACCAGTATGCAGAGGTGCTGCACAAAAACGGCGGACTGCCGGTGGCAATTATGGATAATGACCATGTTATTGCAGCATCAGGTATAAGCAAAAGAGAAATTCTTGAAAGACGTGTAACCAAAAGCCTTGAGGAGCTTATGGAAAACAGAGCAATCCACATTGCTACTGATACGGTACCAAGCATGAACGCTATTGAAGGCTTCGGAAGAAATGCCAATGTTGTATATCCCATTATTTACGGCGGTGATGTCAGCGGTGCCGTAGCACTGATTGAGGATGAGGAAAAGCACCTGCCCAGCGAAACGGATATTAAGCTTGTACAGGTTGCGGCTGCATTCCTTGGTAAACAAATGGAGTAATAATTTGTTACTGTTGCACAAAAATTATCACTATTTTTTGTGCAAAGTATTACATAGGTAGAAAACTGCACAAAAAACTTGATTTTTTCAAACATAAGCATATAATGTAAATCAAAGAGAGGGAAATAAAAGAAATCACTTGACAGAGGTGAGCCAATGAAAGAAATAAAAAATGAAGCATTTGGCTACATAAAAGATATGTTTGCTCAGCACAATATGGTAAAACGAATTATTCTCTCCTTTTTAAGTATTATCATTATGGGCTTCGGTATTTCATTGTTTTCTGTTTCGGGTTTCGGTGTTGACCCTTTCACTTCTATGAATATGAATATTGCAGGCACAATCGGTATCAGCTTTGGTACTTATCAGTTGATTGTTAACGCAGTTATACTGATTTTTGTTATCATAGTTGCCCACAGGGGTTTGGTCGGTATCGGCACAGTATTCAATATGGCAGGCTGCGGCTATGCCTGTGAGTTTTTTGAAAAGCTCATAAAGCCTGCTGCTGAAAACAGCTCTTTTGCTTTAAGGATCCCCCTTCTTATAGCCGGAATCATAACCCTGTGCTTTGCATGTTCTTTATTCTTCACAGCAAATATCGGTGTAGGACCCTATGATGCCCTGGGCTTTATGCTAAGCAGAGGCACTAAGCTTGATTATAAATGGGTAAGGGTTATTACCGATGTTGCTGTAATTCTGATAGGTCTTACAATCAGCGGCGGAATGGCTGCCGTATTAAAAGGCAATTTCAGCGGTATACAAAATATCGGACTTGGAACAGTTATTACCGCCTTTTGTATGGGACCGTTGGTTAACTTTTTTAATAAGCACGTATCATCAAAAATTCTTAATGTTCATTATGATAAAATCAGCCGTGAGGTTGCTTTCTTTATGATTAAAGGTGCTATGGTCAAAAACTCAGCTCCTAAGAACACAGAAAAGCCCCACGCAGGCTTGAATCCCTATTCGCCAAGCGGGCAAATAAGGCTGTGATTATTAAATATCAAAGCCTTTTCATATATACCTATTATGCTTTATGTTTGCATAAATTTTTACCCCTTCAAAGAAAGAAGCACTGTGTTAACAGTGCTTCTTTCTTTGCCTACAGATAAAATCCATTCGTACTCCGGATCATTCCCGATATTATTCTTATTTTAATATATCAAGAATCTGTTCCTTGTCAGCAAGACCTACAATATGACTGACCATCTGACCGTTTTTCATTACAACAAGTGTCGGAATGCTCTGTATATTATACATTCTTGTTACCATAGGTGAAGTATCAACATTGACCTTGCAAACATTGAAATCCTTTGCAATATCCTCAACAATAGGACTGAGCATCTGACAGGGTGAGCACCAATCTGCAAAAAAGTCTACAAGCACAGTTTCATTTTTATCCAGAACTACAGATTTAAAATTATTATCATCAGCGTGAATTAACATATTATTTCTCCTTATAATATAATTTGCAATGGCAAAAGCCTTCAAAGTTTTCGTCTGCAATCTGTTCTCTGAATTCCTTGCACATACAGATATTGTCATCCACAAGGTCAACCTTGCAGGGGCAATACCCATTTTTGCGTTTTAAACCGTCCCTGAGTGCAGCAAGAACCTTTTCGTTATTATTGAATGTTATTTTCATTTTATCACCAAAATTATTATTTGACAAAAAATAAACAATTATTATTTATATTGCATAGTAATTTTAAATGTGTTAATATGTTCTTGGAAATTTAAGGAGGATATATTTACAATGGAAATTAAGATTTCAAACAGTATAAAATATATAGGTGCAAGTGTATATGACCTTGATTTATTTGAGAGTCAGTATATTGTGCCAAACGGAATGGCGTATAACTCATATGTTATTCTTGATGAAAAAATTGCAATTATGGACACTGCCGATAAAATCGTTAAATCACAATGGCTTGATAATCTCAGCAGTGCATTAGACGGCAGAACACCTGACTATCTTGTAATCCAGCACCTTGAGCCTGACCATTCAGGCAATATTCAGGCAGTAGTTGATATGTACCCTGAAATTGAAATTATATGCTCAACTGCTGCAAAAAGAATGCTGCCGCAGTTTGCAGACATTAATTTAGACAAGGTAACTGCAAAAAATGAAGGTGATACACTTGAGCTTGGCAGCCACACATTAACCTTCATTATGGCACCTATGGTTCACTGGCCTGAAGTTATGCTTTCATATGAAAGCAGTGAAAAGGTTCTTTTTTCAGCAGATGCATTCGGTAAATTCGGTGCAATTGATGCCGATGAGGGCTGGTCCTGCGAAGCAAGAAGATATTACTTTAACATTGTCGGAAAATACGGTGATAAGGTACAGGCTGTTTTGAAAAAGGCTGTCAATCTTGAAATAGAAACAATCTGTCCGCTGCATGGCCCGATACTGACTGACACAATACCTGAGGTATTAAGACTCTATAATCTCTGGTCAACATATCAGCCTGAGGATGAGGGTGTATTTATTGCATATGCCTCCATTCACGGCAATACTGCCCAGGCGGCACTTAAAATGAAAGAAATACTTGAGGCAAAGGGCTGTCCGAGAGTTGCAATTGCAGACCTATCAAGGGATGACATTGCGGAATGTGTTGAAGATGCATTCCGTCACAGCACACTCTTATGTATGGCATCAAGCTATGATGCAGGCGTATTTGCACCTATGAGTGACTTTTTACACCATTTAAAGAGCAAGGCTTTCCAGAACAGACGTGTCGCACTTGTTGAAAACGGCTCATGGGCGCCTTGTGCTGTAAGAGCTATGAAGGCTGAATTTGAACAAATGAAAAATATTACACTTGTTGAAAAAACAGTTACAATCAAAACTACTGTTAAGGACACTGATATCACCGCTCTTGAGGAGCTTGCTGATATAATAAAATAGAGGTAAATTATGTATACTGTATATACTAACGGCAACTTTATTTCCCTTAATGATGACAACACAATATACTCAATCATGGTCGTAGGCGGAAAAAAAATCGCCTATGTCGGCTATAACACTCCCATCTGCTATGACAATGCAAAGATTGTTGATTTAAAAGGCGGCTATGTTGTTCCGTTGATTAACGATATGGTTTTTTATGATTTCAGCCATGCGCACTGCAAGGTGTTAGCAGAGGGTGAACAGGCAGATTTTATTGTGCTCAACAAAAACATCTTAACGGAAAAAGACCCGCAGATTTTAGCGGTATATAAAAAAGGTAAAAAAGTAGTTTAGTCAAAGCAAAATCCACTCATATTAAAATGAGTGGATTTTTTATTTTACTTGTTTTCAGTATTCTTTGCTTGAAACAAGCTCTCGTTCAGCTTTTTCACATTATTCCGACCTACGGCAAACTGAAGAATCCATATAATTATAAAAATTAATGCAAATATTCCGAAATAGATAAAAAAACCTTTTATACTGTGCTCCATCCAGTATGTTAAATAAGCAACAGGAAGCATAACTAATGAAATTATCAGAAAGTAAATTCCTGTCTGCTTCACTATTCCCCAGTCCTCTGCCTCCCATACTATCGAAGCCATACCAAAGCCTGTGCCCAGCAAACCGCACAGAAATGCCTGAAGTATAACAGCATTTATTTCACTGCCCACAGCATCAACAAGTTCAGGAACGCAGGGAGAATAATGGTTCTGTCCCCAGATTAATGAAATAAAAATTGTTATTAAATAACCGATTGTAATCCCAACAGGAAAACCTAACAAACCACGCAAAAATATTTTCTTTTTCATAAAATCACCTCACACCCAATACCTTTTTTATTTCGGAGACATATCTTCTTGAAACATATGTTACCTCATTGTTGAAAAACCTTACACAAATAGTTCCCGCAAAATTCAAATCAAAGTTGTTTACCTTTTTCAAATTTATAATTTCCGATTTAGAAATACGTACAAACTGATTTAAGCTTAACCGTTCCTCTGCCTCATAAAGTCTGAGCCGAAGCATATACTCCCCTTTATCCGTAACAGCAAATACCTTTTTTGAATTTGCATAAACTCTTATTATGTCATTCGGTTCAAGCACTTCAACCCTGTCATTTTTTATACCTGCAATAATCTGAGACTTTTCATCAGACAGCATTTTGAAAATTCTGTCAATATCATCAGTCATTTTATCTGTCAATATGATTATTTCCGGCTCCTTATATGCCTTGTTAAATTCAATTTTGATCTGCATAAATCCACTCCCTTCTTATGCCTTTATTATACGCAAAGATAATACGCTTTCAAGCAATATACGATAATCGGTTATTTTAAAAAAACAAGCGGCAGAAACTTAACGAAAAGTTTCTGCCGCTCAAACATTAATACCCTAAATTCTCATTAACAATAATGACCTTTATCCTGTCCTTATGGCGCTGTTTTGCTGAAACAACGTAATTACAGCAAATTCTCTGCTGACTTTCACATCCATCACAAATAAGCGGATTTTCCTTATTTAGACTTATGCATTTTCCGGTAACTGCACAAGGTGTTTTACAGTCAAGTCTTTTTGTATTTGGCGGTGCTGCGGTTGTTTTAACTCGGATAACAGCTTCGTTAATATCCTCCACAAGCTTGTTAATACCTACAACGGCAATAACCTGTCTTGGTCCGTAAACAATGCAGGCAACACGGTTTGAATTACCGTCAACATTGTAAAGCTCGCCATTTTCAGTAACAGCATTTACCGAAGTCAGATATGTATCGCATCCAAAAGCACGAATATATGACTGCCTGAGCGCCTCACCCTCTAAGCCTGATCTGTCAATATAGTCATAATTGCCTGTTTTAAGCATCTCAATTACACCGATTTCTTTCAGCGTTTCCGACCCGCCGTGTGACACGCTTTCTCCGTCAGCAATAAGTGTTTTAATTAGAGGAATAACCTCCTCCTTTGTTTCAACAAAATATGGCTTCATATTATTCTTTTCTAAATTAGCCATCGTCTTTTTAATATCCATTATCATTCCTCCATATTCCAATATTTTCTGTCAAGGCTTCTGTACTGCAAAGCCTCGGCAATATGATTGAGTTCTATATTTTCACTGCTATCCAAATCAGCTATTGTTCTTGAAATTCTCAGAATTTTATCATATGCCCTTGCAGACATACCCAGTTTTTCAAAGCTGATTTTCAATAAGTTATTTGCTTCATCACTGAGCACACAAAAATCCTTTGTCATCTGCGGTGTCATTTTGGCATTGCAGGTAACCTCTGTCCCCTTAAATCTTTCACGCTGAACTGCCCGTGCCTTATCAACACGTGCTTTGATTACTGCGGAGCTTTCACCCATTGATTTATCCGAAAGCTGCTCATACTCAACAGGGGCAACCTCAATGTGAATGTCAATTCTGTCAAGAATAGGACCCGATATTTTATCAAGATATCTCTTCTTAGCCGCAGGCGTACATTTGCATTCTTTAGCAGGATGACCGAAAAAGCCGCAAGGGCAGGGATTCATTGCACAAAGCATCATAATATTTGACGGATATGTTACCGAACCGCTTGTACGTGCAATATTTACAATCCCATCCTCAATAGGCTGACGCAGGCTTTCCTTTGCTCTGCGGTCAAACTCAGGAAACTCGTCCATAAATAAAACACCGTTGTGTGCAAGGCTTATTTCACCGGGCTTGATTGCCGTACCTCCCCCTGTTAATGCCTGAGCAGAAACAGTATAGTGTGGGGCTCTGAAAGGTCGTTCGTTAATCAAAGCAGTACCCTTTGGTATTCTGCCTGCAATTGAATAAACCTTTGTGGTTTCAAGCTTTTCCTGAAAGCTCATATCAGGCAGAATGGTAGGAAGTCTTTTAGCAAGCATTGATTTACCTGCACCGGGTGGACCAATCATCAGACAGTTATGGCCGCCTGCTGCTGAAATTTCAAGAGCTCGCTTTGCCTCCTGCTGACCCTTAACATCTGAAAAATCTATTGAATATTCCGTTTGCTTCTGACTAAACTCTTTACTGTAGCAGGGTGCAATTTTTTCCACACCTGATATATGCTTCATTACCTCATAAATATTTTTAACAGGCAAAACCTCAATACCTTCAAGCACGCTGCCCTCAAGCTCATTCTCCCAAGGTATAAACACTGCCTTTATACCACAGTCACGTGCTTTTATCAGCATCGGCAGAATACCGTTGACACTTCGGATTTCACCATCGAGCGACAGTTCACCCACAAAGGCAAAATTATCGGTATCTCCCTTTAGCTGTCCGCTCGCCTTAAGTATGGCAATAAATACAGGAAGGTCATAGACCGAGCCTTCTTTTTTTATATCAGCAGGTGCAATATTGACAGTTATTCTTGAAACAGGAAAATCAAGATGACTGTTTTTAACAGAAGCACGTACTCTCTCCCTGCTTTCCTTAACAACCGCATCAGGCAAGCCAACCAAATCAAATCGCGGCAGACCGCTGCTTATATCACATTCTACTGTTACGCCGAAGGCATCAAGACCGAAAACCCCCAGGCTTTTAACTTTTGCATACATAAAATCACCAAATTTATTATATCAGCAATTGTAATTATTGACAATATATTTTAATAGGTTTAGAATATAGATAATACTATATTAAGGATGTGTTCGTATGGATATTAATGCACAATACAAACTATGGCTTGAAAAGGCTGTTGCTGATCCCGACTTGATTGAGGAGCTGAAAACAGTCGGGGAAAACGAGGAGGAAATCCTTGACCGATTTTACCGTGACCTTGAATTCGGAACTGCAGGACTTCGAGGAGTTATCGGTGCTGGCACCAACAGAATGAACTACTACACTGTATGCCGTGCCACACAGGGGCTTGCGGATTTTCTCAACAAGCATTTTGAAAATCCGTCTGTTGCTATCGGTTATGATTCAAGAATTAAAAGTGATTACTTTTCAATTGAGGCTGCTAAGGTTCTGGCAGCAAATGGGGTTAAGGTTTATCTTTATGAGGAGCTTGAGCCTACACCATGTCTTTCCTTTGCAATAAGATATTTCAACACATCAAGTGGTATTATTCTTACTGCATCACACAATCCGGCTAAATATAACGGATTTAAATGCTATAATTCAAACGGCTACCAAATGACTGATGAAGAGGCTGACGAAACCTATGGCTTTATTCAGAAGGTAGACTATTTTACAGGTATTAAATCAATTGATTTTGACAAGGCTGTCGCTGACGGAATGATTGAATATATGGGTGATACTGTTATTAATACATTTCTTGATGAGGTGCAGAAGCAGTGCGTTAATCCAGATATCGTCAAGGAATCAGACCTTAAGGTTATTTATACACCGCTTAACGGCACAGGCAACAAACCGGTAAGAACAATACTTGACAGAATCGGTGTTAAGGATGTTTATGTTGTGCCTGAGCAGGAGCTGCCTGACGGAAATTTCCCTACCTGCCCATTCCCGAACCCTGAAATCAGGCAGTCATTTGAATGTGCACTGAAAATGGCAGAAGAAATTCAACCGGATTTGCTTTTGGCAACTGACCCTGACTGTGACCGTGTAGGTATTGCAGTACAGGATGGCAACGGCGGATACAAGCTTATGAGCGGCAACGAGGTTGGTGCAATGATGCTCAACTATCTCTTATCACAAAAGGCGGAAAAGGGCACACTTTCTAAGCAGAGCGTTGCTGTAAAATCCTTTGTTTCAACAGACCTTGCAGAGGTTATTGCTAAAAAATACAACTGCACATTTAAAAATCTTTTAACAGGCTTCAAATATATAGGCGAGCTTATCACACAGCTTGAGGCTGAGGGCAGAGCCGATGACTTTGTTATGGGCTTTGAGGAAAGCTACGGCTACCTTGCAGGAACACACGCAAGGGATAAGGATGCCGTGGTTGCATCAATGCTTATCTGTGAAATGGCAGCTTACTACAAATCACAGGGCAGGAGCCTTGCCGAGGTTATGGATAGCCTTTATGATGAATTCGGCTATTATTTCAACGTCGTTGAAAGCTACACCTTTGAGGGTGCTGCAGGTATGGAAAAAATGGCTGATATTATGAACGGCTTAAGAGAGTCTGCACCGAACAACTTTGCAGGCTACGAGGTTATACGAATTGATGACTACAAAACATCATCCTCAATAAATGTTGCTGACGCAAGTACAGGAACAATCGATCTTCCAAAATCAAATGTACTTGCCTATACGTTAATGAACGGCAACAAAATCATTGTCCGCCCATCAGGCACAGAGCCTAAAATAAAGGCATACATTACTGCAATCGGAAAGAATAAAGAGGAGGCAGGCGAAATTGCCGAAAAGCTTATTGCTGAGGCAAATGCGCTTATGAAATAAAATGAACAGAAAATGGGTTAAAATAACCGCAATTATCCTTGCTGCATTAATGGCAGCCAGCGGACTCACCGTTGGTATTGTCGGTATATTAAATTAAATAACTGTTATGTAATTTCTGGCGTATCAGGTGCAGCATTGTTTGCTGCTGCAATCGCAGCAGTCTGCATTGTTAAAAAACAAAAAATCCAAAGACCTTGGTAAACGATAAATAAATCTAAATTACACAACCCACGGTGTCAGATTTGGCTTGATACCGTGGGTTTTTGCTTATTCCACGGAGCGTGGATTTCTTCTAAAAGCCGTACATTGTGTTTTTTGTGCTGTTGTGTTATAGTAATGGCAGGGGGAAAAAGAAATGGATGCAAAACTTACCGGTAAGCTTATTTCAGAAAAAAGGAAAGAAAAAGGACTAAACCAAATTCAGCTTGGCGAGCTGCTCAATGTGAGCAACAGGACTGTATCAAAATGGGAAAAGGGTGACGGCTACCCCGACATTACCCTTTTGCCTGAGATAGCAGACTGCCTTGGTGTAACCATTGACGAGCTGCTGACAGGCAATGCACCTGCTGCACCCTGCGTTCAGGAGAATGAAAGCATAAATACTAATACAGACAACAGAAAAAAAGTATTGCACGAATTTAAGCTTTTGTTTATATTTTCACTGTTTATGTCAATATTCAGTGCTCTGCTCGGCGGAGTAACGGAGCTTTACTGCATATGGGCATTCCCTATTCTGTTTTACACACACTGGGAAATTATGTTCGCTGCCGTATCACTTTTCGCTGTTGTTGTCGGTATATTATTATTTGTGGTGGGAATTTACAGGCTGCACCTTGAATATAGCAAGACTGAAATTATAGGTCAGGCAAAAAACAAAGGCTTGGCATTATATATAATTTCAACTGTATTTCCCCTTTGCTTTACCGCAAGGATACTTGATATTGCTTTTCATATGCTCCCTAACCGAGTATATATTATTATGGCAATGCTTATTGCAATAATCGCCTTAGCTGCATTTGTCCTTTACAGAAGGATTGACAATGAAAATGAAAAAATGGATTAGATTAATATTTATTCTTACAGGCGGCATTCTGCTGTTTTACTTTATTGCACCTTTATTTGCACATATACTTAATATCGGCAACCTTGCAGGAATCATTTTCTCGGCAGCACTGATTTGTCTTGGTTTGTTTTTAAATCCGATATTAAAGCTTGTGAGCAAAATCAGATCAAAGAAAGCAGGAAAAATTGCTTTTGACTCGCTGTTTGTTACAGGCTGCTCAGTAATGCTTTGTTTTTTTATTGCGCTCGGCTCAACAATTGCGGCATCAACAACCAATGCGACAAATCAGCAAACAGTAATTATTTTAGGGTGTGCTGTTGTGGGTAAAAGTCCAAGCTGGATGCTAAGCTACAGAATTGACAGTGCCTATAAATACCTTGAGGCGCATCCTGACAGCGTTGCCGTGCTTTCAGGCGGTCAGGGAAATAAGGAAGACATAAGCGAGGCACAGTGTATTTTTAATGTGCTGACAGAAAAAGGCATTGACCCCGACAGACTTTACCTTGAGGACAAAAGCACGAACACCTTTGAAAACATCAGCTTTTCTAAAAAGATAATTGATGAAAATAATCTCAGCACCGATGTTGCCATTGCAACATCAAGCTTTCACCTTAAAAGAGCAACAATCATAGCCGAAAAGCAGGAGCTCAAACCTGCAAGAATAAGCGCCTACACAAGTCACTTTTTACGTGCTACTTACTATGTGCGTGACACCTTCGGAGTCATTAAGGAATTTTTATTCTGATTAAAATCAAAGAGGTATTTATTTGTGAAAATTATAGGTAAAATTTATACCGATATGCCGGAAAAATTCGGCGTGCCAAGGCAGGCGGGAAATGTGCCTGCACTTGAGGGAAAAATCATTTTTAATCCACCCTACAATGTTGCAGAGGCTTTTGCAGGGCTTGAGGATTTCAGCCATATCTGGATACTGTGGCAGTTCAGCGAAAGCATCCGAGAGGATTTTTCTCCCACAGTACGTCCGCCGCGTCTTGGCGGTGAAAAGCGTAAGGGTGTATTTGCCACACGCTCACCCTTCAGACCAAACGCAATTGCAATGTCCTGTGTTAAGCTGAAAAAAATTGAGCACACAAAAAAACACGGCACTGTGCTTTATGTTACAGGTGTAGATATGATGAACGGCACGCCTGTTCTGGATATTAAACCGTATATCACCTATACCGACAGTCATACCGATGCAAAACAGGGCTTTGCAGAAGATTTCGTTGATTACAGCCTTCATGTGGTTTTTCCCGATGAATTATTGCAGAGAATACCGAAAAACAAGCAGGACGGAATAATCGGAATATTGAAGCAGGACCCCAGACCATCATATCAGACAGACCGCTCACGTATTTATGGTATGAAATATCTGAATTTCGATATTAAATTCAAGGTTGATAATAAAATCCTATATGTCGTTGATGTAATATAATTATAGACAAGAAGCAGAAATGTATTAAATGAAGTGAACCCCAAATATTAGATAAAATAATATTTTCCTGCAAGAGAATGAGCCCGTATTTAACCGGGCTCATTTTCAATTCAGAAAGAATCCATTCATTGTTGAAATAATGAATGGATTCCTTTAGACAGCTGATGAATTCATCAACTGTCTAAAAATTTCTCCCTGTTTTGCTCATAAGAATATGCACCCCCTAAAGTATCTAACTTCTGGGGATGCATATCATTCAATTATTTCTCTTTTTTCACAAGCATTGTTCGCATTGAATTTGCAATAGCGATAAGGCATACACCCACATCGCCGAAAACGGCAAGCCACATTGCGTTTTCATCAAAAATTCCCACTGTGCAGCCAATAATAATCAATATTTTCACGCCGAGTGAAAAAATGATATTTTCCTTGACAATACGCAGTGCCTTTTTCGCTATCCTTCTGCCAACCGGGATTTTTGAAAGTGAATCACCCATAATCACCATATCGGCTGCTTCTATTGCAACATCACTGCCGACGCCTCCCATAGCAACACCTAAATCAGCCTGAGCAAGAACAGGAGCATCATTTATTCCGTCACCTGTATAAAGCACATTTGCCCCCTGCTGCTGAAGCTCAATTACCCTTTCAACCTTATCCGCAGGCATAAGCTTTGCATAAACAGTATCAATTCCCGCCTTTGCAGCAACATCCCTTGCAATCGGCTCCTTATCACCTGTCAGCATTACAGTATTTGAAATGCCCATTGATTTAAGCCGTGCAATCGCATTCTTGCTGTCCTGCTTGATGATATCGGCAAAAACTATATTGCCCTTGAACTCGTTATCTGATGCACAGTAGACTGCCGTGCCGATTGATTTGGTTTCTTTAAAATCGACACCGATTTCCTGCATCAGCTTTTCATTGCCAACATAATATTTAACACCGTCAACCACTGCCGACACACCCTTACCCGGGTAATTCTTAGCATTCTTAACCTCACAATCGTCCGCATAATGTGCAAAAGCAAGGCATATGGATTTTGCAATAGGATGCGTTGAATAGCGTTCACAGGCAGCGATAATTTTAAGCAGCTCGCGGTGACTGTTATCACTGCAGTGACAGTTATAGCATTCGCAGCTGACATATTCAAATTTACCGCTTGTAATTGTACCTGTTTTATCAAAAACACCTGTATCTGCCTTTGCCAGTGCTTCAAGGTAATTACCGCCCTTAATAAGTATACCTTCTTTTGAGCAGGCTCCGATACCGCCGAAAAAGCTAAGCGGAATAGAAATAACAAGTGCACAGGGACAGGACACTACAAGAACAGACAGCCCCCTGAATACCCATTCCTTCCATTCTCCGCCAAAAAACAAAGGAGGAACAATAATTACAAGCAGCGCAATCAGACAGACAATAGGTGTATAAATCCTTGCAAATCTGGTAATAAACTGCTCTGCACCCGACTTTTTATCCTCAGCATTTTCAAGCATACCGAGAATTTTTGATACAATTGAATCTTTAAATTCTTTTGACGCTCTTACTGTAACAGCTCCGTCAATAACAACTGACCCTGCAAGTATTTCATCGCCTGTTGTTTTAGTTACAGGGATTGACTCACCTGTCAGAGCCTTCATATCAACCTCTGCACAGCCATCAGCTATTTCGCCGTCAATATCAAGCTTTTCGCCCGGCTTTATTATCATTAAATCCCCGATTTTAACATCATCCGGTGAAATAACACTTTCCTTGCCGTCACGCAGAACTGTAACCTGCTGCGGCTTAAGCTCAAGCATATTTTTAATTGATTTACGACTTTTCTGCACCGCAAGACTCTGTAAAAATTCACCGATCGTGAAAAGAAACATTACCGCACAGCCCTCAGTATATTCACCTACTGCAAATGCACCGAGTGAGGCAACTGTCATTAAAAAATTCTCATTAAAAATATCGCCGTGAATAATACCTTCAACAGCCTCTTTAACAATGCCAAAGCCCATTATCAGATACGATATACCAAAACAGACAAGCGGTATAAATTCGTGTATGCCAAGAATACCGTTTTCTATTAGCTCATGTAATATATAACCCACAACCAAAAGTGCACCGCCGAAACCGACCTTAAAAGCAAAATCCTTTTTGTCAAGCTCCTCATGAGCGTGGTCATGACCGCAGCCGCAGCCGTCATTATGCTGATGATGACCGTGCTCACAGCAGTCACACGATTTACCATGACTGTGCTTTTTTTCATTTCCCATAATAATACTCCTGATATTTTTATTATACCTATATTATATCAGGAGTGGTTAAAAGTCAAACAAGATTTATTAAATTCAAAATATTATTAATCGTTTTTACAAGGCCAATTTATTTCAGATAAGTTGTAAGCTGCTTATTGATATCAATTGTACCGAGGAAAATATTTTCAAGCTTATCTCCCTTGGCCTTAAGCATATTATCAAGCTCTCTTTTTGTTACACCTGCCACTGAAAGGTTGTCATCAATAATGTGACCATCCATAATCACATTTATATAAAGCCCCTCTCTTTCCGGAGCAAAATTAAAGTCCTTAGGATTAAGCTGTCTTTTCTGTGCCACAGGCTGAAAACTGATTTTTCCCGTCGTTTCCATTATTGCATAATCAATATCAGAAAGGTTAAAATAGCCATTGACTCTTGCACTCGTGAGCAAATCATCAAGCTCAACACGAGCCTTACGCATACCCTTTTTACTGATTTTTCCACGTTCAATAATGATTATCGGCTTGCCTGATATAAACTTTCTTGCCTTGACACTTTTCTGTGCCAGAACGGAAATCAATACGCCAACAATGCCATATACAACCATTGCGAGTATACCCTTCCACCATTCAAGGTCAATATTTGTTGCCATTTCTGCTGCAATAGAGCCAATGGTAATACCAATAACATAGTCAAAAAAGCTCATTTCACTTATTTGCCTGAAGCCCATAATTTTTGTAATAATAAATAATACAGCCAATGATACAAAAGATAAAATAATTATATAAGCAAAGTCCATAAAATCACCTGTTATATTTTGTGCATTATTACACATTTTTATTTTTTATAAATTATGGTATAATTTAATTTCCGGGTGGTGGTAGTTTGGGAAAGACAGGTGTTAAAGCAGCCGTTTTCGGTCTGACCGTAAATTTTGTGTTGTTTTTAATTAAGCTTTATGTGAGTATCAGCTCAGGCTCTCTTGCTATTTACTGTGACGGAATTAACAATTTAGGTGATACATTTTCATGCATAATTGCACTGGTCGGTTTTGCTTTAGCAATCAGGCTCAATGAAAGGAAAAGCAACCGTGCACAGTCCCTTGCATCATTTGTAATAGGGCTGATTTTAGCATTCACAGGTGCATATTTTGCATATAACGGTATTGAAAGGCTGATGTACCCTGTGCCGATTTCATACCTTTACAAATATGCAATACTGATTGCTGTCACAGCCTTTGCCAAACTGGTAATGGGCATTGTGTATTTAAAGGTCGGCAGAAAACATCCGTCACCTGTATATAAAACACTTGTAATGGACAGCTTTCTCGACTGTGCAATAACACTGACAACACTTATCAGTCTTACTCTGTCCGTCAAAATCAACTTTGCGATTGACAGCATATTATCAATTGTTATAGGCATTGCTGTTGCAGTGAGTGCAGTTAAAACGCTTTGGGCACAGTGCAAATATTTAATTAATGAATAGGAGAGCTTATGGAAAAGGTTAAAAGATCATCGAAGCAGAGGTTTAAAATATTCTTGAGAATTTTACTGATTATCGTTCTGATCATAGCAATTATCTGTGCATCACTTGTAATCGTTTCACTCGTAGGCATTAAATCAAACAAGGATTTTATTTCATCAATCAGCACGGTTGAATATGACAATCAGCTTGTGCCTGAGCTTGGTGACGACGGTTATTATACCTTTGTAACAGATGATGAATTTAAAATTATGCAGTTGACAGACGTACATATCGGTGCGGGCTTTATGTGCACAAAAAAAGATAATATGGCTCTCAATGCTGTTGCTTCAATGGTGAGTGCCGAAAAGCCCGATTTAGTTGTAGTTACAGGCGATATTGCATACCCTGTTCCGTTTCAGGCAGGCACTTTCAACAATAAAAACAGTGCCAAGCTTTTTGCTGAGCTTATGGAGCAGCTTGGTGTTTACTGGTGCTTTGCCTTCGGCAATCATGATACGGAATCCTATTCCTACTACTCAAGAGAACAGATTGCTGAATTCTATACAGGCGGGGACTACCCTCACTGCATTGCCCAGCCGGGACCGGAGGATGTTGACGGTACAGGCAACTATGTTGTGAATGTGAAAAATACCAAGGGTGAAATTACACAGAGCCTGTTTATGCTTGACTCTCACTCATACGTTGACAATGACCTTGTAGGACTTATGATGAAGTATGACACAATCCACGAAAGCCAGGTTAAATGGTATGAGGAAACCGTAAAAAGTCTTACTGACCAAAACAACGGCATAACACCGAAATCATTGGCTTTTTACCATATCCCAAATCCTGAATTCAAGGATGCTTGGATGGAATATGTTAATAACGATTTCACCGATACCGAAAATGTTAAATACAAGTATGGTATGCTTGGAGAAAAGGATTTATTAATCTGCTCAAGCAGCTATAACTACGGTTTCTTTGACAAATGTGTTGAGCTGGGGTCAACACAGGGTATTTTCGTAGGTCACGATCACCTGAATAATTTCTCCGTTAACTACAAGGGTATTCAGCTTACATACGGATATTCAATCGACTATCTTGCATATTTCGGCATAATGAACTACGGCTCACAGCGTGGCTGCACAACAATTGACATTATGCCTGACGGCAGCTTTGACTGCAAAAAGGAAAATTATTATCAGGATAAATATGCCTCTGTCAACGCAAAAGAAAATGTTTCTATGGACAATTATTATGAAGAGGTAGAAGATATGCCGAATGAAAAATAAGGTATTGACAAATTTATTTTGCGGCATATAATATACATATAGGCAATAGCCTAAATAAATATTTTCGGGGCGAGGTGCAATTCCTCACCGGCAGTTAAAGTCTGCGACCCGCATATGCGGCTGATTGGGTGAAATTCCCATACCGACGGTTAAAGTCCGGATGAGAGAAAATGTTTGGCAAGGTGTAATAGCATTATTACGCCCTTTGCCGTCAGTCAAAACATTGTGCCCCGACTTCAAAAGTCGGGGCTTCTCTTTTGTTCCCAGTTAAAGGAGAAGAAAGATGAACAACAAAAAAGTAAGAACACTGACAGGCACCGCAATGCTGACAGCAGTAGGTGTGGCACTTCAGTATATCGAGATTTCTATCCCGATTATACCCAACTTTATCAAGCTAGATTTCTCGGACCTGCCTGAGCTTATCGGTGCATTCGCGTATGGTCCCGTGGCAGGAGTAATTATCTGTCTGCTGAGAAACCTAATACATATGGCAGTCAGCCAAAGCGGTTTTGTGGGTGAGCTTTCAAACTTTATCCTCGGTGCTGTCTTTGCACTTGTAGCAGGCTTGATTTATAAAAAAATGAAAACAAAAAAGGGTGCTTTCATAGGCGGTACCACAGGTGCGGCAGCAATGGCAGGCATCAGCGTTTTCACCAACTACTTTATCATTTATCCGCTTTATTACAGCGTACTCGGCTTCCCGGAGGAGGCTGTTCTCGGTATGTATCAGGCTTTGCTGCCGAGTGTTGAAAACATTTTTCAGGCACTGTTGATATTTAACCTTCCGTTCACCTTTGTCAAGGCGATAATTTGTGTGATAATTGCAATGATTATTTATAAACCGCTGTCAAAGCTTCTGAAGGGTAAAGAACAATAAAGCTTTTTCATTTTTGTCAAAGGAGTCGGCAGGCTGCAGCTTGTCGGCTCCTTTTATATTTAACGGCTTTACGCAGTTTGTTATACTGATTGCATTTTTAGGCGGCATTCGGCTTTTTTCAATCGGAATAATCGGCGAATATCCTGCAAAAAATTATATTGAAACAAAAAAAAACCAATCTATATAGCCAAAGAAATCATTGATTACAAATAATTATTGATATTTTAATTATAATGTTGTATAATATTTTAGTAAATTTTACTATTATTATATTAGGAGATAGTTATTATGTTAGTTTCTGCAACAGAAATGCTTAAAAAAGCTAAGGCAGGCCACTATGCAGTTGGTCAGTTCAACATCAACAACCTTGAGTGGACAAAGTCCATTCTTTTAACCGCTCAGGAGCTGAACAGCCCTGTTATTCTCGGTGTATCCGAAGGTGCAGGCAAGTATATGACAGGCTTCAAGACCGTTGCTGCTATGGTTAAGGCAATGGATGAGGAGCTTGGAATCACTGTTCCAGTTGCACTTCACCTTGATCACGGCTCATACGAAGGCTGCTACAAGTGCATTAAAGCAGGCTTTACATCAATTATGTTTGACGGCTCTCATTATCCTATCGAGGAGAATGTTGCTAAGACAACCGAGCTTGTAAATGTTGCTCATGCTCTTGGTCTTTCAATTGAGGCTGAGGTAGGCTCTATCGGCGGCGAGGAAGATGGCGTTGTCGGTGCAGGTGAATGTGCCGATCCAAAGGAATGTAAGATGATTGCTGACCTCGGTGTTGATATGCTTGCAGCCGGTATTGGTAATATTCACGGCAAATATCCTGAAAACTGGGCAGGTCTTTCATTTGAAACACTTGATGCTGTTCAGCAGGAAACAGGCATTATGCCTCTTGTTCTTCACGGTGGTACAGGTATCCCCGAAGATATGATTAAAAAGGCTATTGACCTTGGCGTATCGAAAATCAATGTTAATACAGAGTGCCAGCTCTCTTTCCAGGAAGCTACACGTAAGTATGTTGAAGAAGGTAAGGATTTACAGGGTAAAGGCTTTGACCCTCGTAAGCTTCTTGCTCCGGGTGCACAGGCTATCTGTGATACTGTTAAGGAAAAAATGGAGCTCTTCGGCTCAGTAGGTAAAGCAAACGACTAATTAATTTACCAAATATTTAACCCCTTGCAATTTATAAATTGCAAGGGGTATTTTTTATCTTTTGGGGTATAGTTTTTCGCAACAATGCCAACATCGTCCCGTTACAGATTATTTATTCCGTTTAACAATTTCCTCAATAATCATTTTAGATATTTTTAAGATGAAGATATATTCAAGAATCCACATAAAAACAGGAGCAACAAAAGCAGTGATGATTCCGCCGAGGGGGAATCCATCTTTTAAAATACCCAAAACTGCCAGGACCCAGAAAAACAGGGTTATCCCCGCCGCCAACAAAATCATCAGCACATTCGGCAGAATATCAACCTTAACCGATGTATCATCCAGCTTGATTAAATTAATTTTCGGATTGCCGATTACAGTAAAAACTACATTATACCGCACATTCAGTCCCGATGTTGATTTCTCGGTACTGAAAAGCGGGTCATCTGTCAGTTTTTCAAAAAGCTTATCCGCATTATCTGTTTCAATTATTTTTTTCATTTTTCAGCTCTTCTTTTATATAGTCGCAATAGAGTGACAGAATATCAATGTCCGTTTGGTCATAAACCATTCTTGCACCCACGGTATCCTCGATTTCGTTAAAAACAAGCCTGCCGTTATTGAAAACAAAATCAATTCCGATATAATCGCTTTTGACAAGAGCGATTATTCTTTTTACAAGCTGTTTTTCGTCTCTGCTGAGCGTATACGGCATAGCACTGCCCCCAAGACAAAAGTTTGACCGAAAGTCCGTTTTGCTCTCTCTTAGTATTGCTGTGATGATTTCACCGCCAATTACCCATACTCTTAAATCCTTGCCAAGGGTATCACAGGGCTTTTGGTAAACATAACCCTTTTGAAAATCCTCTGCCGCTGTGAGCATTTGTACCTCAGTACCGCCGTGACCGTCAATCTTCTTTTTCACAACAGGCACACCTGAATAATTGATTGGCATAATCTCTATACCATTATCTGCCATAAATTCATAGCAACACTGTTTGTCGTTTGCAAGCCTTGAAAGTGACGAGGGATTAAAAACCCTTATGCCCTTTTGTTCAAAACACTCTGCAACTTTATAATTATTTGTTCTGTTAATCACAAAATCCGCATTACCCTGATAGCTTTCATCGACCAGACTAACCCCGAGATTTTCCACAAACTTATTAACTGCAAAGCCGTTTCGCTGTGCTTCCTCTTTTGTATAAATCAGAACACCACTCATTTTAACCGCTCCGTGATTTCATCAAAAATAATAGGTGCAATATCAATTCCCGTTGCATTCATTATATTTATTATATGTGCATTTGAGTTAACCTCACACACCATACCATTATCAAGAATATCAACTCCGCCAAAGGTAAGTCCAAGGGTTTCACAGGCCTTGATTGCTGTTTCAATTGTCTGCTTATCAGGAATGACAGAAGTCATTGTGCCGCCATTTGTAACATTTGAGCGAAAGTCATCAGGATTATTCCGTCTCACTGCACTTACAAATTTACCACCCACTATTTCAATACGGGTATCACTGCCTGCACTGTCTGCAATAAATTCCTGCAAAACAAATGGCTTTGCGGTAATATGACACATAATGTCCTCCCGAGTTTGGCACAGATATACCTGCTCACCAAAAGAGCCGAAGCACTCCTTGAACACAAGGGGAAGACCCAGGCGTACAATAGCAGAATCCACAAATTCACTCATATCGGCATCAAAATAGGTTTTTGGTGCAATCAGCGTATCCGGCTGATTGACAACACCGGATAATTCAACATAGGTTCTTGCCTTATCGTCGCATAATGCAACCGAGAATGGTGAATTAAAAACGGGCACGCCGTCTTTTTCAATTGACCGTGCAAGGTTAATATCCTTATCCCACAAAAGCACAAAATCTGTATTAACTTTACTAAGAGCCAGCTCCAGATTCGTCTTTATTGCCAAATTGATATTCTGCTTTTTGGCACTTTTAACCAAATGGCTGTGCAGCTCGTTATATTTTTTTCCATTTAAAAAATGGTTTACCAACAAAATTCCGTTCATAATTACATATTGTAGCATTTGCACTTGCATTTTTCAATCTAATAGTATAAAATATCTTTATCTATTTTTATTATTACACAGTTGAAAGGAGTAAGTTATGACAGAATATAAGTTAAAATATGGTTGTAACCCAAACCAAAATCCTGCAAGAATACATATGGATGGTAAGGAATTGCCATTCACGATTTTAAACGGCGCTGCCGGATATATCAATTTGCTTGACGCATTCAATTCATGGCAGCTTGTTAAGGAGCTGAAGGAGGCAACAGGACTTCCGAGTGCCGCATCATTCAAGCACGTTTCTCCTGCAGGTGCAGCGGTTGCTCAGCCTTTAAGCGATGTTGACAGAAAGGTTTGCATGGTGCCTGAAGACTTGGAGCTTTCACCTATCTGTGAGGCATATGTAAGAGCAAGAAGCTGTGACAGACAGTCATCCTTTGGTGATTTTGCTGCACTTTCAGATGTATGTGATGCTTCAGTTGCAAAATTCCTGCAAAAAGAAGTAAGCGATGGTATCATCGCACCGGGTTATACCGAAGAGGCACTTGAAATTCTCAAAGCAAAAAGAAGAGGAAACTTCCTTGTGATTCAGATTGACCCCGATTATGCTCCTGAAGAAATGGAAACAAAGCAGGTATTCGGCATTAAGTTCGAGCAAAAGCGCAACAATGCAAAAATCACTATGGACTTATTTGACGATATGCCTACAAAGGTTAAGGAAATTCCTGAAATCGCAAAGATTGACTTGCTTATTTCAATGATTACATTAAAATATACTCAGTCAAACTCTGTTGTTTATGCACAGGGCGGTCAGACTCTCGGTGTCGGTGCCGGTCAGCAAAGCCGTATTCTCTGCACACGTATGGCAGGCAATAAGGCTGATATGCTTTGGTTAAGAAGAAATGAAAAGGTGCTTAACCTTCCTTTCATTGAGGGTATCAGAAAATGTGATGCCGACAATGCAATTGACCTCTACATCAGTGACGAATATGAGGATTTACTCAAGGACGGCGTATGGCAGAGATATTTCACCGAATGCCCCGCTCCTTTCACTGCTGAGGAGAAAAAAGCTTGGCACGAAAAAATGACAGATGTTGCTCTTGGCTCAGATGCATTCTTCCCATTTGAGGATAATATTGAGCGTGCTGCACGTTCAGGCGTTAAGTACATTGCTCAGCCGGGCGGCTCCGTAAGAGATCAGGCAGTTATTGAATGCTGCGACAGCTTTGGTATGGCAATGGCAATGACAGGCATCCGTCTGTTCCACCATTAAACATCACTACCCACTACTTTTTTGGTAGTGGGTAGAATAATTTCAGGCAGGTGAGAAAATGGACAATCTTTGTGAAAAATGTTGGTATAACGAATACGATGAAGAAACGGATGAATCCTTTTGCTCGCTTGTTCTTGATGAGGATGAATACGTCCGTTTGATGCAGGATAAAAATAAAACCTGCAGATATTTCCGTTCTGACGGAAATGAATATGATATTGTCAGAAAACAAAATTAACAATAGGTTAAAACCTATGTGTAACAAACTGCATTGTTTTGTTTATAATAGTAAAATACGGTGGTGATATTATGTATAAAACAGGCTTGGTTTTAGAAGGCGGCGGGATACGTGCAATCTACACGAGCGGTGTGCTGGATGCCTTTATGGAAAACGATATTGAATTTCCCTATGTTATCGGTGTATCGGCAGGCAGCTGCAACGGCGTATCTTTTTTAGGAAAAAATGCTCATAGAATGAGGGACATATATCTTAAATATTCAGGTGACAAACGCTATATGAGCGTTAACTCTATGTTCAAAAACGGCGAATATATGAATATGAACTGGATTTTCGGCGAACTCACCTATGATATTTATCCCCTGGATTATGAAGCCTATGAAAATTCCAACGCAACGATGTGTGCTGTTGCAACAAATGCATTAACAGGTAAGCCTGAATATTTTTACCCTACTGATTTTCATAATGGCTGTGATGAATTAAAAGCAAGCTGTGCTCTTCCCCTTGCAGCAAAGCCCGTGCAAATCGGAAAGGATTTTTACTACGACGGCGGTCTGACCGATTCCATCCCGCTGCAAAGAGCCTTTGAGGACGGCTGTGAAAAATGCGTGGTCATTCTCACACAGGACAAAAACTATATAAAACAGCCGATGGGACATTCCTCGGCAATTAAGATGGTTATGAAAAAACACCCCCTTGCAGCAGAGGCAATACTTAACCGACATAATATGTATAATGCACAGAGAGAATATGTATTTGAACAGCAAAAGCAGGGCAAAGCACTTGTTATCTGCCCTGAAGATCCGCTGCACTGCGGTACACTCAATGTAACCACTGAACAGCAAATGGATATTTACAACCTCGGCTACTATCAGGGCTTGTATAATATTGATAGGGTAAAAGAGTTTATAAAGATATAAAAACAGAGGCAATCACGATTGCCTCTGTTTCTTTTTAATCAAATTTATTTGTTTCTGTAAATAATAGCTTCTCTTTCAGGTCCGTTTGAAACCATTGTAATTGGGTAGCCAAGCTCACCCTCGATAAACTCAACATAATCTCTTGTTTCCTGCGGAAGCTCATTATAATCACGGATACCGCGGATATCACAGTGCCAGCCCTTCATTGTTTTCAGCACAGGCTTACACTTTTTTAGTGTCGGAGTAGTCGGGAAGTCCTTAATAATCTCGCCGTCAACCTCATATCCAACACAAATCTTGATTTCTTCGAGATATGAAAGACAATCAAGTGCAGTCATAACAACCTGTGTTGCACCCTGGCATTCCACACCATAGCGTGTAGCCACACAGTCAAACCAACCAACACGGCGCGGTCTGCCGGTTGTAGCACCAAACTCGCCCTTATCACCGCCGTGGATACGGAGCTCCTGTGCCTCATCCTCATCAAGAATTTCACTTACAAATTCGCCTGCACCAACTGCTGAAGAATAAGCCTTTGTTACAACAACAATATCCTCAATGCTGTGAGGCGGAAGTCCTGCACCAACTGCACCATAGCCTGCAAGTGTTGATGATGATGTAACCATTGGATAGATACCGAAGTCAGGATCCTTAAGTGTACCGAGCTGACCTTCAAGAAGAATGTTCTTGCCCTCCTTGAGTGCATCTGCAAGATATTTGTGTGTGTCGCATACATAAGGAGCAATCTTTTCCCTGTATTCAACGCAGGTGTTATAAAGCTCTTCCTCATCAAGCAAAGGCTTGTTATATACATGCTTAAAGGTTAGATTTTTTAATGTGCAGATATTGCTGATTTTTGCTTTCAGGGTTTCGTCGTCAAACAACTCATTTACCTGAATACCGATTTTTGCATACTTGTCACTGAAGAAAGGTGCAATACCCGATTTAGTTGAACCGAAAGCATTTTTGCCGAGTCTTTCCTCCTCATACACATCCTGCAGGATATGATAGGGCATAAGAATCTGTGCTCTTTCGCTGACTAAAAGGTTTGGATTAAGTCCTGCCTTTTTAACATCCGCAAGCTCGTTTAAGAATTTGTCAATGTCAAGTGCAACACCGTTGCCGATAATGCAGGTTGTGTGATCATAGCAAACACCTGACGGCATTAAATGAAAAGCAAATCGTCCGTGTTCATTGATAATGGTGTGCCCCGCATTAGCACCACCCTGAAATCTTACGACAATGTCACTCTGACCGGCAAACATATCGGTGATTTTACCTTTGCCTTCATCGCCCCAGTTTGCACCTACAATAGCTCTAACCATTTTGATTCTCCTAATTTGTTTGTAATAGGACTTAGCAGTCCATAGTTAATTATATTATATGGTGCAAATATTGTCAATTAAATTATTAACACATAAAAGTATAAAATTTTAGTTATTATTGATGTTGTATTGCATATTTTTTTATGATATGATAGATATAATAAAATAATTTTTAGAGGATTTATATATGAAAATTTATAATGTAATGCAATACGGAGCAAAGGGTGACGGTAAAACAAATGATGCCTTTGCTATCCAGCACGCTATAGATGACTGTTCAAAAAACGGCGGCGGGCAGGTTGTACTGCCAAGCGGCAGAGTATTCTACAGTGACTCAATCAGACTGAAAACCAATGTTGACCTTCATATTCAGAAGGGCGCAACCATTAAAGCCACAAGCAATATTGACGGATACATCAGACCAAACAAGCTGATTAATGACCCGAAAACTGCCTTAATCGGCAACCCTGTTACAGGCAAGCCAAGCTTTGTTTTTATTTATGCATATGAAGCTGACCACTGCACAATCAGCGGTGAGGGTACAATTGATGCAAATGGTCATGCATTTGTTGCCAGGAAAGATCAATATTATGTGACAGGTGATTTTTACCCACGTCCCACAGTTATGTATGTTGAAAAAAGCAATCACATAACTTTCAAGGACTTTACTGTTGTTGATGCTCCATTCTGGACCCTGCACCCCGCAGGCTGTGATGATGTGCTGATTGACAAAATCAGGATTCTTAATGACCTTGATGTTGCAAACAGTGACGGAATCGACCCCGACCACTGCTCAAATGTAAGAATACTCGGCTGCCACGTTACCTGTGCTGATGACTGTATCTGCCTTAAGGCTTCAAAAGGCAACAGTGAATATGGTCCTTGTGAGAATATAGTTATTGACGGTTGTACACTGATTTCTACCTCTGCCGCTATCAAAATCGGCACTGAGGGTGTAGGTGATTTCAGAAATGTTATTGTTTCAAACTGTGTAATCAGCAAATCAAACAGAGGACTTTCAATCCAGATTCGTGACGGCGGCAATGTTGAAAATGTTACCTATCAGAACATTATTATAGAAACACGCCGTTTCTGCCCTGACTGGTGGGGCACTGCCGAGCCGATTGTTATTACCACCTTCAATCGTGATGAAAACACCAAAAGCGGAAGCATTAAAAATATCCGTTTCTTCAATGTAACAACAAAGGGTGAAAACGGTGTGTTAATCCACGGCAATGCGGATAATATCATTGAGGATATCACCTTTGAAAACTGCCGTGTTGAGCTGACGAAAACGAGCAAATGGCAGTGTGGTCTTTATGACCTGCGCCCCTGCCTCGACTATGGTGTTGAAAGCTTTGACAATTCTGCATTCTTTATCCGCTGGGCAAAGAATGTTACAATTGAAAAAACCAAAACACGCTGGGGCAGCCTCTGCGACAGCTATAAGCATGCAATTGATGCCGAGAATGTTGAAAATCTTTCACTCATCCGCTTTGACGGTCACGCAGTTGACCCAAGTGTTGACGACTTCAAATTTGAAAATGTTAAGGAGAACTGAAATGATTGAATTAAAGGGTTATAAGGTTAATAAGCTTGAAATTGAAAATAAGGTAAAGTCCGGAACACAGCTTAAACTGCAAAATCAGCTTAAATATAACGTAAATTATCTTGATGACAACAAAACCTGCATCGGCATTATGGAACTGAGAGTTGCCGATGCCGACCTCAATCCGTTTGAAATAAAAATTGAAATGGTGGCTGAATTCAATTATGGTGCAGAGGACGAGAAGCCTGACATCCATACAGGTTCCTTTGACCAGCTATTCCCGTTTGTAAGACAGATTGTTCACACAGTCACAGGCTACACAGGTATGCCCGGTCTTATGATTCCGATAATGAAATTAAATAAGGAAACTGTAAGAATCAATGAACAAAAGGAAACATCACCATTGAATTGATTACCCGAATAAAAACCCAATAGATTATAATAATCCCCTTGCAGGTAAATATCTGCAAGGGGATTATTATTTTTACATTATTTATTTTTTACATCATAAAGCACATCGGGATAGTCACTCATAATACAGTCAGCACCTATGCTGATTAAGTACTCCATATCCTCTTCATCATTAATGGTCCAGTACTGCACAGCCATATCGTGCTCGTGTGCATAGTTGATAACCTGTGCTGTTCCCGTATTCAGACCAAATGTATTATATGGCGCACCGTAAGGAATCTGCAGAACATTACAGGGCGGCTCATAACTCTTACTGTTTGTGATTGCTGCAAAATAGAACTTGAGCACCTCGCTTATACCTGTACTTCTTGCCATATCGGGATAATTTTCATCAACATACTCGCTGACCTCTGCATGGAAGGTACCGAAAATAACTCTGTCAAGCAGATTTTTCTCAACAAGAATCTGATAAAGAATATCAACACCCTTTCTGCCAAGGTCATCACTGTTTTTTATTTCAATAATATATTTATAATCGCCCTTTGAGTTTAAGTAGTCGAGAACATCCTCAACTCTCAGAATTCTTAAATCATCCGTAGGCTCGCTCATATCCGCAAAGGGCATTTCGCCTTCAGGGTCAACAAATTTTGCACCGATGTTGAGCTGTCTTAGCTCCTCATAGGTTTTTGTTTCAGGTCTGACATCCGTTTCACCGAAAACCTCCTCAACATTTGACGTTCTGTCAAGGGTATCATCATGCAGCAAAACCAAAACATCATCTTTGGTGATATGTAAATCAAATTCAAAAACATCAATATTGAAGCTGTCATTTTCAGCACAATTTTTGAATGCCATCAATGACTCCTCGGGTGCGATACCTCCGCCGCTTCTATGGGCAGATATATCCGTTTCGGTAAGAATATAAGGATTTTGTGTATCATACTGCATGACCAGAGACGGGTCTGATTTATGCTTGCCTGACACCGTCATTAAAATTGCTATTACCGCAATGACCGCAGCAATAATCACCAATACCTTCAGTGCCTTTTTACCTTTTGTTTTCGTTTTTGTTGCCATAAAATCCACCCCTTAACAAATATTTCTAATTATTATATTATTTCACATTTGGACAAATGTCAAATATTTTTTAACTATGGCTTGACTTTTGGAAAATAAAGGCTATAATTAAAATTAGCACTCCAAGATAAAGAGTGCTAATTGTTGGAAAGGAAATGATAAATATGAGAAAAAAGCAATTCAAAGCAGAGTCTAAAAAGCTCCTCGATATGATGATTAATTCAATTTACACGCACAAAGAAATTTTTCTTCGTGAGCTTATTTCAAACGCCAGCGATGCGATTGATAAGCTGTATTTCAAATCACTGACCGACGACAGCGTTAAGCTTGCACGTGATGATTTTAAAATTACAATTGATATTGATAAAGATAACAGAACACTCACCCTCACCGATAATGGTATCGGTATGACAGCCGAGGAGCTGGAAAACAACCTCGGTACAATTGCAAAAAGCGGTTCTCTCAATTTTAAAAAGGAAAATGCTGATAATGAAAGCGCACAGGATATTTCAGTAATCGGTCAGTTCGGTGTAGGTTTCTACTCCTCTTTTATGGTTGCGAACAAGGTTGAGGTTGTGTCAAAGGCATTCGGTGAAAGCACTGCAAACAAGTGGATATCCGCAGGGGCAGACGGCTACACAATCGAAGAATGTGAAAAAGAGGATGCCGGAACAGTTATTACCCTTTACATCAAAGAGGATAACGAGAACGAGAGCTACAGTGCTTATCTTGAGCAGTATAAAATTGATGAGCTTGTAAAAAAATACAGTGACTATATCCGCTACCCAATTCAGATGGAAATGAGCCGTCAGGTGCCAGACCCTGAAAAAGAAGGCGAGTACATCACTGAAATTGCAGTTGAAACACTCAATTCAATGGTGCCGCTGTGGAGAAAGTCAAAAAGCGAAATCAAAGCAGAGGATTACAACGCTTTTTACAAAGAGAAATTTATGGATTACACCGATCCGCAGCTTGTTATCCATTCAAAGACCGAGGGACAGGCAACCTTTGATGCACTGATGTTCATCCCGGAAAACCCGCCGTATGATTTCTATTCAAAGGAATACGAAAAGGGCTTGCAGCTTTATTCAAACGGTGTGCTTATAATGGACAAATGCAGTGATTTGCTCCCTGATTATTTCAGCTTCGTTAAGGGTCTTGTTGACAGTGCGGATTTAAGCCTTAACATCAGCCGCGAAATGCTGCAGCACGACCATCAACTCAAAATCATTGCTAAAGCAATTGACAAAAAGCTTAAAAATGAGCTTAAGAAAATGCTCAACAATGACAGAGAAAAATACAACAAGTTCTTCAAAACCTTTGGGTTACAGTTGAAATATGGTGTATACGCAAACCATGGTATGGAAAAGGACGGACTTAAGGATTTCCTTATGTTTGAAACCTCCAACGGCGACGGCTATGCAACACTTAAAGAATATGTAGGCAGAATGGCTGATTCACAGGAAAGCATTTACTACGCCTGCGGTGAAAGTGCCGAAAAGATTGCACTTCTCCCACAGCTTGATGCCGTTAAAGAAAAGGGCTATGAGGTTCTTTATTTCACTGATGAGGTGGATGAATTTGCAATCCAGATGCTGATGGAATATGACGGCAAGCATTTTGCAAACATCTGCAAGGATGACCTTGACCTTTCAACCGATGCTGAAAAAGAAGCAATCAATAAAAAGAATGAGGATGCAAAGGATTTGCTTGAAAGAATGAAGGAAGCACTTGGTGACAAGGTTTCATCCGTTAAATTCTCAAACAAGCTTGGCAGTCACCCTGTTTCACTTTCAGCTGAGGGTTATGTTTCCCTCGAAATGGAAAAGGTGCTTAATCAGATGCCGAACGGCGGTCAGGGTGTTAAGGCACAGTTGGTTCTTGAAATCAACTCAAATCATCCTGTTGCCGAAAAGCTTGAAAAGGCTGATAACGAGCAGTTAAAAAAATATGTTGCGCTGCTCTATTCATCCGCAAGACTTATTGCAGGACTTGATCTTGAAAACCCAACAGAATTCAGTGATATTTTAGCAGATATGATGTAACATAAAACACCCGATGATTTGTTAAATCATCGGGTGTTAATTTTTGGAACAATTAATGTTCTTCAGTGCAGCATCTTATAAATAAATTCGCTGATTATTGAAGCCGTACCATTCAAATCTATTCCGCCGTTTTCATCTTTAACTACGTTATAGCAGTTCCTGACGATCATACTGGCAATACAATTATCAATGATGATACGCTTTGCTTCGTTGTCGAAATAATTATCACTATACCGCAGCAGTCTTAACAATTCAGATTCACATTTAAAGAAAAAATTATAATTGTTTGATTTACCCATTAAGCAGCTTATACTTTCACGTTGATTATAAAATGCTGCAACTATCTTCAAAACCCATTTAAACGGCTCATCAATAATTGCAGTTATATTTTCATTTTCAATTCCCGAAAATATAACTGCAATAATTTCGTTTTCGATTTGCTCCTGCAAATCATAAATATCTGTATAATGGGAATAAAATGTACCTTTACTTATATTTGCACAGTCAATGATTTCCGTAACAGTAATTTTTCGTATATCCTTTTCTCTGCGTAAATCAAGAAACGCCTTTTTAATTGACATTTTTGATTTTAAAACATCTCTTCTTTCCGCCATATCACACCGCCCTGAATATATACTTTTTTCTAATTTTAGTATAACTTTATACTAATGTATTAAATCAGAACATTGTATCTAATATCATACAATAGTATAATATTTTTATATAAATTTCAAGGCGGTAATAAATATGAAAATATTTTTTGTTTGTTTAATTGCAGTTATTTTGATTGACATAACAGCTGTTGATTTGCTTTCAAGATATTCCTGTGACCGATTTTGCCCGAAATTACCAAAATTTATCGCTATGGGGCTGATAGGAAAAAACTCCAATAAAAAGAAAAGGTACAGTCGAAGCCGTGAGCGAGCCGACCGACTAAAAAACACACCCCACAATACATACCAAATACATAGTAATGACAAGTTTAAATTAGTGGGACATTATTTTCATAATGATAATTCAAAACGAATAATACTCGCCGTTCACGGTTGGCGCTCTACATGGAATTACGATTTCAATGGTCAGTATCAGTTTCTTATGAACAATAATTGCAGCATTCTGTTTATTGAATCAAGAGCCCACGGCGAAAGCGAAGGCAGATATATGTATTACGGAAAAAAAGAACGATTTGATGTCCTTTTATGGATTAAATTTATTCGTGAAAATGTTTCTGCTGATTTGCCGATATATATTTACGGTATGTCTGTGGGTGCAACAACCGCTATAATGGCAAGTTCTGATATAAACGATCCGAATGTTTTGGGTATAATTGCTGATAGTGCATCTACAAGCGCAGGAGATGCAGGTAAAACAACAATAAAAAACATCCATTTAATTCCCGCTCTCTTTTATTCACAGGTAAGATTGGATTGCCGGCTTCGTCTAAAAATGGACGACAATGAATATACCGCACTTGAAGCATTAAAAACAAACAAAATTCCTATACTAATTATTAACGGAACCAAGGACAGAATAGCCCCTGAATTTATGACAGAAAAATTATATTCCAATTGCAAGGCACCCAAAACGAAGGTCACCTTTGCAGATGCCGGGCACTTGAAAAGCTATTATGCTGACACAGGCAAATATCAGGCAGCAATCCTTGATTTCATCAAGCAATGCGAAACTTAAATAAAATTAACAAAAAACAAGGTGAATGTAATTGCAATATACATCACCTTGTTTTTATTGTTATATTATTCTGCAGCCTTTGCCGCTGCTTCTTTCTCAGCTCTGCGGGCAGCCCTTTTCTTTTTAGCCTTATAGCCCATAAGCTTATCAAGATGCTCATCAGGTGTTATGCAGGTACCGAGTGTAACCGTATTCCTGCCGTAAATTCCATGAAAATCCGAACCGCCTGTTAAAAGCAGCTTATGCGTTTTGCAAAGCTTGCTGATTTCCTCAACATTCGCATCTGTAGCTGACGGATGCCAAACCTCAACACCGTCAAGTCCCATTTCAATATACTTTTCAAGCTCAGGAACATTATTATATTTATACGGGTGTGCAAGAACCGCTACACCGCCTGCACCGTGAATTTCCTCAATAACCTCTTCAACAGAAGGGTATTTGATCGGTGCAAGAAGATTGGTTGAGCTTTCAGGAGAAAACAATGCATCGTAAAGCTCACCATAAATTTTATTTGTATAGCCTGCATCCATAAGAGCATGCATAATATGCTGTTTAAAAAGATTTGTTGAACCCGAAGCGTGACCCACAATAAAATCATTTGATACAGGAAAACGTGCAGCAACCTTCAGCATCATTATCTGTCCCGCTCTTTTTCTCGCAACAGAGGTACGCTTGCAAATTCCCTCAAGTCTGTCAGGCTTTTCAGCTAAATAGCTGATAATATGTACTCTTTTACCAGCCTCATTGTCAAAGGCTGAAATTTCAACTCCAGGAATAACATTAATGCCGTATCTTTTACCGATAACCTGACCCCTTACTGTACCGGCAAGGCAGTCATGGTCTGTTATGGCAATAGTATTAATTCCGCTTTTCTGTGCAATAACGATTAAATCCTCAATTCCAACTGAACCGTCACTGAGTTTGGTATGACAATGTAAATCTGCTGCCATAATTTAGTTATCTCCTTTCAAAATCGGTGGGATATGCTTAAAATCCATCGGTGAGCGATTGCTCACTAAAAATAAATACCATATTAATAATAACATTAAAATATAACTTTTTCAAGACAAAAAAGTACATTTTAGTACATTGTATAAAAAAATGTCCAATAACAATGAATAAATATTATTTTTCTACAAATATTTATTTAATTTGCTAATCGGCAAACCAACCACGTTAAAATAATCGCCGTCTATTTTTTCTACAAAAAGCGAGCCTTTACCCTGTATTCCGTAAGCCCCTGCTTTATCATCACATTCGCCTGTTGCGGTATAATTATTAATTTCAGTTTCTGACAAATCAAAAAACTTCACCCTTGTTTCGACAGAGAAAGTAACAGTCTTTTCTGGCTTGATAATCGTAACACCTGTAAAAACACTATGGTATCTGCCGCTGAGGCTTCGCAACATTTCGGCTGCCTGCGCTCTGTCAGATGGCTTGCCGAGAATTCTGCCATCGACCGCAACAACAGTATCCGCACCTATAACGATGTCAGCCCTATTATCAAACGGCTCCGCTTTTATTCTTGACAGATATTCGACAGCATCCTGCGGTGATATTCCTTCAGGCAGAGTTTCGTCAACGTCTGCACTTTCTATTTCAAAATCTGTTGTGATAAGGGATAAAAGCTCCCTGCGTCTTGGAGATTTGGATGCAAGAATCAGCATTAAAATGTACCTCTCTGGTATAGTCCTCTTGTATACTTAAAATCAGGCTTGCAGCCTTTTTTATACATATCAATTATGTGGCTGACCGCATCAGCCTTTTCGTTTGAAAAATAAAAATGAACAAAATCCGTTTTAATCTCGCTTAACCTGTCGAGCATATAAATCGGATGCGTATTGAGCATTTCAACGCAGGGATATTTTGAACAAAGCACCTCAAATTCATATCCCTTTCTGTCCGTCAGCTTACCCTGCTTTGCACACGCATAACAGCCAATGCTGTTTTTTATCGGGCAGTTTCTTGTAAGCATTAACGGCATTTTACCATAAACAATTATGCCTGTATTTTCGGCATTTATCTTATTCGCCTGCTCCAAGGTAAGCTCAAAGGATAAAATCGGATTATCAATCATATTCGCACTTTCGCTGTTATAAATATTCAGACCGAAATCACCGAACACCTCAAAGCCCATTTCTTTTGCAAGAGTATAGCTGCCGATATTTCCGCAAAGTGCCTTAGAAACACCCGCTTTTTTCAGTTTAGTCAGCTGTTTTTTTATTTCATCCTCAATACCAAATAATCCTCTGGGAAGAACAACGCCTGCACGGTTATCCACAAAATCCTCAAGACTGCTGTCAAGAGGTATGAAAACATTTTTGAACGGATGCCGATTTGGAATTTGCTCTGCTGATTTAAAGGAAGCAGTGGCATACGGCACAGCATTTTTATTGGCAGGAGCAGCTTTTTCCAACGGCTTGGCATCAACTTTAACTTCATCCTGCCTTTCTATTTCTTCAACAGCCTTTCGTCTGAGTTCATTTATTTTTGAAACAGGCAGAATCAATCCGTCATCCAGTGTGATTTCAATACGATTTGCATAAAACTGTGTGCCGCCAAGCTTAGACAGTCGTACCTGCAGACCTTCCTCAGTCATAGGCTTATGAATTGCCTTTTCAGGTACATCACCCACAACGGTAACCGTTTTTCCCATGGCAGATGTGCTTAACGAACAGGGCTTACCGTCAAGACAAGTAAATTTAATATCCATAGGCAAAAGCGGATTTTCATTATCATAATTATGGCTTATGTCTTTAAGTACATCCTTGGCAGAAACAACGTCCTCCTTCTGCCTTGTACCAAACATATCTGCCCCCATTTCGGCTGTAAAATATCCGTCGGTAAATCCGCTGCGTGAAAAAACACTTTTCAATCTGCGGCTGTCATTATCAGTATAACTGCCGTCAATCGCATTTCTGACTGCTGTTACTGCCGCACTCACATATTCGGGTCGTTTCATTCTGCCCTCAATTTTCAGTGACACTATACCTTCGAGCTCGCTAAGATGTTCAATAAGACTTAAATCCTTAAGCGAAAGTGCACACTCATTTTTATCCCCCTTAGCAGTAAAGGGCAAACGGCAGGGCTGAGCACACAATCCTCTGTTACCGCTTCGTGAACCGATAACAGATGAAAGATAGCATTGACCCGAAACGCACATACAAAGTGCACCGTGCACAAACATTTCAAGCTCCAAATTTGTGCTCTGTCTGATTTCCTTAATTTCATCAAGGCTCATTTCTCTCGGCAGAACAATGCGTGAAAAGCCCATTTCCTCCGCTGCTTTTGCACCTGCGGGTGTCATAATGCTCATTTGAGTCGAGCCGTGAAGCCTTGCCTGAGGAAAATGCTCCCTTATCATTTTTGCAGCACCTATGTCCTGAACAATAAAAGCATCAATGCCTGCTTCCAACGATTTTTTAACAGTATCGTAGGCAAGCTCCCATTCATCATCACTTATTAAAATGTTCAGGGTTAAATAAACCTTAACCCCTCTTTTGTGGCAGTAAGCAACTGCTGTTTTTAATTCATCATAATCAAAATTGCCGGCATTGCGGCGAGCGTTAAAGGCTTTCACTCCAAGGTAAACACCGTTAGCGCCACTGCGAACACCGGCAATTAAGGACTCCATACCGCCGGCAGGAGCCAAAATTTCAAAATTCATATGTCCCTGTAAATCCTATCTGTTGGCAAGCTTGTTTCTTAAATCGGAGATTTCTCTGTTAAGGCGCTCAACCTCACGTCTTGCAACCTCAACCTCCATTCTGGCTCTGGCACTTTCTTCAAGATAATCCTTAATCTGCACTCTTAAATTATCACTTGATGCAGAAGCCTTTTTGCAGGCATCAGCCTGATCAAGAGCCACAAGCACAGCCGCCTGTGTCATGGACAGTGAAGTGTTTGAATTGCATATTGAGCGGATTTCGCTGTTAATCTGTTCAGCCAGATTTTCTACATATTCAGGGTCATCCTCTGTAACGATGGTGTATGATGCACCACCGATTTTTACCTGAACTCTATTTTTATTCATAGTTACACCCTCAAATTCATCGACAAATTTTTCGCTTATTTCAGTATAACAGTAAAAAATAAAATTGTCAATGTGATTACATATTAGTATTATAAATAATTTTCATATAATTAAACAAAACCCACGAACAAAATGTTCGTGGGTTGATATTTTTATGAGCAAACGCCTGTGTTGCTGCAGGTTAATGTAACGGTTCTGTTAACTGTTTTATAAGGAAGTCCTAACGCATATTTCTTAACTGTAAAAGCACCTGTTGCCTTATTACCGCTTTTGGACGGAGCGGCTGATGTTACCTTCCAACTATTATTATAAATATTATATGAAACTGTTGCTCTTGTGCAGGTTGCAGAACTGCCTGTATAAGTAAATGTACCATTTACTGTAACAGTCCATTCCTTGGTATTGTCACTGTTATAATAATTAGACGATTTGCTTTTGTTTATTGTCGTAGCAGCTAAGGTTGCTATCGAACCACTCGTAATTTCAGTAACGATATAGCTACCATCGTCCAAATACTCAACATATTGATCCGTTACTATCTTTTCGTCTGCAAATGCTGTGTTCGGACACAAAACAGCAATCATTAATACCACCGATAACAAAGAAATTAATTTTTTCATTCTACTGATTCTCCTATAGCTTCGTGTACAGTTTCTCCCGGAATAGGGGTATCGTACAGATAATCAACCATATATGTTTTCGGTTCTTCAATATAAGGATGAATCACTGTAAACAATAACGCACCTAACCAAATAAGCAATGCTGCAATCACACCTACAATAATTGTCCTGCCGAAATTCATACGTCTTTTAATCTTTTTTAAATCTGCATTCTCCAGAAAGGAACGTGAAATTTTTTCAGGCTCACCGAATCGGTCACGGATATCATCCATAGTGACATCTTCCTTTCCATCAACAAAATCATTGATGTCATTCTTCAGATCCTTCAAAAACTTTTGCCTTGTCCGCCAATCGCAGATTAAATAAGACTTTACGTCAATTATATACTTTTTAATTTCTCTGTTCAATGGCGCACGCTTCATATATTATCACCCTCGATTCTGTCAAGAATTTTGTTGATACTGCCTGTAACAGAATCATAATCAGCAAGGATTTCCTTATAATATGCCTTCCCTGCATCCTCCAGATGATAATACCTTCTTGTTCTGCGCCTGCCAACCTGCTGTGTGTAGTCGCTGATATAGCCTGCCTCCGTCAGTCTGTAGAGAATAGGGTACAAAGACCCTTCCAGCATTGTGTACACACCATCGCTTTTTTCTGCAAAAGCCTGTGTAATCTGATAGCCGTAAAGATCTTCCTTACTAAGCAGATAAAGTACCAGCATTTCCGCTGTTCCACGCTTGAAATTGTCAACTGTCTGCCCCATAAAATCACCATCTTTGATATATTTGACATTCTATCACATTATACTTTTATAGTAAATACTTTTCCTGTAAACATATTGTTGACAAATTAAAACATTTGTGGTAATTTTAATTTAGAGGTATTATACCTAATTTTTCATAAGGATGTGATTCCGATGGAGCATATAGTAAATTCATAAAAACAAAAACTTTACTTTGAAAGGAATTAAGATTATGAAAAAGATTATTTCCGTAATGATGGTTATGATGCTGACTTTTGCATTTCCTGCGCAGGTATCAGCCGAGGAAACACCGACAATGGAAAGCCTTGCAAACAGCATAATCGAAATCACAACAGATAATTCAAACGAAAACCCAACTACAACATACAATAATATAGAAGAATTTGTTAATGAGGTTCGTAATCAGATACCTGATATTGACGATTTGGAGCTTGCAAATTTCATTATGGACTACACAGGTCAGGATGACCTTGAGGTAGCAGATGAGGAAACACTAAAATATTTAGGATTCAAAGAAATCATTGTATCAGAAGATTATATAAAAGTTGACGAAGCAGGCAACACCGAGTCAATGACGCAGGACGAAATGACATTGGCAATGTTCAGGGATGATTATGGTATTTCGCCACTGGCAAATCCTTGGACATCCGATAATGGTTATATGCAAATCAAGATAGTAATTTCAAGAGAAACAGGAATTTTAAGCAATAAAAAAGTTGGTTATCAAATTGCTGTATATGGCAAATGGCTAAAAAACCCTACTTGTTTTTTTGAGGATGTGCTAACACTTTATTTCAGCCAAGGTACTTATGATACAACTCACGAAGTATATGGTAAATTAGAAGAAACTTTTACTTGTTGTACCAGTAAAAGCAATTATAAATCACAAGTATGGAAAAATGCCAACAAGCCCGATTATTATACCAACAAAAATGTTAAAGTTGATAATCCTGTAGGGAATGTGCAAGCAATAAGATTTAACCTCAAAAATATAACAACATTTCAATGCACACGAACAACACATGCTCATACGCAATCAGTTTCAAATATACTTGCATATATGAGTTATGGAATTAAGGTGCCTTCAAAAGAAGACTGTATAGTTCAAGGTGTTTATGGACACAAAAAGATTTCTGTCGGAAGCATAGGAATAAGTGCCTCTCAATCTGGAGTTAGTTTGTCACTGAGTCCAAGCATTTCACTTAATGAATACAGAGGTGACAAAGTAGGTTTTACAGCAATATAACAATTTGCGTTTTACAGATATGCAGGAGTAATTATGAATAAAAATATCATTTTTATATTATTTGGTATAGCCTTAATTATATTTTCTTTTCACGCACAAACTTTTAATGCCGGTTCATATAATTTCGTGGAATCTGCTTTTATTTATCTAATATATTTTTCAAAATATATCGGATTGATATTTTGCTTTGCAGGATTGTTTTATAAGAAAAAATAAAATTCAGGTGGTTATCATATGGAAAACGATAATAAAGAAAACAGAGAAAATAAAAACACATTCTCTTACGAAAAATATCTGAAAAAAATATTAGAAAATCAGAAAAAATCGCACAAGTTAAATATCGCTATTATAATCCTATTATTTGCAATTATTGTGATAAGACTATTTGTAATTGGATATTAAGTAAAACAAGGAATGACCTTTTTCAGGTCATTCCTTTATATATTTATAAAAAAATACTTTTTCTGCAAATATATTGTTGACAAATGTTAGAAAGTGTGATATTTTTATTTTAGGGTGTTCACCTTATCGAGTAAAAATTAGGGACTTAGATTTTAAAAAACTAAGCAAATCAAACAGAATTGTTCGATTAAGTTTATAATTTATTTATAAAATACATTAATATTCATCAAATCGTCTATGAGGTGCACTGCATCTAAAAAAATTCTTTGCTTTGTCGGCTTGTATCTGCTAAGCAAGCCTTCAATCCAGGGGGATGACAAACTTAAACCTTTTATGAAAGCCATAACTCTTTCATCATTATTCGCAACTTTAAGGTTTAAAGGTCATTCCCCGTATTTTTTTATGTATTACAAAAAAGAGGTGATGATATGAAAAAGCTGACAGCCGTTCTGCTCGCCATAGCACTTATTTTTATAATTCCCATTCAGGCACCTGCTGCTATGGTCAAAGAAGTGCCTACGCTTGTAAGCATTGCTGATGAAACCATTTATAAATCTGCTGACTTAACCTATGGTAATTCCACAATCACATACAGCGGTATTGATGTTTTTGTTGACGAAGCACATTCCGAACTGCCGAGTATCAGTGACGCTGAAATCACGCAATTTCTTATTGAATACACAGGACAAAGCAAGCTGAACATATCAGAAGAAGAGGCAAATACATACTTAAATTCAAAGGAAATTGTTATCAACAACCGCTTTGTTAAAATTGATGAAAACGGCACAAAAACGGAAATTGACAAGGATGAAATCACTGCTGAGCTTGACAGAGAAAAATTTTCAATAGCTTTAAGCAAATACAAAAGCAATAACGAATATCTTGAGTTTACAACCATTATTGCAAGACAAAGTGATGTTGTAAATGGTTACGTTGACTATCGTGTAGGAGCTTATGCAACCTGGCTGAAAATGCCGAAATGGCATCTGAATGACCTGGTGTTTATTGATTTCAGTGACAATGTTGTTTTTGACAGCAATCAGGGAATATACGGAAAGCTTGAGGAAACAATTACCTGCCACGAGGTTGAAAGCCATTATAAATCACAGGTATGGAAAAGTGACGATAAGCCCGATTACTTCACAAACAAAAATGTATATGTAGACAACGGCTATTTCGGCGGAGCCATTGGATTCAAACTAAAGCCTGCTCTCGGCATTAAATGCGGTTGTGATTCCTTAATTCACAGAAAAAAGCTGACATCAATCCGTGCATTTGTGAGCTTTGGAATTTCTGTTGAGGCTGGCAAGAATTTTGAGATACAGCCCGTTTACTGTCACACAAAGCTTATCGGTATTAAATCGGATGATTTGTCTTATAATGAGTTCCCTGCCAATGTCGATGTTTACATCTCAATGCCGTCAGGTTTTACTGCATATAACGGATAAAAGAACAAGCCTTGCAAGCGTCCGGCTGCAAGGCTTTAATATTTTTGAAATGCTATTAATACTTTTTAAGCTGTTCTTCGTTGAAATCTTCAAGGAACTCGTCGTATGTGCCCTTTCTGTCAAGAACAGTATTTCCGGAAATTTCAATAATTCTGTCAGCAACGGTCTGCACAAACTGGTGGTCGTGAGAGGTGAACAAAATCGTTTCGGGATAACGAATAAGTCCGTTATTAAGTGCGGTGATTGATTCCAGATCCAAGTGGTTGGTTGGTTCGTCAAGCACAAGAACATTCGCACCTGAAAGCATCATTTTACAAAGCATACAGCGAACACGCTCACCACCCGAAAGAACATTTGCCATTTTCAGTGCTTCGTCACCTGAGAACAGCATTCTGCCGAGCCAACCGCGAATATCAGCCTCAAGAGTATAGGTTGTATACTGTCTGAGCCAGTCAACAAGTGTTAAATCAACGCCGTCAAAATACGGGCTGTTATCACTTGGGAAATAGCTCTGGCTTGTGGTTACACCCCATTTATATTCACCCTCATCAGGCTCCATTTCACCCATTATAATTTTGAAAAGGGTGGTCTTTGCCACAACATCACTGCCGACAAAAGCAACCTTTTCCCTTGGATGAATAACGAATGATACGTCATCAAGCACCTTTCTGTCACCGATTGTCTTGGTGAGGTGGTCGACTCTGAGCAGGTCATTGCCGCACTCTCGGTCAGGTTTAAAATCAACATATGGAAAACGTCTGCTTGAAACAGGCATTTCAATCATTTCAAGGGCATCAAGCTGCTTTTTACGGCTTGTTGCCTGTTTTGATTTAGCTGCATTTGCAGAGAAACGCTGAATAAATTCCTGAAGCTCTTTAATCTTCTGCTCATTCTTTTTATTCTGATCTCTTGCCTGTCTTTGACGCATCTGTGTATATTCGTACCAGAAATCGTAGTTACCTGTATAGAGCTGAATTTTACCGAAGTCAACGTCGCAGATATGTGTACATACCTTATTAAGAAAATGTCTGTCATGAGATACAACGATAACGGTATTTTCAAAATCCAGCAGGAAATTTTCAAGCCAGCGGATAGCTGACAAATCCAGATGGTTGGTAGGCTCGTCAAGCAGAAGAATATCAGGATTACCGAAAAGTGCCTGTGCAAGCAGCACCTTAACCTTAAGGTCTGACGGCAGCTCTGCCATTTTCAGATAATGATATTCGTCTGAAACACCAAGCTTATTTAACATAAACTCGGCATCGCTTTCCGCATTCCAGCCGTCCATATCGGCAAACTCAGCCTCAAGCTCACCTGCCTTAATGCCGTCCTCCTCAGTGAAATCCTCTTTCATATAAAGGGCATCCTTTTCCTCCATAACCTCAATAAGTCTTGGGTTACCCATTAAAACAGTACGGATAACATCATACTCATCAAATGCAAAATGGTCCTGCTTTAAGACAGAAAGTCTTTCGCCCGGTGTAATGAAAACCTCGCCCTTCTGTGCTTCAAGCTCACCTGACAAAACCTTTAAAAAGGTTGATTTGCCTGCACCGTTAGCTCCGATTATTCCATAGCAGTTACCTGCAGAGAAGGTAACATTAACTCTTTCAAACAACGCCCTTCCGCCAAACTGAACCGTTATATTACTTGCCTGAATCATATAATTCACTTACCTTTCGATAAAACATTGTGTAGAGGGTGACAATACTTGAACAGAATAAGGTTTAACTTGGCAATTTTCCCAAAATACTGCGTTAAAAAGCCTTGATAGGCGTCAGCATATCTGCGTTTTTTGCCTTGTCTTTAGAAAAAATTGCTTAAGTTAAACTGCAAGGCACCTGCAAATAATCGCTTATTTGTGCATAGCTGCATTTCTTTGCCGCAGGTATACTGTCGTATATCAAGGCAAAAAATGAAGTTAGGTGCGGAGAAGCGATTATTTCAGGCTATTAGGTTCAAGTCTTGTCACCCTATAATACTACATAAATAATTTAAAAACAAGTATAAGTTGATTTTATTACAAAAACATATTATAATATTATAAATATGCGAATTGATAAATTTTTAAAATCCCCCTGTGAAAAAGGAGAAAAGATATGGACATCAAAATTTCACCATCTGTGCTTGCAAGCGACTTTGCAAACCTTGAGAGCGAACTGAAAAAATGCAGTGACGGCGGTGCAGAGCTTATTCACCTTGATGTTATGGACGGCCATTTTGTTCCGAACATTTCAATCGGTGCACCTGTTATTGCAGCACTTGATAAGGTATGTGAAACACCCTTTGATGTTCATCTTATGATTTCCGACCCTCTTTTTTATATTGATGATTTCATCAAAGCAGGTGCGGACATAATAACCTTTCACGTTGAATGTGAAAGTGATATTGAAAAAACAATTGATAAAATTGTTGATGCCGGCTGCAAAGCAGCTCTTGCCGTAAAGCCCAACACCCCTATTGATGCAGTTTACCCTTACCTTGACAAGCTGTCAATGGTGCTTGTTATGACTGTTGAGCCCGGCTTTGGCGGTCAGAGCTTTATGGAAAGCACTATGCCTAAAATCAAGGAACTGCGTGCAAAGTGCCCTGCACTGGATATTCAGGTTGATGGCGGAATCAATCCTGACACAGTAAAAATTGCAGGCAAAGCAGGTGCAAATGTTTTTGTCGCAGGCTCCGCTGTTTTCAAAAGCGATAACCCTGCTGCAACAATTAAACTTTTAAAAGAAAATGCCGAGTGTTAAAATATGAAGAAAAAACGCTTTTATAATAATAAAGACAGAAATCAGAAATGGACGGAGCAGCCCACAGGCAGAAAAATTTATTTTGCAGATAAATATGTTGATGCTCCAAAGGATACGACTGAGCAGATTAAGAAAAAACGTGCTAAAAAGCCCTTTTTCACAAAGGAGCGCCGTGAAAATTTTTTTAAAGGCTTAATAATCACCGTCGCATCAATAGCACTTGTGGGAACAGGATATACTATAATGGATATCCATATGGACCGTAACGCTATGCCCTTTGTTGAAAGTGACGAAAATAACACTGCAAATTTGAACAACATTAACATAAACATTAAGGGAAGCGGCTGCCAGTCACTATCACTTGACGGCGGTCTGATGCTGGGTGCTGTTATTGACACTGCAGCCGAAAACGGCTACACCTCGCTTGCTTTCGACTTAAAAAGAAACGACGGCACAATCGGCTATAACTCGTCACTTGCAACAATTTCGAGCTTCGGTGCAATATCATCACCGTCAGGCGATTTAAAGGCATCTGCAAATCTTTTAAAGGAAAATGATGTGCTCCCGATAGGGATTATTTCCTGTTACAAGGATAACATTGCACCTGCTGCTGATCCAGGTTTTGCACTATTCAAGGGCGGCAGTTTATTCAAGGACAGTGCAGGAAACACCTATTTAAATCCTTCCGCTGACAACACTTACAACTACATCAAAAGCATAATCGATGAAACAGTCGGAATGGGTATCAATGTATTTATTCTTGATAATTATGATTTGCCTGAAAGTGCAGGTGAGCAGAACGGCGGATTTGATAAGCTTTCCGAAAAGCTTTACAACGATTTTAATGAAAGCAACGAAAGTATAAAACTGCTGAAAGCAATTGACCTGAATCTGAGTTCCGACAGTGCAAAGGCAGTCGAAAAGGAATGGCAGGAAAAAACAGAGGATTACACAAATAATGACGAAAATTCTGTTTTCTGTATCACTGCAAAAAATCCTGTAATTGCAAAACAGTATCTGGACAGCAAAGGTATTACAAATTACATTATTTTTGAATGAGGTGATTTTATGAGGAGAAATATCAGCTTAGCTTTTATACTGATGCTCATTTGTTCCGCATGGATTATTACCCCTATAAATGCAGCAGCTAATGATAACGCCACACCGGTGCTTATTGATATCAGCTTTAAAAACGCAAAAATTGACGGCACATTCAGCCATAACGAACAGGAATATTCTATAACACTGACGGACAACACCGCAACACCGACCCTTGACAGCTATGCACTCAAGGGTGATGCTGATTTATTCATCAATTACATTTATGATGAAACCAACCACCAGATAGGGCTTACTGCAACGCTTCAATATGAAACGGGCAGTAAAATCTATAATTTTACATATTCAAACCCGGCTGCTTATGTTCAGAACAGCAACAACAATCTGTCATCAATATACGCGCCATACAGCGAACTGTCACCATCGCTTAATGACAATGATACAGCCTACAAGCTGTATATTCCATCCGATTTGACAGAACTGACAATCACCCCGGTTACAAGTGATATCAATGCATACTGTGCACCCGTCACACTAAAACTGTCTGCTGACCAGACACCGAAAATCACGCTGACGTGTACAGCCTCTGACGGAAATAAAAAAGATTACTCAATAAGCATAAAGCGAGTTAACAAAACAACTGAACAGGTTAAAGCAGAAATGCAGCAGCCCGATTATGTTTCATTTGTTGACGGAACAAGACTTTTTGAAAAACCTGAATTTATAATGATTATGTGTGCCGTTTTGGGCGGATTGATTTTAATAATGATTATGTTTGCTGTTACAAAACGAATTGCAGTTAACCCCTATGACAAGGAGGAAAAGCCATTCTACAGCAGCGTTGAATGATAAATTATAAAAGGAGATGATGTTATGAATCTTGAAGAAATTCAGATTGCAGAAATAATAGAAAAGCTTTCATCTCTTTACAAGAGTAAAAACTATTCTGAAATAAAAAAAATACTCACGGAATTTAATCCTGCAGATATTGCTGTGTTTTTTGATGAGTTCAGCATCGAGCAGAGAATTCTGTTTTTCCGCCTGCTGCCTAAAGAGGAAGCGGCCGAAACCTTTGTTGAGCTTGACAATGATACACAGGAAATGCTTATTCACGCATTTTCGGACAATGAGCTGCGTGAGGTTATTGACGAGCTTTACCTTGATGATACCGTTGATATTATTGAGGAAATGCCTGCTACCATTGTTAAGCGTATTCTTAAAAGCACCGACAGTCAGACAAGAGCATCAATCAACACACTGCTGAAATATCCCGAGGACAGTGCAGGCTCAATTATGACCCCTGAGTTTGTTGATTTGAAAAAAACAAACACTGTTGAGGATGCCATTAAACGAATCCGCAGAACAGGTGTTGATAAGGAAACAATTTACACCTGCTATGTAACCGACGAATCACGCCATCTTATCGGTGTTATTACTGTCAAGGAGCTTCTTCTCCACGACAATGACGATAAAATTGAAGAACTGATGGAAACAAATATCATCTATATCAACACCCACGATGATCAGGAAACTGCAGCAAATCTGCTCAGCAAATACGACTTCCTCGCACTGCCTGTTGTTGATATGGAGCAAAGACTTGTCGGTATCATAACCGTTGACGATGCTATGGATGTCCTTGTTGACGAAAATACCGAGGATATTCAGAAAATGAACGCTATTGTTCCAAACGAAAAACCCTATCTTAAAATGGGCGTTTTTGAAACCTGGAAGTCAAGAATTATGTGGCTTCTGTTTCTTATGGTCAGTGCTACATTTACCAGTATGATTCTGAACGCTTTTGAAGATAAGCTGTCTGCACTTATTGTTTTAACCTCGTTTATTCCGATGCTGACAGGCACAAGCGGAAACTCAGGCGGTCAGGCAAGTGCGGTAATCATCCGTGCATTATCACTGAACGAAATTGATTTCAAAGATATTTTCAAGGTTTTGTGGAAAGAGCTTCGTGTAGGGCTTGTTTGCGGTATTACTCTTGCCGCTGTCAACTTTGTCAAGGTGTGGTTTATTGACAGAACACTTCTTGGTATGGACGGAATAACAATTGAGGTTGATTTGGTAATCAGTCTTACACTTATTATAGAAATAATATTTGCAAAAATGGTAGGCTGTGCTTTCCCCGTTTTGGCAAAGAAAATGAAGCTTGACCCCGCAGTCATTTCATCACCTTTCATTACAACTGTAATGGATGCACTTTCACTGCTGATTTATTTTGGCTTTGCCTCAGCAATTCTTCACATTTAAAAAAACAATTCCCCCGGCAGTTTTATATGAACTGCCGGGGGAATTTCCATATCTGAAAAATCAGTCATTAACTCTTTTATCCTTATAATAGAATTCTTTATCGTGGTCACTGATTGCTCGCATAACACGGCACGGATTTCCCACTGCAACCACATTTGCAGGAACATCCTTTGTTACAACAGAGCCTGCACCGATAACCGAATTATCACCGATTGTTACACCGGGAACAATTATTGCACCGGCACCAATCCATACATTTCTGCCGATATGCACATCAACATTATACTGCAATGCTCGTTCTCTCAGCTCGGGTAAAATGGGGTGACCTGCCGTTGCAATTGTAACATTCGGTCCAATCATTGTTTTATCACCGATATAAATATGACCGTCATCAACAAGGGTGAGATTGAAATTTGCATAAACACTTTCACCCAAGTGAACATGTGCACCGCCCCAATTTGCATAAAACGGAGGCTGAACATAAGTATCATTTCCAACCTCTGCAAACATCAGCTTCATCAATTCTTCCATTCTCTCCTCATCACCGAGTCCGAGGGTATTATATTCTTTCATATACTGAACACAGCCTGTTTGCACAGTCATTATTTCATCAGCAGTGCAGTCATAAATCAAGCCTTTTTCCATCTTTTCGGTTTCCGTCATAGCAAAAACTCCTTTAACATTATACTGCCTTTAATATAACAAAATACTGATTAAAACACAAGACTTTTTACTTTACTTTATACCTGCGTGATGTTATAATCTAAGAACATTGATGTATTACGCTTAAATTTAAGGGGAGTAATTATGAACAAAGATGTTGAAAAAATTCTCGTTACCGAGAAGGAGCTTTATTCAATCACAAAACAACTCGGCGAAATAATCACAAAAGACTATGCAGGCAAAAAATTGCTTGTTGTCGGCGTTCTCAAAGGCTCAATATACTTTTTAACTGATCTTACAAGACACATTGATTTACCCTGCCACATTGATTTCATTCAGGCATCAAGCTACGGCGAAAGTACCGAATCAAGCGGAAATGTAAAAATCATTAAGGATATCGAAAAGGATTTAAGCGGTTTTGATGTTCTGCTTGTTGAGGATATCCTCGATACAGGAAGAACACTGAAACATATATGTGATATGCTGTCAGAAAGAAATCCTGAATCAATTGCAGTTATTACGCTGCTTGACAAGCCTTCAAGACGTGTTGCCGATATTAAGGCGGACTATGTCGGCGTTGATGTTCCGAATGAGTTTGTTGTTGGCTATGGTCTTGATTATAACCAATATTACCGCAACCTGCCATATATCGGCGTGCTGAAACGCGAGGTATATGAAAAATAATAAATTGACAACTATATAGCCTTAATGCTATACTGACATTGTAAATTAAATAGCTATTCGGTTTCCGGTCTGACAAACCGGGATTAAAAGGGAATTAGGTGAGAATCCTAAGCAACCGCCATTACCGTATTTGACGAAAGACACACTTTAAGTTGGTGTATCAAGTGAAATTTAAAAATTTCTATATCATAAGTCGGGATACCTGCCGAAAATCTAATTCAGCTTTTGGGCAAGTGGAAAGGCAAATGAATTGAAAGACCTGCTGCACCTCTGTCCAAACAGAGGTGTTTTTTTATGAAAAAAAATATAAGATATATATCTGTATTAATTACTATAGTATTTATATTTGTATCATTTGTTGGCTGCAGCAATGAAAAGCTGTCTGAGGAAATAACATCCGATACCATAGTTTCAGCAGAATCCGAACATACAGCAGCCACTGTGCAGGCAAGCCAACTCAGTCAATCACAACAAACGGACAGAGAAATAACAACAAAAAAAACAAAGCCTGACAACAAAACTTCCGGCACCGCAGCGACCTCGGCACCTGACCAAACAACACAAAAATCTGCCTCAACAAAAACAGCAAAAAATAAAACAACCACCGCAAAGGCTGCAAAAACAACCACAACAACAGCAGCCACCACCTCTTCACTTGTCGTATGCAGTGTTGAAATCGAATGTAAAAAAATACTCAGCAATATGGGCAATCTGAAAGCAGGTCACGAGGATTTTGTTCCTGCTGACGGAATAATTATGAACACGAAAACTGTAACTGTAAACAACGGCAGCTCTGCTTATGATGCATTAAAATCAGCCTGCAGCAAAAGCGGTGTAACAATAAATGCACAGAACAGTGCATACGGAACGTATATAACAGGATTTAATAATATTGATGAATTCGACTGCGGCAGACAGAGCGGCTGGACATATACCGTTAACGGCAGCTCACCGCCAAAAAGCTGTGATAAATACACTGTATCACAGGGTGACAGTATTGTTTTTTCATTTGTATGTTAGCACAGGGGTTTATCCTTGTTATCATAAAAAATTATATTGGAGGAAAAAATATGAAAAAGTTTTTAGCAGTTATTACTGCAATCTGTGTAATGCTCACTGCAAGCATTACAGCATTTGCACAATCACATCCAAAAAGTAAAGATGTGCAAAACGAAATTGACAAAATCGTTAATTACATCACCTCACAAAAAGAAGGTGACTATACAATTGATGACGCTGTTGATTTTTACTACCTAACCAAATCAGGAGCCGATTTATCAAAATATAATGATAAATTCATTGCAAGCGTTAAGGAAAATGTCAAAGCGAACAACGGCAAGCTGATTACTCAGTATGGTGAAAACCTTGCAACCTATGCTGCAGTTATTGAAATTTTCTCAACAAATGACATTGATGTATGGGAATTTGAGGGCTATGATTTAACAGCGGCTTTTGCTGCAATGCCTGCTGATTCTGAAATCAATCCTTACTATTATAATATAGTAATTCCTGCTCTTTTTTACATTGAGGACGAAACTTTCGCTGAAACCGTTTGTAAAACCTTTGTTGACAAGTATTATACAATGGGCAAGGGAATGGAATACTGGGGATACAGCTGTGATAACACTGCTTATTTCATTTCGGCAATCACATATGCATCAGATGAATATACAGCACAGCTTAACGATGCAATCAAGGTTATTGAAACCTACAAAACAAAGGGCGGTTATTTCTGCGATAACCAGTACACAACAACACTCAACGCAAATTCCACAGGTCTTGCACTGATGGCATATGCGGAATATGAATGGCTTGATTCACTGCTTGATGAAACTGCGGAAACAATTAATCTGAACAAGAGTACAGAGATTTATAATCAGCTCAGTGCATTCAAGACCTCAACAGAAGGTGCATATTCCTTTGAGGTTGGCGGTGAACCAAATCTTTTCGCAACCTTTGATATTCTTCGCGGATTAACATCATATGTCAATGCTCTGATGTTAAAAGAGTTTATTGATGAACCAATTGACCAGGACGACACAGAAAATCCTGAGGATTCAAAAAAAGACCCGGCAAATAAGACGGAGTCAACAACAAAACTCCAGTTTAAGCCGCTTGTAACACAAAAAAATGATGCTGCAGCAACTACTTCAACAGAAACAAAAAAGAACACATCTAAAAAATCACCTTCAACAGGTGCAGGAGCACTGACAATCGCAATGTCAATTGCACTTGCAGGTGCAGGAACAGCAGTTCTTGCGGCAAAGAAGAAAGAACAGTAACAAACAATCCGCCGTTTCGGATGAAACGGCGGATTGTTTGTTTACCATATTTAATTTTTATTACTTAATACATAACAGGTATAATATGCCGAAGCATTATCACCATTTGCATTCTTGCTCCTGCAATACACCCTTTTCTCATCTGCTGACTTATAAAATTCATAACCGCTGATAGCCGTTATCTGCACATTCTCATCAGTATCCAGATTATGAACATTAGAAACAAGAACACCATTGATGAGCTGTTCACCGAGTTCTACTGAAGATGTTCCCCAATAGTCAGCATCATCAGGGAGCTCCTTACTTACATTTTCATACTGAGGTGTTACATAGGTATTACCGTTATAGAAAATGCAAGGACCATATATTAACCCCTTTTCATTTTTTCCGGGGATATACGCACTGTCATCAGAACAACCTGAAAACAAAAGAATTACTGATAAAATAATAAGTAATATTTTAAATATCTTTTTCATATTAAAAAATCACCTACTTGGTCCAATTATATAGAAGCGGTTAAAATAAACTGCTTATTTTTATACGTTTTCCATATCGCTAATACTTGTTGGTGAGGTATCAATAACCTCAAGCTTTCTGCCCTGCATCCAGAGGGATGGAGTAATACGCAGCTTGTAGCCGTATCCTGCATCCATCTGCCAATGTGCCATCGGTGCTTCAGGCAGACCGTAGCAGGAAAGTATGGTCATCAGCACACCGGCGTGACCCACAATTGCAACATTATTCGTTCCTGTTTTTATGCAGCCGTCAATCACCTTTTCAAATGCAAGGCATACACGGCTGACAAATTCAGCATTACTTTCACCGAAGGGTGTGCGGGCATTTATATCGCCCCTTATCCAGTTTTTAAAATCATCATTATCTTTTAAATCCTCGGCAGTACACTGCTCAAATTCACCAAAATTATATTCAATAAAATCGTCTATTATAATCGTATTACTGTCAGGGAACATAATTTTTGCAGAATCCTTACACCGCTTAAGCGGTGAGGAAAATACGGCTTCAACCATTGGATAATGCTCGTGTGCTTTTATTGATTTCAGGGTCGATATACTATCAGTAGTTAAAGGCAAATCCGTATGCCCAATATACTGTGCGTTTAAGTTACCTTTTGTTAATCCGTGACGGAATAAATACACTGTGTATGATTTCATATAAAAAAGCTCCTTATTTAGCCAAATGTTACAAATAATTAACAATATAAAATTCACACTTTACAAATAGTAATAATGCAGATATAATACTATCTGTAATATGTGGAGGGTTTTATGGAAAATCGAATTGATAAAAAAAAGGACAAGGCTGACAAGCTTTCAAATTTTTCAGCGGTGTTAACCCAGCTTCGCAAAGAAAGAGGTATCAGCCAAAAAAAGGCGGCATTGGATTTAGGTATAAGCCAGGCACTTCTCAGTCATTATGAAAAGGGTATAAGAGAGTGCGGACTTGATTTTGTTATCAAATGCGGTGAATATTACGGTGTAACCACCGATTATCTTTTGGGCGTAAGCAACAACCGCAATGGTGTTGACACATCATATATTGACACACCAATTGATGAAAATGGTGAAATCAGTGTCGGCACACTGGCACAGGCATCAACATTTCTGCTCGATATCATTTCATCTGCCAAGGATGCACAAGCAGTTAAATACATCTATGACTACTATGCGCTTTGCGTATACCGCGGTGCACTTACAATGGCAAAGGCAGGTATTCTGCCAAAGGAGATATTCAAAATTGATTTTAACCTCGGAAGAGAGCTGGCAAATGCCGCTATTGCAGTTGAGGATGCCAAATTCGGACTGATTGAGGATAAATCAAGAAACGGTAACGATATGTGCGAAAGCAATGCTTTCATCAATCTTATCAACAGAGCCGAGGAACAAATTCTTACAAGCTTTTACCTTGATTAATACAAAGCAAACTGATTTTGCTCTGACTTAATATATTCAACAATTATCGCTGTAGAAATATCTGCAGCGATTTTTTTAAATATAGGATAATCTATCTGTGCGCTTTCGTCGCCGCCGTCACTGATTGAACGAACAACTGCAAAGGGTATTCCGTTAGCAAGACAGGTATGACCGATTGCTCCGCCCTCCATCTCACCGCAGATTGCATCAAATTCAGTGTTCAAACGCATTTTTAGTCCGCTGTCTGTAATAAAGGTATCACCGCTGGCAATTGTTCCGCGGTGTATTTTTTCTCCGCAGGTAATTGCCGTACGTGCCAGCCTTTCACTCAGTTCACGGTCAGCACTGACCTTGATAACATTAAGACCGTTGATAAATCCCCGTGGTTCACCCAGTGCCGTAATATCAATATCATACTCACAGACATCTGTTGCAATAACAACATTTTTAATAACAATATCCTTTGAAAGCGAACAGCCCACACCAACATTAATGATTTTGTCAACATCAAAGCTGTCAATCATAGCCTGCGTACAGATTGCTGCATTGACCTTGCCGGGTGAGCACTGCGCAACACAAACCATAACATTTTCAATGAGTCCGCAGACAAATTCAACGCCTGCTTTCTTTGTTACGGTTTTGTTTGTTATTCTGTTTTTTATGGCATTTACTTCAACATCCATCGCCCCGATAATACCAAGCATACAAAATACCCCATTCCATTTTAGTTGTTGATAAAAGTGCAGTACGCAATATATAGTGTTATTATAATATATAAAAGGAATAAATACAAGTTTATTCAAATTTTTGTTGACAAGATATTATATTTTAATATATAATATCTACCGTTAAGCAACCAAAAATCGAACCCAACAGCCTGAAATGCAAAACAATGGCATATCTGAACATTTTTTCTCTTGCCATACGACAGTATGCCTGCGAAAAAGAAATGCTCAGCTGTACACATTGTTTTGTATTTCAGGTGCGAAGCATTTTAAAAAGTGCTGATTTTGAATTAGATAAGGCATAAATTTACAGGAATACTTTCGTATTCCGAAAATTTTAACGCAATATAAGACAAAATCTGCCTTTTTAAAACTTATTTTGTTCGGTTCTCGGTTGCTTGTGTGGAGTTTTATCTCTTCGACAAAATCTGCCTGTACTATACCCGTACAGAGAATATAAAAGATTAAGACAAGTTTAGTCTTTTGATAAGGAGTGAAAAAAATGAAAAGAACTTTCCAGCCAAAGAAAAGACACGCTAAAAAAGAGCATGGCTTCAGAAAAAGAATGGCAACTAAGAATGGTAGAAAGGTACTTGCCCGCCGTCGTGCTAAGGGCAGAAAGAAGCTTTCTTACTAATTACCGATTAGGAGTGATTGGGTGAAAAGCAAAACCTTAAAACAGAACAAGGATTTCCGCAGGCTTTATTACAGAGGCAAAAACAAAGCCTCATCCTGTATCGTTACCTATGTTATGAAAAACCGCAGCGGTGAAACCAGTTATGGAATTACCACAGGCAAAAAAATCGGCAATGCAGTTAAAAGGAATCGTGCAAGACGATTAATCAGAACAGCCTTTTCGGAGCTTGAACAAAGGTTAAACGGCAGCTATGATATTGTTTTTGTGGCAAGAACAAAAACAAGTCAGGTAAAAATGCAGGAGGTAAAAGCCCAGATGGAGGAGCAGCTTAAAGCATTAGGTGCAATGGATTGAAAAAGATATTAATTTTTTTAATAAAAACCTATCAGATGACAATCAGTCCAAGGTTTTCACACGGCTGTTGCCGATTTAATCCTACCTGCTCTCAATATGCTATTGAAGCAATTGAAATTCATGGAATTTTCAAGGGAAGTCTTTTAGCTGCTTGGAGGATTTTAAGGTGTAACCCTTTTTCAAAAGGGGGCTGGGATCCTGTTCCCCCTAAAATAACCAAAAAGGATAAAGAATGAATAATTTTATTTTACTTAAAATGGGTGATACTGTTTCTGAAGGTTTTCCTGTTTTCAAGATTCTCTATTGGTTGTTCGGTATTTGTATGAACTTCCTTATGGATTTGCTCAATAACCAATATTTTATTGCAATCATAATTTTTACCATTATAACTCGTTTGCTTCTTTTACCGATTAATGTAAGACAGCAGAAAACAATGGCAAAAACAACAAGATTACAGCCAAAAATTCAGAAAATTCAAAAGAAATATGCCTACAGCGGAAATGATCCTAAAGAGCGTCAAAAAATGCAGGCAAAAATGAACGAGGAAATGCAGAATCTCTATAGCAGAGAGGGTCACAATCCCATGCAAATGGGCTGCGGACCGATGCTTTTCCAGCTGGTATTCTTAGCGGGTATCATCGGTATCATTTACTATCCCATTTCTTATGTATTGGGTGCTGCTCAGCTTATTGGAGATTCACCTTTCACCGCCAGCTCACAGGCAATTGCAGATACAATTTTGCCTATCTTCCAGAGTATGCCGGGGCACGAGGGTGAAAAAATCAATTACTTCCAGCTGAATATTCTTGAAAACTTTGATGCTTATAAGGAAATCTTACAGACTCAGTTCCCACAGATATTTACCAATGAGCTTTGTGCTGACATTGAAACCTATCGAAACGGTATGACAATGTTCGGTCTTGACATGACTGCTTTCCCACACTGGAAAACAGAGGATGGTGCTTTTAACAAGATTGTTATTATTCCTATCCTTAGCTTTGTTACCTCATTAGGTTCAAGCTTAGTATCTACTTTAATTCAAAAGAAAAATAATCCGGCTGCAGGTCAGCAGGCAACACAAATGATGTTGATGATGTTAATGATGCCGTTTTTCTCATTATACATTGCATTCAGAGTACCGGCTGCCGTAGGTTTCTACTGGATTATTTCAAACCTTGTTGCGATTTTGCAGCAAATCTTCATTTTCAAACAGTATCCGCCAAGAAAGACACAAGCAAGACTAATGGTTGAAAACACTATTGAGCGTCGTTCTCGCGAGGAAAATGTTAAGAAAATCAAATAATTATCGGAGGAATATATGATAAAGGAATTTATCGGTACCGGTAAAACTATCGAGGAAGCAACTCTTGCTGCAAAAGCAGGTCTTAATGCACCGATTACAGCGGATATTAAGATTGAAATTGTTGCTATGCCTAAGAAAAAAGTTCTTGGTTTATTCGGCGGCAGCAATGCACAGGTTAAAGCAAGCTTTGAAGATAACAGAAAAGAAAGAAAAACTGCTAACTTTAAAGCTCCAAGAAAACCAAACGACAAGCGTGTTCCGTTATACAACAAGTCATATGATGAGCAGGAAAAGGAAAAGGAAAAACCAAAAGCTAAAAAGGCTAAGCCTGCTCAGGAAGCTAAGCAAAAAAAGGCACATCAGGAGTACAAACTCGATAGTTCTATCAATATAGATTTAGACTATGTAACAAGTTATCTTAAAACCATTCTTGACGGCTTTAAGATTGACGATGCAAAAATTGAAGCTGCGTTAAACAATGATGTGGTTGAAATTGATATTCAGACCGAAAGCATCGGCATCATCATTGGTCACCGCGGTGAAACACTTGATGCAATTCAATATTTAATCAGCCTGGCTATTAAGCGCACAACCGACACCTACGTAAGAGTTATTGTGAATGTCGGCAACTACCGCGATAAGAGAGAAAAAACTCTTAAAGCATTGGCAGAAAAAAATGCTAATTATGTTTTAAAAACAGGCAGAAGATATGGATTTGAACCCATGAATCCATATGAAAGAAGAATCATTCACACTACAGTTCAGGAAATTGAGGGTGTCACATCACGCTCAGTTGGCTCCGGTGTGGACAGACGAGTTCTTATTGAACCGATTGGCGGTGTCAGAGATAACGGCGGTCACAGAAGAAACAGCCGAGCTCCTAAGGCTCCTGTCGCTGCAGATCCAAACCGTGAAAAGAGAGTTGACCGTGCAGATATTCCGAAATTCGGAAAAATCGAGGTTAATAAGGACTAAAAAGATTTTTCATAATATGCGTATTAAAACAGCTAAGTTAATCCTTAGCTGTTTTTTGCAATTATTCATTTATTATGGAGGTAATTGTTATGTCAGATACTATTGCTGCAATTGCAACAGGTAACAGCGTTGCAGGAATCGGTGTTATCCGAATCAGCGGTGATACTGCAATTTCAGTTGCAGACAGTGTTTTTAAAGCCCTTGACGGCACCCCCCTTTCGCAAGTGAAAGGCTATACTGCAAAATTCGGAAATGTTTACGACCAAAACACCGGCTTTGACAATGCAATTGCCCTTGTTTTCAGAAATCCTAAAAGCTACACAGGTGAAGATGTTGTAGAATTATCTGTTCATGGCGGAATTTTTATTGTTGAAAAAACCCTGGAGGCTGTATTTAATGCAGGCGCTCGTCCTGCCGAGCCCGGCGAGTTTACAAAACGTGCCTTTTTAAATGGCAAAATGGATCTTGCGCAGGCAGAAGCCGTTGCTTCACTGATAACAGCACAAGGACAGGAGGCTGCAAAAGCATCCTTTAATTTACTTCAAGGCTCTTTGAGCAATAAAATTTCAATAGTACTCAATAAACTTATAGACTGCAGTGCACTGATGGCAGCATGGGTTGATTACCCTGATGAGGAAATCCCCGAGCTTGAGGAGGATACTCTTTTAACCACTCTTCAGGACACTGAAAACGATTTATTTTCACTAATTAAGAACTATGAAAACGGCTCTGCTATGACAGAGGGTGTTGATACTGCGATTGTCGGCAAGCCAAATGCAGGAAAATCAACACTTATGAATATGCTGTCAGGCAAAGAAAAAAGCATTGTTACACACATAAAGGGCACAACCCGTGACATTGTTGAAAATTCTGTAAGACTTGACAATATAATTCTTCATCTGAGTGACACTGCTGGAATACATGAGAGTGATGATATTGTGGAGTCAATCGGTATTCAGAAGGCCATTGAAAAAATTGATTCCGCTTCACTTGTACTCGCTGTATTCGATGGTGCTGAGCAGCTCAGTACTGAAGATGAAATGCTGATTGATAATTGTAAAAACAAGCCTTGTATTGCAATTATTAACAAAACTGATTTGGAACAGAAAATTGAAATTGAAAAAATCAAAAGCAATTTTGAACATATTGTTTTCATTTCTGCAAAAAACAGTGACGATACAGGACCGCTATCAAAGGAAGTAAAGAAACTGTTAGGTGTCGAAAATCTTGATACATCTCAGCCCATTTTGGCAAACAAACGTCAGAAGCTCTGTGTACAGAACGCACTGACCTGCATCACCGAAGCACGTGAGGGTGCTGAAATTGGTATTACTTATGATGCAATCAATGTTATGATTGACAGTGCAATTGACGAGCTTTTAACTTTAACAGGCAAAAAAGCAACCGAGGAGGTTGTTAACAATATATTTGCTAACTTCTGTGTGGGTAAATAATATTGTGATAAAATTATAATCAGAAACGAAGGAACTTCTATGGAATATTTTGCAGGACAATATGATGTAATAGTTATCGGTGCAGGTCATGCAGGTATTGAAGCTTGCCTTGCTGCTGCAAGACTTGGATGCAAAACCGCTGTTTTCACAATTAATCTTGACTGGGTAGGCAATATGCCATGCAACCCTTCTATCGGAGGAACATCAAAAGGTCACCTTGTACGAGAAATTGATGCCCTCGGTGGAGAAATGGGTAAGGCGGCTGACAAGTTTTCCCTTCAATCACGAATGCTGAATCTGGGCAAAGGACCTGCCGTTCACTCACTGCGTGCACAGATTGACAGACGTGAATACTCTGCAGGAATGAAGCATACCTTAGAGCTGCAGGAAAATCTTGATATCAGACAGGGTGAAATAATTGATATTATAAAAACCACTGATGGTCTATGGCAGGTGAAAACAAAGCTTGAAGCATTATTCACCTGCAAAGCTGTCATAATTGCCACCGGTACCTTCTTAGGCGGAAGGGTTTACATCGGTGATGTTTCATACGAAAGCGGACCTGACGGTATGTTCCCGTCAACAGAGCTTGCCGCTGCACTGAAAAAATTAAATATTCCGCTCAGAAGATTTAAGACAGGTACGCCTTCACGTGTTAACAGACAGTCAATTGACTTTTCAAAAATGGATGTTCAATATGGAGATGAGAAAACCGTTCCATTCAGCTTTGATACCGAAACGCCACCCGAAAACAAGGTTTGCTGCCATATTACATACACTAACAATAAAACCAAGCAAATTATTCTTGATAATTTGCACAGAAGTCCGATGTATTCGGGAAAAATTGAGGGCAAGGGACCAAGATACTGCCCTTCTTTTGAAGATAAAATCGTCCGCTTTGCTGACAAGGAGCGTCATCAGCTATTTATAGAGCCATGTGGACTCAACACAGAGGAAATGTATTTACAAGGCTTATCCTCTTCGCTTCCCGAGGATGTTCAGCTTGATTTTATCCATACCATTCCCGGCCTTGAAAACGCACAGGTTATGAGAACTGCATATGCAATTGAATATGACTGTGTTGACCCTACCGCTTTGAAGGCTACCCTTGAGTTTAATGATATTGACGGCTTATACGGTGCCGGTCAATTCAACGGCTCAAGCGGATATGAAGAGGCTGCTGCACAGGGATTGATTGCAGGCATCAATGCAGCGCTCAAAATCAAAGGAGAAGAGCCAATTATTTTAGACCGAGGAGGTTCTTACATAGGAACACTCATTGATGACCTGGTTACCAAGGGCTGCACTGACCCATACAGGATGATGACAAGCCGAAGTGAATACCGCCTTGTGCTGCGTCAGGATAATGCGGATATACGTTTAACCCCAATCGGTTATAAAATAGGCTTGATTTCTCAGTCGAGATATGATAAATTTGTATATAAGGAGAAGTGTATCAATGAGGAGTTAAACAGAATAAAGGAAAAGTCTATCCCTCTCACTGATAAACTTCAGCAAATTCTTATTAAATGTGGTACTGCTCCCCTGCAGCGCGGCTGCAAAATGATTGAATTAATCAAACGCCCCCAAATTAAGTATAGTGATTTAACTGAGCTTGATGATACAAGACCAAATCTTCCCCGCGAGGTTTTTGAACAGGTTGAAATTGCCGTTAAATATGAGGGTTATATCAAACGGCAGGAACAGCAAATTAAGGAAATGCGCAGAATTGAGAATAAAAAAATTCCTGAAACTATTGACTACAGCAAACTGAAGGGCTTAAGGCTTGAGGCTGTTGAAAAGCTAAGCAAAATAAGACCTGAAAACCTGGGGCAGGCAAGCAGAATCAGCGGTGTTAATCCTGCTGACATTGCTGCACTCAACATCATATTGGAGAGCTTATGATAGACTATGATCTTTTAAAGGGCGAAATTGATAAACTCGGCATTGACATTGGCGAATATGGATTAGACAGATTTGATCAATATGCCGACTACCTTGTTAACTGGAACAGACACGTTAATTTAACAGCAATAACAGAACCTGATGAAATTGTTATAAAACATTTTGTCGACAGCTTGTACATATTAAAATATGTGAAATTTCACAAAGGACAATCATTAATCGACATTGGAAGCGGTGCCGGATTCCCCGGTCTGCCCTTACTTTTCGCTAATCCTGACATTAATGTCACCTTTGTTGACAGCATAAGAAAAAAGCTTGTTTTTATAAAGGACGTATTACTCAATACCGGGCTGATTGCCGAAACAAAACATGCACGAGCTGAAGAGCTTGGCAGAAATAATGAATTCCGTGAAAAATTTGACTTTGCAACAGCACGTGCTGTTGCTCAGCTTAATGTGCTTTGTGAATACTGTCTTCCTCTTGTAAAGGTTGGCGGACTGTTCATCGCAATGAAAGGTTCAAGCGGTAAAGAAGAATTAGCGCAGGCTAACCATGCGATTGAAGCATTGGGCGGTGAATTGGCAAAGTTCGCAGAATTCACCCTCTCAAATGGTGATAAAAGGTCAATTATTATTATCAAAAAAATATCGCAAACACCGACAAAGTACCCTCGAAAGTCTAAAAAAATTGACACCAAGCCCCTTTAAATCAGCAGATATATGTCGAAGGCAAAGGATTTCTCACTATGAGAAATCCTTTTTTTCTGTTAAACAATATGGTATAGTATAGACAAGGAGATGAGCTGATGCAACAGATTGTTCAGGTGCCTACTGAAAAAATACTGCCAAATCCCTATCAACCGAGAAAGCAGTTTAAAAGTGAGGACATGCTCTCTCTGGCAGACTCAATAAAAGAAAACGGCGTTTTGCAGCCCCTTATATGCAGACAAATCAATAACAGTGATTATTTTGAGATTGTTGCAGGTGAGCGAAGACTCAGAGCATCCATACTTGCTAATCTTCAAACTGTTCCCTGTGTAATAATCGACTGTGACTATGAATCAAGTGCGGTCTTTTCAATTCTCGAAAACATACAGAGAAGTGACCTTGCCTTTTTTGAGGAAGCACAAGCAATCAGTCAATTAATGAGCCATTTTGGATTAACACAGGAACAAATAGCAAAAAAGCTGGGAAAAAGTCAATCTTCACTGTCAAATAAGCTGAGATTACTCAGATTACCTGTTGATGTGCGGTATTTTATCGAAAAAGAGGGATTAACAGAACGTCACGCAAGAGCCTTGCTGAAGCTTGAAAGTGAAAAGCAAATCTGGACAACCCTAAAGGTAATTACCGAAAAGCATCTTAATGTTGAGCAGACAGAAGCCTACATAGCAGATATGCTTGACACAAGAGTAAAACCACGGCACAGCACCAACAGAGTCTTTAAAGATGTAAGAATATTTGTTAATACCTTTAATAAAGCCATTCAGGCAATGAAGGATTCGGGAATAGATGCAAAATCGAATAAAACGGAAACAGAAGACTATATCGAATTTATGGTAAGAATACCAAAGAATGCACAAAAGTGCACTAAATCCGCTTAAAACGGGAAACCGTTTTAACATATTCTCCTCTTTTCATCACGTGGAAAAAACGGGCGCAAGCTCGTTTTTTCTGCTTTTATGAACAAATTTAATTGTGTTACACGTGAAACGCACCACTACATATAGTTTTTCATATAAACTATGTTTGTTTGAAATGTTTTATCATTTTTTACTTTTTATTGAATTATTTATGTTAAACATCTATGTTTCACGTGAAACATCTATATATAGAGTTCATTAATAAACAAACCACAATTTTTAAAAAATTATTCAAGTGTTTCACGTGAAACACTTGAACACCCTCTTAATATGATGTATAATTATTGCTATGGAGGTGCTATATGGGAAAAACAGTATCAATATTTAATCAAAAAGGCGGAGTCGGCAAAACAACAACCTGCGTCAGCTTTGCTGCCTGCTTAGGTCATAAAGGCAAAAACACACTGTTAGTGGATTGTGATCCGCAAGGCAACTCAACCAGCGGTGTAGGAATTGATAAGTCGCAAATTGAAGCATCATCCTATGATGTGCTTATAAATGATATATCCGTAAAAGATGCTATAATCAAAACAAAATACAAAAATTTATCCGTTCTTCCTGCAGATATGGATCTTGCAGGTGCGGAAATTGAGCTTGCAGAGAATGAAAACAGATTCAAGGCTTTAAAGAAAGCTTTAGCACCTGTTGTTATGGACTATGACTATATTATTATAGATTGTCCTCCAAGCTTAGGTTTAATCAGTCTGAATGCACTAACTGCATCAGATACTCTTATTGTCCCCTTACAGTGCGAGTACTTTGCTCTTGAAGGATTAAGTCAGCTTTTAGGAACGGTAAGAACAGTAAAACAACACTATAACGAGCATTTAGAGCTTGAAGGCGTGCTTTTTACAATGTTTGATACAAGATTAAAGCTAAATCAGCAGGTTATGGACGAAGTTGACGACTTTTTTCCAAATAAAGCATATAAAACGAAAATTCCCAGAAGCGTCAAGCTGGCAGAGGCACCAAGCTTTGGAGAGCCTATTATTTATTATGAAAAATACTCTAAGCCAAGCTTTGCTTACAAAAAGTTTACTGATGAATTTTTGAAAAAACAATGAGAGGTATACTATGGCAAAAAAACAATCAGGTCTTGGTAAAGGCTTAAGTGCCTTAATGATGGAAAATGCCGTTGATGATATGGTTTCTACCAATACCCTGTCTATCAATGAAATTATTCCTAATAAAGACCAGCCGAGAAAAACATTTGATGAGGGTGCTCTGCAGGAACTGGCAGACAGTATTATTCAGCATGGTGTGCTGCAGCCTCTGTTAGTAAGACCCCTTCCAACAGGCGGTTATCAGCTTGTTGCAGGTGAAAGACGCTGGAGAGCTTCAAGAATAGCAGGATTAAAGGAAGTTCCAGTTGTAATAAAAGAATTAAGCGATGTTGAAACTATGGAAATCGCTATAATTGAAAATTTGCAGCGTGAAGACTTAAACCCAATTGAAGAAGCAGAGGGTCTTCAGGCACTCATAGATAGGTGCGGATTTACGCAGGAGGATGTTGCTGTTTCAGTTGGAAAGTCACGTCCGGCAATTGCAAACGCACTTAGATTGCTGAAATTACCCCCGGAGGTACGTGATATGACCAGAAATGGTGATATTTCAGCAGGTCATGCACGTGCTTTACTTGCATTTGACAATGATGCAATGATATATGAAATATCACAGAACATTGTAAAAAATAACCTTACTGTAAGAGATGTTGAGCGTTTATCCAAAACAAAAGAAAATGTGAACAAGGTTCGTTCTTCGGCAAGACGTCGTGATTCCTTTTATGACGAGGTTGAATTATCGCTTACTGAGGTACTTGGCAGAAAAGTAAAGGTTTATAACGGCAGAGGAAAGGGCACACTTGAAATAGAGTTCTATTCTGTTGATGATTTAAAGGAAATCGCAAATAAGTTAGGAGAGTAAAAATGTTAGATATTAAATTTGTTAGGGAAAATCCCGAAGTTGTAAAGGAAAATATAAAAAAGAAATTTCAGGACAAAAAGCTTCCGCTTGTTGACGAGGTTATTGAACTTGACACCGAAAGACGTACAGTAATGACAAGGGCGGATGAGCTGCGTGCAAACAGAAATAAACTGTCCAAGCAAATCGGTGCATTGATGAGCCAGGGCAAGAAGGAAGAAGGTATGGCAATCCGTGAGCAGGTTAATGCTCAGGCTAAGGAGCTTGAAGAGTTAGCTGCTAAGGAAAAAGACCTTAATGCAAAGGTTACAGAAATAATGATGTCTATTCCTAACATTATCGATGAGTCAGTTCCGATTGGTAAGGACGACAGCGAAAATGTTGAAGTACAGAAATACGGCGAGTCGGTAGTTCCTGATTTTGAGGTACCATACCACACTGATATTATGGAACGCTTTGACGGCATTGACCTTGAGGCCGCAGGCAGAGTAGCAGGCAACGGTTTCTACTACTTAATGGGTGACATTGCAAGACTGCACAGTGCGGTTATCAGCTATGCACGTGATTTTATGATTGACAGAGGCTTCACCTATGTTGTTCCTCCATTTATGATCAGATCAAATGTAGTTACAGGTGTTATGAGCTTTGAGGAAATGGATGCAATGATGTATAAAATTGAAGGTGAGGATTTATACCTTATCGGTACATCTGAGCATTCAATGATTGGTAAATTCATTGACACAATCACTCCTGAAAGCGAACTGCCTAAAACACTTACCTCATATTCACCATGCTTCAGAAAAGAAAAGGGTGCTCACGGAATTGAGGAGCGTGGTGTTTATCGTATTCATCAGTTTGAAAAGCAGGAAATGGTTGTTGTCTGCAAGCCTGAGGAATCAAAAATGTGGTTTGATAAGCTCTGGCAGAACACTGTTGATTTGTTCCGTTCACTTGATATTCCTGTAAGAACACTTGAGTGCTGCTCTGGCGACCTCGCCGACCTTAAGGTTAAGAGCATTGATGTTGAGGCATGGTCACCAAGACAACAGAAATATTTTGAGGTTGGCTCTTGCTCTAACCTTACAGATGCACAGGCAAGAAGACTTAAAATCAGAGTAAAGGGTGAAGATGGTAACTACCTTGCTCATACCTTAAACAATACAGTCGTTGCACCACCGAGAATGCTCATTGCTTTCTTAGAAAACAATCTTCAGGCTGACGGTTCAGTTTTAATTCCTGAGGCACTGCGTATGTATATGGGCGGCAAGGATAAAATTGTTCCTGCAAAGTAATGACAATTGCACTTATCATTATCGGTATTATAATAATTACAGCATTTTCAGTGACTGTTTTTGAGGATGTATTCAATGCCGGGAATATTGCAGGTATTCTCGGCGGAATATATATTACTGTTTTGGGGCTGACATACGAAAAAATAAATCAACTATTATGGTGGATTTTATTATCTGCGGCAGTCTTAGGCACAGTCATAATTATAGCTCTTATGAGCATTATATATCTTAAAGGAAAAACGAAGGCTGAAAATGAAAATGTAATAATTGTTTTGGGTTGCCGTGTAAAATGGAACAAACCGAGTCTTTCACTTATAAAAAGAGTTGATGCTGCATACGATTTTTTAATTAAAAATCCAAAAGCACTTGCAATTCTGAGTGGTGGACAGGGTAAGGACGAAGCGTTAAGCGAAGCTGAATGTATGAAAATGCTTTTACTTGAAAAGGGAATTGATAAAAGCAGACTGATTTTAGAGAATAAATCAACAACAACCGATGAAAATATTGCTTTTTCATTGAAACTGATAAATGCACTTGGAGCGGATAGAAATATTGCTGTTGCCACCAGTGAATATCATCAGCTCAGGGCAGCAATGATTTGCAGACGCTATGGACTAAATGCAGCACCGCAAAGCTCAAAAACAAAGGCAAGTATTCTTCACGTGTTTTTAATACGTGAGATATTCGGAATAATTAAAGAATTTATTATTAATAAAAAATAGTATAGAAAAAGACACCGAAGAAATAAATCTTCGGTGTCTTTCATTTAGGCTATATTAATTTGTTGTCTGTGTATCTTCCTCTGTTGTAGATTCATAAGTTGTTGCTTCGCCATAGCTGTTATTATAAATTACCGCATAGCAGGGAACTAAGCTTTCATTATAAAATCCGTAAAGATCACACTTAAGTATGTCAATCCTCTTCTCTGCCAAAACAACAGAGGATCTGCCGTAAAGCAGAGTCTGCAAATAATTTGCATCCTGCGGAAAATCAGCCTTCCAGCACCATGCACCATAATATATACCGCCTGCACCCTTTTCATTGATTCTTGCATTCGGCACACTTGTCATTTTAATATCATAGCTAAGCCAGCCCTGTGACAATGCATATTTTGAAATTGAAATAATCTCATTTGTACTAAAGCCTGTCTTAACATATGGAAGCAGCTTATTGACAACCTTTAAAAGTGTAACCGCATTGCCGTCACGAACGCCGTCAAAGATTTTTGTCAAACAGGTTTTCTGCCTGTCAGCTCTCATATTATCACTGTCAAGCTTTCTTATTCTGCAGTAAGCAAGAGCCTGCTCACCTGTCAATCTCATTTCTCCGCTGTTGCCTTCAAAGGCTTTATCAATGGTTACATTACCATATCTTTCCTGGTGATTGTTGATTTCATTGATTTCTGCAGATGTCATTTCAATATCAACACCGCCAAGCTCATCAACAATTCCCTCAAAGCTGTCAAAATTTACAATGACATAGTCGTCAATATCAATCTTATACATTTTCTCGACACAGTTAATGTATCCGATGATACCACCGCTTGCCATTGCACCGTTAATTTTGCCAAACTCACCGGTGGTTTCATCACCGGGTACATTTTCCCAATAAGCATAGGTATCACGCAGAATGGAAGTTAATGCTATCTGCTTTGTGTCAGTATTTATACTTACAATAATAGCAGCATCTGCTCTCGTGTCTTCTTCTAAAATTTCATTACCTCTGGTATCTTCACCAACCAGAAGAACATTAAGAACATGACTTGATGAACAAGGTGCACCATTATAATACCAGGTTTTTATCATATCCTGCAGTGAAGAAAGGTTATCGGCATCCGTTTCATTAACTTCAGGAAAGTTTTCAATGAGCTTGTCCATAGCTGTATAGCGCTGCTCAGTTTTTGTTGCATTGTTATCATCATCACTCACTGCATTCAATGCTTTGTAAACATAAATACCTGCACCTGCTGCAGCAACTAAAACAATAACTAACAGGGCTATTATAATATTCCTGATAATTTTGCCTTTTTTCGTTTTAAAAAACTTTTCTTTCTCAGTCTTTTGGCTATCTGCATTTAACTCATTGTTGTCAGCAAAAGAAAGTAAATCAATAAAACCATCATTGGCGCCGAGGGTTTCTTTAACCTGCTGTTCCTGTTTTTCAGGTACAGTTTTACTATTGTCAGCAATACTCTGCTCTATTGCTTCTGCTTTTTTTTCAACCGCCTCTTTTTCAGAGATAACGACATCATCCCTTATTCTCTTCTCTTCCTCTTCAATACTGCTGTCAGCAATTCCGCTTTCACTGCGTACATACAGATTGTCAAAAACCTTTTGTTCTTCGACTTCGACATTTTTACTATCTGCAGATTCTTCATTATTATTCGGTTTTTCGGCAGGAAGCTCACCATTCTTCGTTTTTATTTCAAAAGACGGAGCTGATTCCTCTCTCTCCTGTTTTCTCTTTTTTACCTCAGAGAGAATATCGTCAATATTATAAGTTTCCTTCTCCATTCCATAACCCCTCTTTTTGATTCGCAACTTTTAAATAAATAATATTAGAAATTATATAACAACATTCTGCAAAAAGCTACAAAATAAGCAATTTGTTAACAAATATTTATTATTCTTCTATCTGTTCAGTGCTTTCTGCTGTTTCACCGGTATCAGAGTTCAACTCTTCTTCCGCCTCTTCCAGCTTATCAACAACTGAAATTGTTGCAATCTTTTCGCCGTCATTTACTCTCATCACCTTAACGCCTTTGCTTGGTCTTTGGAATGTAGAAATCTGATCTGCATTAGTTCTTATGATAATACCGTCAGAGGAAATCATAATAACGTCATTATCATCACAAACAGGTGCAATCATAGCAACTTTGCCGTACTGTTCAGTACGATAGTTGATAAGACCCTTACCTGCTCTTGACTGAATACGATAATCGGAGAATTCACTCTTTCTTCCGTAGCCTGTTTCAGAAACAGTAAGCAGAGTGAAGCCCTCAAGCTTAACTGCAAAGCCAACAACATAGTCACCCTCATTAAGCTGAATTGCTCTTACACCTCGTGCAGTTCTTCCGATTAATCTTGCATCACTTTCCCTAAAGCAAATACTCATTCCGTCGTGTGTCGCAACAATCAGCTCACGTTCACCATCGGTGATTTCAACCCAGCTAAGCTCATCGTCGTCATCAAGATTAATAGCAATAATACCTGTTTTTCTGATATGGTCATATTGATCAAGAGCAGTTCTTTTTATAATACCGTTTCTTGTCATCATACAAAGATAGGTGCGGTCCTCTTCTTTAGGAACCTTAACCATAGCACTGACCTGCTCACCATTTTCAAGTGGAAGAATGTTAACAACATTCATACCCTTACTTGTTCTTGATGACTCAGGAATTTCATAGCCCTTAAGCTTAAAGACCTTACCTTTGTTTGTAAATATTAAAATCTGATCATGGGTTGAGCAGCTGAACATTGTTTTTGCCACGTCTTCCTCACGTCTGCTCATACCGGATATACCTCTGCCACCTCTGTTCTGTGCCTTGTAGGTATCAACAGTCTGACGCTTCATATAACCCTTTTCGGTAAGTGTTAAAATGCAGTCCTCAACCGGAATCAAATCTTCATCATCAACATCACCGCTGAATGCAGAAATTTCTGTTCTTCTTTCATCGCCGAATTTATCAGCAATTGCTCTTGCCTCAGCTTTGATAATTTCTGCAATTCTTATTTCATTTGCAAGAATATCGAGAAAATCCTTAATTTTTTCGTGAAGCTCATCCAATTCATTCAGAATTTTTTCAATTTCAAGTCCTGCCAACTGACCAAGACGATAAGCAACAATGGCACTTGCCTGCGGGTCATCAAAACCGAACTTGTCCATAATTGCCTGCTTAGCCTCAGACTGACCGCCCTTGCATGCACGAATTGCTGCAATAACCTCATCAACAATATCAATAGCCTTTGCAAGACCCTCTAAAATATGAGCACGCTCCTGTGCTTTCTTTAAATCATATTCTGTTCTTCTTTTAACAATATCCTTCTGGAAAGCAATATATTTTTCAAGAATTTCTTTAAGTGTTAATACCTTTGGCACACCATCGTCAAGTGCAAGCAATATTGCACCGAATGTCACCTGCATATCAGTCATTTTATAAAGATTATTAAGAACAACCTGTGCGTTAGCATCACGCTTAACAGTTACTTCAATATGCATTCCTCGACGGTCAGAATAATCCTGAACATCTGCCACACCTTCAAGTCTTTTTTCCTTAACCAAATCTGCAATTCTTGTTATAAGTCTTGCCTTGTTAACACCATAAGGAATTTCTGTTACAACAATTTTAAATCTGTCGCCGCGGCTTTCAACTATTTCTGCCTTGGCACGAACATAAATTTTTCCGCGACCTGTTGCATAAGCCTCTTTAATACCACGGCTGCCCATAATAATTCCTGCTGTCGGGAAGTCAGGACCCTTAATATGTACCATCAAATCCTCAAGACCTGCATCCGGATTATCAATAAGGCAGCACATACCTTCAACAACCTCGTTCATATTATGAGGCGGAATATTTGTAGCCATACCAACAGCAATACCTGATGAACCGTTAACCAGAAGATTAGGAAATCTTGATGGCAAAACAGTAGGCTCCTTGCCGTTATCATCAAAGTTCGGTGCAAAATCAACGGTATCCTTCTTGATATCCTCAAGCATTTTCATTGAGATTTTGCTCATTCTTGACTCAGTATAACGGTATGCTGCAGGCGGATCACCGTCGACAGAACCAAAGTTGCCGTGACCGTCAACTAAAGGATGACGCATTGAGAATGGCTGTGCCAATCTAACCATTGCATCATACACAGAAGCATCACCATGAGGGTGATAATGACCGAGCACTTCGCCGACAGTAGTTGCACACTTACGGTAAGGATTAGTTGGGTAAAGGTTGTTATCATACATTGCATAAAGAATTCTTCTGTGAACAGGCTTAAGACCATCACGAACATCCGGCAATGCACGCTGAACAATAACACTCATTGAATAATCAAGGAATGCTTTTCTTATTTCAGTGCTGATTTCAACATCTACGATTTTTTGATTGTCATAACGAATTTCATTATTATCCATTAAAATTCCTCCGTTGCCGAAACGACATTAGATTTCATAAAAGTATTGCCTAAAAATAGTCAAGGCAATGGCTGACTGTTATTTTATAAAAAGATAATTTGCATTTTTCTTAATCTGGTTAAATACCTGCTGTTTCATTTCGTCAGGTATATCTCTTTTAGGCAGAATTTTCACTTCAAAACCAATAACAAAATAAAAATAGTTTTCAGTTTCGTAAATGGTTCTTATAACAGTAAAAGGGTAAACACTAATTATTCCTGCCTCGTTCATCCTTGGGATATTTTTGTATTCAACAGTATTTTCATCAACTGTGATTTCACATGGTGAAAGATATTGAGCATCTGCTGCAATATATTTTTTAACCTTTTTTTCAATACCTGTATTGTAGAAATAAAGAAAATATGCACCGCAAACCACAAAAGCAATCACTGCAGCAATAATCAACGAGAAATTTCTGTTAACTATTAAATAGTAAATGGAAAATACAATAAATATTAATGCCGTAATTAACATAGGTATTAGCTTTGAGCGTTTGAACTGCAGTCTTTCCCAAAAAATAAAATCCTCTTTTTTCAGTGTTGAGCGGAAGGTATTTTTCATCTCTTTCCCTCCTCAACTGTTGTGTTTTGCTTTAATAGTAAAATTATTTCATTTAATTCATTGCTGCTGTATCTTTCTTTGTTTATCACAAATACACCGGTTCTGTATGTTGGCATAATGATTAAAAGGTGTTCCGTTTCCTTAACAGAAAATATACTCTGCCACGGAACAAACATTTTTTGATAGCTGTTTATAATCTCCAGCCCATCATCATATGTGGAAAGTGTTGCTTCTCCTTTAATAGTAGGTGATGAAAAAAATTGCCTTTTCACTGCTTTTTTATTCATAATCCTTGCTAATACCATTAAAGCTATGATGAAAAACAAATATAATAAAAACATAGTGCTTTTTGTAATTGCTATTGTCACAATAATTAAAATAATAAGAATTATTATCATTATTGGTAATCTGTTTTTATAATTATTCTTTTTTAATTTGTATTTCCAGCCTTCATAAAATTCATCGGCTGTCATCTGAAAGGTTAATTTTGTCATAATTTATTTTGCTTAAAATTGTTTTATTTTTTATAATTTTGATTTTGTTGTATGCACGGCACAACGCACATTAAAACGAAGTGTTTTTAACTTGCTGCGAAAAGGTCCACCGGACCTTTTCTTCCAAATTTGCTTAACAAATTTGGAGCCACGTGTTGAACCCCTTATTTAGATAACAACATTTTTTTATACATCTAAATTCTGTACAAACTTTGCATTTTTCTCTATAAATTCTCTACGGGGTTCAACATTATCACCCATCAAAATTGAGAAATTTTCTGAAGCTCTTTGAGCATCCTCTATTGTTACACGCAGCATTGTTCTGAACTCGGGATCCATAGTAGTTTCCCAAAGTTGCTCTGGGTCCATTTCACCAAGACCTTTATATCGCTGAATATCACAGTCACCGCCATATTCTTTAATTATTTCATCTCTTTCTTCATCGCTGAAGGCATATGTAAATTTTTTACCCTTCGCTACCTTGAAGAGAGGAGGCTGTGCAAGGTAAACATATCCCTGCTCAATAATCTGCGGCATATATCTGAAAAAGAATGTTAAAAGAAGTGTTCTGATATGAGCACCGTCAACATCGGCATCCGCCATAATGATGATTTTATGGTATCTGAGTTTACTGATGTCAAAATCATCACCGATACCTGTTCCAAGTGCCATTACAACAGGTATAAGTTTTTCATTTGTGATAACCTTGTCCACTCTTGCTTTTTCAACATTAAGCATTTTACCCCAGAGCGGCAGAATAGCCATATGTTCTCTATCTCTGCCTTCTTTAGCAGAACCGCCTGCAGAGTCACCCTCTACGATATAGATTTCACATTTTTCAGGCTCTTTACTTGTACAGTCAGCAAGTTTTCCTGGGAGTGAATTACTTTCAAGGGGTGATTTACGTCGTGCATTTTCTCTTGCTTTTCTTGCAGCTTCTCTTGCACGTGATGCATCAAGGGATTTATTTATAAGTGTTTTTGCAACAGACGGATTTTCTTCAAAATAAGTCATCAGCTTTTCATAAAGCATTGATGAAACCAAGCCTGTAATATCGGTATTACCAAGTTTACCCTTCGTCTGTCCTTCAAACTGAGCCTCTGTCAATTTTACTGAAATAACTGCAGTGATACCCTCACGAACATCCTCTCCACTGAATTTTTTATCACTGTCTTTAAGTATTCCGAACTTTTTGCCGTAATCATTGAATACTCTTGTAAGTGCAGTTTTAAAGCCTGTTTCGTGCGTACCGCCGTCAATAGTGTTGATATTGTTTGCAAAGGATAAAAGTGTTTCATTGTATGAGTCCGTATAGCAGAGTGCAACCTCAGCACTTCGGTCCCCTTTAGTCGTTGAAAGATGAATAACCTCTTCCTGTATAGGATTAAGTCCGCGGCTTAAATTAATATATTCAACAAAGGAACGTATACCGCCCTCATAGCAGAATTCTTCACTAATCTGCTCTTCCGGGTCATCATTTCTTCTGTCACTTAATGTGATTGACAAGCCAGCATTAAGGAATGCCTGCTCTCTTAAACGTCTTGCTAAAATGTCATATTCATATGTTGTGGTTTCCTGAAATATATCAGCATCAGCCTTGAATCTGATTAATGTTCCATGACCGTCAGCATCACCGATAATATGTAAATCATTAACAGGTACACCACGCTCAAATTTCTGAGAATAGATATGCCCGTTCTGTGTAACCTCTACCTCAAGCCATTCACTGAGTGCATTAACAACAGATGAACCTACACCATGCAGACCACCTGATACCTTATATCCCGATCCGCCGAACTTACCGCCTGCGTGAAGCACTGTTAATACAACAGTTACTGCAGGCAGACCTGTTTTTTCATTAATACCGGTAGGTATACCTCGGCCATTATCACGCACCTGAATAATATCACCCGGCAGAATGTCACATTCAATATGTGTACAAACACCTGCAAGTGCCTCGTCAATTGAGTTATCAACAATCTCGTAAACAAGATGGTGAAGACCTCTCGGTCCTGTTGAGCCGATATACATACCGGGACGTTTTCTGACAGCCTCAAGTCCTTCAAGCACTTGAATATCCTTTGCAGAATATTCCTCGGTAACAATAGTATCCATATCCTCTTCTTCTAAATTTGTTTTAATTTCTTCACTCATAAAGTAAAACTCTCCTTATTTACTCCTCTTCAGCAAAGTTGCTGTATTCAGAGGGCAAACATAAATCTTATCCCTGCAAACTATAAAGCTTTTTGGAAGCTCATAATTTACATAAACTACTTTTTTATCTTTTTCGGCTTTTGACAGATAATCCCTTGTTGCTTTATTAACAGTCGATGTATCCATATCAAAAATTCCGATAATATCCTTTGTACTTATTGCAATATCGCCGCCAAGATAAATATACATCAAACAATACCTCCGTTTTTTATATGAAAGGTCTTGCCCTTTTTTAATCTTAAAACAGTGTTTGCATCACAGCAGGTTATGAATACCTGCCAGTCTTTAATATGATTTAAAATATAGTCCTGTCTTGAAATATCAAGCTCACTCATTACATCATCAAGCAAAGCCAAAGGCTCGTCCTCAGTCATTTCACGAAGAAGGCTCGCCTCTGCAAGTTTAAGTGCCAGCACACAAGACCTTTGCTGACCCTGTGAGCCAAAGCTCCTTGCACTTCTGCCGTTAATTAATATTTCCATATCATCACGGTGCGGACCTATTGTTGTTATTCTGTTCAAAATATCACTGCTTCTGTTATTATCAAAAGCAAACATAAGCTGTTTTTGAATTTCATCAACAGTCAAACCGCTATAATCAAAAGGTCCTTTGAGAATTAAATCAATATCCTCTTTACCTGATGAAAGACCATCAAATATATCCTTGGCAAAAGGCAGCAGTTTTTCTATATATTTCTGTCGTTGATAAATAATTTTTGCCCCGCTGATTGCCAGATTTTTATCCCATATATAAAGCATATCCAAAAGGCTGTTATTTTTTGCTGCATCCTTAAGGAGCATATTTCTCTGACTAAGGCTTCGATTATAATCCTTTAAAACATTTCTATAATTAAATTTCAGCTGACAAAGTGCATTATCAATGAATTTTCTGCGTTCAATCGGTCCATCCTTAACCATAGAAAGATGAACAGGTGAAAATATTACTGCCTTAAGCTCTTCACCCAAAGCTGCCGCACTTTTCTTTTTAACACCGTTAAGGCTTGCACTTCGTTTATTTTGAATTAAAATCTGCGCATTCTGCTGTCTGCTTTTATTTTCAAAATCAATTTTAAGACCGGCAAACTCTTTATCAAATTTAATAAGCTCTTTATCCTTAACACCTCTGAAGCTTTTACTGCCGGTAAAGAGATAAATTGCTTCAATCAGATTTGTTTTTCCCTGCGCGTTTTCACCATAGATAATATTTACATCTTCAAAATCTAAATCTAATTTTTCAATATTTCTGAAGCCTTCAATAGCAATTGAATTAATTTTCATTTTTTATATTATAATCTGTACTGAATATTGAAACAGTGTCGCCGTGTCTTATTTTTTTACCCCTTGCAGTGCAGACCTCATGATTAACCTTAACAATTCCGTCATGAATAAACTGCTTTGCCTGACCGCCTGTTTCTGCTATTCCTTTAAATTTTAAGAATGAATCAAGTCTTATAAATTCAGTATTTATAAAAACCTCTTCACTTTTTCTTTTTGCTGCATTAACTTTAATTTTCATTTTTCAGCCTCATTGGAAGAACTAAGAATAAAAAGCTGTCATCATTGATAGGCATAACCTTTGCAGGGCTGACAGCACTGTTAAGTTCAAATTTAACCTGATCTGTATCCGCAGCATGAAGTGCATCTAAAATAAATTTTGAATTAAAGCCTATTTCAACTCTGTCACCGCTGACATTTGCGTGTGTATAGTCAACCACTCTGCCAAGGCTTGATACTGTTGAAACTCTCATTTCATCATTATCAAATAAGCATCTGATCGGATTTTTCTTATCATTTTCAATAACAGGCAAAGTTCTTTCAATACAGTCAATTGCATCGTCTGTGTTAATTAAAACTGTTGTAGTCGCAGTCTTTGGAATAGCTGCATTGTAATCGAGAAAATCACCATCAAGAAGTCTGCTTATAATGCTGTAATTTTCAACATCAAAAACAATATGTCTTTTTCCAACGCTTATTGAAACATTTTTTTCTCCGTCACAACCCATAAGCTTAATTAGCTCACGAATTGTTTTTTTAGGTACAATAAAGCTGATATCCTCACCGTCATACTGAACTGTTTCTGTCCTTATAGCAAGTCTGTAACCATCAACACCGATTAATTTTAACTGATTTAAAGTCATTTCAAATTTTAAACCTGTGTGAACAGGCTTTGAAGATTCATTATCAGCAACAGCAAACAGGGTTTGCGAAATCATTCCCTGTAAAACAGATTCATTTAAAAACAAAGGATATCCGCCTGATACTGAAGGGAGCTCAGGATAATCGTCTGCATCAATACCCATAATATTATACTGAGCAGCACCGCTTATAATAGATACAGATGTTCCGCTGATATCAAAGGTAACATTGCCGTCAGGAAGCTTTCGTATAATATCGCTTATTACCTTTGCATTGATTACAATTGCACCGGGTTCTGCAACATTCGCTTCAAGTGTTGTATTTATACCAAATTCAAAATCATAGCCTGTCAGGCTTAAGGTATCAGAACCGCATTCAATGAGAATACCCTCAATGGTAGGAATTGTAACCTTAGTGCTTACTGCCCTCATAACATTTGAGCATGCTTCGCTTAATGCTTTTGAGTTACAGGTAAATTTCATTTTTTTATCCTCCGTCTATCATAGAATACTGACTTTTAGTAGTAGTAATATATGGTGTGGAAATTGTTAAAAACTCTCTTACATACCATAAATACACTAAAAATCACTTATTTTTTTCATAAATCCAATTGTTTAAAAAATGTGTATATTGTGTAAAACTATTTTTTTCAACAATATTTTTAAAAACTTTTATGTGCAAAAGGAAAAAAGTGTTGAAAATTATTGCTCACTTTTTATGTTATTGATAATATCATTAACCTGTCTTGCAAGCTTTGAATTTTCTGCCATTTCCTTTTCAATCTGTTCAATATTATACATTACTGTTGAATGATGCTTATTGAATTCCTCACCAATATCCTCATAGCTCATATTTGTAACCTTTCTTACAACATAAAAGGTTATTTTTCTTGCATGTGAAATATTTGCCTTTTGTATTTTGCTGTATATATCCTCAACCGCAATGCCTGTTGTACGGCTGACTTCATTGACAATACGCTGAATTGTTACAGGCAGAGGCTGTGTATCCTCCATAACTACTTTGATAACATTTTGTGCAAGAGCAACAGTAGGCTCAAAATCATTAATATTTTTAAGCGAATATAATTTTTTTGTTACACCTTCAAGCTGCCTTATGTTGGATTTTATTTTTTCGGCTATGTAGTTAACTACAATCTCATCAATTTCAAAATTAAGAGATTTTGCTTTTCTTTTAATAATTTCACAACGTGTTTCAAATTCAGGGGGCTGAATATCGGCTAAAAGTCCGTCCTCAAAACGTGATTTAAGTCTGTCAGTAATGGACTGAATATCTTTTGGTGGTCTGTCAGATGTCAGAACAACTTGTTTTCCGCTGTAGACAAGAGCATCAAAAGTATGGAAAAATTCCTCTTCGGTTGAGGTTTTACCTGAAATAAACTGAATATCATCTATTAAGAACACGTCAATATTATTTCTGTATTTGTTATGAAATTCATCAATTGTTTTATTTTGAAGTGCCTGATAAAATTCGTTTGCAAATTCTTCTGCTCTGATATACATTATGTTCATATCAGGAAAATTTTTTTCAATTTCGTGACATATTGCATTTAAAATATGCGTTTTTCCAAGTCCTGAATTACCATAAATAAACAGAGGATTGTAATTGCTCATTGAATTTGTGCCCATTCTTGAGCCGGGATCACTGGCAACTGCCTTGGCTGCAGCATAGGCAAATCTGTTGCTTGCACCTACTATAAAGTTTTCAAATGTGAACTGTCTGTTTTTATAATCCTCAAGGTGCTTATCAATATCATGATTATTTATATCAGACGAAACATTCTGGCTTACAGATGTTTCATCGCAGACATAATTTATTTTAACAGGAAAACCGAGAACAGCGAGAAAAGCCTCCTGAAACATATCACTGTAAACGGATGAAACAATATTTTTATGCATTGTTTTTGGGCAGTGAATTGTAACTGCTCCATTGTCAAAGGTGTCCGAACTGTCAAGGCTTACTGTTTTTATCCATAAAGTAAAAGCTGTTTCGCTTACACGGGTTTTAAAGTAATCAAGCACAGCTTCCCATATATCATTGATGGATTCCATACAAACCTCCTTAAATTTATTAATCTATATTAAAACAAAAAAAGTTGCAGAATAAACCACTCTAATCTGCATTATATCAGTTTTTAATAATTAAATCAATATAAATATTAAAAAATATATATTATATAATATATAAATTATAGTAAATATTAAATTTTAAAAAAATTAACGATTTTTTATTGATATTCATAAATAATGATTTTATACTTTATATATAAAACAAAAATTATGGTGATAAAAAATGAAACACATATTAATTGTTGATGATGATATACATATTTCAAATATGCTTTTTGAAGTATTAACAAAACAAGAATATAAAGTATCACGTGCCTATTCAGGCACAGAAGCACTTCTTTTTTTGTCAATGGAAAAGCCTGATTTAATTTTGCTCGATTTAATGCTCCCCGGTCTTTCAGGCGAAGAGGTGCTTGAAAAAATAAAATATATACCTACAATAATTGTCAGTGCAAAGGAAGATATGGATAATAAGGTAAATCTTTTAATGGGCGGTGCGGCAGACTATGTAACCAAGCCCTTTGATATGAATGAGCTGCTGGCAAGAATAAATATTCAGCTCAGAAATTCAAACAGCACAATAAAAAATGATTTAATTGTTTTTGATGATATTATTATTAATACAAAAAATTATTCTGTTATGGTAAATAGTGTTTCTGTAAAACTTACAAAAACAGAATTTGCTATTTTAAAGCTGCTTATGAAAAATCCTGAACAGGTTATGACTAAATCTGTCATACTTGATAAAATCAGTATTGATACGCCGGACTGTGTTGAAAGCTCCTTAAAAGTGCATATCAGCAATTTAAGAAAAAAGCTTAAGACAGCGGGAGGAAAGAATTATATTGAGGCTGTATGGGGTATTGGCTTTAAAATGAAATCTTAACTGAATATTTACTGTTTTCTTAACTGCTTTCTTAACCATTACCTGTTACAATTTCCGCATCAAATTAAAGGAGGCAATAATATGGATTATGTTCTTGAAACAAATGCTTTGACAAAAAAATATAAAAATTTCAAAGCACTTGACAGACTAACCATGAAAATTCCGCAAGGCTCAATTTATGGTCTTGTGGGCAAAAACGGTGCGGGAAAAACAACCTTAATCCGAATTATCTGCGGATTGCAGAATCCGACATCGGGAGAATATATTCTCTATGGCAAAAAAAACAATTCAAAAAATATTGAAAAATCAAGGAGCAGAATCGGTGCGGTAGTTGAAACACCGTCAATATACCTTGATATGACTGCAAAAGAAAATTTAAAACAGCAGTTCCATATCCTCGGTATTCCGTCTTTTGACGGAATTGATGAATTGCTGAAACTTGTGGGACTTGAAAATACAGGTAAAAAGAAAGCTAAAAATTTTTCACTTGGTATGCGCCAAAGGCTCGGTATTGCCGTTGCACTGGCAGGTGACCCTGACTTTTTAGTTCTTGATGAGCCTGTTAACGGTCTTGACCCGCAGGGTATTGTTGAAATCCGTGAGTTAATATTGAAACTGAACAGAGAATTTAATATTACTGTTCTGATTTCAAGTCATATTCTTGATGAACTTTCAAAGCTTGCAACATACTATGGCTTTGTCGATTCAGGCAGAATTGTTAAAGAAATCAGTGCAGCAGACCTTGAAAAGGTATGCCGTAAATCAATTCGTATTGAAGTATGCGATACAAAAGCACTTTCTCTTGTGCTTGATGAATTTAATATAGAATATAATATTATCTCCGACACAAAGGCTGATCTTTATTCAGCAGTAAATGTGTCACAGCTTGTGCTCAGGCTGACAGAAAGAAACTGCACTGTTCTTTCAATGTGTGAGCGTGACGAAAGTCTTGAGGGCTACTATATTAATCTTGTGGGAGGTAATAACAATGACTAAGCTTTTGTCTGCAAATTTTTCTCGCTTGCTGCGTGACAAAATATTTTGGATTGTTTCTGCCGTAATGCTTATTTTAGCTGCATTTGTGGCAATTAATAACGGAATAACAGCAGATTCTTATTATACTAATACGAATACTGTAAAAAGTCTTAATTCCTGTTATTTTAATATACTGCCAATGATTGGTTTTTTTTATTCGATATTTATTTCATTTTACATTGGTACAGATTATAACGACGGTACAATAAGAAACAAACTTATAATCGGTCACAATCGAACAAATATATATCTTTCAAATTATATTACTTGTTTTACAGGCACATTTGTCATACTTGTATTGCTACTGATCGGCAGTGCTTTCAGTGTTCCTTTTTTAGGTTACTGGGAGGGTGGAATAAAGTCTTATTTGATTATGGCTTTTCTTTGTATTTTTATAACAGCGACCTTAACAGCAATTTTAACAATGATAAGTATGCTTTCATCAAACAAAGCAATAACTGTTGTTTTAACAATTGTTGTCAGTCTTGTTCTGGTTTTAATAGCATCTATAATATATAATCAGCTTGCTGAACCTGAATTTACCCGTGATTTTATTTCAATGTCAGCAGATGGAACAATGGAGCTTGGTCCGGAAATATCAAATCCTGTCTATGTTTCAGGCATGAAAAGAAAATTTTATGAATGGCTTTTACAGTTTCTTCCTACAGGTCAGAGTGTTTTAATTGCCAATGGGGAAATTACTGACCCTTTAATTAATATGATTTATTCAGTTGTTTTCATAATAGCAGTTAATGTTTGCGGTGTGCTCGCTTTCAAAAAAAAGAATTTAAAATAAAGGATTTATTATGAATTTTTGGTTATTGATCATCATTTCAGTATTAATAATGATTATTGCGGTGCTTATATTAAAAATCTGTTTGCTTCAAAAAAGTGCTGATGAAATATGTTGTGCTTTCAATGAAAAGCTTGAAAATGATACAAATACACTGATTAATATTTCCTGCCGTGACAGGCATATGCGAAGACTGGCAAATGATATAAATAAAGAGCTTAAAAAGCTTCGTGCAGACAGAAGAAAATTTCAGCAGGGTGATCTGGAATTAAAAGAGGCAGTTACAAATATTTCACACGATTTACGCACTCCGCTTACGGCAATATGCGGTTATCTTGCCCTGCTTGAAAATGAGGAAAAATCCCCTGCTGCAGAGGAATATATTAAAATCATTTCACAGCGTGCACAGGTGCTTAAACAGTTAACAACCGAGCTTTTCAGATATTCCGTTATCACTTCAACCTTTAATAGTGATACACCGGAAAAACTTGAAATGAACAATGTTCTTGAAGAAAGCATTGCTGCACATTATGCTTTGATTTGTCAGAATAATATAGTGCCTGATATTTCAATAACCGAAAAGAAAATAGTTTGTAATCTTAATAAAAATGCATTGCTGAGAATTTTTCAGAATATAATCAGCAATGCAGTAAAATACAGTGACGGTGATTTAAAAATAGAACTTAAGGATGATGGAGAAATTATTTTTTCCAATCATGCGGAAAAGCTTGATGAGGTACAGGTGGGCAGACTGTTTGACAGATTTTATACTGTGCAGACTGCTGATAAATCAACAGGTCTGGGTCTTTCCATAGCAAAAATGCTGACGCAGCAGATGAAAGGCTCAATCACCGCTGATTATTCTGATTGCAGTTTGAATATACGAATTAAATTTCCGATATTATAAATTAATATTACTTGTAAAATAAAAGGACCTATTGTATAATGATTTTTCAGGGAGGTGCAAAATGAGGATTTTTAAAAACAGAGGCGACATATATTTTTCAAAATCTAATAAGGAAAAATCAACAGAGCAGAGGATTCTTATTATTGCACTTGCCGTAATAATTGCATTTACAGTTATTTTTGTGCTTGCTCTGAGCATAAAAAATGATTTCAGTGCCAAAAAATTTTTTAAGCCTGAAAATCTTAATGTAACAAATCAGATTTCTGTTGATAATGACGGGAATACAGAAGTGCCTGAGGTAAGCGGAAAACGCAACTATGTTACCCTTGTTCACAAGGATGATGAGCTTTTGTTTGCTGCACTTGTTCAGGTCGATATGGATAATACCTCCTACAAGGCGGCAATGCTTAAAGCTGCTACTGAAATTGACGGAAATAATCTTAATGAAATATATAAAACATCAGGTGCAGAAAATGTTAAGAAAGCAATTGACACATATATAGGCACGGCGTTTGATTACTATATTTCTATGGAAAGCTCGGATTTTGAGGATTTCTTTAATGAACTCGGCACGATTAATTATCCGATTTTAAATGACATCAAGTACAGGGAAAATAACAGCCCTGCTTCGTACTCTTTGAAAATAAAATCAGGTGAGCAGAATATCAGCGGAAAGTATTTTGTTAATTTAATAAGATATTATCTTGATGCTGAAAACAGCTCCTCACAGGCAAGTGAGCTGCTTCTTGCAAGTCTTTCACAGCAGTTAAACAGTGAAAATGCACAAATCAGCGAAAAGCTTTTCAGAGAGTTTGTTTCATTATCAGATACAAATATTTCAGTACGTGATTTTTCACTTGCAGGCGACAGACTCAGCGTTCTCGGTAATGATTTGGTTGCAATGGGCATTTATAATGCACAGGCAGGCTACGACGGCAACAGGCTGACGGATGACAGTCTGAAAAAAATAAAGGGTTATTTTGTTAAATAAGAATAAGCGGTGATAGTATGGATAAAGAAAGAATTGAAAAAGCAGTAAGAGAAATTTTAATTGCAGTCGGTGAAGACCCTGACAGAGCAGGACTTCTTGAAACGCCCAGAAGAGTCGCAAATATGTATGAGGAATTGTTTGCAGGACTCAGTGAGGATCCGCATCAACATTTAAAGTTTTTTGATGAAAAGTCAAATGATGAGCTTGTTATTGTAAGGGATATTCCCTTCAGCTCTATGTGTGAGCATCATCTTTTACCTTTTGTCGGTAAAGCACATATTGCCTATATTCCAAGCGATAACAAAATAATCGGTCTTTCAAAGCTTGCAAGAATTGTTGATAATTTTGCAAAAAAGCCACAGGTGCAGGAAAGGCTCACCCACGATATAGCTGATTTTTTAAATGACAATTTAAGTCCAAAGGGCGCGGCAGTTATTATTGAGGCAGAGCATATGTGTATGTCAATCCGCGGTGCAAAGGCATCAGGATCACAGACACAGACCTCCGCTTTAAGAGGTATACTCAGAAATGATGCCCGCTCAAGAGCAGAGGTATTGGCTCTGCTTAATAAATAATGCAGAAAGATTAAATTATGATTTGGAAATGCAGAAACAAACAGCTTGAATACGGCGAAAAGGTGCTTGTTATGGGCATTGTGAATGTTACGCCTGACAGCTTCAGCGACGGAGGTGACCACTTTTCTGTTTCTGATGCAGTTGAATGTGCCCTTCGGCTTGAGGCAGAGGGTGCTGATATTATCGACATCGGCGGTCAGTCCACAAGACCCGGTCATATACCGGTCAGTGATACCGAGGAATGGGCAAGGCTTGAGCCGGTATTAAAGGCTCTTGACGGAAAATTATCTGTTCCTGTTTCGGTTGATACATATTATCCCTTTGTGGCAGAAAATGCTCTTAAAGCAGGTGCAGATATTATTAACGATGTCAGCGGTGTGATTTCACAGGAAATGGCAGAAATCGTCAAATTTTACCGCGCAGGATGGATTTTAATGCATAATGGGGCAGGAACACCTGATGACATTAAAGAATTTTTTGAAAAATCCGTTGATGAATGCATAAAGCTTGGTATTGATAAATCACAGCTTTGTCTTGATATGGGTATTGGCTTCGGCAAGAATTATGAGGAAAATATGTACCTTCTTGCTAATGTGAGCAGGTATAAAATCAACGGCTTTCCGCTTTTGCTCGGCACATCAAGAAAAAGAGTTATCGGTCAGGGCAGTGAGCAGGATAAGCCAAAAGAACGCATTTATGGCAATATAGCTGCTGATACAGCGGCAATTTTAGGCGGTGCCGATATAATTCGTGTTCACGATGTGAAAAATGAAAAACAGGGCATTTTAATGGCGCAGAATATGAAAGGCTTTATTTTGTAATGGATAAAATTTTAATTCGTGATTTAAAAATTTTTGCATACCATGGTGTTAACCCTGAGGAAAAGGAAGATGGTCAGCATTTTGTCTTTGATATAGATATGGACGTTAATATGACAAAGGCATGTCACAGTGATAATGTGGAAGATACCGTAAGCTATGCAAAGGTCATAAAAACAGTTACACGCGTTGTAACGGAAAAAAAGTATGACTTGCTTGAAAAGGTGGCACAGATAACTGCTGATGCAATACTCAGCGAATATCCTGATATATTTAATGTTCTTATTACTCTTAAAAAGCCGGAAGCACCGATGAAAGCTGATTTTGGCTGGGTTGGTGTTCAGATATTCAGAGAAAGGTAAAAAACGTATAGACGTGTCATAAAGCATATGGAATATATTTTAAGTGTAGGTACAAATATCGGCGACAGAAAAGCAAATATTGATAAATGTATTGATTGTGTTAATCTTCTTCCTTATACAGATGTTGTTAATCAGTCAAGAATTTATGAAACAGAGCCTGTCGGCTACGCAAGACAGGAAAATTTTTACAATATTATTCTGAAAGTAGAATCAATCTTTGAGCCGCACGAGATGCTCGGAGCGTGTCTTGGTATTGAAGCCGGCTTTGGCAGATTGCGGACAGTTCGCTATGGACCGAGGATTATTGACATTGATATTATTTTTGCTGAAAATGAAAAGATTGAAAGCAGAAATCTTTTAGTTCCTCATCCAAGGTATTGCGAAAGACGTTTTATTTTAGAGCCGCTTTTGGATTTGTTCCCTGACGGAATAGTTTATGGCACAGATATTAAGCCTTTTATCGAAAAACTTGAGGGGCAGGACGTATTACCAATTGAAAAATAAGTTTGAAAAGCCTGCAATACGGAAAGCTATAATTTTCCGTATTGCAGGCTTTTTTGATATAAAAAGTTTATCTTTAACTATAACAGAATCATAAATATCGAACCTTTATTACACCTGTTTTCAGGCAATTGCTTCAATCGCTTTTGCAGTGAATTCAGCAGTACCGACACCGCCTGCCTTATCAATATTGCTTTTAAAGCGTTCATCTGAGATATACATCTTACCTAAGTTTTTTAGAATTTCATCTGTGCAGGTATAGTAATTCTCTGTAATAAAATTTTGTAGTATTTTAATTAAATCTTTTGCTTTTTTTGAATCTGGCGGAAGATGTTTTATCTTTCCTATTTCTGCAAAAATCTGCATAAACTCGTTGGTTTTATCTGCTGAATTTAAATGCATTTGCTCATATTCTTTATAAGCAGAAGTTTGTCCCCATTTCTGTTTTGCCTCAGCGGTATACTTATCCATTTCCGTTTTATCAAATGCTGAAAAACTCATTTCTTTACTCCCTTTTGTTAATAATTTATTGGCAGAGCTAATGATTTCATCAAGTCTGTTTCTTTGCAATTCAAGCAATTTAATCTGTTCTTTTAAGGCTGACCGTGTATCAAAGTCAGGACTGTCAAGAATAGTTTTGATTTCTTTAAGCGGAAACTGCAGTTCCCGAAAAAGCAGTATACTGTGCAGACGCTGCAGTGCTGTATCGTCATACAGTCTGTAACCTGCATCTGTTGTCTGTGTTGGTTTCAGCAAATTAATCTCATCATAATAATGAAGTGTGCGCACACTGATACCTGTTAATTGGCTTATTTCCTTAACTGTTTTCATCATTATCCCTCCCATAATTACAGTATAGACTATAACGCAAGGTTAGAGTCAATAGTGATTTTAAAGTTTTTATATAAATTGATTTGTTTTTATGCTATAATGAATTATACTAAGAAAAAGTAATGTTGTATGAGGTATATGATTATGGCTTTTGATTATAAGAAAGAATACAAGGAATTTTATATGCCCAAGAAGAAACCGAGTATTGTCGAAATTCCGAAAATGAATTATATTGCGGTCAGAGGTAAAGGCAATCCGAATGACGAAAACGGCGAATATAAAAACAGTATCGGATTGCTCTATGCCATTGCTTTTACCATCAAAATGAGCTATAAAGGCACGCATAAAATTGACGGCTATTTTGAATATGTCGTACCTCCGCTTGAGGGCTTTTGGTGGCAGGAAAATACACAGGGCTTTGACTATAACAGAAAAGAGGATATGCATTTTATTTCCGTTATAAGATTGCCCGATTTTGTAACAGAAGATGATTTCAAGTGGGCTGTTGATGAGGCAACCCAAAAGAAAAAACAGGATTTCTCAAAGGTAGAATTCTTTACTTATGATGAGGGTGTTTGTGTTCAGTGTATGCACATCGGCTCTTATGATAATGAGCCTGAAACAGTTGATTTGATGCACAAACATATGGAAGAAAACGGCTATGAGTTGGATATAACCGACAGCAGACTTCATCACGAGATTTATTTGAGTGATCCGAGAAGATGTGATGAAAGCAAGCTGAAAACAGTTCTAAGGCATCCAATAAAAAAGATTTTAATGTAGACTATGGGATTATTCCCAATATTAAAAGGATAATATCAAAAAGCTTCTTAAGCATATGAATAATGAAAGCCACGGAATTTTCCGTGGCTTTACTGTTTTGCTCTTTTTATATATTACCAAGGGCATTGATTACCTGTTTTTTATATTTTAAAAATTCGGGTGTTAAATTAAAATCCCTGTCCCTTGGCTTTTTTTGGTCAATTATGATTTCATCGGTTATTTTACCCGGTTTGCCTGACAAAATCAAAATTCTGTCGGAAAGGAGTACAGCCTCGTCAATATCGTGGGTAATGAAAATGGTTGATAAATCAATTTTTTCCATTACAGACAGATACCACGAATGCATTGCACCCTTTGTGATTGTATCAAGTGCACTGAATGGCTCGTCAAGGAGTGCAACGCCCTTTGATGCAAGATAGGTTCTTAAGAGTGCCGCTCTCTGCCTCATACCGCCCGAAAGCTGGGAGGGATAGTAATTTTCCGTGCCATCAATGCCAAATTCAGCGAAATGCGACAAAGCAATTTCTCTTGCCTCGGTTTTCTTTTTTCCTGAAAGCAGTAAAGGAAGAGCCACGTTATCAACTATTTTCTTATATGGCAGAAGTAAATCCTTTTGCAGCATATAGCTTATCTGACCGGGTGTTGCGCTGATATCCTTCCCCTGCAGAATAATCCGACCGCTGTCTGCCTTTTCAATGCCTGAAATACAGTTAAACAGTGTTGTTTTTCCTGCACCGCTGACACCGAGCAGGGACACAAGCTCACCCTTTTTAAGGGTGAGGCTTATATTCTCAATTATTTTGTTCTCGCCAAAGCTTTTTGTAATATTTTTAACAGATAAAATTTCCATAATTATGATAAATAATCGTTTGAAAAACCTACGTTTTCGCTGATGTCTTTCTCAATCAGTTTATTGTCATAGAGCCAGCTGTAAAAACCGTTCCAGCGTGCAGAGTCAATGTATCCCCATTTTTCAGCATCGGCAATATACTGCTGTGAAATCCATTTCTGGCTTTCATAAACTAATTCTTCACTGCCCACAAGTGACTTGGTGTCGTCAGAATTAATCAGAATATCGGCAGCATCCTTTGGGTTTTCTATTGCAAATTCATAACCTTTTTTAGTTGCTTCAAGAAATGCCTTAGCAGCGTCAGGATTCGTATTTAAAAATTCATTGTTTGCAACTAAAACAGGGGTGTAATAGTCGAACACCTCGTCAATATCCTTAAAGTAAAAGAAGTCGGTTTCAATATTATTAACCTCTGCATTAATTCCGCCCCAGCCGTAAAAAACCCAGATCGCATGGTCGGGATTCTGCTTAACGTCCTGTGCATCATCGGTAACGGTATTTGGTATTTTTTTCACCTTGCTCCAGTCACCGCCGTCCTTTGTAACAACGGATTCCATTGTTGCAAGTTCAATGGGAGAATCCCAGGTTAAATAGGTTTTGCCCGACAAGCCTGCAGGTTTGTTCATTCCTTGACCCTTCAATGACATAACACCTGATGTGTTGTGCTGAACAAGTGCGGCAACGGCGGTTATGCCAAGCGGAGTGTCAGAGGAAAGAGCAGCGGCAAGAATATCCTGAAAATCAACTGCAAATTGTGCCTGACCTGCAGCACAAGCTTGTGTTGCACCGTTTTCAGGCGGCTGAACGATTGTTACATCAAGTCCTGCTTCTTCATAGTAGCCTTTTTCAAGAGCAACAAACATTCCTGTATGGTTGGTGTTCGGTGTCCAGTCAAGACAAACAGTTATAGCTGTTTTTTCTTTATTATCATTATTTGCTTTCTTGTCTGTTTTACTGCAGGCAGCAAAGCTGAAAATCAATGCTGCTGCAAGAACAAGGCAGATTATTCTTTTTTTCATATTTGTTTTCCTTTCACTTTTTTTCGTTCCCAAGGCATCGAAATATGCTGTATTAAAGAAACTATCGCAATAAGTAAAAGGCTGATTGCTGAAATGAACACTATCACAGCAAACATTTTGTCAAAGGCATATGCTTTTTTCACTCTGGTCATATAAACACCCAGACCCTCAAAACCGCCCAGCCATTCGGAAATAACTGCACCGACAATTGCGTAGGAGGCAGATATTTTTAGTCCTGAAAAAAATGAGTCTGCGGCAGACGGCAGCTTGATATGTTTAAATATCTGTAATCTGTTTGCACCCATTGAACGCATCATATTAATTTCGTCCCTGTCGGCATTTTCAAAGCCGTTTAAAAGTCCGATGGATATGGGGAAAAAGGTGGTGATTACAACAAGGGTAATTTTGGGTGCCATTCCAAATCCCATCCACAAAACAAGCAGAGGGGCAATTGCAATGGTGGGTATAGTCTGTGTTATGACCAGTATGGGATAAATTGCCTTTCTCAAAAAGCTGAATCGGTCCATTAAAGCAGCAACGATAAATGCCAGCATAATTCCGATGCCAAGCCCGTAAATTGCTTCCTGCAGTGTAACTGCTGCCTGTTTAAGCATTATCGAAAAATTGTTGATAAATGCCTTAGCAACGTCAAGCGGCGATGGCAGCATATATGCAGGTACAAGCTCAAAGTTATTACACAAAAACCAAATTAAAATAATTACGGCAATTGCAATAACAGGGGCAAGCTTATTCGTGATGCTTTGATACTTTTTTGTCAATTGTTAAAACCTCGCCGTCAGGAGTGTAAACTACCTTTACATAAGCGCTTACGCTTTCACAGCCTGCGTTGATTGCAACCTTCTGGCAGTTTGCAGCAATCTCCATAAGCTGGTCGTAGCTGTCACCCTCAATAGTTGTTTCAAATGGACCGACATAACAGTTTAAGCCTGAGCTTTTGATGTAGGCTATAACCTCATCAACAATTCTGATAAGCTCATCCTCGCTGTCAACCTGCGGTAAAACCTGAATTGCTATACTTGCTTTCATACTCTTTCCTTCCTTTCTAAAGATTCTTAATAAATCAAAAAATAAAACACCCCTATATATAGATAGGGGTGTGGTAATGTCATATATCTCGTCTAACACCGTCCATACTAATGCTCGGCTTAGAGGGTATAATCTCAGCCGCTTTTTATAATATAAAAGCAGCACCCCTGACTTATTAAGTTAGCTACATTATAATACTGATTTTTTCCTTTGTCAATTATTAATTCATATTAATTCTTGTTTTCAACAGGGATCCATATTTCATAATATTTTTTCCTGCGTTCGGTGTGGTCACTCCAAAGATGATAAACCTCTAATTCATAATCCGCTTTTTGTATGTAATCACTGCTTGGAAGCCATGAGTTAATAATTAAATCACGAAGTTTTGGTAGCTCGTCACCTGCGTATTCCCCTCTGTCGGTAGTAAAAACTGCGTATTTTCCTGCAGGAATTATGTGCTTTTCAGTGTTATCTGATTGCGTATCTTCTTTTTTTCTTGCAATGGTATAGTTGCCCTTATTCCATATTCCATACCAAATTCCATTGTAGCCGCTGCAGATTTTTTCAGGAATATGCTCGCTTTTCTCAGACCACATAATGCATTCATCATTCCACCTGTTGTCGGCAGCAACATCTAATTTTTTTGAAAAACCGTGAACAATCATTTCTTCCTTTTCAACAATTTTAAAATTCATTTTTTCTGCTCCTTTGATTTTTATGTGAAAGGATACAGGGGGATATATGTTAACCGATACTGAAGAATTACGCACATTTATTGGAGTAATACCATGCTGTGTTATAAATGCACGACGGAAAGAATCAGCACTGTTATAACCATATTTTATTGCAATGTCAATGACTTTTTCACCATTGTGCAGATTATCAACTGCGATTGAAAGCCGTCGTTTTCTTATGTATTCGTTAACGGTCATTCCTGTTAATGAACGGAAAATTCGTTTAAATCCGTCTTCACTTTCGCAAGCAATTTTTGCCGCTTCACGCATATTAATATCAGTGTCTAAATGTGTTTCGATATAATCAATAGCACTATTTAATTGGTTTAATATATCCATAGCTATACCTCTCAAAATCATTTTAGCAGGAGTTGTTATTATATGCCCGACATTTTACGGATTGATTTTAACGTCTTATGAAAATCTAATATATTCCTTTATTTATAAACTTCTTCAAATTCAGTTAAATAATCCATTGAAATATTAAATAGTTTTGCAAGTTTTTTAATATGTTTACAGGGATAGTCTGTTCCCCTGTTTCATATCTTCTGTAGGTTGTTAAATATAAATCAAGGTAATCAGCAACATACTGTTGTGCCAGCTCTTTATCTTCTCGTATATCTCTTATTCTTTGATATTTGTAGGTTTCCTTTTTCATAGAACTACCTCCGCTTATTATTTTAACAGATGACACAATATTGTGTTGATGATAACACAAATATGTGTTGTGCTGACAAAAAGTAATTGCAAGGAGGCAAAATATTGATGAACAAAAGAATTAATAATAATTTTTAAATGCAATAATGGTAAAAAACAAGCACAACAAAAGTGAACCTTTGTTGTGCTTATTATAGTTTTTAGCTTGTATTTATTAATCGTTTTCAAGCAGACCTTTATAGAATTCGCAATAATCCTGTCTGTTGTCTGCAGTGAATGCCATAGCTTCACGCGGGTGACGGTTGAGCTGACCTGTCAGCATATACTGAACATCATATCCCCATACAACGCCGCTTTCCTTGAGCGGATTGATATACTTTTCAAGGAAGGTGAGCAGGCTGTAAAGATTGTACTTTGGATTTTTCAAAAAGCCTAAAAGCAATTCCATTGCACAGTTGCCGGCACCTCTGCCCATGCCTGATGCAGTAGCATCAAGGAAGGATACGCCGTAAGACATCGTTTCAATTGTATTGGCAAATGCAAGATTTTGGTTGTTGTGCGCATGGAAGCCGATTGCCTTGCCGTATTTTTCACCAATCTCAAGATACTGCTTTGCAAGCTTTCCTGCATTTTCGGGGTAGAGTGAGCCGTAGCTGTCAACAAGATAAATTACATCAACACTGCTGTCACCAAGCATTTCAAGTGCAGCCTCAACCTGCTCGCTGTTTGCCTGGCTGATTGCCATAATATTGCAGGTGGTTTCGTAGCCGAGATTGTGAAAATGCTCAATCATTTCAATAGCAGCAGGGATTTGGTGAATATAGCAGGCTACACGCACCATATCAATAACGCTTTCACTTTTTGGAACAAAGTCATCCTTATAATCACATCTGCCTACGTCTGCCATTACTGCAATTTTCATATCGCTGATGTTATCGCCTACAATTGAACGTAAATCAGCTTCATCACAGAATTTCCATTTTCCGAAATCCTTTGGGTCAAAAAGATTTTTTGAAGCACGATAACCGAACTCCATATAGTCAACGCCTGATTTTATATTAGATTTATAAAGCTCTGTAACAAATTCATCTGTAAATTCAAAATTGTTGCAAAGACCGCCGTCACGAATCGTTGCGTCAAGCACTTTAACGTCCTTACGAACGGACATTAAGTTACCCTTTCTGTTGTTCATAATTATAACCTCACTTAACTTTACTGCTTTAAAGCCCCAACACTTTAAAGTGGATTAGTGATATTATAGCAGACCTTTTTATTAAAATCAAGTACAAAATTAAAACACTCCGATATTTTGTAATACCGAAGTGTTTCTTTATTATTTAACAACAACTGTTGTAACTGATTTTGCAGGAATAATTGTAATCATACTGCTTTTCTTATCTGCACTTACTGTGCTTGATTGATATTTTTCAAGATTACGGCTTGCATCGGTTACATAAGTTTCAAATGAGTTTACCTGAGAATCACTGCCCGGATTAATATAAGTATATTCATCAGTGTCTGAATTGTTGATGTATACAATAACTATTGAACCATCAGGATTAACATAGGCAGATTGTTCAATATAATTAATTTTATCATTGCCATAGGTTTTTTCTGTTTTCAGATTTTTACCGAAGGCTGAGCCTGTGGTGACCTTAACACGCTTGGCTCCCTCCTGAATGAATTTTGCATAGTTTCCCATTACCCACAATCTTTTTGCCGTCTGAATATTATCGGGATTGTCATAGTCAACATATATAAGACCGTCAGGATATATGCCGCTGCTGCAGGCTGTCCACCAATCCCATTCAACTGCGTTAAGAATGGTTAAGTCCTGATGGATAATGTCAGCGAGAGCAAGCGCATAATACATACCTATTCCGTTACCGTCAACATACTGACCTTCCTGTGTATGATAGTTATAACAGCCTGAGCTGCCGTCATTTGTCATCTGACAGTATTCTGTGCAGCGTACCTCTTCAATTGCTGAATAGCTGCTGCCGCTGATGTCGCTTGCAACCGTATTTCTGTCACTTGTGCTTGCCCAGTAGGAATGGGTATCAAGGCTGTTACAGTAATCACGGATGTTCTCATTGTTTTTTGCATAGTTAGTGCCGATAACAGGTGCCTGTGAAGAAAACATATTAGGCAGGAATTTTTTATAAAGCTCACTGTTTGAGTGATTGAGCTGTGCACATTCCCATACAGAAAGGTTAACCTTGCCGTTAAGCTTTGCACTTGCTCTGAGTGACGGAACCATATAGTTATTGTAGAAGTTTCTTGCTGCTTCGGCAGTAAAATGACAGCCTTCTTGTGAACAGTAGCCATTACTGTCTGCAGCCCAATCCCATTCAGGTTCGTTAATTGGTGAAACACTTGTTACATTATAGCCCTCGTCAATGAAGTGCTCTGCACAGTTAACAACATAGTTTGCAAATGACTGATAGTTGCTTTCGCTTAAATTTTGATTTACTCCATTGCTGCAATATGCTTTGCCGTTGTCTGTTATGGAAACAGGAGCTGAGTTAGAGAATAATGTCAGTTTGAAATCGGGATTAGCCTTTTTAACGGATGCAAGCACCTTTTGTGCAGCTGCATCAGCATTCCAGTCATAGGTTGAGGCATCATTAATATTACTTGTTGGTGAAAGGAAATCTTCGGCTCTTCTTCTCCAGTCACCGATATATGTGTCATTTTCAGAGCCGCCGCCAAGATTGTATCTGTATATATCAAGTCCTGCCCCGCTTTCGCCGTAAAGGAGCTCTGTTATTCTGTCAATCTGCTCGTCGTTCCAGCGACCTACATCCTGTGCCCACCATGCGCCTGAGGCACCGAAACCATCGATGGTCTGGTAGGTCGTTGTTGTATCGACAGTAGTGTTTTTATTAATGAAGGTCGAGCTGTCATTAATAAGTGCGTTTGCATAAGTTTCTGCAGCGGTATTCAATAAACCGAAATCCTTGGCATTAATAAATCCATCATTGTACAAATCAAATTTTGCAAGATAGTTTGACTGATTGAATGCAGGATTATCCTCAGAAAGGCTGATATGTTTCTCAAAAAGCGACAGCAGATGGAGAGGGGTGAGTTTCAGATTATTTTGTCCGCAGTCAGAGCAGGTATAAAGCACCATACCGTTATTGTCAACAGCTCCGTTTATATAGGTGTGACCTGTTGCCTGAGTAAAATTCTTCTGCAGCGTACCATTATCACAGTAAGCGCAGAAAACTTCGTCATGTCCGATATCGGTGCAGGTTGGCTTTATTGTGTTCACAGTATATTCGTGCTGTGCATTCGGTTCTGTTACACTGCCGTCAGCATCAACAAGGCAGTGGTATTCCCAGTTCGCACCGTTTGCTTTACCTGCTTTATAAAAATCATAGGCTCCGCTGTTATGAAGTCCGTAAAATCTTGCATAGCCGCTGCCAAAGGCATCAGCAGGGATTGTCAGCTCTGGTGAATAGAACTTAACCCAGTTAAAATTTGTATTGTTAAATGCATTATTACCTATGTCTGTGCAGTTTTTCGGAATGTCGAGCCAGTAGGTCGAGCCGGTACAGTTCTGAAAAGCCCCGTCCCCTATGGTAAGTATGCCGGGGCAGTTCTTGTTAAATGCAACTGTTGAAAGACTTTGTGCGCCGTTAAATGCGTTCGCTGCAATAGTGAATGAATTATCTGTACCGGAAAAGCTGATGTCTTTAATTAAATAACGGAAATTTGTCCACGGTGTTGAAGCCATAGTGCCGCTGCCACTGAAATTCAGCAATAATACCCTGTCGTTTGTATCAAGTGAATAGGAAAGGCTGCCGTTATTTGAACAGGAGCCGTTCAGTGAAAGTGCAGCTTTATTATAGCTTGATGCCCAAGAACGCAGAGAATTGTCAGGTGAGAAAAATACACAGCTGTTAGGTACGCTGTTAAGTGCATCTGTTCCGACATTTGTAATAGTGCCACTGTTCCAGATTACACCGTGCAGACTGCGGCAATTGTTAAAAGCGTTGGAGTCAATTGCAGTATAGCCGGGACCGATATAAACCTCTTCAAGTGAGGTGCAGCCGCTGAAGGTTCCTTCAGGGATACTGCTGTTATAATTTGTTGTATTGTTGTTTTCTGGCATAACTGCCCATTTTAAGGCTGTGCAGTCGAGAAATAACTCCTTATAATACCAGGAGCAGTTTTTTGGCAGGGTAATATTCTGCAGGGAAGTACAGCTTCTGAAGCAGCAGTCACCGATTGTATCGACTGAGTCGGCAAAGGTAACCGATGTCAGGTTTGCACAGTTATAAAACCAGTATGCACCTATTTCTATAACACCGTTTTCGATAATAACACTTTTAATCTGGCTGCGGTAGGCTGTATACCATGGTGCTCTTTTTGTTGCACTGTTGGCATAGCCCGCACCTCTGCCGGAGCCTTTTACTGTGAATACACCTGTGTCAGTATCAAGTGTGCAGCTTAAATCACCGCTTGTGAAGCTTCTTGTAGCAGCATAGCTGATTGATGTGAAGCCAACTAAGGATGTTATCAAAATAGCTAAGCATAAAAATATAGACAGCAATCTATATGATTTTTTCATTATTGTATACCTCTGGACATTAAATTAATTGTTATAATGATTATAAATAGTAGTAAGTAATAAATCAACATATTTTGTATAAATACGTCGAATAACGTTTTTAAATTGTAAACCTTAAATGAAATTTTAGTTGACAATATTGTGCTTTAGTGGAATAATCTTCAAAAAAGGAGGCTTCATTATGTCTGAAGAAAATGTAAAGAAGAAAAAATTTAAAACCATTGATATTGTCTATATCGGTTTATCTGCTGCACTTATAGCAGTTTGTTCCTGGATTTCAATTCCGCTTACTGTTCCGATTACTCTGCAGACAATGGGTATCTGCCTGACAGCATCGCTGTTCGGAATGAAGCGAGGAACCTTTGCAACAGTTGTTTACATAATACTTGGTGCAATCGGAGTGCCTGTGTTTCAGGGCTTTACAGCAGGCATTGGTATTATCGGCGGTCCTACGGGCGGATATATTGTTGGCTTTCTATTCACCGCTTTGATTGTCGGTTTTGCTTCCGACAAATTCAAGGGCAAGCTTGTACCGCTGATTATTTCAATGGTTATCGGTATTCTTGTTTGCTATGCTTTCGGTACAGGATGGTTTGCTTTTGTTTATGCAAAACAAGGTACACCTGCTACACTTGGCACAATACTTGGCTGGTGTGTAATTCCGTTCTTAATTCCGGATGCTGTTAAAATTGTAGTTGCAGCTATTTTGACAAACAGACTTAAGAGATTTGTAAAATGATTAAAATAAGGTATCATCATTTAATGTGTATCCCACGTTACCGGGGCGAGGGCTACAGTGCTGAATTTTGTGACAATCTGCAAAAAATTAAAGCAGGCTTCAGAGCGAATGATTATGAATTGGTTGATTGCTGTGATGATGTGTGCTGCTTTTGTCCGAATAACATAAATGGAAAATGTGCAGATGAAGAAAAAGTTGCCCTGTATGATATGCGTGTAAAGGAAAAACTGGAGCGAAATGAAGCTCTTTTACCGGAAGAAATATGCAGTGACTGCTGTTGGTTTGACCTCTGTAAAAAATACAGTAAAAATTAAAATTTTTCTGTTGTATTTTTACATTTATATGTAGTATAATACTGCCAACAAATAGTAAGGAGAAACTGCTATGCATCTTTTAAAAATAGATAAGGAAAATTATATCGGTCAGGCAGATCCGTTTATTCTTGAATCAGGAGGAAGGTATTATATATACACCACCGGTCACGACGGTGTGTATGCTTATCATTCAGATGATTTATTTGAGGGATGGGAGTTTGCCGGCAGAGTAATGACTGTGCCTGATCACGAGGCATTCTGGGCACCGAGTGTGATTGAGCTTGACGGTAAATTCTATATGTATAATTCAATTGAAATATATGACGATGAGCCTGATAAGGGCGGTCATAGGGGTGCAATGTTTGTGTCTGAGGCTGATAATCCGCTTGGACCTTTCACGAACGCAACACAGCTTCTTCATCCGTTTTCAATTGATTCTCATGTTGTGAAGAATGAGGCGGGTCTTTTTATTTTCTATTCAACCAATAAGTTTGACGGTGAAAGAATAGGAACATATATTGTTGTTGATAAAATGACGGACCCTTACCATGTCGAGGGTAATCCGGTTACGGTAGTTGAGCCGACACTCGATGAGGATATTTACAGACGTGACAGATATAAAAAGGGGCAGCATTGGCATACAATAGAAGGTGCGTTCTATTTTAAAGAAGGTGACTGGCAGTATGTAATGTACTCAGGCAATTGTTTTGAACAGCCCACATACTATATCGGATATGCACGTGCTAAAACTGATGAAACTGATTTAAGAAAAATCAAATTTGAGAAATATCCTGATGAAAATACTTACCATCCTGTTATTGCAGCAAAAGATTTTGAGGAGGGAACAGGTCACCACTCAATGATTAAAAAGGATGACCAGTGGTACGCAGTCTATCATGCAAGGGATTATGATGATGGATTGAATGCCAGTGCATTTGATGCAAGAAATGCGAGAATCTGCAAGCTGAATGTTAAGGATGGTATAATTACAGCGGAAAGATATAAGGATAAGGTTTAGCAGCAAAAACACCATTGCAACAGCAATGGTGTTTTGTTATATCTGATTATATTTTTCTGATGCTGATTTCACCGCTTCTGAGAACTTTGTGTTCTCCGTTTTCAAGCTCAACCTCAAGTCCGCCTGTTTTATCAATGGCAATTGCGGTGGCCGGTGTTGCTTCACCGTTTTGAATAAATATGATTTTTTCACCTATAACGAGAGAATGACTGCGGTAATAATCAATAAAACTTTTAATATCGCCGTTTGCAATTTTAACAAGCTCGTTGCAAACTTCAGCAATCAAAAGACTTCTGTTTATTCTTTCATCAAGATTGCCGGCATTTTCAACATCGTCGGGGAAGTCATCAGTGCTTATATTTATACCGATACCGATAATAACATTGCTGACAATGCCTTCTTCAAAATTCGTGATTGCCTCTGTTAAAATTCCGCAAATTTTTTTACCGTCAAGGTAAACGTCATTGACCCATTTGATTTTCGGTTTTTTGTTGGTTGTTTTTTCAATTGCCCTGCATACAGCCACAGATGCTGCAGTGGTGGCTGTAACGGCATTCTGAAGCGGAAGAAGCGGATTTAAGACAAGTGAAAAATAAACACCGGTGCCGGATGGTGAATAAAAGCTTTTTCCCTGTCTGCCTCTGCCTGCACTCTGCTGTTCGGCAACAACTAAAAATTCTCCGCTTCTGCCCTCGGCAATCAAACGCTTGCAGCAATTGTTGGTGCTGTCAACTGTGGTATAATAGATTACGTCAATATCGTTTTTTATGTAGCGCTTGATACTTGGTGCAGAAATTATATTTCCGCTTTCAATAAGTCTGTAGCCTTTATTTGTCACAGCATCTATTTCATATCCTTCGCTGATAAGCTTTTTTATGCTTTTCCATACAGCGGCACGGCTTTTTCCGAATTTTTTTGCCAGCTCCTCACCGCTGATATAATCTGTTGTGTTCAACAGTACAAAAATGATTTCATCTTTTAATGACATTGTTTACTCCTTGTTAAAATAAGTTTACAATCTTTGTAAATTAAAGGTGCTGAAAGCAATTGCTCAAAGCACCTTTAATTTATTTTTTGATATAAAATATTGCTAAAGTTTTAGGACCGCAGTGCGATGAGATTGTGCAGCCGGCATCTGCAGTGATAACCTTGGTGAATTTGTTTTTACCTTCAATTACACCCTTTGCAAAGCTGATGATTTCAGGATTTATGTCACCGCTGTTGGCTATTACGACTCTTGCAGGATCAAATTTATTAACATCCTTTAAGCTGTCACTGATATATTGCTTATATACCAAATCAATTTTGCCTCTGTATTTTTTAGCAACGTCAAGTCTGCCGTTTTCATCAACTGCTATGCTTGGCTTAATACCAAGCACATTTGCACTGAATTTAGCAACACCTGAGCATCTGCCGCCCTTATGCAGGTATTCAAGATTGTTTAAAACAAATGTAGTGCTTACCTTTGGTACAAGTGAGTTGACACGGTTGTATATTTTTTTTGCATCAAAGCCTTTTTCTCTGAAATCGCAAGCCTTTAAAACCAAAAGTCCCATTGCAGTACAAAGGCTTTTTGAATCAATGCAGTATACATCTTCAAACTCTGCCGCTGCAATGCAGGCATTCTGATAGCTTGATGATATGGCGGAGCTTAAACCGATGTGGACGACTGCTTTACCCTGTTCGGTAAATTCCTTGAATACAGTATTGTACTGGGCAGGTGTTACAGCAGCGGTTTTCGGTAAATCCCCTGTTTTATTAACATAAGCATAAATGTCACGGGGGAAAATATCCACACCGTCCGAATATGATTTATCACCTAACAGAATAGATAAAGGCAGAATTGTAATATTATTTTTTTCAATAAGGTAATTAGGCAAATCGCAGGTTGAATCTGCCGTAATCATAACTTCTTTCAAAACATCACTCTCTAAAATGGTAATTTGTGGCAGGAAATAATTAATCCTGATTTTCACAAGATTATAGCATAATGCCAAATGTTAATCAACAAAAACAGAAAAGTGTTTATTATTAGTTTATTATTTGCCGAAAATGATTTGAACTCTGCCCAGCTTGTCGCGGTCGTAGGTTTTATCAAAATAAATAAACAATGTATTATCTCTGATAGCAGCAGAATAGGATATATCATCCTTTCCGTCATTTACCAAAACAGAAAATCTGCCTTCATCAAGCTGCGTCTTGTCAAAGCTGAATCCGTCTTTTGCAATTATTGATATTCCGTTTTGTGAGAAGATGATATGTTCTGCATTTTTTATATCACTTGTTTCACCTGCAAGAGCTTGCTGTGAATGAATTGCCGAAGTATTTACAGTAAAGCTTGCGTCAATTGATTTTATTACCTTGCTGTTGCTCTGTGCTGCAGGGCTTGTGTTATTGATAGTATAAGACCAGTTTTCTTTTGCAGATTCACGGGGATCGGTCACTTTGTATTCATCAAGTGTTTCAAAGCTGATTGTTTTTGGCTTTACCTGGAATTTTCCCTCATTAATCATCATTTCTGTATGAATATTTCCGATATGATGATTTTCTTTTGATTCATTGTAATTTACAATAACCTGTATATCAAGTGTTATTGTGCCGTCCTCTAAAATATTATAAACACCAAGCCCGCGGTTATACTTTAGGATGGTATAATAATGCTTTTTTGTATCACTCAGCGCCAATGCGTAGCTGACATGTTTGTTATCTGTTAAACCTGTTTCCTCATCATAGGTTATTTGCTCATTAATGTCATTCATTGCAAACTGAAGGATTTTTTTAGTTTTAAGCTGTGTTACTTCAAATTTAATTGCATTGTTGAAAACATCCTTCCAGGTGCTTTCACGGGCGATTGAATATTGAAGCTTTTTAACACCGTCAACAGTCTGCCGGCTAATAAGATAAAGCTCATATGAATAAACAGTTTTACCTGTTACTTTAGTTGAGCTGTCCACTGTCCGGATAATCAGTTCCTTATTGCCGTCACCGTCAAAGTCATTATAATAGAGTTCAGGCACAGCTATGGCAATAGACTTTTTCCAGCTTGAAAATGCGAGCTCCAGATTGTCGGCGGAAACAAGAGTTGCAGTTTCACCGTCAAAAAACAGCTTGTAACCGCTTTCCTTATTTTCAGCAATGAGCTCATTTGTTTTAGGCTCAGTGCTTTTTGCTTCGGTTGTTATATAATTGGCATTGTTTTCCTGTGCTTTTTTGTTTTTATAGCTGACAGAAAATGCAAAGGCAATTATAACTGCAATCAGTATTGCAATTAACGGTAATATTTTTTTCATTTATTCAGTCCTTATTAATATACGTCATCATATTTGAACAAAACCTTTTCACTTTTAACAATATGGTAGCAGCCTCCGTTTGCCAAAGAAAAAATCGGTCCGTCGTGTTTGAGTGAATCGCTGTATACATCAATAACATTGATTTCGTTTTTGCCGAATTCAAGATAAAGCCGTTTTACTTTTTCCTCATCACGACAATTTTCGCCGATAATAGCGCCTGTTGCTCTGTTATGCTTCGTGCAAATCAGTTTTTCAAAGCCCAGTCTTTTCTGAATTTCCTCAAGCAGAAAATCGGGGGAGGCACTGATTACAACAGAATATCTTTTTCTGTCGGCAAACCAATTATGTACTTCGTTTTCGTGCTTGTCCCAAAAGCCGTTGACAGCCTTTTTGAGCGGAACAAACGGAACAAATAAAAAGCAAAGCTTTTTGAAGTCGGTAAAGCTGATCATTTTCATAAGCATTAAAATTAATGCAATTATGAGAATAGGTGCAGCAAACGGCAGCAATAAAATCAAATAAGGATAGTGCAGCAAACAGTAGCCGGCAAAGAGCGAGCCGCTGTCAAAGGGCACAATCGTTCCGTCAAAATCATAAATATCAATATCCATTATATGCCCTCTTTGTTAAAATCAATGGTTATTGCTTTGTCTGACTCAAACGGAGTGAGCGTTATGCCTGCACAGGTTAACATTCTTTTGCTTGCTTTAACCAAATCGTCCTCTGCGTATTTATCACTTATGTAAATTACCTCTTTTATTCCGCACTGAATTATAGCCTTTGCACATTCATTGCAGGGGAAAAGAGCCACATATATACGGCAGCCCTTAAGACTGTTTCCTCCTGCATTTAAAATAGCATTAAGCTCTGCGTGGCAGACATAGGGATATTTTGTGTTGCTGTTCTTGTCAGCCTTTCTGTCCCATGGAAATTCATCATCACTGCAGCCTCTTGGAAGTCCGTTATATCCGACTGACATTATTTTATTATCATCATTTACAATACAGGCACCAACCTGTGTGCTGGGGTCCTTGCTTCTTTGTGATGCAAGAATTGCAACCCCCATAAAGTATTCATCCCAACTGATATAGCCTTCTCTTTTAGCCATAATTATTCACCTTTTAAAGCATCTACAAATTCGTCAAGCTCGCTGTCTTTAACCTCGTTTATTTTTCCCTGATCAACAAGCTGGTTAATCTGCGGGTTAATCGGCAGTTTTGCAATGACAGGAACACCGAGCTCCTTCGCAGTTTCATCAATTTGTGATTCACCGAAAATATTTATTTTTTTTCCGCAGTCAGGGCAGCAGTAATAGCTCATGTTTTCAACAAGACCAAGCACAGGTACATTCATCATTTTAGCCATATTATAAGCCTTGCTGACAATCATTTTAACTAAATCCTGTGGTGTTGAAACAATTACGATTCCGTCAACAGGAAGGCTCTGAAAAACAGTCAGTGCCACATCGCCTGTTCCGGGAGGCATATCAACAAAAAGATAGTCAAGCTCGCCCCAGCGGACATCACTCCAGAATTGCTCAATAACACCGCTGATAACAGGACCACGCCATACAACAGGCGAGTTAACATCGTCAAGCAACAGGTTAATGCTCATTATTTTTACACCATTATCGGTAACAGTCGGCAGCAGGCATTCGTTATCCTGCATTGCACGTGAGCTGATACCAAAGGATTTTGGAACGGAAGGACCTGTTATGTCAGCATCAAGAATACCGACCTTTAAGCCTGCGGCTGCACATTTTGATGCCAGCATACAGGTTACAAGGCTTTTTCCTACACCGCCCTTACCGCTTACAATTCCGATAACCCTTTTTATATTTGAATACTTGTTCATCGGCTTTAAAAAATCTTCCCTGCCGGGCTTTCTGTCCGCACAGTTTGATTTACAGCTTGAACAATCGTGACTGCATTCACTCATAATTTCACCTTCATATATTCATGTTTATAATTTAATATTTTAGTCTATCTAATATAGCATATTAAGCCCTATTAATCAATAGGAGCGAATAAGTGTTATTACCTTGCCGAGAATGGTGCAGTTATCAACTATGATAGGCGGGTATTCATCATTTTCGGGCTGAAGTCTGATATAATCATTTTCCTGATAAAATCTTTTGACTGTTGCCTCGTCATCAATAAGTGCAACAACGATTTCGCCGTTTTCAGCCACAGGAGTCTGGTTAACAATAACAATATCGCCGTTTAATATACCTGCATTAATCATAGAGTCACCCTTAACATGCAGAGCAAACAACTCGTCGCCTGTTACGCCTGAAATTGCAACATATTCCTCAATCTGCTGGGTGGCAAGAATCGGCACACCGGCAGTAACCGTTCCGATAACCGGGACGTGCCTGATATTTTCAGCACCGCCTGCAAGACGGATTGTGCGTTTTAAATTAGCATCACGTTTAATCAAGCCTGCTTCCTCAAGAATATTCAGATTGTATTGAACAGAGGAGGTAGAGCGAAGTCCGACAGCAGCGGCTATTTCTCTGACAGAGGGAGCAACGCCTGTCTGAGAGATTTTGTTTTTTATATATTCAAAAATAGCATTTTGAGTTTTGGATAAATTATTCATATGCCCTCCATAAAGTTTAACTGTTAATTATAATTAATATGTGCTATACTATCTATATAATAGCATTATAAAGACTGCCTGTCAAACATTTGTGTCAATGATTTTATTATTTTTTTATTTCTATGAAAAAAAGTGTTGACAAATTGTTCTATATACGATATAATCTTGCTTGCACAAATCCATATGGCTTTATAGCTCAGTTGGCTAGAGCATGCGGTTCATACCCGCAGTGTCACTGGTTCGAATCCAGTTAAAGCCACCATGGCCCGGTGGTCAAGAGGTTAAGACACCGCCCTTTCACGGCGGTAACACGGGTTCAATTCCCGTCCGGGTCACCAAATGAAAAGGCAACCGCTTTTGCGGTTGCCTTTTTTACAATCATTTGGGCGGATGGGAATTGAAACGAACTCTGCAAATTGGAACGAAGAGAAATTTGCAGGAAAAAGCTCCGGTGGAGCTTTTGATAGCTGAGAAGAAATTCCCGTCCGGGTCACCAAAGTAAAACAACCGCTTAGGCGGTTGTTTTTTTTATATTATTCAGGAAAATACGTTGTGAAGTGCCCCTCAATAGATTTTTTGGTAAATTTTTGCAATTTTTGTCAAAATATGTTGAATTAATCTTTAAGCTATATTAAAATAAAATGGTAAAAATAATGAATGGGGATTAGCTATGGCTAAAAATGTTGATTCCGAAAAAACTAATAAAAGAGCACAAGAAATTTGGGATGAGTATGGACCATTAGTAAAAAGGCTGTGTTATCAAAGGCTTTCAAGTGCTCCGCAGGAGGCAGAGGATGTTATATCGGAAATCTGTCTGGCGTTGCTCAATACTCTTTATGACGGTAAGGACATAGAGCATCCAAAGTCCTGGCTTTACAGTGTAAGCAGAAATCTGATTAATAAAAAATATGAAGAGCTTAACAGAAGGCGAAAAAGATTTGTCAGTCTGGATGATTTCAACTACTGTCATAAATTATCCTATGAAATTGATATGCTTGAGCCAAGAGTCAGAGAAGAGGATATTATGAATATTAAAAAGGAGATTGAGCACGAATTATCTCCCGAGGATAATGTTCTGCTTGACTTGATTTACAGAAAGAAGAACAAGCACAGAAAGATTGCTAAACGGTTAAAAACAACTGAAAATGCAGTTACACAAAGAAATTATCGTTTGAAACGTAATATCAAGAGCAAGGCTCACAGGAAAATGGAAGATTTTATTAATAATTTGTAAACAATTAAACTTTTTTAAAATTTGTGTGTTACTTTTTAATAAAACCGTAACTATATGGATGAGGCAATAGAATTATGAAAAAAGAAACGTTTATGGCAATATTAGAGGAAGACTCAATGATCTTAACCGAAAAACAGCTTTGGGAGATGATTGATGAAGAACTTGCCAAGGATCCGTCTGAGATGGATACCGATTTAGTCGACCTTTGTTTAGATGCTCTTGACGGAAAATTTGATGATGAGGAAATAAGACAACTCAATTCAAGAAAAAGGCTGAGACCGGGCAAAATACTTTTAGTGGCGGCGGTTATTGTATTGATACTTGGAATTTCTCTTCCTGTCTGTGCAAAGCATCTGAACTTAAATACGGGTGAAGGCGTTGTTCATTATACAGGCGATCGTTTTAGGGTTAATATGACTTCCTCTCAAAACAGTGTAGATGTTTTATCTAAGCTTGAAAACGAAAATATCAATGCAATTATTCCAAATGAGCTTCTTAAAAGCGAATATATTTATGACAATTATCAGGTAGATACAGGAAATCCCGATTGTAAAGTATATTATGTTGAGTTTAAAAATGAAGATTTATTAGGAACAATAACTATAAACAGTTATGAAAAGAATTGTGAATTTTTAACTGGACAAAATCTCACTGCTGGTGATTTTGAGAATTTCGAACAGTTTTCTAAAGAAAATATCGAAATCCTTGTGTTCGGTGATAATGAAACCTCATATATTTATTATATAGTTGATAATATGGAATATAGTATTTTGTTGAACTGTGATTATTCTGTTGCTTACAATATTGCAAAAACATTATAAGGAGAATAATCAGTGAAAAGTTTTTTAAAAAAAGCAGTATGTGTTATATTTGCAGTATTCATGCTTTTGCCTGCAAATATCTGTGCTATGGCAAGTGATGAATATGCACCTGAAACAATTGAAGCACAGAACGAGGATATGGCAAGAATCAGTGGTTTAATTGCAACATATTATATTGCCGTGGATGGAAGCGGAACGAGTTTAACTTTTGGAGCGAAAATCGTATGCAAAACAGAGGTTGTGAAGTGCGGCTTTAAAGAAATTGTGATTCAAAGAAGAAAGAGCAGTACAGATAGTTGGGCAGATTATTTCTCATATAAAGAGATTTATGCCGATAGAAGCTCACATACATATGCAAAAACAGTGACGATAACAAGTGGTTATCAGTACCGTGCAACCTGCAAGTTCTATGCAAAGAAAAACCTTCTTTCAACACAGACACTCAGTGCAACATCAAATACCGTATATATTTAAAATAAAATCTGTTTTATAGCAACAAAACCCTACTGATGTTTTAAAAACACCGGTAGGGTTTTATTTTTATTAAGATTTTAATCCAGGTTTGCAAAAAATTCATCATAAGAACAATTGTATATTTTTTTCAGGTTAACGATAACGCTGGCTTTTATATTAAGTTCGCCTGCCTCATACTTAGCATATGTAGATCTGCCTATATCACAGCCCAGTAGCTGAAGTTCAGTACATAGTTTTTCCTGAGATAATCCAGCCATATCTCTTAATCGTCTGAGATTAGTACCCATATTCAAATCACGTCGTATTTTTTGTTCCATAGACTACCTCACTAAATTATTGACCAGTATTGGTTGCAACAATTTGTATTGTATGTTATACTTAATAAAAAAGTTGTCCGCTATACTGGTCAACATTAAGGAGTTTGATATGGCATCTTGTACTTTTTTTGGACATAGAGATACACCTAAAAAAATAGAGCCGATTTTGCAATCGACTCTTATAGATTTAATTGAAAATAAAAATGTTGATTCTTTTTATGTAGGTAATCAAGGTGATTTTGATATTATGGTTAGGTGTAATCTTAAATCACTAAGGATTATATATCCATATATTTCTTGTTATGTAGTTGTTGCATATAAGCCCAATAAAAAACTTTCCAACGATTATTTAGAATACATTTATCCTGATGAATTAAAAAATATATTTCCAAAATACGCTATAATTGAACGTAATAATTGGATGATTAATAAATCTGATTATGTTGTAACGTATGTTGAAAATTCTGTTGGCGGTGCAGCAAGATTTAAACGTGTTTCCGAGAAGAAGGGATTGACGGTTATTAATCTTGCTTAAACAGTAGTTTTATTCCAGGTTATCAGTTAAAAGCATTATTGCTGTAAGTGCAGCAACGGGTGCGGTCTGGGTGCGCAGTATTCTTTTGCCAAGGGTTGCAACTGTTCCGCCGTTTTCTTTTATCAGATTGACCTCGCTTTCCTCAAAGCCGCCCTCAGGGCCGATATAGATTGAAACCGTTTCAATGTTTTTGTTGATGATTTCTTTAAGCGGTGCCCCGCCGCCCTCATAGAATAATATTTTAAGCCGACTGCTGTCCTGTGATACTGCTGTTTTTAAATCAGTCATTTCACCGATTATCGGTATAATACCTCTGCCGCTTTGCTGTGCGGCCTCCAGTGCGATTTTTTGGTAGCGTGCCTGCTTCTTTTTAGCTGATTTGCTGTCCGGACGGCTGACACTCCTGTGTGTCAGAACAGGCTGTATTTCGGTTATACCAAGCTCGGTGCATTTTTGAATGATATCCTCAAGCTTGTCACCCTTCGGCACACCCTGATAAAGCTTAACCTTAACTGTCGGCTCGCAGCTATTTGCCTGCTCGTAGCAGACTGAAAGTGTTACGCTTTTGCTGTCAATTGCATCAATGATACAGCCGTAGTCCCTGCCGTTGCCGCAGGAAAGTGTCAGCATATCACCGATTTTCATACGCAGTGATTTGGATATATGGCGTGACTGCTCCTCATTCAAAATTACTTTGCCGTTTGGCTCAAAATCAATAAATAATTTTTGCATTTCTTTTCCTCTTATAATATGTATTACAGATTATTCCTTGCCCAATGAAACAGGTATTGCTGTGCAATTCCGCCGATTCCGTCAAAGCACTCGGGCAGTCCGTTCGGATAATATTCCATAACCCTTTTCATCCATACGTCAACAGGGAATGCGTCGTAAAAGCCGAATCCGAACAGCAGAGCACAGTTTGCAACCTTGATTCCTACGCCGTAAATATTTAAAAGCTCTTTTCTTGCTTCGCCAAGCGAAAGGGCTTTTATTTTTTTTAAGTCAATATCACCGCCTGCAACGGCCTTTGAAAGCTTTTCAAGATATTTTGCTCTGTAGCCTGTGCCAAGTGCTTCAAAATCTTCAACAGTTAATGTGACGAGCTTTTCGGCAGACGGAAAGGAATAAAAGCCGTTGCATACTTCATCACCATATGTTCTGCATAAGCGGTCAATGATTCCTTTAATTCTTTTTATGTTATTCTGCTGGCTGATGACAAAGGAGCATAAAGCCTCCCAGCTATCCTGATTTAAAATTCTGATACCATAGTATTCGTCAACCGTGGGCGCAATCAGCTTGTCCTGTTTCAGTGTGTCACAGATTTTTGCGTAATCCTTTTCAAAATCGAAATAGTTTTTCCAGATATTTTCGTAGCTTTCTTTTGTGGTGTTTTTCAGGATGACTGTGTTGCCGTTTTTTGAAATGTTAAGGTATACGCCTTTGACCACTCCGCTCCAGCTATTGTCATCATTCTTCACCCATCGGAATGCCTGACCGCAGTCAAGGGTTAAATCAAGGTGAAGACATTCAACATTTTCAAGAATTATGTCGTTGCCTTTGTAAGTTATGTTCATAAAATTATTCCTCTTTTCACCTACAGAGAGTATAACATTTTTTTGTCAAGAGTGAAAGTAAAAAATAGCAATTTACACAAAAAGTTATGTCAAAAGGGTTACATTTGAAATTGTTGAAAACTATGTGTAAATTATTGAAAAGTCAAGTGTTTTTTTGAAAAAATTAGTTTTCAACAGCAATTTTAACGCAATACTGCGGTGTTTGACGCACTTTTTAACATTTTCCACAGAGTTTTCCACAACGCTTTTAAATCACGAATTGTATACTTTTGGTTATTAAAAATTTTGTCAAGAATTATTTTTTGAAAAAATTCACAAAAAGCGACAAATAATTTTAGGTATATTTTCAGCCACTTTTTCCTACACTAATTGTATAAAAATTTGAAAGGAAATCAAAAATGATTAAGGGTGTCAATAAGCAGATATTGGAAGTGACTAATACGGAGAATCCATACTTTGAAAAAATAATTTTTTTTGTTAAGCCCGAATATAAAACGGCAGACAGAAAAAAGCTTCAGAAGGAGGCAGAGGCACTGGCAACAATAACGCAGAAGCCTCCTAAAATCAAAGTTCCGAAAAAGAAAATTTTAAGGATTGCCGTTGGCTCTGTGCTATTCACGGGAGCAGGCTTCGCTCTTTCATTTTTAATGAATTTAATTTTTTGAGGTGGAAAGATATGACAGTTTTTAAGGCTTTTAAAAATTTTACTGCAGTTCTGACAGCACTGGCAATTATTCTTGCAGCAGGCACAGTATTCGGTATAGGCTATAAGGTTTATAATGACAGGCAGGAAAGCAGCTATACCCTGTCAAAGCTTGGTTCAAGCGGTGAAGAGGTAAAATCAATTCAGCGAAAGCTGAACTCGCTCGGCTATTATAAAGGCTCTATTGACGGAATTTACGGAACAGAAACAAAGAAGGCCGTAACTTCATTTCAGCGTAACTGCGGAATAACGGCAGACGGAATATGCGGTTCACAGACGCTGCTTTATTTGGGACTGGGCGGCAGCAGCTCGGGAAACAACACAAGTTATTCAAGCTCAGATGTTCAGCTTCTTGCAAAGGTAATCAGTGCAGAGGCACGAGGAGAGTCCTATGAGGGACAGGTTGCAGTAGGTGCAGTAATCCTGAACAGAGTAAAGCATCCAAGCTTCCCTGATTCTTTAAGCGGTGTTATTTACCAGAAGGGTGCTTTTTCCTGCGTTAACGATTCCAACTGGTATGCGGAAGTAGCTGATTCTGCAAAGCGTGCAGCCATTGATGCAATTAACGGCTGGGATCCATCAGGCGGTGCGATTTATTATTTCAATGCCAAAAAGACAAATGATGCCTTTATGCATTCAAGACCTGTTGTTAAGGTTATTGGCGACCATAAATTCTGCAAATAATTTTTTGGTAATATTATTTTATAATAACAGATTTTCTTTATATTATCCCGGTTTAAAATGCAGACAATATTATTGCACTTAATGTGCAAAGGAAGGAGAATTTGTTATGAAAAAAAAGACAGCAAACACAATGAGAGCAATAGGTGCAACACTTGCCGTATGTTCAGCAGCGGCAATTATAGGTGCTTCAAAAACTGACCATATGTCAGCTAAAAAAACAATGAAAAAAACAGCAGATAAGGTTGTAGGCTTTGTTGATACGGTTGCATCATTAATGTAATGCTCTCAAAAATAAAAGCGAACAGTATGTTTACTGCTCGCTTTTATTTATTTTATAAATTTATCAATTGCGTTGTTCAGCTCATCCAGCATTTCGGTGTTGCCCTCTTCAACTGCGTGAACAATACAGTGGTCAAGATGATCCTTAAGTATAACCTTCCCTGTGTTGTTAAGGGCTGATTTTACGGCTGCAAGCTGAACCAATACATCACTGCAATCCTCGCCGTCCTCAACCATTTGCTTAACCTTCTGCAGGTGACCGATTGCCTTCGCAAGTCGGTTGGTTACATCCTTGGTGTGTTTATGGCTGTGTGTGTGCTTATGATGATGTGTTTCACTCATATTTTATCAAGCGCCTGCTGAATGTCAGAAATAATATCGTCAGCATCCTCAATACCAACACTGAAGCGAATGAGGTCAGGACTTACGCCGCATTCCTCAAGCTGTTCGTCAGTAAGCTGGCGATGTGTTGTTGATGCAGGGTGCAGACAGCAGGTGCGTGCATCTGCAACGTGTGTAACAATTGCTGCAAGTTTTAATGAATCCATAAACACTGTTGCGGCTTCACGTCCGCCTTTGATACCGAAGGATACAACACCGCAGGTGCCCTTTGGCATATATTTCTGAGCAAGCTCATACTGTGAGTCGTCCTCAAGCATTGCACATTTTACCCAGTTGATTTTTTCGTTATTCTTAAGATATTCAGCAACCTTTTTTGCGTTTTCGCAGTGTCTTTCAACTCTCAGGTGCAGTGTTTCAAGTCCAACATTAAGCAGAAAAGCATTCTGCGGTGCAGGGATTGAACCTAAATCACGCATAAGCTGAACAGTTGCTTTGGTGATATATGCACCCTTGCCGAAGGTTTCGGTGTAGGTGATACCGTGGTAGCTTTCGTCAGGTGTGGTCAAGCCTTTGAATTTATCGTTCTGTGTCCAGTCAAAATTACCGCTGTCAACGATTGCACCGCCGATTGTTGATGCATGACCCTCCATATATTTAGTTGTGGAGTGTGTAACAATATCGCAGCCGAATTCAAACGGACGGCAGTTGATAGGTGTTGCAAAGGTGTTATCTATAATAAGCGGAACACCGTTTGCGTGAGCAACCTTTGCAAAGCGTTCAATATCAAGTACATCAATGCTTGGGTTTGATATTGTTTCGCCGAAAACAGCCTTGGTGTTCGGCTTGAAGGCTGCCTGGATTTCCTCTTCCGTTGCCTGTGGTGAAACGAAGGTGAAGTCAATACCGAGCTTTCTCATCGTTACATTGAACAGGTTAAAGGTTCCGCCGTAAATTGCAGATGAGGATACAATGTGGTCGCCTGCCTCGGCAATATTGAATACAGCGTAAAAGTTAGCTGCCTGACCTGAGGATGTAAGCATACCTGCTACACCGCCCTCAAGCATTGCAATTTTCTGTGCTGCATAATCACAGGTCGGATTTTGCAGACGTGAGTAGAAATAACCGCTTTTCTTTAAATCAAAAAGGTCGCCCATTTCCTCACTGCTGTCATATTTATATGTTGTGCTCTGCACAATCGGTATTACTCTCGGCTCGCCGTTCTTAGGCTCATAGCCGCCCTGTACACAGATTGAATTAATTTTCATTGTTTATCCTCCTGTCAGTCACCCATATATCCGCTGAAAAGAACATCGCCGTTGTATGCGTCAATGCAAAGGTATGCTGTTCCGATTAGCTCTGCGGTATCGGTATAACCGACTACATAAAATGAGTGACCTGTTAAATTTTCTGAATCAGCTGTATTGCCGTACCCATTGTTGTATGCCCATATTCCGTCATCAGGGCTTTTCAGCTCAATGCCGTAATATTCAAAAGCATCAAAGCTGTTGTAACGATTAGCGTCACATTCAGCCTTCAGTGCTTTATCTGCAATTTCCTTAGCTTTATTCTCTGTAATGTTAATCACTTCGGATTTATCGGGAATGGTTGTTCTTTCTGTGCTGTTGCTTTCTGTAACAGTTATCTGTTCAGATGTGTTATTTTCGTTTTGTTCATTATTTGAACAGCCTGCAAGGGCAAAAATAACAGTAATGCACAGTATAAAAGCAATTATTTTTTTCATATCAGTCCTCAAGAAAATGCTTCATTACACTTGGACCGTGGTCAATATAATTTCCTGTTTCCTTAGCCGTTTCCTCGTTGATCGTGCCGACACCTTTTATCTCATTATTTTTATGATAAATAAGATATGGAACAGGGTCACTTGCGTGTGTGCGTGTAACAATAGGAGTTGGGTGGTCCGGCAAAATCATAATTTTGTAATCATCAAATTTTTCAAGACCTTTGAACAAAATAGGTAAAACACGTTCGTCAATCATCTCGATTGCCCGTACCTTGTTTTCAGGCTCGTTTCTGTGACCGCATTCATCAGGCGCTTCAAAATGGATGTAAACCAAATCGTTTCTGTCAAGCAGCTCAATGCCTGCCTCTGCCTTGCCCTCGAAGTTGGTGTCAATATAACCTGTTGCACCCTCAACCTCGGCAACCTCCATTTTTGCACAGCCGCCGATACCCTTAATAAGGTCAACAGCAGATACAACTGCACCCTTGATGCCATAAATTTCCTCAAAAGGTGAAAGTGCAGGGCGCTTGCCCTCACCCCAGAGCCAGATTGAGTTGGCAGGGCGTTTTCCTGCCTCTTTTCTTGCAATGTTAACAGGGTGGTCCTTTAAAAGCTCATAGCTTTTTTTCATCATTTCAATAAGCGGCTTTGCATTTTCGCTTGCTGAAAGGTGCTCGGTAATAACCTTGCCTGTAATATCGTGCGGCGGAGTCATTTTGCCGAGGTCTGTTGTGCCGTTGTCCCATATAAGACAGTGGCGGTACGATACACCGGGATAGAATTTAAACACATCTGTGCCAAGCTTTTCGTCAATATATTTGATTAATATTTCTGCCTCTTCGGTTGAAATATCATCTGCACAGTAATCCTCAATCGTTTTTTCTTCATATGGCAAATCATCCTCGCTGAGGGTGACAAGATTTGTTCGCAGTGAAACATCGGTCGGCTTCATATCAATGCCGATTGATGCAGCCTCAAGCGGACTTCTGCCTGTGTAATACTTCATCGGGTCAAAGCCCATAACGCTCATATTGGCAACATCACTGCCGGGCTTTAGCCCCTCTGCAACTGTTCTGATTAAGCCGACCTCAGCCTTTGATGCAAGCATATCCATATTCGGCTTTTTTGCACACATCATCGGCGTTTTCCCATCAAGTGCAGGTACGGGATAGTCAGCCATACCATCGTATAAAACAACCACGTATTTCATTATTTATAGCCTCCAATTGTGTTTTTTCCGTTAAGCAGAATTTTGTCAAAGCATTGCCTGACGGAAAAATCCATCAATTTTAATTATTCGTATAATAGAGTTTATTTTTATTACTTAAAGTAATTTACACCGCTCTCAAAGATTTTCATATCCTTTTCAAACGGAACATTTGCATAAAGGTCAGTACCCTTACGTTCACTGTGACCCATTTTTCCGAGAACTCTGCCGTCAGGTGAGGTGATACCCTCAACCGCACATACAGAGCCGTTCGGGTTAAACGGCATATCGTCAACAGGTGTGCCGTCAAGGTTAACGTACTGTGTAGCAACCTGACCGTTTTCAATGAGCTTTTTCATAACATCATCGTTTGCAACAAATCTGCCTTCGCCGTGGCTGATTGGCACTGCGAAAACATCGCCTACATTCACACCGCTGAACCATGGTGATTTAACACTGCTGATTCTTGTGTATGCCATCTGTGAAATATGTCTGCCGATGGTGTTAAAGGTCAATGTCGGGTCGGTGTCCTTAATCTCTCTTATTTCACCATATGGTACTAAGCCTAATTTTATGAGTGCCTGGAAGCCGTTGCATATACCAAGCATTAAACCGTCACGGCAGTTAAGAAGCTTTGTAACGGCTTCCTTGACCTTTGGGTTTCTGAAGGTTGTTGCAATGAATTTACCTGAACCCTCAGGTTCGTCACCGCCGCTGAAGCCGCCGGGCAGCATAATAATCTGTGATGACTCAATTTCCTTAACCATTTTGTCAATGGTTTCATTGATTGCTGCTGATGAAAGGTTGTTAACAACAAGGATTGATGCCTCGGCACCTGCCTTTTCAAATGCTCTTGCAGTGTCAACCTCGCAGTTTGTACCCGGGAATGCCGGGATAAATACCTTAGGCTTTGCAACCTTGTTTTTCGCAACAAAGATTGAACGCTCTTTGTAAAGCGGAACATCAAACGGCATATTTGCCTTTTTGCCTGAATCTGTAGCAAATACCTTTTCAAGCTTGCCTGTCCAGGCATCAATCAGTTCGTCAACAGTCTGAACCGTGCCGTCAATGATGAATACACCGTTCTCATTTGTTGTACCTAAAAGAATGCCGTCAAAAGCATCAGCATCTGCAAGCTCAACAACAAAGCTGGCTTCCTTAGCTGCAAATAAGATTTCTTTATCAAGTCCTTGTGCAAAGGTAAAGCCCTGCTTGTTACCGAATGCCATTTTGCAAACGCAGGCAGCAGCACCGCCCTCTTTAACAACAGATGCAGCAAGGATTTTTCCGCTGCGGATACCCTCATAAACACTTACCATAAGTGCCATTGCCTTCTCAAAATCAGGCAGACCGCTGTTTTCATCAACAGGCAGAGGCAAAAGCTTAACTGCTGAGCCTGTTCTCTTGAACTGAGCTGATACTGTTTTGGAGGCTTCACTCATACCTACTGCAAATGAAACAAGAGTAGGCGGAACGTCAAGCTCATTGAAGCTGCCGCTCATGGAGTCCTTGCCGCCGATTGACGGGCACTTGTAGCCAAGCTGTGCCTTTAACGCACCGAGGAGTGCGGCTGTCGGCTTGCCCCAGCGTGCAGGAGCATCGTTCAATCTTTCAAAATATTCCTGGAAGGTAAGTCTTGCCTTTGATGGGTCACAGCCTACTGCTGCAAGCTTTGCCAATGATTCGCTGACAGCAAAAGCCGCAGAATGGAATGGTGACCAGCGTGAAAGCTTTGGAATAAAGCCGTATGCCATAACGGTTGCTGTGTCTGTTTCTCCCTCAAGAAGCGGAATTTTAGCAACCATTGCTTCTTCGGGAGTGAGCTGGTATTTGCCTGCATAAGGCATTAATACTGTTGATGCACCGATTGATGAGTCAAAGCGCTCAACAAGTCCTTTTTGTGAGCAAACCTCAAGTCTTGCAAGGTTTGCCTTTAATGCCTCAGCATTGTCAAGGTCAGCAAGCTCTGCAGGGATTTGCTTTGTGTAATTCTGATTATCATCAACTGCGGTGATTTCAGCAGTTGCGTGCTGAGTTACACCATTTGTATTTAAGAAATCACGGCTGAGGTCAACGATTTTGTCACCTCTCCATGTCATTTCGAGTCTGTTTTCATCTGTTACAACTGCAACAGGTGTTGCCTCTAAGTTCTCTTCGTTTGAAAGAGCAATAAATTTGTCAACATCGTTTTTGTCAAGCACAACAGCCATACGCTCCTGTGACTCACTGATAGCAAGCTCTGTGCCGTCAAGACCGTCATATTTCTTTGGTACCTTATCGAGGTCAATCTTTAAGCCGTCTGCAAGCTCACCGATAGCAACGGATACACCGCCTGCACCAAAGTCGTTGCAGCGTTTGATCATTCTTGCAACCTCTGTTTTTCTGAACAGACGCTGGATTTTACGCTCGGTAGGCGGATTACCCTTCTGTACCTCTGCACCGCAGGTTTCGATGGACGAGCTGTTATGTGCCTTTGATGAGCCTGTTGCACCGCCGCAGCCGTCACGTCCTGTTCTTCCGCCAAGGAGAACAATAACATCATCCTTCTGCGGGCATTCACGGATAACATTGTGCTTTGGTGATGCACCGATAACTGCACCGATTTCCATTCTCTTTGCAACATAGCCTGCGTCATAAAGCTCAGTTACCTGACCTGTTGCAAGACCAATCTGGTTACCATAGCTCGAATAACCTGCTGCTGCTCCTGTGGTGATTTTGCTCTGAGGCAGCTTAGCGTCAAGAGTTTCCTCAAACGGAGTTGTAGGGTCGCCTGAACCTGTAACACGCATTGCCTGATAAACATATGCTCTGCCTGACAGCGGGTCACGGATTGCACCGCCGAGGCAGGTTGCAGCACCGCCGAACGGCTCGATTTCTGTTGGGTGATTGTGTGTTTCGTTTTTGAACTGAACAAGCCACTGCTCTGTTTTGCCGTCAATAACTACAGGCACTTCAATTGAGCAGGCATTGATTTCTTCACTTTCGTCAAGATTGTCGACCAAACCTCTTTTCTTGAGTGCTTTTGTTCCGATACAAGCCATATCCATAAGGCAGACAATCTTATCTCTGTCGCCGTAAACCTCTTTGCGGACATCAAAATATTCATTAAGCGCCTCTTCAATCGCCTTGTTATATTTGCTTTCATTGATTTTGATTTCGTCAAGCTCTGTAGCAAAGGTGGTGTGACGGCAGTGGTCGGACCAGTAAGTGTCTATAACCTTAAGCTCAGTCAGGCTTGGCTCTCTGTTTTCGTCATTTTTAAAATAATCCCTTACCCAGCACAAATCAGCAATGCTCATGGCAAAGCCCATTGACTTATGATATTCAGCGATTTCGTCATCACTTTTTTCAATAAATCCGTTGATGCGTACAATGTCGGCAGGCACGTCGCTCTTCAAGTCAAGTGATGCAGGCTTGTCCATTGATGCAGCACGTGATTCAACAGGGTTGATAATATATGATTTGATTTTTTCAAATTCCTCGTCGGTGATGTCCCCCTTAACAGCAATAACCTTAGCAGATAGTACGTCGGGTCTTTCACCTGCGGTTAAAAGCTGAATACACTGAGCAGCAGAGTCTGCACGCTGGTCATACTGACCCGGCAGATATTCGGTAGCAAAATATCTCCAGCCTTCCGGGATGGAAAGCTCATTGTAAACATTATCAAGGTTCGGCTCGGAAAGGATTGTTTTAACAGCAGTGTTAAACTCCTCCTCGCTTAAGCCCTGAGCATCATAGCGGTTGATGATTCTTAAATCCTCCAACGCAGTAATACCTACATTGTTTTTCAGATCAGCCAGTGTTTGTCCGGCTTCAATATCATTACCTTTTTTCTTTTCAACAAATACACGATAAACCATTGCCATTTGATTTCTCCTTGGTAAAATTTAATCGCATATATAATAACACAAAATAATAAAAATGCCTATACAAAATTTGATATTTTTTTATTTTATTTTTATACAGATGTTTACACTGTATACTGACTGATAAAGATTTCACAAAAAATTCACACAAACTATTCAATCTTTTCATTTTTTATGATATACTTAATAGCTGAATGTACATATTATTTTACGGAAAGAGGTGGAGCCATGGATCAAAATATTATTGCCATTGATGATGGTGCATACGAGGTTGAATTTATGCATCTTGTGGTTGATAAGGCGGATAATTTAAAGGTGGTTGATTCGGACAGTCACTTCAGAAAATTCACAGGTGTTCACCCGTCAAAAATTGACCAGGGCAAAATGTTCCTTCACGATTTTATCAAGCCTGTTTACCGTGAAAAAATAATGAAAATTCTTTGTAAAAAGAATTCGCCGTATGTGTATTTTGAGGCTGAGTTTTTTGATAAAAACGGTACCAGTGTTTTCATATACTGCACAGGTCAGAATTGGGATAATTCAACACTTTGCAGGCTTACACTTGCAGACGTGTCAAAGTCGCAGCTTAAACAGGAGCAATTAAAGCAGCGGGCTATGGAGATGGATCATTTAATAGATTTGGTAACGGGCGGCGTTTGTCTTTTTAAAGTAACAAGTGATTTGCATATTGAACCTCTTTATTTGAATGAGGGCGGCTGCAAGCTTTTCGGTACGACAAAAAATGCATGCAAAAATCAGCTTCACAGGCTGGATGAATTAATTCATCCTGAGGATAAAAGCCTTGTATTTCAGGCAATCGGAAGGGCAATGGCAACAAATGACGCTATTGATATTGAATTTCGCACAATCGTGCATAAGGACGAGTACAGATGGTGTAAATTCAATGCCGCGATTCAAAGCTATGATGAGGATAAAAATCCTGTTTTTCACGCAATGTTTACAGATATTACCAGTGTAAAGGAAGCGGAGGAAAAGGCAGATTTACTGAATGAACAGCTTATTAAAATGTTTAAAAATGTTCCGACTCCGGTTTTTTCAACCTCCACTGAAGAGCCTTTGATTTTAAATATAGTAAGCGAAGATTTTATGAAATTTATGGGTTATTCAAGGAGTTTCCTTTTTGATGAGCACGGCGGTAACCTGGCTGATTTTATGATAGAGCGAGAGGTCAAATATGTTGAGGCGAATATTAAAAAGCAGATTGAGGAAAACAGTGTTGTTAAAATACGTTATTCTTTGAGAGTGCAGGGCGGAAAGTTTGTCACGGTAGAGGATAACCGCAAAATTGTAGATCAGGATGATGGAACAAAATCAATGCTCTGCAGTCTGAAAAATGTCACGCAAAGCTATTACGATAACGATACAGCAATTTAATAAATGACAGAAAAAGCCCTAAATTCGGAGAGGATTTAGGGCTGATTTTTTGAAGAAGAGTAAAATTAGGGAAATACTCTCTTCATCATCTCGAGTTTTGATTCCTCGTCACAAAAATTTCTTCATTTCCATTCATTTCACAGGCAGGCTTTCTGAAATAGCTGTAACCGTGTGCTTCTTCACGCAGGCACATTAAAATATAAAAACTTGTTTCGGTCATAGGGATACATACTTTTTTGATATGACGGTCCATATTGATTTACAGCCGTCAACTATAAATAGAAAATAATGCACGATTTTTCTATTATCTTAAAAGCTCTTTGGTAATAATAGACAAATAACCAAATGAAAGTTTGTTAGTATTTTTTGTGTTACCTTTGTTGAAATAGAGTATAAAATGTTTTATAATTTAGATAATAGTATAATTGTATACTTTGGTTTTACATTTTGTATATTAAACCGTCGACAAGGAGAAAAGGTTATGAAAAAACAACGACTTACAAAGCGGCTGCTCAGTGTGTTTCTGGCAGTGCTGATGGCTTTCACAGGATTAATTCCTGCAGTATCGGCATTTGCAGGTGACGGTGTAGAAGGGTATCATACAATTGAGCTTTTCTACAAGGAAACCAACACAATCGTTCCTTCTACAATGATTAATGATGAGGGCGAAGAGGTAACTTATATTGAGTATATGGTCGAGGGTGATGAGCTGCAGCTTACGTATAAGCTGATTGATACGGTTATGCCTGATAACGGCTATGTTAAATGGTATAGTGAAACACCTACGCTTGTTGATGTAACACAGGAGGGTGTTGTTAAGGCATTTGACTCATCAAAGGGTGCCGTAATCCATACCTGGATTGACAATGAGGTTAAAACAATTCCGCTTGTCGGAAGTCTTATTGCCAAGGGATTGGAAAAAGTTCTGTTCAATGATAAGGTTAATGTTGACACAATGGATACAGATGCAATTATTGCCATTGTTGATGCAGCCTTCGGTGCGGATTCACCGCTCGCTAAGTGGGTTGAATCCTACAAAGGCGAACTTATTGAGTCGTTGCGTTATTATCTTGATAATATTAATTCAAACATTCACGTTCAGCTTTATGCTGCTGACGGAACTCTGCTTGCAGATGACTATGTTCGTATCTGCGTTACAAGAAATAATGAGTGGTATGCAAATTTCCTTCCGAACGGTACACATATCACAAATAAGTCACAGATTAATACTACTGTTGCAGTAGGCTCAACCTGTCAGCTTTATGCAGTTACCACACCTGTAAGACTTGAGTATGGCTGTATTTATTCTGTTAAGAGTACATCTGTTTTTGATCAGGGTAAGGTTGTAGCCACTGTTGATGACAGCGGTCTTGTTACATTCAAAAATCCCGGTACGGTTACCATTATGGTATCGCCTGATACCGAGCAGGTAATTCAGAACATACTTGCACTTATCAATAAGTTCTATGAAATCAACGGCGAAATGATTGACAGTGACAAGGTTGCAGAAATTCTCATTAAGTATATCGGAATTGATATGAACAGAAATGTTCTTGCTGCAATTCTTGATGCCTGCTTCGCAATTGTTGATATTGCCGGCGGAGCAACGGATCCTGTTAAGTTGACTGCTACTGCTGCAAAGCTTATCGGTAACCTTGTTCTCCAGTTTGCGTATAATGATAAAATCACATTTACCGTTGTTGAGGCACAGCCGGTCACTGATTTTAAAATCGACGGTGCAACACAGGTGCAGGAAGGTAGTGAAATTCAGCTTTCAATCACAGATGTTCAGCCGAGTACAGGCGATACAAGTGATATTACCTGGCGTTCGTCAGACCCTTCAATTGCAAGTGTTGATCCAAAAACAGGTGTGATTATGGGCCGAGATGCCGGTCAGTATGGTGCGTTAGGCAGTGCAGCAGGACAGGATTGTACGATTTATGCTGTTTCAGCCGCTAACAATATTGAAAGATCATATACAGTCAAGGTTGTCGGTAAACTTGGTAAGCCATTGTCAGACGTAGAAATCAGCGGTGAAAAGTATCTTGAAATGGGTATGGAAACCGATTATTCTTACACCATTTTCCCGAAGAGAACGGCAACCTCAGATAATCTTTATATTACCTGGGGTGTTGTAACAGGTGAGGACGAAGAGGGTAATACAACATATGCCTGGGCAGATGCGGAAAATCCTGCAACCGACGGCAGAGGTACTATTGACTCAAAGGGTCACTATGTTGTTAACAGTGGCGGTATTACCACAATTGTTCTTAAGGCGCAGACAGGTGTTTATCTTTCTAACGGTTCATTCTCGGAATTTAACAGCTTCATTAAAACAATGGAGATTACAAATGGTATCCCTGTTGAAAGCATTGAAATAACGCCCGAAAAGGCAGTTGGTATTGCAAGCAGCATGAAGACGCCTAATGTTGTTGATGTTAACGGCGAAGCACAGACCTATGTTTCAGTCAGTGCAGGCACACAATATGCAGGTATTGGTGCTGTCATTAATGCATCCGTTTATCCTGAAAATGCTACAAATCAGAATTTAACATGGGTAGTTGATAATGGGTATTATGAATCGGAGTTTTCATCCGATACGCACCAGACAACAGTAAAACAGAAGGCCGGTCATGAGGTTGCCGATAGCTTTAATATTTATGCAGTATCAGCTGACGGAACAATCAGGTCAAATCTTGTAACTGTTTGTGTTTCCAAAAATACCGTTAACGATGACGGCAATAAAATAGTTGATTCAAATAAAAATAAAATCAGTACACTTGATGTTATTAATGGTAAATCAGTAGATGTTCTTCATGATATTGATTTTAAAAAGGGTACAGACGGCTCATATTCAGCCTGCTATAAGTGTAACTGGTATTCAAGTGATGAAAGTGTTTTCACTGTTACTCCGAAAAACAATGATAACAAAGATGCTGTTGTTAACGGTGTTGATGTAGGGACAGCAACTCTTTATTGTGTTTCTGCAGACGGTGGTATTATGGATACCTGTGAGGTAACTGTTTACCCTGATAAGGAGTACCTGAAGAACATTGTCAGTCTTTGTGACAAAACTGTTGTTACAAGAACAAAGGACAATGCATCATTATATAAAGTATATATGCATAAGCTTGACCTTGCATATGCAGTTTTGTATGATCAGCCAATGGCATCACAAACAGCCTGCAACACTTATGCAGAAGAGCTTTTGAATGTTTTCTATAAGCTTGGCGGGTTTGTAGGTATTTTAGGTGTTGATATCCTCGACAAGGGTTCAGCAGAGCTTGAAAGTGATTATATTACTGTTAATGTCGGCTCAGTTTCCGACTACAGAAATTACAGCTATGATTTCGATTATGGTATAAAGCCTGCCAATGCAATGTACAACTCCATTGAGTGGACATCCTCAAATCCAAATATTTCTGTTGACAGAAACGGTATCTGCAAGCCTGTAAAAAATGAAGCATGCTCTGCAATCATTACCTGTACTGTTACAGACTATATGGGTGAAAGCATAAGCGACAGTGTTTTCGTTGCGTTTTCACGAACAGCCGCAACGGGTGTTACGCTTGACAGAACCTCAATTGATGGCGGTAAAATCGGAGAAACTGCAACACTTAAGGCAACAGTAACGCCTAAGCCTGTCGGAGTTGTAGGCGGCGCAAGCAATACTGCGGTTTACTGGAGCTCAAGCAATCCGTCAATAGCAACAGTTGACCAGAATGGTGTCGTTACCTTTATTGAAGGCGGTAACTGCATTATTACCGCAACTACATATGATGGCGGAAAGACTGCAGAATGTACTGTAAATGTTGTTACAAATTATACTGCACTTGATTTGCTTGTTAAACAGTATAATGATTTAGCACTCAACAGTGCTAATTTCTATCCTGACAGCTGGGCAGTTTATACTGAAACAATGGCAAAGGCTCAGCAGATGTTAGACGCTGCCAACAGCTCACAGGCTGAAGTTAATAAAATGTATGATGAGCTCAAGGGCGCATACGAATCATTACAGAAATATAATTATATTCAGAATATTGAGCTTTACCTTGATGGTGAGCAGACTCAGGAATTCTATCAGTATGATTTAAGTTTACTTAAAGAGGGTCTTACTTACAAAAATGCGGTTCTTGATCTTAATGTAAGACTTTATCCGAATAATGCTTCTTATGATAAGGTGCGCTGGGAATCATCAACTACGGATATTTCTGTTACAAATGATGGCAGATGTTCTCCAACATCAAATAAAAGCTGTTATGGTTTAATTACCTGCTATGTAACCGACCATTACGGAAATGTGTTTACCGATACGGTTTGGGTATCCTTCTCGTTCGTTCCCGTAACATCTCTCGGTCTTTCAAAGGAAAGTATTTCCGGTGCAGTCGGTACAACATATAAGTTAGGCTGTACGGTATATCCTACCGGCTCATCTTTGGCACACATTGGTGCAGCAAGCATTCAGGATTATTACTGGGAGAGTGATGATGAGTCCATTGCAACAGTTGATCAGAATGGTGTTGTTACATTTGTAAGCACCGGTGCAACTATTGTAAGAGCAGTGTCATATGACGGCGGTATTTCTGCTGAATGTGTTGTTTCTACAAATGGTGACAGAACTGCTCTGAAAAAAGCAATTGATGATTACAAGGATATTGATTACAAAAACTATGCTTTAGCATACGGCAAGGACTTCACAGATGCTTATGAGGAAGCAGAGCGTGCAATGAACGATGTAACCTACTCACAGGAACAGATTGACCGGGCAACTGACAATCTGAATGCTGCATATGAGGCTATGTCACAGCATCCGTTTGTTTTTGCTGATTCGGTTAAGATTGATTATACAACCACCAAGAAGCCGTTAATCGGCAGTTCTTCACAGGTATCAAGCGGTACAGTCGGTGCAAATGATGCTGTATCTATTGATTTGTCAAAGGATTATTCAAACTATAATAATTATAATTGGATAACCCTTACAGCATCCTCAGACCCTGCAGCTGCAATGGTTAAGTCAACAAGCTGGAATACCGACGATTCCTATAAGGCAAAGGTGGAAATAAGCGGTAATTCCGTAAAGGTTACACCTGATGACGGTCATGACAATGGTGCATGGGCAATTCTTACAGCAACGATTGTTGATGATTATGACAGAGTAACAACAAGAACAATTTATGTTTTACTTAGTGATAAGGTCTGCACAGGCTTTGATATTACAGATGTAAATAAAAATATTCTTGCCGATGCAGCTCCGTCACCGATTGAATATACAATTTCAGGTGATCCCGAATTTAAGAATATTATCTGGAGCTCAAATAATGAAAGTGTTGTTAAGGTTGATGCAGATGGTAATCTGATTCCTGTTGAAAAGGGCACAGCCAAAATAACCGGTAAAACAATTGACGGCGGATTTACAGATACTGTTGTTGTTAATGTTTCAACCAACTTTGCACCGCTCATTGAAAAGAGCAGCACATATTATGAGCTTGTACAGAATGTTAAGGATGGTTATACTTATACCAAGGAATCATTGGATGAGCTTTCTGCTGTTATTGCTGAAGCACAGAAAATGATTAGTGATGCCAGAGCAACCCAGGCAGAGGTTGACGATATGGAGGCAAGACTTGATGCTGCATATAACGGTCTGGTAAGATATATTGCAGTTACAACAGTTAAGCTTACTGCTGAAGAGTCCGAGGGTGTTGAAACTGTCAATGACGGTTATATCCGTTATACAGGTGTAATGATTAACGGAAGAGAAATAATACTTAAGCCGGTATTCAATGCGGAAAAAGCTGTTTATTCTGAAATCAGCTATGAATCATCCAATTCAAATATTATTGTTGATGAAAATGGTGTTGTTACAAATAAATCAGCAATTGCAGGCAGTGCAAAAATCACCTGCACAGTAACAAATGTATTTGGTTATACCTGTACGGATTCTGTTTATGTAACATTTGCAAGATATGGTGTAACAGGTATCAGCTTTGATAAAGAAATGGTATATGGTGCACCTGCGGCTCAGGTGATTCTTACACCGACTATTACAAATACAAACGGAACTGCACTTGCATCATCATTCGTTAAAACCTGTACTTATACATCAAGTGACCCTTCGATTGCATCAGTTGATGACGGCGGTGTTGTAACCTTCAATACGCAGGGCATGGTAACGATTACAGCCACAACAACAGACGGCGGTTATACTGCAACAATAAATGCGTTTACCACATGGGACAGCACAGCACTTAAGGCTGCTATTGATGAGGCTGAAAAGTATACATATACAGATTATGCCTATGAGTATGGTACTGCATTTAACGCAGCACTCAATGATGCCAAGGAAGTTTATGCCGATGTTTATGCATCACAGGCTGCAATGGATGATGCCTGTCTTGCATTGACTGAAGCTACCTCAAGGCTTGCAGGTAACGAATTTGTTGTTCCGCAAATCAGCCTGACTCAGGGTGATGACATAATTAAAAACGGTGCTGTTGTTCAGGTTGATTTTGAAACCTCACAAACTGCATTGGCACTCACTTTGAATGAGGGTGCAATGGTTAAGAGCACAAGCATTACTGTTGACAGTCAGGAAGGTGCGGATGTATCCGTTAACGGAAATAATATTGAAATAACCAAGACTGCCGAGGAAGGCAGGGTAGTATTATCCGTACTGGTTATCGATGATTATGACAGAGCGTATACTGCAAATTACACATTGAGCATTATTGATAAGATTATTCCTGTAACTTCATTGGTGCTTACAGCAAATGGTGAGGAAATCAACGGTTCTTATGCACAGACCGGATGCGGTGCAATGTACAGAAATTATAAGCCGATTACAGTCGGTTATATTCCTACTCCTGCAAATGCAAATGCGATCGTAAGCGTGGAATATACCTCTTCGGCATCAAGCTACATCACTGTCAATAAAACAACAGGTGTTATTGCACTTACCAGTGCAGGCAAATTCCGCAGTTCAAATGCGACAACAATTAAATGTAAGGTAACAAATGCTGATGGTTCAACAGCGGAAGCTTCCTTCACGCTTACAATAACAACCTAAGGAGGCTGAAAAGAATGCTGAATAAAAAAATAAAAAAAAGCTTGTCACTGCTTTTGGCGATGGTGCTGTGCTTATCCGTTTTTTGGGTAGCACCGTTTGCCTTTGGTGTGGATGGTGTTGAAATTAATGAAAGCACCTTCCCGGACCCTGTTTTCAGACGTATTGTTGCAGATGTTTATGATAGGAATGAAGACGGTTATTTAAGTGTGGCTGAGCGCAGTGCCACTTATATGAACCTTTCAGGCAGAATTGATATTGATGAAAACGGCGATCCTGTTGAAACAATTGATAATCTTAAGGGCGTTGAATATTTTACAAGTCTTACAATGCTGAGATGCGGCGGCTTAGGCTTGAATACGCTGGATGTGTCAGGGCTTATGAATTTAACCCTGCTCACATGTCAGGGTAACAACTTAGCAACATTGGATTTAAGCTATAATACAGCCCTGCTTACGGTTAACTGCTCCGATAATGTTTTAACTAACATTATTCTGCCTATGAGTACGGAGTTTGAATCACTTAATTGCTATGCAAATTCGCTTGAAAAGCTTAATTTGTCCGGTGTGCCCGGTTTACGGAGTCTGTATTGTCACCAGAACGAGCTTGATAGGCTTGATTTATCAAGCAACACAAGCTTAAATGAAATCAACTGCCAGCAGAATCATCTGACTTCACTTGATTTGAGCAGAACTGCTTTGGATGGTGTAACTCAGTATGAAATAGGAAATCAGTCTGTTACTGTTAAAGCAGTGCCGAACGGTAACAAGATCGTTGTTCCGTTCAGCGGCAAAGGCCTGAACAGCAATACCAATTACAGAGGCTGTTCACTTGACGCTTTTGAAGATGGTTCAGGTTTTCAGGGTGATCAGTTTGTTGCATATGATGTTGACCGGATTAAGGATGGAATAACCTATGAATGTTATCCGATGCTTGAAAATTCACAGAATATGGATGTAACGATCAATGTTACCCGTGATTTTTATCAGGTTGCTTTCTTTGCTGATGAAGCAATGGAGAATAAGCTTGGTATTCATATGGTGCCCGCAGGAGAGGCTGCACAGCCTGTGCAGATTACGGAAACACCTCAGTGTAAAACATTTGAAAGCTGGAGCGGTGATATAACCTCGGTTAATGAGGATATGGATGTTTATGTTATCTGGAAGGATAGTCACGGCTATGTACCTTATGCAATAGATGCTGATAAGGATATGGTGACAGTTCGCTGCGGCAGTTGCGGCCATAGCTATAACGTAAGCTTCAGTTCAATAGTCAACAGCAAAACAGGCGATAAAAACTTTGATGAGTGTATTGATGTTGTAAATGACGGAAATATTAATGCCAAGGATTTTGCACAGCTTTTGAAGGATTTAGGTTAAACAGCAGACACCCACGATTTTTTTCGTGGGTGTCTTTTATAATTTTATATATAGGTCTTGTTAAATTGAATATAATCTGTTAATATAATATTATATAATTTAGCTGATTACAGAGGTGTAATATGGATTTAAAGAAAAGGCTTAATGAAGAAAAAAGCTTTAAACGAGTATTTATAGCTTCAATCGTATTTTATGCAGTTGCATTCGTGCTTATGATAGTCGGCACGTTTTTAGACCTTCAGATTGACAAAGCAGTTTTTTACCCGGAAAGTATTCTTGTTAAAGGTATTGAACAGTTCAGTCAGTTTGTTTATTGGGGTATGTGGGGTCCGATATTTACTGTTCTTATACTCAGCAGGCATGATCTTAACGAATCACTTGAAATTACAGGCAAGGTCATTCCGTTTATAGGACCTGTTGATAATACGCAGACTAAGGCATATAAGGTTTGCAATACTATTTTCAATATTTTCACAGCAATATTATTTTATGTGCTTTCTGTTATCGGATGGAAAAAGCTGGTTGAAAATGTGCTTAAAAATATTCTTGCAGATTTGGATATTGCTGATATGCCCCAGTGGTTTTACTTTATTGTATGTGCTGTGCTGAGTGCTGTTGTAATTCTTGCCTGCAGAAAAATTGACAAAGCCAAACTCAGAAAGCTTGAAGCGTTGGCACTTGCAGGTATTCTTCTTGGTATTTGTTACAAGCTTGTTGAGGAGTGCAAGGACATAACCGGTCGTGTCCGTTTTCGTGAAATGGTTGCATATTCAAACGGCAAGGTTGATGAAAGCGGAATGAGTAACGGTCAGAAGGCTGACCTTGAAAGAGAAATGCTCAAGTATACCAATTATGGTCAGTATGCACCATGGTATAAAAAGGGCAATGATATGATGATTTATAAGCATTCTAATTCATTCCCAAGCGGTCATACTGCCTATTGCTGTACAATGTTTTTAACATACCCGCTGTGCCTTGCTTTTGAAAAGCTAAAAAAATTCGCACCGTTTATGTTTGCTTTCAGTGCTGCTTATGTAATTCTTGTTGCTGTTTCAAGACTTGTAGCGGGCGCTCACTATTTAACAGATGTTGTTGTTGCTGCAGTTATTGGCTACACATTGTTCCTGATTGTTCATAAAATCTATACTATATTCACTAAAAAAGGAATAATCGGTTAAATTAAAAAGCAGGTCACTGACCTGCTTTTAATCATTTATTCTTTTATTATTATGCTTTTACCTGTGTCGATAAGCTCCTTAAAGGTTGGATGTTCTTCAAGGGATTTATTTGGTGTGTGGAAAGTTAAATAAAGCTTATTATCCGCCTTAAAAATCATTCCATGTCCACCGTCGTTTGTGATGATTGGCGGAAGATGGATAAATTCACCATCAAGCTCGCCGTTGGATGATTTTGCAACGCACTGACAGTACATATGATTAACAAAGGTTGACCAGATTAAAAGCAGCTCGCCGCCGGTAGTTATGTACATAAATGGTCCGTCTGTAATGTAGTGTTCACCCGCAGGCTTTTTGTCAGCCCATTCAGGGGTTGAACCGCTGAACAGATAAACAGGCTCACCAACGCAGTGTGTTAAATCATTACTCAGTTTTATGTAACATACTGTGCCGTCAATTATCTGGGTGTGTTCGTGACAGAAAACAAGATACGGCTCGTTGTTCTTATTTATATAAAGTGTTCCGTCAAGACATTCCCATTCGTCAGGCGTGACTGCTCCTTTTGAATGGGGGCTGAATTCGCCTTCAGGACTGTCGGATTTTAAGATATATACACCTCTGAGTCCGTTTTCTTTTGTGAAAGTGGCAAACATATAATAGCTGTTATTATATTTGTGTACCTCAGGTGCCCAGTTGACCTCTCTGTTCATATTCCATTTTTCCGAGTTAAAGCATACCTTCGGCTCACTGAAATTAATCAAGTCCTTTGATGTGTAAACATCAAATCCGCTTACATTCTTGCCGAAGTCCTTTGCTCTTGTGCCGTAAAGATAATAGGTGTCACCTTCTTTTAAAACAAAAGGGTCACGAATGTTAATATCACTTTGTTTCATTTTATCACCTGAAATTTGTTCTTATTATTTTTTTAACCAGCTCAGTGGTTGGGAAATCGACGTAAATCATACCATAGTAAATATTGTTTTTCAACGGATATTTCATAAATTCAGGGTTAATATATTTTGAATTATTATATGGTCCTTTAAAACCACCTGCTGTTGAAAGGTAATTAATAATATATGTACCGTTGAAATCGGTCATTGAATTGAGAAATGGCATAATGCAATCGTGCCAGCGTGGCTTCGGTTTATATTTATACCGGTCCTGAATAACAAAGGTCATTTCGTTTTTACCATTTGTTTTCAGGGTGAGTGCTTCGGGAACCGCTTTATCCTGTTCTAACCATTTTGAAAAGTCAATACCTGTGTTATGCTGATTGTATTCATTGCTTTGGAGCATTCTGCAGCGTCGGATAAGAATTATCTTTCCCCGTGCTTCGTTCATAAGCGGACTTCTGTTTTCAAGGAACCATTTGTTTTTGTTATCCTTGATATAGCGATGAAACAGGATGTCAAAGCAATGCTCCATTTCGGTGCCGCTGTCATTTTTGAATTGAAATACAATGGTTTCACTTGGGTTTTCAGCTAAAAAACGGTAACATTTCTCAAGCACATCCGCCAAATCCATTTGTTTTCCAAAATGGTTTGACGTGTTGAAAGCCTTTGCGACCCCGTGCACCATACCAAGGCGGTTTCCTCTTGACTGTACTCTGATGTCAAGCCCTCTTATGCCAATGCAAAGCTGTTCGTATATATTCAGATTCTGGCATTTTGAGATGTGTGAAAATTGAACATATTTTGTTACGCAGTCGTGCGTGCCTGCTAAATTCAGCCTGAGCACCTCTGTGTTATTATCTATATTTTTCATCCAGGATTTTAAATTCATACTTATCACCAAAAACACTATAACATTTTTGTGAAATAATATCAATTGAAAATATCAACTTATTATTCTATAATTAATTATATAAAGCCATTTTCGGGGGGATGTTATGTTAATTTTTTCAACCAAAGGCAAAATAACAACTGCCAACGATAAAACGAATCTTATCCACAGATTTGATGTGCCGGAAAATTTGGATAGGCTGATTATTAAATACAGCTATTCACCAAAGATATTAGAGAACAGAGAAAGAGCAGTTGCTGTAATACGTGATTGCTTTGATAAATATGATGAAACGCTTGTGGGAAAGCCTGCAGATTATCTGCCGGTAAAAAATCTGATAACAATTTCTGTTGATGAAAACGGCAAGTACCGAGGTGCTGCACACAGGCAGGCTGATGAGCAGGAGCATATTTTCAGTGAAGCCTATTCGTCCCCCGGATTTATGAAAGGTAAGCCGCAGGCGGGCGAATGGAGCATAATGCTTAATGTTCATTGCGTATGCTGTGATGTAGATTATGTAATCACTGTTGAAGGAGAGGTGGAGTAAATGAGTTATTTACCATGTGAATTGCACTGCCATACCTTGCATAGCGACGGAGATTTCAGTGTCAAGGAACTGCAGGAGGCTGCAAAAGAAAACCACCTTTCTTTAATTGCGTTAACAGACCACAACACAATGTCCGGCTGGAATGAATTAGATGCTTCTGTTGTTCCTGTAATAAAAGGAATTGAATGGACCACCTATTTTGGTCATATGCTTGTTTTGGGTGCAGGTGAATTTGTTGACTGGCGTGATGCTGTGCCTGATAACATTGACGAAAAAATAAAGCAGATTAAAGCCTGCGGAGGGCTGGTAGGCGTTGCACATCCATACCAGATGGGCTCCCCTATATGCACAGGCGGCAGATGGGAGTTCAATGTAAGAAACTGGAGCAATGTGGATTACATTGAAATCTGGCATGAGGATATGAATAAAATCAGCAGTGAGAATGTTAAATCCGTTGCTCTGTGGACTTCACTGCTTGACAAAGGCTACAGACTTGCCGCAAGCTACGGCAGGGATTGGCACAGACCCGAAAGCAAGGGTCATTATGGCTGCACCTATATTGATATTGAAGGTGCTCCTACTCCTCAGAATGCACTCAGAGGAATAAGAATGGGAAAAACTGTTGTTTCAACAGGAGCAAAATTTTTCTTCAGAGTGCACAGACACGGCAATACATATACAATCGGTGATACGGTTAAACGAGGAAATTATACCTTCAGCTTTTTTACCGACCTTCATTCACGTGAAAAGGATGCAGGTGAAGAAACTGTTGTTTATAAGACAATAAAGGTTATTTCAAACGGCGGCAAGGTTGTTCTTGAAACCCGATATAATGAAAAGCACGTTATGCTGAAAATGGAAAAAAAGCACTGGTATCGTGCAGAACTTTGGGGAACTGTTGACGGTGAGTCTGTTCCTCTTGCCATCACCTCGCCTGTTTATTGCGAATAAGGCTGGCAGAATTTGAAAAATTAACACGAATTTAACATGAACTGTATTATAATTTAACTCTATATATTTATTATATGAGCTGATTTTAAAAACAAGGGGCGGGAATATGACAATATTTAACATTTTGACCCTTATAGGCGGACTTGCACTTTTTCTTCTTGGTATGAACACAATGGGTTCCAGCCTTGAAAAAATGAGCGGAGGTAAGCTTGAGGGAATACTTGAAAAAATGACCAACACCAGAATAAAGGGTGTTTTGCTTGGTATGGTTGTTACGGCTATAATACAGTCGTCAGGTGCGGTTACGGTTATGGTAGTCGGCTTTGTTAACAGTGGTATTATGGAGCTTAGTCAGGTTATCGGCATCGTTATGGGTGCGCATATCGGTACAACAGTTACTGCCTGGATTTTGTCGCTGGCGGGTATTGAGGGTACAAATATTTTTCTGAGTCTTTTAAAGCCAAGCTCTTTTGCTCCTATTCTTGCATTTGTGGGCATTATTCTTGTAATGTTCTTTAAAAATGAAAAGAAAAAGACCGTCGGCTCTATTTTTCTGGGCTTTGGTACACTTATGATCGGTATGACAACTATGAGTGATGCTATGGCGGTGCTAAAGGAAATTCCTGAATTTACAAGTATTTTAACTAAATTTTCAAATCCTCTGCTGGGTGTTGCGGCAGGTGCGATTTTAACAGCAGCTATTCAGAGCTCATCTGCATCAGTAGGTATTCTTCAGGCACTTTCAACAACAGGTGCAATTTCCGTAGGTGCGGCATTCCCGATTATTCTTGGTCAGAATATCGGCTCCTGTGTTCCTGTTTTGCTGTCATCAATAGGAACAAATAAAAACGCAAAAAGAACAGCAGGCGTTTATCTTTCCTTCAGTGTTATAGGTGTTATTGTTGCTATGGCACTTTTCTATGGTGCTGATGCATTGTTTGGCTTGCCTTTTATTCAAAATACGGTCAGTCCTGTCGGTATTGCTATAATTCACACATTGTTCAATGTGTTTGCCACAATAATTCTATTCCCCTTCGGCAAGCAGCTTGAAAAGCTTATGTGCTTAATTATTAAGGATAAGAATGATGATAAAAAGTCAGAGAACTCCGGAAAGTCAGCAGAAACAGCACTTGTTGATGAAAGATTTATTATCACTCCGTCATATGCACTTGACAAAACCAAGGAAAAGTGCGATGAAATGGCAGTTCTTGCACAGAAGAACATCTTGCTGTGTCTTGATTTTATTAAGATGTATAACAGAAGTAAGGATGAAAAAATCAAATCGAACGAAAAGCTTATTGACAATTTTGAGGATGAGCTTGAAACATATCTTGTAAGAATCAGTACAATGGATTTAAGTGTTTACGATTCTATGCGGCTCAGCAAGCTGTCACACGCAATCGGTAATTTTGAGCGTATCGGTGATTACGGTGTTAATATTTTAAAAACCAAGCGTAAAATGCATAAGGACAAAATACATTTCAGCGACGATGCCAACAGAGAACTCGATATAATGGCTCGTGCCGTTAAGGAAATAGTAGAAAATTCAACCTCAGCCTTCATCAATGATGATATTGAGCTGGCACGGACAATTGAACCGCTGGAGCAGGTTATCAATAATCTTAAGGCAGAGCTTCGTGCAAAGCACTCCAAGCGTATGGAGGAGGGTGAATGTTCTGTCGAAAATGGTATGCTGTTCTTTGATATTGTAAATTCCTTTGAGAGAATTGCTGATCACTGCTCAAATCTTGCTGTCTGTATTATTGAGCTGTCACAGGGAAGCTATCAGACACACAGTTATCTTAAAGGTGTTAAGACTGCTGAAAATAAAACCTTTATGAAGAACTTTGAAAACTATCTTAATAAATATTCATTGCAGTAAGGTAATGTGTTATGGAAGAAAAGCAACTTGTATATATTGTTGAGGATGATACATCTATCCGTGAGCTTGAAGTGTACGCACTTAAGAATGCATCGTTTGAGGTATCAGGTTTTGCCGATGGCAGGGAGCTTATGACTGCTATGGAAGGCAGAGTGCCGGATATCATACTTCTTGATATTATGCTGCCTAATGAGGATGGACTTGATATTTTAAGCAAAATCAGAAATTCTGCACTTTACTGTAATATTCCTGTTATTATGGTTACAGCAAAAACAAGTGAAATTGATGCAGTAAAGGGACTTGATATGGGGGCAGACGATTATATTACAAAGCCCTTTGGCGTAATGGAATTGGTGTCAAGAGTAAAAGCAATACTGCGCCGTCTTGACCGAGGCAAAAAAAACGTGCTCAGATACAAGAGTATTTTGCTGGACGAAAACAGACATACTGTCCTTGTTGATGGTGCTGAGACAGAGCTTACATATAAGGAATATGAAATTTTAAAACAGCTTATCAGAAATGAGGATATCGTTCTGTCACGTGACAGGCTTATGGAAATTGTGTGGGGATACAATTTTGAGCAGGGCAACCGAACAGTTGATGTTCATATTCAGTCCCTGAGGAAAAAGCTTGGCAGTGCCGGAGAATATATTAAGACTATAAGAAATGTCGGTTACAAGGTTGGTGATTAAATGACAGGACAAACCTTGAAAAAACTGCTCGCATTCGGAGCTTTTCTTATATTTTTAACAGCATTGCTTATTGTTCTGGTATTTCAGTCCTATATTGATGTGCTCAGCAGCAAAAAAATAGCAGAGCTTGCTGTGGCTGTTCTTGCGGTGTTGGTTTCAGCAGTAGTGTGTGCAGTGCTTGTAAGCCTTAAAATAACAAAAAGTATTGTTGAGCCCATAGAAAGACTTGGAAAAAATCCTGATAATCTTGAAGCGCTGAAAGGATTCCGAGAGCTGCAGCCATTTATTTCTGAGCTTAAAGCACAAAAGAAAAAGCAGAAAGCACTAAGCAAGCAAAAAAAGCAGTTCACGGCTAACCTCTCTCACGAGCTTAAAACACCGCTTACATCTATTGCAGGCTATGCCGAGCTTATTGAAACAGGTATTGCCAAGGATGAGGACATTAAGCCGTTTGCTGCAACAATAAGAAAGCAGGCACTTCGCCTTGTATCAGTAAGCGAGGATATTATAAAGCTGTCACAGCTTGAGGAAAATGATGAAGAAAATACTGTAAGCTTCACTTCGGTTGATATTTATGAAATTGCAGGCAGATGTGTAGAGGCTTTGTCAATTAATGCAAAGCTGAGGGATGTTACAATTTCACTGAATGGGGAAAGCACCTTGGTTAACGGAAATCCATCCCTGCTGGAAGAGCTGATTTATAATCTTTGTGATAACGCAATAAGGTATAATAAGGATAACGGCAGAGTAGATGTTAATATTTTATCTGATGAAAAGGGCGTAACGCTGGTTGTTGAGGATACAGGAATAGGTATTGAAGAAAAGTATCAGCAGCGTGTTTTTGAACGTTTTTTCAGGGTTGATAAAAGTCGGAGCAAGGAAACAGGCGGTACAGGCTTGGGTCTTGCGATTGTTAAGCACATTGCCCAGTTACACGAAGCAGAGCTTAATGTTGACAGTAAATTAGGCTATGGCACGAAAATATCCATATTTTTTAGTAAATAAAATCAAAAAATCTATTGAAAAATATTGCGTTTTAGTATATTATAGAAAAGTAATATACTGTAGAGGTAATACACTGTAAAAAGGGGAATTTATATGAAACGCAAATCAGGACTTAAAACACTTAATATTATTTTATCAATTGTTCTTGTTGTGTGTATCGTTGCAACAGTTGTAATGGTTTCTAAGCCGGTTAAGGTTGAGAACACAACAACAGAGGAAAATACCGGTGACGTTGCAGTAATTGATGCTTTTGCAGCAGGTACATACGGCGGAAAGGATTTTCAGTCGATTGAGGATGTTGTTAATTATTACAACGAGTGTTATGCATACACAAAAACTTTAACGGCTGAATATGATGAAAACGGCGAAACAAAGACATATTACAAGCTTGTTGGTGATGAGAAACTCAATATTTCAAATCTTCTTGTTGAGGGTAAGTCAAATTCAATGCTTGACAGTCTTGTTCCCGGTATCGCAGGCGGCTTGTTCAGCGGTAACGTAATCGGTTTATCACCTTCAGGCAACCGTGCTCGTGACCTTGATACAAGAGCAGATGGTGCTATGGATTGTACAGTATCTCATTTAACTGCTGATGATGTTCTTGAAGCAAATGTTGTTGATAACAATGATGGTACTATCAATATCACAATTCAGCCTAAGGCTGCACTTCTTTCGATGCCGGGTGAAGATTCACAGGGTCGTTTCTTCAACTCTCTTGGTGATATTTCATCAGTAGTTTCATCAATTGATGTTCTTTCATTCTCAAGCGGTACAGTTGATGACAACTTCGTGGTTGACTATAAGGGCGGCACAGGTACTGTTACAATCAATACTTCAACAAACGAGATTACTGCCGGTGATTTTGAAATGAAGGTTCACATTAATGTTAGCCATGCTAATGTTGCAGTTCTTAAGGATAAGAGTGCTTCACTTGATATCTCTTATACAAACCATTATCCTGCTGATGATCAGTACCTTATGGACTCAAGAAAGATTACAAGAAAGTAATTGAATAAATCAAATAAAAGGCTGTCTTTGTGACAGCCTTTTTGTTATTGACGAGGATGAATATGATTAAAAAAAGATTAAAGGAGCTTTACAGCAGAGCCTGTCAAAGAGATTATACTACCTTCAGTGAATTCCTTAATATGGAGGAGCAGAGTGTGCTTGAAAACAGTGACCTGCCCTGTGTGAAATTCGGCGGTTATCCAACGGCAGAAAGAATAGTTGCTGCTTTTGGTGAAAATTCCGACACAGCAGATTTTCCTGTTGCATTGCTGCAGATTTCACCTGTTTCCGAAAAATTTTCGGATAACTTGACGCACCGTGATTTTCTGGGTGGACTTATGAATTTGGGCATTAAGCGTGAGCTGCTTGGTGATATACTTGTGAATGGTAACACCGCCTATTTATTCTGCCTTGAACAGATAAAGGATTATATAATACAGAATCTTACGAGGGTTAAACATACAACGGTGAAAATTAAAACGCTTGATGAATTGCCTCAGGGTGCGGTTAGTGAGCCGAAAAGTGCTGAGCTTGTTGTTCCTTCGCTCAGACTTGATGCAGTCATCAGTGCAGTATATAAGCTATCAAGACAGGATAGCTGTAATCTGATTAATAGTGACAAGGTTTTCATTAACAGCAGGCAAATAAAAAATACCTCCTGCCGTATTAAGCAGGAGGATATAATATCCGTTCGTGGATGGGGACGTTTTAAATTTGTCAGCGAACTGAGAACAACTAAAAAAGACAGGCTTGTGATATTACTTAATCTTTATTAAAGTATTCCGCAGGCGGCTCTTCATCATTATCAAATTTGCCATCAAGAGCATCCAGACAAAGGTCTACAAAATCTGTATCCATCTCGCTTGGGTCCTTGGCCAGCTCTTCGTCAATCATTTGGTGCAGCTCTGCCTCTGAAAACCAGTCACCTGTATCTTCAAATACAATATATTTGAATGTTTCAAGATCCATTAATCTCATCCCTCTTTCGATAATAAAAAAGTGCGTGACAGAGCCACGCACAAAAAACACCGACTCGATGTCGCCAAACAAAGTTAAACAAATTCCGATGGAATATTGCCTAAAAAGCCGGTATTTTTATCAAAAGATAAAAACTATTCCATTAGAATTTATTATTAACTTTGTTTGGCACGTTTATTATATCATTATATTAATTTATAGTCAACAACGAAAAAGTGCACGATATTCAGTCGTGCACTTTTTTGCTATTTCAGTTCTTGATACATTTTGTAAATGTCATTTTCGGTAAGCGGTATCGGATTTCTTGTCATCAGCATGGACATACTTTTTTCAGTCAGCTCTCGTATTTGTTCATCTGTGGTGCAGCCGATTTCCGTAAGTGTGGTTTTCATTCCCATTCGCTTTTTCATGGCAGATATTTCATCCGCCATTGCATAAGGGCTTTCAAAGCCGCAGTCCTGTGCAAGTGCCGTGATTCGTCCGTCAGCATCAGCATTATCTGCATTGAATTTTATGAAATAATCAAGAGTGAAGGCACAAGCCTCTCCGTGCGGAACACCGTAAATATTCGTCAAAGGGAAAGAGCAGGCATGTGAGCCTGTTGTGCGGGGGTGTGAAAAAGCTACACCGGCAACAATAGACGCCTCTGCCATTTTCTCTCTTGCCGTTAAATCATTTGGATTATTATATGCTTTTTCAAGCCACTCAAAAACAAGCCTTGCACTGTAAATTGAGCATGCTGTGCAGACAGGCTGATGAATTGTTGCCCAGTAGCTCTCAACAGCATGCGCCAGAACATCAAGTCCCGTTGATGCTGTAATCTGCTTTGGTACGGAAAGTGTAAGCTCAGGGTCGATGACTGCAATTTTAGGATACATTGCTGGGTCATTCATCGGGTTTTTGATATTCAGCTCAACGTCCGTTAAAACAGAAATATTAGTCACCTCGCTTGCAGTTCCTGAGGTTGTGGTAACAGCAATCATTGGGATTGCTTCATCCGTATTAATTGCTTTGCCGCCTGTATGATATGAGCGTATAACATCATTGCCCTTTGCAATGGCACAGGCAGCCTTGCAGCAATCCATCGGTGAGCCGCCGCCGAGTGCTACAGCAAAGTCTGCATTAAGCTCTCTCATAAGCTTAACACAACCATCAACATTTTCAGTTGTCGGGTTTGGACGAACATTGCTGAAAACGCCTTTAATCAGTCCATCACTCATATCAACAAATTGATCAGCAATGCCGTTTTTTGCAAAGCTGTTTGAGCAAACAAGAACACCCCTTGTTCCTCCTATTTCATTAATATATTTTTTTATATCTCTTCTTTTGCCGTTTCCGAAAACAAGCTTAACCGGCAGATTAAATTCCCATTCCATAAATTGTCACCTCTGCTTAATAGTTTATCATTTTTATCTATAGTAATCAACAAATTATTGAAATTTGGTGTGTTTAGGGCGTCTGCAACCATTGGTTGCGTAAAAATATCGGTAATGTAAAGCGTGGTTTGTAGTAATTTATCCTGATTTTAGTTAGAATTTGGTTGTAGCTGAGGAAAGCGAAAATAAAAACCAATTAACGAAAAGGAGATAATAATATGAAACAGAATTTAACAGTAACAAAATCAGAGCACTTTGGCATAGCAAGAAAGATTGTATCAAATATGACCAGCGAAAGCTGGGAAACTATCCCGCACGCAGTTATTACCTTTGAGCCGGAGGTAAGTGAATTTTTAAAGGTAGTTAAGGAAATCAATAAGGATGCTGACAAGGAAACAAAGCTGACGCTTAACACAATAATGCTGAGGGTGATTGTTGAGGGTCTCAAGGCGTGCCCCATTCTTAATTCACATATTGATTTTAACAGAAGGCTTGTGAGGGGTAATGTAAAGACCTTTGAAGAAATCAACATATCAATGCCTATGATACTGAAGAGCGGTGAAATGATGACAATCAATATGCATGATATGCACACTAAGACAATGTCACAGATGAGAGATGCAATTGCTGAAAGTGGAAGACGTGCAAATAATTCCGATATGAATGAGGTTATGTTTGAGGTGTCTCTCGACAATACTTTAACAGGTCTTGCACAAGGCAAAGTTGTTCAGACAATTAATCGTCTTATTGGTTCTAAAACAGGAAAGCATAAGGTTAAAACATTAAAAGGAAAAGCGAAGAAGGAATATTATTCCATACCGAAGAATGACAGGCTCACAAAGCATGATATTGAGCAGGGCACAATTACTGTGTCAAACCTCGGCTCAATATGCAGGGACTGGGATGGTGTCTGCACTTTGCTCGAAATCATTCCGCCGCAGGTTTGTGCGATTGCAATCGGCTCGCTGCAGAAAATGCCTGTTGTTAAAAATGATGAAATTGTTGTTGGTACAAAGCTGCCGCTTACAATTGCTTTTGATCACAGAGCACTTGATATGGGTGATGTTACGCCGTTTATCAACAAGCTTAATGAAATATTCAGAAACCCTGAAATGATTAAGGAATGGGTATAATAAAAAAGGTGCAGTCTTTTGACTGTACCTTTTTTATTGTTATTTTGATTTTTTCTTTTTAATAAATAATCTTATTCCGGTAACGGCTGCGGCCAAGATGGCAGCTCCCGCTGTGCCGCCTATAATACCGGGCAAAAACTTGGTCTTATATTCGTAATATCCGTGCTTATCTTTATAATCCGGTTTAACCTCGTATCCGAGAATATCATCAGCCTTAAGGATTTCTGTTTCAAAATCGGTTAAATCGTTTTCGTGCAGTGTGATTGTTCTCGCACCGTGATTCCAGCCATAGCTGTAATAGCCTGCTGCAGGAACAGCACAAAGCTTGATTCCGTCAAGCTCTCCAAGATAGTCATTTGGATGATCGTGACCAAAGAATGCACCTATGACATCACCCTGGTTTTTCCAGGTTTCAAACTGATCATGCTCAACATCAGCAGGGCAAGGACCCTCCTCAAAGGCTCCTTGCAGAATGTTCGATGAGGCTTTCCAATATTTATCCCTGAACATAGCAGTGTTTCCGTGAACATAGCCGTCTTTTCCGGACTCCGATGAGTCAGCAAGCTGATAAACCTCAGGCACTGCAATGTGCTGGAAAAGAAGTGAAGGCAGCGGAGTACCGCCGTTTGCTGCCTTAAGTTCATTTGAGGTTTTAATATACCAATCTCTCTGGTCAGGCTGAACAAATCCATATCCGTTTTCATAATATGGATTTGAATCCATCATCCAGAGGTTGAAAATATCTTTAGTGCCTGTATGATCTTTAATTAAAAGATTGTATGTACCGCAGCCTGTCATTTCCTCCCCTTCAATTGCAAGGCAGGTGGGGAATTCCTGATAAACTGAGAGCATAAATTCCTTTGCATCCTCTTCTGTCAGGCCATTGCTTTTGTGGCAAAGACCCTCGTGGTCATGATTTCCGTAAACAATAGCAAACGGAACATTCCTTTTGTCAACAGGCTCAATTAATTTGCGGATTGCAGTAGCGGTTTTTTCCTTTGTAACACCCTTCCACCAGCCGGCCGTGTTGTCGCCAAGGAAAACAACAAGGTCAGGTTTAACCTCATCAAGGGTGTTGTTTAAAATGTCCAGCATTTCCTTTTGCGGTTTGTCAGTATCCTGAGTGTCTGCAATAGCAAGAATTTTAAATTCGCCATTTTCATTAAATTTAAGCTCCATAGCTTCCTCCCTGTTCTGCTGTGCAGACTCTGCGAATGCTGTTAGCGGAGTTGTAGCCGCAGCGAGCATTGCACAGCTCATAAGTATAGCTGCTGCCTTTTTTAAGATTTTCATAATTCTCCCCCTATAAAGCAATAATACGTTATTTATATTCTATATTATTTTTAATTTTAAAGCAAGTGAGGTGAAGGAGAAAATTAGTTTCCATTAAAAAAAGAGGTGTATTCCTACACCTCTTTTAATATTTATTCAGAAATTATTTCTTGTCAGCAATAGCAGCCTGTGCAGAAAGGTAAAAACAAGGGGGTTTTTGAGGAACATTCCGTTGTCCTCATTCTCTTTCCTATGTAACGAGGAAATCTGTTCAATTTCCTCTAATTTAACTACGGCTCTGTTTTTCCGTCCCTCTGCTGTAAAAGTTGCCCTGACATCATCCGTTCCCTTCAAATTCACATACCAGTCAAAAGTAATGTCCGATGTTGGCGTTACCCGATATACAAATTGATTGATGACTTCCTCACTGACTTTCGTTCCGCTAAAATCTATCAGCGTATTCAACGTACTGATTATTCCGTCTAATTCAAGTCCGCTTTTCGGCTGCTCGTCATTTGGTGCTTGATTTAACTTTTCCTGCAACTGTTGAATTTCGTCATCAATGGGTTTCCGCATGGTCTGATATTCTTCTTTTGACAGCTCGCCGTCCGCCCTCATAGCAATAAGATTTGTCAAGCGGGTCTGTGCTTTATCAATTTTCGCTTTGATGGACACTGCATCATGTTGATTTTCACTAAGCTTTTCATCCTTGTAATAACGCTTAATAAGGTCTATCGCAATAAGAACAGATGCCTTTCTATCCTGCCAAAGATCTGCCCTCTCATTTTTAAGTCATGCAGTCGGTTGTCCATCCTGAATTTCTTTTTTCTTGGGTCGCCCTCCGCACGGTAAACAGTTAAGCTTTCTAAATCAAATACGGAACTCCAAACAGTTTCAAAATCTGGCTCATTGTCATACTGGCACATAAAGCCGTAATCGCCCTTTAAAAGCTGCTTGGTGGTTTCGATATAATCCTCTTTTATTCGTCCCGAAGCAAAACTGTCCATGACAGCCTGCATATTTCCAAAAATTGTTTTCCCTGCAATGACGCTTTCCAAAACTCTGGGACAATCCTTAAATTTTCTTCCATATCCGAAGTCAAAGGGATACGGATGCCCACAATACGCAGGGGCGGCTTTTCCGCAATGCGATATGCCATAGCGCTTCCTCCTGTGATTTCAATTTTAAACTGAATTGACGGATATGCTTGCAGGACATTTCCCCCTAGCTTAGCTGCCGTTGGCGTAATGCCATGAACATTCTGGAAAGCCCGATGAAAAGAAGTCGGAGAAGAATATCCATATTTTAATGCAACATCTATTACCCTGCTGTCTGCCCGCTGCAATTCAAATGCCGCCTGCGTCATTTTTCGGCGGCGTATGTATTCCGCCAACGACACACCCGAAACATAGGAAAAAACACGCTGGAAATAATAGGGAGAACAACACGCAATGCGGGCTGCTTCATCATACGATATTTCCTTGTCCAGATTATCTTCTATGTAATCAATGGCTTTTCCAAGCTTTTTCAACCATTCCATCCTTTTACCTCCTTGCCGTTAAGGATAGCTTAATCCGATTTATATTTCCTCTCTTTTTCTGCTATCTTTTGTAAACACAAGTATAGTGTATAGGAATAAAAATTTGATTTCAACCATGCAGCCACGTTACCGATTCAAGAAGATTCCAATACTATAAAAGCCGACAAACCGTGATTTTCTCACACGTTCATCGGCTCTGCATCTAATGTGTCTGGCTCTGTGATGACTATTGTTTGTAAATTTCTCACTTCTATCAATCTTTCCTGCCTGCATTTCGGGCAGTAGAGAGGATAATTTATCAGAATAGTATCCTCCCTAATTCTGCTGCGGGTTTTGCTCCCGCAGACAGGGCATAATATCCATTCTGTCTGTTTCAATTTCTTGCCTGCCTTTCTTTCAAAAATAATGGTACTGTTTCCGATGCCTGCATATCAGATATGCCGTCAGCATAAGCGTGAAAAGCTCCGCAAGCGGTACTGCAAGCCATACGCCCGTTACCTCTAAAAATCTCGGTAACGCCAAAAGGAACACCGTAATAAATCCAAACGTCCGCAGGAAAGATATGGTTGCAGACGCTTTCCCATTGGACAATGCCGTAAATAAAGCGGATGAAAAAATATTGCATCCAGAGAATAGAAAGCTGAATGAAAAAATGGCAAATCCGTTCTTTGTAATCTCAAAAACATTCCTATTATTCTCCGCAAATACCTTTGCAATGCTTTCTCCACCAAGCAGGGAAAATAAAAATACAAATATAGAAATCCCCGCTATAAAGCTGAAACAGATACCGACGGTCTTTTTTAGCTGTTTTACATTCCCGCTCCCATAGTTATAGCTTACGACGGGGGCTGTTCCCATCGAAAAGCCAATATAAAGCGTTGTTAAGAGGAACTGCGAATAGATGAGTACCGTAATCGCCGCCACACCGTCCTCGCCTAACAGCTTCATCATCGTTATATTAAACAGAAATGTCGTTACGGCAGTCGAACACTGGCTTACCAATTCCGACACACCGTTGGAGCAGCTTTTCAGCAGAACAGATGCGTCCATATTAGGCTTGCAAAAGTGCAATTCACTTCTTTTCATCAGAAAAAATATTGTACCGATAATTGACGGTATCATATATCCGATGCCTGTCCCAATAGCAGCTCCCTTGATTCCCATTTGCAGTAAAACGATAAAGACATAATCAAAAACAATATTGGCAATCCCCGCCAGAACAGCAAGCACTAAGCCTAATGTCGGTTTCCCCGCCGTCACAAACAGATTCTGATACAGCACCTGCATCATGTTAAAAGCGGCGAAAATGAGCTGTATCGTCAGATAATCCCTGCAATATGGGAACAATATTTCACTCGCCCCCAATCCCCAGATGATTTCATCCAAAAAGAGAAGCCCTGCCGCTGTAATCAGCAGACCGATAACCGCCCCTGCCACGACAATCAACGTGAAATTACTTCGGGCTTCCTCTGTGTTTCCATTCCCCATTTTCTTTGCAACAACCGCACTGCCGCCTGTCGCAAGCATCGTCCCCAGACCGACAATCAGATTGATGACGGGGCAGACGATATTGATGGACGACAAAGCGTTTGTGTCTACAAACCGTGCTACGAAAATCGTGTCTACAATGGTGTATAATCCCATAAACAGCATCATCACCATGCTTGGGAAAGCAAATCGGATAAGGGATAGGGCGTTAAAGCTCTCTGCCAACGGGTTTTTCTGTGTTTCGGCCATTCCTTGTTTCCTCCTTACTGCCGAATGGCATAGAGGTATACCCTTGCGGTATTTCCTCCTACTACAATATATTTATGGTTAATATCCCTTACAGCCAGTAAGGAATTACCCATCTTGTTGCTTAAGCTGTTAGAATGTAGAGAGCAATCGGTATATCGGATTCCTCCTTGGACTTCGCGTCCGTAAATAAGTCTGATAACCAGCTCCTCATTCGCAGCATTCGTTTTATGCAGGTTGAACCACCTTTAAGGTGCGTCCGCGTCACACCACAGTAGATTGAATAGGCAATGAGTAAAACTGGTGCCTACCATTGCATACCAAAGATAGGAGTGACACAATTATGAATATGAACGCAGTCGGTATTGATATTTCCAAACGAAAAAGCATGGTGTCCATCCTCCGCCCTGGCGGGGAAGTCGTGGCTAAACCTTTTGAAATCTCTCATCTGTCCGGTGATGTCCAGTCACTGATTGATCGGATTCACTCTCTTGATGGAGAATCCCGTATCGTTATGGAATGTACCGGTCGATACCATGAACCCATTGCCCGTGAGCTTGTGGCAGCCGGGCTCTTTGTAAGCGCCATTAATCCCCAGCTGATACACGACTACCAGGATGGAGACAGCTCCCTCCGTAAAGTGAAGTCGGACAAAGCCGATTCCCTCAAAATTGCGCGATACACTCTTGACAGATGGGAAAAACTAAAACAATATGGTCTTATGGATGAAATACGCAATCAATTAAAGACCATGAACCGACAGTTTGATTTCTACATGAAGCATAAGACTGCCATGAAAAACAACCTGATCGCTCTCCTTGACCAGTCATATCCAGGAGCGAACACCTACTTTGACAGCCCCGCCCGTGAAGATGGCAGCCAGAAATGGGTCGACTTCACTGCTACATACTGGCATGTGGACTGTGTCCGTAAGATGTCCCTGAATGCCTTTGTTGAGCATTATCAGAAATGGTGCCGCCGCAAGAAGTACAACTTCAGCAGAGCAAAAGCTGAAGAAATCCATGGAACAGCCAAGGAACTGGTTCCTGTACTTCCAAAAGATGACTTTACCAAACAAATCCTCAAGCGGGCAACTAAACAATTATATGCTGTTTCCAAGACCGTCGAACAGCTCCGCACCCTCATGAACGAAACAGCCGCCACACTGCCAGAATATTCCGTCGTCATGGCCATGAAAGGCGTTGGACCGTCTCTCGGTCCTCAATTGATGGCTGAAATTGGAGATGTTGCACGTTTTACCCATAGGAATGCGATTACAGCATTTGCCGGTGTCGATCCTGGCGTCAATGAATCAGGCGATTACTCCCAGAAAAGCGTCCATGCATCGAAACATGGTTCTCCCGTGCTTCGTAAGACCTTGTTCCAGATCATGGATGTCCTGATTAAGACAAAGCCTCAGGACGACCCCGTGTACTTATTCATGGATAAGAAACGAGCGCAAGGGAAACCTTACTATGTCTACATGACTGCCGGGGCCAATAAGTTTCTCCGCATTTACTACGGTAGAGTTAAAGAATATTTGGCTTCACTTCCGCAATAACAGAGTTACATAATCATACCATTCACAAAACCAGCGTTCTACGGTGGTCTGGTTGTTGTACGCATCTTTCCTACATAAAACTTTTTCAAAAAATATTCAATTTTCTATTGACTTTTTATTTGCAGGCTTGTTTTTCGGTGGAAGCACGAAACGCTGCGTCGGATAGCCATATTCCACAAGCAGTTCCCGTTCTGCAAATCCAAGACGGCGGTATTCTTCCCGCCAGCCCGTATCTGCCCTATCGCCTGCACGGTATGTCGTCAAGGTAATCTCTTTCCCGCAAAGCAATTCCTCTGCCAGCTTATCAAGGAACAGCTTTGTAATGCCGAGATGCCGATACTGCGGATGGACAGCCAGAAAGTCTATGCTGCCTGTGTCGGGCGAAAATCCCATCACGCCAATAGCCATATCGTCATCCCGCAATATCAGAGCCTTTTTTTCCGCAATATACTGATGCAGGTTTGCGGTGTAATCTTTTTTATCCAGACAGGGATAGCCGTCAATCGTAAGGCTTACCAGTTCCATCCAGTCATCCGCATCTTCGGGCGTGGCAAATTTTATATTGTCTTTTGTCAAATCCATTTTTACAAGCTCCTCCTTCAGATAGATTTCAAGCTGTAACGGGTAGAAGTTTTCCGTTTCCCGAAATTCCGCAGGGGAAGTCTTATACATCGCCTTAAAAATATCCGTAAATGCCTGCTGGCTTTCATACCCGCTCATAAGGGCAATCTCGATAATCGGTTTTGCAGAAAACACCAGAAGTTTTGCCGCTTCTGTAAGCTGCCGCCGTTTTGCGTAGTCATGGATAGTCAAGCCGACGGTCTTTGTAAAAATCCGATGCAGATGGTATTTGGAATAGTGCAGTGCCGATGCCACCATATCTAAATCCATCTTTTCATGCAGATGTTCTTCGATATAGCGGATAGCCTGTGAAACAATGCGTACTGTCTGACCTTGCATTTTGCGACCTCCTTTCCTCATTCTCACCCATGCTTTATGGGTATAGAGGTACACCCTTGTGGTGTTTCCTCGTTTTCACCCACATTTTTTAACATTATGAAATGTCAAAGCAGGGGTTCAATGAGATATTGTAGCACAAGGAGTTTTCTATCTTTTCATCATTCTTGCTATGTTTTAAACCATCTACATTTACAGCAGTTCTTCTTTCAATGACTTTATCCATTCTTCGATTGCCTGCACTAATCGAAATTGCTGATGCAGAACCGCCATGCCCGTGGCAGGAATATCGGGGGCATTTTCTTTTAAATCTACGTTCTCCTCAAGATAGGATTTCAGCACATTGATATTACTCTCAATGTTATCCAGACATTCCCTCTGTTGTTCCTTTTCCATGCTTTCTAAATTAACGATAACCGCATTAAAATCCAAGAATATGTTAATCGGCTTGCAGGATATTTCAAGCATCAGTTTCTCAAATTCCTCATTTCCTGCATCCGTCAAGGAATATACTGCCTTTTCGGGCATTTTTCCCTCTTTCTCCGTGCGGCTTGTGATAAGCCCCTTTTCTTCCAACTGGATAACCTTTTTATAGATGGATGGTGTGCTGATTTTTACCCATTTTGAAATGTTGCGGTATTCCACCAGTTTCTGAATATCGTATGCACTCATTGATTCCCGCTTCAACATACCCAATACAATCAAGTCAATGGTAGCCATTTAAAATCCCTCCTTTTTCTATTGACAGCTACTATAAATTATAGTATTATAATTCCCGCGACGCAACTACTATATTTTATAGTAGTATAAATAATACTATTCATCAAGAGAAAGGAGTTCAAAATGAACAGTCAAAGTAAAAAGATGGAGCTGCTCGGCAGCACATCCATACCAAAAGCACTTTTAGCAATGGGCATCCCAACAATGATTGGCATGTTGGTAAATGCTTTCTACAACCTCGTTGACGCTTATTTTGTCGGTGGGTTAGGGGAGAGCCAGATGGGGGCAATCTCCGTGGTCTATCCACTCGGACAGGTCGTTGTCGGTCTTGGCCTGCTGTTCGGAAACGGTGCGGCTTCTTATATTTCCCGATTATTAGGTCGTGGGGATAAGGAAAATGCGGATAAAGTGGCAAGTACCGCTTTATACAGCAGCGTATCCGTGGGAGCAGTTATCATTATCATTTCTATGGTATTCCTGCATCCCATACTGAAGCTCTTAGGCGCAACAGACAGTATCCTCCCCTTTGCCGCCGCATACGCAAGTCTCTACATTGTTTCCTGTATTTTTAATGTATTCAACGTCACGATGAATAACATTGTAACAAGTGAAGGTGCCGCCAAAACAACCATGTGTGCCTTACTCACGGGTGCAGTGCTTAATATTGCCCTGGATCCACTGTTTATCTACGTGTTTGACTTAGGGGTAGCAGGAGCGGCGATAGCAACCGCAATCTCACAAGTCGTTTCAACCTGCGTATATCTAACTTACATCCTGCGGAAAAAAAGTGTATTCCATTTCCGGGTTAAAGACTGCACATATACAAAAGAAACCATGTCTGAGATTTTCAAAATCGGCATCCCGACATTGGTATTCCAGATTTTAACGAGTGTGTCCATTTCCTTAATCAACAATGCCGCTGGCGATTACGGGGATTCTGCCATTGCAGGCATGGGCGTTGTCACCCGCCTTATTTCAATGGGCAGCTTGTCCGTATTTGGGTTCATCAAAGGCTTTCAGCCCATTGCAGGGTACAGTTATGGGGCGAAGAAGTTTGACCGTCTGCGTGAAGCAATCAAGACTTCCATTCTCTGGTCAACAGCTTTCTGTGTGGTTTTCGGTGTGATACTGGCTCTGTTTCCTACGGCTATCGTTTCGAGATTTACAAAAGGTGATGCCGAAATGATCCGCATCGGAGCAGCGTCTTTAAGGGCAAATGGTATTTCCATCATGCTCTTTGGATTTTATACGGTGTATTCTTCTCTGTTCCTTGCTTTGGGAAAGGGCAGAGAGGGATTTATCCTCGGAGCTTGCAGACAAGGGATTTGCTTTATCCCCGTTATCCTGCTGCTTCCGATTGTCTGGGGGCTAAATGGAATTATGTATGCCCAACCGATTGCCGATGTGCTTTCCGCAATCATAACGGTATTCATGGCGATACCGCTCCACAAAAAACTAAACCTAAATTATTCACGGCGGTATAAGCTCGCATAAAATTCGCCGCAGTTATCGTTACAACCACTCCCAATACCTCACTCTAC
>ERZ808051.27-NODE-27-length-203288-cov-8.811551_pt1 | contig 203288 bp, 169 predicted proteins | sample MGYA00380199_ERZ808051 | MGnify/ENA primary metagenome ERZ808051 (study PRJEB31490, sample SAMN06133391) | mouse gut metagenome | isolation source: J11 | host: mice | place: China: Chengdu | collected 2015-05 ... | reverse complement strand
GGATGGCAAACACCTTTACATCGTGATGGACAATGCTCCCTGGCACAAAAAAGCAAAACGTCTTATCAATGAAGACGGGCAGTATGCAGACATTAAAGAAGCTGCAACCATAATCTCCCTCCCGCCATATTCACCTGATCTCAATCCGATCGAGCAGGTATGGAGGGTTACTCGTCGTGAGAAAACACATAACCGATTCTGGGAGACTCTTGAAAAGTTAGTTGGAGTCCTTGATAATTGGTTTTCAACTTTTAAGAAGCCCAATGACAAGCTTGCTACTTTATGCTCTTTTTCCTAGAGTCAAACGGAAAGAATTAACGTCGTTTACTATATAGTTCTAATTGCATCTTCAATAATATATCCGTCCTTAATATCACTACATCTTAATATCTTCACTCCATTTTCATCTGGATCAAACAATTTAATTACACCATAAGATATGGGCTTTGTTGATACCTTTTTTAATACTATTTTATCCCAATGCACAGGAATATTTCCCAGCCATTCTATTCCACTCTCTTTCATCTCCACATCAGGATTCAGTCCCTTTGTCACGGCATCAGTAATAATTGTCTGTTTATATTTCTTATAATCTTCAATCGTTTCTTTCGTCCTTGCAATAACAGAATCAATTTCTCCAACTTTTTCATCAAGAAAATCTGCAATTTTTTGTTGCTCATCTTCATTAGGTATCGGAAGCATAATTTTCTTCATTCTTTCATATTTAGTAGACCATAAATCTGCTACAATTCCTGTTCCCCAACGATAAAATTCTTCGGCAAATCCATAATTTTTTAAAAGATATTTTACATATTCTGTATTCAAAAATCTGCTTGATAGCACAATATTTATAAGCGAAACTGATCCATCATATGCAGATATCCCACATGACTGTTTTCTATCTGAACGAGAATTAATAACAAAATCTTTTTCGCAAACTTTTTTCCTTGCATCATGAGCATCAGACTTTGCTGCTGTTTCCAATTGCTTTACAATCCCTTGTTTCGTAACAGATAAAGGTTCCCAATCATAATCTGATACCTTTTCATTTCTTTCATCAAAACAATTTCCTAAAGGTAACACACTCCACTCTTCAGGAATCTCTCCAATCCATTCCACACCAGAATCTTTCATTTGTCTTGCCATTACACATTACCCCCTTTGCCAAATAATTTTTCCAAAGAGGTCATAATCTCTTTTTCATGGTTCGTGATTCTCTCTGCAATCACTTCTGCTTTTTCTGGTGCTTCATACTTGTAGAAATATCTTGTAAAAGGAATCTCATAACCAACTTTTGTTTTTGATTTCTCAATCCATGCTTCTGGATTATAGGGTTTTACTTCTCTCTCAAAATAACTGTCAATATCCTCTGTCAGCGGAACATTCTCAAAGTCTCTTTTGGAAACATCTGCTACAGGTTGATTCTTCTTCCCCTTTGTAATCAGTTTTCCATCTTCATCATAGGAAGGACTTTCAATCTGGATTCTGTTAAAGCCAAAATCTTCATTATTAAAAATCTTACTTTCACAGAACTTACCATCTAATTCATAAGTCTTGTTTTTGAATTCTCCGTAAGCAGTTACAATAACTTCTCTGCATTCCTCTGTAATATCATTTCTCTTGCTACCAATATTTTTTCTTCTCGATACAACCATCTTAGAAGCATCAATAAGCTGTACTTTTCCCTGTCTTTCTTCCGTTTTATTCTTGGAAATAATCCAAATATATGTAGTGATGCCTGTGTTGTAAAATACATCTGTTGATAACTGAACAATCGCATCCAACCAGTCATTTTCAATCATATATCTTCTAATTTCTGATTCCCCTGATTCTGCAGCACCTGTAAATAAAGAAGAACCATTATGAATGATCGCCATTCTTCCATCATCTTTTAGCTTTGCGATTCCATTCAGATCAAAAAGCATCTGTCCGTCACTAATTTTAGGCAAACCAACAGAAAATCTTCCCTGATCGCCAAGTTTTGCTTCTGCTTCTACTGCATTCTTTTCCACTTTCCATTCAATACCAAACGGCGGATTGCTGATAATATAATCAAATGTATAGTCTTTAAACTTATCATCTGATAAAGTATTGCCCTGTCTCATATTATCACTGTTACCACCACGAATTAGCATATCAGCTTTTGCTATTGCGAATGTTTCAGGATTTAATTCCTGTCCGAATACTTTCACATCTGCCTCTGCATCCAATTCCAAAAGTCTTTCTGTCATACAAGTAAGCATCTGACTTGTACCCATAGTCATATCATAAACAGTCTTTGCAACACCTTCCTCAATCATAGACTCCTTATCTTCTGAAATCAGCAAATCCGTCATAAGGTAGATAATATCTCTTGATGTAAAATGGGCTCCTGCCTGCTCATCATAAGACTCTGAAAATCTACGAACCAAATCTTCAAAAATATATCCCATATCAACTGCTGTAATCTTATCTGCACCCATATATGCCGCTGGCTTATTAAATGCTTCGATAATCAGAAACAGCATTCCATTATTGGCAAGTTTTGTAATTTCTCTGTCAAACTCAAAATTCTCAATAATATCCTGCACATTATCAGAGAACCCATTAAGATACTCCCTAAAATTCTTTTCAATATGTGTTGCATCATTACACAGTTTCTGAAAATCAAAGGGACTGATGTTATAAAATTTATATCCTGATGCAGTTTCCAAAAATCCATCAATTACTTCCAAATGTTTTACTTTATCATAAGTATCCCATACTTTCTGTCTGGTTGGAGCAAGTACATCATTAAATCTCTTAATCACACACATAGGAAGAATAACTTTTCCATATTCGTGAGGTTTATAATATTCTCTAATCAGATCAGCGATAGACCAAATAAGATTAGACTTCTCTTGTATATTTGTTGTAGTTTGATTATGTAACTCTGTCATTTTTCATTTTCTCCTTATAGTTCTTTTCATTTTATCATTTCATCTGTCCAATTTTCAGGACTTTAATTTCTTCATTATCTTTTTTGCATCTTCTGTTAGGACATATCTGCCCTTTGTATTCTTGTAAATTTGAACATAACCATTGTCAATCAACTCATTCAGAACCATATTTACCTTCGCCTTGCTACATCCAAGAGCATCTGCTATCTCCTGTTGGGTGATAGGGCATATCTCCGCATTGTTAATCTCTATCTGATGTTCATATAATGTTTTCAATACCAAATATCTATCATTTGTAAAAAATTCTATTTTGTTCATTACCATCACCTTTTATGTTCAAAATTTTATCCTATGGTATCATTATAATGCTTCTCTATCAGATTGCAAGCAAATTTATGTATAATACCCTTTATCCCATCTTTGGATATTCGCTTCAATTCAGAAAATCCAAATAAAGCCAGTACCCACAGCATACACTCTGATAAAGTATCACCTGCAAAGTACACGGGTCTCGCCAACCTAGCAAGTTCCTTGCTAAACAGGTTGTCTCGCCCTTGACGCTCCAAAAAGCATGGAGCTATCAGGTAAAATGCACAGCAAGCTGCACATTTTAGCTTGGGGACCAGCAACCTGATGCGGGACATTCCAGAAAACAATAACCTCCACTGGAGCTTATTGCTTTCTTCCATTCGAGATGCGCTCGACCCGTTGGGCTATAAAATTTAATCTTTGGCTATATTTAAAGTTTTCTTTTCCTATACAGTAGATTGATTTTTGAATCATTTTTGAGCATCTTATGACAGCTTATTTCATTGTTTGCTATATTGTATTATTTATTGAAATATAGTTTCATAAATTATTATAATATTGCAATTTATGCTCAATTTTTTATAAAGCGAATACCCACAATTTATCCTAAAAAAGCAAACAGAATCACTCTGCTTGCTTATTATTTTCTATTTCATCAATATTTCAAACATTTCATCATATCTTTTCAGGCTTTCTGCATCAAGCTGAATGATATTATCTTTGATTCCTTCCTGCTCTCTTTTTTCTTTGGAAACAGAGGACAGAATATATCTGTTAAGAACATCCTGCTGATTGTCTAACAGCTTTTTTAATTCATCAATTTCCATTTTCAAAACATCTACTTCTTCTTTATGATCTTCATTCAGTATATCAATACTCTTATTTGCTTCTTTATACTGATACAGGTTATTTACCATATCCAAAAGTGTCTGCAGATAGTATTTCAACATATCAGGCTCATTTTCAATATTTATGAGCATATCTTCCACACTCGGCAAGTTGTAACCAATTCTTGCAGGAATATTTGCTCCTGCAATCTTCTTATTGATTGCTTCTATGGTATCTCTCATCTGGTATTTCCATATATGTGCCTTAATACCTGTAGCCTCTTCCAACAGTGTATATTTTATCTTTTGATTTGGATGGCTCTTTTGATAGTCCTTTAAAACATTTAACAACTGTTCATCTGTATATAAATTTGGTCTTCCTTCTGATCGCATATCGCATTTCCTCCTTTCTCCAGATTTAGTGTATAGGCATCCAATATCATCTCCTGATTAATGAGTGATGCAAGATTCCTACTGACAGTTCCAATCTCCTTTTCATCCTTTATCTGTTCTTTTAACAGCTTTTTCAGAAGTTCTTTTTTTATCTCTATGTTTTGAAGATTATTCTGTTTCAGTTCTGAAATGTAAGTTTGTAATACATCCTTTTCTGGTATGAAATGCTCACAGAATAAGCATTCTTCACATTTGCAGTCTGTCGGGAAATTCGTTGAGGTACATCTTCCTGCTCCATCTTTTACTTTTGGTAACTGATAAAACTTTGCCCCTAATAGTTCTTTCTCCGTTTGCTTTAATCCCCAATCTACATTATCGGAGTAATTTCTGTAATACACTTCATTTTTGTTATTCAGCATCTTTGACAACACATAAGTTTTTGCACTCGTAAATGTATCTAAATGGTTGCAGTATGACAACTGTTCCTCCAAAGTATAGTGACCGCCGATTCTCTGAATGTAAAGGGGATTCAAACCCTGCATCAACATATTCATAAAAGCAAGGTGTCTTGTGTCGCCTAAGCGGATTCTTTCAATCTGGTTGCTACTTTCTACAGTTCCAAGTGCTACTATCTCATAATGGTATATGTCTTCAACAACTTCTTTTTCAAACTTCTTAAACAGATTATTGAATTTTTGAAGAGTAATTTTTTCTTTGTTTCTTTTCTTTACATTTTTCAAATATCCCTTATAAAAATCATCCGAAACAAGATATGGACTATTATCAATTTCTTTTGCATAATCTATAAAGTCATTTATGAACTCAAACAGTGCTTCTGGAATCTGAAACTCTGTCATAATTGGAACATCATGCTTCTTCCTATCTGCTCTGCTCTTAATTCTTTCAATATGAATGTAGCACTTGTCTTTTGCTTTGTATATGCAGTTTCTTTTTAACATTAGAAACTCTGATGGTCTTAATGGTATGATTGTCGAAATCAGCCACCAAATAAGAATTGGATAATATTTGATTCGCAAAACTATACTACCTGTATCAATAAAATCTCTGATTAAGCAATCATATTTCAAAATGGAATCATAATCAGGTATCTCTCTTGATCTTGGATTATTTTTGATTGAAAGATTCTTAATTATTGAATAAAATTCACAAGCTCTTGGATATGTGCAAAACTGTAAAAACTCTTTACAATTAATCAGATATAAAACATCATTTTTCTCTAAAACATACTTTTTAAATGTAGGAACAACATCTATATCTAAAATATTAGTTTTTAAAAGCATATCTTTAATATGACTAAATGCAACATTGGTAACATGTACTACATTTTTCTTTAGATACAGCTTAACTAATATGTACTTTTTCAGGCTCAAAATCATTTCTTGAGAAACATCCATATTAAAATCAAAGTACATATTCATTTCACTCAGATCATAGTAGCCTATCCAAACATCATCTTCAAAATCATTATTTCTGATTATTCTTTTTTCCCTTAATTCTGCAAACATATCTTTGCAATCTGATAAAGCAATTTTATCAGTAATTCTTGTTTGGATTACACAATATCCAGAAGCATTTCCATCTTCAAGGTATTCATCTACAAACATACCGCAAATACTATTTGTAGCTTTTTTATTTATGTTTATCATTTTATCCACTCTCCTTCTTTAATAAATCTTCCTTTTTTGCAGACAGCAGTTTATAGGTATTGCAAATATTTTGCTTCAACTCCAAAGAATTAATATAAGAATTGACATATTCTTCACCAAAAGTATTCTCTGCTTCCTTTACCACTGAATACAGTCTGAGCATCTTATCCATAGTCCTGATCCTGTCATATTGGCAGGATGGTATTTTCTTCTGAAAAATATTATTCAATTCTGTACACACAGACAAAAGAGTATATACCGTTGGAATCGAATACTCACAATTCATACAGTCTGTTCGCACAGGATATTTGCAGTTATTCTCCCTGATACACAGAACTCCATCCTGTTTGCTTGTCAAACTTCTATCTGCAAGTTTTTTTATGACATTTTTTATTTCATCATGTGATAACTTCATAATCTCATTAATCACTCTTTCTTTTGTTAGTGACTGTCGATAAAGCAGCTCCGATAGTTGTTCCAATCTATCTGCTGGTATTCCCTGCTTCATTTGAACAATAAGGTCTGTCTGTTCCTCTTTTGTAACTTTTTCATCTTCTGCAGCTTTCAGCAGAGAATCATAAAGCCACCCAAACATTCCCCTGTCATACAGTTGAATTGTGACTTCATTTAATTCTGTATCAGAATACATGGAATGCAGATAAATAGAAGTAGTATCTGACATATTGTAATAATTTGTCTTATGGGAACGCATATAAGTACTGATTTTCACATATTCACTTGCTTTTACTTCTTCTGCAAGATTATCTACCAAAGACAATAAGGTTCTATTTGCTTTTATGCTTGAAAACTTATTCATAAGCTCTCCCAAATAGTTTGTAAGTATTTGTGTGTTGCTAAAACTATCTTTGCCAAAAAGTGATTCTGTTTTCATTCTCCTTCTCCACTGCTCAACAATAATAATTGCAATTGAAACAGGAAGTTTAAACGAATCAGGAATATTGAAATGCTTATATGCATTAGTCTTCTGTGTGCGGTATTGCTCTACCGCCAACTTTGTGTTGCTGATGATATAGTTTGCATCTTTCATATCAAACACATTTTCTTCAAACCAATTTAAATCATATTTTTCAATATCTAGCAGGTTATCAAGTGCAGGTATAGAAAGAATATCTGATTTTCTCCATGCAAGGCATAAATGTAAAAGCAAATAGAGCCAACATTTTGCATAAGTAATATTATTCATAGGCTTCTGAATATGTTTATCAATGTCAACCGCAAGATTTACAAAACTGCTCCATGCTTCCAATGAATAGAAATCGTTATCTTTCTTCATCTTGATTCCCTGTTTCACTTTAATCGTAATATCAATATCTAACTGTTTGCTTTCTTTTAGATATGTCAAGTAATATCCCAAATATTGAACATAAGTAATAGGAATATCCTTGCTTGTTATGATTTTTCTTATATCTATCTCTGTAAGTGAATTCACATCAAAATTCTCTTCTTTATTCTTCAACGCCAATTCATCCATACATGAAAGCAAATATCGAAATAAGTTCACGCAAGTACCTACCATTGCCATTAAATTCTTTTCTGAACTCTTACTATTTGTAATCTTCTCATATACAAAATCTTTATAAGTATCAAACAAAACAGGATATTTGTTGTGTGTTTCAGCATCATATCTGTTTAAACAGCAATCCACTTTTTCATATGGATTATCTATGCTTTGCGGAAAATAATATCCAATAAATATTTCTGATATTTGCTTTACGACTTCTGTTCTATTTCCTTCATAAGCGAAGCAATAAGTATCCGCTATTTTTATAATTGAATATTCTGGAAACATTTTCTCAAATGTTTTTCGTGTTATTTGCTTTCCTACAATTTTTCTGATTTCAACAATCGTGATATATTTTGATTCATCTATTACTGCCATAAGCTGTAACCCCCTTTATATAACTCATCAAGTATGTTTTCCACATCTTTTCCAACTTCTTCTTTATTGTTTAAATAAGTAAGTGCAGATGTCATACTTGAATCACCTCTCCAAAGTGCAATTTCTCCAATACTGTTTGTCGCATTTGCTACCTGATTAGAAAAAATACCTCTGCATATATGAGTTTTCCATTTGTAGCTTTTTAAGTACATAGCATATGCTTGTGCTTCAAAATCCTCGGCTTCCTCTAATTTTTGAATGAAAGCCTTTTTTAACTTTGCAAATTTATTTGCATAAGTGTAATTTGTCATTGGCAGACCTTTTTCATCTATAAAAACTGCATCTGTTGTTTCTTGTTGATACTTCTCTTTATGAACTTCATAAAGTGTATATAGCAAATCTCCAAATGCAGGAATAATTTCCTGTTTTCTGTTCTTCTTGCTCTTTGCAATAAAGCCATATTCTGTGTCAGGTCTGAGATCCTTATCCGTAAGATTGATAACCATAGTTCTAATACCAACAGAATCACATTTTAATGAAATATTCCTATATTCAATAGAAGCAACTTCGCTGCTTCTAAGACCACCGAAACACTGGAGATAAACTCCCAATGCGATCTCAGGAACTACCTCTATTGCTGTGTTGATAAACAGCGGAATGTATTCTGCTTTTAAATTATGGATTACTTCTTTCTTATTATTTTTTATAATATTTTTGTATTTTCCTTTGAATAAAGGAATATGCTCATTAAAAGAAATAATCTCTTTCTCCTGCAAGTAGACATAAAATTCCTCTAATCTACAGGAATATAAGTATTTCGTATATGGGGTAACATTAAGACTGTTAAGAAAGTCAATGCCATCCTGAACTGTTAGTTTATCAATCTCAAAATCAGGATGCTCATAGACATAATTTAGGAATGGCACAACAACATTTGCATATGCAACCTGTGTTGTAGTTTTATTGTGTGGAAGATTCAGAATGAAATCTGTAAATGGAGACACAAGAAATAAATCAAAACGTAAGTCTTGTCTGCCAATAACTACATATTGGGTAACATCTGTTTTACCATCTTCAAGTTTAGATACATCTTTGATGATATGTTTTACCCACTTATAATTATTGTTTTTCTTCATAATTAATTCCACCTTTCATTTTTCAGTAATCTGTATTACTGTTCCTTGTTTTGCCTAAGCATCTCATTATTGAGACACTGTAGTATAGATACAAATGGAAAAATTATATAGAAAAACAGGATAGTATTTTGCAGTTTATAATCCTATCTATGAGGAAGTAAAATAGAAAAATAGAAGTTCAATAAATATAACATAATATTCTCCGAATGTATTATGATATTGTTAATGAAAGTTTTGGCATAAATCCTAAGTATCGCTCCAACATCAATAATATGTAGCAGGATTGCTTGTAAATCTTATCAAATGTAAGTTTCCCTATCTCAAATAAACCAATTTGAATAGTATCTTTATTTATTCCATTGAAAAAGAATCCCTGCATCACGAATTGGTACAGATTATAGAAATACTTGTTCTTGTCTTCTTCACTTTTATAAGCACCCTTATCCAACTGCCTGATTTTCCTCTGTCTGAGCTGTTCGCTATAATCAACATCAAACTCTGCTTTCAGAAAATTTTTATCAAACAGATATAAATCCGCTGCCAGTGCATTGAAATCCTGCATAAAGCTCTCGCTGGTCTTACGATCAAACTTCTCATAAAACTTTTCATACAAATTAAAAACATCCTGTCTGTTTTGTGTTGTCTGAATTGTAATGAAGTTCTTTTCTAGCAAATCAAGAATCTTCTGTATGCTGATTTCTTTCTCATTTGTCAGCAGATATTTCACAATCCTTTGGATGATATACTCATTCATATAAAAATTCTTCCATAACTTCCTTTCAGTGATTCTCACAGATGATGCATTTCGACTTGGCTTTGATTCATATTTTGATTTTACATATTTAGATAGGACATAGATTTTAGTTCCAGTTGTGGTTGCTTCCTTCTCCAAAAGAAGTCCTTTACCACACATATTTATGAGCTTTCTTGTGATTGTCTTCTCGCTCAAATCATAAATTGTTTTTCCGTAAGTATATATGTGATCTGATAACATAAAACCTGTTCCTAGAAAATATATAATGTCAAATAAATCTCTGTTACTGTCAAAAATCTCCTGTTTTATTGATGGTCTAACGATGCCACTATTTACATTCGGCATATTTAACCTCCTTCCCCCGTTTTGGGATATTTAAAGTTTTTCCTTAATTTTAAGGTATTGCAATTATAGAAGAATCCAACTTTTTTATAATTCTTGGGTACTCGGTAGGATGTTATCGCGCAAAATAATAGCAACCTGCCATTGTGACAGATTGCCCGTAATGAAATTTTATAAAGATAAAAATTAGTTTTGCATAACAAATTTGATGTCAAAGTTGAATGTTCCTGTCCATAAACCAGAAAAATATCTTCTGTTTACAGAAATGGAACCACTTGCTATTGCACCAGACGATACATTATCTTCTTTGGTAAAACTTGTTTTTATTTGAGAAACAATTCCTGTCATAGAAGAAATTTTGCTTCTATCTGTTAGAATGAAATTCGCATCAGGTTTCACAGTTAATATATCATTGTAATAAAAAGTACCATTGACTATAATATCATAATCTGCTGTTCCTGTACTTCCATCCAGAATAATTTGTTTTGGTATAATCACACTAAAACTTGCAGGTTGCTCATATTCAAAAATAAAATTACCGTTTCCATCAACTGAAACTTTATATCTATCTGATACAACTGGTTCCACATCATATTGATAAGAATTTCCATCTGTATCATATTTAGGTAAATTATTAAAAGTATAATCTGCTTGATTGGACGGCAATTCAATTTCATTAATAATTGTTCCATTCTGTTTCAATTTTAATGTATATTTTTCAGGTCTTAAACTATCTATATCATTGTTATCGCTCCAATCAATATGTGAATTTTTCTTTGTTTCACAAAATTCAAAAATTCTGTATACAACTGCTCCATCTGTTGTAACAGTAATAGACGTATCAGAAACATATTTATATTGATTGTGATAAGCATTATCCATAGCAGAATCACCAATATCTGAACCTCTTACCTTTGAATCATAAAACATTTGAATCGTACTTCTACTTAATTCAGTTCTATTTGTTGTCTGGTCTATATAAGTAACAGGATATTTGTTTCTTGTGTAATAATAATTAATGGTATTGGTTTCTGCTGTTATTTGTTTTTCCTCTACTTCTGGCGATGTAAATCCAATATAAGTTTTTGTTTCAGGATGAACAGTATCTCCAATTAAAGTATTGTTTGTTTCGCTTTCAATTAAGGTATAAGTATTTCCATCTAAATTCATCTGATAATGGTTAATGGTATAATCTATATAGGCATCTGTGATATTTAGTTCTTTTTGATAGGTTCTTTCAACTCCTGACTCTGAATAAGTAATAGTTAAAATATAATTTCCATTATTTTTTACATTACAATCGTTTATGTCGCCTGTATTCCATGTGATACTTTTAATTTCTGTGTTTTCATTTAAATTAGAAATTTCAGGTGAAATAATATATCCATTGGATGCAATATTCTTTTTAAGAGTTAGATAGAAACAATCTTCATTTGTACAGTTTAATTTCCAAGATTCAACTGTAGATGTGGATTTTCCACATACAAGTATTTTAGCATTACAGCTAACCCATGATATGTTTTCTGAGTTTCTAAAAATATAACCACCACAAACATTACAAAATCCATAATCATTCCAATGAAGATGATCATCAGGTCCAGAATCATATAACCATTGATTTGTTCCTCCTGGACATTTTTTATAACAAGTATTATTATGTACATGATAAACGGGAACAGTATAACATCCGCCACCACTAGTTGAATTCCCTGTATGTATATGAGGAATCATTTCTGTTGCTAGAATTTCAGTAATTCTAGTTGTTGCCTCAGGGTTGCTATTTTCATCTATCGAAACAGCATTTGCAAAAACTGTTCCAAACAGTAAAACACCACTGATTAGAACAGATAAAATTTTCTTTTTCATTTTTGCTAATTTCCTATATACTGCAAAAAACGAGCAATAATTTTTGCAATATAAATTTGCCATTATCAAATATGCGGTACCCCCCCCCCCCGAAAAATAAGGGTTTTTCGTGTTTAATCAGATATGCCAGCTTTCATCCACAAAAAAATTCAAGAAGTGACAAATTGTTCCCCATATGCTATAATGCGTAAAAACGGAGGTGTAATTTGACAAACGAAGAAAAACAATTATTAGGCAAAGCACAGCGGATTAATTCTTGGAATTCTAAAAAACTATATTATTGTGTCGGGAAAAGACATCAGCGAAGCTGGACTGTCAAAAGAGGCGAAGTATTTTTTGTTGATTTGGGGGAGAATGTTGGAAGTGAAGAAAACAAAATACGTCCTGTCGTTGTCATACAGTCTAATTCCTATAATATTTCTTCTCCAGTATTCACTTGTGCCATTATATCCACAAGTCCTGCAACAATACCTGACATCCAAATTCCTATTACTGGTACTTATCCTTACACTGATCCTAACGGAAAGCCTGCAATCCTCTCAGGAACAATAGACTTAGGACAGATTAAGACCATCGGTAAAGAACGAATTATTTCTGCAAAAATTTGTAAACTGTCTGCAGAAATGTCAGAACTGGACACAAAATTGCTGAATATTTTAGGCTTATCCTATATGGTAAAGAAAAAAGACAACATTATCAGTTCGTTAAACGGCAAAATTGACTACTTGAAAAAACAACTGAAGGACAAGGCATAAAACAGTTGACATTGCATATATTAAAATGGTACACTTGTTTTAAACAAAGGTACAGTTATGAATGGCTTGGCGGTCATTCGGATTTATTTATCAGTTATAATGGGTTTGGCGACTCATTGGAAACTCCCATCTTATGATGGGAGTATTTTTTATACACTGACATAGCTCACAGGAACATTTATAATTTCTGAACAGAGTTCTTTTCCTGCTATATCACCATCTGAATAACTGTTTGTCGTAACTTCAATCCCGCATTCTATTCCTTGCATATTTATATATGTAAAATCTATTGCGGATAACTGCTGCTCTCTCAACATCTCCATATATTCATCATATCTGTCTATTTCTCCCTGATCTCTGAAGTTTTCAATCATTTCTTTCATTTGATCCCTTACTTCCCATTCAGGCTTGATGGTATCAATTTCTCTCTTTTGTAGGGAACAAATTGTTTCAGCTACCTTGCAGTTATGCTTAATTGCAGCAGGCGATTGAGTTCTGTCAATTCCATACTTCTGATTTATGAACTTTTTACCCTTATCGGTAAAGCAGTAGCTTTTACAGCTTTCCACTTCTTTGTGTTTTGGATTCACATAGCTTACTTCCTTTATCAGATTATCTTTCATCATATTTTTAAGCCTTGTATCAGAAATATCAATCTTGTTCGCATCTGTGCTTCTGATATTTCCTGCAGTTGCAAGTACCTTAAAGAATCTTTCATCTTTCGGATAAAACTTCTTAATATGCATGAAATCACCCCTTTCGTTTCTGCAATTTTAGATAGAAAGATTCTCTTCTAATCATTACGGGTATTCAGTTTGAAAATATTTTTAATGCCAACATTCCTGACTTATGATATATTATTACTGTCGTTTTCTTCTTTGAGGAGATAATTTATAGGGAAATTCCCTTATAATAAAGAGGTTTGTATGACAAAACAGGAAATTTTACGGGAACTTCAAGATATTAATATAGATGCTGCCAACTACATATACACCGAAAATTATGCTGCTCTGAATTCACTTGTTAATTCTGTATTTAAGATAGGACTCGACAAAGAGGAGTGCTTTTATGATGTCCTGAGAGCCTTTAGATTGGCAAATATGCCTTTTTCTGTTGCAGGGTATAATTTTCTATGTGAAGACCTAAAAGATGAAATCTGGGGCAAATACGAGCCTCTTATCAATGACCTTGTTATCTACAATATGAGTCTTGATGAATTTCTTTCTGACTATGGTTTTGATAACGAATATGATGCCTTGAACGCTTCAAACAATAAGAGAAAAATATACATCAATACTATTAAAAAACGAATTGAACTTATTGAAGATTACACTGAAAAATATAAGAAACTCACAGCTTTGTACGATACTGCTAATGTAACACAGATACACAATTCTACCCATAAAGTAGATTCCTTACAAAACAGCTTCACAAATGCAGTCGTAAATCTTGTCAAAGCGAGGGAGAAATTCTATTACTATATCAATTACGATCTTGTGGGTTACGACACAGAAGCTCTAAATAAAGCCTTGAAACAAAAGAAAACCAATAAAGAACGTTTTGATATGCTGAGAGGGATTACCGACAATATATTTACCACACTTCAAAATGACAGCACTGTAAATTTTAGGGATTTCTTCATCATCAAAGATAATAGAAGAGTTACATTTACCTCATATCTGACAGCAAAAGGACTAACAGGTAACTCATGGTTTGATTATAAGAAAGCAACTAAGAAGAAATTTGTAAAAGATAGACATTTTTATTTACAGATGGCATTCTTTTTAGGCTTGCCAACCTCCAACGAAATAGAAAAGTTCCTGAATTTTAATGGATATACCATAAAAAGCCCATTTAAACTATTTCCAAATACAGATATTTATGATTATGATGTGTGCAGATACATAGATGCAGGAATTGATTACAACTTAATCAATGTGATGCTTGGATATGAATTTATTTAAAAGGGGATTTGTATATGTTCAATTGGATGAAAAACCATAAGAAACTGATTGCATTTATTACTTTTATGATAATATTGGGAATACCATTTATAATCCATGTTCTCTTTAAACTTCATTCAAATATTGATTTCTTTGTTGCAGAATGGACTGCTGGTGAATTATTGAGTTATTATGGCTCAATCCTTGCTTTTCTAGGAACAGTCATTTTAGGTGCTTTATCCTTATATCAAAACCAGATAATCAAACAGGAATCAGATAAGAGGACTGCATTGCTTGAACAGCGGGAACGTGAAAGTAATATGCCAAGATTCAGAATCAATCATGTCCCCAGTCATGGTAATAGTTCAGGAATGAAATTTAACATTGAAAATATATCGACCAATATCGCAAATAATATTCTAATTGGTCCTGTAAAGATTGTAAACAAAAGCAAAGAGACAATTTGGAGTCAACATAGCGTAGTTCATGTTGATACTATACCACCAAATCAAAAACGTGATATATCCTTAACCAATCCACCTTTATCAGAAATTGGTTGCCATTTTACAATGCAAATGCAATGCCAAGACAAGTTTGGAATTTTACATAAATATAACATATGGAGTTTTAGCGATACAATTTCATCTACACCGCACTTTCAAATTGAAGAAATCAAAGATACTGAAACTCCCTGAACCTTGCCATTCAGGGAGTTTGCCGTTTACTCTTTATTTATCATGCCAAAATATTCCAGTGCTTCTCTAATCATCCTCTCTTTCTCTGGTGGGCAATTGGGAACTTTGTTTCCCTCTGTTTTGGGTTTATTGAAGTTCTCGCCTACATCAAGACCACACTTTTTCTTGATTTGTGCTATGTACAGATGTGACACTTTTGTTTGATAATGCTCCCATACATAATCCTTAATTTCCTGATAGGTTGCTGTGCCGATGCACTCCCGCTTATCTGCTTCATTTAAATCAATTTCTATCTCAATCTTAGTGGATTTGCCACTTGATTTTTTACGCGACAAGAGGACGCATGTCTCTACATTCGCCGTCCATGGGAACTGGTCTACCGCCACTGCCCGCTCTACCACATACCCTCTCTCAAGCAGCACCTCCAAGTCCCGCGCCAGGCTCGTGGGTTTACAGGAAATATACAGGATGTGCTCCACGCCGTAACGTATGATCTTATCGAGCGCTTTCGGATGAATCCCGTCCCGGGGCGGATCCAGAATAATGATATCCGGTTTTTCTTCTATGCCGTCAAGCACTTTCAGTACATCCCCGGCTATAAATTCGCAATTATGTAAACCATTGAGTTCCGCATTTTTCCTTGCGGCCTCCACTGCTTCTTCCACGATCTCCACACCGATCACTTTCTTTGCCACCGGCGCCATTAACTGTGCGATCGTGCCAGTGCCGCTGTAGAGATCATAGACCACCTTATCAGCGCCTGCCTTTGCATCCTCTCTATCCGCCTGCACAAACATGCTGATGTATTCCCTCGCCGTCTCATACAGCACTTCCGCCCCTCTGCTGTTCGTCTGAAAAAAGGAAAACTGTGAAATCTTAAACCGCAGGCCGAGCAGTTCCTCATAGAAATAATCCTGTCCGTATAGAATCCTCGTCTCGTCACTGCGCACCACATCTGCCACAGCATCATTTCTCGTATGCAGAATGCCTACGATCTTACCCTCCAGAGACAGCTTCAGAAGTTCTTCTTTCAAGCCGGCAAGAATCTGCTCTTCCGCTCTATCCGCCCCCTGCCCGGTACTGTCCTGCGCCGTTCTCCCAAAAGACTCTGTCTGCGTGGTCGTCACAAGCGCAACCAGAATCTCCCCCGTCTTCGCCGCTTTGCGCACGAGCAGATGACGCAGGTATCCTGTATGGCGCAGCCGATGATAGAATGGGATGTCCATGCCCTTTTCCTGCAGACAGGCAAAATAATCCCTGACACACTTTAGAATGCTGCGGTAATCGTCGTCTACGATCTGACACTCTGTCACGGACACAATATCATAGAAGCTGCCCCTTTTATGCATTCCGAGGGCCAGAGGACCGTCTTTCACCTCATCTCCAAAAGAGAACTCCATCTTATTGCGGTAGCCAAAGCAAACCGGGCTTCCTTTGATCCCCTCAAATTCCCAGGTTTCCTGTTCCTCAAGGGCGCTGTCCAACAGCTTCTTGACCTGGGCTTCTTTGATAGCAAGCTGCTCTTCATAGGGCAGGGACAGATACGTGCATCCGCCGCAGATTCCAAAATGAGGACAGGGACTGGTGCAGGCGGAGGGAGACTCTTCCAGCACCTCAAGAAGCCGCCCCTCGGCCTTACCTTTGCGCACTTTATTGACGGCGCACCGAACCCGCTGCCCCGGCAGTGCATTTTTGACAACGCATGTCCCCTCCTGTGTTTCCACGATTCCTTTATTCGGGAAATCTACTCTGCTCACAATTCCCTCTATGATCTGACCTTTTTTCATTTCCATCGTTTCCTGTTCTTATTATTTTGTGCTCTTATTGTTTCCTGTTCTTATTGTTCTGTGCTCTTATTATTTTCTGTTCTTATTGTTCTGTGCTCTTATTATTTTCTGTTCTTATTGTTTCCTGTTATTTTCTTCATCTGCAATATCGATGGGCTTCAAAAGAGCCGCTCTGCCGATGACATATACCGGCTCTCAGAACAAACTGACCGATCTTACATTATCACCTGAACCGGTATCATAAAATGTAAAACGGGATGCACCGCGTACACCCCGTCAATAAGTTCATATCATATCACTGCATACCACCATGTACCACCCTAAGCATCTCCCTCAGGCATATCATCATCTTCTTCATCCTCAAAGAAATCATCGTCAAAATCGTCGTCGAAATCGTCCTCAAAGTCTTCCAGATAATCCGGTGTCAGATAACGGTATACCGCATACGCGATAGCAGCCACTGCCGCAACAGCGCCAAGAATGGCAAGCCCCCACACAAGCTTATTGCAGCACTTTTCTTCCTCTTTCTTTCTGCCAAGAATCTCGTTCACTCCGGCATTCTCCAGTATATCGTCCAATTTATTTATAATCTCTTTCTTGCTCATACATAACCCTCTCTTTCTTTTCCTTTATCCCAATACATGAGCTGATATTATTTATAATATACCACTTCTTTCTTCTTTTTACTATAATATTTTTATAAAAAATTCAGTACCTGATTCCATTTCTTCCGGATAGATCATCACAAGTTTCTGCTTCAGGAACGGACTCAAAGCCGCCCGCAGCCGCTCCGGCTGTGCCGCTTTATATAACCGCTCCCGATTCGGAGTCAAAAACAGGATCAGTTTGCTTCTGGCATGAAATTTTTTAAGATACTCCATGATCTTTGCCGTATTTGCATCTACGCTTTCCGGTATATCCGTCCAGCCCCATGCATCACATTCCTCGAAGAATGCGCCGGTCTGCACACGGGCGGCCGCGGTGTTCTCCGTATGGATTTTGTCCCCATTCCATATGACCATATTCAGACGCACATTCCGAAACACTTCACTTTGGTTCTTGCAGGCGGTGATCACATCCATGCACAGCCCGCGTGCTGCCTCTTTGTCACAGGCGCAGTCCACCACGATCGCCATCTCCAGAATGCCGCCCTGATAATTGCCCGGCACATGAAGTACGCGTTCCACCTGTTTGTGCAGTTGTAATTTCCTCACAGCCGTCAAAGCCATTGCCAGTCTCACACCTTTACTAATTTAGCAAACCCCGCATACATGATCTTCTGTCCTGCCTCGTCAAACATAACTGTCACCTGAGAGTCCCTGGGGCCTGGTTCGATCTTTAACACAGTTCCTGTGCCATAGCGCATATGCCGTACCCTGTCACCCACACCGTACGCCAATGTCTTGTTTCCCACCGGCTCCAAAGATACCGCGCCGACGCCCTGCGACGCCCGCGTGATATAAGGCTGATTCTCCACCGCGGTGCGTTTCGGCCTTACGATAGCCTTGGGTTTCCCCTGCACCGCAGGCTCAAACTTTCTGCCAAAGGCAGCTTCACCGTTCTGCCGTCCTGCTGCCGGTTTATCAAATACCGTATCTGACAGGCTGTCCGCCACGCGCCGATAGGGCTTCTCCGTTTCCACAGCTCCCATCCCAAAAGGTTTCGCTTTAAAAAATCCCCGTTCTCTGGAATCCTCATCGTATTCCCTGTGATCAGGCCGCTTTTGTACCGGCGGTTTATCATCCATCAGAAGAGGCGGAATCTCCCTGACAAAACGACTGACCGGATTATACTGCGTCTCTCCCCGGATCATACGCTGTCTGGCATAAGTGATCGTCAGGTCATCTTTAGCCCTTGTGATGCCTACATAGGCAAGTCTTCTCTCTTCCTCCACTTCCAGGGGATCATCAGACATGATCGTCATATAACTGGGGAAGATCCCATCCTCCAGTCCCGCCAGATAAACATGCGGGAATTCCAGTCCTTTGGCAGAATGCAGCGTCATGAGAAGTACTTTATTGTCCGACTCCCCTACCCGGTCGATATCGGCAACCAGCGCTACTTCCTCAAGGAATTCGCTCAGCGTCGCCTCGTCATGAGTCTCCTCGTAGGCTACGACCTTACTTAACAGCTCGTCGATATTCTCAATCCGGTCCGCCGCGTCCTCCTCATTGGAAGCCTCCAGTTCCTGCACATACCCTGTCGTCTCCAGAATATCTTTCACTAACTCCGACAGACTATAGAATTCCTGCTTGCTGCGAAAAGCCTGTATCATATTGACAAAAGGCTGCAGCTTGGAGGCGCTCCTGCCGATGGTCATGATCTGATCCGCCTCCCGCAGTGCGTCATAAAAACTGATTTGTCTGCTGTCCGCATAATCCTGCACCCGCACGATCGTAGTCATGCCGATGCCCCTTTTCGGAATATTGATGATACGTTTTACCGCCACATCATCCCGTCCGTTATCTATTGTCTTTAAGTATGCCAGAATATCCTTGATCTCACGTCTGGCATAAAAGTTCGTGCCGCCGATGACATCGTAGGGAATTCCTTCCATAATAAAGCGTTCTTCCAGCAGACGCGCCTGCGCATTGGTGCGGTACAGTACGGCACAGTCACCATACTGCACCTGCTCACTGCGGCTTTTCTTCGCCACATCCCCCGCAATATATTCCGCTTCCTCGTAGGCGGTGTCAAACTGTCTTAAATGGATGCGGTTTCCCTCTGTTTTATCAGTCCAAAGAGCCTTTTCTTTCCGTCCCGTGTTATTCTTGATCACCGCATTCGCCGCATCCAGAACAACCTGGGTGGAACGGTAATTCTGTTCCAGCTTGATGACGCACGCCTCCGGATATACTTTCTCAAAATCAAGGATATTACGTATATTTGCTCCACGGAACTTGTAGATGGACTGATCATCATCTCCCACTACACACAGATTCCGATATTTATCCGCCAAGAGCCGGATCAGCTCGAACTGCGCCGTATTGGTATCCTGATACTCGTCCACCATGATATAGCGGAACCGCTCCTGATAATTCTCCAGCACTTTTGCATCCGTCTTAAAAAGCTCCACCGTCTTCATGATCAGGTCATCAAAATCCAGCGCATTGTTCTTGTGAAGAACCGCCTGATACTCTTTGTACGCCTTTGCGATCCTGCCGCCGTTATAATCGTAAGCATTCTGCATTTCATACTGAACAGGATCGATCAATTCGTCTTTGGCCGAAGAAATAGCGCTCAAAATGGTTCTCTCTTTGAGCATCTTCGTATCAATCTGCAGTTTCTTACAGATTTCTTTCATCACGCCTTTCTGATCATCCGTATCATAGATCGTGAAATTATTATCATATCCCAATCTGTCTATGTATCGGCGCAGTATTCTGACACAGGTAGAGTGAAAGGTGGATACCCAGATCTGCTCCGAACCAAAACCTACGATCTGATCCACACGTTCTCTCATCTCCCCGGCGGCCTTATTCGTAAAAGTGATCGCCATGATCTGATAAGGATTGACCCCCTCCTGATCGATGAGATAAGCTATTCTGTGGGTAAGCACCCTCGTCTTTCCCGATCCCGCTCCTGCCAGGATCAGCACCGGCCCTGACGTCTGCAGAACCGCCTGTTTTTGTCTGTCATTTAAAGTATCGTATATACTCATTATCTTATTCCTCTGCTCATCGCTTTATTCCCGCGGATGCCAGGCTGCGTCAACATCCCCGGATCGCTCTTGCATCCCACAGGCGGTAAGCCAAGAAAAATGCCAACTGTGGAAGACCTCAAAAGCTCCCATCCCATTGGCATTTTATCTTTTCTACAACTCTTCCTGTCATCTAAACAACATCCTGATCAACTCTTTTGCCGATCAGGTTCCGGCCTTTCCATCCTCAACTATGATAATAGCTGATTGCCGCAGTTTCCACAGAACTTAGATCCCGTGGCAGGCGTTCCACAATTCGGGCAGAATTTGGGGCCCGCGCCGTTTCCTGCTGCTCCGGTCTGCATCCCCTGCTGCGCCTGTGCTCCCGCACTGCCGCCAAGGTTCATCTGGTTGACCATCTGCTGTCCCATCGCCATACCCATCTGCAGGCCGACCATGTCAGCCGCCATACCACTGCCGCCATGTCCGCCTCTGGAAATCCCATCAGCCGCCGCCATCTGCGTATATTTGCCCATATCTCCAACCATGGATTGAGCCGCCGCCTTTTCCTGCATCTTCTTGATCTCTTCCGGATAGGAAAAGCTCTCGATCTTAAAATCGGAAATCCCGATACCAAGCTTGCGCATATCCATATCCAGATCCGATTCAATGCCTCTGGCAATGTTTCTCGCATCCGCCTGCAGGTTGAACATATCCCTGCCCTCTTTGCTGATCCAGCTCATCAGAAGCTGATCGAGGCTTGCGATGATGCGGCCTTTCACATCGTCCACTGTATAAGTCTGACGGATTCCAGCCAGTTTTTCGATCACCACGTCATGTTCCACGATCCGACAGTTAAACGTACCGAAAGCACGGATCGGCATACCGCCCGGCAGTCCCGGCGCAGGCAGGTTGATCGCATTCTTTGTACCCCACTTCACCAGAAGCTCTTTCGTATTGATAAACAGAACTTCCGCCCGCAGCGGTGTGCTGAAGCCAAACTTAAAGCTCTTTAACGTGGTCAGAAAAGGAATGATCTCCGATTCGATATCGTAATCGCCGTCGTCCTCAAAAATTCCCTCGACCCTGCCATTGTACAAAAAGATGGCGTCCTGTCCTGGACGTATGATCAGCCTGGAACCTTTCTTGATCTCCTGATTCTGCCATTTATAGAACAGCACACCTGTACCGCTCTCATTCCATTCCACCAAATTGGAAAACTGATTTTTTAAAAATCCCATTTACATACCCCCTGCATGCCGCAAATCTTCCTGCGGCATTATTTCCTGATCCTGTCTTACCTTTTGTCCTGTTACAATCCCATTTCCGCTTTCAAAGCTGCCAGTTCATCATCCACGTCGGAACCGGTATCAGCCGTGTCATATTTGCTCGCCAGGTCATCAATATCGTTACCGGATGCGGATTTGTTCAGTTCACCGATAGCATCCGCCTCGTCTAACATCCTGTTGACTTTCTCTTCCATTCTGTTAAAAGCCGCCGCATTGTTGCCTGCACTCTCAAGGCCGGCTCCCATTTCATTGATCTTGCGCTGTGTCTGAGCTACTTTCGCTTTTGCTTTGAGCATATCACGCTTGCTTTTCATCTCGGAAATATCGCTCTCCAGCTTGTCATGCATCTGGCGCATCTTCTCCGCATTGGCCTGCGCAAGCTCGCAGCTCTTCTCCAATACATCTCTCTTCTGCGTAAGCTCACTCTTCTTGGTAAGGAATTGACGGGCATCACTGTCATTGCCTGCCGCAACTGCTTTTTTGGCATACTCACCCATCCTGGCGATCTCTTCATCACATTCGCTGAGTTTGCGTTTCGCACTCTTTTCCTCCGCCATGATAGATGCTGTTTCCGCCTTTACTTTAGCAAAATCAGATTCCAGATTACGCAGATACTGATCGATCATCTTCTCCGGATCTTCCGCCTTATCCAAAAGAGCATTTACATTCGCCGCCATAATGTCCTTAAATCTTGTCATGATACCCATACTTATTCCCTCCATTTTTGTGGTCTTGCGACCCTCCCTTAATTTATCCCGTAACATGATATACTCAGGGTCAGTATATCATACTTTATAATGCTTCTACAAGTTTTTTCAGGGGGGGATCGCCATGCAGGGAAATGAACCAAAAATAAAACACTTGTCATGTAGTAATAAAAACTATATAATGAAGTATATGTATCATAAGACAGGTTAAAGCTGATCTCCATGCCTGCCGTAGGCGAAAGGGCATGACATCGGAAATGGAAGGCGCTTAAGATGACGATTAACACTGAAGATTTGCTTGGAAGTATTTTGGAAAGTCTGGACAGAATTGAATACATTAAAGCGGAAGATATACCGGATATCGATCTGTACATGGATCAGGTTACGACATTTATGGAGACTCACCTGCGTAACACCGCCCGCAATCCCGCGGAAGATAAGATTCTGACAAAGACCATGATCAATAACTATGCCAAGAACAATCTGCTCCCGCCCCCGGTCAAGAAAAAATATTCCAAAGAACATGTACTGCTGCTCATTTTTATTTACTATTATAAAGGAATCCTGTCGATCAGCGATATCCAGGAGCTGCTGCACCCTATCACGGAACAGTTTTTCCGTACGTCGAAAGAGTTCAATCTGGAAAAGGTCTATGAGGAAGTATTCGGTTTGGAGAGAGCTCAGACTGCCCATCTGAAAGAAGATATCACAGATAAATTCAAGGCGGCCTCGGAAACATTTCAGGATGCCCCTTTGGACAGCCAGAAATTTCTGCAGATGTTCTCCTTGATCTGTATGCTCAGTTTTGACGTTTATGTAAAGAAACTCATCATAGAGAAGATGATCGACGGAATGACGGAGGGAAAAGATAAAGGCGAGCGCAAAAAACCAAAAAAGCAAGATGACAGTAGCCAAACCAACATTTAATATGCTATTATTGTAATAATGGTTTAATCACAGTGCGGCATTTTATGGAGGGATATATCACTGCCCCATGAAGCGCCGTATTAGCTATTATTACTAAGACGGAATGGGGGTTTGACATGGAACCGGTTCGAACGATCGATGATTTGGAAAAAAGAGGATTCGACATTGAAGAAGCAATTGTGATGTGTGCCGGGGATGAGGAAATCTATTTGGAGGTCCTGGAGGCGGCTCTGGAAGAAGGCAGGGAGAAAATGCCGTTGATCAGGGCATGCTATGAGAAGAAAGATTATGAACGGTACTGCATTGAGATGCATGGACTGAAGAACGCCATGAAATCCATCGGCGCCAATCAGTTGTCGGAGGCTGCCAAAGAACAGGAATTTGCTGTCAAAGATAATCATCTGCAGCTGATAGATGAAAAAGTGGAGGAAGTTCTCTCCCAGTACCAGAACGTAATAGACGTGCTGGAAGAATTAATGACTAATCTCAAATAGTTCAAGAACATGATAAGAGGGTGCTTCGCAAAACGGGGCACCCTCAAACTGTTGTTTCGCTATTGTACCGCCTTTTGGGCATAGGCAGTATCTACCAGATCGGCATAAGGTACGCGTCCATCCAGTTCTCCTGCTTCTTCCAGAATATTCTGCAAAAGATCAAAGCTTTCTTCCTCAAAGATCAGATTGTCTTTCCAGGTATCCTGAGAAGCATAACGCTCTACGATCGTTGTGATCGTATCCAGATCCGTTTCCTCAAACTGCGGGGCGATGACTTGGGCGATCTCTGCCGGTGTATGAGTCTGCACATAGTCCATACCCTTTTGTAGTGCGTTGGTAAAAGACTGGATCGTCTCCGGATGCTCCGCAATATAACTCTTTTTGGCAGAGAATGCGGTATAGGGAACATATCCGGAATCTTCGCCCAGAGATGCCACAACATAGCCGTCTCCTTTAGATTCCAGAGATGTCGCATGGGGCTCGAACTCGACTGTAAACTCTCCCTGTCCGCCGGAAAAAGCAGCCGCAGTCGACCCAAAATCAATGCTCTGGTCTATTCTCAGATCCGCCCCAGGGTCTATATCATTCTTCTTTAAGATAAACTCAAAAACCATCTCAGGCATACCGCCTGCCCTGCCGCCAAGCACGTCTTTGCCTACTAACATATCCCACTGAAAATCATCGATCGGTTCTCTGGACACTAAGAAGTTACCTGCCCGCTGTGTCAACTGTGCAAAGTTAACCGCATAATCGGAAGCGCCCTCTTTGTAAGTATAGATCGTACTCTCACTCCCCATAAAACCGATATCAGCCTCACCGGTCAACAGGGCTGTCATTGTCTTATCAGCGCCGAACCCTGTGACCAGGGTAAGATCGATTCCCTCTTCCGCAAAGTATCCTTCTTCTATGGCCACGTACATCGGAGCATAGAAGATTGAATGAGCCACTTCGTTTAATACAACAGGCGTCTTGCCGGAGGAGGAAGAACCGCCTCCCGTACCGGGTTGTGTTCCACAGCCGCCAAGAGTGCCTATGACGGTGATCGTCGCGAGTATGAGACATAATAATTTTTTCATAATTCTCCGCCAATCCTGTTAGCGCATTTATTATAGCCTATGCAGGCGCACGGAAATGGTGACACAGGAATTCAAGTTGCATTTCCTATTATATGATGTTACTTTAATATGTGGGTTTGAGTATAAGACCCGATCTGTACGTTCGCGATCTCTGGCCTGGAACGCACAGACCTGAAATAGAAAAACCGCTGAAAATCAGCGGCTCCAAGACAGCGGATAACGGGAATCGAACCCGCCTCTCCAGCTTGGGAAGCTGGCATTCTACCGATGAACTATATCCGCATGCACTTAGTATAACAGCTAATCTGTAAAAAGAAAAGCAAAAAATATAAAAGTATAAAATCTTGTGATCACGGATGGAATATAAAATGATGTGGATACCTTTGGTTCTATTATATGGCGTTTTAAAAGGCGTCAGAGAGATCGTTAAGAAAAAAGCACTCGAGAAAAACTCTACCATAGAGGTATTGTTTATGTATACTTTGCTGTCTTTTCTTATTCTTCTTCCAGAAGCTGGAACTGCTCTCGAGATGGCGCCTAAATATTATCTCTACGTGGCTCTGAAATCTTTTGTCATCTTTCTGGCATGGATGTTCAGTTTTAAAGCAATCAAGAGAATGCCTTTGAGTCTCTACGGCGTCCTGGATCTGTCCAGAGTGCTCTTCGCCACCCTGCTTGGTGTGATCGTACTGCAGGAAGCTTTAAGACACAATCAGATGATCGGCCTGCTGCTCGTCTCCGCCGGTCTGATCTTTCTCAAATACAAACCCCGCAGTGAGAGGATTGCCGCAAACACCCAGAAAGTAGAAGCGCGGTATGTGATCATGGCTTTTGCCTCCTGTCTGCTCAATGCGCTCTCCGGTCTTTTGGATAAACTGCTCATGCGTGAGATCGACAGTGCACAGCTTCAATTCTGGTACATGCTTTTCTTAGTATCCATGTACTTTCTCTTCATTGTCTTTACGAGAACACCTGTCAACATGAAGAGCGTCTTTCGCAACAAGTGGGTATGGATCTTGAGTATCCTGTTCGTAATCGCCGACAGGGCGCTCTTTATCGCCAACGGAATGCCCGGCAGCCGTATCACTGTGATGACGCTTCTCAAGCAGGCCGGCTGTGTCGTGACAATCCTTGCCGGACGATACCTGTTTAAGGAGAAGAATACTACCCACAAATTAATCTGTGCACTCATAATCATCGCAGGGATCGTGGCTGCCGTAATATAACGGGCGCATCAGGACTGCGCATAGAATACTCAAGATGATTTCTTCCCGGAGCATTTACAAAAAACATGATTTATGTTATATTCTTACATAATAATTTTAGAGTTTTAACGTACGAAAGCGCAGATCGACCAACACCGTAACATAATTACTTTGGAATGGAGGTACCTATGAACAAGAAAATCAAAACCGACGCCGTAGACCAGCTTTTTGATGCGGTACTCTGTCTCAGAACGAGGGAGGAATGCTACAGCTTTTTTGAAGACCTGTGTACTGTCAATGAACTGCTCTCTCTGTCCCAGCGTTTTGAAGTAGCGTCCATGCTCAGAAACCAGAATACCTATCTGGAGATCGCGGACAAGACCGGCGCCTCAACTGCCACCATCAGCCGCGTTAACCGTTCCCTCAACTATGGAAACGATGGGTATGAGATGATATTTCAGCGTCTGCATCCCGTTTCCCCCGACGAAAACATCGGTTCCACACCGCACTGACAGCCATCCACCCGGTACGGCTCTTTTTCCATACAAAAGAAGTTCCAAACATAAAAACAGACCTTAGCTTGTCAGACTCACAGTCTGCTTCGAAAGGTCTGTTTTCTTAATCTGTTCTTTTGTACCTGCTTAAGCAGGCTGCCAAATCTGCCGGCGCTTAGCCGTCAATATTGATCAGCTCCATCGGATCGATATACTTCTCCGCATACATGATCTGGTAACCCAATTCCGTACTTTCTTCCCCGATCACATACAAGATCGCGCCTCTTACCACCTCGTCGCCCTCTTTGACCATGGTGTCGCCATCATTGCGGTAGACACTCTGATAACCGTTCCCGTGATCGATCACAATACGGTGGAGATAACTGCTGTCCGTTGCAATGGAGACCACCGTACCGTCTGCCGAAGCAATGATACTGTTGCCCACCGCACCGTTAAGCTTGACCATGGGATCCTCACCCGCCGCTTCTTCCAGTGACGCGGAAGAAGACATCGGAAAGCCAACCGGCATATGCGCCTGCGCCTTAACTTCTTCCATAGCCTCTTCTTCTTCCACTTTCTGATTGATTGTATCGCTCAATATGATAACCTTATCTGTCAGTTCTTCCCTGAGAGAAATCAGATCCGCATTCTCCGTGGTCAGCTTTTCGATCTCCGTACGCTGTTCCAGCGTCTCCGCCTCCAACACCGCTATCCTTTTCTCATCCCGATAACAGATAATTCCAAGAATCACGAGCGCCGCCAGCATGATCACTGCCAGCGATTCTATCACTACGGGGCCGATTCCTCTCCGGGGCATGCTCCCCTCTTCGGAATCAGCGACAAACATCAATGTATAATTAAATCTTCTTCTCCGCCCGCTGCTTAGTATCTCTTTCATGAACCACCTCCAGCACATATATAGGGTATTGTACCACAAGTGGCACACAAAAGACAATCTCTGTTTACATAAATCATTCCATGCACAATAACCCCTCTTCGGCAAGCGCTTTCCCGACCGCATCAAGAACCTCTTCCCGCTCCGCCTCTACCGTATGAAAGTGTATCCCTTCCGTAAGCTCTGTCAGCGGTTTCGTCCGGCACTCTTCCACTCTGCGTATGAACCTGCGTGCATCCGCCCTGTTATGAATGACCAGCTCCCCTGCCAGACGTCCATATATTTCATGCTCCACGATCACGTCAAGCACTCTGCCCCCTGCATCCACGATGCAGTCTAATTCCCGCAGAATATCCTCTTTCATATGCCTGACCTTGAACACCCGTCTGTAACGTTTGGGCCCGGCCGCCTCCTGAAAGAGCAAATATCCCCGGTTGGTAGCAATGATATTCTTGCAGGACGTGCGCAACAACGCAATATCCTGTACGATCACCTGTCTGCTGACCCCCATTCTCGCCGCGATCTCCGCACCGGATACCGGCGCTTTCTCCTGTTCTAAAATCTCCATGATCCTTTTTCTTCTGATACTGCCGTCCATGTTCACTAATCCCTCACCCATAGCATTGTACAGCGGCAAAGCAGGAATCTGCCCGCCCATCCCGTATACGTTTTTCGCTACAGCAACTATACCATATATTGATGTATCACACAACAATTCTACAAGAACGTTATATTTATTACAATTTAAGAAAAAACAATACTTTACATTTACATCCACATGTGCTATCCTAGGGATGTTGACAAGTCAACCTATTTATTATTTTTCTGGAGGTATGTACGATGAACAAAGGTACAGTTAAATGGTTTAACAACCAAAAAGGTTATGGCTTCATCTCTGATGAGCAGGGTAACGATGTTTTCGTTCATTATTCAGGACTCAACATGGAAGGCTTCAAATCTCTTGAAGAGGGCGCTGCTGTTGAGTATGAAGTAGTTAATGGCGAAAAAGGACCTCAGGCCGTAAACGTTACAAAGTTATAAGAAACATCGTTCTTATAATATCATAATCACTATCACGATGTGCCTGTTCTTAAATATAAATGCTACATTTTATTTAGAATCAGCAGAATTGTTATAACGGATTAGAGAAAACCTGTCATTTGACAGGTTTTTTTTATGTCCTGCGGATCGATCCCGCGCCTGAATCACAGATCGATCTCTCTCGTGAATATATCTCCTGATCAGCGCGCACACTCCCGCAGTACATCCTCGAATTTCATTGTGCCGCCAAACAGATCCAGTGCGCTGCCAACCGTTACATGCACTCTGTTCCCTCCAAGCCCTTTTAAAAGCTGCAGATCATCGAAACTGTGCACGCCGCCCGCATAGGTGACTGGCATTTTGCCCCAGTCTCCCAGAAGCTTTGCCACATTTGCCTCGATGCCGTCCGCCTTTCCCTCCACATCTACCGCATGAACAAGAAATTCATCGCAGTATGCGGACAGATCGTCCAATGTCTGCTCCGTCAATTCCACATCGGTATATTTCTGCCATCTGTCGGTTACAATAAGGTAACGATCTTCTTTCTTCCTCACGCTTAAATCCAATACAAGCCTCTCTTTTCCAACTGTTTGAATCAATTTGCGCAAATTGTCATATTGAATCTTTCCGTCCCGAAAAACATAGGATGTAACGATCACATGGCTTGCCCCTGCATCTAAATATTCCCCCGCATTGTCCGGCGTAATGCCTCCGCCGATCTGCAATCCTCCCGGATAGGCCTTAAGCGCCGCAACCGCCTGCTCTTTCGTCTTCTTATAATAATAAGAAGAAACCGGATTCAACAATATAATATGCCCGTTCGTAATATTATATTCACGGTACAGCCGTGCATAGAATGCCGCATCCTGTTCAGACACATAATTCTCCTTTGCCTCATCTGTCCGGTCACACAGGCTGCCTCCTACAATCTGCTTTACACTGCCATTATGAATGTCTATACAAGGTCGAAATTCCATATTTTTCTCCACTTCTGCGCTGCTTTTTGCGCATAAACGAGTTTGTGGCAAACAACGCGCAGACACAAATCTCGCAATTGAAAATTTTAATTTTCAATCTTCCTCCACTCTGAAAGATCAAACGACTTTCTCACATGCGCCGCCATTCTGCCGCCGGATCTCTATCGATATCTATGCATCTCTTCCCGGCCGCTTCCCGTGCATATTTTATGATCTAACTGACATAATAACATAAGAGCAGGTGTTTTTGAATGAAAAACATCCTGCCCACCGGAATTTTGTAACCATCATGTCACAAATTCCTGAAATGATACAGTTAAAAGGAGGCAATTATGAAAAAGGTAAGAGCATTGTTACTTGTTTCTCTCATGGCGCTGTCAATGACCATGCTGACAGCCTGCGGCAGAAACAATGGAGCAGCAGACAATGGCAACAACAATTCAACCGCTGCCGATTCCGGTACCGGTAATAATACTGCCGGTACAACCGACACAGGGACGTCTCAGGACATCACGGACGACAACATGACCGACTCCACAGGCGCTGCAACGGACAATGGCGCCACTAATGGTACGAACGGTAACACAACAACCGATACGGACATCAACGACAACGTAAACGACGTGACTGCCGGTGATGCCGACAACAATGATTCCTTATTGGATAACGTAGGCGACGCCATCGGTGATGCCGGCAACGCAGCATCCGATATGATCGACGACGCAGCCGGCGGTGTAGAGAATATGGTGGATGACGTTACCGGTTCCGACACAAACGCCAATACGACAGGCACCAACAATTAACAGGCATTGCAGCTGAAAACGGATCCTCACAGGAGAATCCCGAATGCAGAAAATCCGTCCCTCATTTTACAAGGGACGGATTCTTCTATTTCTCTATAATGATGCCATCTCTATAGGCCTGCAGCAATTCCTCCAATTGGTGAATGCTCTCCCGCAGCTCGGCACCGACATCGGTGTCCGCTATCTTCTGACGCATACTGCTCGTCTCCAGGATGATGGAATCCGAGAAAATGTCCGATTCATGCAGAATAGCCGATTCCGTAGATTCGAAAGGTTCATGAGCGACCAGACGCATTCCATAGGAATTGACCACAAGCGTATAACCTGCTATGCCGGTCTTATCCTGATAAGCCTTGGAAAAGCCGCCGTCGATAATGAGCAGCTTGCCTCCGCACTTGATTGGGGATTCCCCTTTCTTACGCTCCACCGGCACGTGTCCATTGACGATATGAGACACTTTTTCATCCAGACCAAATTCCCAGAAGATCCTGTCGATCACCACTTCATTGTCCAGAAGCCTGTAGTAGCTGTTCTTGGTTTCCACATGCATTTCCTTGTCTTCCAGAAAATACCGCTCAAAAGTCGCCATCTTATCCTTGCCAAACACCGGAGACTTGGGCCCTGCCCAGATATACCATATGATATCCTGCCCTTTGAGCTTCTCTTTCAGATTATTGTCGGCATAATATCCTTTTCTTGCATAATGCTCCAGCACGTCGTACAGCGCCTTGCCGCTGTATTCCTCGCCATATATGTTGACCTTACTGAAATCTCCTTTGTCATCCATGGGCACACATCCATGATAGAGCAGATTGGAGTTATGTACCTTATACAATCCTCCTTTGGAAAAAAGGAATCTTACATGCTTCTGCAGCTTCTCACACTTGACGAATCCCTGTCTGAGACGCTCCACAACCTGCTCCTCCCCGGGAGTCAGTTCGTAGGGCCTGTCTTTATTGACTGTCGGAAAATCCACGTCTTTCATGGCATAGGATACCCCGTCAATGACCAACGCCCTGTTTTCATAATCAATCTTGTCAAGCAGCAGTCTGTCCTGCATTGCAAATTCAGGACGGCGCATGACAAGCTGTCCCTCCAGCTTGAACTGTATAATGGCGATCGCCTTATGCATCTTCATATCCAGACTCAGATCTTTCGTATCATAATCGGTATTGTACTTGATCGCAAACGCGCTGCAGTCCGTCTCTTTGTACGTATCAAGCGCAAAGGTAGCTAACGGGATCAAATTGATGCCGTATCCCTCCTCCAAAGTATCCAGATTGCCATATCTGGCCGCCATCCGGACGACATTGGCGATGCACGCCAGATGACCGCTGGCAGCTCCCATCCAGACTATGTCATGGTTACCCCACTGTACATCCACAGAATGATATGCACAAAGCGTATCCAGGATCACATGAGGGCCCGGTCCTCTGTCATAGATATCTCCCACAATATGAAGATGGTCAATGACCAGCCGCTGGATCAGATGACTCAGTGCAACGATAAACTCCTGTGCACGTCCAATCCGTATGATCGTATGAATGATCTCGTTATAGTAAGCTTCCTTATCCTGTATCTCCGCTTTTTCCGTGATCAGTTCTTCTATAATATAGGAGAAATCAGCCGGCAATGCCTTGCGCACCTTAGAGCGGGTATATTTGGATGAGACACGCTTCGTGATCTGCACCAGTCTGTGCAGAGTAATCTTGTACCAGTCTTCTATATAGTTCTCATCCTCCTCCCGCAGGATCAGATCCAGTTTCTCCTGCGGATAATAGATCAGCGTTGCCAGGCTCTTCTTATCCTTAATGCTCAAAGTATTTCCGAACTCTTCATCGATCGTGCGGCGCACGGAGCCGGAACCATTTTTCAGAATATGCTTGAACTGCTCATACTCTCCATGGATATCCGTCATAAAATGTTCCGTGCCCTTGGGCAGGTTCAGGATCGCCTGCAAGTTGATGATCTCCGTCGATGCCGCCGCGATCGTCGGATACTGTTTGGATAAACTTTTTAAATATTTTAATTCTAAATCGTTCATGGATTTCCTCTATGCTTTCTTAATTTGCTGCCACTTCGGCTATACCGCGCATAAACTCTTACATTATAGTATGGTTTTGTGTAGTATGCCTGTATTTGGGACTTTTTATCGCTCATTTACGATTTCCATGCACTATTGTCCGTTGATTACATCACTCATGTCATACATACCTGCCGGTCTGCCTGCCAGAAATTTGGCTGCCTGAATGGCTCCCTTGCCAAACACTGCCTTGGAATAGGCTCTGTGGGAGAACGTCACAACCTCATCCGCTCCCGCAAAGATCACATCATGATCACCTACGATGGTACCGCCGCGCACTGCACTGATACCGATTTCTTTCTTCGTTCTCTTCTCTCGCACCTGACTCCTGTCATAGACATAGTCATATTCGTTATCCAACTCTTCGTTGATGGCGTCCGCCAATGCCAGTGCAGTTCCGCTGGGCGCATCCACTTTCAGGTTATGATGTTTCTCCACGATCTCAATATCAAATCCCGCAGGCGCCAGAATATCTGCCGCCTCCCTGAGCAGCTTAAGAAGCGTATTGATGCCAAGAGACATATTGGCTGATTTTAAGACAGCTGTCTGCTTAGAAGCTTCCTGCACTTTCGCAATCTGTTCCTCCGTCAGCCCCGTCGTACAGAGTACACAGGGAGTCTTTGTCCTGACACAATAATCAAGCAGTCCATCCACTGCCTGCGCAGAGCTGAAATCAATGACAGCGTCCGCTTCCACATCACACTCCCCGATGCAAGCAAATACCGGATATGAATTTCTTCCCTCATCATAGGCGTCCACTCCCGCCACGATCTCTATCTCTTCATCCGCTGCGATCAACCCGGAGATGGTCTGTCCCATCTTGCCGTTGCAGCCGTGCATAATCACTCTTGTCATCTTGTTATACTCCTTTCCATTCTCTCCCTGACAAGTTCCCATGTCAGGTTTATTCATCGATGCCGCCTGCAAATACCTCCGCAGCCCTCTCAATGATAAGCATACCACTTTTCCCCGTATTGCGCCACCGCAATCATAATGCGAAGAACTGCTCTTCATCCCGTTTCCTGTAGTTTCCTGTGATATGATAAAAGTGTCTGCCACAGAGCAGTCCCCTGCGACAGACACATTATGTCATATCTTCTCTTTCTTATATCCGATGCGGTGTCACTTAAGCTTCATGCGCCGGACTGATCCTTTCGTCCCGGTTTTGTACCGCGGCCTGCCCTCTTTGACTACAGCAGCCCGTAATTCTCCATCGCACGTTTAAGCTTCTCCACATTGTGAGGCTCCATCGGAGACAATGGCATATGCAGCGGTCCTACATTCTTACCCATCAGGTTCATGGCTGTTTTCACAGGAATCGGATTCACTTCACAAAAGAGTGCATCACACAGCTCAACGGCTCTGAGCTGTTCTTTCATACTGCCCTCCACATCGCCGTCAAAATATTTCTGGCAGATATCGTGCATCTGTCTCGGCGCCACATTGGACATCACGGAGATCACTCCCAGGCCTCCTAACGATAACAGCGGCACTACCTGATCATCATTACCGGAATACAGGTCGATCCTGCCGCCCGCCTGTGCCATCAGCCTTACCACCTGTCCAAGGTTGCCGCTGGCTTCCTTGATCGCCACGATATTGCTCACTTCCGTGCACAATCTGACCGCTGTCTCCGGCGCGATATTGCATCCTGTCCTTCCAGGCACATTGTAGAGGATAATGGGCAGCTTCACAGAATCCGCAACCCGTTTAAAATGTTCAAACAGTCCATTCTGTGTCGCCTTATTATAGTAGGGCGTCACAAGAAGCAGGCCGTCCACACCGTATTTCTCCGCCTCCGTAGATAAATATACCGCCGTCTTCGTACAATTAGAACCCGTACCCGCCACAACCGGCACTCTTCCGTGCACTGTCTCCACGCAGAATCTGATCAGATCCAGATGTTCCTCATGGGTCAGCGTAGACGCCTCCCCTGTCGTACCGCACACGATGATCGCGTCCGTACCGCCCGCGATCTGCTCTTCTACCAGTTCCGCAAATTTCTCATAATTAATACTTCCGTCCTCATGAAATGGTGTGACGATCGCCACGCCCGCTCCTTTGAAAATTGCCATATAACACCTTACCTTTCTTTATATCTGTTTCACGCAATTGCAGATCTGCTTCAGGAATGCGGATAAACGAAGAATCCCCTGTCTGTTAATGAAAAATAAAGCTGACCGCACAGGGTCAGCTTCGTCTCCAACTTACTTGATAGCACCCCATCGATTCGATGACAGTCATACGGCTCTTAACCGCATGCCCAAGGCAAGAATCTACAGGTCATTCTCCCTTTCGGCGTGTTCCCCTTTCAAAATCCATCGTCTGTGCCTGCCACATCCGAACTCCTACTAATGAAAAACGCAACCTCTATCCATTCCTAATCTATTCCGTTTATTATTGAAATCATCATAACACCATAGCATGGGTATGTCAACAGACTTTCTGTCTGATCCTCCGTCCTTTCCATGCAGTTTCCGCCGTCCTGTCCGCTGACAGACCGCTTATTCCCAGATTTTGAACCGCATGGTCTCCACTTTCGTCACTTCATCCGCCAGAATGCACACATCGTCATTCAGCGAGATCCCTGTCATAATAATGTCCATATCTTCTGGCTTCGCCGCCAGCAGATTCTTCAGCTCATCCACCGTGATGATACCATTATCGATCAATCCCAGTACTTCATCCATGATTAACAGGGAGCATTCCCCCGTATTCATCACTTTCTTGGCAAAATTCAGTCCATTTCTGATATTCTGGCACTCTTCCGCCTTGTGCTCCTCACTCAGATTTACAAAATCCTCGCTGGATTTCTCAAAACGGAATATCTTGATCTCCGGTTCCAGACGCTTGACAAACTCTGACTCAGCCAATCCCCTTCCTTTCAGGAATTGTATGATGACCACATAGTCGCCTCTGCACGCCGTCTGGATCGCCCTGCCGAGCGCCGCCGGAGATTTCCCATGACCCTCTCCGCTATAGATCTGAATCATGCCTTTTCCCATATTACTATCCTCACTATTTCCCGCCATACATCGTATGTCCCGGAAAACTTTCATTTTGCTTCCGTAATCATTGCATCGTATCTATCTGATTATATCATGCAACATGCTGTCTGACTTATCGCATATTGCTCTAATTTATTACGCTGATGCGACTGCATACCGATTTAATCTATGTCTGCCTATCATAGCACAACCGTGCATATCATGCAACATCTATTCTTCTTCCACCATCTCCAGCTTGCTTACGGACACCTCATACGCCACTCTTCTCTCAAGCTGGTCTTCGGATAATTTCTTCATATATTCTCTGCTCTGAATCCTGCCCCATACCGCACATCGGCTTCCCACTTCAAAATTGCTGGCAAATCTGGCGTTTCTTCCCCAACAGATACAGGGTATGTAATCCGACTTTCCATAAGGCCTGTTCACTGCCAGAAGCAGATCCGCGATTTCTCTTCCCAGAGGCGTCTTGCGGTAGATCGGCGCCTTGCAGATGTAGCCGTCCAGAAATATCTGATTGGTCTTGGCATTCTCCCCGATCTCGTCCACAAACTCAATCTCTCTTGCGAACACAGACAGTACCAGTCTGTTCTTTCTCTCTTCATGTCTGTTATAGGAGCGGAACTGTCCGGCAATACATATTTTCATCCCCTTGTAATCTTCGTTTACGTCAAGGAGCCGTTCGGACACCATCACAGGAATAATATCCGTGGAATCGCTGAGTCGATCCACACTGATATCCACCATATAAAATCCCTCTCCAAAAATCTCGTGGCTGAAAGTAAAATCGCTGACGATTTCTCCCATGATCGCCACCTGGTTGTTTTCAATAACCTTATCTGTCATGTTTTTCTCCCTTCTACACTGTGGAATTACAGGAATTCCTTTTTGTATTGTACTATCAATATATAGGAAAGCGCGTCAAAATAGAACTGTTAATGGTCGCGTAATTATGCAGATGATGTCGGAATATGAAGAATCCGGCAGCCTCAAAATCGAAAGCAAAACCGCTGCAATCCCGATTTTTGGGCATATCCCTCATGTGAAATGCTTGCAAGAACTAAAGGTAAGTGATATAATTATCCAGTTTTGTAAAGAATTATGTGAAGAAACAAGATGTGTTGTAATGTTATAATCGCCGCGAAGCCACTCAGGAAAATATGGTTTTGCGGCACAGGAAAGGCATGGTAGAACATGAAACAGACCAGAGAAGACGTAAGGAACATAGCGATCATCGCTCACGTTGATCACGGTAAGACCACGCTTGTGGACGAACTGTTGAAGCAGAGCGGTGTTTTCAGGGAACATCAGGAAGTGGCGGAACGGGTCATGGACTCCAACGATATCGAGAAAGAACGTGGTATCACGATTCTGTCCAAGAATACTGCCGTCATGTATAAAGATGTTAAGATCAACATCATCGACACTCCCGGACATGCCGACTTCGGCGGCGAGGTGGAACGCGTGCTCAAGATGGTAAACGGCGTGATCCTCGTGGTAGATGCTTTTGAAGGGCCTATGCCTCAGACAAAATTTGTGTTGAAGAAAGCATTGGAACTGGATCTGTCTGTTATTGTATGCATCAATAAATGTGACCGTCCGGAAGCACGGCCCATTCAGGTCGTAGATGAGGTTCTGGAACTGTTCATGGATCTGGACGCCAACGACGAACAGCTTGACTGTCCTTTTGTTTACGCGTCCGCCAAGGCAGGTACCGCCAGTACCCAGCTCACGGTAAAAAGCAAGGATATGACGCCTCTTTTTGACACGATCCTGGAGCATATTCCGGCTCCTACAGGTGATCCCGATGCGGGTACACAGGTACTGATCAGCACCATTGATTACAACGAGTATGTGGGACGCATCGGCGTGGGCAAGGTGGATAACGGCGCCGTCAGGGTCAATCAGGAGGTAGTCATCGTCAATCACCACGATCCCGACAAAATGCGCAAAGTCAAAGTCAGCAAACTGTATGAGTACGACGGATTGAACAAGATCGAAGTTACGGAAGCCGGCATCGGTTCCATCGTGGCGATCTCCGGCATTGCGGATATCCATATCGGCGATACGCTCTGCTCTCCCGAAAATCCGCAGCCCATTCCTTTCCAGAAAATATCCGAGCCGACGATCGCCATGCATTTTATCGTCAACGACTCCCCTCTGGCAGGACAGGAAGGCAAGTATGTGACAAGCCGTCATCTGCGCGACAGGCTGTTCCGCGAGCTGAATACCGACGTGTCCCTGCGGGTGGAAGAAACCGAAACGACAGAAGCATTCAAAGTATCCGGGCGCGGCGAGCTGCATCTCTCCGTCCTCATTGAGAATATGCGGCGTGAGGGCTACGAGTTTGCTGTCAGCAAGGCGGAAGTATTATATAAAACGGATGAAAACGGCAAGAAACTGGAGCCTATGGAATTGTGTTATGTGGACGTACCGGAAGAATTTTCCGGCACCGTTATCGAGAAACTGAGCCAGCGCAAAGGTGAACTGCGCAATATGGGGCTTGCCTCCGGCGGCTACAGCCGGTTGGAGTTCTCCATCCCGTCCCGCGGCCTGATCGGCTACCGGGGCGAGTTCATGACTGACACGAAAGGAAACGGCATCATGAACAGCATATTCGACGGATACGGCCCCTACAAGGGTGACATCCAGTACCGTAAACAGGGATCTCTCATCGCCTTTGAGGCAGGCGAGGCGATCACCTACGGACTGTTCAATGCGCAGGAGCGCGGCACACTCTTTATCGGCCCCGGTACCAAAGTATATTCCGGCATGATCGTGGGACAAAACGGACGCGGCGAAGACATTGAGCTGAATGTCTGCAAGAAAAAGCAGCTCACCAATACCCGTTCCTCCAGTGCGGACGAAGCGCTGCGCCTCACGCCGCCCAAGGTTCTGAGTCTTGAACAGGCGCTTGAATTCATCGATACGGACGAACTGTTGGAGGTAACCCCCAAGACGATCCGTCTTCGCAAGAAGATCTTAGATCCGACTTTAAGAAAAAGGGCTGCAATCTCTGCAGCCGCTAAAAAATAAATTATAATCCAAGCACGATCGTTGCCACCCGGAAATAGATCAACAGGGAAATCGCGTCTACGATCGTCGTTATGAATGGACTCGCCATCACGGCCGGGTCCATTCCTATTTTCTTGGCAAACATAGGAAGCGTGGAGCCTACGATCTTTGCAACGACCACCGCCACCAGAAGGGTAAAACATACTACGAAAGCCACTGCCACGCTCACCTTATCAAGCAGCAGCAGACGCCCGAAATTACAAAGCGCAAGCGTCAGTCCGCAGAGCGCCGCTGTCCTGATCTCTTTCCACACTACCGTAAGCCAATCCGAGAACTCGATCTCATCCAGGGAAAGTCCACGGATAATGATCGCACTCGCCTGTCCACCCGCGTTGCCGCCGGTATCCATCAGCATCGGAATAAACGCCGTCAGCACCACATACCTGCTCAGCGCATTTTCAAAGGATGTAATGATGCTGCCCGTAAACGTAGCTGAGATCATTAACAGCAGCAGCCAGGGAATCCTTTTCCTGTAAGCGTCGAAGACCGTCGTCTTAAGATAGGGCTTATCCGATGGCATTACCGCCGCCATCTTCTCGATATCCTCTGTTGTCTCCTCCTCCAGAATATCTACCACGTCGTCCATGGTGATGATGCCCACAAGCCTGTCCTCATTATCTACGACGGGCATAGCAGTAAATTCGTATTTCTTGAACATGCGGGCAACTTCTTCCTGATCCATCAGCGTATGCAGGGATACCACATTCCGGTGCATCATCTCCCCGATCACGGCGTCCGCCTCGCTAAGGAGCAGATATCTGAGCGCTACGGTTCCCACCAATGTTCTCTGGCTGTCCAACACGTAACAGATATTGATCGTCTCACTGTCCAGTCCCATCTTACGGATACGCTCGATGGCCTCCAACACCGTCTGGTTCTCCTTCAGGTCTATATATTCCACCGTCATGATGCTTCCCGCGGAATCCTCCGGATAACGCATCAGATGATTGATCGCCTTGCGGGTATCGGGGCTTGTGTTTGCAATCAGCCTTTTGACTACATTGGCAGGCATCTCCTCCATCAGTTCCTTGGCATCATCCGACATCATATTATCAATGATGTTACCCGCATCCTTATCAGACAGGGAAGTAATGACAAACTGCTGGATCTCGATCTCCAGATAAGAAAAAACACTGGCCGCCACATCCTTGGGCAGGATCCGGAAGATCTTCACGATCTCTTCCTCGTCCATGTCCTCGATATAATCCGCGATATCCGCATCGTTTAATTCCTGGACGACCTGGCGCAGCTTCGTATACTGCCCTTTATGGAGAAATTCCCGTATCTCCTCCATACCATAGTCATAGCGCTCTTTTTCCTGAACGATTCCTGCTTTTGCCTCTCTCAACTCTTCCCTGATCTCACTCATAATCTGCCTATTCCCTTTTATAATATGCCGGTTCTGAAACCGCCGTCTGCGCCTTACCAGCGGTAGCTTCCGTAATTCCATGCACTACCGCATCTTTTTCCTCATAAGGAACCTTGATCCTGATCGTCACCTGTTCGGCATAATCGGATTCCTCCACCACAATTCCCCTCTGTCCTAACAGGTACTGAATCTTGCCAATACCGTTATAATCCGTCACAATAGTAACGTCATATCCATAATGCATCATACGCACATCGCTGGCTTCGATCCCTGCCTGCGCCGCTTTTGTGTATGCGCGCACAAGCCCGCCGGTGCCAAGCAGCGTGCCGCCGAAATATCTTGTCACTACCACGATCACATTGCGGATACCAGAGTTTGTAAGCACCTCCAGAATCGGTCTGCCCGCCGTGCCCGCAGGCTCCCCATCATCAGAAAAGCGCATTGTCTGCGCTCTCTCCCCCAGAATATAAGCGTAACAGTTATGTCTGGCATCCCAGAACTGTTTCTTCTTAGCCTCGATAAACGCAAGCGCCTCTTCTTCCGTATGGACGGACGCCACATGAGCAATAAAGCGGGATTTCTTCTCTTCAATCTCGCCCACGCCCCCGTATTCAATAATTTTATATGGTTCATACTGATGATCCTGTTCCATAGAAAGCCTCTGTCCGCTCCATTTCTGATTATGTTCTTTCCTGCCGCCTCGTATTCGCCGCACCCGGCCATTCGACCGATCTTATTCTGTTACTTTCTATACTACTACCCAGATCTGGAACGAGTCAAGCAAAGAACGCCTTACGCCGCCGGAATAAAAATGTATAGAATTGTGAACAATTCTTAATATGGAATAAAAATCCTTTATTTACTTGGTAAACTTTGCTATAATGCATGATAGGTTTATAGTGCCTTTTCTATGCTTACGGCGTAGAGATATCGTCCATCAGGCAGCATGGCAAGGCATTACGTGTCCATTGAGGGGGCAGATTAACCTAAGGAGGAGTATCATGAATTATGGAAAAAAGGGTGTCCGCAAAAAGCAGCAGGCACTTCACGCTAAATCCACTAAATGGGCCAGAAAGATCGGTTTTACTTTTATCCAGTTATGCCTGATCGCCGTCATCGGCGTCGGCATTGTCGGATTAAGCGCGGGCATCGGTATTTTTAAAGGTGTGCTCGCCACCGCACCCGATATCGGTAATATCGATGTCACACCCACCGGATTTTCAACTTTTGTATACAACATCGAGAACGAACAGATCACCAAACTGGTCGCCGTCAACTCCAACCGTATTCCGGTCACCATTGACAGGGTTCCCGAAGACCTTAAGAATGCTTTTGTAGCCGTCGAGGACGCCCGTTTCTACAGTCATAACGGCATCGACATCAAGGGAATCATCCGTGCCGGCGTTGTAGGCCTACAGCACGGCGGCAAATTCTCTGAGGGCGCCAGCACGATCACGCAGCAGCTTCTCAAAAACAATGTCTTTACGGACTGGACCAGTGAGGATTCTTTTGCCGACAGACTAAAACGTAAGATCCAGGAGCAGTACCTCGCTCTGGAACTCGAAAAAGTCATGGACAAAGATTCCATTCTGATCAATTATATGAATACGATCAACCTGGGACAGAACACTCTTGGCGTCCAGGCCGCTTCCAACCGCTATTTTGACAAAGACGTCAGTGAGCTTACTCTGTCGGAGTGCGCCGTGATCGCCGGAATCACCAAGAATCCGTCCCGGTACAACCCGATCTCTCACCCTGACGATAACGCCGGACGTCGCGAAAAGGTTCTGGACGACATGCTGGATCAAGGATACATCACGCAGGAACAATACGACGAGGCTATGGCAGACGATGTGTATTCCCGTATCCAGATAGCCGATTCCGAAAACGAAGAGTCTTCCGTCAATACATACTTCGTAGATGCGCTGACGGACGATGTGTTAGAGGATCTGATCGCTGCCGGATATAACGAGACACAGGCCTATACTCTGCTCTACAGCGGCGGACTTAAGATCTATGCCACCCAGGATCCCAAGATCCAGAAGATATGCGATGAAGCTTTTGCAGACGAAAGCAATTTCCCTGCCAATACGAAATGGTATCTGAACTATGAACTGACAATAGAAAAGAGCAACGGGGACAAGGAAAACCACAGCACGGAAATGTTCCGTAAATACTGGCGTGAGAACCGCTCCGCCTCTTTCAATCTGATCTATGCTTCCCAGGAAGAGGCATATCAGGATATTGAAGCTTACAAAGATGCCGTACTATCCTACGGCGATGAAGTATACGGCGAGACAGTCAGTCTGACGCCCCAGCCCCAGGTTTCCCTTGTGGTGGAAGACCAAAGTACCGGCTACGTGGTCGCTATGGTCGGCGGACGCGGCGCCAAATCCGGCAGCCGTACCCTGAACCGTGCCACAGACACGGCCAGACAGCCTGGTTCCACTTTTAAAGTCGTATCCACCTATGCGCCCGCCCTCGACAGCGCCGGGCTCACACTGGCTACGATCATGAACGATGCGCCCTTTAACTATGCGGACGGACGTCCCGTGGCTAACTGGTACGGCGAGAACTACCGCGGACTTTCTTCTCTGAGAGAGGGTATCGCACAGTCCATGAACATCGTTGCAGTCAAGACGCTGACACAGATCACTCCGCAGCTTGGTTATGATTATCTGGTGAACTTCGGATTCACGACGCTGGAGGAACGCAAAGAGATCAACGGACAGGTGTTCTCCGATATCCAGCAGGCTCTCGCACTGGGAGGCATCACCAACGGCGTCACCAACGAAGAGTTAAACGCAGCTTACGCATGTATCGCCAACGGCGGCACATATATTAAGCCCAAGCTTTACACAAAAGTATTAGATCACGACGATAACATCATTCTGGACAACACGATTCCGCAGTCCAGACAGGTTATCAAAGAATCCACCGCTTTCCTGCTGACCAACGCCATGGTGGACGTAGTGACGGTCGGAACCGGCGGAAGCGTTAATTTCGGCGGCATGGCCATTGCCGGTAAGACGGGCACAACCTCCGACTACAACGATGTGTGGTTCTCGGGCTATACGCCCTATTACACCGCCACCACATGGGCGGGCTATGACAACAACGTAAAACTTAGCGGCGAAGAAAAGAATCTGGCCAAGAAATTATGGCGTTCCGTCATGTCCAAGATCCACGAGGAACTGCCTAACGAACCATTCTCAGTTCCCTCCGGCATCGTCACCGCAACGGTATGTTCCCGTTCCGGCAAGCTGCCCATTGAGGGCCTTTGTAACAATACGCTCCGCTCCGAATACTTTGCGGAGGGAACGACGCCCTCGGAGACTTGCGATGTGCACTACTCCGGTCAGATCTGTACGTACAGTAACCTGCCTGCATGTGAGGGCTGTCCGTTCAAGGTAGAGGGCGTTATGGAACTGACCCCTGTGGAGGACGTCTCCTTACAGAGCGGATCCGGTTCGGCACAGCCAGCGCCGCAGCCTGAACAGCCTCCGGAGGGCACCGTAGCCGAGGATGGCACGATCATTCCTCCTGCGCCGCAGATGAACCTGTGTCCTCACAATGCTGAATTCTTCGCTAACCCCGATTGGGAAGCCGTGGTAAACAACCAGCGTGTGGAACTGGATCAGCGGAATGCGGAAGCCGCAGCAGCCGCACAGGCTGCCGCAGAAGCGGCCGGACAGACGCCGGATCAACAGGCGCCGCCGCCAGATCAGGCGCCACCACAATAACAGACCAATAAAGGGCATCCACTTCCGCTTCAACGCGGATATGGATGCCCTTTTCACTGTCATATCACAATCTATATTCCCTTAATCTCTCTGATCCTTGACTCCAGATCAAACACGGTATTCTGTGCATTCTCAATATCCCTGCATGCATCCTCGTACTCTTCCTCCGGAGTAGAACCGTGCTTTTCGTAATAAATCTTCCCAATCTCGATGTAACGCTTTTTGATGACTTCCTCGCAGGTGTGGATCTGTCCTTTCAGATTGACCACTTCAGCCATGTCTTTGGCCTTGTCAGTCACTTCCCTGCCCTTTGTACTGATCGTCTCTCCTAACTTATCAAAAAAATCCATACTTCCCCTCCTTTACACTCTATTTGCCGAAAAATCCCCGGTATGACACCGAGGATTTCTTAAGCTGCTGACGGGAATCGGACCCGTGACCTCCGCACTACCAATGCGACGCTCTACCGACTGAGCCACAGCAGCATTCCGATGATAGGATTAACACAATCACCATTGGCTAGTATAGCACAGACATTTTACCTTTGTCAACACTCTGATTACCACCTCTGCAGTTCTTTCCTACGGCGCTCTACCCGATCGTCCTATTGATGGCTTTCTTTAGTTTCGTCTTAATGCGCTGCAGCGCATTATCTGTAGATTTCTCATCTCTGCCGAGCACTTTGGCAATCTGCTGGTACCCCATGCCGATCAGATACAGATCCAGAACCTGTTTCTCAAAACTGCTCAGTTCTCTCTCGATCGTCTGCTCCAGCTGCACTACATTTTCCCTGTCGATCACAACCTCTTCCGGGCTCTGTCCCGCATGAGCCGCCAGCACATTAACCAATTCCTCTTCTTCGCCGTCTCGATTCGTTCCCACGCTGCCGTACAAAGACACATAGGTATTTAATGGAATGTGTTTCTGCCGTCTGGATGCCTGTACCGCCGTATACATCTGTCTGGATACACACAGATCCGCGAAAGTCAAAAAGCTCGCGTCTCTGCCGCTGTCATAATCCCGGAGCGCCTTAAAAAGCCCGATCATGCCCTCCTGGATCAGATCTTCATTATCCGCCCCGAGTATATACATGGATTTGGCCTTGCTTCTGACAAGATTTTTATATTTATTCATGAGATATTCCGTGATGCCGTCCTCACCGTCCCGAAAGCGGACGATGAGCTCCTCATCACTGTAGTGTCCATAGTCTCTGTCCATAATCTCAGCTGCTTTTTCTCTCTATGCTCTTAACTACTTTTTCTTCCAGATTCTTTTGAAAAAGCTTTCTTTCTCTTTCTTTTCCCCATCGGAAGATACGTCCGGATCATCTGTTTCATTGCCGGATACCGTAGAATTCCCTGATATCGTGGACTTTCTGTCATCCGCGTCCTCTCCGTCCCCGGCAGCTGCAGCATCATCCTCTGACATCTCATCGTCTCCGGCATCCTCTTTGGCCTCTTCATAGTACTCCACGATCTCAGCCGCAAAATGCTCCGCTATGATCTGGTAGCCGTCCGGATTACCGTGTACACCATCCGGTATGTAATCTGCAACCACATTGGCGTCGTGAGAATCAAGAATGTTGGAGTTATAAAGATCTACTACCTCATAATCATATTCCTCCGCCAGGGTCAGGATCACATCCACGAACTTCTGCTGCGGCAGCAGATAATCACGCTCGCTCATCAGATAGTCCTGCAGTATATTGGGAAGCGGCGTGGCAAAGAATATTCTGGCGTCAGGATAATTCTCACGAAGTCCTCTCATCAGTTCATCCAGATCGCCGCAGAAAGTGCGGTATGCACGCTCATCCAGGCTTCCGAACTCCTTGTCTGAAACACAGAATCCATCGTTGGTGCCGCCCATGACGATAATAATATCCACGTCCTCCGGAATCTCCTGATACCGATCCACATAGGCGTCCGCCCAGTATCTGCCGATTGAAGAACCACCTATCCCAAGATTGTAAACTTCTTGGGCCTTTAACAGTTCTTTCAGCCTGGCCGGATAGGAGTACTGCTGATAGTCCTGCGTTCCCTCCAGATTGGCTGCTGCCGTGATACTGTCCCCCAGACAGGCGATCTTCATCCCTGAAAAATCAATCTTATTCTCTGCGATCCGCTCCCGGTCCGACTGGTTCACTTCCAGCGTTTCCTCCAGCGAAGTACGGAGCTCGCGCCGCTGTGTCAATGTCATACCCTCCGGCTGCTCGTAAATCTCCCGCCATGCATCAAAGATGCTGTTGTCCGTCATCGTGCCGTCATAATAATTGATCTCACCGTTGCCTGACACAGAACCATTGCCCGATACCGTACCGCTCCCATAACCGTTGCCCGATACCGTGCCGTTTCCGTAGCCATTTCCTGATACCGTGCCATTTCCGTAGCCATTACCTGATACCGTGCCGTTTCCATAGCCATTGCCTGAAACTGTGCCGTTTCCATAGCCATTGCCTGAAACTGTGCCGTTTCCATAGCCATTGCCTGATACCGTGCCGCTTATGTTCTGGCTATCCTCTCCGGTCATGTTTCCGGTCTGTATCTGTCCTATAAAATTTGCCAGTGCCTCTTTATCCTGGGTCAGCTCCTGAATCTCCGCCTGCATCTCCTGCACACGGTTCTGCGCTTCTTCATTTCTGGCAAAAAGCTGCGCCAACTCAATCTCTTCCTGCTCTCTCGCAAGCCGTCTGTCCCTGTCATAAATTCCATAGGCCTTAAACCCCACTGCTGCCGCCAGAACCGCCGTCAGAATGAAGATCAACACCACTAATAATTCATTTATCTTTTTCATAGTATTCCCTGCCGCACATCTCTACTGCATACGTTGTCTGACAATCTCGTAGGCAAGCACCCCAGCTGCCACAGAAGCATTCAGCGAATCAATATCCCCCCGCATGGGAATGGATGCCGCAAAATCACATTTTTCTTTCACGAGGCGGCCTACGCCGCTGCCCTCATTGCCCACTACCAGACCGATAGCCCCCTTAAGATCCAGATCATACATGCAGGTTCCATTCATATCCGCACAGACAAACCACATTCCCTCTTTTTTCAGTTCCTCGATCGTCTGTCCTATATTAGTCACCTTAGCTACCGGCGTATAGTTGATCGCACCCGCGGAAGCCTTAGCCACCGTCGCCGTCAGGCCCACCGCCCGGTTCTTCGGTATGATGACCCCATGTGCTCCGGCCAGATTGGCCGTCCGTATGATAGCCCCCAGATTGTGGGGATCCTCAATATTATCCAACAGGAAAACGAAAGGCGGTTCTCCTTTCTCCCGCGCCTGTGCCAGAATGTCTTCCACCTCTGCATAAGAATAGGCCGCCGCATAGGCGATCACACCCTGGTGTTTCCCCGTCTCCGAAATCTGATCCAGACGCTCTCTCGCCACATATTTAATCTGGCATCCCTGTTTGGACGCCTCCCTCTTGATCGTCATGACAGGCCCATCCTGACAGCCGTCCAGAACAAAGAGCTTGTCTATTGTTCTGCCGGCACGAAAAGCCTCGATCACAGCATTGCGTCCCTCTATCGTATATTCAGTGTATCCCATATGATATCCTGTTCCTTTCATATCTTCATACCGGTTTTGGAGATTGCCTCCCTGATCAGGTCAAGCAGCCTCTCCTGCTGTCCCGTCAGGTACAGATAACCGCATACGGCCTCGAACCCCGTAGCCTTGCGATATTCTATGATAGAAGCATTCTTGGCCGCCGTGTATGATTTGGCATTGCGCCCGCGGTGGAACACCGCCTTTTCCTCCTCCGTCAGCTCATCCTCCAGCACATCGATCATTTTAGCCTGCACCCGGGCGTTCACATAGGCGACCGTCTTCTTATGCAGATGATTGGCGGAGCTGTTACCCCGCTCCACCACGATCGTCCTGATGACCAGATCATAGATGGCATCACCGATATATGCCAGCGTCAGAGGCGAGTACGTGCGGATATCCACATCCCTGCATCCAAATTCGCGTTTAATGGCATCTAATATTGTTATGCTCTCTTCCATTTGACACCCTCGCGCGTATCTTCCAGAATAATGCCTTTCTCCATAAGCAGATCCCTGATCTCATCCGCTCTCGCAAAATTCTTTGCTTTCCTGGCATTTTGTCTCTCCAGGATCAATGCCTCAATCTCCGTATCAAGCATCTCTTCTTTCCTGTCCACGATCAGGCCGCAGATATCGGACAGCATCACGATCTCATCCTTGAGTACACGGATAAAAGCTGCCCCGGACTGCTCCGACACATGCGTGTTGGTGAACTTGACCAGTTCAAAGATCGCCGAAACAGCATCGGCCGTATTAAAATCATCATCCATGGCCTCATCAAACTTGGTAATATACTGTTTCGCCTCCTCATACAGGCGCTGTTCCTCTTCACTCATCCCGTCTGCGGCAACGCCATCTTCTACGTTCCCGATCAGGAAATTCAGATTAGCCACGCTTGTCACAATGCGGTCCAACCCGTTCTTAGCCGCCTCCATCAGATCTGCGCTAAAGTTCAGCGGACTTCTGTAATGCGCGGAAAGCATGAAGAAGCGCAGCACCTGCAGGTCATACTTCTCACTGATATCCCGCACCGTAAAGAAATTGCCAGCGGACTTGGACATCTTCTTATTATCTATGTTTAAAAACCCATTGTGCAGCCAGTATTTAGCGAATTCTTTATCGTTAGCGGCCTCCGACTGGGCAATCTCATTCTCATGATGGGGAAAGATCAGATCCTCGCCGCCTGCATGAATATCAATTTCGTCCCCAAGATACTTCTTGCTCATGACAGAGCACTCGATATGCCATCCCGGACGCCCTTCACACCATGGAGACTCCCAGTAAGGTTCACCCTCTTTTTTCGGTTTCCACAGTACAAAATCAAGCGCATCCTGTTTCTGATCCTCGCCGGACACGAGCAGGGAACGCCCGCCGCTCCTGAGATCGTCCAGATTCTTATGAGATAGCTTCCCATAATCCTTAAAGCTTCTCGTCTTATAATATACCGTACCGTCCGCGGCCACATAGGCGTGTCCCTTGTCGATCAGCTTGCTGATCATCTCGATCATGCCGTCTATTTCCTCGGTTGCTTTCGGATGGGTCGTAGCCGGTTTGACATTGAGCGCCTCCATATCTTTCTTACATTCCATGATATACCGTTCCGAGATCACGGAGGGGTCCACCCCCTCCTCATTTGCTTTCTTAATGATCTTATCGTCCACATCCGTAAAATTGGAGACGAAATTGACTTCATAGCCCTTGTGCTCCATATAGCGTCTGGCGGTATCAAACACGATCATAGGCCTGGCATTGCCGATATGGATCAGGTTATAGACCGTGGGGCCGCAGACGTACATATTTACCTTGCCCTCCTGCAGCGGCACAAACTCTTCTTTTGTTCTGGATAATGTGTTAAAAACTTTCATAATATCTGCTCCTCTTTCTCCTTTCGAATCAATCTCTTCACTGCAGCCTGTGATCAGGCTGCTTTATATTCTTACGGTATTTACGGGTTCTGCTTCTGCGCCCTGAGCTGCTTGATCTCCCGCTCCATATCGAGCAGACGGTTGGTCAGCTCCGCATTGGCGCGCTGCAATCCCATGATATCCTCGCGGACAGGGTCAGGCAGGTTGATCTGGTCTAATTCCTCCTGCGGCAGCGCCATGTTATTGCGCTTCACGACTCGTCCGGGCACGCCGACTACCGTGGAGTTGGGCGGCACTTCTTCCAGTACCACGCTGCCTGCCCCGATCTTACTGTTGTCGCCGATCTTAAAGGAACCAAGCACCTTAGCGCCGGTACTGATCATAACGTTGTTGCCGACAGTAGGGTGCCGCTTGCCCTGCTCCTTGCCGGTACCACCCAGAGTCACACCCTGATAGAGCGTCACGTTATCCCCGATGACCGTCGTCTCTCCTATGATCACTCCATTGCCATGGTCGATAAAAAACCCTTTGCCGATCTTGGCCCCGGGATGAATCTCGATACCGGTCCTGCGCACCCCTCTCTGGGAAATCCACCTGGCCAGGAAATAATGCTGCCTTAAGTACATCTTATGGGCCATCCGATAGTAGATCATCACTTTAAAGCTTGGGTACAAGAATACTTCCATATTGGAGTGGATCGCGGGATCACGCTCCCGTATGATTCTGATCTCTTCCTTAATGCTCCGTATTAAACTCATCTCTGTTCCCTCTTCCGACTGCAGATGAATATGCGCACGTGCCTGTCTCCATAACAAAACGAGCAAAGCATATTCCTATGAAATAAAATAACCGCGGCTTCTCTCCCTACCCCTGTCAGGAAATAGAGACGAAATAATCCGCGGTTCCACTCTACTTAAAGAATGCCTGTATGCATTCTTTCACTTTTAACCGATAACGGGGTCAGCCGGGCACAAACCGGACTCCGGGGCGCACTTCCCAATCTCGTAGCGAGAACCGCTCACAGCCGGCGACGGTTCCTCTCTGACGCATCCTCCAAAGGTACTCTTCCCTTTCCATGTCCTTTCCATATTCACTGCATTCGATACGTTGGTTTCTGCTAATAGGATATGCAAAAACAGAAGTTTTGTCAACCCTAACCTGCCATCACTCAGCTATCATTCAGGCATGCGGACATCCGCCGCATCCGTCGCACTTTTGCGCACTGACGTCTTCACTGTACAGCTCTCTGGGACTGGTCAGCATACAGATCGCCTGTGAGGAAATTCCCTCACCCGTGCCTGTAAAACCGAGTCCTTCCTCCGTGGTCGCTTTCACATTGACCTGCTGCACTTCAATCCTGAGCGCCGCCGCAATATTCTCTCTCATCTGATCTATGTGAGGCCGCATTTTCGGCGCCTGCGCGATGATCGTCGCATCAATATTCTCTATGAGAAAACTGTTTTCCTCTAAAAGAACGCCCACATGCTTAAGCAGCTCGATCGAAGAAATACCCTCGTAGGCAGGATCCGTATCCGGAAAGTGTTTGCCGATATCTCCAAGAGCCGCCGCGCCAAGCAGCGCATCCATGACCGCATGAAGCAGTACATCTGCATCCGAATGCCCGAGAAGTCCTTTTTCATAAGGTATCTCCACGCCGCCCATGATCAGCCTGCGCCCCGTAGTCAGACGGTGTACGTCATATCCCATTCCAATCCGCATTACCCCAATCAGTCCTTTCTCCGTTATCTATTCCGGCATACCCTCCCGCATGGGAGCAAGATTCCCTGCCGCAATCATAGTTTCTATGTGGTCAAAAATCCGGTCTGCCACATCTTCCTTACTCATGATGGGCAATTCTTCCGCCCCATCTTTCGTGATAAGCGTCACAACATTGGTGTCCGTGCCAAACCCCGCGCCTTCCTGCTTCACATTATTGGCAACGATCATGTCAACATGTTTCTTCTCCAGCTTTGCAAGGGAATTCTCAAGCATATTCTCCGTCTCCATAGAGAATCCGCACAGAAACTGCCCCTCTTTCCTATGCTGTCCCAAATAGGCAAGAATATCCTCTGTCCGCACCAATTCGATGCTCATATCTCCATCTTTTTTCTTCACTTTCTCATCGGCCGCCACTGCGGGACGATAATCGGCCACTGCGGCTGCCTTGATGATAATATGCTGTTCCTGCGCCCGTTCTTTGACCGCCTGGGCCATATCTGCCGCAGACACAACGGGCACGCACGCTACCCCGACAGGCGGCTGTAAACCGGTTTTCCCCGACACAAGTGTCACATCCGCTCCTCGCAGCATCGCTTCCCTCGCGATGGCATACCCCATCTTGCCGCTGGAATGGTTGCTGATATAGCGCACGGGATCGATCTTCTCCTGCGTCGGCCCCGCCGTAACGAGCACTTTCCTGCCGGCCAGCGTCTTTTCTTTCAATGCTTTCACAATATATTCGTAGAGGACTTCCGGTTCGGGCATCTTCCCATCCCCCGTATCTCCGCAGGCCAGATAGCCTTTTGCAGGCGTTATCACCTCCATGCCGTAGCGGACAAGCGTCTTCATATTATCCTGCACGATCGGATTATGATACATCCTCGTATTCATTGCCGGTGCAAAAATCTTCGGGCAAGTGCAGGCAAGCAGCGTAGTCGTCAGCATATCGTCGGCAATGCCGCCTGCCGCCTTTGCGATCACATTGGCAGAGGCGGGAGCCACAAGAACAACATCCGTCTTTTTGGCGATTGAAACATGTTCCACCTGAAATTCAAAATTGCGGTCAAATGTATCCACCAGACATTTGTTGCCCGTCAGTGACTCAAATGTGATCGGGTTGATAAAATTCGTCGCATTGCGTGTCATGATGACCGTTACATCCGCCCCGCGCTTTACAAGCATACTGGCGAGAGACGCAGTCTTATATGCAGCAATGCTGCCCGTCACACCAAGAATGATACTCTTTCCTTTTACCATGCCGTCCTCTTCCCTCTGTATTTCGCTGTATTATGCGTCATTACAACGTTTCTGTCTAAAACCCTAACATTATGTAAGAGTTCTATGCATTATCTGTGTTTTTCCTGTATATGATGCCCAACCCTTTCAGGGTCAGCTCGTTATCATATACGATCTTTCTCTTGCAGTAAGGAACGATGCTCCCGGACAATCCTCCGGTTGCAACCACTGGCGCCTCATATCCCAGCTCGTCAAAGATCCTCTCGATCATACCATCCAGACATGCCGCCTGTCCCATCACGATGCCGCTCTTCATACAATCGATTGTATTTCTGCCTATCACTTTCTTCGGCGCTTCCAGGCTGATGCGCGGAAGCTGTGATGTCCGGTTGACCAGAGAATCCAAAGATACCTTGACGCCCGGCAGGATCATGCCGCCAATATAATTTTTCTTATCATCCACTACGCTGATCGTCGTGGCTGTTCCCATATCGATCATGATAATCGGCGCGCCATAATACTGCAGTCCCGCCACCGCATTGACCACCAGATCGGAACCGAGCTGCCCCGGGTTATCCATCAGAATATTTAATCCTGTCTTGACACCCGGCCCTACCACCAGCGGCGTCTTATGGAACAATTTCTCCAAAGCTGACTTCACAATATTATTAAGCGGCGGCACGACGGAAGAAATGATGCTTCCTGTAATGTCCGCCATGTCGATGTGGTACAGCTCAAACAAAGTACGAAACTCCACCACATACTCCAGCTCCGTGTTGGCCAGATTCGTGGACACTCGTTCCACGAAACAGACCCGCTCTCCTTCGATACAGCCGAGTACAATATTCGTATTTCCGATGTCAATTGCCAAAATCATGTCTGTTTCCTGCTTTCTTTATTTCGATTTAACACCTGTCTTTTCCCGGACAGGCAATCATTCCGGTTTGGAGTAGACCGGCTTCACCTTTGTCAGCGCCGCTCCTACGCCCGCAACGATGATCGCCGCCACGACAGCCTCAACGATGCCGTTAAAAGTCACAACTCCCATGATCACATCCAGGACGGCCTCTCCCGCCACCCCCACAGCCTGCGCATATGCTTCTTTATACAGAACAAAGATGCCGCTCATGACAAACAGCGTATTGGTAAACGCTCCCGCCAGCCCTGCATAGGCAAGCGCTATATTGGCGGATCCTTTTTTGCTGCCGCTGACCGTCAACACAACCATCAACGCCGCTCCTGCTGCCAGACCGATCAGCGTGCACACAAGAGCGCTGAGCGTCTCCGATGCGAGACGAAGCATAAACGCCCTGACAGAAATGAACAGGATCACAGATGCAAGCGCATTCACCAAGATCTTTCCTGACTGCCGCTCGCTCTTAAGCGCCCTGCGGATCAGAAGATAGATAAAATAAGGCGCCACACCGACTAAGATCCTGGGCACAAAGCAAATATAGATGCTCTTGAAAATACCGGATGTGCCGACCAGGTTGTATGCCAGAACCGGTGAGAATACAAAGGCCGAAGCTGTAGCCGCCTTAAACGTATTGTTGATGAAACTGGTAAGACCAAATACAAATCCTAAAAATGCACCTTTCTTTGGTCCAAGAAATAGCGCTCCAAGGATAACCGGGATATGAATGATCGTCGCGTTGATCACTACTAGCGGAATATATCCCAGCGGTGTGAATGCCATAATCACGATTATGGCGGTGAACAGTGCCGTGAGCACAAGCTCATAAGTTTTTTCATTTTTCATGGTACAATCCTCCTGTTATTATTCTCTTTAAGCAGAGATACAATACGGTGTCATCATACCACATTGATATTTTTTTGACAATAATCTTTTTACTGCTTTTTCCAAACAAGCCGTTTACTTCCCCTTAAAACAAAGCGCCCCGCCGTCTCCGGCAGGGCATCACATTCTATTTGTCGTCATCTTTTTTCTTTTTCCTGATATTCATGATAATGCATACTGCCGCGATCGCTACAAAAGCAATGGTAACGGCTACCTCAAATATTTCATACATAATATACTTCCCCCTTTCCCCGGCGGTGTTACATTTACTGCCTGTTTCATGTACACACTATCATTATGATACAAAGACAGCCTTTCGTCAATCCATGCCTCGTTATACCAACAAAATACCCCCGAAACAGCGCCAGACGTTTGTCTTGTCCACTCCGAGGGTATTCTATAATAACTAATCGGTTTTATTATGTTCTTTAAACCTGATAAAATGATAACTATCCATGATCTGCATATACTTTACGACCCGCGGATATAATGGCTCCACTTCCTCGCCAAACTCCGCTTTCTGGAGATCTGCCAGCTCCATCACGGTCTTGCTGCCGTCAATGAGCGGCCACAGGAAACTGCCATATTTCTCCATATGGACTTTCGTATACCTGGGTCGTTTGAACAGTTTCTGAGCAATCCGGTTAAAAATGCCGGTATTCTCTACTTCCAGGATGATGATTCCCTCCTCGTCCGTACTCCATGTAAGTTCCGGCGCCCGTTCGGGAATCAGATCAAGATAGTTGCGCTGCTGTTTTTTCTTCTTCATCAATTCTTACTCTTCTTCCATAAAGAGAATTTCAACAGACACAGTATCATCACAACCATCAGCACAACGCCGCCGATATTGCCAAGATTAAGCGAACCGGACAGATCCATGGTAATACCGCCGACTGCCAGGATTGCCAGGAAGATACCTACCAGTCCTTCGCCTGCGATCATACCCGCACAGTACAATGTACCGTCCGTGGACTGACGCTCTTTGGTCTTCTGATCCACTTTCTTTCTGCCATCCATAGCCATACGTACAACACCACCGATCATGATGCTGGCATTCAGGTAGATGGGCAGATACAGACCGATTGCAAAAGGCATAACCGGAATTCTCAGAATCTCCAGTCCAAGTGCAAGGAATACGCCGACAAATACGAGGTTCCAGGGAAGCTCACCGCCCATGATACCCTCTACGATCATCTTCATCAAAGTAGCCTGAGGCGCCGGAACTTCTGCTCCGCCATAGCCCCATGCCGCATTCAGAAGATACAGCACGCCGCCGATTGCAAGACCGGAAGCAACTACACCGACCAACTCACCGATCTGCTGTTTCTTAGGTGTCGCACCAAGCAGGAAACCTGTCTTCAAGTCCTGAGACGTGTCGCCTGCGATCGCTGCCACGATACAGATTACGGAACCGATGGCAATCGCACCCATCATTCCTGTAATTCCGCTGTCGCCTGTTGCCTTGATAGCGATCGTCGCGATCAGAAGCGTAGCAATTGCCATACCGGAAACCGGATTATTAGAACTTCCGATCAGGCCCACCATACGGGAAGACACTGTCGCAAAGAAGAAACCAAATACAACGATCAGCAATGCGCCAAGGAAATTGACGGGAATCGCCGGAACAGCCCAAATGATCAGAACCATAGCAACGATACCGATCAGCACGATACTCATCGGCAGATCCTGCGCCGTTCTCGCGTCACTGGTATTCTTGCCGCCTTTCATGCTCTTAATGGAATCTCTGAACGTAGTAATGATCAGCGGGAATGATTTGATCAGGGATATGATACCGCCTGTTGCAATCGCACCGGCACCGATATATCTCACGTAAGATCCCCAGATAGACGATGCACCGCCGCCCTCATAGAGCTGTCCGATCGTCGTTCCCACTTCCGCCGGATACATCCATGTATTGGCGCCGAACAGACAGATCATCGGAATCAGCACCATCCATCCGAACAGGGAACCGACAAACATGTACGATGCGATTCTCGGACCTACGATATAACCTACACCGAGAAGCGCCGGATATACTTCCATACCAAGTTCACCCTTAAAGGAACGGAACTCTGCGGCGATATCCGCCGGAATAACCTTAATACCATCCACAAGGAATTTGAAAATTGCTGCCAGCCCCATACCACTGAATACGGTGGATGCATTCGATCCTCCCTCTTCACCGGCAAGAAGCACTTCCGCACAAGCCGTACCCTCCGGATAAAGAAGCGTTGCATGCTCTTTAACGATCAGGGCATTACGCAGCGGGATCATAAACAGTACGCCAAGTACACCGCCGCAAAGCGCGATCAGCGTAATCTCTACGAGTCCGGGCATATCACATAACCCATCCTCCGCCCATAAAAACAGCGCAGGCATTGTGAAGATTGCACCTGCCGCCAAAGACTCACCTGCGGAACCGATGGTCTGTACCATATTGCTCTCCAGAATGGAGTTTTTCTTCATGATGACACGGATCACACCCATGGAAATAACTGCCGCCGGAATGGACGCGGATACGGTCATGCCGACACGCAGTCCCAGATACGCATTGGCAGCGCCAAATACGATCGCGAGGATAATTCCCATGATGATCGATGTCACCGTAAATTCCGGTGTAATCTTCTCCGCCGGAATATACGGTTTGAACTCTTTGTTTTCGTTCATCTCTCTTCTCTCCCTTAGTTAATCTTTTGATACAAATAGAATTATACTGGAATTATGACGCTATGACAAGAAAACTTTTAGATTTATCGTCATTTTTGCCAAAAAGGCTGCTTTTATCCCGCCTGTGTTTATCTGATTTTTCTTTTTTCGCATATACTTGTAAATTCCTGCTCCATTCGTGTATAATCTATTCATGAAATGAACAGCGCTGCAAACAGCTGCGCGTCTAAAACAGGCCGGACCGTTAACCGGCTATACACAAGGAAAGGAACGATTACCGATATGACCGAATTGAAACCCATCAAAGAAGGTAAAGTACGTGAAATTTATGACAACGGAAACAGCCTGATCATGGTTGCTACCGACCGCATCAGCTGCTTCGATGTCATCCTGAATAATCAGGTGACCAAAAAAGGGACCGTCCTGACACAGATGTCCAAATTCTGGTTTGATATGACACAGGATATTCTGCCAAACCATATGATTTCCGTAGATGTCAAAGATATGCCCGAATATTTCAGACAGGAGAAATTTGACGGCAGCAGCATGCTGTGCCGCAAACTTAATATGCTGCCCATCGAGTGTATCGTGCGCGGCTACATCACCGGCAGCGGCTGGGCAAGCTACTTAAAAGACGGCACCGTGTGCGGCATCAAACTGCCGGAGGGCCTCAAAGAGTCCGACAAGCTTCCGGAACCCGTCTATACCCCTTCTACCAAGGCGGAGATCGGCGACCATGATGAGAACATCTCCTATGAGCAGAGCGTAGACTATCTGGAAGAAAGATTCCCCGGCAAAGGCGCGGAATATGCCCAAAAACTTCGCGACTACACCATCGCGCTGTACAAGAAATGTGCTGAGTACGCTCTGACCCGCGGCATCATCATCGCAGATACCAAGTTTGAGTTCGGTCTGGATGAAGCAGGCAATATCGTTCTCGGAGATGAAATGCTCACTCCCGACAGTTCCCGTTTCTGGCCTGCCGACGAATACGAACCTGGCCACGCACAGCCCTCTTTCGACAAACAGTTTGCCAGAGACTGGCTCAAAGGCAATGAGGGACATAACTGGACGCTGCCGGAAGAAATCGTGCAAAAGACGATCGACAAATATCTGCAGGGCTATGAACTGTTAACCGGCACGAAGCTGTAACAATACGCCAGAAGCCACAAAAGGGGTTGGCAATTTTGAATGCCAACCCTTTCATTTTATCCTTGCAGCACACCGATCATTTCGTCCGCAATCTTCATAACTTCTTCCATCATAACATCCACCACCGCTACGCGCAGTGTTTCCATCAAAGAACCGCACTCTTCCGGTATGCGGCACTGCTCCAGTTCCTGCATGGCAGCGTCCACGCCGTCCAAATCAAACTGATCCATAGCATCCCTCATTCCTGTCAGGATTGCTATAAGCTCCTCTGGGGAGGCTTCTTTCTTATTCTGGTTGCCAGCCTCACCGTAAGGCCTCAGAACCTCCTTATAACTTCTCAGCTCTTCCAAAAGCCCCGGCGTCTCTTTGGTGATCGTCTCCACGTCTCCTGCATTGCCACAGTCTTCCATGCGGTGGAACCACTCGGACAGATGCCCTGCACCAACCATACGCGCCGTGTTCTTCAAGGCATGGACTTCTATCGTATAATCCCGGATCAGCCCGTCTGCAAGACATTTCTCAATCTTATTGGCCTTAGCATCGATAAGCTTATAGAAGTCTCCAAGCAGCTTATACCACAATTTCTCACTGCCGGAGTATTTAACGCCGTCCTCCGAATTGATGCCGGGCAGCTCCGGAAGCGGTCCGCCGGATGCCTGCGCAGCATTGTCCTCCCCGGCTGCAGCCGCCGTGCCGTCATTATCAATGATAAGTTCATCGGGAAGCCATTTCCTGACGCATTTGCAGATCTCTTTTATCTCAATCGGCTTAGCTACAAAATCATCCATCCCGGCTTTCGCAAATTTCTCTCTGGCATCCATCAGCGCATTGGCCGTCAATGCGACGATCGGAACCGTATGATAATACTCGTCTTCTGACTGCCGCAGCCGCTGTGTCGTCTCAATTCCGTCCATAACAGGCATCATGTGATCCATGAAGATTAAATGATACTTCTTATCCTGAGCCATCTGCAGGGCGCGTTTGCCGCTGTCCGCCGTATCGATCTGCATCTGCAGCGGCTCGAGCAGCCCGGCTGCCACTTCCAGATTGATCTCATTGTCGTCTACCACAAGCACACGGGCTTCCGGCGCCGTAAAATTCATATAGGTTTCCGACACGGGACCGACATACACGGCCTCGTGATTGATCGTCCGACAGAAATTCATGCTGTATAAGGGTTTATCAATGGCAGTAATACCCGTTGCATTGCATTCCTCCAGCATGGGATTGTGCAGCACATATACCTCTCCCATCTGCGAACTGTTGTTATCCATATCCTGCGCCAGCACATCATAAGCCGACATATCCATAAAGAAACAATCAAGCTGTTCTTTCGTTTCTTTCCATTGTCCATAGGGCACACAGGTGATCCCATACTTTGCCGCCAGTTCCTGCAGCGCATCCCACAGACATTCTTTTCCGAAGCACCCGCCGATCCGCAGATTCTTCTTTGCCTCTTCATCATGAATCCGGGCTGCCGGTTTCATGTCGCACACTTTCTGCACAATGTTAAAATAGAATTCGCTCCCTTCGCCGTAAGTACTGCGCACACCGATACTGCCGCCCATCATTTCCACTAACTGCCTGGAGATGGACAGTCCAAGTCCGGTTCCCTCCTGTCCGCGGTTACGTTTGCTGTCCACCTGTTGGAAAGAGCCAAAGAGCTTATCCATGTCTTCTTCCCGGATACCCTGTCCCGTATCCTGCACCGACACCAGCAATTCCATGTTATCGCCGTTTACGCTGCCGACACGTATCTGCAGCTTCACATATCCCCGCTCCGTAAACTTGATCGCATTATTGACGATATTAATAATGATCTGTCTGATCCGCAGCCCATCGCCATACAATTTCGCAGGCAGTTTCTCATCGATGTCAAACAGGATCTCCATATCCTTTTCGCCGATCCGCGTCAGGAATATCATACCCAGATCATCAAGCATCGCCATAGGTTCATATTCTTCTTCTATCAGTTCCATCTTGCCCGACTCCATTTTTGAAAAATCCAATATATCATTTACAATGCTTAAAAGCGCATTCCCCGAATTCTTAATGTTCATCAGATAACCCATTTCTTTCTCGGGCAGTTCCTCCCGAAGCAGTATTTCCGTCATGCCCACGATGGCGTTCATAGGCGTCCTGATCTCATGCGTGATGTTGGACACAAATGTGGATTTGGCCTGATTAGCCGCCTCCGCCCGTTCCTTGAGCCCTTTCATGATATCGGCCTGTTCCTGCACATTTCTGGCATACCGGATACTATCTGTGACATCGTTGAATACATACATTTTGCCAAAATATACATTCTGCTTTGTGAGAAGCCGGCTGCTTACACTATAGATATGGTTGTCACGCTCTATATGCCGTTTCTCGATAATACAATCGTCCAACTCCTCAATGATCTCCGGCAGCGCCCCCTCCGATGCCATCTCGTAGAGTTCTTTCGCCTTTTTATTGTGATAGATAATACGGTTATCCTGATCCAGCACTACCAGCCCTGCCGATAACTCATCCACAGCCCTTTCTTTCGCCATATCCAAAGCCTCGAGCACCTTATCCTTATACAGGCTCACGGATAAAATGACCACGGAGATCAAATAGCTGAACAATGTGGAATCATACCCGCCGAACCATTTGGCGGCATATCCGATCCACCCTACGACATTCACCATGACAATAGAGAAAAATGCCACGATCCTGCGTTTCTCCCTGTCACTGTTTATGTGGAAGTATCTGTATGCGCAAACAATCACGATCACGGCAATATAGACTACCAGCACGCTGTGATAGAACAGATACATCTTGCCGTATTCGAACACAAGATGCGGAAATATTCCCTCCGATACAAATTCTATACTTGTATAGTACAGCGTATGTTTGTCACACAGCAGCACCATAAAAGTCACAATAGTACTAAAGCAGCTCAACACATTAGGAAGCCACCTTGGCAGCCTGACCTTACAGTACTCCATGACAAACAAAAACATCGTGAGTACAATGATCGGTTTGCCAAGATAAGAAAACTTCACCGCTAACAGGGCTTCCTCCTGTGTCCTTGCCCACAGCTCAAGCAGATAGCTGATAAAATTCACAAGCAGCGCGATCATCAATAAGAGTAGTCTGAGCTGCTGCTTTGAGGGCGGCTGGTTGACCAGATAAAGCACTTCTACAAATAACACAATGATTCCCAGGATTTGTAAGCTAACAAAAAACGTATACATTATGCATCCTTCTCCACTTTCTCTTCAAACTCTGCAATCGGCATCGGTCTGGCAAAATAGAAGCCCTGAATCATGTCGCATCCCTTTTCCGCAAGAAATTCCACCTGCTCTTTCTTCTCAATGCCCTCTGCAACCACGCGCATATCAAGATTTCTGGCCAAATGGATCGCCTCTGTGACAACGATTTCTCCTCTGCCGTCATCATCATCGCCCTGGAAGAACTCTCCATCCAGCTTCAGTACATCCAGCGGAATGTCTTTGAGGGAATTCAGGGATGAGTAGCCTGCCCCGAAATCATCCATCGACACATGAAACCCATACGCCCGGAGCTGCTTCACCGTATCCACCAGAATATCTTTATCATCAAAGAAAGCGCTTTCCGTCACTTCCAATTCGATCATTTCATGTTTTGTACCATATGCATCTACTAACCGGCAGATATGTTCTGCCAGGCCCTCCTGCGCAAAATGCGCCCTCGATACATTGACGGAAATCGGAATCATCTTTTTCCCCTGAAGCATCCTTTCCGCCTGCAGCTTGGCAACCCGCGAGATCATATAGTCATCTAGCTGCGTGACAAACCCCGTCTGTTCAAAAATGGATATAAATTTTTGGGGAGATATAAGCCCCTCCGTAGGGCTGATCCACCGTACCAATGCCTCTGCCCCCACTATTCTGGCATTGACCGGACTGTATTTAGGCTGCAGGTATACCTGAAACTCTTCGTTTCCAAGCGCCGTTTCCATGTTATCTTCCACCCAGCGCTCCCATACCTGTCTGCCGAGCATCTCCTGATCAAAGAATGTGATTCCCTGTTCCTGAATATCATTGGCCTCCATCCGCGCAGCGCTGGCATATGTATACAACTGATCGATATCTACCTTTGTTCTGGCATGATACCATTTACGCTCCTCCGGTATATATGGAGGAATCATATTAATTCCCGCATGAAAATGTATCTTCTGTTCCGGCTTCAGTCCTGTCAGCTCCGCCAGTAGAGAGCGCACGCGCTTCTGGCAATTCTCCTGGCATTCCTGTTCGTTTTCTCCTGCGCAGTGAAGCAGCAGTCCAAAATCCGCGCCTTCATTTCTGGCAAAAAACTCATTCCTGCCAACCCGCGCCCTGAGGAACCCATCCATCGCTTCCAGCAGCCCCTCACCTGCCTTAACACCATAACAGGCACAGTAATTCTGATAACGCTCCAGATGAAGATTAACGATCGCAAATGCTTTCTTACTGTTATGTTTTCTGGTCAGCGCCCGTTCCGCATAAGTCTGGAAATAAAACCAGTTCCTGCCTCCCGTGACGGCATCCAGATAGATCAATTGAGACATCTTGCGCTGTGTTACCACTGATCTGACCGTGTTGACAAACAACAGGATCGCCGGTATCAGCAGCAGGATAAAAGCAATAACCCCGAACAGACATACATAGACAATATCTTCCCTCTGCAGACTGATACTGCATTTGACATATAAAGTATAGCCCTCGTGCTCCAATTCGGACTGCAGCCAATATTCCTGACAGATAATTGTCTTATTCAGCCACTGTGCCAGATCTTCGTCCGGCTGACCAGGAACAAAGACTTCTCTGAATACATCCTCCACTGGCATAGAGAAAATGGTGTCGAATCCGTCCTCGCGGTAAAAACTGCTGCCGCTGTCCGCCACAGCCACAAACTCCCGTCCCACTTCAAACTGCAGCTTCATCTCAAAATCCGGTACCGTTGTACCCGTTCTGAACAACACTTCACCATCCTGATCCAGAATATAGATATCTTTATCTCCCAGGATGTATTTGTGCATTTCAACCGCGGCCTCCGACATCGTATCACCGCCGTCCATAAGTGCATCCAGCACTCCGCTCACCTGCTGCGCTTCCTCATCGTGCTTTACGATCTTTGTTCCCATGATATAGAGTGCAAACATCTGTAGGAAAACGAGAATTGCAATAACACAGCTCGTGATAAATATCAGAAAAGCCAGAATAGACGGCCAGATCCTTTTTCTTTTCAATCGTTTAAACCGCTTCTCTTTGTCGCTGTCCATAAGCTACCTCCACATTATATGGATTATTTTAACACATTTTATCTGAAATGTCTTTTCTTCTTCACAATTGTATATGATTCACACTGCATTCTGATCTGCGGCCCCATACACAAAGAAACGCCCCCGACAGACACCTGCGTGCTGTCAAGGGACGATTTTTGCCTGCTATGCTCACTCGTTACCTGGAAAAGATGGAAGACCCGCAAATCCTTTTGCCAGCTCTGCCTCCGTCGGGATATAATCCGTCATCTGCCCGTCATGGAACTTACCGTAAGCCACCATGTCAAAATAGCCGGTTCCCGTCAAGCCAAAGACAATCGTCTTCTCTTCTCCCGTTTCTTTACATTTCATGGCCTCATCAATCGCAACCCTGATCGCATGAGCGCTCTCCGGTGCCGGCAGAATGCCCTCCACTCTGGCAAACTCTTCCGCCGCCTGAAATACCGCCGTCTGTTCTACGCTGGTCGCCTCGATCAATCCGTCATGATACAACTGCGATACAACGGAACTCATACCATGATAGCGCAGTCCGCCTGAATGATTCGGCGCTGGCATGAAACCACTGCCGAGCGTATACATTTTGGCCAATGGGCATACCTTGCCGGTGTCACAGAAGTCATATACATATTTTCCTCTTGTCAGACTCGGACAGGAGGCCGGTTCCACTGCAATGATCCTATAATCTGCCTCGCCTCTTATTTTCTCACCTGCAAAAGGTGAGATCAATCCTCCCAGATTGGAGCCGCCGCCTGCACAGCCAATGATTATATCCGGCTTGATATCATATTTTCTGAGCGCTGCCTTGGTTTCCTCTCCGATGATAGACTGGTGGAGCAGTACCTGTGATAACACGCTTCCCAGCACATACCGGTAACCTTCCATGCTCGAAGCAGCCTCCACCGCCTCGGAGATCGCACAGCCGAGACTTCCCATCGTACCAGGGAACTCTTCCAGGATCTGACGCCCTACCTTAGTCGTCTCCGATGGCGACGGTGTCACCTGGGCCCCATAAGTACGCATCACTTCACGGCGAAAAGGCTTCTGCTCATAGGAAACCTTAACCATATAGACATGACAATCCAGTCCAAAATAGGAGCACGCCATGGAAAGCGCCGTTCCCCACTGTCCCGCGCCCGTCTCTGTCGTAACGCCTTTAAGTCCCTGCTGTTTCGCATAGTATGCCTGTGCTATGGCAGAATTTAACTTATGGCTTCCGCTCGTATTATTTCCCTCGAATTTATAGTAGATCTTTGCCGGCGTGTCAAGTTTCTTCTCAAGACAATATGCTCGCACAAGCGGCGCCGGACGGTACATCTTGTAGAAATCCTGAATCTCCTGCGGAATATCAATGTAGGCATCCGTGTCATTTAATTCCTGCCTCACAAGTTCATCGCAAAAAACTCCCCGCAGCTCCTCAAACGTCATAGGCTTTAACGTTTCGGGATTCAACAACGGCGCCGGCTTATTCTTCATATCGGCGCGGACATTGTACCACTGCCTGGGCATCTCGCTCTCTTCAAGATAAATTTTATATGGTATATTCTTTTCTGACATTAGACTGCTCCCTTCTGATCACAACAGTATTACTCCACACTTATATACACCCTACAAATTGTAAGGAATATGACGGAAAAAGTCAAGAATCAAAGGGAACACTTTTACTTCATGCAGTTTACGCCAAGAATCGCCGCTCCCAATACGACAAGCACTACGCCCGTGGCACGGTTGAGCGTAGCGGGAGCCGCTTTGTTGGCAAACTTGGCTGCAATCCTCGCCCACAGGAGAGTAGACAAAACACAAAAGAGCAGGGCCCACAGATCCGGCGCCCCGCCGATGGCAAAATGGCTTACCGCACCTGTAAATGCAGTAAACGCCATGATAAACACACTGGTTCCCACGGCCGTCTTCAACTCATACCCAAGTACGCCCGTTAAGATCAACAGCATCATCATACCGCCTCCCGCACCGATAAATCCGCAGATAAATCCCACCAGGGAGCCGCAGAGGATCGACTGCATGATCCTTTTAGTTCCATCTGTCTGATTCATCGTCTCCTTAGTCGTCATAACCGGCCTTACTATGAACTTAACGCCTAAAAGCAGTGTCATAAATACGGAGAAACTTCCCATCGTCGTATTCGGCACCCTGCTTGCCGCGAAGCTTCCAAGAAGAGTACAAAAAAGCACCGCAAGCATCATTACGATGCCGTTACGGATATCCAGATTCTTATTTCTTCCATAAGTATAGGCGCTGACCGCACTGGCCAGCACGTCGCTGGCCAATGCGATGCCCACCGCTTCATAGGCCGGAAGCCCCAGGAAAGTAATGAGCATCGGACTGATCACCGCCGCCGCACTCATACCCGCAAATCCGGTTCCAAGCCCCGCTCCGATTCCCGCGATAAAGCATATGATAAATTTGTACATTCTGATCCTCTCCACCTGTATTTCTATTTCTTTTTGACAGGAATCCATATCTCCGTATAATAATTCTCATCATTTGTTCCATTCGGATATTTGTTTGGCGCGTCATACATTTCAACACAATATCCTGCCGCAAATTCGTAATCCTGCAATGCTGGAAGCCATTCGGAAAATATCTTTGTGTTTACATCCTGTAAGGCATCCGGCATAGCTCCTCTACAGGGAAAAACTGCCCATGTAAATGCGGGGATCGTCTTAACCGTCAATCCCTCCGGAATATCCACGGACGGGTTGTAAATATCAGCAATCAGATATTCAAACATTTCGTTTCCCATCTGAGGATCAATATTGATTCCAAACATTCCGCAGACATACTCACCTTTTCCCGAAGAGTAATGCTCCTGCCAGAACAACGGTATTTCCTGTTTTGCATTTTCATAACTAAACTGCTTTGATGCGCCCAAAACAGTAAAGGCTTCTTTTTTTACAATTCTGTAGTCCATACTATAACCACCTTTCAACGAAATCGTTAGTTTCAGCGGTGCGAAAGTTCTGACCATCGTCTTATCCTTACGCACTGCCAGAGGCGTATGTCCATGAAAACGTGAAAAGGCTTTTATAAAACTATCGGGAGAATCATATCCATACTTTATGGCAAGTTCCATAACCGTAATATCACTTGTAATAAGTTCCTCACCTGCACGTGACATTATGCGGTTTCTTATATATTCTCCTATGGAATATCCGCATAGCATGCTAAAACACTTATGAAAATAGAAAGGCGAAATATTGACATGTTCCGCTACCTCATACATCGTAATACCCTCTGTAATATGGTTCTCAATATACCTGACCGCTTCACTGACTGCCTTTGCCCATTCCATGACACTCACCCCCTGCCGTAGTTAAAGTATATCGCTGATCATTTATACTGTCCCGACATTACTTGTTTTCTTTTGTCTGACACATTCTCATCCCATCGGCTTATATGTTTATAGCACCAGCATATCACCAACTGTCTTACCGTCCACAAATTGTTCTGGACAAAGCAGCGTACTGACTTTCGAGAAAATGATCTTTATTTTTCTCTGGCAGCTGTTCTCCTCTTGCCAGTTTTTGAATAATTTCTTCCATGTCTCACATCTTCAATAGCTCGGATTGTGTCTGCATTAGGAACATCCATAGAAATAGCAAACGGTATTCTCTGTTCTCTTACCGCCTGTTTCGCGGATATTGTAAAAAAAGTCGTCATATCCATTCCAAGATTAAAAACAAGTTCTTGCAACTGCGATTTTAAATCCTCATCTATTCTCATTGTTATATTAGTTGTTGCCATAGTATCAACTCCTTCCTTGTAATACTATATTACCCCAAACATGCTACGTCAATACATTGTATGTACACAGCACGTAGTCCACTGCTCCTTGGTTCTCAGGTTCGACAGTCTATCATCCTATTTGCGCTATTTCTGCTCTGGATCGACTACGCTCAGCGCAGCGGTCGCTCTGATCATAAGAGATACAGAATAAAAAAACGGAAAGCCAATAAAATCAAGGCTTTCCGCACTCTTAAAGGTAATAGCGAGAGGGGGACTTGAACCGCTCTCGCAAAAATAAAATCCCGTAAAGAACGGAGGGAGCGCACATCGTCACGTCTCTGTATCCAGCTTGTATCCAAATAGTGTACCATATTATAGAAATAAGTTGCTGGCATTTCATTTGCCCAGCAACTTATTTAACTTCTTATCAAAAGTTTTGACTTCATACCCTTTAACCTTATGATATGCATATAATATGCAGTCTGGAAAATCTAAACTATGCTCTGCATAGGTTTCAATACCAAGTCTCAGCACCTCTGGTTCTGGTGTTGTGACATCCGATAAAAATTGAAGCAGACACTGTCTAATCTCCGCTCTGCCAACATGGTATACCCCCTTCAAGACATATATCACTTCTGCGACAATTTCTATATTAACCTGCACTGGCATATTTTTAATAATCGCCTCAGCCTCAGAAGCCATCTTATCATCATCATTCAGCAAATATCTCAAAATAATATTTGCATCAAGCATTACCATATTTTTCTACCACCGCTTTCTCCCACGCTGATTCTTCCTGCTCCCGCAAACTTGGGTCTGCATACTTTGCCAGCATCCCCCTTACCGTCTGTGTACTTTTCGGCTTAGGCACTTCCTCAACAAACTCATCCAAAATTGTGATAATCAGCTTCTGATTTTTCTGTGCATGTATTTCCTCTAATGTCTGGACATTCTCTCCATCATAATACCCTTCTAATGCCAGCATACCATCACCTGCCTTACCGTTTTACAAATTATTATATTTAATATTATACCCCGATAAAAAACTTATAGCAAATAAAACTTTTCTGAACAAAACAACGTACTGAGCGACAACGATAACTGAACACAGACCGCATCTTTGCCGCAATCACCTTGTCTGAGCTGTTTCCGTTATAGATCGCCTACGCCACGCGCAAACGCATCATTCGGAGCACCCCCTTTACATGGCAGACTACGCTATCGAGAGCTGTCTTCATACGGGACTACGGGTACAAGAAGAGTGCAATGGAGCAGATCTGGGCATAAAGAAAACGGAAAGCCAATAGAATCAAGGCTTTCCGCACTCTTAAAGGTAATAGCGAGAGGGGGACTTGAACCCTCGACACTACGGGTATGAACCGTATGCTCTAGCCAGCTGAGCTATCTCGCCATATATGAAATTAGTAGAACCACAGGGAAGCCGTCTCCGGCTTCCCCAATGGGGCCTATAGGGCTCGAACCTATGACCCTCTGCTTGTAAGGCAGATGCTCTCCCAGCTGAGCTAAGACCCCGTTTATGCGCGGGTCACTTACGCAACCCGCTTTGCTAGTATACAATTTATTGTAACAGCTTGTCAAGTAGTTTCATAAAAAACTTTATAAAAATTTTGGCTCCGTTATTCAGCTTTCAGAATTTCTTCCGCCATATCCAGCATTTCCTCCGCGCTCATGCCAAGGTCGCTTCCCGACAGATAATACGCGATTCCGTCCTTTTCCCAGCTTACAACCAGCCTCTGTCTGATGCAAATATCGTCCGCACCCGTAATCACATAATCCTGCGTATCATCTATTGTTGCGGTAACAGTACCGTCCTGCGAAACAATATAGCTTCCCTGTTTTATTTCCTCTGCTCCCATCGTCTCCGCATCTTTGCCACCCTCGACTGTCTGCTCAGACATTGTTCCATCCTCTTGTACCACTGTGACTGACCTATAGATAATATTGTAATCATCTCTCTGCTCGTTGATCTTATCTTCTTCTGTCAGTTCATAAGAATCCGGAACCATTTTGTCCGTATACTCATCACACCGCAGCGTGATATCTCCGCATGTTCTTACGGCATCCGGCTCCTTGGACGTCATGCCGTCTACGACGCTTTCCGCCTTTTTATTGGCGCTTAAATCAATTACTTTTCCGTCCTTACGATATCTGATGTCAATCATCGGAACGCTGTAAGTCTTACCGGTCTCTTCAGTATAAGCGTCAATGCTTTCAACGCTTACACCGTCAAAAACATAGCCGTTTGCAAACTGCTCCACACTGTCCACCGCATATCCCAGCTTTTGTTCCGCCTTTGACATATCCTGATAATCCGTATATTGCGGCTCGAAACCGCTGCTGCTGACAAAGTAAGACGCTCCGCCAGCAAATACGGTGATGCCGGATATGAGCAGACACGCTGCCGCCACACCAATACACATTTTTTTTGCACTCAGATGCTTCATAGAATTTTCCTCCTGTTTCTTACTGATTACCTCATCAATTCTGGATTTCAATCCTTCCGAAACTGAAATATCACTACATTCCTTCTGTAAGGCAGTTCTGATACGACTGCCAAAATCCTCTTCCGCACGCATATGACTCCTCCTTCCTCATTCGAGGTTTGTCAGGTTACTCTATTTTCTCTTTCAAATTTACTTGCAGCCGCCGTCTTGCGGTGTGCAGTCTGGATTTCACCGTTCCCTCCATCAGACCGAGTACTCCCGCAATCTCTTTGACGGAAAAGCAATTGTAATAGTATAATATAACAACCGTTCTCATTTTAATGGGAAGCGCTCTCACTGCCTCGGAAATCATTTCAGCCTCTTCCAGTTGTATTGTCTTGTCGAGAGGGGAAGGGTTCGTCCGGTTTTCCATTCTCAAAACGGTATCGTCATCCGGAATTTCACGCTTACGTTTTTTCGCCACCCGATAAGCTGTCCGTACAAGAATCTGCATCATCCACGACTGAAATCCGCTGTCATTTTGAAGCGCATGCACATGTGTCCAGACCTTCACAAAAGTTTCCTGTACCACGTCTTCGCTATCCGCTTGATCACCTGTGATCAGATATGCCGTATGGATTGCCATATTCTTGTATTTTCCGTACAGTTTATCGAAGGCTTCCTTACTTCCTTCTTTCAACTGCTTCACCAGAATCTCTTCCGTCAGAACTTCTTCTTTCAAAACTGTTTCTCTCCTCATCTTTTCGGTGCACCTAAATATAAGAGTCAGCATATGGCATTTTGGTTCATTTTCTCTCAAAAAAAATGGAACGCTCTCCCGCCACTACCGGTAAAACGTTCCGTTCATATTATTTCTGTTATTATTACATTCTCTCAGGCGCTGAAAAACCGAGTAAGTCAATGCAAGTTTCCAAAATATCTCTGGTCAATATGAGCAATGCAATCCAACCGGATTTCTTCTGTACATCCTCCTCCGTGAGAATTTTTGTCTCATGGTAAAAATGGTTAAACGCATTCGCCAAATCATAGATATATGCGCATATCCTATGAGGCGCAATCTCCTCACATGCTCCTTCAATCATGGCATTAAACTTCGCCACTTCAAGCATCAGACTCTTCTCGGAATCATTGACTGCGTTTTCAATGACTGTATCAGTCAATACCCCTCCCTGTTCTGCATACTTACCCAAAATTGACTTGATCCGTACAATCGTATAGAGAATATACGGACCGGTATCTCCCTCGAAAGAGGTAAATCTGTCCATATCGAAGATATAATCTTTGGAAGCCTGATTCGATAAATCGCCGTACTTGATCGCCGCCAGCCCTACGACCTTCGCCGTTTCCTCCGCTTCCTTTTCGTCCACTTCATATCCCTTCGTCTCGGCATTCTCCCGAATCTTACGAATCATTTCTTCATTAATTTCATGAATCAGGTTCTCCAGACGCATAACGCCGCCTTCTCTTGTCTTAAAAGGCTTACCGTCCTTGCCGTTCATGGTGCCGAAGCCGATATGCACAAGCTCCGTATCCGCATCGACCAGTCCGGTCTTTCTTGCACAGCGGAAGACCTGCTCAAAATAAAGTTCCTGACGCTTGTCGGTCAGATAAATCAGCTTATCCGGATGATGATGCTCCATTCGGTCCATAATCGTCGCCAAATCAGTGGTATTATATAAAGAAGCGCCGTCTGATTTCAGAATCATGCAAGGCGGTACTTCTTTCGTGTCCGTTTCCTCCTTCACGTCCACCACAAGCGCGCCGTCGCTCTCATAGGCGTAGCCGCCTTTCTTCATAGCCTCTACCATACCGGGAATGATATCATGCACGTCAGACTCACCTTTCCATAAGTCAAACGCAACATTTAAGTTCTCATAATTTTTCTTTAAGTCTGTCACAGATACATCGATAATGTGATTCCACAGCGCACGGTAACCGCGGACACCGCTCTGCAGCTTGTAAGTTGCCTCCATCGCATCGGCTTTATACGTCTCATCCTCTTTAGATTTCGCACTCGCCGTAGGATAGATCTCTTCCAGCTCAGATATGGTAAACGGCGCTTCCTCTGGATATTCTCCCTCATAGGAAGCATCAAAATAAATCAAATCCGGCTGTCTCTTCTGGAGCTCCGTAATAATCAGCCCCATCTGCAGCCCCCAGTCGCCTAAATGAATATCCCCAATGATATCATGTCCGGCATAACGGCAGATTCTCTTGATACTCTCGCCGATAATGGCGGACCGCAGATGTCCCACATGAAGCGGCTTCGCCACATTGGGACCACCGTAGTCGATGATAATCTTCTTCGCCTGACCCGGCATTTCCAGACCAAACTTCTCGCTCTCACGCATTTTCCGAAGGTAATCCCTGACAAACTCTTCCTTCACTTTCATATTCAGGAATCCCGGCGCTGCTGCCGACACTTCCGCAAGCACGTCGCTTGCGTCCAGTTTCTCCGCTACTTCCTGCGCAATCATAAGCGGCGCTTTGTGATACTTCTTCGCCCCTGCCATAGCGCCGTTGCACTGGTACTCACACAAGTCCGGTCGGTTAGATATCGTGACTCTTCCGAGTTGTGCGTCATATCCTGCTGCCTCAAACGCTTTCTGTACTTCCTCCGAAATCAAATCCAATATTTTCTGCATTGTTCTTTCCATGCCTTTCTTCTTCGTATTTTCCATCATATCATCACGTAAAATGTCGCGTCAAGAAGATTTCGTCCTGCTGTCAATGCACCTGCCTACCGCCGCGAATACACGCATCCACAGTAGTCCTGCCTATACAGTTCATACTCCCTCGACAGTTCTATCGACCTCTTATAGCCGTCCCTTTTCTTAAAATCCGAAGGAAGCCATAAGATATTGTACTCTTTCGCAAGCCGTTCCCCGATTTCATTAAGCTTCGCAGCGTTTTTAAGCGGACTGATGGACAATGTGGTCGTAAAATAGTCATAACTTCCCGCCTTCGCCCATTTTGCCGTCTCGTTCAGTCTGAGCGCATAGCAGGCAAAACACCGCTCCCCGCCTTCCGGACACTGTTCCAACCCTCTGGCAACCTCAAAGAAACGCTCCGGCTCATGGTCGCCCTCAATAATTTTAATGGAATAATCCCTGCGTGTCTTCGCCATCGTGGTCATCGGTTCCCTACCGCACTCATTCATGCCCTGCCGCCTCTCGCTCTCTTCGTTATACGCCGCAATCAGCCGCTTCTGCTCCGCCACGCGCTTACGGTATTCCTCATCTTCGGTAATATTCGGATTATAGTAAAATACCGTAATCTGGAAATAGCTGCGCAGATATTCTAACACGTAACTGCTGCAGGGCGCACAGCAGCTATGCAGAAAAAGTGTCGGCGCGCACTTATCTTCCACACCAATTCTTTCTATGATTTTGTCCAGTTCTTTCTGATAATTTCTGTTCATGTTTGTACCAGTTACGCTCGCTTGAGTCAGACTCACGTTATATTCCATAGTCGTCCAACATTTATTTTATCTCATATTCACTTATAATACAACTTCAAACACTGTTGGCAAATATTTCTCGCAGTCTATTCGCCAAGCCGCCAAAACATTTCACAAAAACGTTCCCGCAAAAATTCCTTGTCAAATCATTGACGACAATATATAATGAACTAAATCGTACAAACATTTTCTTATTGTACATCTTAGTATTCCATCAGGAATAGCGGCCGTATTTTCTGATACAGGCTATGTAACCCCAAACATATAAACCGGATAGAAGGCAGTTGTTTCAACAATGATTTGTTTGACCGAAACATACATAATACCGTTTTTATGTCATCAACGCTTCTACGATTCGTACATCCTGCTTTGTCTGTCCGGAAAGGAGACTCTATGACAAACACAAAGAATCAATGTACATCAAAAAACCGATTCAATTCATCGGAGACGAAACCACCGGCAAAGCAAAAAACTCAAATGTCAAACAGTAAGATACATGACAGTAGCAGCAAGCTTATTTTTGGCAATGCAGAATTGTGCTCTCAATTCCTAAGAAACTATATGGATATGCCAATTCTGAAAAATGTAAAAGCAGAAGATATTGAAGATGTAAGCGAAAGATATATCCCAATGTTCACGGAAGAACGAAACTCTGATACGGTAAAACGTATAAAATTAGCAGAAAATAATACATTATTTTTTGTATCTCTTATTGAACATAAAACTAAAGTAGATTATAATGTGAGTATGCAGCTGCTTCGTTACATGGTGTATATTTGGGAAGACTATGAAAAGGAAATGGAGCGTCAAAAGAGAGGCATCAGTAAAACAAAAGGATTTAAGTATCCTCCCATTCTTCCCATCGTATACTATGAAGGCACCGGCAAATGGACTGTTGCTCGTAATCTACAGGATCGTATACTGTTTGAAAAGGCATTTGAACCATTCACACCAACATTTTTTTATAAATTAATTGAATTAAATTCCTACAGCATAGATCAATTAGTAGAAAAGAACGATGAACTCTCTTTGGTAATGCTGATTAATCGTTTGCAAAATTCAACGGAATTTCGTGAATTAGATCTACCCAAAGACTATATTAAAAACCTATCGGAACATTCTACGGATGAGCTCCTCAATATCATTGCCAAAGTAACTGCCACCATGTTGCGGCATCTGAAACTACCCGAGGACGAAGTAGCAGAATTCACCGGACAGGTAAAGGAGCGCAAAATGGCAGAACTGTTTGAGAATTTTAAAGATATCGATCTACCCGCCGCTCGAAAAAAGGCAATGGCAAGCGGATTAAAAGAGGGATTAAAGAAAGGATTAGCACAAGGTCTGGAAGAAGGATTAGCACAAGGTCTGGAACAAGGATTAGCGCAAGGTCTGGAACAAGGATTGGAACAAGGTCTGGAACAAGGGGAAACCCGCCTTGCCAGCCTGATTCTGACTTTAATGCAGTCAGATAGAATGAACGATGTAGAAAAAATCCTTGCCGACCCTATATACCGAAAGGAATTATATCACCAATACAATATCTAGTTTTCTTGTGCACGTTTACACATAAGTGAAGGATAGCGTTTGTATGATTTGTCTGTACGCTATCCTTCGTTTATGATTCCTTAATGCTTTCCGCCAAATAACATGTGCAACCTTCTGCGTCACCTTCCGCGCCTAGAAATACTCGCAATATCAATCAACGTTATCTCATTTTCGGAAGCCGCATTTTCCAGACTGGAAACAAGCGCCGTCGCGGTATCCATAGCAGTAATACAGTTGACCCCCGTCTCGATTGCCGTTCTACGGATTAAGAAACCGTCTCTGCTCTTATCACGTCCCTGTGTGGGCGTATCAATCACAAGGTCAATCCTATGACCCAGAATCAAATCCATGACAGTCGGTGATTCCTGCTGAATCTTATTAATTTTTCTAGCCTTCACTCCGGCATCATTTAACGCCGCAGCCGTGCTTCTCGTCGCATAGATAATATAACCAAGCTTCTCGAACCGGCGCGCCACTTCAATCGCCTCGCCTTTATCCGCATCCTTCACGGTAATAATCATTTGCTTATGTTTCGGCAGATTGACTCCCGCACCTAAAAACGCTTTGTAAAGCGCCTCATTAAAGGTCTTCGCAATACCGAGACATTCTCCGGTAGATTTCATCTCCGGTCCTAAGCTGATTTCCGCGCCGCGAATCTTTTCAAAGGAAAATACCGGCATCTTAACGGCATAGTAGTCCGCCGCCGGCTGAAGACCCGGCTCATAACCCAGATCACGGATTTTCTTACCGATAATTACTTCCGTTGCCAAGTCTACAATCGGAATGCCCGTCACCTTACTGATATAAGGCACGGTACGAGAGGATCTGGGATTCACTTCGATCACGTACACTTCTTCTCCCATGGCAATAAACTGGATATTAATCAGCCCGACGACATGGAGCGCCTTCGCCAGTCTTCTGGAATATTCCGTGATAGTCTCCTTTACTTTCTCACTGACCGTAGGCGCCGGATACACGGAGATACTGTCACCCGAATGCACTCCTGTCCGCTCAATGTGCTCCATGATGCCCGGAATCAGAATATCCGTGCCGTCGCACACTGCGTCTACTTCAAGTTCTTTACCCTGTAGATATTTATCTACCAGAATCGGATGTTCCTGTTCATAACGGTTGATGACTGCCATAAACTCTTCGATTTCCTGATCGGACAGCGCAATCTGCATCCCCTGACCCCCCAGTACATAGGAGGGGCGAACAAGCACAGGATATCCCAGCCTGTTTGCTACCGCTTTCGCTTCCTTAGCAGTGTACACCGTACCGCCCGCCGCCCTCGGAATCTGTGTCTCTTCCAGAATCTTATCAAAAATTTCCCTATCCTCCGCGGCATCCACATCTTCTGCTTTCGTGCCCAGAATCGGAACACCCATCTCCATCAGACTCTCCGTCAACTTGATCGCAGTCTGTCCGCCAAACTGCACCACCGCGCCGTCGGGTTTCTCTACGTTGACAATATTCTCCACATCCTCCGGCGTCAGCGGCTCAAAATAGAGTTTATCCGCTATATCGAAATCGGTACTGACTGTCTCCGGATTGTTGTTGATGATAATCGTTTCATATCCCTCTTTTGCAAAAGCCCATGTTGCGTGCACGGAACAATAATCAAACTCAATTCCCTGCCCGATGCGGATAGGGCCGGAACCGAGTACCAGCACCTTTTTCTTCGGATGTGTCTCCACAACTTCCGTCTCGGAACCAAACACGGAATAGTAATAGGGCGTGCTCGCCGCAAACTCAGCCGCACAGGTATCTACCATCTTAAATGCCGCAACAATACCGTTCTCATAACGCATTTTTTTAATTTCTTCTTCTGTTCTGCCCGTCAGTCTTGCAATCACATGGTCAGGGAATTCGATTCTCTTTGCTTCCCGTAGAAGTTCCACCGTCAACGGTCCTTGTTCTAACGCCGCCTCCATCTGTGTCAGAATAGCAATTTTATCAATAAACCAGTGATCCACCATGGTAATTTCATGAATCGTATCGTAATCAACGCCTTTGCGGATTGCCTCCGCGATGATATAGATTCTCTGATCATCCACGATTTTCATGCGTTCTTTTAATTCTTCCGCACTAAGCGCTGAAAAATCATAACTGCGCAGACAGTCCACATGCTGTTCCAGCGAACGGATTGCCTTCATCAGCGCACCCTCAAAATTATTGCAGATGCTCATCACTTCGCCGGTGGCTTTCATCTGTGTGGTAAGCGTGCGTTTTGCCGTGATAAATTTATCAAAAGGAAGTCTTGGAATCTTTACGACACAGTAGTCAAGTGTCGGCTCAAAACTGGCGTATGTCTTGCCCGTAATAGCATTTTTAATCTCGTCTAACGTGTAGCCGAGCGCAATTTTCGCCGCAACTTTCGCAATCGGATAACCCGTCGCTTTAGAAGCTAATGCCGAAGATCGGCTCACACGCGGGTTTACCTCTATCACACAGTACTCAAAGCTGGTGGGATGCAGCGCAAACTGCACGTTACAACCGCCCGTAATCCCTAATTCGTTGATAATGTTGAGTGCTGAGCTCCGAAGCATCTGGTATTCCTTGTCTCCCAGCGTCTGTGAAGGGGCTACCACGATACTGTCACCCGTGTGCACGCCTACCGGATCGATATTTTCCATATTACATACGGTGATGCAGTTTCCCGCACTGTCACGCATCACTTCGTACTCAATCTCCTTCCAGCCGGCGATACAGCGTTCCACCAGAACCTGACCCACACGAGAAAGACGCAGTCCGTTTGCCAGAATCTCTTCCAGTTCCACCTGATCATGCGCGATGCCGCCGCCGGATCCTCCCAGCGTATATGCCGGACGAAGCACCACCGGATAGCCGATATCCTTCGCAAACGCAATGCCGTCTTCAATGTTTTCTACAACGAGAGAAGGTGCGCAAGGCTCCCCTATTTTCTCCATCGTTTCCTTAAATTCCAGACGGTCTTCCGCCTTCTTAATCGTCTTAGCCGTGGTACCCAGAAGTGCAACACCGTGTGCCGCCAGAAAACCGGACTCATCCAGTTCCATACCAAGATTGAGGCCCGCCTGTCCACCCATATTCGGCAAAAGACTATCGGGCTTCTCTTTGATGATAATCTGCTCTAACACTTTCGTCGTCAACGGTTCTACATATACTTTATCCGCGATATCACCGTCCGTCATGATGGTTGCCGGATTGGAATTTACCAGGATGACCTCCATCCCCTCTTCTTTCAAAGAGCGGCATGCCTGTGTACCTGCATAATCAAACTCCGCCGCCTGCCCGATCACAATCGGTCCCGACCCAATCACCAGTACTCTCTTTACATTCGGATTCTTAGGCATTATACACCTCCATTATCTATTATACTCTCAACCAGCACGGAAAGAATGTACGCGTCAGCGACATTTCTTCCGGACGAAACTTAGTAACTCTTAGTAAGCGTATTTTGCTTACATAGAGTTACTTTTCGTCCTCATCATGGCAATAAATCTATCAAACAAGTCTCCTGAATCCTGCGGTCCCGGGCATGCCTCCGGATGGAACTGTACCGTAAAGATATTTTTGCCGGTATAGGACAATCCCTCATTGGTACCATCGTTGACATTAATAAATGCAGGAACTGCCACCTTCGGATCCAGCTTATCCGTATTCACAACGTACCCGTGATTCTGGGAAGAAATGTAGACTCTGCCGGTCTGCAAATCCTTCACCGGATGATTGCCGCCTCTGTGTCCGTATTTCATCTTATAAGTATCTGCGCCTGTGGCAAGCGCCATCAACTGATGCCCAAGGCAGATTGCAAAAATTGTAATATCCGTATCATACAGCTTCTTAATCTCAGAAATCACTCCAGTGCACTCTTTCGGATCGCCGGGTCCGTTGCTTAACATGATACCGTCAGGTTTTGCTTCTATGATCTCCTCCGCCTTAGTGCCTGCCGGATAGACCGTCACCTCACATCCTCTTGCCGCAAGAGACTTGGCAATATTATCTTTCGCCCCCAAATCAAGGAGTGCCACTCTTAAACCTTGTCCGCTCAGCTTGCGCACCATGCTGGGCTTCTTTTCACGAATCCCATTCTCATATTCCTCTTTTTGAAACCGCGAGCTGCCGGAAACCGGACCATTGTCCGATAATTCCTTAGCTGCAGTCAGCGTATATTTCTCTTTACAAGTCACAAGTTCCACTACCTTACCGGTCGTGTACGCTTTTAACTTCGGAAGTATCTCATCCAACCGGTAGTTTTCATCAGTTGTAATCATACCGTTCATGGTTCCCTTTTCACGGAGAATCTTAACAAGCGCTCTCGTATCGATTCCAGCAATTCCGGGAACACCGTTTTCTTCCAAAAACTCTTGTATCGTTATATCACATCTGAAGTTACTTGGAATACGTGAAAGTTCCCTGACAATGAAACCATCCGGCCATGCTCTGCGAGACTCCATGTCCTCTCTGCAGACGCCGTAATTGCCAATCAGTGGATAAGTCATGCATACCGCCTGTCCCGCATAGGACGGGTCTGTCAACACTTCCAGATATCCTGCCATCGAAGTGTTAAACACGATTTCACTGATAATTTCTTTGGATGCTCCGATATGTGTTCCTTCAAAAATAGTACCGTCTTCCAAAATTAAGAATGCCTTCATTCCGTCACCTGTTTCCTTCTAAAATGTCAAATCTTACGCACAATCGACTCATTATAGCACAAGAGTTCCTCTCGTTCAATTCCCAAAACACGTTCTCGCTTCTGCCGCTCTTCGCTGCTCTGTCCGCTCCTTTTCTACCGCGCGACTCTGTTTCTTTATTCTTCCGCCAAATCGCAATACAGCATGGATACCGCAGGAACAGTTGGTCTTGTTTCGATCAGATTTGCCGGGACCTTACAGTTTCCAAACAATTGCCCATAGATTGTAAGAAAATCTCCCTCCAAAATGAATGTCTCATCCGTCTTCCTGTCATCCCTGATAATATAATAACGCTCGATACTGTTCTTCTCTTCCGCCATGCACAGATAATAGGTGTTCTCGTCGAACAAACCGCCGTCCACCATGCAGATCACCTCTGCCTCCAGCATAATTGCCTCATCCAGATATTCTTGCTGCTCTCTGAGCAGTGACTTGTAGCCGACTCTCTCACAATCCGTACGGAATGCTGTCTCCTCCTTATCCGCATCTGCCGGAATCTTCGTCTCTTCTTTGTCTTCATCTACCGAATCTGGCGCGAAGGTGTCCTCTTTTGTCTCATCTTTACCTTCCGCTTCTTTCTTGTCCGTTGTATCAGTCTTATTCTCCGCCGGTTTTACCGTTTCATTGCCGCTATTATTCGTTTCCTTGGCTTCCTGCTCTTCCGCAACGGTCGGAACCCACGCAGGCTCTATAGTTCCCGCCCCATCTGCTGCTTCCGCGGACTCTAAAGTTTTTGCCCCGGCCGCTGCTTCTGCAGGTTCCACGGTTTTTGCCCCGGCCGCAGCTTCCGCAGGTTCCATGGTTTTTGCTTCAGCCGTCACTTCCGCAGGTTCCACGGTTTTTGCTTCAGCCGCGATTTCCGGCGTTTCCACTGTGGTCACCTCTAAGACCGGTTCAGCCGGTTCTTGCTGCGCAATCCATACCGGCACCATTGAATCGGGCAGAAGCCCCCAATAAGCGGATAGACAGTAGCCACCGCCTCCGATTAATGCAATGACAACAAGCGTAGCAGCCATCTTCATAAAAATATGATTTTTGAGTTTCATCTTGCAGTTAGGGCATATCCTTGCCTTCTTTGGTATCATGACACGGCAGTACTTACATTCTTTCAATTTTATATCCGATGCAAAAGCATATTCCTGCCGTATGGAATCGCTTTTTACCTCTATTGTCTTTTCTACTGCTTGTTCAACTGTCTCTTGTTCTGTCCCCATTCCTTATAACCATGCCCTTTCCATAGTTTGTATATTCGCTTCCTCTTCTATCTGCTCCGAAAAGACCTCCTGCAGGGCTTGTCCCGTACATGAGGTCTTTCTCATCACCACTATTTGAAATAGGAAACACCAGACTCGAATATCTTCAAATCCTGCTCTCCGTAAATATTGACTGCAACACCGTCTCCGCGTCTCTCGGAATGCGCCATTTTACCGAAAATCCGCCCGTCAGGAGATGTAATACCTTCAATGGAAGCATAAGAACCGTTGATATTCCACTCTTCGTCCATTGACACGTTACCGTCTATATCCGCATACTGCGTAGCCACCTGTCCGTTTGCAAACAGCTTGTCAATCCACTCCTTCGGCGCTACGAAGCGTCCTTCACCGTGAGACGCCGGGTTAACATAAATGTTGCCCAATACCGCGCCCTGTAACCACGGAGACTTGTTAGATACTACCTTAAGATAGGCCATCTTAGAAATATGACGATTAACCGTATTGAAAGTCAACGTCGGTGAATCTTCCTTCTGTCCGACAATCTCCCCGTAAGGCACGAGCCCCAGCTTGATCAATGCTTGAAAACCATTGCAGATACCGAGTGCCAGACCGTCTCTCTCGTTCAGCAATCTGCTCACCGCTTCTTTGATCTTGTCGTTCTGAAAAGCAGTAGCAAAGAACTTCGCCGAACCGTCCGGTTCATCGCCCGCTGAAAATCCGCCGGGGAACATGATAATCTGCGCCTGTCCAATCGCCTTTCCGAACTCATCCACACTCTGTCTGATGTCTTCTGCCGTCAGGTTCTTAAATACTTTCGTGATGACGTTTGCTCCCGCTCTCTCAAAAGCCGCGCCGCTGTCGTACTCGCAGTTCGTACCCGGAAATACCGGAATAAACACGGTAGGTTTCGCTACCTTGTTCTTACATACATAAATTTCTTTTGCCTCATACAAGGAAGATTCTACCTTGCTCTTATCCTTGCCCGCTGTATACGGGAATACTTTATCCAGCTTGTTCGTCCACGCCTGCAGCGCTTCGTCCATCTTGATTGTCACGTCACCGTAAACGAATGACGCGTCTTCTGTCACCGTACCGATGATAGTGTAATCTAAACCGCTTCCTGCCGTCAAATCGGCTGCCGCGTCTACAGTCATTTCAGCTAAGATTTCTCCTAATCCGTTATCAAAAAACTTCTCCGCCGTCAGACTGCTCTCCACTGCCACGCCTAATTTATTACCGAATGCCATCTTGCTGACAGCCGCCGCCACGCCCTTAGCGTCAAGCGCATAAGCTGAGACAATTTTTTTCTGTGACATAAGTGTCAGAATGGTATCATACACACGCATGACATTTTCATAGTCCGGCAGATCATACTCATTCTTCGCAATATGGAAACGAACCAGCTTGTTACCGGCTTTCTTAAGTTCGGGTGTCACAATACTGTCCTGTCTGCCGATATCCACCGCAAAAGAAACAAGCGTGGGCGGCACGTCAATTTCATTGAACGTACCGGACATGGAATCTTTACCGCCGATAGAAGGCAGTCCGTATCCCATCTGTGCGTCATACGCGCCAAGAAGCGCCGCAAAAGGCTGACTCCAGCGATGAGGCTCCTCACTCATTCTCCTGAAATACTCTTGGAACGTGAAACGGATGGTCTTGTAATCTCCGCCGTTTGCCACGATTTTTGCCATAGACTCCGTCACTGCGTAGATTGCGCCGTGATATGGACTCCAACTGGATAAATAAGGGTCAAACCCGTAACTCATCATCGTCACGGTATCCGTTTTTCCTTTTAATACAGGAAGTTTTGCCACCATCGCCTGCGTTTCCGTCAACTGATATTTACCGCCGTAAGGCATATATACACTGCCCGCACCGATGGAAGCGTCAAACATCTCCACCAGACCCTTCTGCGAACACACATTCAAATCATTCAAAAGAGTCAGCCATGCCTTCTTTACATCCCCCGCTGTCACAGCGTCCGCAACAGCAGGCGTAGCGATTTTCTTCAGATAATTATCTTTCTCTTCCGGCATGTCCACTGCAACCGCGGTCTCCTGATGCGCGCCGTTGGTATCTAAGAACGCTCTGGAAATATTCACGATTTCTTTACCGCGCCATCTAAGGACCAGTCTCGGCTCTTTGGTCACTACTGCGACCTCCACTGCCTCCAGATTCTCCTGCGACGCATAATTTAAGAAAGCGTCTACATCTTTCGGCGCTACCACAACCGCCATTCGCTCCTGAGACTCGGAAATTGCAAGTTCTGTGCCGTCCAGTCCCGCATATTTCTTCGGTACTTTATCAAGGTCTACCACAAGACCGTCCGCCAGCTCTCCGATTGCCACGGACACGCCGCCTGCGCCGAAATCATTACATTTCTTAATCAGTCTGCTGACTTCTTCACGTCTGAATAATCTCTGAATCTTACGTTCAGTGGGCGCATTTCCCTTCTGCACTTCCGCACCGCATGTCTCGATAGAACTCTCCGTGTGTACTTTGGAAGAGCCCGTCGCACCGCCACAACCGTCACGTCCGGTTCTGCCGCCTAAGAGAATAATGATATCGTCAGGGTCGGACGTCTCACGAATAACATTTTTTCTCGGCGCCGCGCCCATAACCGCACCGATTTCCATTCTTTTTGCCACATAATCAGGGTGATATATTTCTTTCACTAATCCTGTTGCAAGTCCAATCTGATTGCCATAGGACGAATAACCGCTCGCTGCGCCGCGCACAAGCTTCTTCTGTGACAGCTTACCTTTAAGCGTCTCCGCCACCGGCACCGTGGGATCGGCAGCGCCCGTCACACGCATCGCCTGATATACATAGCCGCGTCCCGACAAGGGATCGCGGATTGCGCCGCCAAGGCAGGTCGCCGCACCACCGAAAGGCTCAATCTCCGTCGGATGGTTGTGCGTTTCATTCTTGAAAAAGACCAGCCACTCCTCCGTCACTTTCCGATCGCCGTAATCCATCTCCACGGGAACTACCACCGAACAGGCATTGATTTCATCCGACTGCTCCATGTCGTCTAACTTGCCGTCTTTCTTTAATTTACGCATCGCCATCAGCGCCAGATCCATCAGACAGACGAACTTGTCCTGCCTGCCTGCAAAAATCTCCTCCCTGACTGCAAGATAATTTTCATAAGTTTCTTTAATTGGTTTCTGATAGAAACCGTCCGCAAACGCCACCTCTTTTAACTCCGTGGAAAAAGTGGTGTGACGGCAGTGATCCGACCAATAAGTATCCAGCACACGAATCTCCGTCATTGTCGGATTCCGTTTCTCTTCGTTCGCAAAATAATTCTGTATATGTAAGAAATCCTTAAAGGTCATTGCCAGACCTAACGAATCGTAAAGCTCCTTCAGTTCCGCCTGCGGCATATCAATAAAATCTTCCCGCTCCGGCATATTCTCAAACACTGCCACGTCCGCAGGCTCGTCATACACGGTGATGAGCGTGTCCGGCTTCACCAGATCCGTCTCTCTCGAATCCACGGGATTAATGCAGTACGCCTTAATTTTATCAAACTCCTCATCAGAAATTTCACCCGTTATCAAATATGTAACCGCCGTCTTAATAACCGGCTCTTCCTCTTCGTTCAGAAACTTCACACATTGCACCGCCGAGTCTGCTCTCTGGTCAAACTGTCCCGGCAGAAATTCCACGCTGAAAACCTTCCCATCCGCCGGAATCTGAATCGTCTCTTCATATAATATATCTACCGGCGGCTCTGAGAAAACAGTCTTACATGCTTTCTGAAAAATCTCTTCCGACAGATTCTCCACATCATAACGGATAAAGACCCGGACCCCTTTCACACCGTCAATACCGAGATAACTTCCGATTTCTTCCTGCAGTTCCTTCGCCTTGACCGCAAAAGGTTCCTTCTTCTCCACATAAATGCGCTTCACATTTCCCATGCTGCTTTCTCCTTTACCCTTACAATCACCGTTACATGCTCCCAAACATGACTTAACTATACTTGGACATTACACACTGGGAAGAATGCACGTTCTTCGCATTCTTCCGAACATGACTTAGTTATACTTGAACATTACATACTGGGAAGAATGCACGTTCTTCGCATTCTTCTGAACATGACTTAGCTATACTTGGACATCGTATTTGGATGTCCTAGTATAACTTCATGTTCTATTATGCCAAATATCTCCCTATATTTCAATCAAAGTTTTCATCATTCTGCACCATCATCCCATATCCTTCATATAATTCAAATACGGCAGACACCCTTACAAGCATCTGCCGTCAATCATCTATTCTATAATCAGCCCTTGCATAATATACAATAGCTGCGCATCTACCATTTTCTCCGTAATGCCGAACGTCTGCGCATTAATCTTCATGCCCTCTAACACATACATGATATTACTCGCCGCCCCCTTAGGGTCCTCACAGTAGAATTCCCCGCTGGCGATACCCGCTTCAATCAGCTTCTCCAGTACCTTGACACCTGAATCAAACTGTTTTCGCAGCATATTGTTCTTGTCAGTCGATTTGTGTGCGAAGAAATATTCATAGACTGCAACAGTCAAACTATTCTTCTTCTGTAACAACTCTTTCTTCTGTTCCTTAAGAAAGAGAAGAAGAATATCCGCCGCCGTGTCCTCCTGCGTGATCTGTACAGAAAAAACATCGTCCGTCTCCTGCGCTTCCATCTGTAATGTTTCCAACAAAATCTGCTCCGTACTGTCAAAATACAAATATAAACCGCCGCGGCTGATTTCACAGGCTTCCACGATATCTTTCATCGTAACGCTCTTGTAACCCTTCTCGGCAAAAACCTTTCTCGCCGTATCCAAAATATACTGTTTCTTCTGTACTGATTTTTCTCCCATACCGTTACTGCTTCCTTCTCCTTCTTCTATTCTGTACTTTGATGCTGATCTGTCCTATTTTCTGCTGCTCATATAACACAGTATTTATAACTGACTTAAACGGTCATACCATTGGTCTGTCCCAGAACTCTATATTTTCCTTCATCTTGCGGATTATATTCAGGAATATCCTGTTATATACCGCCTCGGTCCATAATCTTCCCTTCGTCATCCCGCCCAGCACATACTTTGACAAAATACCTTTCAGAATATCCATGTCCTTGATACTCGCCCGGTCAATTGCTCTGAGTTCGTCTTGAACCGACCTGTATCTGTATTTGGAATATACATAAGGGTAGTTGCGGTCAACCAGTGTTGTCTTCTGTACTTCTTTGATGAAACTCATGAGCGTGCCGTCATACACCGGAAACGTAATGGAATGTCCTTTGATCCCGGAGCCTTCAAAAGTCTCCGCCACACTGCTCCCAGCCTTGCTTTCCAGCCACGGAAGATATCGAATCAGTCTTTCGACATCCGGTTTATACATCTCCACCACCTGCCGTCTATAGGCGATATCTTCACTTTCCATACGGATTTCGTTTTCCATGACAATCCTCTCTTCTGCACACGCTTCATTGTATCAGTCTATGTCCAAGCATTTTATTTGATAATGCAAGCCTTTAATAAAATATGACAAGATTGTCAACACATCTTTCGACAACCCTGTCGCAGCCTCTGTCATTTTATTCTAGCATACTTTTTTTAAAAGTACAGCACAAAATACCTGCGATATTCTTGTGCAAGTTGCCAAGACAGTATTCAAGGTTCTCTTTCTTCCTTGTAATTATTGCGCAATCGTAGTAGACTAAAAGGGAATGACAAAGGGTCACAAACACACCAAAATATGTCGAAAGTGTATTATATTTATATCAATTTATATCAGAAGGGGCATCTGTCAATCGGCAGATGTAGGGGGTATATCCATGAATGTAAAAGAATTTCCGGCAGGAACAGTCGTAGTGCAGAGCGAACAGCCGATTAACGCTTTACATGTAATTGCAAAAGGCACCGTGCGCGCCACCTATCCGGGTGGTGAATTCTACTTATATAAAGGAGACGTAATCGGAGCATGCGAGCTCTTCTTCGACTCGCATTTTATTACCTATCAGACCGAAGAGGCTTCCTCGATCGGTTCTTATCCGTATTCAGTGACCCAGTTGTCCGGCATTCTGCATACAAACGCAGAAATGTCTGCCCGAATTGTCACCTCCATGTTTAGGCAGGTTCAAGAAATCCTTGACCAATACGAACTTGCTCGTTTTGACTGCGATAACTTCTATCACTATCTGATGGACAGCTATGAAGGCTATCGGAACTTCTGCTCCAAACACAGTATTTCCGCCAGAGCGCTTCCCGGTATGGAAACCTTGTCCGAACTGGTTCTGGAAGAAGACATTCCAGGCTGGCTTGGCGGTTACTACACACAGCAGCGTAAGCTTGTTCCCGCAGCCGCTGTCAAAGGACAGGATCCCGACTTTTTGCAGGGGCTTTTGTTAAAGGCAAGTGAAGACGTCTATCAAGTCATCTCCGTGTGCCGTGTACTGTATGACTATAAGTCCGAGATCACCAATCTGCTAATGAGCGAGAACCGACTGGATTTCTTTGACCTTTATGCCAGCCTGCTCTATCGGATTGGTTCTCATGCAGATGATTCCACATCCCTGATTGCGGCAATTTCCACCATGATGATTCAGTTAGAGAGTCAGCCTTCTATCGACAAGGAAATGTACAAACAGCGTGTCACCGAATACCGTGAGCGTCTAAATACATTGGATCAGGCGCCGGAAGACCAGCCGGCAGAGGGAATCGCCAAAGCAGACGACATACCGGACATACGCGATTCTATCAATACGATTCTCTCCTACGCCAAAGTGGATGAAGAGACTGCCAACGCATTCAGAAGCGCAGTCAGCCAATACAGCAAGCTGACCGACAAGAACAATTCTGACGATGCGTCAAGACGTCTGCGCCTTAATATTACGAAAATGTTCTATGAAATATATGAGAAAGCGTTTATCCGAAGCCTGCACGACTTCGAAATACCGAAAGTTTTGTTGATGTTCTTTAATTTCGGTTATGTTGATGAAAACCTTGCGGGCATGGACAATGCGGCTTATCTTTATTCCATTGTAAACAAACTGCCTACCGACCCGGAAAGAAAAGTATATTCTGTTTATGAGTGGCTGCGCGCCATCTACGACGGCAAGAAGACACCCAGCCGTAATGAATTTGACACTGACTATCAGGCACATGTACATGAACTGAAAGTAACCGGCAAAATCAGCGCCTCCGAAGAAGCCACGATGCTCAAAGACAAAGAGAAACAGGTTCTCTTCGAGCTTACAAATATGTTCCAGTCCGTCAACAAGATCACATTTGGACGAATCAGCTGCTTCTGTCCGATCTTTTCGGAACATAATATTCTAAAAGAATTAGACAAATCTCTTGTGTCAGCCGACAAGGTGGCAGAGACATTTGATCAGCTTCGCTCCGTTGATTTTAGCGCATACTACCGCGAAGTGATTTACACCAATCCGAATCTTGGAATCGGTAAGGAATATGTCAGTGTTGAAATTCTTCCCGATATCATCCTGATGCCCAATATCGGTGTCAGAGGCGTTATGTGGCAGGAAATCGAAGGACGTAAGCGTACTACCCCTTCACGTATGATGATATCTATCTTCCAGATGGAAGATCTGACCAACATTCTTGTCAGACTGACCGGCGACTACCGTTGGGAGATGTGCAAACGCGTACAAGGCGCACGCTGGAACGATATTTCGGAAGCATCTCTTACGAGCGAATACTTCGATTACATCCAGTTCTACAAGAAAAACCACGAGCTTTCGCCGGATGCCAAAGATAAGATTAAACTTAACATGCAGAAAGCCAAAAACAGCTTCAAGGAAATGTTTATCAGAGATTATGTATCCTGGGTTCTGTTTGAAGGTTCCGGTTCGCCCAGATTAAATAAAATAGCACGTGCTATTCTGTTTACTTACTGTCCGTTCTCCAAAGAGATACGTGACAAACTTAAGATGAACCCGCTCTACAAAGAAACGATGGAACGCTACGATATCAAGCTTGGACAAAAGCTTCATCATTACAACAACCTGTTCCAGAAAATCAAGAATATGGGCGCGGATATTCCGCCTGAAATCAAGGCGCAACGAGAATATCTTGGTTCTTGATGTATATAATATGGTTTACTGTCAGAAAGCCGCATGTACAAAGCGGCTTTCTCTCATTATAAAGAGAAAGGAACATTGTCATGGCTTCGCACACATCAGAAGAAAAGCGGCTGGTAAACCGCCGCGCAGACAGACAAAAGAATAACGGATCTAACGGCAATCCTCTCCATACCGAATACGGCATTTTAAGTAACATCCGTTTTGTTATGGGCAAAATTCATCAGTATGCTCCATCTCTGTTCCCCATAATGGCTGTCGGAATCATTGCCAATTCCATATTCGAATATCTGTGGAGCTTCATCGGTAAATATGTCATCGACCTGATCCAGATTCAGTCCAAGAATCCCACACAAGATATGACGCCGCTTCTGCGGATTGTCATCTGCATGACATTCATCGAGCTCGTATGCCTTCTCCTAGGCTCTGTTGCAGGCAACCGTGTATGGTACAATATGGTTTATGTGCGTATGCGTACTACCAGCGAGCGTGCAGCCAAATCTCTCACCGTGAATTATCAGACGCTGGAACAGCCTGAGATTCTTGATATGCACAATAAGGCATTGAACGCTGCCGCCGGAGACGAGCAAGGTGTTGAAGGCATGATGCACGCCGTCTACGATTTCGGCATTCAATTCCTGACAATGGCTGTCACAATCTGCGCTGTAGCTATACTCGACTGGAGCATGATTGTGATACTGACCGTACTTTCTTATATTCAATTTCTCTTTTTCCGCCACACAATCATCAAAGACCGCCGGATGGTCTGGGAAAAGCTTCCTCCCATACGGCGCAAAAACGAATATATGACACAGGTTACTCAGGACTTTCAGTATGCCAAAGATATCCGTCTTTTCCATATGAAAGATATGCTGACAGGCAAGCATCACGATATCCTCATGGAGAAACAAGATAAGATACTCTACAGCCGGAATCTTTGGAGTTACAACACCGTCTTCTCCCACGGAGTATCCCTTCTGTCGCAGGCATGCATATATGGCGTATTAATTTACAACGTTCTTGGCAAAGACCTGTCCATCGGTAATTTTACACTCTATCTCGGTCTTGCCACAACATTTACTTCCGCACTGACTCAATTTCTCAATTCCGTCGGGTATTTTAAGGAATGTTCCATGCAGATAGATGACTTCCGTTCCTTTATGGATTTACCCGACGAAGATACGACGTACTGTATTCCTGTTCCAAAGTCATCGCAATACACCTTTGAATTTCATGACGTATGCTATAAATATCAAGGCGCTGACAATTTTGCTCTACACCGTCTCAATCTGACACTTCACGCCGGAGAAAAACTGGCTGTCGTCGGCTTAAACGGAGCAGGCAAAACTACTTTTATTAAACTGCTGCTTCGACTCTACGATCCAACAACAGGCGTTATATATCTAAACGGTATTGATATCCGCAGATTCCGGCGCAGCGAATATTACGAGATATTTGCTCCCGTCTTCCAGAATGTTGAGCTGTTCGCTTTTCCTATGTCAGAGAATGTCTCCATGAAAAATCCTGCTGACACCGATACCGCTCTCTCCGAAAAATGCCTGATAAAAGCCGGCTTGAAAGATAAAATTGACAGCCTCCCTGACGGTGTAAACACGCAACTGCTCAAGGTCATTTACGATAACGGTATCGACTTGTCAGGCGGAGAACGCCAGAAACTGGCACTAGCGCGAGCATTATATAAAAATGCGCCTGTTATTGTTTTGGACGAGCCCACTGCCGCACTGGACGCGCTTGCCGAATATGAATTGTACAAAAACTTCAATGAACTGATTGGCGGCAAATCCGCCGTATATATTTCTCACCGCCTCTCGTCTACGCGTTTCTGTGATAACATTGCCATGTTTAAATCAGGGGAACTGATTGAGTACGGCACCCACGACGAACTTCTTCGAGCCGGCGGCGCTTATGCAGAAATGTTCGAGATTCAGGCACAATATTACAAAGAAGAGGAGGTATCAATCGGTGTCTAATCAAAATACGAATGAACAAAATCCTCAAAGAAATAATGTCGTTTTCAAGACTCTGCGTTATTTTATTCCCATTGCATGGAAAAATTATAAAGGATTTTTTATTTCCGCCGCCTTTCATATCCTCTTAGATACCGCGCATCCTTTTGTTGCTATTATGACGATGCCGCTTATTGTAGACGAATTATTGGGTGCACAAGACATTGGCAGGCTGCTCTTCTACGCTGCCGTAATCGTCATCGGCGGCTCCGTCATTTCCCTTACCGCTTCCATGCTGAGTTTAATGATGGAGAAATACAAGGAGAAAATGGATAATTACTTTACCGAACAGATCAGCATGCGCGTGATGGAACTGGATTTCCAACTCACGGAAGACAAAGAAGCTCTCGACCAGATCGAGAAAGCGCGCACCGGAATGAGCTGGTATTCCGGCGGTATTCACGGTATATGCATCCCTCTGTTTGATGCGATATCCGATTCTCTTAAAATCATTGGCGTTGTGACACTGATTCTGCTTCAAGCGCCGGCATTATTTGTCGTAACGGCAGTTTCAATACTGGTCAGTGCATTGGTAAGCAAACGGCAAAATATTATTGAAATCGAGTCCTTTCGAAGACTCTCCAAGTTCAACCGTATTTTTGGCTATCTCTCATGGGAACTGATGGATTTCCGTTATGGCAAGGATATCCGTCTATATGATGCTCAGGATATGATGGTCGATAAATGGAACAACTATGTTGACGAAAGTCTTGCGAATTGGAAATGGCAGGCGGATCGATTACTTCCCCTTAATAATATCAATGCGGTCTGCAGCGCCACAAACGACTTTTTTACTTATTTATACCTTGGGTTCCTAGTGATTACGGGAAACATAACAATCGGTATCTTCTCACAGATGTTAGCTGCTTCCTCAAGACTCCAGACTTCCACGAAGGGACTGATCGAGAATATCCAGAACCTTGTCAAACGGACAAACTATGCCTACGAATATGTGAAGTTTATGGATTACCCTGCCGCTATAGAAAAGGGCTCTCTGCATATCGCAGATAAACCGCATACCATTGAGTTTCGTGACGTCTCTTTCTGCTACCCGGGCAGCGACATACAAGTTCTGAGCGGCGTCAATCTCACACTACACCCCGGCGAACACTTGTCTGTCGTCGGATTAAACGGCGCCGGCAAAACCACCTTCATCAAGCTCCTATGCAGACTCTACGATACGACAGAGGGAGAGATTCTCCTTGACGGCAATAACATCAAGGAATATGACTATGAAGAATATATGGCATTGTTTTCTCCTGTTTTTCAGGACTTTAAGCTGTTTGGCTTTTCCATCAGGGACAATATCGTATCGGGCGGCTTCTCTGCTCATCCGGTGATATGTATTGATGTACAGAATGACAAGGCATCCGCCGATGAGCAGATCCCAACACCACAAACAAACAGCCTGTCGGACTTAATCGCGCAAGTAGGCTTACAAGACAGAATCGACTCCCTCGAAAAAGGAATCGACACCTTGCTCTTTAAATCCTTTGATGAAAACGGAATCGAACCTTCGGGTGGCGAGCAGCAAAAAATTGCCATTGCCAGAGCGCTCTATAAGAAATCTCCTATCGTCATCTTCGACGAGCCCACTGCCGCCCTCGACCCTGTAGCGGAATATGATATTTACAGACAGTTCAACACACTTGTCGGCAGCAAAACGGCAATCTATATTTCTCACCGCCTTTCAAGCTGCAGATTCTGTGACCGTATCGCGGTTTTTTCCGACGGATACATCAAAGAGTTCGGCACACACGATGAGCTTGTTTCTGTAACGGACGGTATTTATGCAGGAATGTTCACTGCACAGGCACAGTACTATAATTAGTCTTTACATCTTTTTAACATCAAAATATTTTTATTATTACCTCATATTTAAGCCCTATTTAGATTTTTTCGGTTCCTTTCGCTAATATATTGTTATTCTTTTGTAATATAATTATAGACTCTGTCGAAAAAAGGTATTATATTAATTATAGACTTGATTACGGAAGTCAAGTCGGTTATAGCAATTCCGGAAGAATTCCCCTTTTACACAAGCGAAAACCTCGAAGGCACGAAACCTTCGAGGTTTTTGTTTGTAGATTTTCTGTAAAACTATGAGCGCTTCTATTTCAGCACCATCACCGAATAACCCGGCATCGTCGCCTTACCGCCGTCAAGCCGAATCTGCTCCTCACCTGTCGGAAGCATCGCCCGTACCTCTGAATGCTCTCCGATCGGATTCCCATTGACTGTGATACTGCTCAAATCTATATTTTCTGTCTCCGCACCTGTCACAAACACCAGAAGCACCTCTGAGCCTTCATAGCTTTTCCGAAGCACACACACTGTATCTGTGGACGCGTCTTTCAGATATTCAGTCACACCTCTGCCTATCTCAGGATTCTGGTTTCTTACCTTAATCACCTTTTTATAGAACTGATATACAGAGCCGGCGTCCGCCTGCTGTTCCTCCAGACTCTCAAACTTCATCTTCACGTCGTCCATATCCGCCGGACCGACACACATGCCTTCCGCACCGGCATCCATACTCCAATACATAGGCGCACGCTTATTCTCATCCTTACCTGCGCCTTTCATTCCCAGTTCCTCTCCGTAATACACAAAAGCCGAGCCACTCATGAACAGATTCATCGCCGCCGCAAGCTTCGTCTGATTTGGAGAATTATCTCCGGCATAATAACCGGCGCTCCTACCCAGATCGTGGTTCGTGTAGAACGGCGCATCAATATAATTCTCGTTATAAGCGCCAAAGACTTCCGGCAAAGACGCTACCGTCTCCCCATATTTAGAAGCCGGAGAGCCATTCAGCACTTTGGAAATAATACCGTCCTTATCTGCAAAAGCAAAATTGAAAACACTGTCGATTCCGCTCTCATAGTAGGGCGCATATTCTGTCATCGGAAGCCATGCTTCACCAACCAAGTAAGCATCTTCTTTCTGGGCTTTCACAGTATCGTTCAGCCATGAAAGAAATTCAATATTTGTCTGCGGCGCTCCGCTGTAATACTCTTTGACCGCATCGAGACGAAAACCACCTACACCCATATCCAGCCAATATCCCGTGATCTGTGAAATTTCCTCGCGCAGCGCCTCACAGTCGAGATTCAGATCCGGCATTTCCGACCAAAACTGCGCTTCATAATACCAGTCTGTGCCTTCCACCGCATAATAGCCTCCACCCTGCTCTTTAGTAAAATGATAGTAATCGAAATAAGGACATTCCTCCACGCTCGGATTCCCGTCTCCTAATCCCTGAAGATAGGAATACGCCTCCTGAAACCATGGATTCTGCGAAGAACTGTGATTTAGCACCAAATCCATGATCACTTTAATCCCACGTTTATCACACTCTTCAAGCAGCTCTTCAAAATCGTCGAGCGTACCGTATTCTTCATCTATCCCATAATAATCTGCAACATCATATTTATGATAAGTAGGCGAAGGATTCACCGGCATCAGCCAGATCCCGTTACATCCTAAGTCCGTATCCGTGCTATCGTCTCCGTCGTTGATATAATCCAGCTTCGAGATGAGCCCCTGCAGGTCGCCGATTCCGTCTCCGTCGCTGTCACAGAACGAATAAACGAATACCTCATAATAGGTACGATAATTATCATCAATAACATTGAGCGGGATGTTGTCAGTCACGTCTTCCGCATTCTGAACTGCCTCCACATTCTGAACTATCTCCGCATCGGCGCCCTCTACGCTTTGCTCCCCGTTAGCCGCTGCATTCCCTGCCGGCTCATTTCCGCCACCTGTTCCGCATGCCGAAAGAATCATCATTGCAGATAATATAAGAGGCGCTATTTTTATACTGTTTCTATTTCTTCTCATACTTTTCTCCCACGTTGCCGCAATTTTCTATAACATATCGTCGCCCAGCGGCGACGATTCAGAGAATGCTTCGCATTCTCCTTAAATGATTCACGTTGCCGCAATTTTCTATAACATAAGATAAGATAGGCTGCGCATTCCTGCACAGCCCACCACTTTCAATTACTCACAAAAATCGTCATCTCATATTAACCTTTCACAGAGCCGCCTGTGATACCTTCCACATAACACTTCTGCATGATTACAAACAGGATAGAAATCGGAATCGCAATGATAACGCCACCTGCGCAGAATACCGAGAAGTATTTGTTGATCATGGACTTTCCTAACATATTGAAGAGTCCGATCGCTACCGTCCAGTCTGTCGCCACACCGGAATTCAGCATCAGCTTTGCAAATACGAAATCTCCCCAAGGAGCTAAGAAAGCATTGATAACCGTGTACACGATAATCGGTTTCGACAACGGAATGATAACTGACCAGAAGATTTTCGCCTCGGAAGCGCCCTCCAGCCTCGCCGCCTCGCTCAAAGATACGGATATCGTATCCATGAAACCTTTACAAATCAGATAACCGAGTCCTGCACCTGCGGAGTACACAATGATCATACCAAGGTGGCTGTTCGTAAGTCCAAGCGTCTTCAAAATAAAATAGATTGCTATCATGGACAGTACGCCCGGGAACATATTCAGGATAATGCTGAAACTCATCAGCCCTTTTCTACCGGTAAAACGAAGCTTACTCATTGTATAAGACACCATCAATACCAAGATAGTAGAAATCAGACATGAGAAGATTGCGATGACCAGCGTATTTAAAAACCACCTGTTATACTGCACAATCGAATCTGAACGCAGGAACAACTGCGCATAGTTATCCAGTGTCCACGTCTCCGGGAAAAAATGGGAAGTATTGATGCCCTTATATCCGCTAAACGACGTGACAAACAGCCAAAGGATCGGGATTAACCAAATCACTGATAGGAAAAGTAATACAAAATGTCTTATAATAGATTTTATCGTCTTTTTCATTATTGAAACTCTTCCTCCTTATCTCCCTTAATTGTTCTGGTAAATGTAACCAGAGTGAACGCCGCACAGATGATGAATACAACAATACCGATAACGGATGCCATCTTGTAGTTATAGTACTCATTCGTCAGACGGAACAACCATGTTACCAGCAAATCCACTTCCTTCGCATTGGAGTTTGCCAGAAGCTGGTCGCTTGTAACGAATACATCCTGCGTCAACAGATAGATAACGTTGAAGTTGTTAATATTCTTAACAAAATCTGTGATCAGACTCGGTCCAGTTACAAACAATACATATGGCATCGTAATCTTGATGAATATCTGCAGGGGATTTGCACCGTCTATTCTCGCACTCTCGATCTGGTCTTCCGGTATATTCATCAGTACGCCTGTTGCAATCAGCATCTGATATGGTATACCAATCCAGATATTAATGATAATGATCATCACCTTCGCCCAGCCGGGATTCGTCAGGAACGGAATATAGCTTAAGTTAGAAGGAACAAGCCCGATATTCTTCAGGAAATCCGTAACGCCGACGCTGTTGCAAAATGTATTGACGATACCGCTGTCTGCAAAGAAGTTACGAACCAGAAGCAAGGTTACGAACTGCGGCACCGCAATCGCTATGATAAAAAGCGTTCTCCACAGCTTAGGAAGCTTTGTCTTCTTATCGTTGATAAACTTCGCCATCAAAATACCGCCGATATATGTGGTAAATGTAGCGAGCACCGCCCATTCCAACGTCCATGCCAATACTTTCTTAAAGGAATAGCCAAAAGTAACTGTCACGGAACTTGTAAACAAGTTCTTAAAGTTGGACCATCCTACCCAGGTAAACAATGCGTTAGGCGGCATATGTTGTTGATCGTAATTCGTGAACGCTACTGCGATCAAAACCAGAATCGGAAGAATATTCATGATAATAATACCGATTGCCGGTAAGGTCAACAACGTAATATGAAATTTTTCATTAAACATCGTCCGCACATCTTCACGGAAATTATTAATATGTTCTCCGTTCTCCTTCTGCTGCTGTAGACGATATACTGCTTTCATGTTTGAAATATAAAAAACAACAAATACAAAGATAATAAACAACGAAATAATGGAATTCAAAAGAATCAAGAATGAGTTATCATAATCATTCACCGTACTGGTCATGGTCAGCGGATCAAAAACCTGCTCAAATTGTACCGTACCAAGTGTTCCGAACTTAGCGAGGTTTGGAGCCGCATATCCGACACACAATACTGCAAACAGCACCTCTACCAGACACATAATGATGCCGTTGATTACCTGTTTTCTGGCAAAATAACCTGCGCCCATCAATACCACAGACAGCTTTACCCAAATATCTCCCTTGACAAAGGCAATTCCAAAATCCTTAAAATAATTTCCTATTGCGCTCAATGCCTTCTTCATACGAAACTCCTCTCAGAAGCAACTATTTTATATCCTTCTCAAGAAAAAGGGGTGGGCGAATGTGCACCCACCCCCGATCAAACATTTATGATATTACCGAGTTTGCGAAGCAAATCTCGTAAACGAAATCTTTGATTTCGTTTTATTCAACAGGCGCCGTGATACCTTCTACCGTTGTATCAAGCAATTCCTGTAAATCTGTTCCGTCCGGGTTGCCGGATGCAAGAATCTGTCCTAATGTCTCTGCCGGTGACCAGAAGTTGCCGCCTACACGCTGAGGTGTTGCGTATGCTGCCTGAGCTGCCAAAGCTGCGATAGCCGGATTGGATGCAACTGCGTCAGAAGATGCTGCTGCAACGTTTGCAGGGCCAAGGCCTCTTGCTTCAAATCTTGCTGTCTGAGCTGCTTCATTTGTTAAGAACTCTGCAAGAAGCATGGACCAGCCGATGTTTGCGGAGTGAGGATTAACACCTACTAATTTGTATCCTGAGTAAGAGGACATCTGGCAATCTTTACCACCTGCATTGAATGTAGGAAGCTTGCAAGCTGCGTAGTTGTCTCCCCATGCTTCTGCTGCTGTCTCTGCTCTCCAAGTACCGTTTACACAAGCAACTACATTGCCTTCTGCAATCTGGGTAGCCATATCTTCATCACCCATATCTACAAGTACGTTAGAAGATGTCAGATCAAGGATTGCCTGCGCTACGTCTGTACCACCTGCTGCATTCCATGTACATGTGTTTGTCATACCGTCGTCATTTAAGGAAAGCTCTAAACCTGCGCCTTGGAAGAATGCGTAGATATACCAGCCATTGGAGATATCCATTGCAATCTTCTTACCTGCTGCGTCTGCAACTTCAATCATCTTCTCTAAAGACTTCACATCATCCTCTGTGAATACGGAAGAATCATAGAACATGAAGTAACCGTTATCTGCTGTCATCGGGTATGCGTATAACTTACCGTCTACAGTAGCGGCCTCAACAGCGCCGGATACATTCTCTGCTGCAACATCATATGTGTAATGAGCAGCTACTTCCTGTAATGCGCCAGCCTGTACAAGCTCGTTGATCTGGTCGTCAGCGAACGCATATACATCTGCTGCCGCCTCTACGTCTGTCAGTACCGTATCTTTAGCGGTAGACTCAGACTCAGCGCCAAGTGTAATGTCAAATGTTACGTCAGGATATGCTGCTTTAAACTCGTCAAGCAATTTGTTTGTAAGATCCTGATCTTCTTCAGACGCCCATACAGTCATTGTAACCGTACCGGTTGTGTTTGCGATCAGCGTAGCGATCGGGTCAGACGCGTCTGTTGCTGCTGAATCCTCTGCCGGAGCTTCTTCTGTAGCTGCCGGAGCCTCTTCTGTAGCTGCCGGAGCCTCTTCTGTTGCTGCCGGAGTCTCTTCTGTTGCTGCCGGAGCTTCTGTTGCCGGAGTGTTTGCTGCGCCATCATTGCCGCATCCTGCAAGACAGCCGGCTACCATTGCTGTTGCCAGTAATGTTGCCAATACTTTCTTCTTCATAATGTTTTTCCTCTCTCTTTCCGATTTAGCAAGTGTATTCACCCTGCTAAATCTTAGTGTTACCATTTTTTTGGTTTCTATATAAAACGTGCTTCCACGTCTTATATCATGTACGGTTCTTCGCTGTTCGCGAAAAGAATTAATTAAGGGTTTTATATTCTATATCTATAGAATATAAAGAAAGGACTAGTCCTTTCTTTATATTCTATATCTATAGAATATAAAGAAAGGACTAGTCCTTTCTTTCGCCGCCGAGGCGACGTTTCTACCTGCGGTAAAGCGCCGTCTGCGTGCGAATCCAGTTCCGCCGCTCCTCGGGAAGCAGTTCATCGCTAAACCGCCATTTCCAATTAGAACCTATCGTAGATGGCCTGTTCATTCTCGCTTCGCTTCCAAGCTGTAAGATATCCTGCATCTGCAAGATCACCACATCGGCTATACTTGAATATGCTGCCCGAATCATCGCATCGGATATCTGCTCTTTGCCGTCTATATTTAAATAGGAATACATATATGCCAGTTCGTAATCCGTACAATCGCGGTAATATCCGACGATCGTATCATTATCATGCGTCCCCGCATAGAGTACCGTATTGCTGTCCACGTAGTTATGCGGAAGATATTCATTATCCGGTTTGCCGTCGAAAGCAAAAAGCAGCACTTTGATATCCGGCCATCCCATCTTCCGAATCAGTTTATTGACTCCCGGAAGTACGGTTCCCATATTCTCTGCGATAATCTTCTTATCCCCCGCCGCCTTCTCGATTACCTCCGCAAGCTTTCTGCCCGGTCCTTTAGACCATCTCCCGTCACGGATATCCGTCTTTCCGGTCTCAATACTGAAATATTTCACCACGCCTAAGAAATAATCTACCTTAATGATATCGAACATGGCTGCCTGCTGCCTGATTCTCAGCTTCCACCAGCTATATCCATCCGCTTCCATAGCATCCCAGTCATACACCGGATTTCCCCAAATCTGACCTTCTTTTGAAAAATCATCCGGCGGACACGCTGCCACGCGTTTCATCCTTCCCTGTGCATCCAAGAGGAAAAGATTTCTGTGCGTCCATACATCAACGCTGTCGTAAGCGACATAGAACGGTAAATCACCGATCATCTGAACGCCTTTCTTCTTCGCATACTCTCTCAGGATCTCCCACTGTCTGTAGAATTCATACTGACAGAATTTCCAGAATAAAATCTGTTTGGACAGCTTGTCACGATATTGCGCCAGCGTCTCTTTACTTCTGTCTCTTAGCGGCCTATCCCATTCATACCATGCTTTGCCGTCAAAATGATATTTCAGAGCCATATAAAGGCTGTAATCTTCAAGCCATATTTTACTTGCATCACAAAACGCTATGTACTGCTCATTCCGGCAGTCAAATCTCTCGTAAGCCGACTGTAAAACAGTATATCTGTTCTCATATAATACGGCGTAATCTATACATTCACCGCTCGCGCCCCATTGATGCGCATCTACTTCTTCTCTTAACAGTAATCCGTCTTCGATCAAATCCTCCAGATCGATATAATACGGATTACCCGCAAATAGTGAAATGGATTGAAACGGACTGTCGCCAACCGTCAGCGGTCCCATCGGCAATATCTGCCAATACTTCTGTTTCAAATCCGCCAAAAGGTCTACAAATTTGAAAGCAGCATGACCAAAGGTTCCTATCCCGTATGCAGATGGCAGACTGGATATCGGTAATAGTATTCCCGCTCCCCTTGTCAATGTTTTAACTTTCACAATCTGACCCCCATCAACGAAACCGAGTCTAACTTTTTCGTAAACTTTCGTATCTGAGATAAATTTAACACTTCCTACCATGTTTTGTCAATATGGAAATCCTTTTCCGAAGCCATTTTTCTATTTTGTACTGTTTTTGCTCCCTATATTTGTGGACTTTTGCCAAAATTGCGAAAATTTTCGCAATTTATATAAACATGCCTTGCAATCCATCCTTTTTTCTTCTATGCTTAATTTAACAATATATATCAAGATATGTCGTAATATGTCTTATATAATATGTATCGTTATATGTTATATACTTATCCGCATATAACATATATTTAACCTATGTATAAGAATCAACTATTATTAAATGAGAGGTATCATATGGCTACAATCAAAGATATCGCCAACCAGCTCGGAGTCTCCGTCAGTACGGTATCCAAAGGACTGAACGGCGCCAGCGACATCAGTGAATCACTGCGTCAGTCCGTACTGGACACTGCAGTGGAACTTGGTTACACCACGAAGCAGATGCGCGGTAAAACCCAGCGTAAACTCTGCATTTTCGTAGAAAATATGGACTATGAGAATCCGGAACAATTCGGCTACGATATCATTCTTGGATTCCGTCAGTCGGCATACCGGGAGAATTATGACGTCACGGTAACACCTGTCACACCGCTTTTCCAATCCACGGAGAAATATGATACTTATATGTTAAAGAACGGCTATGTAGGCGCTTTTATGATCGGCTACGCTTTGCAGGACGATTGGATGGCGCAGTTTAACACCACCAATATTCCCACAATTCTTCTGGATAACTTTATTAAAAAGAATCCTGCCGTCAGTTATATCGGCACCGACAGTTTTGAAGGCATAGACGACGCCATTGTACATCTGATGAACTTAGGCCACAAACGTATCGCTCTCATCAACGGTTCCCGCAATTCTATGATATCCGAACAGCGCCGGCAGGCTTACATTGATAGTATGACTGCACACGGTCTTCCATTCAGTGAAGCGACTATGCCTTACGGATACTACGTGGCAGATGCTGCCAAAGATCATGTGAGCACTCTGCTCTCTATGGGAATCACTGCCATCTTGTGCTGTAATGACCTTATGGCGTCGGGCGTATTGACTGAGTGCAGTCTGCGTGGCTGCCGCGTGCCTGAAGACGTCAGTGTGATCGGCTTCGATGATTTACCGATTTCCGCCAAACTCACGCCGCCGCTCACCACGATCCGTCAAGACAGGCTGGAACTCGGTATGTGCGGCTTCTATGCGCTCAATTCACTCATTAACCGTGTGCCTATCAGCCGGACCCTGCTGCGCCCTCAACTGATTGTAAGAAGCTCTACGGCACCGGCCGCCGAATAAATGCCAAATCTCTGTTTCCGCCGCAGACTTTTCTTATCTTTTAAAGCATTTTTATGGCTGATAATCTCTTATTGTTTCCAGCGCAGGCAGCGATTGACCATCATAGTCAAACAACGCCTGATTCGCCCATTCATTACCACCGGGTCCCTTTTCTTCTATATATTGAAGCGCGCCCTCGGTTGCCCAGCCGGAACCGGGCACCGGAATCCATGCCGCCTCCCAATAGAAGAACCCTCTGCACTTATTCTCCGGTACTTGGTCTATAACATCAAACAGTGCCTGCATGAAGTCCGTCTGTCCCTGCCTGCTCATAGGAAATTCCAGCTTTTCCACAAGTTCCGGTCTGGTGGCATAACCTTTGCGCTCACCGGGCGCCAACTTCTCATATGCTGCATAGTCTTCCATCGTAAATCCCATGGACACTTCTGCAATCACAAGTTCCTTGCCGTAACGCACCGCCAGATCATTCATGTTATTTTGCAGATCTTCCAATGTTCCATGCCAGAACGGATAGTAAGATAATCCGATGATCTGGAAATCCTCACCCCGTTCCATATAGTGGTCAAACCAGTCTCTGTACATGGCGGCATTCCCACCGTTATCCAGATGAATCATAATCGGCATGTCCGCATCCACCGCGCGTACGCCGCGGATGCCGGCACTGACGAACCGTGCCAGATTATCATAATTCGGCATCTGTCCCAAAGGCCATAGCATACCGTTTGTCAGTTCATTACCTACCTGAATCAAGTCCGGATAGGCTCCTGCCTCCTTCATGGCAAGCAGCGTGTCCTTCGTAAAGTCATAAACCGCTTTCTCAAGCTGCTCTGCATCCATGCCGCGCCAAGCCTTGGGCACCCGCTGCTTGCCGGGATCCGCCCAAAAATCGCTGTAATGCACATCTAACAGTACTTCCATGCCATGTTTCTTCGCCCGCTTCGCCAGTTCTATTGTGACCGGCAGATCGTTGGTTCCTGCTCCGTAAGGCACGCCATCCTCCGTATAAGGGTCGTTCCACAATCTCAGACGAACCGCGTTAACGCCATAGCTTTGCAATATATCAAATACATCTTTTTCTACGCCATGATCATAAAACTTTCCGCCAAGGCGCTCCACTTCCAAGACCGTGGATAAGTCCATACCCTTATAAAATTTCATGTGTTATTATCCGCCTTTCTCAGTCCGGAAGAATGCTCGTCGAAGACGGTATTCTTCCAGACATGACTTAGCTGCATTTAGGCTGCGTACTTCGCAGCCTTAGTGCTGCTTCATGTCTTAATCAAAATCAAACTTCGTGAACCGCTTCATTGCATCCTTATATCTGAACCGCACCAGTTCATTCTTCTCAAGCACATCTTCTTCTGTCCCTACATACTGACAACGAATGCAGTGATACTCTTTTTTGTCCTTGTCATAAAACATATCAATATCTAAGTCTCTCATAAAGCAGGAGGGACACCTGTAATTTAATTTGCCTTTGCCAGATTGAGCCATGTCGCAAATACCTCCTTATCTTTTAACTTGGTCGTATACCCTAACGTAAACATCGGTGAGAACGCATAGCCCTCTTTGATATAACCGACCGCATCTTTCTTCTCGCAGCTGATCGACACTCTCGTCTCGATTTCCGGTACGACGGCAATTGTCTCCGTCGCCCCCTGCATCTGCGCCTCACGACACTTGTATGCATAGTCGATTTTCTCCGTATTGGCGCCGTCAGTTACGGAGAGCACGACATTCGTCATATCCTCGGAGTATTCCGTAGTACCGTAACATGCTACCATATATTCATTTATTTCCACTTCTGCGTCCGGATCGCTCATTTCCAAAATTGTTCTCTCAATCTTGATATTGGAACTTCCTTCTTCAAAATACATCTTCGTCTGTAATTTCACGGTCAAATCGTAGAACTCAATATCCACCGGATCGAGCGTGAGAATTCTCGTATTGCCCTCCTGCGAGAAATGCGCTTTCGTTCTGCATAAGCATAAATCCACTTCCTCACCGTTATGGGTCAGTTTCGCGCTTCTTACCGTACCTTCGCCTGCATAGTGAGTGAAATAACCTGCCCTATACTTCTCTTGTATCAGGAACGGGTAAGATGCATCCGTCACATGCTTCGTGCCGATACCTACCGGCCACTCTAACTTAGCCGCATAAGGACGCAAATCCACGATGGCGCCACCCTGATCCATATTCGCGCAGACTCTCATATACGGATCGCAGTACCAGAACAACTGCTTATCCGAACCGTATAAGATATCACGCCATAATGCACATTCGGGTTCTGTCAGTCTTCTGTTCGCACGGTAGAAATCCGCAAACTCCGCCATAGTCATGTCATCTAGCTTGCCCTCTTTCTTGAGCTGCCCGTAATATGCCATGCCATCCTCGTAGGATTTGAGAAGAAGTTCATAAGGAGCCTCCCAGCGTCCCATTTTATTCATCCATCCGGGTCCGACAAACATCATATTGTAAGCGTAACCGTTATTATATTTTGCAAGAGCACGGTACTGGTCAATCAGATTGTACAAATACGGATATTCCCATGTCTTAGAATCATAGCTCATACTTCTGAGCACGTTCTGCGGATGCGTACCAAAATTGGAGCCGTTACCGTCGTAGCATGCAATCAGGTCGCGGGATAAATGAGGAATTGCCACGATGCCGCTGTCCTCCGCTTCGTTGGCTGCCGGCGCATGTACATTCTGCTTACTCGGAATCCAAGGCGCCCACGGTCCCCCGTCCATAAACGTATACCATGAATTGTTGCAGGTGTGATAAGCCTTCGGTCCTTCTTCCCAACAAGTCGCAACGGCACATTTTACCATGGGATACTTCTCTTTGATATAATTGACCAGATCGGCATCCATATAGTAGGAACCCGTTGATTCCGGATAAAAGCCGAATCTGTCACGGAATTTACCGAATACGTCATCTACGATAGATTTCTTGTCCTCCATGGAAAACATCCAGATACAGAAATCTTTCGTTTTATATTTCTCACGAAACTCCTCACAGGGAAGTCCAAGCAACGATAATGCGATCTCATCGCCATACTTCTCATGATCCTCTTTGGCGAGCGCCACCGCTTCATCATTAAATAAGGAAGCGTAGGTCATCTGAATCGTTGTCTTCAGCCCGTTCTTGTGTGCAATTGACTGCTGTGTCCTGAAGATATCAAGAGACTCCGTCAAAAGTTCTTTTCTTCCGATATCTTCCTCTTTGCCGTGTCCGGTCACCTTCTCCGCGTACTCCGGTACCATCTCCGGACGATGGATGATGTTCACGATAAACTTATCCATACTGTTTCGCCCTCCGTTTTCATTTGGTGTTTGTTTTTATTTTAGCAATTTTTACTTTGCGCAATCGGTTGTTCATGTTTGAATCATAACAAACTGCACAGAAACTGTCAATGTATTTTTTGTTAAAAATAGGAAAACTATTCAGAAGAAATGCGTGTTTGATACTTTTCATGTCATTTTTGTTGTTTGCTATGTATCATAGCTGTTATAATGTTGTCAAATTATCACCGTGAATAATAGGATATACAATACTTACTACAAAATCACTGCCAAAAGCAGTACATGAGAGCGACGAGCAGTCAGGACAAAAGAAATCATCCGGAAAGGAATGGAACTACTTATGAAAATCACAGTTATTGACGGACAAGGCGGAAGGATCGGAAAATCAATCATCGAACAGATCAAGAAGAAACACAACGAACTGGAATTGTATGCAATCGGCACGAACAGCATCGCGACTTCAGCCATGCTCAAAGCCGGAGCTGATTACGGTGCGACAGGCGATAACGCAGTCATCGTCAACGCCGCAGATTCCGATATCATCGTCGGTCCTATCGGCATCGTGTTCGCCAATGCGCTGCTGGGCGAGATTACCCCCGCCATCGCTTCTGCAATCGGCGCGAGCAAAGCATACAAGATTTTAATTCCGGTCAATCGCTGCAATCATTTCGTAGCCGGCTGCACGGAAGCTTCCATGGGAGAGTATATCCGTATTGCTGTGGAGAAGATCGAATCGATGCTGTCCTGAGCAGTTGCTCTTCTGTCTATTCTGTACATTTTTCTTCCATCAACGAGCACAAAGATTATGCATGCTGAATATTGTAGAGAACGCGCATAATTGCTAGAATATGCCCGTAACGACAACAGTGTAGAAAGAAACATGCCATTGACACGGCAGGAAGGAGAACTATGAAAATTTATAACATTGATAACCCGCAGAAATTTCTCGATGTAGTAAAACAGTGTAAGGGTGAAGTTGAACTGGTTTCTAAGCAGGGCGACCGCCTGAATCTGAAATCCGAATTGACAAGATACATTGCAATCGCTCAGCTCTTCACAGATAACACTTTTATCAACGAGATGGAACTGATTGCTTCTGAACCTGAAGATGTAATGCTTCTTATGGACTATATGATGGAAGGGAAATAATTCCCTTCCATTTTTTATCTTCTTCCATGATGTCCATGACGTCCACGGTGTCCGCCATTGTTTGGACACGCTGCCTGTACGCAGGAACCGTCACAATATCCGCCGCTATGAGCATATCCGCAGTATGCTGTCTCGTCGTGCACATGGCGTCCCGTCTCATTACAGCCCTCTACCGTACAAACTGCCGCCGCTCCGCAGGAACCGTCACAATATCCGCAATCATGTGCATACCCACAGTATGTTGCTTTATCATGGGCATGATATCCTGTTTGATCGCAGCCTTCTACCGTGCAAACCGCCACCGCTCCGCAGGAGCCGTCGCAATAACCACTCTTATGACTATATCCGCAGTATGTCTCATCATCATGCGTATGCAGTCCTGTCTGCTCACATCCTTCTAACGTACAGACTTCACATACGGAAGCTGCCGCCACATTCGTCTGATTGTGATGATGCCCGTGCGCAGACACAGGCGTAACAAAGGATGCTGCCAGCAAAATTCCCATCATTCCCAAAACCGGTATCTTTTTCATATACATCACCCGCCATTCCATATTATTAATAGTAGTTTTTACTTTTCTGCCTCTAATATACCCGTCTGTATTGTATTCATTCTATCGCCCTTTGTTCCCGATGTCAACAGGGATGACCACACATTGTTCCCGAATCCCGTAGAACGCAAAATAGCGGTTTTCCATAGGAATCCATTCGCGCTCAAACCGCTGCCACATCTTGGCTCCGTTACGCGCCAGTATCCTTTCACGCTGCTCCTGCGGCGATACTTCCAAGAAAAAGCGCAGATGATACGCCGGTCCGAAATAGGGGTGGCAGCTGTATGCTCCTTCTATAATATTCAGTCTGTTCCACGTTACCTTATGCGCTTCTCCCAATTCCATCGCACGGCAGTCAAAACGCTTATAAGAAAACCCCTGTTCATCTGCCAGATGCTCCAGCACTTCCGCCCGGAACCTCTCATAGTCTACGTTACCGCCCGGCTGCATATACCGTTCCTTGGTCCGCTGTTCCGGTCGTAAGAAGAAATCATCCATATGAAAGAGGTTCCCGCCGAATTTCCCCAAAAGCGCTTCTCCAAGCGTGGACTTACCGCTGCCGCACATACCGTCAACCGCCACATAAACCTGTTCCCTCTCTCCTGTCTGTTTGGCCAGTTGCAGCGCACGCTCAACCGCAGTACAGACCTCTGAAAATCCTTTGATTTCACGGTTCATTCTTAACCCCTTTCAGCTTCCGCCGCCATTCCCGTCTCATACTCATTCATCACACCGGCTCTTTTCAGCGCCATAATGATAATCGGAATGAATACAATCTGCAGAATCATTCCCGGTATCGCATTTAAGAGCGCACCTGCCAAAAATATCTGCATAGAAAATCCGCTTCCCGCAATACCGTACAACGCTATACTTGCAATCCCCCATGCCGCTCTTCCCGCAGCCATCGCGCCAAGAAGGCTCGCATAGATATACGGCGTCTTTTTGGGCAGCTTCACATACAAGATTCCTGTCATCACCCCATATACCGCCAATTCCACTGCCATCGCCGCTGCCGTAGGCATCATCGGCGGCATACCGAACATCATGCTCCGCAGGAGCGGCGTCGCTGCACCGACCGCCAGTCCGTACTGCCAGCCGCAGATGAACCCGCACAGCATCACCGGAATATGCATCGGCAAAAGCATATTGCCAATCTGCTGAATCTGTCCCGTCAGAAAGGGCAGGACAATCCCCAGCGCCATAAAAAACGCTGATAAAACAAGTTTACGTGTCTGTCTCATAATTACTTTCCTCCAAATATAAAGATTTCATTCTTGCCCGACTGCAAGATCATACGCGATTCCCATAACAAAAAAGGAACGCAATCAAAGCGGTTCTTCCGCATTCGGTTACCTTCCTAGTAAATTAGAAATCTATTCCGTATTTTACATCCTATTTTTATATTCCGGTTATCCTGCTCATGATACCCCACGGACACTCAGCATCCTTACCACCGGCTATGGCCGGTCGCTGACGTATCATTTCCTATCTACACACATATCGTATTTTAGCCTCCTGATATGTTTTTGTCAATATGCCTTGCAGATTTCCTCATAAACCGATTTCCTCATAAACGCCTTGTGGACTTCCTCATACGCACCTCATATCCGAGCAGCGTCCGGCTTTCCACTTCTTCCTCGTTGAGCATCTTAAGCAGCAGCTCACATGCCGTACGTCCTAACTCTTCCACATTATAACGTATTGAAGTAATGGAAGGTATGCGGTATTCAAGCGTCGTGCTGTCATAGAAGGACACCACCTGAATCTGTTCCGGTATCGCTATCTGCCTCTGTTGAAGAGCATTTAACACACATCCGCACAGGAAATCATCCATGCATACGATGCACTCCGATTTTTCCTCCAGAAGTCTCTCTACAACCCGCTGCGCTTCGCTGCTGTCGTCAATATTAAGGAAGGTCTGTTTGCTGCCCTCCCATTCTTTTCTTTCGACAAAAGCATCTTCAAACCCCTGCAATCTGCTTCGGTTGACAATATGATTTTCATTGCCGCCGATCAAGGCGATCTTATGAACGCCGTATTCCAACAGGTTCTCCGTCAATTCCCTGCACGCGTTTCTATGGTCGTTATCAATCTGCACCACGCTGTCGTCATATGTGCGTCCGATCGCCACGAAAGGCACACCGTTTTCTTTCAGATATTTCATCGGTGCATCATCCGCCAATGTTCTCGTCAATATCGCGCCGTCAATCTTGCGGTTCGTCACCGCTCTTTCAAGCTGCGTGATATCTTCTGCCGTCACCATGGAAATCAGCACGTCGTATCCATGCGCAGAGGCTGTTCTGCTGATTCCCAGCATACAATTCTGGAAAAAGGGCAATTCTACGATATTATAATCCCCCGGCAGTACCATCCCCAGATTAAACGTCTTATTCTGCGCAAGACCTTTGGCGACTACATTCGGACTGTAATGATGTTCCTCTATATATTCCAGCACTCTTCTTCGCGTCTGCTCGCCGATTCTTCCTTTGCCGGATATGGCTCTTGATACAGTCGTCTTGGAAACGCCAAGCTGTTTTGCAATATCTCCTATTGTTAAAATCTTATCATCCATGGTTTCTCATCCGTCAATCCAATGTTACTCTTCACACGCCAGAAACAACGCCCAAGCAGATATGATATGAATACGCATATCTCTTCTCTCTTTACGCTGTCACAAAACTATGTTACAATTCATATAACTCGTTGCGCAATCGGTTGCTCTCTACAAGATTACCAGATGCGCGACAGTTGCGCAAGTCATTTTTACAGCAAACATTTCAGCAGACAGGAACTATTGACAGTTTCATCCGAATCCCCATAGAAAGGAAAATATTCTTATGAAAACAGACAGACTTTTATTCGGAGCCGCATATTATGACGAGTACCTTCCCTGCGACCGAATAGAAACAGATATGGAAATGATGAGTAAGGCAAATATCAACACGATCCGTATCGCGGAATCCACATGGAGCACTTGGGAACCGCAGGAAGGTGTGTTCGATTTCTCGCATCTGCACAGAATGCTGCAGGCCTCCGCCGCACACGGCATTTCCGTAATCGTAGGTACTCCCACTTACGCCATTCCCACATGGCTTGCCGCCAAGTGTCCTGACATCATCGCCGAGACGCATGGAGGTCCCGGACGCTACGGGCACAGACAGAACATGGATATCACCCATCCGATTTATTTAAAACATGCGGAAATCATCATCAGACGCCTTATGGAAGAAGTCTCCTCTTATGAGCACGTCATCGGTTTCCAGCTTGACAACGAAACAAAATCCTATGACACATGCAGCGAATATGCGCAGAAGAAATTCGTAGATTATATGCACAAGCAATATAACGGCGACCTTGACGCGCTCAATCACGACTTTGGTCTGGACTATTGGAGCAACCGTATTAACGCATGGGATGATTTCCCGGATATACGCGGCACGATCAATGGTTCTCTCGGTGCGGAATATCAGAAATTTCAGAGACGGCTCGTGACGGACTTTCTCGCATGGCAGTGCGCCATCGTAGCCGAATATGCCCGACCTGACCAGTTTATTACACAAAATTTTGATTATGACTGGCGAGGCTACTCCTACGGTCTGCAGCCGGAAGTTGACCAGTGGAAAGCCGCGAAACCGTTGTCCGCCGCCGGTTTTGATATCTATCACCCTTCCGCACAGGACCTGACCGGTAAAGAGATTTCCTTTGGCGGCGACCTTGCGCGCTCTGTCAAAAAAGACAATTATCTGATTCTGGAGACAGAAGCACAGGGAAACCACGGCTGGCTGCACTATCCCGGACAGCTTCGCCTGCAGGCTTTCAGCCATCTTGCCTCCGGATCCAATTCTGTCATGTACTGGCACTGGCATTCCATACACAACGCCATTGAATCCTACTGGAAAGGCGTCCTGAGCCACAATCTGAAAGAAAATGCCACCTACAGAGAGGCTTGTACGATTGGCGCCGATTTCGCCAGATACGGCAGTCATTTGAAGAATCTGCGCAAAAAAGCTGACGTAGCGTTCGTGTTGTCCAACGAATCCCTGACCGGCTTACAATGGTTTGGCATTCATTCTGATCTGAAATACAACGATGTCGTCAGATGGCTCTACGACGCTTTCTATGAACTGAATATAGAATGCGATATCCTATCCTCGGAAGATACTGACCTGTTTGATCAATATAAGATATTGGTGACTCCCGCCCTCTACAGCGTTTCCGACACTCTTGTCAACAGTCTGAGAAGTTATGTTTCCGGCGGAGGACACTTGATTTCTACTTTTAAAACGGCTTTTTCAGACTCAATATTAAAAATCTATCACGATGACCAGCCTCACGGACTGACAGATGTGTTCGGAATGACCTACGATCAATTCACCGATGCAGTCAATGTTGGGCTACAAGACTGTACATTTGATGTCGCGGATCTATCCGCAGGCTGCGTCCGCTACTGGATGGAACTGCTTATCCCGAACGGAGCCGACGTACTGGCGTCCTACAATCATCCCCGATGGAGTAATTATGCCGCCATCACCGAGAATCGTTTCGGTAACGGATGCGCTGTTTATCTGGGCTGTTACTTCGATGCAGTCATCCTGAAAAACTTGTTGACTTATATAGTCAAGAGCGTCAGCATTACTCTTCCGGAGGAACACTATCCGGTTGTCATCAAGCGCGGCGTCAACGACTACAACAAGAAAATCACCTACTATTTCAACTATGCAGACGAACCTTCTTCCGTGACATGGCACGGCAAAGAAGCCGCGCTGCTGATGCAGGATCAGACAATAAAGGACGGCGACGTTATAACCGTTGGCGGCTGGGACTTCCTGATCCTGGAAGAGGATTAAGGCTGTCTCCTATACACCCGGCAGCCTTCCTCCGCGCAAATCACGGTCAGCGTGATGATTACCCATAGCATCGCATATCCTCTTCCCCATGAAACGGCTTCATAGACCAAATCAGTCATAACCAGAAACAACGGCATGCAGGACGTAAAGAAATAACCTAAACTGCCAAACAGCATAGAGCCAAGCAGCGGCGCACCCCACAAAATCGCTGCCATCGCCACTGCTCCGAAGCTGCTCTTACAATGCGCCGAAACGCACATCGTAATTGCGCACAGGAGCAGCATGGCAAGTAAATTCATACCCAATATTATGCGCACAAAAGAAGCGATCGGCATGTAACTTACACCGACGCGTGCTAACATCTCTTTCGAGAGCGCCAGACCGGTCGGGCAGTCCGCACCGTCAAGTCCGAATACGCAGACGCACATAAGCAGACACAGCAGTGTCATCACGATATAGACTACTATAGTCAACGTAAAAACCGCCGCAATCTTTGCATGTATATCCTTTACCTTTCCTTCCTGCGTCGTGAAGAGCAGCGGCAGCATCTTCGTCTGCTCTTCCTGTGCAAATACGGTAGAGACGGACAAAAGCACAAGCACGCTCGCCAATATCATACCCACCTGTAAAGTATTCAGAAAAGCTTTCCAGCCGTTCGTATAGGCAAGTGTAATTTTTCTTCCTATTGCATGTTCTATTTCTCCCAGTTCCGTATCTGAGACAGCATAGATTACCGTCGGAACCTTGTAATGATTCCAATCTCTAATGTATCCGTCCGACAGATAATCCGTCACAAATCCATTCAGATAATTGGCGTCCCGCCAGCCCGGGTAATCATACACCACTTTCGAGGGGAAGCCGTACTCTTCTACCATCCCTTCCACTTTCTCATCCGTCAGTTCTCCCCTGTATTTCTCCGTAATCTGTCTGTTGACTTTGACCGCCTCATAACCGTAATAGCACTGCCCGTCAATCGTTGCGATTTCCATATCCACCTCCGACGCCCAAAAATAAAAAACGGTGATCAGAACGGTGCACACTGCACAGATCACAAAAACTTTCTGATGCCACAGCTTATACAATTCCATTCGGTATAATTTCATCCTTTTACCTCCATCATTCATACCTCTATCCCCTCTTACTCATCCTGCAGGTTTGTAAGCCGAAACACTGTCCTCACAATATACCCGCCGGATCATTATTTCCGCGACACCTAAATAACCTGTTTCCAATCAGAAAAGTTCAATAACCGGCTCCTACTCAAAAAAGTTATGACAAATCGTTCTAAACATTTCTCAAATATTTTGTCTTAAATTTTTCATGCCGGTTAATCTTTTGTATAATAAGAACAGTTATTTAAGTGTCAGATAAAAAACAGACACTGGAAAGTACAGGAAAGACAAAGTGACCGACAAAGAACTGATCAAAAAAGTTCATAACGGAAGCCGCGAGGCGCTTGGTATGATCGCCGACAGATACTACGACGAAATCTATCGTTTCTGCCTTTATCTCACGGGGCAGGAAACGGATTCCTATGATATCACGCAGGAAGTCTTTCTTCGCTTCATTAAATACGCAGATTCTTACGAATACCGGAATCTGAAAGGCTATCTGCTCATTATCGCCCGCAACCTGTGCCGGGACTATTTTCATCATAACAAAGACTGGTGCAGTATGGAAGAGGCGCTCTGCCCGGGAACAGAGGATCCGCATCTTGGCACTCTGGAAGACCGGATGGTATTGCATCAGGCATTACAAAAGCTTCCCGTAACCCAAAGGGAGATTGTAATCCTGCGAATCTATGAAGAACTCAAATTCCATGAAATCGCCGCTATGCTGGGATGTAACCTGTCAACGGCAAAGTCAAGATTTCGCTTAGGTATCCGGAATCTCAGGAAAAACCTAACCCTAACGGAGGAAACAGATTATGAAAAATAACGCGGACATAAAATCCCTTTTTACATCTGCAGACGCCGGGCTTTCTATTGACGCCGGACGCAGGCAGGATACCCTTACGCTGATACGCGCGCAAATGAAACATAAAGAGATTCGTCTCGTATGCAGTAAACGGCAAATCTGGCTGCACCAGCTTAGGTATGCGGACCGAAATATGCTTTTCGCCCATCTGCTCGGGTGCGCCTTAATCTTTATACTGATGATGCTCATGAATGCGCGGGGAATCGGTCACCAGCTTATGTTCGAGGCATCCATGATACTTGCCGGCATACTCGGCTCTTTCTCCATCCTTGAGGTGAGCAGAAGCTGCTTTTCCAGGTTCTCGGAAATTAGTGAGAGCTGTTTTTTCAATATCAGTCAGATGACTGCCTATGACATGGTTTTTTCCGGTTTGATTAACCTTGCCGCCCTCTCGACAATCATTGTGTTTGCCGGATTTCAATGGAAAATACGCCTGATTCAGATTGGATTGTATATCTTAGTGCCTTTTATCTTCACACAATGCGTCTGCCTCGGCGTTCTGCTAACGGAAATCGGCAGAAGGAACGTGTGGCTGGTCGCGGCAGTCGGAGGATTTCTCTCCGTCTTCTATGTGATACTGGCATCCACACCGCGGCTGTACACTGAATCGGCTCTTTTCCTGTGGGCAATTGCATTGTTGATCAACACCGCCGTATTTGCAATACAAATTCATACACTGTTCAGAGAAATCGGTAAAGGAGAAATCTTATGTACGAATTAGAACTTAAGCAAGTGAGTAAAACATTTAAAAATAAAACCGCGGTACAGGATGTGAGCATCTGCCTTAAGCATGGCGTCTACGGACTGCTGGGTGAAAACGGCGCCGGTAAAACTACACTCATGAGAATGTTGTGCGGTATCTTAAAGCCCACGCAGGGCGTCATACATTGCGACGGCATGCCGATTCTGCAAATGGGCGGCGAATACCGCAGACTACTCGGCTATCTTCCTCAGGATTTCGGTTACTACGGAGATTTCAGCGCGCTGCGCTTTCTCAATTACATGGCGGCATTAAAAGCGCTGCCTGAAGAATACGCCAAAAACCGAATCGACGAACTTCTTGAGATGGTTGATCTGTCCAAGGAAAAAAAGAATAAACTCAAAACCTTTTCCGGCGGTATGCTGCGAAGAGTCGGCATTGCACAAGCGCTTTTAAACGATCCGGAAATCCTCGTTCTCGACGAACCTACTTCCGGTCTGGACCCCGGAGAGCGCGTCCGCTTCCGCAACATCATCAGTTCTCTTGGCAAAAACAGACTCGTCATCCTATCCACGCATATCGTGTCGGATATCGAATATATTGCGGATAAAATCATGATTATGAAGAATGGACAGATCATGCTTTCCGGTGATGAAGCACAGATTCTGAAAGAAGCGGAAGGCTGTGTCTGGAAATGCGTCGTACCGGAAAACCAAGTGGACAGCATGGATCGGAAATATGTCATAAGCAACTTACGAAATCAGGCAAATCAGGTAGAACTGCGCATCGTCTCCACCCAAAAACCGGCGGAGGACGCGGAGCCGGTCGAGGTAACGTTAGAGGATGCCTACCTGTTTTTTACGAAGAAGAAATATTCCATATCATAAATATTGCCATAAGAACTTATACCTTTAGAAAACTTACCTTAAGACGAAAAATAAGGAGGAAGCTGATATGCGTCTATACAGAATAGAATTATATAAACTTTGTCGTAAAAAATTATCTGCTGTAGGAATCGTCTGTATCTTCTCCATTCTTACGCTTCTTTTCTGCCAGCGCGTCGGCGCCGCAAGGTCCACGATAAACGGTATCGAATACCACGGCTATGAAGCTGTCATGGCGGACCGACAGATTACAGAAGAGTTTACCGGAATCCTCACGGACGATGCGATACAACAAATCGCGCTAAACTATGGTTTCCCACAAAGAGTAGTCAAATACTATGGATTTTCTGACAGCAATTTCCTAAACAACTTTGTTGCCACATACGCCTCGGACGGTTACTTAAATGATTGGGAGGATTATCGTATCGCCACTAAGACAATCCCGCTCGCCGATACCAAACTGAACGAACTTCGCGAGATAAGCGGACAGGAAATATGGTTTGCTTATTACGGCGAATGGAAATCTTATCCCGAGTGGTATTACCTTGGCATGATTATGGTCAGCATTTTCATCCTCTGCGTTGTCTCCACCACATTTGCCGACGAGGAACAAAGCAATACCAAACCGCTTCTGTTCACCACGCAAGAAGGACCTGCCAAAGATATATGCGCCAAAATTGCGGCGGCATTCACGCTGGCAATCGGGCTGTGGCTGGCTGTCACTGCTTTTTCCATTCTTCTGTATGGCATTGTATACGGGACGGACAGTTTCGGCTGCCCTGCCAATCTGGTCGTTGATTTCAGTGAACCGCTGATTTCTTTCGGAACACTGTTGGCGCAAAGTATGTTCTTAAGTTTGCTCGGTATATTAGAGCTGTGTACCGTCACGCTCTTAGTCTCCGCATACTCCCGCAGCACATTTGTCTCCGTCGCGGTCTGTGCATTCTGCTGGGCAATACCGCTGCTTAGTACGATGGTGCTCCACGGCATCATTCACATATTGCTTGCTTCCTCGTTAGAACAATCCGTTCTCTCTGTGTGCAGCCGGATTCTCTTTCCATTCCAGCTCATGGTTTACGCTGCACCGCTCTATTTGATTCATTTTGACATTTCTTCGGAACTTGACGCAGTCTCCTTCAATCAGGGCTTCAACGCATTCTGCATCATCGTCCTGCTGGCATCCGCCGTGGCGTTGTTCTGCATTGCGCAAGCTTACCGGAGATATCGGAAAGGATAGACCTCCTGCTTTGATATAGTCACGAACAGCTAAATCCAACATTGCAAGCTTCTCACATATTTCATCACTGACATAAAGAATGGACTGCCTATTCCATGCAGTCCATTCTTTTCTTCTCCTATCGCTTCTGGTATAAATAGAAATCATCCAGCGTTCCCCACGCTTTCGCGGCGGCGCTGACGCTGACTCCAACAGTCAATGTACCGTCTTCTCCTACCGTGATTCCTTCTATAACCGGATTCTGCCAGTTACACCAGCCCGACACGCCGGTTTCGGCCGTAAGCTGCTCCTTGCCGTTATCCGCGTAGATATACATGTCCGCATTGTCGCCTGCGTCTCCACCTTGTAAGTACAGACCAAACACATACTCTCCCGGTTCCAGCCCCGTCAAAGTCTGTTCTACCGTAAAACTCACTTCACTGGTTGACCAGAAATGAAGCGCGATATCCCCGCTGTATGCGTCCGCGGCTTTATCCTGATAATCTGTACCGCTTCCCGTGATTTCCCACATGGAAGTATCTTCTTCCTCGAAACTGCTGTTGGCAATCAGATTAATCCTGCTCACAGATATATGCGCTGTAGGCGTAGATTCCTCCAACACCTTCACGACATCTTCGGTCAGAACCACGCCGTTTGTTCCGGCGTCCGTGTCTTGACCCGCTCCGGTATTGTCCCCGTCAGTATTGTCCTTTGTCTCCGGTTCATCATAGCCGGCAATCTTGAATGTGCCCGTCACATCGTACTCTCCGCCTGACGAAGTATCGACTGCGGCAAGCTGTGCCTCATCCCATGCAACTGCCACCGGCAATACGCTTCTGTCGTTAAACACCACGTCCACCGTCTCAGGCATCTCTAGCTCTGATTCCAAAGGAACGTTGACTTCCACAACGGAAATACTCTCCACTTGCTTATCCACGATCGTTCCGCAATGCAGATATTTAAATGTCTTCATGGAATCCAGCATTTGACCGTTATAGTCAAACAACGCCTGATTGTCCCATGAGCTTCCTCCATAGTACACGCCAGCGTCCTTCGGGTCATATCCCGCCGCATAGGAGGAAGCCCACCCGGAACCGTACTGCTCCCATATTTTCTTATTCTCTTCAAGTACCTGCGCGGCGTCTGCCGCACCTTCCTCCCACACGCCTACGGGCACCCATGCCGGCTCCCAATAGAAATATCCTAATCCCGCATCACCGACTGCCGCCACTGCCGCGCAGACATCACGAATTTCATTCGTCTGTCCTTGTACATTCGCGGGATATTCAGGTATAATATTCCCTTCCCCGATGCTGTTAGCCGAGCCATCTCCGTCTCCGGTCGTATATGGGTAGGAATTCTCTGCTACAAGCACCTTTTTATCATATGTCTCGGATATCTTCTTAAGCGTCTCCGTCAGGTTCTCTTTGGTGCCGTGCCAGAAAGGATAGTAAGATACGGCAAAAATATCATAGTCAATTTCTTTCTCCTTCACCTTCTCCGCTATTGCCAAAATGCCCTTCTGGTCAGATACATCCGTAAAATGCACTGCAATCTGAATGTCTTGTCCCGTATTGGCAGACACCTGCCGCACTGCCGTGGAACCTGCCTGCAAAAGCTGTCTTCTCTTCGTCCAGTCTGTTTCCCCCGCAATACCGTTGTTGATTTCATTGCCAATCTGCACCATACCTACGTTGGCGCCGGCATCAATAATCTGCGTCAGACTCTCCTCGGTAAACTGGCGCAGCGCCTCCGATTTTGCTTCTATTTCCATGCCTTCCCACGCCTTAGGGCACATTTGCTTGGCAGGGTCCGCCCAGAAATCCGAATAATGATAATCCACGCACAGCTTCATGCCATACTTGGCTGCCCGTCTACCGATTTCTGCCGCTTTCGCCGTATCGTTACCACCGCCGCCGTAGCTGTTCCCATTCTCATCATAAGGATCGTTCCATACGCGGACTCTGATGTAATTCACGCCGTTCTGTGCCAGTATTTCAAAAATATCCTGCTCTTCTCCATTCTCATTGTAATAGACAACACCGCTCTCTTCCTCTGCCAGAATACTTGAGATGTCTACTCCTCTGATAAAATCTTCCCGCAGATTCTCGATCGGTTCCACATATACGTTCTCCTTCTGCGGTTCTGTGGGCAGCTCATAGATAATTGCTTCTATCTCGGTCTTCTCCGGCGTACCGGCTTCATCAGCCTCCGTACCTGACGTCTCACTTCCTGTTGCATCTCCTGCACCGTCGCTTGTTTCTTCTGCCGCCGGAGACTGCGTCCCGCTTTCCGTTCCGCCGTCAGTACCGCCGCAGCCGCTAAGCGATACCAGCGCCGTAATCGCCGCCAGCGCCGCACAATATCGTATGTTCTTCCTCATCGTTATACAAACTCCTTTCCGTAAATTACAGCTTCAGTTTATCATATGATGGGCGGATTCGTCTACTTCTGTTCCATGTCAAACTTTCTTTTGCAGCCCTCTCATAGACTGAATCACCCGCTTGCAGAATTTAATTACAAAAAGCCTTGCGAACCCCCGCCACCTATGCTATAATGTGATTCGGCGGTTCGAAAAATGCCGCGATACATAGGGGCATAGTTCAAAGGTAGAACAGTGGTCTCCAAAACCATCGATGTGGGTTCGATTCCTACTGCCCCTGTATAAGCCCGTGAGTTTTTGCTCACGGGTTTTGCGTTTCCCTGAAAAATGTTCACCGTGAAAGGATTTTCGTAACATGAAGAAGATTATCATGCTATTGACCACGCTTACTCTGCTTACCGGTCTGCTTGCCGGCTGCGGCGAGAGCACCCCGTTACTTACCGCAGTGGATTATGAGCTGGATGTTGAGACAAATACAACAAACAAAGGGGTATCTGTCGGAGATACCCCTGAGAGTTTTCTTGCCGCTTACGGCGAATATAAGATTTTCACATCTGTGGACGGTCAGGATTACCAAGTGCTTCCCACCGAAGAAATTCCCTTTGATTCCGAGTCCGCCGTCATTACCCTTCTGCCCACTTTTTTCATAGACGGGCTTCCTGCAGATACGGATCTCTTATGTGAAGAAAATGAAATAGAGAAAGCCGATCTCTTAACTTTCTTAAGTTCGGAAGATTATCTGAGTTCCCACACAGTAGTCTACTACTATCTGCTTTTCACATGGGAAAACGGCGTCATTGCTGACATCCACTCCTCTCATATGAATTACAATGAGGACTCCTCCTATTATAAAGAGTATAGCGCTTATCCCGCGAACTGACTGTTGTACAGCGTCGCGTAAAATCCGTTCTGTGCAAGCAGCGTCTCATGATTTCCCTGCTCGATAATATTTCCGTCCTTCATGACCAGAATCACATCCGCCTCGCGAATGGTGGAAAGTCTGTGCGCCACAATAAAGCTGGTACGTCCCTTCATCATCGTAGCAAACGCCTGTTGTATCTTGATTTCTGTTCTTGTATCTATCGAAGAAGTCGCCTCGTCCAAGATTAACATCGGCGGCAGACAGAGCATGACTCTCGTGATACATAAGAGCTGCTTTTGTCCCTGCGAAAGATTTCCCCCGTCCTCACCGATTACCGTATCATATCCGTTCGGCAGCCTCTTGATAAAGCTGTGCGCATGGGACGCCTTCGCCGCCGCGATCACTTCTTCCTGCGTTGCTTCCGGTTTCCCCATCGTAATATTATCCCTGATCGTTCCGGTCTTCAGCCACGTCTCCTGCAGCACCATACCATAGTTATCACGCAGACTGCTTCTCGTCACATTCCTGATATCCGCGCCATCCACGCAGATTTTGCCCGACAGAACGTCATAGAATCTCATGAGCAGATTGATGACCGTCGTCTTACCGCATCCCGTCGGTCCGACGATCGCCACTCTCTGTCCCGGTTTTACGGAAAGGTTAAAGTCCGTGATCAGCTTCTTATCCGGCACATACGAGAACTCCACATGCTCCAGATCGACGCTGCCTTCCACATTCTGTAAGACAAGCGCATCCTTGCTCTCCGGAACCTGCGGCTCCTCCTCGATCAGTGCAAATATCCTTGCGGCGCAGGCAATCGCATTCTGCAATTCCGTAACCACGCCCGATATCTCGTTGAAAGGCTTCGTATACTGATTAGCGTACGTGAGGAAACAGGATAACTGTCCCACGCTGATTCCGCCTTTAATCGCAAAAAGTGCGCCGGTCACAGCTACTCCAGCATAAACCAGATTGTTGACAAACCGGGTCGAAGGGTTGGTGATGGAGGAATAGAAAATCGCCTTTAAAGAACATTTTCCCAGTCTGTCGTTAATCTCGTCAAACTCTTCAAGCGCCTCATCCTCATGTGAAAAAGCCTGCACCACCTTCTGATTGCCTATCATTTCTTCAATTAATGCCGTCTGCTCTCCTCTTGTCTCTGACTGTACACGAAACATTGTATAAGTCTTCTTGGCGATAAACGCCGCCACAATGAAGGAAAGCGGCGTAATCAGCACCACGACGCCAGTGATGCCCACATTCACACTCAGCATAAATCCAAGCGTCCCGAGGATTGTAATGACTCCCGTAAAAAACTGTGTGAATCCCATCAGCAGACCGTCCGCAAACTGGTCCACATCCGCGATCACGCGGCTCACCACTTCCCCGTAGGAATGACCGTCGATATACTTAAGAGGAAGAATCTCTATCCGGCGAAACGCCTCGTTCCTGATATCCTGCACGATGCGGAAGGTCATCTTATTATTGCATACGTTCATAATCCACTGCGCCGCCGCCGTCGCCGCTATGACCGCCGCCATTCTCCTTAATATCACAAAAACTCCCGCAAAATCCACCATACCCTTATCGAGAATCAAATCTATGACTCTACCGGTCAATATTGGCAGATACAGTGTTAACGTTACTGTCACCGCTGCCATCATGATAGACAAAACAAGATAAATCCAGTATTTCCTGATATAATGTAAAACTTTTATGATCGTTTCTTTCTGACTGCCCCGGTTCTCTGCTCTCCCCATGACTACACCTCCTGCGCTTTCGGATACTGCGAATAGTAAATTTCCTGATAGACACTGCACCTCGATAGCAGCTCGTCATGGGTGCCGATATCCGCCATCTCCCCGTCGTCTAAAACGATGATCTGGTCTGCATATCTGATGGAAGACGCCCTCTGCGATACGATAAAGACCGTCATATCGCCTTCCATATCCCGAATCGCCTGTCTGAGCGCGGCATCCGTTGCATAGTCAAGCGCCGATGCGCTGTCGTCCAATATGAGAATCTCCGGTCTGCCCGCCAGTGCCCTTGCAATAGTCAGACGCTGTCTCTGTCCGCCGGACAGATTTCTTCCCGTCTGCGCCACATGAAAATCCAGTTTGCCGGCTTTCTGCTGCACAAATTCTTTCGCCTGCGCCGTCTCTACTGCCTGCCACAATTCTTCGTCCGTGGCATCGCCTTTGCCCCACAACAGATTTTCTCTGATGGTTCCTTGAAAAAGAACGGCTTTCTGCTGAACGATTCCAATCTTTTGGCGCAGTTCCTCCATCGGATAATCCCTGACATCCCGTCCGTCAATGCATACACTGCCCTGCGTTGCATCGTAGAATCGCGGTATCATATGCACAAGCGAAGATTTCCCCGAACCCGTTCCGCCGATGATACCCACGGTCTGGCCCTTCTTCACATGGAAGTCAATATCAGACAAAGATTCCGCACCGGCTCCGGCATAAGTTAAATGTACATGATTAAAGTCCACAAAACTATTCGTATCACAGCCTTCCTGCTCAGCCATGCCGTCAGCGCCGTCCGCCTGCTTCCACTCCATGCTTGAGCGGATTTCAAATACATTCTCGATACGGTTTGCGCAGGCGAGCGCCTTCGTGATCGTGATGATCAGATTCGCCAGCTTCACAAGCTCTATCAATATCTGCGACATATAATTGACTAACGCTACCACCTGTCCCTGTGTGATCGTTCCCTCGTCCACACGGACCGCCCCGGTGTAAAGCAGAACAATGGTTGCCGCATTGATAATGATATATGTGACCGGATTAGTCAATGCAGATAATTTCCCGACAAAAAGCTGCATGTGTGCAAGCGTGCTGTTCTTTTGCTCGAAAGCTTCTATCTCTTCATCCTCTTTGTTGAAAGCGCGGATAACTCTTGCACCCGTAAGATTCTCTCTCGTTGCGCCAAGAACACTGTCCAAGCCTGCCTGAACCTTCTTATATAACGGCATTGTCAACATCATAATGCCGAAAACCACGACAGACAGAAGCGGAATCGTCACCACGAATATAAGCGCCGCCTTGAAGTCAATCGTAAACGCCATAATCATGGCGCCGAAAACAATGAAGGGGGAACGCAGGAACAGACGCAGAACCATATTGACGCCGTTCTGTACCTGATTGACATCGGACGTCATCCTCGTAATCATGGTCGATGTTCCAAGCGTATCAATCTCCGTGAAGGAAAGCCCTTGTATGTGCTCAAAGAGAGAATGCTTCAACTTGGTGGAAAATCCCACCGCCGCTTTCGCCGCATAATACTGCGCCGTGATAGAGCATACCAGACCAACTACTCCGAGAAAAACAAGAATGCCGCCCATGTGGAAGACATAAGGAGTATTCCCTCCTCCGATACCACGGTCAATGATCGCCGCCATAACAAGCGGTACGAATAGTTCAAAAGTCGCCTCCAACATTTTGAAAAGAGGCGCAAGAACCGTTTCCTTTTTGTAATCTTTCAGATAAACCAATAACTTTTTCATATCACATATCCTCTGTTATATTTTTCCAGCATACAGCCACTTATATCAATATAAAACAGCAGCCGAGGAATCCCCAACTGCTGTTGCATGTTTATCGTTACACTTCAGTCCCTCGCTTCATAGTCATTCATGTAGCTTATTATACATCTATAATATTTTATATTCTATCTCATATATTATGTATCTTATCTCTCATCCCACGCTGCTTATCAGTGATATTCGTCCGTCAGCGTTGTAATCTCCTCGCTGATGCTTGTCACCTGCCTTGACGGCGTATACTTCGTTCCCGGGAACAAAAGTGCATGCAGCTCTTCTACATTTTCTTCCAGATCATCCGGAATCACACAGCTTCCCTTACTGCCGACATTTGCGCCCCGTCTGCTATCCTCAAAAGGAAAACCGTCGCTGGCGACCACTTCATATCCCGCTACACTTCCCAGCACGCTTACGATTTCATTGACTCCCAGAGATGTCTCCACTTCCGGAAGAATTGCATTGACCATATTAGTCAGAGAACTTACCGACACCGTCTTCGCCTTCTCCATCATGGCTGTCAGAACGTCTCGCTGTCTCTCGGCACGTCTGAAATCATCACCCTTGGTATACCGGATCCTGCAATATGCAGTAGCCTGCATACCGTTTAATAACTGCATGCCGCTCTCTTCGACCGGTATATAGTCTACACCCAATTCCTCGGCCATACAAAGCTGATAGTTGTTTAAATGAGAAATCTCCGCTTCAGTAACTTCGATTTCGATACCTCCCAAGGCATCCACCGCATCAATCAATCCGCCGAAACCAACCGTCACATAATCGGTGATATCTAAGTCCATATTGGCATTCAGCATGCTGATTGCCTGTTCCGGTCCTCCCTGCGCATAAGCGGCATTACACTTGTTATAAGAATCGTTGCCCAGATTCAAATATGTATCACGAAAAACCGAAACCAGTTTAATCTCCTGTGTATCCTGATTAATGCTCGCTATAATGATAGAATCGCTTCTCGTTCCCCTGCCGAGTTCACCGTCTCTCGCATCCACACCGAACAGTGCAATATTGCGATAACCTTTTGTCTCATTGTTCTCTTCTTCCTCACGGATGGTTTCAGCAACTTCTTCATTAATCGTAATTTTCTCTTTGTCAATCGTCTTGCGCTCCACCTCTTTGGTAGCTGTAACGACTACATACATCACACCGATTGCGGCAATGAGCACACAGATTTCTATGATCAGCAGTGGAATATGTTTCAGCCACTTACGCTTCGTTCCGGCTTGATTCTTAACATTATCCGGCTGCTGTTTCGCGTCCGCTGCGTTCTCGTCCGCGCCCTGCACATTATCTACCGGCTTCGCAGTTTCTGGCATCTCCTGCGACTCCTGTATCTGCTTGTCCATAAGTAACTCCTCTGTCCGGGTATGTTAACCCTCTGTTTATCCTATAAGCCCCCATATTACTCCGGCACATACTCTCAACACCATATTTTGAACATTCTACCACACAAATTACATTTTGAATATATAAAAAAGAGAAAATATTAAATTTGTTTAAATTTATGTTACATTTTCGTCATATTTAAATCAAATCAATCGCATCACGTACGGTTTTCACCCCGATCAGCTTCATACCTTGCGCCGGCTTAATCTGTTTCATACACGCCTCAGGGAGAATACAAGTCGTAAATCCCAATTTGGCAGCCTCCGAAACTCTCTGCTGTGCCATGGACACGCCCCGGACTTCCCCGCTTAGACCGATTTCTCCGAAAGCGAGCATCTTATCGTCAATCACACGGTTTTTGAAACTGGACACAATCGCCATGGCAATGCCTAAATCAATTGCCGGTTCTACAATCCGCATACCGCCCGCCAGATTCACATAAGCATCGCAGTCAGACATCTGTACGCCAAGCCTTTTTTCCAAAACCGCCATCAGGAGATTTACCCTGTTAAAATCGGTTCCGATCGCCTGCCTTCTCGGAATACCGAAATTACTGTGACACACAAGCGCCTGAATCTCCAGCAGAATCGGTCGCGTCCCTTCCATGGAACATGATACGATCGAACCGCTCGCACCTTCCGGCTTCCCGTTCAGCATAAATTCGGACGGGTTCTTAACTTCAACCAGCCCTTCTTCTTTCATCTCAAAGACGCCTATTTCATTCGTAGATCCAAAACGATTCTTCACTCCCCGCAATATACGGTAGGAGGCATGCCTGTCCCCCTCGAAATACAATACGGTATCTACCATGTGCTCCAATACTCTCGGTCCTGCCACGGTTCCTTCTTTTGTCACATGTCCCACGATAAAAATAGAGACATTCAGTCCTTTGGCAAGCTGCAGGAGCACATTCGTCGATTCCCTTACCTGCGACACGCTTCCCGGCGCGGCGGATATCTCCTCATGATACATCGTCTGAATGGAATCTATGATGGTGATATCCGGCATCACACTGCGTATCGTATCTTCCACGATTTCCAGACTCGTCTCGCACAATAAAAGTAAGTTATCCGTAAATTCACCCAGTCTGTTTGCACGAAGCTTAATCTGTCGCAAAGATTCTTCCCCGGAAATATACAGAACCTTACGGTTGTCCGCCGCCATATGCCGGCACACCTGCAACAGCAGCGTGGATTTGCCGATTCCCGGATCGCCGCCCACCAACGTCAAAGAGCCGGGTACGATACCGCCACCCAGCACTCTGTCAAGCTCCGCCATATGCGTCCGCATACGCATCTCTTCCTGTATACTCACTTCCGACAGATTAGAAGGTTTCACCGAACCGAACCCCTGCGCGCTTCTGACCGCGCCGCGCTTTGCTCCCGCTCCCGTGTGAACCTTCTCCTCCACCATGCTGTTCCACTCTTTACAACCGGGGCACTGTCCCATCCATTTGGAGGACTCATATCCGCAATTCTGACAATAAAATACTGTCCCGGTCTTATTCTTAGCCATTCTTAACGATCTTAACCGCGATCTCTCCGGCATTTGCTAACTCGATGCTGATACTCAGCTTACCGCTTAAGTTCGTTTTCATCGTGCCGATATTCACATTGTCCACGGTAACGTCATACTCCGTATCCTCTTTCAGTCCTACCGTAATCTGCGCGTCTTCGTCCGCCTCTACCGTAAAGGTAACGCCATCTTCCGTCTCAACAAAATCAAGCACACCTGTGCCGGGCTGTGACTCATAAGCAAACATTCCGTTTTTCTCTAATTTGGTCAGCTCCTTGTAAGTTTTCACCTTATACAGGTCGCCGCCATGCTCGTAATTTTCCACTTTTGCCTTGGCACCCAGCTTATAATTGCCGAAGCTGATTGCTCCGCTTTCCTCTGTTCGCACTAACTCTTCTACTACAGCCATGATGTTTCTCCTCCTAAGTCTTTGTATTATTTATCATCGCGTACTGTAAACACTATTTTCTTATTCTTAAGTCCTGCAGACACAGTATCTCCCCGCTTCACATTTCCAAGAAGAATCTCCTCCGCCAAGGCGTCTTCGATTTCGGACTGGATTGCCCTTTTCATAGGTCTTGCGCCCATCTTGGCATCCATGTGCTTCTCAATCAGCCATTCTTTCACCGACGCCGTGATCGTCAGCTCTATCTCCATCTGTTCCTTACAGCGTTTGGTCAGATTCTTGGAAAGCAGGGTGACAATCCTCTTCATATCGTCCTTGTTAAGCGGATGGAACACCATAATTTCGTCAATACGATTAATAAATTCCGGCTTAAAAAGTCTCTTTACCTCTTCCATCACGCCGCTCTTCATCTTGTCATAATCCTGTTCTTCCGTCGTCTGCGCCCCAAATCCCAAGTTCTTCGGGTCGATGATCCTCTGCGCGCCTGCATTGGAGGTCATGATCAATATCGTATTTTTGAAACTGACTTTTCTTCCTTTCGAATCTGTGATATGTCCGTCGTCAAGCACCTGCAGAAGCACGTTGAACACATCGGGATGCGCCTTCTCTATTTCATCAAAAAGCACCACGGAATAGGGATTCCTACGCACCTTCTCCGACAATTGTCCACCTTCCTCAAAACCCACATATCCCGGCGGCGAACCTATCATCTTGGACACCGAATGCCCTTCCATATATTCCGACATATCTACACGAATCAGCGCATTCTCCGACCCGAACATCGCCTCCGCCAATGCTTTACTGAGTTCTGTCTTACCCACGCCCGTGGGACCGAGGAAAAGGAAAGAACCTATCGGACGATTTGGATCCTGTAATCCTACCCTGCCCCTCCTCATTGCCTTGGAAACTGCCGAAACGGCTTCCTCCTGCCCGATCACCCGCTTGTGCAGAATCGATTCCAATTTTAAAAGACGCTCGCTCTCTTTCTCCGCCAGCTTTTTAACCGGAATTTTGGTCCAAAGGGCTACCACTTCCGCAATCTCATTCTCTCCGACCACGTAAGTGCGCTTCTCTTCCTCTTTCTCCATACGCTTAATAATGCGGTCATATTTCCTGATACAATCGCTCTGTTTTTTCTTTAACTCCGCCGCCTGCGTGAAAGCTTCCATACGGATAGAACGCTCTATTTGTAAATCTATCTTCTTAATTTCTTCCGAAAGTTCTCTCAGTTTATCGGGCTGTGCCGTCACATTCAACCGCACTGCCGCCGCTGCCTCGTCAATGAGGTCTATCGCTTTGTCCGGAAGGTTTCTGTCGTTGATATATCTGTTAGAAAGCGCTACCGCCGCACTGATCGCCTCGTCGTTAATCGTAACACGATGATGCTCCTCATATTTGTGCGCAACGCCATGGAGAATATTTTCCGCCTCTTCCACGGTAGGTTCTTCCACCGTCACCGGCTGGAATCTTCTCTCCAGAGCAGCGTCTTTCTCCACATATTTGCGGTATTCGGCAATCGTCGTGGCGCCGATTAACTGTATCTCGCCTCTCGCCAACGACGGTTTTAAGATATTGGAAGCGTCAATCGCACCTTCTGCGCCGCCCGCACCGATAATCGTGTGCAGTTCATCCAGAAAAAGAACGATATTGCCATCCTCTATCACTTCCCGGATAACCTTCTTGATTCTCTCCTCAAACTCACCTCTGTATTTGCTGCCCGCTACCATACCGGACAAATCTAATGTCAACACCCTCTTACTCTGTACGGTAAACGGCACATCACCAGTGACAATGCGGGATGCAAGACCTTCTACGACCGCCGTCTTACCTACTCCCGGTTCCCCGATCAGACAGGGATTGTTTTTCGTCCTACGGCTCAGAATCTGAATCACCCGTGTAATTTCTTCTTCCCTGCCAATCACGGGATCGAGCTTTCCTTCTCTGGCAAGTGCCGTCAGATCGCGGCTATACTGATCCAAAGTGGAAGTACCGCTCTTCTTTCTTCCCTGTTTCTTCCCCAAGTCTTCCTTGTAGAGCGCGCTGTCCTCGCCCATCGCTACCAGAACATCCACATACAGCTTCTGCACGGATATGCCCATCGTGCTTAGCAGTCTGACAGCTACATTCTCTCCTTCTTTTAAGAGCGCCAGCAGGATATGCTCCGTACCGGTCTTATCGCTGTGAAAGCGTTCCGCCTGCCTGTGCGCCTCATCCAGAATGCTTTGCGCGCGCGGTGAATATCCGTCCCGCTCCGCAATCAGCACCGAACTATCCGGCGCGATCAAATCCTTGATCATCTCCTTCAACTGCACAACGTCCACGCCGTTATTCAGTAAAACCGTAGCCGCAACTCCTGTATTCTCCCGCAGAAGACCGAGCAGGATGTGCTCGCTTCCCACATAACTCTGTCTTAAACTTCTGGCTGCTCTCTCTGCCAAAGCCAATGCCGCTTTCGCCTTGTCCGTAAATTGTGGCTGCATCAATAATCCATTCCTTTCTCATAATCCTCATAGATTTCGTCTATAAGAGCATGCACTTCTTCTCTGGAAATATTCTTACAGCTTGCCTTCGCCAGTGTCACCTGCAATTCTCCCCGCATCTGTTCGATCGCCTGCATTCTGTCGATATCTATCGCGATCACGGCGCCTCTTCTGCGGTCCACTTTGACATATCCCTCCTGCTTCAATACGGTATACGCCTTATTGACCGTATGCATATTAATACCAATCATATCCGCCAGTTGTCTGACTGACGGAAGCATATCCCCCTCCTGAAACTGCGAGGTGGCAATACCGAGAATAATTTGATTCCTTAGCTGCATATAGATTGCTTCATCACTGTTAAAATCTATCTCTATGAGCATTTTCTTACCAATCCCATCAAAACTTTATATATTCTTTCTATTTCTTCTCGTCCATATTTAAGAATTCAAATTCAAATTCATCGTCATCAAGCAGGAAATTCTTCGATTTACGCTTCGCAGCCGCTGCCGCGCCTGCCTGAGCCTTTTCTTCCTCTTCCTCTGCGCGGCGTCTGCGCCTTGCAGGCGTCTCCTCTTCCTCCGGACGGCGTCTGCGTCTTGCAGGCGTCTCCTCTTCCTCCGGACGGCGTCTGCGTCTTACCGGCGTCTCTTCTTCCTCTTCCGGACGACGTCTGCGTCTTACCGGTGCCTCTTCTTCCTCCTCCGGACGACGTCTACGTCTTGCAGGCGTCTCTTCTTCCTCTTCTGCGCGGCGTCTGCGTCTTACCGGCGCCTCTTCTTCCTCTTCCTCATCGTCCTCGTCATCCTCATAGTCTTCATAGTATGCATCCCTGAGTTTGACCGCCATGATAATCACTGCTATGATCAGTGCCACCGCAAGAACCACCAGCACAACAATCACAATACGCTGCTTTACCAATGTCTTGGCATCCTCAGACGCCTCTTCGCTCTGATTATTTACGGCATCCAGAAGCTGGCTGAGTTTATGCTCGTACGAAAACTCACCCCCTGCCGTATTATCAAGCAGATACCATTCGCCTTCCGCATCTTTATAAACCAGCTCATAGTCATTATTTACAGGCGTTACCGGTTCTACGGGCGCTTCCGGTTCTGCCGGTGTTTCCGGTTCTGCCGGCGGCGGTAACATCTCTCCCAACGTCAGCAGGTCAGAACGGATAAATCCTGTTTTCTCTGCGCCGTCCGCACCGGTAAAAGTTACAAAATACCACGTCTTACCATCGTTTCCGTTAGACTGTCCGCTTACGATTACCTGCGTACCTTCATTCAGCTTGGTCACCGCGGCAGAATCCTTAGACGGTTTCGTTCTTACATTAGAATTCACGGTCAGCGCCGCATACTGTGCATCCATGGCAGTTTCCGCCGCCGCTTCGGCGCCTGTTCCACCGCCGGAACTCTCTGTCCCCCCATCGGTCAGCGTCGCATCACTCTGCCCATTATCACTCGCATTATCACTCGTTGTCTCCGGCGCGCTCGCCGTTGACTGCGGTATGTCTCCGTCATTATTGCTTTCAACCAGATCGGCGCGGATATATCCTGTCTTATTTGAGTCGATATATACCTCATACCATGCCACTCCTGCAGCATCCGTCACTTGGCTCTTGATCGTTACTGTTTTCCCTTGGGAAGTACTTCCTATCACTTCGCTGGCAGTATCTGTCGATTGACGAATCTTAGCCGACCCTACCGTAACTTTGCCCGTAGCGTCCGCCCTGCTGACAAATGATTCACACCACAGCATGGATGTAATGCTGAGCGCCATTGCCAAACCCGTAAGGAAACGCCTTTTTGCCGGTGCCGTATCTTTGTTCTTTCGTATCATATTTTTTCTCCCTTGTTAATCTTATAGCTCTAGCGGTCCCTTGTGAATCGCTTCGACCCCTCTTCGCCAATATGCTTTTCTGTCCCGAAACCGGACATATTGATATTTCTCGCCGCCCGGGCTTTCTCCTCTATATCTCTGTGGTAAGCTGACTCACATCTGCTGCAATATCTGCCGGAACGGATTTGTTTGCCGCAAATTTCACAAGTCAGAAATGCGTTTGAATTCGCAGCGATTTCCAGACGTTCTTCCTTGAGCATCTCTCTGATGGCTTTCTGTGTGACACCCGTGGCTTCCGATACCTGAGCAGATGTTATTCCGGGATGTTTCTCTATATAATTGCGTACCGTACCGTAATCATCATATTCCAAGTTTCCGCAATCCTCGCACTTGTACTCTCCAACGCCCTTGAAAATCAGTATGCCGCCGCATTCCTTACAGATTGTCGGTATATTATAATTGCTCAATTCCAGCAATCCTTTCCTAAGATTTTCAGTCTTTTCTTCCCTGCTGCTCATTGCATTTGCCCCCTTCTACGGTCTCACTATACATATATGCCGCTATATATGTCCGTTAACTTTACACTTCGTCGATTGCCTTACCGATATCGTTTCTCATATATTTATTATCAAATGTGACCCACTGCGCCGCCTTATACGCATTGGCTCTCGCCTCTTTAAGGTCCGCGCCCTTTGCCGTAATGCCAAGGACCCTGCCGCCGTTTGTGACAATTCCGTCTTCTGTCTGTTTCGTTCCTGCGTGGAAACAGTAATATCCTTCTTTGTCCGCAAAACACTCCAGCCCTTTAATCGGTAGTCCCTTTTCATAAGACACGGGATACCCCTCCGATGCCAGAACAACGCAGACTGCCGCATTATCCTCAAACTGCAGCTCTATCTGATCCAGCGTCCCGTCGATACACGCTTCTACCACTTCAATCATATCATTCCGCATGCGCGGAAGCACCACCTGCGCCTCCGGGTCGCCGAATCTCGCATTATACTCTAACACGCGGGGACCATCCTGTGTCAGCATCAGACCGAAGAAAATAACGCCTTTAAAAGGTCGTCCTTCCGCCGCCATGGCATCCACCGTCGCCTGATAAATATATTTATGACAGAATGCATCCACTTCCTCCGTGTAAAAAGGACTCGGCGAAAACGTACCCATTCCACCCGTATTCAATCCCTGATCACCGTCAAGCGCACGTTTATGGTCCTGCGCGGAAGACATAATGCGGATTGTTTTGCCGTCCACAAAAGAAAGTACGGACACCTCGCGCCCTGTCATGAATTCTTCCACGACCATGCGATTACCCGCCTCACCGAACTTCTTATCTTCCATAATTGTCCTGACGCCTTCTTTTGCCTCCTCTAACGTCTGACAGATCAACACGCCTTTGCCCAGAGCAAGCCCGTCGGCTTTCAACACCACCGGCATCTTCGCAGTCTCCAGATACTTAAGCGCACTCCCGGCGTCATCGAAGTTCTCATACGCTGCCGTGGGAATATGATATTTTTTCATTAAATCCTTGGAAAAAGCTTTACTGCCCTCCAGGATTGCTGCGTTTTTCCTCGGACCGAATACGCGCAGTCCAGCCGCTTCCATCTCGTCTACCAGACCGCCTACCAAAGGATCGTCCATACCGACGATCGTCAGATCTATCTCTTGCTCTCTGGCAAAAGCAACCAACTTATCAAACTCCATCGCACCGATCGGTACGCACTCCGCTATCTGTCCGATTCCCGCATTACCCGGCGCGCAGTATATTTTATCAACTTTCGCACTTTTTGCCACACTCGACGCGATTGCATGTTCTCTGCCGCCGCTTCCTACTATCAGTACTTTCATTAGAAAACCTCTCACCTTTCCGATGCCGCCTACTCAGACACGCGCACCTGCCCATTCTCAACCGTCACTCTGCCGTTGGCAATCAGGTTAAGACTCCACGGAAGGATAATCCACTCCGCCTGCTCCATGACTCTTTGCTGCAATATCTCAGGCGTATCGCCATCCTGTACCGCCACTGCCTTCTGCATAATAATCGGTCCCGTATCCATGCCCTCGTCAACAAAATGCACTGTCGCACCAGTCACTTTCACGCCTCTTTCAATAGCCGCCTCATGTACTTTGAGCCCATAATAACCCGTGCCGCAGAAAGAGGGAATCAACGACGGATGAATATTGACAATCCTATTCTCATATTTTCTAATCAACTGCGGCGGAATCGTCACCAGAAATCCCGCCAGCACAATCAGATCGGGATCTGCCGCGTCTACTTCCTGCACAAACGCCTCGTTAAATTGTTCCCTGTCGGTATAATCGCGGGGTGATACGCAGACAGCTTCTATTCCGGCATTCCTAGCACGTTCTAGCGCATAAGCATTTCTGTTGTTGCTGATCACGCGCACGAGTTCCACATTTGTCACGGAACCCTTCTCTACACCGTCAATCACCGCCTGCAAATTCGTGCCGCCTCCCGACACACAAACCACTACTCTAAGCATTTTGCCGCCACTCCCTTTTTCGTATATCGCTATTCATTTATCAATTGCTTTGCATAATGACGATTCTTTCGCATAATGACATTTGCTTTCTTGCCGCGTCACTGCTGCCAGCCGCTCTATTTCAGTATGACTTCTCTGCTGCCGGATATCACTTCTCCAATCAGGTAAGCTTTCTCTCCTGCCGCCTCGAGCGCCTGCAGAGTCTTATCCGCATCCGCAGAATCCACTGCCAGCACCATTCCGAGTCCCATATTGTATGTATTGTACATCATCTTCTCTTCCAGATTGCCCTTCGCCTGTAATAGTTTGAAAATCGGCAGAACCGGATAGCTGTCTTTCTGTATGACCGCCGTCACCCCTTCCGGAAGCATTCTCGGTATATTCTCGTAGAATCCGCCACCGGTAATATGGCTGCACCCCTTAATCTTCACGCCCGCACTGCGGATGGACTCTAAAGCCTTCACATAAATTCTTGTGGGTGTAATAAGCGCTTCGCCTAATGTCCCGCCCAGTTCTTCGTAATATGTATCAAGGCTTTCTCTGGTCATCTCAAACACCTTGCGCACAAGGGAAAATCCGTTACTGTGTACGCCGGAAGAGGCAATGCCGATCAGCGTATCTCCTGCTTTGATGTCAGCGCCGGTAATCAGATCCTTCTCATCGACTACTCCCACGGCGAATCCTGCAAGATCATATTCGTCCTCAGGCATCAGTCCCGGATGTTCCGCCGTCTCGCCGCCAATCAACGCTGCGCCAGCCTGTTTACATCCTTCGGCCACACCGCCGACAATCGTTGCGATCTTCTCCGGATAATTTTTGCCGCAGGCTATATAGTCTAAGAAAAACAGCGGTTCACCGCCAGCACATACCACGTCGTTGACGCACATGGCCACGCAGTCGATTCCCACCGTATCATGCTTATCCATCAGAAACGCCAGCTTAATCTTGGTGCCGACGCCGTCCGTGCCTGATAACAGCACCGGATTGTCCATCTCTTTGATCTTTGCCATGGAAAATGCGCCCGAAAATCCGCCTAAACCGCCCATCACTTCCGGTCTCATCGTTCCCTTTACATATTTCTTCATCAGTTCTACCGATTGATAACCTGCTTCTATATCAACACCCGCTGTTTTATAATCCATGATTTCCTCCAAAATGTTCTTTAATCCGCCAGATAATTTCTGTACCCTACTTCCTTAAGCTTCGCGTCCTTCTTCTGCACGCTTTCCTTAAGACTCTGCGTATAATCTTTCAATCTCTGTAAAAGCGCCTGATCGGATGTGGCAAGAATCTTCGCCGCAAGAATGCCCGCATTCTGACCGCCGTTGATCGCCACCGTGGCAACCGGTATGCCGGAAGGCATCTGTACAATAGAGTACAGCGAATCCACACCGCCCAAATCCGAAGTCTTCATCGGAACGCCGATGACCGGCATCGGAAAAATAGCCGCGCACATTCCCGGCAGATGCGCCGCCTTGCCCGCACCCGCAATGATCACCTTATATCCTTTGCTCTCCGCACTCTTAGCATACTCATAAAACACATCCGGCTCCCTGTGTGCCGAAATGATTGACATTTCATAAGAAATACCCAGATCTTCCAATAAATCAGCCGCTTTCGCCATAACGGACATATCCGAATCACTGCCCATCACAATGCCTACTTGTGCCATCTATATTTCCTCCTCATTTTAGCGTGACCACAATATATTGTGGAATTACTGATTAATACCCATCATTAGTGTACTAGATTTTCCGTCGCCATGCAACCATCTTTTTACGACCGTCTCATACAAACGCCCGATTGAGCTCCTCGCACCCCGGCAGAACAAATTGACCGTCCCGGATAATGGAAATCTTCTCTCCTGATTCGGTCATCACAGACAGTTCTCCCAGCTCGTCATACGGAATCGTAATATCCGTGTGGCACTGAAAATAAGCCTTGCTGACATCTGTGTCACGCAAAACTGACACTTCGTTATCCTTGGCAATAATCTCTTTCCCGTCGGGATTGAACACTCTTACATTCTCCGCATGTGAGTAACAGGTATCTCCCACCGCAAAATGCGGTCCCGTCTTCTCGGCGATCAGAATCGGCATCTTATCCTCAATACCGTACTTGCGCGCTGCCACATATGCCGTCGTATTCGTGCCGATAGCAAACTCCCCGAGCGGAAGCGTATCATGATGGAACAGCACGTTATCCTTGATGTACTTGCGGTTTTCTTCTTCTGATGAGAAGTTCGCACACCCGTAGTCTGCGATCATTCCGTCCTTAAACTCCAGCCGGATATCTTTGTATTCCAGTTCGTTTAGGAATACTCTTGTCACATGCAGCACGCCGTTTGTCCCTGCAAGCACCGGAGAAGTGAACACCTCTCCCACCGGAATATTAACGTCAGCCACACAGTTTTCGAAGTTCGTCTCCTTGTCAGGGTTTTGCAGCTTATGCAGTTTAATCGTCAGGTCAGTTTCGTTTCTGCCGCGCCCTTTGACTATTACAGTCAATCCTTTATCCAGTGTATCAATGATTTTTTGTTGAATTCCCTGATACAGTTTATAATCAAGCGTATTGATTCTCACAATGTCATCGAATATTTCTTCATAGCGTTCGCCAATGTCCGGCACCGGAAAAGCAATGATCGTGAAGCTTCTCTCCTCGCCGGGAATATATTCATTCTGCATCGCTCCGGCTTTGGAAGCGTATTCTACGGAAAGCTTCTGCTGTTTCTCCGACAATTTATAGACCGTCTTCTTAGTCAGCGGCACAAACGGTTTCTCGCCAAATATTTCCGCCACAGCCGGACCGCCGAAGACTGCCGCCTCCTGCTTATATTGTTCGTACGCGTTCTTCAGGCAATCTAATTTCCGCTCCACGAGAAGTTTATCCAGAACAAGCGCCTGATCCTCTCTATGGTCATAATCAAACTGTTTATTCGGGTTTGCGCCGCTATAACCGTTCTTGTTAACGCTTCTCCCCTGAAAAATATTACTTCCCGCACGATAGATCGTCGTACGTAGACCGATTTGGTCAAAATTGACGACGGCCTGCCGCATCATTCTCTCAAATCCGAGAAAGTATCTGATATTTACGGTTTTCTTGATGGAAATATCTTTATTGCCTGTCTCGAATCCGATCCGATATCCTTCCGTATAAGTATCCGCCAGCAGCTTAACCTTCTCTTCAGACATCTCATTTAAGTGTCTTGCCGTCTTGAGTTCATTGTCGGTAATATACTCTCCGTAATAATACAGATATCTTAAATCGCTCAAATCGCTTTCCATAATAATCCGGTATGCGAAGCCTCTGTCGGGACTCAAAAGTCCCGCCGTTCTCTCAAGCGCTTCCGGTTCATAATAATCACTTACATACCAGTACAGTATCTGCCGAATCTCTTCCTGCTGCGGCTCTCCTGCACGCCCGCTGCTCACAAACTCCTGATAAACTTCCAGCAGAAGTTCCATTCGTATCACCATGTCAAATCGGTTCTGCTCAAAAGCCGCCGGAATCATTCCCCGCAGTTCCGTATATAGAAAAGACAGCATTTTCCCAATTGACTCGCCCAGACAACCAACCGCATAGTCAGGATTCCCGTAACTATTCCCATAATGCGCAGGAAGAATGTCCTCATACAGGCGCCTATTGAAATCCTGCAGTTCTTCCATGTTCATCTGTCGTAATCTGCCGCTCTCCACAATGTTCCACGTTCTGTCCATAAGCAGAACGAACTCAGCCATATGGTGAAAATACGTCTGCGCCTGCTCCGCGCAGATTGACTCATTCAGTATTTCTTTCATCCGCTCCATTGCAAGCACGTATCTTTCCTTCTCCAAATCTTCTCTGTCTGTTTCCGAAATATACAAATCTTCCATCATCAATCAAAAACCTCACATTTCCGCCGTCAACGGTCTTTCATTCCCGCCCTCAATAACCTTCTATATTCAAATTATATGCGAGCTCTTATCCTGTCACAACGAACATCACAGCGCATACGCACCTGCATACAGAATTACGCTGATTGCGGCGAGCGCTAAGACATTCAATCCGATACCGAGATAGGTAAACAGATAGAATTTATCCCGCTCAGTCTTAGAAATCACGCCGAGCGCTGCCCCTACGAAAGAAAAGATCATCACCAGCATCGCTGCCGCACCATACTGCCTTGGGATATCTCCCGCCTTCAGATAACTCATGATCACGGCATAGGAAAGCGTCGCAAGAGAAATCACGCCGAGTATTGTGGACATGATACCTTTCTGCGTATGCTGTTTATTCGTAAACATATAACTGTTCTTCTTCGCCATAGCAGCTCCTTACTCCGTATTGTCCCGCTTATGCTGTTTCAATATACATAATGTGCACAGCAATTCGGGCTGTGAAATCTTGAAATGGGTATTTCCGACGATTCCGAAAACACCCATTCATCTTACTCCATCTTCTCTTTAGAACAGAATCTTGTTTCTTCCTGCCAATAATTTCGCGCCGCTGATAATCAGAAGCACGCCGCTTGCAATACCGACTACTAAGGCAACTACGCCAACCGCAATGTTTAATGCGCCGGAACCGCCCATTGTTTTATAAGTTTTCTCTTCCATCCTTATGCTTCCTTTCTATTTCTACTCTTTCATCCGTCTCCGGTACTTTGGTTGTCTCATTATATTTGTCTATGTGCTGTTATGTTTTCCTTGCCCGTTATGCTTTCGCTCCGCTTACTTTGCCCCATATTGTTCATAGTATGCATCAATGGCGCTCTTTAATGTATCGTCAATGTATATCGTTCCGTTGTACGGCTTATTGTAAAGGCAGCTCACCACTTCTTCCATCGTTACAATAGCATGCGCCTCAAATCCGTACTTTGCTTTGATTTCTGCTAACGCGCTCTTCTCGCTGTCAAGGCCGCGTTCCATACGATTCAGGGAGACCATCAGCCCTTTAATTTCCACATCAGCCTGACTCTTAAGAATCGGAAACGTTTCTTCGATAGACTTGCCAGAAGTCGTTACATCCTCGATGATCACTACCTTATCACCGTCCTTTAGCTTGCTGCCAAGCAGGATTCCCGTGTCACCGTGATCTTTCACTTCTTTTCTGTTAGAGCAGTAACGAATCTCTTTACCGTACAGTTCACTGATCGCCATAGTCGTTGCCACCGAAAGCGGTATCCCCTTATAAGCCGGTCCAAACAGCACGTCGAAATCCAGTCCATACATGTCGTGAATGGCTTTCGCATAGTATTCACCCAGTCTGCGAAGCTGCACACCCGTAACGTATGCTCCGGCGTTCATAAAAAACGGCGACTTTCTACCGCTCTTTAACGTGAAATCTCCAAACTTAAGCACTTGGCTGTCCACCATAAATTCGATAAATTCCTGTTTATACCGTTCCATCTTCTTACCCTCCTGCTTTAGTTTCTTGATGAAAGCGCCTGCGCAATATCCTCTTTCATAGCAAGAACCGCCGCCCTCGAAGCGTCTGCGAAGTTCTCCTCGCCGTATTTTGCATACTGCTCCTGCTGATATGCCGCAATAATGCCTCTGGATGAATTGATGATCGCCCCAAGTCCGTCTTCGTTAAAGAAGTGCACTAAATCCGCGCCTTTACCGCCCTGCGCGCCGTATCCCGGCACGAGGATGAACGCCTTTGGCATAATCGCACGCAGAATTTTACCCTGCTCCGGATATGTCGCCCCTACCACGGCGCCCACATAACTGTAAGAGTCTCCCATACACTCAGCGCCCCAAGCGGCAACCTGTTCGCCCACAATCTCATAGAGCGGTCTGTCCGCCTTATCATCCCGTATAATCCTGTCCTGCATTTCTCCGCTGCTGGGATTTGAAGTCTTCACCAGCACGAAGATGCCTTTCTTTTCTTCCTGACACACCTTAATAAAAGGCTTCACGCCATCAGAGCCAAGATAAGGATTCACGGTTACAAAATCCTCGTCAAAACCTCTGCACATCGTATTGCCGACCTTGACTTGTCCGAGATGTCCTACCGCATACGCCTCGGAGGTGGAACCGATGTCTCCGCGCTTGACGTCAGCGATTACCACCAGATCTTTCTGCTTGCAATATTCAACCGTCTTCTGAAAAGCGATCATGCCCTCAATGCCAAACTGTTCATACATGGCAATCTGCGGCTTTACCGCAGGAATCAGATCGTAAATATGATCTACGATCTTCTTGTTATACTGCCAGACTGCTTCCGCCGCACCTTTAGTCGTCTCACCGTATTCTGCAAAGGCTTTCTTCTGAATGTGCTCCGGTACAAATTTCATGGTAGGGTCTAACCCTACCACGATCGGCGCGCCTGTTTTCTTAATCTTATCTACTAATTTGTTGATCATAATGTTTTTCCTTCCAAATCCTGAAGTACATACTGGTTCTCTATGTAAAGTTTGAATTCATCTCTGGACACCCACATCCACTCGCCGTATTCCTCAGATAAGATAATGTTCGCCTCTTCTTCTTTGATGGAACACAGATATGCGATACCTACGCAATGCGTATCCCCCAGCATACTGGACCATGTATATTCAATCTTGTCAATCGTACCGTCTACCGACAGCTGCTCTTTGATCGCACGCAGTACCGTATCGTCCGGCGCCTCACCATGCTGGACTTCCGCATCGATAAACTCCCACACAAACGGATCCGGAATCCTGTCATCAACCCATCTTTTAATCAACAGATACTTGTCATTCTTCTTGATAATGCCTTTTACGCGTAAGAAAGTACTTTCCATTTCTCTACCATTCCCTCCTGCATACTTATGCATCACTTTGCTGTTTCGCCCGGATTAAGACATGCAGCTTACCAAAACATATATGGCAGTCCCAATACAAGCTGTCATTTCAAATAGTAACATCGGCTTTTTGCCTTGTCAATCTCATCTCGTCTGCAAAAACTCGTACTCCCTCTTCGCCGTAGCATCGTCCGGATACGAGCGCAGATAACTACTCATCAGCGTCGCCGCCGTTTTGTAATCATGCTTATACTCATAAGTAACGATCTCATTAAACTTGAGCGTCTGCATCATGCCGTTGTCCTCAATGTTCATCGCCGCCTGAAAAGCCGCCAGCGCCGCATCGTATTCTCCCATCTGCATCTTACACAAACCCAGTTGATTGTATATTTCTGCCTTCGTCTGATCATTCTCCGTATACTGCGCATAGATGGTAGATGCGTAATTGTAATCCCCTAGCGCCTCATAGGTTCTTCCCAGATAGAGCGCGGCGCCGTATTCAGTCGCTGTCTTCAGATTACTCAGATGACTGCGTGCATTCTCATAATCACCCATATAATAGCAGATTCGCCCCATATCATAATCCGAAATTGACTTCTCGTTCTCTGTCAACGCATTTTGCAGATAAATAAGTCCTGCATCTTTATATCCGTATTCTTCAAGCGCCATATAAATGCGGATCATCTGATCGTAATTCTTGCCGTCCAGCGCCACAGCCTCATTAAAGTCGGCCTGCGCACCCTCGAAATCATCCTGCGCCAGCTTCACGCATCCCCGCAGATAAAAGGCGTCTTTCTCCTTCGGACGCAGGGCGAGAATCGCACTATAAGCGTTCGATGCATCCTGCAATTGGCCGTTCTTGTAATATGCTGTGGCAAGATAATAGTTGATGTCAAAATCAATATCCTCCACTCTGCCGCCTCCGCTGTGGAGCGCTGCTTCCAAATAAGTCACCGCGTCGCTGTACTGCGTCATTCCCATGTAGGAAAGTCCCATACCGCGATACACTAGCTGTTCGTCTTCTCCGGCCTCTTTCGCACTTGCGAAACAGTTTAAAGCCTCGTCATATTCCAGCGCTTCGACTGCATCCATTCCCTGCTTTAAGTAGCTTACCTGTTCGCCCTCACCGCAGGCGCTTAAACATACTCCCGTCAGAACAACCGCCAAAGCGCATTGTATTTTTCTTGAATATCTTCTGTCCATACTTCCTCCGTACGGTGTAGGTGTAACCTGAAATACCATTATTATGATACCATACAAGCCACCCAAATCCAAGTGGCGGATTTCATTTTCAATCATTTGTCAAGGTCTGTCGGTCATAAGTTCCCGCACACGAAATCTTTCATGATTCCGAAAAACTCCCTCACCATATTATTTAATTGAAAATATACGTTAGAGCGCGCCGAAATACCGCTCACATCCTGAAATCCCGCCGCCTTTGCCAAGTGCACGCCCCTGAAAACATGGAAGTTGTTCGTGACAATGCCGACGCTCACATCTTTTCTTCCGATCAAATCCATACTATACGCAATATTCTCCGACGTGTCCGTAGATTTATCTTCCATTATAATGCGTTCCGGTTCAATCCCTTTCTCCGTGAGGTAGCGGTACATTCCCGCCGCTTCGCTGCACGGCTCGTTACTTCCTTGTCCGCCCGAAACAATACAGACGGTATCTTCATTCACCGTCAGATAATCGTACGCAGCATCCAAACGGAATTTGAGCACCGCGCTCGGTCCGCCGGCTTTCATCTGCGCACCCAGCACGATAATATAATCCAGATTTTCTTTACCACGGTCATGGAATCTGCTGATTATGCATCCTTCAACGATCACAAATAGTAATATGCCTGCAAACACAATACATACAAAGATTCTCCTAAAGACAGGCGGTATCTTGTCCCACATGCCAAAGTGCAGCATCCAGGCAAGTATGAGCAGACACACTCCGCCTGCCGCCCATACAAGATAAAATTTGCTTCCGGACTTAATCATAAACACGACTGTACAGTAAGCAAAACAAAACAACGCCGCCAAAACGCAAACGATACTCATAATCTTTTTTCCCATCCTAATCCTCATTCCCAGTCATTATCGCATACTTCTTCTTGTTCAGACAAGAGCTGCGCGTATTTCTTATCCAAAAAGGTTACGCATATCATCTTAGCGGATAATTCTTAAATCTACCGCGCATATTTCTTAAGATTTTACAAAAAAAGAGACCGTTCAGATGCAAAACATCTGTCAGACAGCCTCTTCATCCCCTATCATATATATTATGAGTTCTATAATGACTTAATCACTTCCACGGTTTTATCATATGCCTTCGTCACATGTTTCATATAATTCAGGATACTCTCCTCGTCAAAAGGCTCCGAACGCAGCTCTTCCGTCAACGGCGCCGCATATTCCATAATACTGCCCAGACCAAGATTACCGCACAAGCCTTTTACGGTATGAGCATATGTGAATGCTTCGTTCCAGTTTCTGTCTTCTACTGACTGCCTCAAACCATCGTAGTTTTTATCATCCAGAAACTTCTTCAACATTCTCAGATAAAAGTCTTCCTTGCCCATGAAGCGCTTGAGTACCTCGTCATACTCAACTCCGACCGTAACCAATTTATCTTTCATCTTCTTCTCCCCCGTGCCAAGTTTATTCTTGTAATATTATGACTATTAATATATACGTTTTATCTCTATTAATAGATTACGTTGTTTTGAAATAAATATCAAGTATTTTATTTTTTTCAACCATAATTTTTTGCGTAGAATTAAGATTGTTTTTCAGTTGAGGCGCATGAAAAAATATGATAAACTATTGGAAAATGAATACAGTAAAGAAGAAAGGAGTCATTATGCCGGCGGAAATAAAATGGAACAATCGTTTTAATATTGGTGTGGACAGTATCGACAAGGCACACCAGAAACTTTTTTCAATTGTCGGTAAACTGGTTGCCCTCAACGAAGACACAGCAAAACAGCAGCATGCGTGCAGAGAAGGCATTAAGTATTTTAAGAGTTATACAATCAAACATTTTGCAGATGAAGAAGCATATATGCAGTCAATCAATTATGCCGGATACGCTATGCATAAAAGTCTCCATGACAATCTGCGTGACAAAACGCTTCCCGCTCTCGAGGATGAACTGGAAGAACAGGACTACTCCGTTGAATCTGTTCAACATTTTCTCGGAATCTGTATCGGCTGGCTAAACGGTCATATTATGATCGAAGACCGTGCCATCACCGGTAAGAACGCTAACAAATGGGTGCATCAGACTGCAGAAGATGAGATTGAATCTCTCTCCAAGGCAATCCTTCAGGGATTACAGATACTGTGTCAGGCCAAATCACAGGTCATCAGTCTGCACTACGGAGGCGAGAAATTTTCTACGGACAATACCATCTGTTACCGCCTGACTTATGTTTCCAAGCATAAGGAAAAAGGGAAAATACAGCTCTATCTGGTATTCGAGGAACCGCTTGTTCTCCGGACTCTCACGGAGATTCTCGGCGAAGACATTAAACGGATCGACAAGACCTCTATCTACGCCATGAAGATTCTGTCCGAACAGTTTGTCGATTATATCAAATCGCATTTTACATTTGATAACAGCTATCGGCTGGAGAAGAATGATATGATGACCTTTGACCAGTTTGTGCGCACATTTGACAAAACGTATCCGCCCTACAGTCTTCTGTTCAATACGGAAGGCAAAGGATATTTTGCATTCTGTGCAATTTTGTAAAGTTTCTACATACAAAAAGGCCGCCGTTTCACGAATGACATTTCGTGAAACGGCAGTTTTATTGATACCACATTCCTACATGCGGAACACGAGTCCGATACACATACCTTCGTCCTCTCTTCTTGCGAAGATATCTCCATCCATCTTAAGCATAATCTGTCTGGCTATGTAAAGCCCCAGCCCGTTTCCGCTCTTATCCTGCGCATTGCTTCCTCGAAAAAAACTGTCAAACAAATGCGGCATCTCGTTCTGCGATACGGGAGATCCGGAATTAAACACCTCAATTACCTGACAATAATCCTCTTCATACAGCTTCAGGCAGATTGAATGCCCGTCACCGTATTTCACGGCGTTTTCCATCAGATTTTCCATCACCTCGACGGCACGGTCCACATCGCCTTTTAACAGCTTATTCTCATATTCGCCGACTACAAATTCCGTCATCGAAAGTCTGCACTTCGGCTCGTAGATTTCTCTGATTTTATCGATATAATTTTTCAGGTAGAATTCGGAGTCCGCCACGTCGATTTCCAGAATATCCTCGCTTGCCGTACTCGCGATTTTGTGCACAAACTCCTCTATCTCCAGTGCATGCTTCTCTATCTGACGCGCCGCATGTACTTTCTGTTCCTCTGTCTCATAGATTTCTTCCCGCAGCGCCTTGGCATAAAGCTTGATCGCGCTCAAGGGTATCTTAATATCATGAGATATCGACAGCAGCATCAGTTTTTTTTCTTTTTCCAGATTCAGGGCTTTTGTCTTTGATGCATACAATGTATCTCTGAGCATGGAAATACCCCACACAAACTTGCCGAAAAACCGCCCTCTGTTCTCTTCCACGTCTACCTGCAGATGTCCCTTTGCCAGTTCAAAAGGCATCTGGCTGACCAGATGAAACGGCTTTATCACCTGCATCCTGATGTACCAGAGCACCGAAAATATCATAATCCACGAAACAAACAGCGCTCCCTCCGCAATCCACAAAATATGCTGATCCGCTGCGACGACGACATAATCAAATCTCACGAATCCCATCAGCTTACCCCTCACCGCAAACGGATATACCACGCTGCTCATCCCGTTGCGGTTCTTATAGAAGTCAAGAAACTCTCCTATTTCCGCTCCCACCGAAAAGAAGCTTACTTCCTTCACATACTGCATATCACGCAGATCAGGCTCAGTAAATGCGCCCGCATCTTCTAAGCCCTGCATGATCTGATTCATTTCCACTTTATAGGCGGTGTCTTCTCTTGCGTTCCCGTCCCGACATAATAGATACAACAGCACTGCTATGACCAGATAAGTCAATACGGAGACGGCTATCATCCGGTTATATTTCTTCATATTTGTAGCCCACGCCCCACACAGTCCGTATTCTCTTGGGGTTTCTCGGGTCCTCCTCGATTTTATCCCTGAGCGTTTTGATGTGCACCGTCAACGTCTGGTTTTCACTAAAGCTGTCGGCACCCCATATCTTGCCAAACAAGTATTCTTTGCGCAGCGTCTTCCCCGGATTTTGCACCAGCAGGACTAAGAGTTCATATTCCTTTATGGTCAGCGCAATCTCTCTATGATTCAGGAACACCTGCTTTGCATCCGTATCTATGGAGATGCCTCCCGAACAGATTACCGCCTTCTCCTGCTTCATACCGTACTCGCGTCTCATAAGCGCTTTCATCTTAGCGCAAAGGAGTTCCATGTCCACCGGCTTCTCCACATAATCATCCGCCCCTTGTATGAATCCGTTCATCTTATCCTCTTTGTCCACTCTGGCGCTCAGGAAAAGAATCGGCGTATTACTGTATTCTCTGACTGCGGCGCATACCGCAAATCCGTCCATATCCGGCAAAGAAACATCCAGAATAATCAGTTTCACCTTATTTTCCTTCAAATATGCAAGCGCTTCCTCACCGCTAAAGACGCCCTGTGCAAGATAGCCTTCCCTCTCCAGAAAAACCCTTATCAGTTCATTTAGTTCCCGGTGATCCTCCACCAGCAGAATGTCCGTCATCCATGCTTCCTTTCCCTGTCAGAATCCCATTTCCATCAGCCATACCGACAGCTTCTTCTCCCGCTCCCTGTTCTCTTCCTGTCCTTTGTACTTACCGAACACATACTCTCCTTTGATGCTTCCGTCCTCGATGTAGAGCACCCTGTCGCTCTTCGCCGCCACTTTCATATCATGGGTAACAAGCATAATGGTCGTCCCCTCAGCATTGATGCGGTTCAATTCTTTCATGACTTCCTTAGAATTTTGCTGGTTCAGGGCGCCGGTGGGCTCATCAGCAAAAATCATCTTCGGACGGTTAATGAGGCTGCGGCAGATGCACGCCCGCTGCAACTGTCCTCCGGACACCTCGTTAATATCGTGCTCTGCAATTTCACTGATGCCAAACTTATGCATCAGTCCTTTTGCCCTGTCGTTAATCTGCTTTCTGTGTTCTTTCCCTCTACAGTTCTTGGACTGATATGCCGGCAATATGATATTATCATAAATACTCAGATTTTTTAACATATACATCTGCTGAAAAATAAATCCCATCTCGTTAAGACGCAGACTGCTCATCTGCGCAGAATTCAGGGCGTTAATGTCCTTGCCGAAGAAATCGACTCTGCCCGCCGTTAGACTGTCCATCCCGCTGACCGTATATAACAGCGTAGATTTGCCGGAGCCGCTCGGTCCCATGACCGCCACCATCTCCCCTTCGCGAATCTCCATATTGATATTCTTTAAAACATTATTCTGCCTCTTGTTGATAATATAAGTTTTGCACAAATCTTTTACCGTCAATGTATTCATAGCTTCTCCTTTCTCCTTATCACTCGATATCGTTTACTTCCTTCAAGTCAACCTTCTTCACACCTCCTGAACACAGCATCGCCGTAATGCCCGTCACCGTGAACAGCAGCAGTGGATAGAATACATATACTTCGACCGTTCCCATAACCAACTGAATGGATGTCGCTCCCATCATAGCAAAAATCGGACCGATGATATACGGTGCGAACAGATTCGACAACAGTGTTCCGGCTGCTGCCGACGCTGCCAGAAGAATCAGCACCCTGACAGTCTGCCAGCCTTTCAAGGAACGGTCCGCAAACCCAATACTCTTTAAAAGTGCGATATCTCCGCGTTCTTTCGCCATCATCGTCTTCATCAAAAGGACTGTGATCAGACTGTTAATAACCAGTACAACCACCACGATAAAATACATCAATGTATCAATCTGCTCAATGATGCCGCCAATCATATTATTGAGAAATCCTTTGGCATCCATAATCCTGTATTGCGGGAAAATCTCCTTAAGCCGCTCACATGCTTCCTCGCTCTCCATTCCTTCTATCTCTACCTGTATACACATGATTCCTCCCGCATAATCCGCGTCAAGCTCCGTGCTCCTGCTCACCCGGTATCCTTGTCCCATATTCATCATAGACTGATATAATCCCGTAATCATCATCTCCTGTGTCCGGTCCGCCATCTTAAAATGAATCGTGTCGCCTATGTCCACATCCAGTTCCTTTGCCGTAAGTTCCGTAATCATCACTTCGTTATCAAGCTGCGGCTCCCTGCCCGACAGTACGCTGTAATGCCTGTCCCAGCTTCCTACTGCCTGCAGACCATAATAGGAAACACAGTCTTGCGGGTCGTCGGAATAGCAGGGGATCATATACCCCATATCCGCTCCCGTCACCGCCTCTATTCCATGCTCACTGAGTGTTCTCTCGATATCCTCCATGTCCCGAAACAGAATGTTCATATCTACCGTATAAGTTTCTCCTTTGCCCGTGTCCAGATAAACATCCGACGGGCTGATGGAAAACTCACTGATAATACCGTCACTCTTCAAAGTATTTGCTGCGCTGAGCGGCAGCAGAATCAGCATCATCCCCAGACAAAACGTCACAAACAGCACTCCGAAACGTCTAATGCTGCTCAAAATATCATTTGCCGCAAGATAGAAGTACGGTTGCATCCGCGCCTGTTTCCAAAGCTTCAAGCGGCTTTTCGCTCTGTAGCGCTCCCCGTCAGAACCGCTCCTTATCGCTTCCAGTGCGGATATCTTCTTTAATTTATCTGCGCTTGCATAACAGAACAATTGTACAAGTCCGACTATCGCGGCGGCGCACACAATATTAATGACAAAATTCTGCCGCGTCTGTTCCACCACAATATTGACAATTGCCCGTTCCAAAACAGCCTTGCCGAAAGGCACGCTGAACGCCAGTCCTATCAAAGCTCCTGCCACGGAAAGCGCAAGATATTTGATCATATAAATTCCCTTAATCCCCGCATCTTTTAACCCAATTGCTTTCATGATACCGATTTCCTTGTAGTCCTCCTGCAAAGTAAATACGATTGTAAATCGCAGTACCAGAAAAGCCAACAGAATTAAGCACACGCTCACGACAATAAGAATCGCCGCAATCAGCATATCCATGATATAGCACATACGAATCGTTTCCGGACCATCAATCGCACTGATGACTTTGAAATCCTGTTCCTTCCACTCGCTCCTGAATTTCTCCTCATCTGCAAAATTGATGCTATATATCCCGGTGTATATAAGATTTTCCTGCCCGTCATATGCAGAAAAATCTTCCTCCGTGATAAACAGACGCTTAAATCCCATCATAGAACTGCCGAACACCGCATCTTTCACAATAGCGGCAATCTGAAACTCCTGTTCTACATCCCCCACACAGATGGTAACCTTATCTCCTACCTGCAGATTGTTATTATCCGCTTCCAGTTTAGGAAACGCTATCTCACCGGACTTTAACGTCAGACTTTCTCCATCTTCCATATAAACTTTCATAAAATTGTCCGGAATCGTCTGAATAAACAGCGTATTGGTTCTCTCATATGCCGTCTGCGCCGGGTCCGCCTGACATTCGGTAATTGTCACATCCCCGTTAATCAGGTTGAATCCTTTCATCACCTCATGTTCGGAAAGCCACCGTTGTTCTCGAAGAAAATCGGCAATTTCATCGCTTTTGCCGTCCGTCAGGGCAATCACAAAAGAATCCGGCACCTTGGACAACGTCAGAAAGTGGTCGATCGCTCCGTTTACCGCAATCAGATTATCTACACTGCTGGCAAGAAACATTGACGCTAATATGATGAACAACAATAGAATGATATTCGTTGTCCGCTTTCGCTTTAAATCTTTTTTAAGTATTCGTAAAAACATCTGTCATTTTCCTTTCTTATGAATGATTTACTCCGCAGCTGACTTTGCGAAGTCTACTCGAGTCTTATGACAGTGTAATGCATAAATTATTAAATAATCATTAAAAAAAGTAAATTCGCAAAGCAAATTTACTTTTTTAATCTATATGTTATCCAATCCAGCGCTTTAATACGCTTTCAACGACCTCAGGTTCCAAAGGCTTCGCAGTATGCTCATTCATTCCGGCGTCTTTCGCCGCCTGCACATCTTCTGCAAAGGCATTGGCCGTCATTGCAACAATAGGAATCGTAGATGCGTCAGGTCTGTCAAGCTTCCTTATGGTCCTCGTCGCCTCATGACCGTCCATGACAGGCATCATGATATCCATCAGAATAATCTGATAATCGCCCGGAGCCGACTCGGCAAACAAATCAACCGCCTCTTTGCCGTTCGTCGCCAGAGTGACCGTAACCCCCAGCTCCTCCAGCATATACTGGGCAATCTCCTGATTCAATTCGTTGTCTTCTACAAGGAGAACATGTTTGCCTGTAATCTGTGCCTGTTCTTCTTCCTTCTCCGCTTCCGGACTTTCTTCTGACACGGCAATCTTCATCGGCAAGATCACCGTGAATCTGCTTCCCTTGTCAATCTCACTTTCAATCTGTATCGTTCCTCCCATATTGTCCACCAGCTTCTTGGTGATGGTCATGCCAAGACCCGTACCTTGATAATTCGTTCTGGCGCCGCTTTCCTCCTGCGTAAAAGGTTCGTAAATATGTTTCTGGTAGTCTTTACTCATACCGATTCCGGTATCGGAAATCTCAAAGCAGACCTCCGCGGTTCCTTCTTCCTCTGAAAGCACGCGGCACGCCATATGTACGCTTCCGGACGGCTTATTATATTTCACGGCATTGCCGGCTATATTGATAATAACCTGTTTGATATGCAGCGGACTGCCCACGAAATATTCATGTGGCATCCTGTCCGGCTCTTCAAAATCCGTCGTTAATTTGATATTCCGTATCGACGCCTGCCCGCTCACAATAACCGCACAGTTATGGAGCAGATCTTTTAAGCTGAAGATTTCATCGGCAAACTCTACGTTCCCGCTTTCCATCTTGTTAATGTCGAGCACATCGTTGATCAGAGACAACAGATGTTCCGCCGACGTTTTTATCTTCTTTCTGCAGTCTTCCTGCCGCTCTAAATCTTCCGGATTCTTCTCGGCAATATTCAGCATACCCATAATTCCGTTAATCGGCGTCCGCATATCATGCGACATATGGGAAAGAAATTCGGTCTTAGCCTGATTCGCTTTCTGCGCTTCACGCATGGCAACCTGCAGCTCGCCGTTCTTGACTTCCAGAAGATGATACGACTTCTTTCGCATGCGGGACACAATACCGCCAAAGATCAATACAAATACGATAATTATGCTCGCAATAATAATAACGTCTTTGCTCTGATGCAGATAATCCACCCAGTCGTAGCTGTCATAGGGGATATTCATATACTGGTTGATGATGGCTTCTTTCTCATCTGTTGACACCATTCTCAGAGATTTGTTCATCACGTTGAACAGTACCGGATCCATATCGCTCGCTGCCGCCAGCGTGCTGCTCGACTGATAACGGTAGTTATCCCACTCGATCAGGTCCGAAAACCTCTCATTCTTGGATTGATAATTATACTCAATCGTGTTGAGCAGCGTAATATCTGCATTGCCTTTCTTGACCATCTGCAAACACTCTTTGGCGCTGTCGCAGTAGACAGACTGCTCTCCGAGGGCAAGGTAATCGGCCCAGTAGGCGCGTCCCTTGGTCAGCGCTATGGTTACTTCATCATCCGTCAAAACAAAATCGTTCTTAGAAATAATAACCGCATTATAAGACATAAATGTGCCTGACAGCTTAATATCCTCATCCTGTGAAAGCAGCATATTGTTGGCGCCCACATAGAAATCAATCTTTCCCTCAAGAAGCAGATCCTTCCAATACTCGCTCCTGTCAAGCGGTACGAACTCCATAGCGAGCCCGCTTCTTTCTGCAACCGTCTTTAGGATCTGAAGATAGATTCCGTCGTTCTCCCCCTGCTCATTGACATATGCAAGCGGCTTGGTGTCCTTATAGAATCCGATTCTTAACAGGCTTCCGCTGTCGATAAACGCCTGTTCTCCCGCGGCGAAATTCTCCCGCCTGTCCCCGTAATAGCGGTTGACAAGTTCCTGATCCAACGGCGGTGTGTCTACATTAATCTCTTCAATTCCTCTGTTTAATTCATCAAGCAGCGCCGTATTGTCTTTCCATGTAATATAATAGTAAGGCGCATACGCAAATTTGCCTACCAGACACTGTCCTTCCAAGACTTCCGTCAACGTGTGGACAGCCACATCAATCTCTCCGTCTGCGAGCGCCTCCTGTAATTTTTGTGTATTCTCATACTGCTGCAGATCAGGATTGCTGATTCCATTCCGCTCCAGATACTGCAGATATTCCGTTTTGCGAATATAACTTTCCACCACGCCGAACTTCATATCACGCATACGTTCAAAATCCTCATATGCAAGATTGCTGCTACTTTCTACAAATAAACAGCCATACGTGTATCCGCTGGGCAGCGCCGCATAATCAAATATCTCACTGCGTTCGTCGGAATACTGCGCGGAACCTACCAAATCCACTTCTTTGGTTTCAAGCTTCGCAAGCGCATCATCCCAGCTGTCGCAATTGACATATTCAATATCCCATCCCGTATATACGCATAATTCTTCCAGATATGCCACATCCATACCGCCGTAACCGTCGTTCTCCGAATATGTATGATAGCCTTCCATCGGGAAGAAAGCTACCCTGACGGTGCGTATCTCCTGTGCCCGGGCATACGCCGGAAACAATGCGGACAACACTACTGCTGCCATAAGCAATGCCGATATGCTATATAGAAAATCATTCAGATATGTCTTCTTCATAGCGCTCCTCCATGCCAAAGTATTTTGCTGAAAATAACACTCGTTACTATAAATTACCAAATTATATTATACAGTAAATTAATATATTTGAAAATATTTTTTCTTTTTAAAATAAAAGCTGGATAAAAGCCTCGTCCAAAATAAAAAGCTGGAGAGTCATCAGCCTTTATAACGTCTCTCCAGCTATCATTTTACAGTCCAGAATAATACTCTCAGTTCCGTCCGCTTCACCATTCATCAATTTAAACAGTAGTTTTACCGCTTCTTTCGCCACCTGTTCTACCGGATTATAAATCGTATTCAGCCTCGGCGAAACATAATCTAACATATCAATACCGTCAAACCCCATGATGCCGTAGTCCTTTCCGGCCTTTATACCTTCGCCGCTCATATACTTCATAATATCCAAGGCAAAGATATCTCCGGAACAGAAGAATGCCGTCCGTTTATTTGTATTTCGCAGTTCTTCATACGCCCGTGCAGCATATGCCTCATTTCTGTCTATCACGACGCTCTCTGCCTCCGGCTTCCGGCCGCCGTTCCAAGAAAATACCGCTTCCTCAAATCCATCCAGTCTCTGCCGGTGAACATATGTATTCTCTTCACTGCGTTCAAGCGGCGGACACACAAATACAATCTTCTCATAGCCCTTTCGTAAGATTTCTTCCGTTGCCTCTCTTGCCGCTTTCTTTTCCTCTATGCTCACGAAAGGCAGATCCTCGGCAATCTTGTTACCAATCGTCACGATCGGCGTATCAAGACGGTTCAGAAAGTCCTTGTACTCGCTTCCCTGATTGACGGAAGATAAGATAATCCCGTCCACATGATAATCAACCAGTCTCTCAAGCTGCTCCCGCTCCATCTCTTTATTCTGCTCATGGAGCGTAATATTGACGAAGTACCCTCTTTCCCTTGCTTCCGTTCCGATGGCGGAAAGCAGTTGGGAAAAATATCTGTTATTGACGTCGAGCACTACCACGCCGATATAGAAAGTCTGCCCTTTGACTAACCCCCTCGCCAAAAGATCCGGACGGTATCCGCATTCCTTTGCCTTTGTCAGGATCAGCTCCTTAGTCTGCGGGTTGATTCTGCCTGTATCCGTAAGCGCCCGATGCACCGTCATTCGTGAAACGCCGCACATCTGGGCAAGTTCTTTTGCTGTGACTGCCACTTTATGCCTCCCGCTATAGTAAATTTCTTTACGACTTTACTGATAGTATAACATTGGGACTCATAAAATTGCAATTCTTACCATATTCCATGACAACGCCGGCAGACGGCTGGTCAGAACACCCTGCGCAAGACTGCTTGTATCGCTTTGTTCAGGCTTTACCCGTTCATGATTCTCCAAGTTAGTCGCTTTCTTGTCCACGGAATGCATGGTCACATGCTCTATGACGCGAACTGCCTCAAATCCCTGCAATTCCAACGTAATCTCCGCCATCTCCCCTTCCATACGGTTAACGGCAAACAATACCACCTCTTTTTTCTCCTCATTATGCACAACAACATAATCCACATAGGGAACCTGCTTTCTCAATGCGCAATCGTATGCCGGAATCTCATCCACACCCTGCAGCACCTTACCGGAACCGTAATTTGCCATGTGCATAAAGGGATAATAAATCGGCTGAACCCATACTTCTCCTTCCTCCTTGGTCATAATTGCAGCGCTGATATTGGTCAGAAGCGACTGACAGGCAATCTTGATCCGGTCGGCATATTTTAGGAAATTCATCATCATGCCCGCAAACAGCAGCGCGTCTTCCATCGTATAAATCTGTTCACTTAAGTGCGGCGCCACCTGCCAAGGGCTTGCGTCCACCGAAGCCGCCACTTCCTTATCCGGCACCGACCATACGCCCCACTCATCAAAACTAATGTAGATAGTCTTATCTGAGCGGTGCCATGCCTTGACGTAATCGCATGTTCCGATCACGGTTTTGATGTAGTCTTCCATATCAAGCGACTGTGAGAGGAAACTCTCCGTTCCCATTTCCTGTCCGCCGTAATATTGATGCAGAGAGATATAATCCACATAAGGATAAGTATATTTTAAGGTTTCCGCCTCCCAATCCGGGTAGGTCTTCATATCGGATTTAGAACTGCCGCAGGAGACTACCTTGATGTCTGCATCAACCTGTTTCATTGCCTTGGCGGTCTCCTGTGCAAGCCGCCCGTATTCCTGCGCAGTTTTATGCCCAATCTGCCAGTCCCCGTCCATCTCGTTACCCAAACACCATGTCTTTATGCCGTAAGGTGTCTCTACGCCGTGTTCTTTTCTTAAGTCACTGTAATAAGTTCCTCCTTCAATATTACAGTACTCTACGAGCGATACGGCATTCTCGATACCCTTCGTACCGAGATTCACCGCAAAAACAGGCTCGATGCCAGCCTTCCTCGCCCATTTCATAAATTCATTTGTTCCAACTTCATTCGTCTCAATGGCGCGCCATGCAATCTCCAGCCTGCGGGGACGGTTTTCTACCGGACCAACCCCGTCACGCCAGTCATAGCAGGAAACAAAATTTCCGCCGGGATAGCGCACCGCGGTCACACCCATCTCTTTTACTTTGTCAAGGACATCCCCACGAAATCCGTCCTCATCCGCCGTCTCGTGGGACGGCTCGTAAATCCCCGTATATACTACCCTGCCCATATGTTCTACAAAAGACCCGTAAATCCTCTTGTCAATCTCGCCTTTTACAAAATTCCTGTTGACAATTATATGTGATTGTTCTTTTCCCATCTCATTCTCCAATTCTGCGCACACTTTTCACGCATGCCGAGTTTGTGTCGAGTGCGCGCAGACACAAATCTCGTGTGTGAAAAATTTATTTTTCACACTACGGTACTTTCGTTCACGCTATTCCTTCATTCCGGCGGTCGCCACGCCTTCGATAAAATATTTCTGACAGAAAATATACAAAACAAGCAACGGCGTCAGTGAGATCATCGTCGCCGCGAGCGTCGGTCCGTACTTGATGACTTTATTTCCCACTAAGACCGCCAGCCCCGCCGACAATGTCCTTTTATTCTGTGAACTGGTAAGCATCAGAGGATATAACAAATCATTCCAGTTATTCATAAAATGAAAAATCCCCAGACTCACAAGCGCAGGCTTACAGAGCGGCAGCATAATAGAGCGAAAAATCCGAAACTCGCTCATCCCGTCTATCCTTCCCGACTCTTCCAGAGATTTCGGCAGCCCTGTAAAAAAGGAACTCATCATATAAATTCCGAACGCACTGGTCGCGCGCGGCAGTATCAACCCAAGATATGTATCTAGCAAGTGAAATTTGTACACTTCGATATAAAGCGGCGTCATAATAATCTGAAACGGAACCATCATGGTCAGCAGAATAATCGAAAACAAAAGCTTTGAGCCTTTAAACCTCATCCGCGCAAACGCATATCCCGCCATCGAATCAAACAACAGGCTGACGATCGTCACTCCTCCCGCAAAAATAACGGTATTCTTGGTCATTTCAAAAATAGGTATGCTGTCTCCTACATACAAGTACTGGTGCAGCGTCCACTCCTCCGGAAAAAACCGCGGCGGGAACTTAATCACCCCCACATCCGTCTTAAATGATGACACCAGCAGCCATAGGATGGGAAGGATCACCGAAAATGCAATCAGACCCGTAAAAATCACCCCTGCCACAGTCGATAATTTTACTCTTTTAACTTTATTCATCTGCATCCTCCCCTCGGCTTAATATAAACTTCCGCAGGACAAACGTCATCACAGCCACGATCACAAACAGATAGACGGAAATTGCCGAAGCATACCCCAAATCGTAAGGCGCCGTCTGAAATCCTCTGTCATAAATGTACTGCACGACCGTTTCCGTCTTGTTGAGCGGCCCTCCCTGCGTCATAACATACGCCTGATCAAACATCTGCATAGCGCCTATTGTTGAAGTGACGATGCAGAAGCTGATGGTCGGCCAGATACCCGGTATCGTGATATGGATAAATCTGCGAAAGCTTCCCGCGCCGTCCATCTCCGCCGCCTCGTACAGCGATTGCGAAATATTGAGCACGGCCGCCGCGAGCAAAGTCAACGTATACCCGAATCCCTTCCAAGCCGTTACAACAATCACCGTCGGCATGGCAAGCTTCGGATCTTTTAAGAACGCGATGGTTTCAAGTCCCGCCTGCTTTAACCAGTATGCAATAAGTCCCATATTCGGATCGAGCAGCATAGACCACACGATACCGATTGCCGTCATGGAACAGACGAACGGCAGATAATAGATAGAACGGAGCAGCTTGGAATATCTGCTGTTCTTAGACAGGCATACGGTCAATAATAATGCAAGTCCAACCTGCAGCGGCACTTCCAACAATGTAAAGTAAAGGCTGTTAAAGGTGGCGTTCCTTACCCTGTCGTCCTCAAACAGCCGGAAGAAATTTTTCAGTCCCACAAACTGAACTTCCTTCATGAAAATATTCATATCCGTTATACTGATAACAAAAGATGCTATCAGCGGAATAAATACGAATACGGATAAGATAATCATGGAAGGCATGATAAAAAGATACGCGCTTTTCTGATTCTGCGCCTGATACCTTTTTCTTTTTGCTTTATTATTCGTCATCATTCCCTCGATTCTCCTAAAAAGAGTTGACTTATTAGGTCAACTCTTTTGATAGGCATCCGTCTTATTGAGCAAGCACCTTATCCATAGCTGCAGACGCTTCTTTCAACGCATCTTCCGGCGTCATCGCTCCCGTCATGACTTTCTCAAACATCGGTATCATAACATCGTTGTCAATCTGGCTTGCCAAGGAATAGCCGAGATTGTAAGAACGTCCAATCTCCGTTGCCTTGGATATGGAATTTAACACCTCATCGCTTTGTATCTCCGGGTCCTCCATCAAAGTCTTGGACCAAACCGGGAAACCGTTTCTCTGTGACCACTCTTTCAGAATATCGTCAGTCAGCCAGTACTGCATGAACTTGTACGCCGCCAATTTGTGTGATTCCTCCGTACCCTTAGGAATCACATAGCTGCAGCCGCCCGCCGGTGAAAACGCTCCTGCGCTTCCTGCCACGCAGGGCGCAATACCGAAATTGATTCCCTGCTCTCTGAGTCCGTTAATCTGCCAAGGCCCGCTCATATACATTGCAATCTGTCCTGCCTGAAGCATTGTATCCGCCTCCGGTCCCGTGATGTTTTCCGGCGACACTTTCTTATTGACCATCAAATCCTGAAGCCATGTCAAGGTCTTAACATTCTCCTCTGAATCGAGTAAATTCGTATTCGTCTGCGGGTCGTCCGCATCCCCGCCGTTTGCCCATAAGAACTGCATGTATGTGCCATTGGTAGGCATTGCAAGACCGTACTGGTTCTTGGAAGAATCCGTAAGTTTCTCCGCATACTCTGCCAGTTCATCCAAAGTAGCCGGCGCCTTCTCCGGATCTAAACCTGCCGCCTCAAACAAATCCTTATTCCAATATAAATATGTTACGTTATACTGCATCGGCGTGCCGTACAGTTTGCCGTCCACATGGGACAGCTCCAGTACATTCTCCAAGAAATTGCTCTTGTCTACACCTGTCACATCCCAGAAGTCACTGATATCTTCGAGAGAATCATTGCTGACATAAGGCGCAAGATTCTCTACGCCGAAGAGAACGAAGTCAGGAGCCGTTCCCGTAGCGATCGCCGCCGGGAGTTTCTGCTGAAGCTGGTCGTTGGGCATAATATCCATCTGAATCTCAATGTTATCCGTATTTGTCTTATTATAGTTATCTACAATCTCACGCAGAATATCGCCATCAGAACCGGTAAACACGTTCCAGAACTGCAAGGTAATCTTCTCTCCGGACGCCGCCTGCTGTGCATCCGCCGTCTCCTGCTCCTCATCAGAAGCCGAAGACTGTGTACTTTCCTCTTGTACCGAAGAATTCGAAGAATCTGCCGCGGCTGTCTGATTGTCTTTCGCACCATTTCCGCATCCTGCCAACAATGACATACACATTGCCGCACCCAAAAGAATACTCATTAATTTCTTTTTCATCTGATACCTCCTGTTGGTATATGGGTTGTTATGTTACTTTTCATGGATTTTCTGACAGATGCTTTACATTTTGGCAAGAATAGTTTAAAATAACGAATGTGAAAAATATCCTAACGGTCTATCTGTTCTTTCGCGGGGACAATAGCGGTTGGGGTATTTTTTTGCGTTCCTCCCGTAACGCAAATATGATTTTCGCTTTTCATACTGCAAAATATATTGTTCTGTCTAAACTGCATTTGTAATGTGCAATTTTCCATTGCGTACTCGTGTACGCTTTATGGAAATTATACACTTTGTACAAAGATGTGTCAATCAGAAAATCAAAAGAGTTTGATATATATTTTTTTTGTTGGTAAAATAATAGGCAAAGGAGAGATTGACGATGTCGGACAATAAATTACTTGAAGTACAAGATGCAGTTAACAGAATCATCAAAGGAAAAGAAAATGTCGTGCAGAAAGTGCTTGCCGCAATTATCGGCGGCGGACACATTTTGATGGAGGATATTCCGGGCGTGGGAAAGACGACTCTCGCCACCACCTTTGCACGGGTGCTATCATTAGACTATAAGCGCGTGCAGTTTACCCCCGACGTCCTTCCGAGCGACCTGCTCGGCTTCTCCATATATCACAGTCAGACAGGAGCGTTTGAATTTCAGAAAGGCGCCGTCTTTACCAACCTGCTTCTGGCAGATGAAATCAACAGAACCTCCCCGAAAACCCAGTCCGCTCTCTTGGAAGTCATGGAAGAACGACAGGCAAGCGTCGAGGGGGCAACCCACAAGCTTCCGGATCCTTTTATCGTCATCGCGACAGAAAATCCGACCGGATCCGCCGGTACACAACTGCTTCCCGAATCCCAGCTCGACCGTTTCCTCGTATGTCTGTCCATGGGCTATCCCGGACATGAGGACGCCGTCTCACTTCTTAAAGGCGAGGTGTGGAAACAGCTTGCCGACATCAAACCGATTCTTACTTTGGAGGAATTGACAGATCTACAGCGACGGACTGAAACGATTTTCGTCCATGACACCCTCTATGAATATATTGTGTCTCTTGTGGAGAGAACAAGAAACAGCCCGTTCTTCTCACAAGGCGCAAGCCCTCGCGCCGCCATCGCGCTTCTTCGTATGTCGCGCGCCATGGCAATGTTGAATGGACGGGATTTCGTCACGGCAAAGGACGTTCAGAGCGTACTGAGCGATGTCCTCTGCCACCGCGTACACCTAAGCGCAAGATCGCGTGTGGAAGGCATGAGCGTTGACACCGCCATAAACAAACTGTTTGAAATGGTCAAAAGCCCTAATATGTAGATTGCGTGGAGATGATGATGAATATCAGAATAAAAGACAAAAAAGTGCATATTTCCGTCCTGCATCTGGCTGCTTATATGCTCGTATATATTATCAATATACTGCTTTTTCTCATCTTCCGGGGGTATACTTTCCTCCTGACATGGATTTTCCTCACTGCGCTTGTTCCCTGTTCCTTCTTCACGGCTTGGAGGCTCGCTTCCAGTGTCGAAGGATATATGATCACCGAGAAAGAAACCGCTTCTCCGGAAGAACTTGTCGAAGTGATCGTCTCTATACATAACAGCAGTTATTTCTGTGCACTGAAAAGCATCTGGTATCTGAACATCGGAAATTCCTTTTATGATACGTCCGATGACCATAGGCTGATTCTCTCTATTCCTCCCCGCGGAAATAACCGTTTTCCGATGACCGTAACCATGACCGAACTCGGCCGGATTGTTTTCAGCTGCCGAAAATACAATGTCTGCGACCTTCTCGGCATCCTCTCCATCTGCTCGGACTGTGCCATGGAAAGCTGCCTGTTTATCCTTCCGCAGTCCGGAAATACGGTGCCGGCAGCCATCCCTGAAGCCCCTTCCGGCGCAGCGGAGCTTTCGGAGAGCATCCGTAAGGGAAACGACCATAGTGAAGTCAGTGATATCCGTACCTACCGCATCGGCGACCGCCCGAAGGACATTCACTGGAAACTTTCGGCAAGAAACCGGGAACTGATGGTCAAAGAGCGTATTTCCCTCTCCGGCAGCGAACACGTCCTGCTGCTCGACCTTCCTTCTGACAAAAACGGCGCTGAAAAACTGCTGACGGAAGGCTGGCATCAGATTACGGAACTGCTAAACTCTCATCTGATCATACGACTGCTCGTCTGGAACCAGTATCTTTTCTCCTTTGACGGTTATTCCGTCGGCAGCCCCGAAGAACTGGATGAGGCATATTGTCAGATTTATCAAACCATGCTGTCATACCGCAGCAGCAGTCTTCTGCGTCAGTATATGCGAAACTGCTATCCTCTGCTTGAAAGTTATCTGTGTATCACACAGAAGGAAGACACCGTACGGTTGGAGATTTGGATCAATGGATAAAAGCCCAAAGAAGAACAAGAAACATGCGGATATTGTGCTGTCGGAAGGCATCCTTCTGACAGGCGGCTTGCATAGGCAGCCCAAAGGAGCGTTATGCAATCTGTTCGTACGCGCCGTATTTTTGTTTGCCATCGTCGTCGGCAGCCTCGGCGGAATGCTGTCCGCTTTCCGGATTTCCTATGCTAAATGGGCCTTTTTCCTGTCTGCTTTCTTAGCCGCGTTCTACTGCGCCTCTCTGTACCTTTCTGTCTGGTGGGAAAATATCGGCTATATTTTGATCCTATTCCTTGCCATGTACACCGGACTTTCTCTGCGCACTTACATCAGCAGCGGCTTCTACGGAATCTTAAACGACATCTCTGCTTCCGCCGCCCTCTTCTTTGGGTCCGAAGCGCAAGTAAATTATGCGGAGCAGGTTGAAAACCATTCCTTTGCCATCTCTGTCGCCATGTGTTATTTTGCCTTAATCGGCTGTACGATTGCCAACGGATTGATTTCCCGTAAATCCAAATATCTCGCCGTTTCCGTTCCTTCCGTGCTCTTTCTGCTGGTGCCGGTTTATCTGGAATATGAACCCTCTGCAGGCTATGTTATCCTTCTGACCATAGGATTTATCACCGTATATATGCACCGTAGGAACCGGTATACATGCCATCAGCCCAATGCCAAGACGCTGTATAAAGCCGCAGGGAAACACATTCTTTTGGGCAATTTCTCCGGCCGTGCCGCCATGACCGCACTGCTTGCAGTTACAATGCTGTGCACGATTGTTGTGACTCTCGCAGGGCTTTTTATTCCGAAAAGCACTTATCTGCAAGCCCAAAAGCAAAGCGCTTTAAAGCTTAGAACCATGGATACAATGGAAAATTTCTATCTCCTCGGCGTAATGGGACTGATCAACTTCTATCCCTCTACCGGAGGGCTCGAAAGCGGACGTCTGGGCGGCGTAAGTTCTGTCCGTCTGGACTACGAACCTGACCTGAACCTTACATTTGTTCCCTACACGTACGATAGGATTTATCTGAAATCCTTTACCGGCGCCGAATATCTTCCTTATGAAAACCGTTGGAGCATAGACGACCAGACCGCTTATGTCGAAAGCTGGAAGCACGACACGGCTGACCGTCTTGAAGAAGCTTTTCTGTCCGGTGCGGAAGGGTATGCCAAGGGTAAAATGGGAATCGCGAATCTGGCTGCCATGACAGGCGTCTATCTGCCCTATTATTCTAAAGCAAGCGGCACCATGATACGTCCCGGAAGCAGCGCAGAATACACTTTCTTTCCCCTTTTAACGGAAATCCCGGTTGGCAGGGCCGAACCTCTTGTCAGCGGGCTGTGGCTTGATGTGCCGGAAGAAAACCTTGAAGCAGTCGCTTCTTTCTGTGCCAAAGCAGATCTTTCCGGTTCACCGGAGGAGATTGTCATAAAGCTTCGCGGCTATTTCCAAAGAGAGTTCCCCTATACCTTAAGCCCCGGCGCCACACCGCGAAGGAAAGATTTCGTCAACTATTTCCTTGAAGAGAAACGCAAGGGCTACTGCGCCCACTATGCCAGTTCTGCGGTATTAATCCTGCGCTATATGGGGATTCCGGCGCGTTATGCAGAAGGATACGCCGTAGACGCCGTCGAGGTTGCCGCAGACGCCGAACAGACAGCGGCAAATGTCGCAGATTATTACGAAGGCGCCTCCCTGCTTCCGCAAAATTCCGTCATATCCTATGACGTCACGGACGGGAGCGCCCATGCCTGGGTGGAAATATATGATGAGAATCTAGGGTGGTATCCTATAGAAGTTACGCCTTACAGAACGAGTGAAGAAGACGACCGAAGCGGTATATGGGATTTGTTCGCCAGACTGTTTCAGACCGAAGAAAGCGTTGGACTCATTACCGCCGATACACAAGGAAACGCCGCCGGCATTGCTGTCATAAACGCCATACAGTCGTCGGCTCCCGGCATTGCATTTGCGCTCGTCATGCTGTTCCTGATCGTCCCCGTATGGATTGCAGTCCGAAAAATCATTGCATTTTATCACTACAAACATGCCGGCCGCAATGAGAAACTATTGATATTGTACCGGAAAGCGGTTCGTAAGGCGGTTCATAAGACATACCGCAGACAGCGCCGGCAGAATATGCATTCCGGCTCTGGAAAGCGGCATACACAGGTTGAATTGACCAATTCAGTCAAGCATGCGGTAGGATTACAGAAGCCAGAGGATCCGTCATCCATGAAAAACTTCGAGGAGCAGGCCGCATGGCTTGCCGCAAATAACATCATAACGCAGGAGCCTGAGAAGCTTGCGCGTCTCATACGCGTATTGAATGAAGCTGCGTTTGCGCCGAATGAGATAACGGAAGAGGCGTTTGCGGAGGTATTGGCGTACTTTGACTAGATTATTTTAGCATGGAGGTCATTCTCTTTATTTCTCTTTATTTCTCTTTATTTCTCTTTATTCTTCTATCTCCCTGCCATCGTTCAGTTTATCCAGTCTATTGCGGATGGCTCTTGTAAGATTATGGTTTGTACCTAGCACTTTCTTTATTATCTATAAGCGCTTTCGAATATAATTCTTCCGCTGTTTCCCCGATATAAAAACGCTTTTCCCATAGCAAAATCTTTTTCCGATGCGCCTTATTCTTCTAAAAAAAACATTAATTTTTGTCAAAAATTGGTAAATAATGGAAATAGTGTGATACAATAACAATGCTTGTTTTTTCTATTGCTTGGACACTGTATACGCAGCCGGGAGGAATGACTTATGATGACAAAAGGATATGAAAACAGGAGCGTTTACGAAGCCGTACAGGAACGCTTTCACTATCTGTTTCATGAATTTGCAAACATCTATGTGTCATTCAGCGGCGGTAAAGACAGCGGCGTTTTGTTAAATCTTTTGCTGGATTTTAAGCGCAGATACTACCCGGACCGAAGAATCGGTGTGTTTCACCAAGATTTTGAAGCACAGTACAGCATGACCACGGAATATGTGACAAAAACTTTCAAGTCGCTGGAAGGCGAATGCGACTTATACTGGGTCTGCCTGCCGATGGCGACACGCACGGCGCTCAGCAGCTATGAAATGTACTGGTATCCGTGGGACGACAAAAAAGAAGAATTATGGGTCCGTGAACGACCGGATTATCCGTATGTTATCACGATTGACAACCCTTTTCATCACTATCGTTACCGCATGCATCAGGAAGACCTCGCCAAACAGTTTTCCCGATTTTATAAAGAATCACACGGTCAGCAGAAAACCGTATGCCTGCTCGGTCTTCGTGCGGATGAATCTCTGCAAAGATACAGCGGAATCGTAAATAAGAAGTACGGGTACAACGGAGAATGCTGGATTTCCAGACAATTCAAAGACGTCTGGTGCGCTTCGCCGCTCTACGACTGGTCTAATCAGGATATATGGGTTGCCAACTATCGGTTCCATTACGAGTATAACGCTTTGTATGACTTGTACTATAAAGCAGGCTTAAAGATTAATCAGATGCGTGTGGCGTCTCCCTTTAATGATTATTCCAAGGACTCTCTGAATCTGTATCGGGTAATCGATCCCGAAATCTGGACAAAACTTGTGGGGCGCGTCCGCGGGGCTAACTTCGGTTGTATCTACGGAAAGACGAAAGCTATGGGATATCGCAACGTCACGCTGCCTGAAGGACATACATGGGAATCCTATACGAAATTCCTGCTCGACACCCTTCCCGCCAGACTCCGCAACAATTATGTCAAAAAATTTAATACCTCCATTGAATTCTGGCATAAAACCGGCGGCGGCTTGGAAGAGAACACAATACAAGAACTGCTTGAACATGGCTATAATATTCGCCGGAACGGCGTATCCAACTATACTTTGATGAAAAATTCAAGAATCGTCTTTATCGGTCCCATTCCCGATGATACGGACGACATTAAATCCACCAAGGATATTCCAAGCTGGAAAAGGATGTGTTACTGTATCTTAAAAAACGACCATACATGCCGCTTTATGGGATTTGCTCCGACAAAGCAGGAACAGTTGAGAATTGACAAAATCAAACGAAAATACGGAGAATTGATCAATGCCAAATAATACGTTTAAAAGTCCGGTATACAATGTAATTTCAGTACCTTTTGAAAAAGTTGTACCCAATACATATAATCCGAACCATGTTGCACCGCCAGAAATGAAATTATTGTATGACAGCATCAAAGAAGACGGCTATACGATGCCCATCGTGTGTTACTATTCCGAAAAGCAGGATATCTACGCTATTGTGGACGGTTTTCACCGCTGGCGCGTCATGAAAGACTATTCCGATATTTATGAACGTGAACATGGAATGCTGCCCGTTACGGTCATCGATAAACCATTGGCAAACCGGATGGCAAGCACCATCAGACATAACCGCGCGCGCGGTTCCCATGATGTGGATCTGATGAGTAATATTGTCAAAGAACTTCATGAACTCGGGCGGAGCGACGCATGGATTTCCAAGCATCTTGGCATGGACAAAGATGAAATCCTGCGTCTCAAGCAAATCAGCGGGCTTGCCTCGCTCTTTAAGGATGTTAATTTCGGTCAGGCATGGAGACCTGTTGAGGATTCAGGGGCGGAACTTTGATTTCCCGAATGATGTATAATAAGTTTCCGACTCAGTTTCGCAAATTAATATCTTGTAACAAATATTTTTCCCTTGATATACTGTAGAATATTCTGCATCCTTAGGAATATATTCATACATAGATTTCGCCTCAATATCGGAATGCTCTTCATCCACCGGACTATATAAAATGCAACTAATACCACAATTTCCAGATTTTATTATATCCAAAGCTGAAATTTTATTTCCTATGTAATAATTATTCAGTCATGATATAGTATTTCCAATTAAATATCATTAAGCAAAAAGTCTGTGTTGTTTCGAATTGAAGCCAACAATCACTAAATTTTTCCCATTTAATAATATTATCAGTATATTTTGACCTCTCTATTTCTATATACCTCTTTCCAACTCTTCCCATGAAGGTATACCAGAAGGTTTTGACATTCCAGTTCCTACAATAAAAATAGAAAAATTCATATAACCCTCTCTAAATTAAATAGCATTTAGAGCCTCATATTGCTATATCACTTTTCACTCAATCAATTTTATTTGCGTCATTCTCCGCTTCTCTCAGTCTTTGAAATTCTTTGATCAAATATAGTTTAAAAACAGGGCTGATCGCCGAAGCAAATTCAAATGCAATATCTTTATGCGCATACGTTCCTCCATATTTTCCACGTTTCACAAATAATCCTATCGCTTCTGTCTTTTCAATCCGTTCTGAAACACTTAGTACAAATGTATGTAAACCTGCTTCGCTTTTAAAGTGGTCGAATTCGACCACTTTAAAAGTAGGATTATAAATTTGTTCCCATGTACCTAAAAATTCCAATGTCGCTCTGTTCCGGATCCAGTTTTTAATAACATCTGCTCCCCTGGATTCTCCGACCTTGGCTTTTGCAATATCAGTAATACAGATATAAATGAGCACTTTATTCAACACCATATATCATAAAACAAAGTGCTTATTACCTACTCCCTCCCCAACAGCCTATCCAGCCTCACCCCGGCAGACTCCCCTCAATACACAACGCCCCATACCCCACTCTCGCATTCGGATATTCCGTCTCTCCTCTGATCGGCTTCGCCCCCCGCCTCAAATACGCCTTCACTTTCTCCCCATACAAATACGGATCGTTGCCCATAACAATCCCCCACTGCATAAGAAGTGCGGCTGCCCCAGTCACAAAAGGCGTCGCAAAGGAAGTCCCCGTCACCGGCGAATATCCGCCGTCTCTGTCAGGCGCTGTCACTGCAACTCCCGGTGCCACTAAGTCCGGTTTTATGAAAGAATCCGATGTGCGGCTGTTCACCTGCTCCTGATACAGATATCCCCTGCCGGAAAAGTCCGCATACGACTCATAGACAGGGTCATATGCGCCCACCGTGATTACCTTAGAAGCAGTCGAGGGAATCGTCAATGTCACATCCGGCGTCGGTCTGACGAAACGCGTCTGCACATTACGCACCGTCCCCGAAGGCAAATAGAATGTATAGTTGCCTGTGACAGTCTCTATCGGCTCCAGCAGAAAAGTCCATACACCGCTATTGACATAACGGCCGCCTGCAGCCGGTAGAAAATCAAAATAAATCTCCTGACTGGTCAGATACGGCGCAGGTTCACCGTTGTAGAGCAGAATTTCCGTCTGTTCCAACTGATAAGTCTGTTTACCCGGTCGGTCAGTATCCACAAGCAGATAATTCCCGGTCGGCGACACCAAGACAACCGCATATCGGTCTGTATATTCTTTCCAAAGCTGTATATTTACGCCGGTTTCATAGTCTCCAATTACTAATTCCACACGTGTCATATTGGCTGTGACATTACTGTCAATTGCACCGACTAATCTGGTCAATTCGTTTGTGGACTGACCATTAGTCCTTCCGGTCACTGCCACACTTCCGCCCACATGTCCTCCGGAAGCGCCTTCGTTGCCGCTGCCCACACAGATAACACTGCGTCCTATCTCCGACACGTTATCCAGAAATCTTTCCAACAGAGACGTACCGTTATGAGCGCCGTAAGTATTGCCGAAACTTAGGTTGATTGCTACCGGCATCTGCAATTCGATTGCTTTGTTGACCACATAAGTCAGTGCGCGCATTAATTCTGTTGTCCGTGGAAAAGACTCTGCTCGCGGCGTTCCGAGACGTACGATCAGCAGGTCGCTCTCCCTTGCTGTACCTGCATAGGCCGTCCAACCCGTACCACCGCCTCCGGCAGCAATACCTGCCACCGCCGTTCCGTGTCCAGTTGTATCGATACTGGGAACCATCCGCTGCGCCTGCTGCCTGTCGCCTGTGGCAAGCGCTTCATTAATCTGCTCACTGTCAAATTCCCTGCCAAGTACCTGATCCCAAAGATACAATATTCTCGTCGTTCCGTCCGCCTTACGGAAATCCTGATTCCAATAGCTGATTCCAGAATCAATGACCGCCACCAGCACGCCTCTTCCGGTCAGTGCCCCGAATAACTGACCGCCCGGGGCATAGCATGAAGCGCTGTTTCCGGCTAAATCTGAGAAGAAGAGTCTCTTCGGCTTCTCCACATACTCAATCTGCTCCGTCACAGCCAAAATATCCATCTCCGATTCAGGAACCGTAAGGATTGCATACCCGGCGATCAATTCTTCCACAATAATACCTCTCCGAGTTAATTCCTGTAGGGAACCATGATATTTGACAATTACTTCCCATGTTTTTTCTATCGTATCAAACCCGACGTTCAGTTCCAAAGACTTCTCTCTTTCTAACTCAGGTGTGTCGAGCGCAAGATTTAGGAGATTTTCATTTTTCTGAGAATCCATATATTTCCTCCCTTCTACCATATAAATATGCTGAAACATGCTTTGACTCTATTATCCGTTCATGTTAAGATTATGCGTATACTTATAAGATTCTGCACATTGCAGTTATTTGGAAATATGGAAAATATCCTATTTCAGAAAGACAGAGGATCGTCATGAGCGTATCGACAGTCATAAAGAAAACGGACACAGACACTACTGCAGTACATAACACATTAGAATCCGCACCGGTCAGCGAATCTATGACAGACACCTCTTCTTATTCTGACGCTGATACGGAAGAAATACTGACAACCCACAGCAGGCGCTATGAACAGAACGATTTCGGCACATTGGACTATCCCGTCAACGTCTTCTATCTCGATTTGCGCAAGTCCTACATGAATAGGATTCGCTGGCACTGGCACGAAGAAATGGAGATTCTGATCATCAACAACGGGATTGCTGAAGTATCTACAGACGATACTTCATATACGTTGAAACCCGGACAAGGCATTATCATCAATCAGAATGTTATGCACTCTATTTATTCCCTGAATAAGGAAAACTGCACTTTCTATTCGGTTGTATTTCACCCTGATTTTCTGTTCGGACACAAAAGCAGTTACCTGCAGACACAATTTCTGCTTCCTATTCAGAGTTTTCGCCTGTTCAAGATTCTGGTACTGGATGAAACAAATGCTTGGCATGAGCGCATTATGGACGCCGTTAATGATGTCATTGCCGTCAATATGACCAAACCGTTCGGTTATGAAATTTCTACCAAGGGATATTTGTGCCGCTTCTGGTCTGAACTGATCAGCAGACTCCCGCAATTAGAACCAGCGCCTCCGCCACATGTGTCTCTCGATGAGCAACGGGTCAAACAGGCGATGCTTTATATCAGGACACATCACGCCGAACCTATTTCGCTGGATGAGATTGCCGACAGCGTACATATTAGCAAAAGCGAATGCTGCCGCTGTTTTGCACGTACTTTACAGATGACGCCTTTTGAATACCTGATGAAATACCGTATCTTTGAGGCGACCAAGAAAATGATGGAACATCCCGACGAACCAACGTCGATCGCCGATTTGGCTCTGTCTGTCGGGTTTAACAATACAAGTTACTTTAACAAATTATTTAAAAAATTTCTGGGATGCACTCCCACATACTACAGAACTCATAGAGTTCTGTCGGGCGAAACGTCAAACAAAGGACCTTTCAGCGTCCCGCTTCCTTAGACTCCCTGCCGCTTACAGATGTCCTGCAGGCAGCATTTGTCGCAATATGGTTTGGTTCTGGCTGTGCAGACTTCTCTGCCGTGCCAGACAAGCCTATGACAGAAATCGCTTCCCTCCTCCGGTGGAATGATTTTCCATAACGCCATCTCCACTTTTTTCGGCTCTTTGATATTATCTACCAGTCCGATTCTGTTGCACAGACGAATACAATGAGTATCTGTCACAATGGCAGGTTTACCGAACACATCTCCCATAATCAGATTGGCGCTTTTCCTTCCTACGCCGGGCAGCTTGAGTAGTTTATCGAAATCATCCGGCACTCCGCCGCCATATTCCTCCTGCAGCATCTTCATACAAGCGCTGATGTCTCTGGCTTTACTGTTTCCCAATCCGCACGGATGCACGATTTTCTCGATTTCTTCTACCGGCGCTGCGGCGAGCGACGCAACATCCGGATATTTGTCATACAATTTCTCAACCACCACATTGACTCTCGCATCGGTGCACTGCGCTGCCAGCCGCACGCTGACAAGCAGTTTCCATGCCTGATCGTATTCCAGAGAACATCCCGCATCAGGATATTCTCTTTTCAACCTCTCTATCACTTCCAACGCCAATTCCTTTTTTCTCATGTCTTTACCGTACTCCAATCCCATGCCGCCTCTGACGTCATTTCTGACATTACTTACTCCCCGGCGACGTCATCTTATACATTCTCTCAGGCTATGATATCGTCCCTGATTATCGCTTCATTTCTTTATACTCCGTTGCATAAAGCTGCCTCTTGTTCTCATACATCTTGTCGTCCGCAAGTGTAAGCAGTTTATCCATCTGCTCTTTGCCGTCAGCACGCCAGACACACCCAAGCGCCATGGGAGCATTGTGCTCCTTCATGTCGCACTTCAGTTTCTCAATTCTCGCGTAAAGCTCCTGCTCGTCAATCCCTGCGCATACCGCAAGGAATTCATCTCCACCCACGCGGAACAGCCCATATTCTTTAAATACTCTCTGGAGACACTCGCTTGAACGAATAAGCAGTTGATCCCCTGCTCTATGTCCCATACTGTCATTCATCTTTTTAAGTCCCATCACGTCACAATACAAAATTCCCACACTTTGATTAGGATCTATTGTAGCGAAATAATCACGAACCGCATGTCTGTTGCCGATTCCCGTCAGCTGGTCCTCGAAGCATAGTTCCTCCAGACGGCGCACATGGTTTCTTCTATGAATAAGCGACACAAAGAAGTGTCCCAATATCTGCAGCAGCGTTGTAATATGTTCCAGAAATTTTTCCGGCGGATTATCCACTCCATAGAATCCGATGATTTTACCCTCGTTAACGAGCGGACTTACCACCAGCGAACTGATATTCTGCGGTGTCAAATATTCGTATACCACGGGATCGTTTTCCTTAACATGTTCCACATTTTTGATGATAACGCTGTCGCGCTTAGAAAATCTATGATACCACATGCTTACCACTTCAAGCGGTACGTCCTGCAGATTCTCTTTCTGCGGAATCACGTCGCTGGCACACCATTCATAGGTATTCTTTACCGTCTCATGATCGGTCTCTTCAAAAATATAAACTCTTTCACTGCTAAGTGACTGTCCCAGATATTCCAGCAAAACAGCTATTGATTTCTCTGGTGTGTGCTCCGCAAGAGAAAGCCTGAGTCCCTCATTGACCATATCTTCATTGGCTTCATATCCTATGTTCTGCTGCTCCCATGCGCCCAAATCTACCGCCAGTTCAAAACGGTATCTTTTTCCCGAATCCTCAATCACCGTATCTTTTAACGCCAGTTTTTTCTTGATAACCGGATAATACCGGACTTTTTCATGAAACGCTCCCACTGCCAGTTTCTCCGGATTACATGCCGCACAGGGCATAGAACTCCCCGATATCACTTCATAACATTTCCGGTCTTTAATCTCTTCCATGCTGTCTACGCCGTACACATCCCTTGCCTTCCTGTTCATATAGACCAGTTCATGGCTGTCCATGTCCACGACATATACAATCTCATTCATCTCCTCATAGAATTCCCACAGCCTTGATACAGGCCAATTCTGATCCGTTAATGTTTCCTGTTCCATAATCTATACTTTTCCTCTCTAACCTGCTGACACAAAGTCTTTACCTTGCCAATACAAGCTTTCTGCCTTGCCAATGCAAGCTTTCTGCCTTGCATTTATTATATCAGAAGTGGTTAAAAGAATCCAACCTTACGGAACACATTGTCTATTTTACGGTATCGTTAGTCACTATTCATCCTTGTGCGCTCCCTGATACAAGTACATCACAAACTCCGTCCGCCCGTCATGGGTTTTCCCCACCGTAACGTATCCCTTCTCCTCCTCCAGAATTTTTCGCACGATATACAGCCCAAGACCGGATCCTTCTGTCATCCCGCTTCCTTTTCCCCTGTAAAAGCGCTTGAAAAGCCGGTGATATTCCTCCTCGTCAATAGCTGTCCCTCTGTTTCTTACGGCAACACCAACATAATTAGTCATATTCACCGCCTCGATCTCAATTTCACTGTCCTCATCTCCATACTTTACCGCATTGTCCAGCATATTGAAAACCGCCTCCGCCGTCCATTTGCCGTCCACGGTCACTTCCTCCTGCACAGCGCCTTTTAACACGACGTCAATCCCTTTTTGCCGAGCCTTCTCCGTAATCTGTCCCACGGCATGCAGGATAATCGGCTGTAACTTCTGCCGCGCCGGTTTCAATCGTATGATTCCCATTTCCAGACGGGATATCTTAGAGAAACTATCTCCCAGCCATGACAGTTTCTGCGCCTGTTCGTCCAGACACTTTGTAAACCGCTTCCTTTCCTCCGCAGTCAGATCATCTCTCTCCAGAAATCCCGCATAAATCCCGATATTTGTAATCGGCGTGTTAAGCTGATGTACAAGATCGCCGATATTTTCGTCAAGCTGCCTGCGTATTTTCTTCTCGCGTTCCTCATAGAAATGCAGTATATCATATAGCTGTATAAGCTGTTTCTGCAGTCTCGACAGAATCGTATCCTCCGCCACCGGAAATACCGTCTCCGGCTGTCCGTCCGTCAGGCACTCCAGAAAATCGCTGAATCTATAAAGCGTATCTCTCACGCTCCTTACAATCGCAAAATATACTCCCGTCCATACCGCGGCTGTCACTATGCCGTACACCACCATCAGCTTGATACACAGATTCGCCCTGTCAGGGAAACTGACTTCCTCCCCTGCCAGCCCCATGACCCCCAAGCACAGCAAAAGCAGTATGAGCATTATGCCCATACCGCCTTTCCACATCATATCCGTATCTTGGCGCAATTGATATAGAAATCCCCGCTTCATGATAACCTCCCCATGATTCCGCTTTGCGGAATCTCAACATACTAGGAAGAATGCTGCTTGCAGCAAGTCCGCTCTACGAACGGTTCTTCCGCGTGAATGGTATTTTCATTCACGCTGTCCTCCCATTTATAACCCATGCCGAATACGGTTTTGATATGCTCCGGCTGCTCCGGGTTCTCCTCCACTTTCATACGCAGTCTGCGGATCGTAACATTGAGCGTCCGATTCTCCACAAATCGCTCGTCCGCGTCCCAAATCCGTTCAAGCAGCATATCTCTGGTCAGCACATTTCCCCTGTTATGCAGGAAAAACTCAAGCAGTCTGCACTCCAATGCCGTCAGTTCCACCTCCGCGCCATGTCTCGTCAGGCTTTTTTTCTCAAAATCATACACGAGATCACTACTTACATAAAGCTGACTTGACGCCCCTTCACTACGTTTTAGCACCGCTGCAATCTTCATAAGCAGTACCGGCATGGAAAAAGGCTTCGTAATATAATCGTCACAGCCGGCCTCAAATCCCTTCAGCATATCCGTTTCTGAATTCCTTGCCGTCAGCAGAAGAACAGGCACCGGCTGTTCTGATAAAACATTCTTCAGAAAAGTCCTGCCATCCCCGTCGGGAAGATTGATATCCAGCAGAATCAGATTCATCTTCTGCCCCAGACACTTCTTTGCCTCAGCAAGCGTATGCGCACTGTGAACCATGTATTTCTCCCTTTCCAATGCAAAGACGATTCCGCCATTTAGTGCCTTGTCGTCTTCTATCACTAAGATGTGTTGATTCACCATGATTCCGTACCTTTCTATTTACCAGCCATGCCTTTTGGCGTTCTCGTTTCATAACATTCATTATTTTTCATCATACTACTTCGCGCAGTCTCTCCACAATCGATTTCCTGTTCATTACCTTCGTCAGCATCCTTGCCATCACCACGCACAGAACCACTGAGAAAATCAGGAAGATCAATATTGACGTCATGAGCGCCGCCAAAGAGAAATTAAACATCACTCCCGATCCGACCATATAAGCAATTCCTGCGCCGATCACAACTGCCAGCATAAGCGCCGTAAAGATATAACCTGCATATTTGCGGAAGATATCCTGCTCCATCTGCCGTCCCGTCATGCCGATGGACTGCATCGCGGCATATTCCACCTTTCTCGCCATCACATCTGTAGTCACCGTATTAATGATATTGGCTATTCCTATGAGTCCGACGATTCCGATCAGAAACGCCCCGAACACTGTAATTGTCCTTCTCATCTCTAAGAAGTATACTCTTTCCTGATAGACGGAATCAAGCATAAGCTGAAAATTGCCGTCTTCTTCCATCACCTGCTCTACCATCTCCTGCTTTTCCCGCTCAGAAAGTATTCTGCCGTCTTTCATAGTGTCCGCCCCATTGAACGTAACCGCGCCCACAAGATTCTCATAATCAGAATAAATGCTCTGAAAGGTTTCTTGTGATACCCAGATATTCGAGTGGTTTGCATTACCGCTGCCATACGGATCCACATTTATGACAACCGCCATAACCGTAAGTTCCTTATCCACATAGCGGTCTGCCACATCGTCATAGAACGTCACGTTTACCTTATCACCGGCATGAACCGCGTACTCCATATTCTCACTCTGGTTCTTGTTTCTATCGAAACTTGCCCGAAGATAAACCATCTCATTTCCCTGTGCAAATTTCTCCGGATCGATACTGCCTTCCAAAACAGTATACCTGTACATTTCATCCTGCAGCCCCTGTGCGTCCATGCCGCACACGCCAACGGACAAATTCCCTCTGTCATTCAGTCTGACAGCCTCTTCCTCGACCGCCATCTCAGGAAGCGTACTCTTCACATAAGCAATCTGGTCTTTTGCAATCTCTCCCTCCGGGGCAATCTCCGCCGTTGTCTGATACAAGTAATTTCCGTCTATTACCGTGAAATCCGGCTTTGTTCTTGCGATATAGTAAAGCCGCAAATCCTCCGTAAATTCCAAGTCACGCAGCCGTTCCACCAGTTCTTTGCCCATCGGTTCAAAAGGCTCGTTCTGTGCCCACACGACTCCTTTATGTCTGACCTGAAAATCCGTATTATGCCGCCTGTCAACCTGTGTATCTACAGAATATCCCATCGCCAGCGTATAGACTACCAGAAACAAAATACCGCTTAGGGCAAAAGATATCACGGAGAATACACCCTTTTTCTTCTTGGCGCGATATCTTGCCGCTTCCACCGGTGAAATCGTACAGGCGATCCGAAAGGGCTTTAACGTACTGACAAACAACGTCATCCATGCAAAGACAGCGCCTAACAGCAAGGTCGGCACGACCCCCGCCGGCTGATAATACATGGCTATGTTCTCCGCAAACGATGCCACAATCTTACCGGACGCCGCCTGACCGATGATACAGCCAGTCAATCCGCCAATGGCAATCCCATAACATGCGATTCTATTCATCTGCCATAGCAGCATGCTGCGAAGCTGCTTGGAAGACATACCGATTGTCTTTAATTCTCCGTAAAATCGTATATCATTTACAACGGAGATATCAAAAATATTATATATAAAGAAATATCCGCAGAACATAATGCACACTATAATCAGAAACATCGGAATAATCGTCATGATCGTCACGTCACTGGTTTTATACGAATGCCCGTTTCCTTCCACGACCTCATTCAGTTCACTTAGCTTTTCATCTTTATCATGCCCGAACTTCAAGGGATTCAGATTGTTCAGCTTCACATAAATCGTATCGTAGCCTGCAGGCAGTTCCGGATTATAAGCGTCAATAAATTCCTCTCCTGTATAGATTTCCTCATATATATCCGCACAGTTTCTTATCGGATTCCGATAATAGCCGCACACTGTCATAGGAATCTCCTCTTCCACCTGCTCCTCTTCCTTTTGTACAATCACCTTAAGGGTATAGGACACTCCCACCTGCTGTTCCAGCCCGAGACGCTCAGACATCGTATCCGACAGAAGAATCTCATTCGCAGTCTCCGGATACGCTCCCACGAGCAAATCCACCATATTCTTATCGTAATGCACCCCGTCGGCCGCCAGAAGGAATACGTCCAGCGGATGGAATTCCCGGTTGTGAAGCCTTGTGCTGCTACACCTTTTCACGTACGCCGCCCAATCCACCTGCGGCTGCTCCCGTACTTTCTTTAATATTTCCTCATCTCCCAAAATGGATGCGCTGTCGCATCCCGGTCCCGGCGAAGCTCCCAGCGCACGAGTATACGTCTGTACATAACCAATTCCTACGGAAAAGGTGACGCTTAAAAGAATTGCGGATAACGCCACCGCAAGCACCGCAAGCTTGTTTCTGGCAGGATGTGCCTTGTAATCCTCAGCCGCCAGTTCTTTTTCCAAAGTCGCATTGGAATTTCTGAACATCATACTCATAAGGATGCCTCCTTTCCAAATACACTCTGCCCGGCGCCAGCCGCCTGTCCCTGTTCGTTTTCCCGAATATACGCCTCACCGTCATCTCTGACAATTCTGCCATCCTCTAAATGAATGACTCTGTCCGCAAGCTGTGCGATTGCCTCATTGTGCGTAATCATAATGATGGTCTGGTGAAATTCCCTCGATGTCATCTTGAGAAGCCCCATCACCTCCGCACTCGTCTTGGAATCCAGATTGCCGGTAGGTTCATCCGCAAGGAGCACCGCCGGCTTTGCCGCAATCGCCCTCGCAATAGACACTCTCTGCTGCTGCCCGCCGGAAAGCTGATTGGGATATCTGTCCATCTTATCTTCGATTCCCAGTTCCTTGCAGATATGTTCAATATACTTCTGGTCCGGTTTTCTGCCGTCCAGCCTGATGGGCAGCACGATGTTCTTATAAACGTTCTGTATGGAAATCAAATTGTAGTTCTGAAAGACGAATCCGATATTCCTGCGGCGGAACACTGTCAATTCCTCCTCCGACATCTTCATGATCGACTGCCCGTCAATCATAATTTCTCCGCTGTCCGCATAATCCAACCCGCCCATCAGGTTAAGAAGCGTGGTCTTCCCGCTGCCGGATGTGCCTACAATTGCCGTAAAGCTTCCCTTTTCTATGGAAAAACTGATATCGTCCACCGCTTTGACCGTGTTGTCTCCGCTCTGGTAGTACTTCTTTAAATTTACCGCCTGCAAAATTTCCATGATACTGTTCACTCCTTATTTATGTTCTATACCGTCGCCGCGTGATATCGGTCCGGCACTATAGTCATCATAAGCCGGAGTTATTACAGCCGTGTTACAAGCTGCAAATTATTTTCAATTAAAATGAAATCTCCTTCCTATATAACGCCCTCTCATCCAGAATCTTCTTAAAGTCCGCGTCATTTCGATATCCTTTGATATCATCCATATATTCCACATAATCACAGACATACACATATATTTTGGAAACATCTCTGTCGCCGATAGCATAAGTGTCTGCAAAGCTGCTGCTCCCATTCGGAAGAATCTGTCCGTCCGCATCGAGCACCACCACAAATACCCCTTTCCCAGCACGCTCTTCATTACATTTCTCTTCCACCGTAATCTCAAACTTCGTCTTTACAACCTGATATAAGCCCGCGCCGGTATCGTTGACTTCATCCACCGTGACCACCTGCGTACTGTCATTATCCATCTCTATGTGGAGATTAAATGTAAAGGGTCCGTCAAACCACCAGTTTTCATATTTGTTCGGGAACTGGTTCCTGTCCGGCGGCGTAATTTCATCCATGAATGCACGCCACTCCTCATCCGTCATCGCTTCCAAATCCGCCTGCGTCTTGCCTCTATAGTCGAGCGGTTCCGGTTCCATCCTGTCTCCGATGATCTGATCGATCGTATAATTCATGTCAAAAGCGTCTAAAGTCCGATATTTTTCCTTCAGTTCAATATTATTTCCGAAAATATCCAGCGCGTCAATACGGTAGATACCCGCGTAGGTATGTTCATCTATAAATTTTCCCTCCATCGAACCCGAACCGCCGTTCGTATAGCCCTGCGCCTCACCTGTCCCGGAAGGCATGAACGAGTATTCCGCCGTGCCTTTCAGATAAATGATCGGCTTCTCCTCCATATTCGTCATCGTCGCCGGAAAAGCCTCCTCACTCGTAATCATAAGCGATAGATAAATCGCCTCTACGGAACAGTAAGCCTCCGAAACGGATACCGTGACGCCATTTGCAGTCTTAGTATATGAGGAATCGGTCGTGGACATACTGTCGGCGCCGTCTCCCTCTTTGACGGTTCCGGAAGCATTGTCCTGCTGCAAATTACCGCCCTGCGTGGCATCTTCCCTATTCCCATTGTTTGAATGATCCGTTTCCCCAAACTTCTGCGCGACAGAATCCAAATCTCCCTGATAAGAATAGTCTTGCTGCAAGAATTTGAAAATATTTCTGATAACCGGGATCTTGGACGCCAGCGCCGGCTGCGAAGCGAAAATTCCCATACAGAGAAACAATGCGGCGGCGGCTGTTGCAACCTTTATCACCGTCTTTTTACGTTTATTTCGTATATATATTTTTTCACCCTGTCTGATTCCCTTGCGCACACGCTGCGATAAGTTATCCGGGATGGCAATTGCGTCAAATCTTTCACTTTTCATTCTATCTACCATTTTCCTTTCTCGTTCAACCATACATCTTATGATTCTTGTCCTGCATTTACCGCTCTGCGCTTACCGCATCCTCTTCGCCGTCGAGCTGTCGCCGTAACAGCTCCTTGGCGCGATACAGGTACGCCTTCACACTGCCTTGCGGAATATTCATGACCTCTGCAATATCCTTGATTTTCATTCCATGAAAATACTGTAAAATAACTACTGTTTTGTATATCGGTGGAAGTAAATCTATCGCATCATAAAGGTCTGTCTTTTCCTCTATAGATAACGTTTGTTCCGGCGCAGCTTCGTTGTAATCCTCAAAAGGACTGTTGTTCCTATACTTCTGCTGTGCTCTGTAAATGCTGTTGATCAGTATGCGTGTAATCCATGTCTTAAAATACTGTGGCTCACGAAGCTTATCCATGGAAATCATTGCGCGCATAGCGCATTCCTGCACTGCATCCAAGGCGTCCTGTTCATTCTTGGTATACATATATGCCAGTTTATACAGGTATTCCTGATGCATGATAATCAGTTCTCCAAAAGCCTCTCTATTTCCTTTCGCTGCCTTCTCGACCAGTTTCAGGCTTACTGTGTTCTTCATCTTTATGACCATGCCTTTCTTCTTGATTACGACCATGTCTCTGCAGCGACAATATCTGTCGTATTCACACATGTGTTATACTCATTAGATAATGCAGAACAGCAAAAAGTTACAAATACAAAAAAAAGTATCTTACACTAAATAAGATACTTTTCGTTGCTTAATTTTCTCCCATCTTCACAAGCTTCGCCGCCTGATCGGCTGCAATACATGCATCGAGTATTTCCTGAATATCTCCGTTCATCACCTTGTCCAGCTTGTATATGGTCAGGTTGATACGGTGATCGGTAACACGTCCCTGCGGAAAGTTATAAGTTCTGATTTTCTCTGAACGGTCGCCCGTGCCAATCTGGCTTCGGCGCATCTCCGCCTCCGCATCATGTCTCTGCTGCTGCTCAATATCATACAGTTTTGCCTTGAGCAGTGCGAATGCCTTCGCTTTGTTCTGAATCTGTGACTTCTCCGTCTGACTGTACACCACGATTCCTGTCGGGTAATGGGTCAGACGAACCGCCGAATCCGTCGTGTTGACACACTGTCCGCCGTTTCCGGATGCTCTCATAACGTCTATTCGGATATCTTTGTCTTCAATAACAATGTCTATATCTTCATCCACCTCAGGCATGACCGCAACGCTGATTGTCGATGTATGAATACGACCGCCGCTCTCCGTCTCCGGCACACGCTGTACTCGATGCACGCCGCTCTCATATTTCAACACGGAATAAGCACCTTGTCCGCTTACCATGAAGGTAACGCTCTTCATTCCGCCGATGCCGATTTCCTCCACTTCCATGGTCTCCACCTTCCACCGTCTGCCTTCCGCATAATGCACATACATTCGGTAAATCTCCGCCGCAAAGAGCGCCGCCTCGTCGCCTCCTGCACCCGCACGTATTTCCATGATAACGTTTTTCTCATCATTAGGGTCCTTCGGCAGAAGCAGGATTTTTAACTCACGCTCCAATTCTTCTACACGCTTCTTGGCGCCTGAAAGCTCCTCCTTCAGCATCTCCCTCATCTCTTCGTCAGACTCTCCGTCCAGCATGGTAAGAGAATCTTCGATATCCTGATTACACTTCTTGTAGTCTTTATATGCGTTCACAATAGGCGTCAAATCGCTCTGCTCTTTCATGAGCGCACGAAAGCGTTCCTGATTGTCCGCAACGGTAGGCTCACTCAGCTCATTCATGATTTCCTCAAATTTTCGCAGTAAGTCTTCTAGCTTGTCAAACATAATTACCTCCAAAGTACTCCATGCACTACTCTGTCGAGTCCTGCAAAATCTTTCACAATTTCTATTTCCTCATATCCGGCTTCTTCCATAAGTGCACGGACGTCCTCTCCCTGATCATATCCGATTTCAACAAAGAGCATTCCTTCGTTATTCAGGTATCTTCCCGCCTTCGTGATAATCTCACGGTAGAAGTACAGCCCGTCTTCCGCTCCATCCAGCGCTGACCTCGGCTCATACTCTCTTACTTCCGGCATCAAAGTTTCGATAACATCTGTTCTGATATATGGCGGGTTCGATACAATCATATCAAACTTCTCAACGAAGTCCAACTGTTCAAACAGATTGCTGCAAATCCAAGAAACCTTCCGCCTTGCCGCCTCCGTCGAACAAACCGTCTCACATTCCGCTTCTTTTATCTTCCCTAGAATCCGCTCTCCATTCTCTCCTGCAACCTGCAGCGCTTCCCTTGACAGATCAACCCCCACTCCCGTGCAATCGTTGGAATAGTGCAGAAGGCTTATCAGAATACAGCCTGACCCGGTACACATATCCAGAATGCGCATACCATCGTGAAAATAGCGCATGGCCTCCTCCACCAATATCTCCGTATCCTGCCGTGGAATAAGCACATCCTTATTAACGGTGAACGTTAACCCCATAAATTCCTGCTCACCGGTAATATATTGCAGCGGCACATGATTCGTACGCTTAGCAATACATGCCTGATACCTACTGTATTCCTCCGCCGATATCTTCCTGTCTCCATGAACCAGCAGCGTGTTTCGGTCCGTCCCGCAGCACCATTCAAGCAAAAGCCTTGCTTCCAGCCCGGCTTCCTGAATATCTCGCTGCCTCAGCCGATCCATTCCCCATCGATATAGTTCCTGATAAGTCAGTTCTTTATTGCATGACATATGTTATTACCATCCGCATCTCTGCTTATTCATCGTCTTCTTCCGGCTGCTCGTCATCTTTCAGCCACGAATCGTCCACTTCATATCCGAATGCTTCATACAGATATGCTTTCCAGTCGAAAACCGCCTCCACTGCCGCAATGGCAACTTCCGCCATCTGCTCGTCCGGTTCTCTCGTCGTCAGCCTCTGCAGCCACATCCCCGGCGCGGAAATAATTTTAACCAGTATATTGTTGCTTCTACCCGCCAGACGGATAATCTCATAAGAAATCCCAGCGATCACCGGAATCAACGCAATACGAATCAAAACGCGGTATACCGGATTTTCCACCCGGATAAAGAAAAACAGAATCACACTTACCAGCATAACAAACAATAGGAAGCTTGTCCCGCATCGTTTATGCTGTTTGGAACTTCTCATAACGTTCTTAACCGTCAAAGGACGCCCTTTTTCAATGCAATTAATGCACTTGTGTTCCGCACCGTGATACATATAGACACGCCTGATATCTTTCATCAGCGAGATGCTTAGAACATATCCCACAAAAATCACAATACGAAGCGCTCCTTCAATAATTGCCATAAAAGACGCGTTTCTGATATATTCCTCAAAAAGAGAAGTCACATAGTAGGGCAGCACCATGAAAATGCCGATTGCAAGCGCAAAGGAAAGCACCATGACAATCGCACTGAAAACCTTGTCCGCCTTATCCTTAAAAATCTTATGAAAAGCTTTATCCGCCAGCGTCTCCTTGGCGTCCTCATCCTCATAGAACGCCGCCGAAAAATTCAGGCTCCTCATTCCCAGAATCAACGAATCCACGAACTGAAAAATGCCTCTTATAAAAGGAATGTTCAACAATTTGCTTCCATGAACAATACCAATATAATGCTCGACCTCCACCTCGATTTCCCCATCAGGTTTCCTGACCGCTACCGCATACTGGTCTTTATTCTTCATCATGATTCCTTCCAGCACCGCCTGTCCGCCGATTCCGGAATATTTCATCTTTCTCTTCTTAGCCATTGCATATTCCTCGTTATTTAAATCTCTATGTCATATTATTAGAAAAGGTTGAGATATGCACCTCAACCTTTTTGTACAAACTTATTTGCTTTCCACACCGTACTTCTTGTTGAACTTATCAATACGTCCGCGAGCCTGTGCTGCTTTTTGCTGTCCTGTGTAGAATGAATGACACTTAGAACATACTTCAACGTGAATCTCCGGTTTTGTTGAACCGGTCACAAATGTGTTGCCGCAGTTGCACGTTACTGTTGCCTGATAGTATTCAGGATGGATTCCTTCTTTCATCTTATAACCATGCTCCTTTTCTAAAATAAACTTAAATGTTAAGCGACGTTACCGTCATACTATTTCTCATCCCATGCTGCCGTAAATCGACAGCTTTTACATTGTAGCATAGGAATTTCATGTATGCAAGCCTTTTATCAAATAAAATCCGTAAATTTCTACCTTATCAAATAAATTTTATTTTCTTGACCATATTCACAAACTCATAATTGTTCTTTGTTCTGGCAAACATGTCCAAAATTTTCTCCACAGCTTCATCCGCTTTCATGCCGTTTAACGCCTTACGGATAATATTGATGGCTTCCAGCTCGTCCGGTGATAAGAGGAGATCTTCTCTTCTGGTACTGGATTTCGGTATATCGATCGCCGGGAATACCCTCTTCTCGGACAACTTACGGTCAAGCACCATCTCCATATTACCGGTACCCTTAAACTCCTCGTATATCACGTCATCCATCTTGCTGCCTGTCTCTACCAGCGCCGTCGCAAGTATGGTCAAACTGCCGCCCTCTCTCATGTTACGCGCCGCCCCAAAAATACGTTTCGGCATATGTAACGCCGCCGGATCAAGACCGCCGGATAAGGTACGTCCGCTGGGCGGAACGACCAGGTTATACGCTCTTGTCAAGCGGGTAATGCTGTCTAAAAGAATTACCACGTCACGTCCATGCTCCACAAGACGTTTTGCACGCTCGATCACCATCTCTGACACTCTCTTGTGATGTTCCGGTAACTCATCAAAGGTGGAATAAATTACTTCCACATTCGGTCCCTCGATTGCTTCTTTAATATCCGTTACTTCTTCCGGACGTTCATCAATGAGCAGAATAATCAGATGCGCGTCAGCGGCATTTCTTGTAAGAGATTTCGCCACAGCCTTCAACAAAGTAGTTTTACCTGCTTTGGGCGGTGAGACGATCATACCTCTCTGCCCCTTGCCGACGGGACTGATCAAGTCCATGATACGCATCGCCACAGACGCTCCCGGCGTCTCCAATTTCAGTCTTTCATTCGGAAAAATAGGCGTCAGGTTCTCAAAATTGGGTCTGCGCATCGCAATCTCCGGCGGATAGCCATTAATGGATTTGACATACAAAAGAGCGCTGAACTTCTCATTCTGAGTCTTCACTCTTGTGTTTCCCTCTAAAATATCACCTGTTTTTAAACCAAATCGGCGAATCTGGCTGGGAGCCACATAGACGTCATTCTCGCCGGGTAGATAATTCTCGCAGCGTATAAACCCAAATCCGTCACTCATCACCTCAAGGATACCGCTCGCGGTAATACCGCTGTCCAGTTCTGTAGGGAATTTCTCTTCTTCCACCCCGTCCTTCCTTGGCGGAACCACGGATTTCACCGCGACTTCTTTGCCCGCTGCTTTATCTTTCTCATCTTCCGCCAGCATAGCTTCCACAATCTCCGCTTTCTTCATTGTCGAAGTCCCTTTAATACCTCTTCCCTTTGCAATCGCTTTAAGGTCGGCAAGCGCCAATGACTCATACTTTTCTCTCATACATTCCTCCTGTATTTTAATAAATCATCTATATACATTCTTCCGTATACAATCTTTCGTCTAGGGATTTTATTACCTGATGTGTCAATCGAAATGATCTATTGTCATTATTGCACATTATACACTACCTTTTATAAAATAGGAAGTACTATTTTTTAATATTGCGCAGAAATTACAAATAATATATAATGTACACGCTGGCAATGAGCCGTGCCAAACTGTAAGATGGCACAATGGCTGCTTGCTGACAATTTGGACAGATTGCACTCTGTGCAGCAAATCACGCTTATCCACATACTAAATCATGATTTAAGAATCGAGGTATCCCATGACAACGAACGAAAAAGCACTGAAATTACACGAAGAATGGCACGGCAAACTTGAAACCGTCTCCAAGACTCCCGTGAAGACAAGAGACGACTTGTCTCTCGCTTATACGCCGGGTGTGGCGGAGCCTTGTAAGGTAATTGCGCAGGATCGGGAGGCCGCCTACACATACACATGGAAATCCAACACCGTCGCAGTCGTATCCGACGGAAGCGCAGTGCTCGGTCTGGGCAACATCGGTCCCTACGCCGCGATGCCGGTCATGGAAGGAAAGGCCGTATTATTCAAGGAATTCGGTGGCGTCAATGCTGTTCCGATCTGCCTTGATACGCAGGACACAGAAGAAATTATCAAAGCGGTCACATACCTCGCTCCCGGTTTCGGCGGCATTAATTTAGAGGACATCAGCGCTCCCCGCTGTTTTGAAATCGAGGAACGCTTAAAAGAAATCTTAAATATACCTGTTTTCCACGACGACCAGCACGGAACGGCCATTGTTGTGCTCGCCGGCATTATCAACGCCCTAAAGGTTGTCGGGAAACAGAAAGAAAACTGTAAAGTAGTAGTAAATGGCGCCGGAAGCGCCGGTGTTGCCATCACAAAACTTTTATTAAATTACGGTTTAACCAATATTATCATGTGTGATAAGGTCGGTATCATAGGCAAAAATACCGAAGGTCTAAACTACATGCAGAAAAAAATGTCTGAGATGACAAATCCGCATAATGAAAGCGGTTCCCTCGCCGATGCATTAAGAGGCGCAGACATTTTCGTCGGGGTATCTGCTCCCAATATCGTAACGCCCGATATGGTATCTTCCATGAACAAGGATTCCATTTTGTTTGCCATGGCAAACCCGGTTCCGGAGATTATGCCTGATGTCGCAAAAGCGGCCGGCGCACGGGTTGTCGGTACGGGACGTTCCGATTTCCCCAATCAGATCAACAACGTGGTAGCGTTCCCCGGCATTTTCAAGGGTGCATTGGAAGGACATGCGGTACAGATTACAGAAGAAATGAAACTGGCTGCCGCTTACGCCATCGCGGGACTCGTCCCGGATGAAGAATTAAATGAAAACAATATCATGCCCGAAGCCTTCAACCCAAAGGTTGCACAAGTAGTTGCCGACGCGGTAAAATCGTACATCAAATAAATTACGGGCGTTGTTAAACGGAAATCGAGCGTAACATGGAACAAAATGACTGGCGGGGTAAACCCTATTACTCTTTAGATGCGTATCTAAAAAACACATACGGCAGGAAACTATATAAGATTGCAATTGACGCGGGTTTCACATGTCCGAACCGCGACGGGACTCTGGGCGTTAACGGATGTATCTTCTGCAGCGCCGGCGGCAGCGGCGATTATGCAGTCAAATGGTCCGATTATCCTACCACTGCAGAGCGGCTTGCTGAAGATGACCGTCGTTTTATTGCTTATTTTCAGGCATACACCAATACATACGGTCCCGTTCCCCTTCTCCGCGCCCTTTATACGGAAGCATTGGACAAACCTTATGTCGCCGGTATTTCTATCGCGACAAGACCGGATTGTATCTCTGAAGAGATTGCCGCGATGCTGAATCATCTTGCGGAAGAATATCCTGACAAATTCATCTGGATTGAGTTAGGTCTTCAGACCATGCATGACAAAACTGCTGATTACATAAGGCGCGGCTATCCGCTATCCGTCTATGGGCAATGTCTGACCTTGCTTCGGCAAAACCATATACCTGTCATTACCCATGTCATTATCGGATTACCGTCGGAGACAAAAGAACACGTGTTATCAACTATAGAGTATTTAAATCATATTGGCACATGGGGGATTAAATTGCAGCTTCTTCACGTTCTACAAGGCACTGAACTGGCTGCACTCTATGAGCAGAAGGCATACTGCCCTCTCTCCCAAGATGATTACATCGATATTGTTATTGATTGTCTGGAGCATCTTTCACCAGACATTGTTGTCCATCGTCTCACCGGAGACGGACCAAAGAATCTACTGCTGGCTCCACTCTGGAGCCTAAACAAACGTGGCGTCTTAAACACACTGCACCACACCATGAAACTTCGCGGCGCCCGGCAGGGACGCCTGACAGAAAGGCGGCATTCATGACGCAAGACCCGTTAACTCTATACAAATTAATCGTGCTTTATATGCTCGGCAAGGCTGCTTTTCCTCTGACCAAAGCACAGGTCGGTAATTTTATCTTGGAAAAGGAATATACCAATTACCTGACGTTGCAGCAGGTAATTGCGGAATTGATCGACGCCGATTTAATCGATGCCAAATCAAGCCGTAACCGCACGCTGCTTGCAATCACGGATGAGGGCAGGGAGACGCTCTCCTTCTTCGAAAACCGGATTAACGATTCTATCAAAAAGGACATCGGCGATTTCTTCTCCGACAACGAAATGGAAATGCGCAACGAAGTATCCATTCTGTCCGATTATTACAAGGCTGTTTCCGGTGAATATGAGGCGCATATGCTGGCGAAAGAAAAGGGGGTCAAGATTTTGGAAATCACTCTGTCCGTCCCTGACGAAGACACCGCCTCCGCTATATGCGCCAATTGGCAGAATAAGAATCAGGATATCTATCAATATATCATAAAACAATTATTCTAATTGTTTACAATTATTCTAATTGTTTACAATTATTCTAATGTTTACAATTATTCTAATGTTTACAATTATTCTAATGTTTACAATTATTCTAATGTTTCGATATCACTTCGCCCCAGCTGCTTACTCCGATTATCCGCAGGGCAAAATCCGTATATGTGGCGGACTCCGGCGTGTCTACATACTTAAATGCATTGTAGATTGATTTACGCCCTCCGCCCAGCGTATTAATGCCGAGCGCCAGTCCCTGCGCCACCTCTGACGAGGCGTCCGTCTGACGGGAAAAGAGCATACTGTCAATATATTGATTAGATTCGATCACTTTATATGCATACACAAACGATGCCGCCTGTAAATCCTGTCCCGATGAGGACGTATATCCCATCTCGCTCAAAATCACATGCCTTACTTCCCCCGACTCTGTCAGATATTCCGGTTTTTGCAGATAATCCGTCAGAACATGTATGTTCTTGATGGTAATGACCGGCGTCGTTTCCGAGTTCAACACATAGGATCCTGCTCTTCCGCTTGTACTCCACGCTTTTGCACTGGTCAGCGGATAATTATAAGGATGCTGCGCAACGCCCCAGTCAATATTGCCTCCCGCCGTGATATTTCTGTTAAACTCATCCAGAATTTCCTTCGAACTGTACCCGTTACTGGAATACAGGCTCTTACCCCACTGCTGGTCCAGCGAAATATAAACTCTTGCATTACCGTTCACGCTTAAAATCGAGTTATAGAAAATGCGGAATGCTTTCGCATACTCTTCCACATAGCTTGCAGTATCCATATATTCGATATAATTCCACTCGCTTCTGGCATTGATCTCATTGCCGATTACCCAGTTCATCACCTTGCCGTGTCCGCTGCCCGAATAGCGCTCAGCCAGAAAGGTTGCGATCGCCGCAATATATTCCGTACCGTCCTCATCCGTGGCATTGAACGCATAGTATGGCGCATGTCCGCCCGACCGCGCTTTCGGATGGATCAGCTGCATATAACCGGGATGAATGTCATTGAGTATGATCGCCGTCGTGGTAATCCCTTTGTTGGTCAACGTAGAAAATATATAGTCGTACTCTGCTATGATCTGTCCGTTAAAAGCATAGCTTCGCCCGTTATAACTATAGTATACCGTCGGATAATATGCATTGCTTGTATTGCCTAATATTCTGCTTAGAGGAATATTGTACGCCGCATGTCGGACGCCCAAATCGTCCAATTCGGAACCACTCAGTTTCTCCGGATCCACCAGCAGCCCCTTCTTGGACGTCGTGTTTCCAAACGACGGACTGTATCTTGCTATCGCCTCCGGATTCGTAACAAAACGGGGCTTACTGATAGGCAGAAACTCACCGTCCTTCTTCACCGCCACGACAAATTTAGAACAAAGTCTGGAACTTGCGCTGTTGTAATTCAGATTAACCGAAAAAGTCAAATCCACATCCTTCTGCTCTTCAATGATATATTCATCACTTCGAAGCGCAGTGTCATACATCTTTTCCTCAAAAAGATAGTAATATCCGTCGTCGCTGACCGCCAGACCTTCCGCCGACATCGTGACGTCCACCTTACCGGTTTCCGTATTAATCTTACAGCTTTCTATCGTAATAAAATCCGCCGAATTCTCCGCCGTCAACTCGATTTCCGGCGGTCTGCTGTGTACACCGTCTATAAGGAATTTGGCTGCATCCACCAACGCTTTGGAAGTTTCCTTGCCCGCATTCTCACGCACATGGTCTTTTCTCCTCTGCGTCAGGCTGTACTCCGCAAGTCCGACCGCTTCCGTATGTACCATCGCTTCAATCGCCGCACTCTCATTCGCCTGTATCGTCAGATAATGTCTGATTCCGAAGAAGCTTCCTGTTCCTGCCACCACAAGAACTGCCGCTGCTGTACCAATGATCGCAAGAAGCTTCTTCCGTTTTCTGTCCTTAACCTCTTTCGGCTCTTCCGGCTTCTGCTCGATCGTGTAAGTCTCTTCCACCGTAATCGTGCGCTCCACATCGCCCTGCTCGTTAAGCGTCACCGATTCTTCCATTTTAACAGACTCTTCCAGAACCTTGCCCTTCTTTTTCTCGGCTTTGATTCTCGCCTTCTCTTCTTTCAGCTGTCTTTTCACGCGCTGTTTTTTCGCCTTGGCTTTTCTTTTATTCTCAGCTACTTTTGCTTTATCTATAACACGTTTTTTCTTCTTTTTCTTCTGATTACCCGTAGAGTCCATCTTATTATTTGCTGTCATGTGATGCTTCTTCCTTTATCCGTTTCATATGCTCTTTAATCTTCGCTTCGTACCCGTTTCCTGTAGGTTGATAGAACTCTTTGCCGTTTAATTCATAGGGCAGATATTGCTGTTCTACATAGTGGTTCGGATAATCATGCGCGTATTTATAACCGGTTCCGTGCCCCAATTTCGCCGCTCCTTTATAATGGGCATCCTGCAAATGTGTGGGAATCGGCAGATTGCCCGTCTGTTTCACTGCCTCCATCGCCTGAAATACCGCTTCGCATGAAGCGTTACTCTTGGGAGCGCACGCCACATAAGACACCGCCTGAGACAGAATAATCTGTGCCTCCGGCATACCTACTCTCTCCACCGCTAGCGACGCACTGACTGCAACATTTAACGCCATAGGGTCTGCATTGCCTACATCCTCGGATGCACAGATCATAATCCGCCTCGCAATAAAAGTCACACTCTCGCCCGCATACAGCATCCTGCTCAGATAGTAGACCGCCGCATCCGGATCGGATCCTCTCATACTCTTGATAAAAGCAGAAATCGTGTCATAATGGCTGTCCCCCGATTTGTCATATCGTAACACGCGTTTCTGAATACATTCCTGCGCCACATCCAATGTGATATGTATTTTACCGTCTTCGCTGCGGTTCGTCGTCATAACGCCAAGTTCCACCGCATTGAGCGCATGTCTCGCATCACCGCCGGAAAGTTCCGCCAGAAAGTCCACGGCGTCTTCATCAATGACCGCTTCATAAGCGCCCATACCTTTGTCCTTATCATATACCGCCCTGACAATCAATTCCTTGATATCCTCTATTGATAACGAATGTAATTCAAAAATAATGGACCGTGAGATCAGCGCGCTGTTCACTTCAAAATATGGGTTCTCCGTCGTCGCCCCGATCAATATGATCGTGCCGTCCTCCACGAACGGAAGCAGATAATCCTGTTGTCCCTTGTTAAAGCGGTGTATCTCATCGATGAAAAGAATGGTTTTCTTCCCGTACATTCCCTGCAGGTCCTTGGCTTTCGCCACCACTTCCTCCATATCCTTCTTGCCGGCAACTGTCGCATTAATCTGCGTGAATTCGGCACTGGTCGTATTGGCGATCACCTTGGCGAGCGTCGTCTTGCCTGTTCCGGGCGGTCCGTAAAAGATAATGGAACTTAACTTATCCGCCTTAATCGCACGGTAAAGCAGCTTGTCCTTTCCTATGATATGCTGCTGTCCGACGACCTCTTCTAACGTAACGGGTCTGAGCCTTGCCGCAAGCGGTGATTCTTTCTCCTGATTTGTGCTTCGCATATATTCAAATAAATCCATTTTCTGTGTATCCTCTGCATCTATCACATACAATCCATATAAAAGACTAATCTTTTATATTCTACCATTTTGCGGATATAAGCGCAAATATAATATTTTCCATAAAAATCCCTATAAATTTGAAGCAGTTTGGACCGCACCTCTCCCCCTGTTGAAATACCTTCAAAAGGATGTTAGAATATAACGCGATAACTTTTAACCCGATTCAGTCAAACGCCGCGAGCAATCACTTGACACGTCGCTCACGGAACCAAAGGGTGGTATCGGGCAGAAACGGAGAATAACATGCAGATTTTTATTTCGCATTCCTCTAAGGATGCTGAATTTGCCCAAAACATATGCGAACTGATAGAACGAAACGATATTAAATGCTTCATTGCGCCCAGAGACATCCGGTCCGGCAGGGAATATGCCGAAGAACTGGTAAACGGAATCGATCATTCCGGCGCAATGATTCTGTTAATGTCAGAGAATGCCAACCATTCTCCCCATGTACTGCGCGAAGTGGAACGCGCGGTCAGCAAGAATATCCCGATTCTCGTATATAAGCTGGAAGAGACTGCTTTGTCAAAGTCTATGGAATATTTTCTCATGACCCATCAGTGGATCAATGCGCAAGGTGATGAAAACTTTGTGGACATTCTTCGTTTTGTAAACGACTTAAAGGACAACTGCCGACCGAAAACTCCCGAAACCGAAAAGCAGACGTTGAAACCGAATCACAACTGGGCGAAACACAGGAACATTATCGCAGTCTCCGTTTTTGCTCTGTTTGTCCTTGTCACTGTAAGCGTCATTGGGATTGGAATACATAACACACGTAATTCTCTTAAATATACGATTGCCGTAGGCGATACGATTACCTTCGGCAGCTATAACAGCGCCCCCATCAACTGGCGTGTCCTGAAACTTTCTGATGACCGGAACCACGCGGTTCTGATCTCCGCCGAGATTCTGACAATGAAAGCTTATGACGCCCCGGAAGGCGGGAAATATAACTGGCTTGACGGTAAGGATTACTGGACGAAAGATTCTGAAGCAGATACCGACATGGAACTGCAGATACTTGTTCGCGGGAATAATATCTGGAGCAGTTCCAATATCCGCACATGGCTAAACAGCGCCGACGAAGTCGTAACTTACGCCGATCAGGCTCCCGCCGCCACCGCTATGGCGGAACGAAAGAACGGCTACCAGAATGAAGCCGGATTTCTGCACGGATTTACCGAAGAAGAACTTGCGGCGATCACCGACACGCAAAATGTCACCAGCACCAACCCTTTATATGATTCTGAGACGATCACTACCACCGACCGCGTCTATCTGCTCTCCCTCGATGAGTTACAGTGGTTCGACGACGCCGGAATCAGTAAATTCGCCCTGCCTACGGACACTGCCGTAGAGCAGGACGAAAGCTGTTGGTATCTGTTAGATTATAATGATTTTAACATCGAAGAATGTTCTTGGTGGCTGCGGGAACCCGTTGAAGGGACCGCAAGTAAATGCTATCTGGTTGGCAATGGTTACACGCAAGAGCTGCTGCGCACGGAGAATGCCGGACTTGAAGGCTTCGGCATACGTCCTGCGCTGACCGTAGATTTGCGTAAAATGCCATAGTCTGCGTCAGTGTCCGTGTCGTCCCGTAAATTCTACGACGAGCCCGGTCAGGCAAGTGTCATCATAGACGGTGCCCTGATAAACGTCCTCTATCACGAAGCGAAATGTAATCTCACCGCCGTCCACAGACATAATATCTTCCCACGGCAGTTGAAAATACTGGGGATAAATCGTGTCTTCCAGTTCAAGATATGCGTAGGGTTTCTCTTCCACATACATAAGAAGCTTCTTCACACGCCCGTTTTCTTCCCATGTCTTCTGATTCTTGGCATAACCGTTCACGATGCAGATTTCGGTGTAGCGGATATAGCCGTCCATCGGATAAGAACGCTGTTCAAAATGCTCACTTGGAAGTCCCTCCCAATGGTTCTTCGTATTCCATTTGTTGCAGTCATGATAAGTGATACTTTCACCGATACCGGGACCGTCCACCCCCTCCGCCCACGCGTATTCTCTTCCGTAACCAGTAAATAAGTTCTCTACCGCATATCGGTCATCCGAGGACGCCAGCTCCGAAGACGCCTTCAGTTCCAGAAATCCATCACCTGCACAAAACTCACCGCAGGGCGCATGCCACTCGTCAAATCCGTAATCCGGCGCGTCATCCGCATATTCCATAGAGCAGAACGTATCGTAATCCCCGTGTTCCCCGTAAAAAAAGTTCCTGACTTCAGGTTTCAGAACGAGCGGTTCTTCCGGATAACGGACTACCGGTTCCATACTGTCAATTTCGAAGACAACTGCCGCGGTCATCCCGTATTTTGCAGCGTATTCTTCCACGTTATTATCCTTCTCATTCCATTCTCCGTTATAAGCAATACAAAAATTTTCGTCACATCCTGCAAAAGCATCCTCCGCTATCACGCAATCACCATTCGGAACATATACCGCCCACATATCCGGATTGTCTGCAAAAGCACGCTTCCCGATTACGGGATTTACTTCTCCTTCAAACACTACTCTCCAAAAGTCACAATTCTCGAAGGCGCCCTCGCCAATCGCTTCCAGCCCTTCCGGCATATATACAATATCTATTCCTCTTCCAAGAGAAGAATCCTGAAAAGCATGATCGCCGATGATACGCAAAGACGCCGGTAATTTTTTCCCGCAAAGGTCCACTCCGCGAAACACTCCTGCCTCAATCTCCTCTACCGGAATACCATGTATGTTATTCGGTACATAATCTTCCTGACTGCCTTCCTTCATACCCGTAAGTACCGCGTACTCTCTTCCCTCTTCCGAGCGGATTTCATAGAAGAAGCATCCGCCGTACAGCAGCGGGCTATCATCTTCCTCTTCGGCAGCAGCTTCTACACACAGTACTGCTTTATCCGCATTCCGACCTATGACAATTACCCCGGCGCACAGCGCTGTACATACAATAACGCTCGCTATTCTTTTCTTCATTCGATTGTCCTCCGGCAACAGCCATGTTTTGATACATTATGCTTTACAAGCTTTCTGTTTCTTCCATTATATCCCCAAAACTGTCTGTTCACAATCACCGTCTATGTATTTCAATCAAACAAAATCTCATCTACCGTCACAAACTCATAGCCCTGCTCCTGCAGTGCGTCCACAATCTGTAATGCGGCAGTCACCGTACTCTTATACTCATCATGCATCAGGATAATCGCATTCTCCTGCGCCTTATCCGTAACCTTCTGCACGATACACGCCACATTGTCACTGCACCAGTCTAACGGATCGATCGTCCATAATACCGGAAACATATTCAGTTCCTTCTCAAACTTCTTATCCCACGTGCCATATGGCGGACGCACATACTGCACTTCCTGCCCGGTCAGATTCTCGATCACCTCATTCGTCCTGATCAGTTCCTGCTTAAATTCTTCTCCATTGCCCTTATTTAACTGCATGTGACTATAAGTGTGATTTCCGATCAGATGACCTTCCTCATTCATGCGCTCAATCATCTCCGGATACAACTCAACATGCTTCCCCATTACAAAAAAAGTAGCATGCACTCCTCGTTCCTTCAACCCATCCAGAAGCTGTTCCGTATAGTAGGGATGCGGACCGTCGTCAAAAGTAAGCGCAATCTTCTTACTGTCTGCCATGCTGTTTGCGGCGACCGCACCATTCCTATAGCCGATGATTCCCTGCACACATAATAACACTGCCACAACCAACAGAATACCTGTTTTTATCAGCCTGCCTCTTTTCATCGCATATACCAATCCCTGCGTTCTATGCATAACTCATGTAATTTAATTATCTGCTGAAATTATGCATGCTCTTTATATTATATATGCGCCTCATAAAATTGAATGAATCATAAAAACTGAATACGGTATTTCCTATAACAGATACAGTTATCAGAATGCATATTGCGTTCAATCCTCCCCCTCATGAAGCACGATCAGGAACGCCTTCGTATACCCGTGCCCGTATCCGCAGTCCAATTTCAGTTCTCCGCCATGCATCTGAACAATCTTAGACGCGATACTAAGTCCGAGTCCGCTGCCTCCCTTGGTACTTCTCGCTTTATCAGCTCTGGAAAATGGCTCAAAAATATGCTTTGCAAACTCTTCTTCAATCTCCATGCCGTCATCCGCCACCGTTATGGTATAATCCTCCAGCCGTACCAGCGCTTCGCCGCCTTCCCTGCCGTATCTGACCGTATTGGTCAATAAGTTTGTGATGGCACGTGACATCTGCACTTTATCCATGCAATAAGGTATCGGCTCCTCCGGAATCTCTATCTTAAGCTCCATTTTCTTGTCTTCGTAATCCGTATAAAGCATCGCTGTACATTCTCTGAGCGTCTCCCCCAGATCTCCTTCTTCCTTATGCAGTTCAAATCCGCTGCTGTCCATCTTCACATACTCAAAAAGCAATGTGATCAGTTCACTCATCCGCATGGATTTATGATAAATGGCATCCAGATACTCCTGCCTTTTCTTTCCTTGTACCGCCTCATCCGACAATGCCTTACTGTAACTGCACAACGTTGTAATCGGTGTCTTGATGTCATGGGCGATATCCGACAACAGCAGGTTTCTCTGCCTGTCATAGGCAAGCTGCTGCTCCTTTTCCTCTTCAATCAGCTCATTGACTTTCTTAGTCACTAACCGGCAATAGTAAAAAGCGCCCGCCAGATACGGCAGAACGCTTATCAAAATCAATATGAAAAACAGTACGACCACAACAATTCTCAGCATGGTTCCCCAATGCCCTGTAAACATGGGGGAACCCACTGCAATCTGAAATGATTCATCCGCATGCTCGTTAAGCACATATTGCACATAACTCTTAACCCCGGTTGGAAGAAAAGATACGATCAGATAAAACACTGCATACAACAAGAGTACAATCGGATTTCCATTTGATGTGATCGTAATCTTCTGGGTTTCCAAAAAACCAGAGATCCATGGAATCATATAATTATCATAGAGTATACTGATTGCTTCCTCACTGATAAGAATGAAGAGCATAACAACGAGAAATCTTTTAATCAAAAACCATTTCAGAGAACTCTTTGTCTCTATACTGTTTCCTTGCATACGTTCTTATGCCCTCTCTTCCGTTGCAGTCATCCTAATTTCCCCAGTACTTTCGGCTGCCTGTTACACTTAGCCGGAAACTTTTATTTTTCAAGACGGTATCCCAGCCCTCTGATCGTCTTAATATATTCCCTTCCATCATGCTCCAGTTTCGCGCGCAGCTTGGAAATACATACCATGATGTTATTATCTGACACCAGATATTCATCCTCCCAGCCAGCCTCATAAATCTGCTGCTTGGTAAACACCTTGCCCGGTTCTTCCATAAAAAGCTGCATGATCCGAAATTCTACCGAAGTCAGTTCTATCGGCTCTTCCGACCGGTATAAAAGACATGCTTCCAAATCAAGTCTCAAATCCTGCACCGACAATTCTTTGACTGCCTTCTGTCTGTCTCCGCCAGCGCCAAGCGAATAGAACCTGCGGATATTGGAATTCACTCTCGCCACCGCTTCCAACGGTCCGAACGGCTTCGTAATATAATCGTCCGCGCCAAGGTCAAGTCCTAATATCTTATCTGCATCCGAATCCTTCGCAGACAACATGATGACCGGTATGTTATTGCTTTCTCTTATATTTCGTAACACCCGATATCCATCTAACCCCGGCATCATTATATCCAGAATTGCCAAGTCAGGCTGTTCTTTCCTAATTTTCTCCATAGCTTCCACACCGTCCGCCGCTTCCACTACTTCGTAACCGTCTTTTTCAAGATAAAGGTGAAGCACATCCCGAATCTCCGCCTCGTCATCCGCTATCAATATCTTATATCCCATACTAATCCTCATTTCCGTACATACCATTCCATCTGTTATTCCCGCCGCCGGCTTTCACCACCGGCTGACGGGAACATCCGATATGTTCATATGCCCGAATTCTATACCTCCGCGTAGCTGCCATCTGTCAAAGCCGCCCGCTGCGTATTGTCATGCAGCTCGCAAAGCTTACGGTACAACGCCGCATCCGTCAGCCACATATATGGATTCACATAGAACAATTCAACAATACCACATGTTATTGCTCCAAGCATATGCCATAAGATAAAGGAGAGATCCAGTACAAATGCATGCCATTTCTCGCCGTTCATCATATCCTTACTCACCTGAAGCGCTTGTCTGTAATCCGTATCCGGATGTTCAGCCAGAATATAGGATACCATGCGATATTGATAGCTCTTGTAGATACCCGGAATCACAAACAATAGCGACCACAAGAGAACCCGTATGTCCTTATGAAACATCGCTCTTACTACGTTCTTGTACGAATGGTCAAAAGCATACAGTACCTCTTTCACCTCCGCCTTATCATCAACGCTCTTTAACATAAATCTCTGGACTCCTACATGGAAGGGATTATATAAAAGTATTGAAAACGCAAATGCAATTGCCAAAATAACCAATACTATGACAATAGCTATCACTGCAAACATAACCATATATACCGTTACCGTTGTATCGCCCAGTTCTTCTCTGGCGTTCTCGAGGGGAAATACAATTCCGTCATCCGTCACAACAGCAGCCACATCTTCATTCTTTTCCTCATCAATCGTCATATTTGCTGCCATCGCACCACTGGCACGGCTTGATGCCGAGGAACCGGAAGAACTTAACCCCGCTCCTAAAATCGCGGCAAATGCCGCTACCAGCATAATCTTCCAATAATTCCTCTGCAAGGCTTCTTTCGCCCGTTGCTTCAACTCTTTTCTCGTCCACATAATCGTTCTCCTTTCTCCGTGTTCCGTTGTTAAAGTTAGGATAACACCCATTTCTTAACCGAAAACCGGAGAAAACTTAACTTAACCTTAATCTTCGCACAGATTCATATAACGCAAGTACAGTCTTACAAATTCTTCCTGTGCCGCAAGGTTCATCTTTACTATAGAAGAAAGACTCCTCTGAAACAGTTCCTTATCCGCTTTGTGCCGCCATAAATCGCGGCCTATCATATAAGCGCCGGCGAGCGACGTATTCCCTGCCGCTTCCACATGACCACGCATACGCGCAGGCAAAAGACCAATAGAAAATGCCGCTTCCACATCGAGATAATAACCGAATCCCCCCGCCAGATAAACATGCAGGCGCTCCGGTCCTCCCATCTTCTGCCATAGTATTTCAATACCGGCCCGCACCGCAGCCTTTGCCATCTGTAAGTCACGTATGTCTTTATTGCATAGTCTGACCGCCGGTTCTCCTACCATGATCCCTTCTGTAAAATACGGCTCTGTAAGCAGCCCTGTCTCATCCATGATTCCCTGCTTTAATAAAGAAGCTGCACATGCGATCATATCACTGCCCACCACGCCCGCACCTGCACCGCCTTCAAATGCCGGGCCCGCCGCGGTGGCAGTGGCAATCGTATTTGTACCGTCCGTAATCACCATCTCACCGTTTGTTCCTAAGTCAATCAATATCGCCGTCGTATCATTACCGTTCTCTACATGATTCACATTGGAATCTTCGTCCTGCTTCCGGCTGCTGTCACGCTGCATTTTGGGAAGCAGTCCCAGCGCATAGAGTCCCGCTACAATGTCACCGCCTACAAAAGCGCTGATTCCCGGAACCAGCCACACCGGAAACGGGAAACCTGAATCTCCAAACTCCCGCAAACCGTTTTCCACTGGCATAAAAGGACTTTTTCCAAGAGAAGACACATCATATCCCATTAAAAGATGTCCCATCGTCGTATTGCCTGCAATACACATAGCACAAATATCCGCCTTGGTTCCGGCAAGGCATTTCGCAAACTGTGCTACTCCACGTTCCAACACTTGTACAACAATCCGTTTTAGAGTTTCCCGATGACCGTCGCAGGAAGCTTTGATTCGCGATAACACATCCGAACCATAGCGCCTCTGCGGATTCATCTCACAATATGTATCAATGATTCTTCCATTCTCCATAGCTACAAGCTGCATGGCTATGGTAGTCGTTCCCAAATCGACCGCTATTATCATCTGCTCCTCATGGTCCGTACTTATGAGTTCATTCCCTGATCGAATAACATTCGATTTAATAACATCCGATTTCATAACGCTTGGTTTTCTCACATTGTCCGGATAAATTCCGGCTCTTTTATGTTCTGATTCCGTAACGTCTGATTCTCGTTTTTTAGTCCGTTCATTTAATTGACCTAATTGGTCACTTTTTCCCGCCACCGGCATCATATCAGATACAATAGCAATTTCTGGCGCATCCGTGAGTGCAAGTCTAATGACACAATCGTCTTTTGGCTTTGCCAGACATGCCAGTCGGTATCCCTGCCGCAGCTCTTCCGGCTCCATTACGCTTCTTTCCAGCGGTGTAGGCATCGTTACTCCTTCTATAAATTGTATCTTACATCGCCCGCAATCCCCTCTTCCACCGCAGAAACTTCCACTGATTAATCCGTTTTTTAATAAAGTTGACATGATTGTCACAGATGAATCATGCGTCACAATTACAGTTGAACCGTTTTTTAGAATAGATTTTGTGTTCAGTTTTTCGTCACACGTAACAATTGTAATTTTAATTTGTTCAGACAAACTGATTTTTCTCCTTATCGTAATGATAATCAATATTTGACAATTTTCCCTCTATCTCTGCACGTTCAATATCTAAATCGTCACAAAGCGATTCCAGACTTGTATAATAATCACGCAATTTTAAGTTGATAAAACTAAGCAGCATCACAGGATCCTTTGGAATCATTCTATTATCCGCCTTTCATAAATTTACTGTTGATATACTCATATACAAATACACTAATGTTGAAGCGCTAATTAAGCTGCATCTTAACACTGTAATTTACGCCATCGCTGAGAACCCGCGCCATACTGCCGCAGACTAGCGGCATCATCGGAGATAAATGACCGATATCTACGTCCATTAACACCGGCACGTTGTATTTTCTAATCATCTCATAAGCCGCCTGATAATGGTCGATACCGAACTCTTCCACTCCCATACCGAGACGCGGTCTGCCAATCAAAAAACCTTTACAATTCTGGAACCATCCTGCATGATCCATCTGCCACATAGCCCGTCTGATACTCATCAGGTTCAAATCACATGCCTCCAGAAACCATAGGATTCCGTCTTCCTTATACTGCTTAGTAAACTCACTCACCTTATCGTATTTTGTTCCGAGCAGATTGACCAGACAATCCGTGCAGCCGCCTAATAATCTGCCGGAAAAGTCAATGAAATTCGAATCTTCCTCATGATCTTGCGGAGCATTCTCTTGCTTACATGCCGCAAGACTGTCAATATTTGTTCTTCCATCAGGCAGAATATATTTAATAACAGTTGTTTCCGTCAAATGATATGGTGCAAAGGGGTGTTCCTCATCCTTCAAGGATTCACTTTCCCACATGTCATAACCCTGCATCGTCAGTTTTTTCCCCTGCAAGAGCAGCATCGCATCTTCCAGCGACCTATGCCACGGTTCCATACCGAAAGATGAAGCGCATGGGCCGTACACGGAAGCAGTATCGCACAGTGTCGCCAAAAGAAACGTCATATTTGTATTGTCCGAATACCCCATATACCATTTCGGTTCCGCACTTTTTATCCGATTAAAATCCACATCATCCAAGATTTCACACATAAGTTCTCCGCCGCCGCAGGATATTATGCAATCACTCGTTATGTCACAGTAATACTCCGTCAATTCAGCCCCACACTTCTTAGGTGTGTTACTGATGCCAACGCCTTGTTCCACATAACAGTTTGGTCCAAACTTCAGGGAAAACCCTTGTTTACGCCACTTATCCTGCGCGCTTAGGAATCCGCTCTTATAAGGTTCTGTCGCACATCCGAATGAAGGCGCCACGAAAGCTATCGTACCGTTTTGCTGCAAAAATTTAGGGTATCGCATGTTATTTTCTCCTATTCATACGCTTATAATGTATCATTTACACTTTAATAGTGTATCATTTACACTTATTGCTGTAAATCGAAAATCAAGCAGCCCTGATTCGGAGATAAAAGCAGACGGAAGTTTCTCTGTCATCCCTTACTTACGCACTGCCGCAAGCTGTCCGTCCCGCAGTACAATCTGAATCGTGTCTTTCGCCTCCACCTGATCCGCCAGAATCAACTTCGCAGATAAGGTTTCCACATATTTCTGGATATATCTCTTCAAAGGTCTCGCACCGTAAATCGGATCGTAAGCATTGTCCGCAATGAACTGCTCTGCCTCCGTCGACAATTCAATACGCAGTTCTCTATCGGCAAGCCGTCTGTTCAAATCATCCACGATCAGGCGGATAATGCCGCCGATGTTGTCTTTGGTGAGCGGCTTAAAGAGTATCGTCTCATCCAGTCTGTTCAGGAACTCCGGTCTGAAATGATTCCTTAAATCACCCATCACCATTTCTTCCGCCTCCGGCGTAATCGCACCCTGCGCGTCAATACCGTCCAACAGATAATTAGCCCCGATATTGGATGTCATAATCAAGATCGTATTCTTGAAGTCTACCGTCCTGCCCTGTGAATCCGTAATCCGCCCGTCGTCAAGCACCTGTAGAAGCACATTGAACACGTCGGGATGGGCTTTTTCAATCTCATCAAACAGTACCACCGAATATGGCTTTCTTCTGACTGCTTCAGTCAATTGTCCGCCCTCTTCATATCCCACATATCCGGGAGGCGCTCCAATCAGCCTTGATACGGAATATTTCTCCATATACTCGCTCATATCAATACGAACCATGTTCGCCTCATCATCAAACAGGGATGCCGCCAGCGCCTTAGCGAGTTCTGTCTTACCCACACCGGTAGGACCCAAGAACAGGAAGGAACCTATCGGCTTCGTGGGGTCTTTAATTCCTGCCTTGGAACGGATAATGGCCTCCGTCACTTTCGTCACGCCTTCATCCTGACCAATTACCCTCTTGTGCAGCTCATCATCCAGATGCAACGTTTTATTCCGCTCGCTCTCCGTCAACTTTGACACCGGAATGCCGGTCCATCTTGAGACGATCTTGGCAATCTCCTCATCCGAAACGCTCTCATGCACGAGGGACAAATCCTCTTTACTGACTTTTTCTTCCTCAATCTCCAGTTGCTGCTTCAAGGAAGGTAGTTTTCCATAGCTTAATTCCGCTGCTTTCTCATAATCACCGTCACGCTGGGCAATCTGGATCTGGCTGTTCACTTCGTCAATCTCTTCACGTATTTTGGACAACTTCTCCACGGATGCTTTCTCGTTCTCCCACTGCGCCAAGCGGTTCTTTAACTCTTCCTTTAATTCCGCCAACTCTCTTTGCAAATTGTTGAGACGCTCTTTACTCAGATGATCGTCCTCTTTTTTCAAAGCAGTCTCTTCAATTTCAAGCTGCATGACCTTACGCTGCAATTCATCAAGTTCTGTCGGCATGGAATCGAGTTCTGTCTTGATCAGCGCGCACGCCTCATCCACAAGGTCAATCGCCTTATCCGGAAGGAATCTGTCAGAAATATATCGGTTTGATAACACAGCGGCACTGACTAACGCATTATCCATGATCTTCACACCATGGAACACCTCATACCGCTCTTTTAAGCCGCGCAGGATAGAAATCGTATCTTCCACCGTCGGCTCTTCCACCATGACAGGCTGAAAACGTCTCTCAAGCGCTGCGTCCTTCTCGATGTACTGACGGTATTCGTCAAGCGTCGTCGCGCCGATACAGTGCAGTTCACCTCTTGCCAGCATAGGCTTCAGCATGTTACCAGCATCCATCGCACCGTCCGTCTTACCTGCACCTACAATCGTATGCAGTTCATCTATAAATAGAATAATCTGTCCGTCGCTGTTCTTCACATCGTCCAGTACCGCTTTCAGACGTTCTTCAAATTCTCCCCGGTACTTGGCACCTGCCACAAGGGCTCCCATGTCCAGTGCAAAAATTTTCTTATCTTTCAGTCCCTCCGGGACATCGCCTCTGACGATACGCTGCGCCAGTCCTTCAGCTACCGCGGTTTTGCCGACGCCGGGTTCCCCGATCAAAACCGGATTGTTCTTCGTCTTGCGGGAAAGAATACGGATAACATTACGAATCTCATTGTCTCTGCCGATGACCGGGTCAAGCTTCTGATTTCTTGCCTTTTCTACTAAGTCCTGCCCATATTTCTCCAGCGTATCGTAAGTTGCCTCCGGATTATCCGAAGTCACTCTCTGATTGCCTCGCACCGTAGACAATGCCTGTAGGAAACGCTCCCTTGTAATGCCGAACTCCCGGAATATCTCTTTGATTTCTCTGTTGGGATGCTTTACCATCGCCAAAAACAAATGCTCCACGGACACATACTCGTCACTGAGCGCTTTCGCTTCATCCTCCGCGCCAATCAGTACCTTATTTAAATCCTGTCCGATATAAATCTGTCCGCCTTGTACCTTGGTCCGCTTACGCAGTCCCTGCTCTACACGATTTACGAAGTATTCCTTCTGTATTTCCATCTTTTCAATTAATTTTAAAATCAGGCTGTCCTCAATCGTGAGCAGACTGTAGAGCAGATGCTCCTGCTCAATCTCCTGATTGCCGTATTCGTATGCAAGCTTCTCGCACTGTTCTACCGCTTGCATTGATTTCTGTGTAAATTTCGTTAAATTCATAGTACACACCTCCTCGCCGAATGAATCGCATTCCGCTTTGTCTGTTCTACTTGCACTATCACAATACATCGAATTGTTAGCACTGTCAAGAGGCGAGTGCTAATTATTTTATTAAAATTATGTAACCCCGCATTTGTGCGGGTTTGCGTGATGTATGTTTTAAAAATAACATGTGTTTTATGCTATACTGCATGGTTATACACATCCATTGTTACATTACTGTCTTTTCTTGTATCAATATTATATATAGTTGCGAGAGTCTCTTATACACTTTAGGACTGACAGCGTATTCCTACTATTTTCTCATAACAAATTGCTCTCCTTCATAAATCCGCACCGGGTTTCCCCTGACAATGCGGTTATGCTCCTTCCATGCGGCGTTCGTCTGTTCTGTCTCCTGCTCTTTTTGTAGATCCGCAATTTTCTCCTGCAGCTTCTCCATCGCTCGCTGCTTATTCAGAAACTGGCTCCTCTCTTCGGTAGACTGCGCCACAAGTCCTGTTGGTATATGGATGATCCGTACACCTGTCTCCACCTTGTTTACATTCTGACCACCTTTCCCACCACAGTGGAATTTTTCAATACGGTATTCTTTCCCGGACGCGATCTCTCCCTGCTCCGGGATGATGCTCACATCCACATACCAGTTCTTCCTTTTGTGATTCGGGCGGAAAGGGCTTTTACATATCCACAA